>Ga0307515_10000018_pt1 | contig 424853 bp, 412 predicted proteins | sample 17_EM_MG_FD_194513 | JGI IMG/M metagenome (GOLD analysis project Ga0307515, IMG submission 194513) | Populus trichocarpa ectomycorrhiza microbial communities from riparian zone in the Pacific Northwest, United States - 17_EM | ecosystem: Host-associated > Plants > Roots > Unclassified...
TAACTCCCTAACTCCCTAACTCCCTAACTCCCTAACTCCCTAACTCCCTAACTCCCTAACTCCCTAACTCCCTAACTCCCTAACTCCCTAACTCCCTAACTCCCTAACTCCCTAACAGGTAGCCTTTAGGGATGGCCTTCACGGTCGCTTGCGCCCAATTTGCCCCCGAGAAAGCTGAAGTCGATCGTAACCTCGATACGATTGCCGAAGTCATCGTCCAGGCACATGGCGAAGGGGCCGACCTGCTGGTTCTTCCGGAGACCTCGACCAGCGGTTACTTCCTTGAGGGTGGCGTTCTTGAAGCGTCCCTCACGAAGTCGGAACTAGTGGACTCGCTCTGGAACCGGCTCCGCGGCAAACTGAGCCGACCGATCGATGTCAGCCTTGGTTTCTATCTAAACGAGGAAGGGAACCTCTACAACGCTGCGGCCTACCTGGAGATCAATCCTGAGGGGCCGAAAGTGGTCGGTCTCTACCGGAAATTCTTCCTGCCAACCTACGGGGTGTTCGATGAGGAGCGGTTTGTCTCCCGCGGCCGCGACGTCTGTGTGATGGAGACCCGCCTGGGCCGGTTTGCGATGCTTGTCTGTGAGGACGTGTGGCACGGCATCATGCCCACCATCTGCGCGGTTCGAGGAGCCCAACTGCTCATCGTCCCCTCCGCCTCCCCGGCACGGGGTTTTCATGCTTCGACGATCGATAATCTCGACCGTTACCGCCGCCTCTTCCGCGCCATCGCCGAAGAGCACGGCCTCTGGTGCGTCAACGCCCAACTCGTCGGGTTTGAAGGCGGCAAGGGCTTTATCGGCGGATCGAGCGTCATCGACCCTCTAGGCCGCACGGTGGGCGAAGCGCCCATCGCCGAGGCCCATCTCATGCTTGCCGAGATCGACCTCGAACTAGTGACTATCGCCCGAGCGCAATCCCCCCTCCTCTCCGATCTCCAAAGCGCCTGGGAAGAGATCCGCCGCCTTGTGGCTAATACCGATTTTTAGGCCCGCTTGCGGGGTAACGTCCGAAACGCGATGCCAATGCTTTCAAACGGCGCCCCGATCTTTGCGATCACCGAGCTTTCGGCGGCGATTCATTTCTATACCCATAGCCTCGGCTTCACCCTCTTCATGCAGACCACCGACCCCATGCCTTACGCGATTCTCGGTCGCGACGGGATTCAGGTCCATCTGACGGTAGACGACTCCCGCCGCGGCAAGGGCGCGATGTATGCCGTGACCGACGACGTCGATGCGCTCTACGAAGAGTTCAAGGCGAACGCCGTCCGCATCGTGGAGCCGCCGGAGGACCGGGTCTACGGTATGCGAGACATGTACTTCAACGACTGCTGCGGCAACATGATCGGCTTCGGCCAGCAGTTGGCCCCGGCCGCTTAGCGATCGCTCAAATCCACCGGTACGGGGTAAATCCCCGGCCGGTAGGGTCGTGGAATGCGGAACAGCGCCTCGTTGAGGAACATCCACTGCCATTCGGGCACCAGAGCTCGTAGCCGCTCCAGCTCTTTAGCATCCGTCGTCACGCAGGCCGCGGGGATAGGGTTGAAAGTGTCCCACTTATGGCCACCCGGGATGCCGTAGTAGACCGAGACGGCGGGCAGATCGTCCCCCGAGCTAAATGGGCCGCCGGTCATCTTTTCCAAGGGATAGTGGAGCAGGCGGACCGAAGGATAGAAGGCGCCGGCGTGCGTCCCGAGGTCGGCAAAAGAGGCCACCAAACCGGTTTTGGGGTCCAGGACCTTCGCCGCGTTCACGTCACCTTCTTGGAAATGGCGCCGCACGTTTCCGGCCCGTTTGAAGTAGGGACCGAGTAGCGGGGCGGTAACCAGGAGCAGAGGCGAGAGCCGGGGCTCGAAGGGCAGGATGGCCAGCACCAGACAGGTGTAGCTCACCGCGAACAAGATCTCCCGCCGCAACTTCGGGAAGCAGCGGAAGTAACTTGTCCAATCGACCCGCAACCCGGCGGGGTTACTTGCGAAGGTCTGGGGGAGTCGAGGGCTTTTCGGGCTGAGACGCAACCTGACTAGAGGCTACCGCCTTCTCCTTCAGAAGAGCCCCCTCGGTATACCGGTTTGAAGCATTCCAGAGAAGGAATTCCGGATATCCGAGCTCCTCAGCCGCCTTGATCTGTGCCCGAACTTCCTTAGCGCCGTACGGATACCCCAGCGAGAAGTCCTGAAGCCAGGGCCGAATCGGCATCTTCGGAAGCCGCCGCTTGTAGTCCGTCAGCGACTTCTTGATGATCGCGTAAGGCGACCTGTTCGGGTCAGCAATCTTGTATTCGCCCTTTGCGAAGTGCGAAGGGTAGACCATCGGCGAGAGCGTATCGAAGGGAAGCGCAACCTTCTCCAGGGTTTGCCCGATACCCTGGTCGACGGTGCCGCTCGAAATAATGCCGAACACGTCCGCCGAGTAGGCACAGCCGCGCTTGCGGACGCGATCGCCGATCCACTTGGCAAATGCCTCGATGACGTCGTCCGGATGAGCCTTCGGATCGTCGTACTTCTTCTTGTTGGGGAAGATCTGGGTGGACGACTTCCCTTCGCTCGGGAATCGGACGTAGTCCAGCTGAATCTCGGGAAAGCCGATGTTCATCGCATAGTCGACGGTGTCGGCAATGTACTGCCAGTTTCGCTTGTCATACGGATCGAGCCACATGTGGCCGGAATGGTCGCGCCACGGCTTTCCGTTCGCCGTCTGAACCGACCGGCTCGGATCTTCCAAAGGAAGATAATGGTCGCGATAGCAGGCGATGCGCGCGATCGGCCAAACCTTGTGGGCCAGCAAGGTCTTCATGAGCGCCGGCGCGTTGGTCACCGCGAGGAACTTCTTGCCCACCGTCTGATCCGCCAAAGGGATCTTGGTGGGGAAGTACATCTCGCCGTCGTCCCGGATGTCGATAACGACTGAATTCAGCTCCGTTCGGTCCAGCAGGGCCATCATCTTCGCCATCTTCTTCTTCGACCCGGCGGACCATGCCGTGAGGTAAATGCCCCGCACATTCGTCGGCCGTTCGAATTTCGGCAAAACCGGTGTCGAAGGCGGCGTCTTTTCGACCTTGGCGGTCGTCTTAAGAGGCTTGGGCGGCTTGCTTTCGGCGGCGGATGGCTTTGCGGTTGAGCCGCATCCGACGGCCATCAAGGCGAGGGGCAGAAGGGAAAGGTGGAGATGACGAGAACGCGACATCGGGCAATCGGAAGTGTACTGGTTGGGGCAGCCATTGTTGGCTGTGGAGGGCCAAATTCCTCCGTTACACCTGCAACTCCTCCGGCTGCGGCTGCCAGTAAAAAGGCGAGCCCGGAGGTAGTGTCCGTTACGTCACCCAAACCGCCGGTTTCCAGCCGCCCGGCGAACCACTCCGGAGCCACCTTCGTCGGCGAGTGGCACCACATCGCCATCGGCAAGACGACGATGCACCGCTCCCCCAAAGAGTTTCTCGCAGATCTTGAGCGGCTCGACAAGATGGGCTTCCGTCCCGTCACCGCCGCGGAGTGGCTGGCCGGAACGATGAACCTTGCCAAAGGTGCTTCGCCGGTCGTGATGACGTTCGACGACGCCAACCCTGATCAGTTCCGCCTTCTCGACGACGGTTCCATCGACCCCAACTGCGGCGTCGGTATCTGGCAGGATTTCGCCAAAACCCACCCGGATTTCCCCATCCGCGCCACCTTCTTCGTCCTCCCCACGATGTGGGGCCAGCCGAAGTGGGTTTCTAAGAAGCTGGAACTGCTCCGCGGCTGGGGCTGCGAGGTAGCCAACCACACGATCTCCCACGTCCCCCTACGAAAGCAGACCGACGAAAGGGTGAAGAAAGAGATTGGAGACGCCGCGATCGCGTTGGCCAAGCTGGGGGAGAAGGGCCCTTTCAACCTGGCCTACCCTCTCGGCTCGACGCCCAAGAACTTTGAGCTGTTGAAGGGCTTTCCCTACAAGGGGGGGAAGATCACCGTCAACTCCGGCTTCCTCGTCGGCGCCGACCCGTCACCGGACCCGAAGAGCGCCAAGTTCGACCGCTACCGGATTCCCCGAATCCAGGCGACCAAGGGGATTTGTGGGTTGGACTATTGGCTGGACCAACTGCAGAAAGGGAAGGTCAAAGTCTACGTGGAGTAGGGTCGTTGGGTCATAGGGCGTTGGGTCAACGACCCAACGACCCTAAAGCCCTAACGGTCGCCGCGTCCGATTCATCGACAACCAATACAGCCCCAACTGCCGAACCGCGTCGATGAACTCATCGAAGTCGACCGGTTTGCGGATGTAGGAATTCGCGCCCAAGTTATAGCTCTCGACGATGTCCTTCTCTTCGTCCGAAGAGGTCAGCACCACCACCGGCAGAGAGCGGGTGCGCGGGTCGTTTCGGAGCTTCTGCAAGACCTCAAGACCGCTGACCTTGGGCAGTTTCAGGTCCAGCAGAATCAGGTCGGGAAGGCGGCCATTCGGAATGGCGAAAAGATGGTCCAGCGCTTCCGCGCCGTCCCGCGCAACCCGAATGATATTCGGCACTTCGCTCTGACGCATCGCCCGCAATGTGAGCTGCTCGTCATCGGCGTTGTCCTCCACCAATAGGATTGTTTTCGGTTCGCTTGCCATGCTTATTCCGTTCCGTTAGAAACTCTCTCAACGTTACTCGACGCGACACTTTCTCCGCTGACACTTTGCAAAAGAGTGCGGGCTTTTCTGCCGTTTTAAGTAACCCCGTGAACGTTCCAGCCGTAGCCTTAACTGACGGAGGCAAATGGACCCAACGTTCCCCATCCTCGCCCGCCTTGTTTCGCCCGAACAGATTCATGAACTCGACGACAAGGAATTGCGCAGCCTTGCGGATGAGGTTCGCGCCGCGATCCTTGCGAATGTCAGCCGCACCGGTGGTCATCTCAGCTCGAATCTCGGCACCGTAGAACTCACGGTCGCCCTCTACGCCTCCTTCAAACTACCGGTCGATACCGTTGTCTGGGACACCGGCCACCAGGCCTACCCGCACAAACTACTTACCGGGCGGCTCGACCGTTTCGACACTCTGCGTAAAGAAGGCGGCCTCAGCGGCTTCCTCCGCCGAGACGAGAGCCCCTACGACGCCTTCGGCGCTGGCCACGCCGGCACCGCCATCTCCGCCGGGCTGGGACTTTCTGCGGCGAAGGAGCGGCTCGGGCAACCCGGGAAAGTGGTCAGCGTGACCGGAGACTCCGCCATCGCCAGCGGCATGTGTTGGGAGGCCCTCAACCACGGCGGCGCTAGCAACGCCAACCTTACCGTCGTCCTGAACGATAACCGAATGTCCATCGCCCCCGGCGTAGGGGCGCTCCATGGCCACCTCGCCCGCCTCCGCGCCAAGCCGTGGTTGCAAGACGCCGCTGCCCGGGCAAAGGAACTCGTCGACAAAATGCCCGACCCCGTCGGACGCGTCGCCGCCGGCCTTCGCCACGGTATCACCCACTACCTCGCCCCCGAAGAGACCGGCGCCGTCTTCGAGGAAATGGGCTGGGAATACATCGGCCCGGTTGACGGCCACGATCTTCCGACCCTTCTTTCGGTGTTCCGTAGCGTGCGCGACTTGAACGGGCCGGTGTTCGTTCACGCGATGACGGTGAAAGGGAAGGGCTACCCCCAAGCCGAAGCCGACAGCCGCAAGTGGCACGGCGTCGTCCCGTTCGACCCCTCGGTTGGCGAACTGGCCAAAGCCGCCGGTCCCGTCACTTACATGCAGGCCTTTGGCGAAGCGGCGATCGAGCTGGCGAGCGCCGATCCCAAGGTGGTGGCAATCACCGCCGCCATGCCCGACGGCACCGGCCTCACCAAGTTTGCCGCCGAACTGCCCGACCAATACATGGACGTCGGCATCGCCGAGGAGCATGGGGTGACCCTTGCGGCCGGTATGGCCGCGGGCGGTCTCAAGCCGTTCGTCGCCATCTACTCGACCTTCCTCCAACGCGCGTTCGACAACATCGTCCACGACGTCGCCCTCCAGCGCCTCCCGGTCCGTTTCTTCTTGGACCGGGCAGGCCTGGTGGGGGATGACGGCCCGACGCATCACGGCGTCCTGGACCTCGCCTACCTCCTCCCTATCCCCGGCATGACCGTCCTGGCCCCCCGAGACGTGACCGAACTCCGCGAGATGGCCCGCTGGATGGCCGCCTACGACGACGGCCCGACCGCCATGCGTTACCCGCGCGGCGCGGGCGATGACCGACTCCCTGAGTCGCGCAGCCCCATCGCCCGGGGCAGAGCCGAAATCCTTGTCCGCCCGGATCGGCCGTCGATTGTCATCTTGGCTCTCGGCTCAATGGTCTCCCCTGCCTGGGAGGCGTCGCGCCTCCTCAAGGAGAAGGGGATCGAGGCGACGGTGGTCAACGCCCGCTTCGCCAAACCGTTGGACGAGGAGACGATCCTCGACGTCGTACGTCAGGCCGGCCGTGTGCTGGTCGCGGAAGAGGCCGCGCCCCACGGGGGCTTCGGCGATGCCGTGGCCTGCTTGCTACGGGAGAACGGCCTCGCTGGGCTGCCATTTGCCCATGCGGCGCTTCCGGACGCGTTCATTGAGCATGGTTCGCAGGCTTCGTTGCGGAAGACGGCGAAGCTGGATGCCGAGGGGTTAGCGGGTCGCGTCAGCGAATTGTTTGCCCGTTCCGCAATGGCTCGGTAGCGAGTTGCTCTTGAACCAAAATGGCTCGCCTCCTCAGGAAGGCGAGCCCCGCTGTTTGGCGCCAATGCCCTGGGGGGCCGCCTATCAGGGAATGTTTGATGGTGCCCCCGGGGCATCCCCCGCTGCACGTCCGCAGATGGCCCAGGGCTTGTCTTATCGGTGGCCGAAGTAATCCCCTAGGACATGACTTCCAACTACTTTGGGTCCGCGTCTGAATTCCTTCATCGCCTATCAGATTTGCAGCGAAACTGAGCGAAACTTCAGAAAAGTTCTTAACTTTCCGATAATCACTCGTACAATAACCGGTCGGTGCCATTTGTAGCATCGCAACGACGGCCAATGATGCCCGCCTTGTAGCCTGTCTTTCTAAAAATCTGCTTCAAAAGGGCCAATCTGATGAAGAAATCCTTGCGTGCTTTCACGCTCATCGAACTTCTCGTTGTGATCGCCATCATCGCGATCCTTGCCGCTATCCTGTTTCCTGTCTTTGCCCAAGCTAAAGTCGCCGCAAAGAAAACGGCCGACCTCTCGAACGTCAAGCAGCTTGCTACGGCGGTTCATGTCTACTTGGCCGATTCCGACGATACTTTTCCGCTTGCGGCGGGCCAACGTGGCAACTTCTGGTGGCCTGAAGCTCGCCAAGATACGCCTCCGGACTGGCGAGCGGGAATTACGCAAGATTACGTCGGAATGTATTCGACCTTCTGGGTCAATTCCACTTCGAGCTACGTAAAAAATACGCAGATGCTCGAAGCTCAAAACGGTACGGACTATCGGCCGTACGCGGCTTCGGTCTATGCTTCCGCGACCAAACCGATCTGGCGTATTAGCTATAACTTCAACGGCCTCCTGAGTTCCTATAATGCGAGTGGGGTCGCTGCTCCCTCGCAACTTATGTTGCTAGGAGCAAGCCAAGGGACGGAGCGCGATGCTGGGGTTGGCTATAACGTTCCGCATCTCCGTTGTGACGACAACGTATCGACAGCCTGTCGGTTCGTACCTTCAAGTCCAACCTGCAACGGATCAAATGGTACATGGAGTGAAACTTGGCTGGTCGTACCCGGGAACACCATGTGGATGTACGGTAAGGGAGTCAACATGGCTATGGCCGATTCCTCCGCGAAATTCCGAAAGATGGGCATGAATATTAACGGCAAGACGGATTACCGTACCGACTGGTTGACTCGCTACAACGCAACAGGTTACGGCACGGCCGAGTGGCAGGACACCAACTTTTGTCACACGATGCTTTATATGCCGGACTTCGACTTCCAGAACTTCGGGACGCCAATCGAGTATTGATGAAAGCACCGAAGATTGGATTGATCATTCTTGCCGTCAGCCCTCTTGTGGGCTGCGGCGAGAAGTCGGTTGAAGGTGATAATCCTGCCGCCGCAAATAGTGTTAGCGCGAAAGACATTACTTCTGGGACCCGCGGTCGCGGGTCAAACAGCATGAGTACTCAATCGGGCAAACCTTCTGGCGAAGGCCGCTAGGGTCTTCGCCGAAGGAAGCGCCCCTCGTGAGGGGCGCTTCCTTCTCTACAAGTCCTGCGTCGCTAGACTTTGGGGAGCCTGGTTTCCGTAATCCAGGGGTCAAGCAACATAGAGGCCGGGATCTCCGCGATGGGAGCCGAATCTTTAAACAGACCCGCAACCCAATCCTGGACAAAATCGATCTCATCCGGAAGGATCTCAACCGATTGCCCTCCTACATTGATGAGTTCGACCTCGCCATAAACGTCCCCGCCCCCAGATGCAGGGAGTACTCCGGTGCCGGTGTAAGAAGCTAAACCGGTTGTCATCCCGTTGATCGGGACGTTGATATACCCTTCGTTGTCCACGAGAGGGATCGCCGTTCCGGACGCATCGTCAAATGGAATTGCGCTGTAGGCGTGGTCGGTTGTTGAACCATCAAGGTCGTGCATGCTGCCGCCTGAAGTGGATCCTGAGGCAGAAGACTGTTGGATGAGTCCTAGCCAAGAGGAGCCGGCGGATCCTTCGGCATGACTGCTGGTGACGCCAGTTCCTTTGTCGCCACAATCGGCAAAGGAATAAAGATGCCCAAACACGGAAACCACGGCATCGGTCGACGCAAGCGCCTCGCCGTGGTAGATTATGTGCCACCTGAAAATGGTCACGACGGATGAACTAGCGGTAGCACTAGGAACAAACTTCGTTGCGGCGGCGTTCGCGCTGTAACTCCAGCACCCTTTCTCTCCGCTAATCCAGGCGGTACCGTTGCCCGTTCCGCTCCAACCGCCGTACATGGTTGGACCCTCGATCTCCCAATACCCTGCAAATGAAGCCGCGCCCAAACAGGCAGCGGCTAGAGTCGCCAAGAATCTGTATTTCGACACGTGCTTAGTTTAGTGGACAATTTCGGATTTTGTTGGAGAAAAATATAGAGTTTGTGTGTACTCATATCTTCGCTAAATTTTCGCCCAGGACAAATTTTTCTGGAAGGGTAAAATGTTTGGACAATGGCGCAATGGAAGACCGGGCAAAAGGTTAGGGTGGTCACTCGGAAAGTAACGGCCGAGGATCGCTCGAAGAGCCGGTATTTCGAGCATATGCAGGGGGCTCAGGGCGAGGTCCAGTCGGTCTATGACGACGGTACCGTAGCTCTTAATGTCGAGCCGTCGAGTCTGAGCGAAGTGCCGCGCGGCGTTCACAAGACCGCCACCCTCAAGATGCGCGAGAAGTTCGCCTCCGGCATCTCCGAGGAGCAGCGCAAGTCGCTGACCAAAGATGAGCTGGAGTTCGACACCCACTACGTCCTGCTCGTACGCGCCGAAGATCTCGAAGCGGCTTGAGGCGTGATGTGGAGTGCGCAAATTTATTTGCGCTCTTGCCAGCCAATTTATTGGCGTGATCTCTACCTAAGTAGAAATTACGGAGATAAATCTCCTGACCACAGCGCAAATAAATTTGCGCACTCCACATGGTTTCGCTGAGCTTGATGGCAAACCACTGCTCGGAGCATCTGTAAGCAATCGTTAGCCACTGTCAGCAACTGTAAAGCCTTCCTCAACGCATCCAAGTAAACTCTCCCCCATGGCAACCGTAGACTTCAGCTTTGACATCGTAAGCCGCGCCGATAAGATGGAGGTCAAGAACGCCATCGACCAGGCCGAGAAAGACCTTGCGAACCGTTACGACCTGAAAGGCAGCAAATGCGAAATCCAGGTCGTGAAGGAAGACATCACGCTCATCGCGGACGACGAGTTCAAAATGGAGCAGCTTAAGGAGATCGTCTTCTCCAAGCTCATCAAGCGCGGCATTGACGGTCGCCAAATCGAGTGGGGCGACATCGAGCCGGGTGCCGGAATCAGCGTGAAGATGTCCCTCAAGCTCAAGCAGGGCATCGAGCAGGACAAGGCCAAGGCTCTCACCAAACAGATCCGCGATAACAAGGCCCTGAAGGTCAACTCGCAGATCCAGGGCGACGAAGTTCGCGTCTCCTCGAAAAGCAAAGATGACCTTCAGAAGGCGATGCAGTTCGTCAAAGGCCTCGACCTCGAGTTCCCCGTCGACTTCGTCAACTTCCGCTAACTACTTCCAAGGCGCGGCAAACGTCTCCCGCCCCTGAGCGTCCGTGGTCGCGATCTTCGATCGGTCCTTGCGGACGCTCACCGAGGCGCTCGCCTTGGAGCCAATAAGGCCCAGCGTCGCGCCGTCCCCATCCGCCCTTAAGCCGGCCGTTCCCGCCGGGTCGTCCGCTTTCCCGCCCTGAAGATTGAGCGTCCCGCTTCCGGGCTCTGCGGTCAAGTAAACGCGCCGCTCTCCTTCTCGGTCACGAAGGGTCAGTTCGCCACCATTCCCATTTCGCGCGGGCGCCAAAGTCGCCAACGGAATCCCCTGCTCGTCCACAAGTTCGATCCTTCGCGCGCGCACCAGATTGTTCGCCGTCTGCGCCCCCATCGCTACGGCCGCCGCAATCGTCAGGCCCCACAAACCGAGAAGCCGCCGATTAGCCCGCTCAAGCCGGAAGACACGCTGTTCAAGACGATCCATATGGAGTTAGACGCCTGAATAGCGGCTCGGGACTCCCCCTCTCCAAGTGGCTCGTCTTGGAGAGGGGGTTGGGGGGAGAGGTTCCGGGTGGTTCGTAATCAGGTCTCCGTCTCTATTACTATTAATAATATTATGGCAATAGATAAATAAAACTCGTGCGACCGAGATTTCACCGAGAAAAAACGCAGTTTTGAACCTGATTCGATCCTTGCCAAAAAACGCGTTGAACCTAACTGCCCTGCCCAATAAGCAAACTTATGAGCCAATAAGCCTCTTAACGTCGCGTTTTTGGACTTCTGTCAACCCCCAATTCCCGAAGCCGTCCGCATCGCCAACGCCATAATCGTCAGCACCGGGTTGAATCCCCCGTTCGTCACATGAACCGACCCGTCGGCCACGTACAGTCCCTCGACCCCGTGAACCCCCCCGTTCCGGTCGACCACCGACATCCGAGGATCGTCCCCCATCCGGCACGTCCCGGCCTGATGTTGGCCCGCACTGAGCCGCAACGCAGGCTCGTGAGACCAAACCGTCTCGCACCCCGCCGCCCGTAACCACTCCTCTCCGCGCGCATTGATGAACGTGGAAGTCCGAAGGGTCTCGGGATGGGTGGTTCCAGATAGGCGCGCCACCGGGCGACCAAAGCCGTCCTTCACCCAAGGATCCAGCGTTACCTGGCATTCCGCGCTCGGGACCTCTTGCACCGGTCCGCCGGCGGTGATGAAGCGAGGATAGGCGTCGCGCATCCAGTCTTTGTGCGCCTGTCCCCAGCCCGGGACATCCTTCGGGCGGCTACCCTTGGCGAAGGAGATGGGCGTGGCGATGAAGTCGTCGGCGATCATCGCTCCGCCCACGATGCCGTCATTACCATGGTTGAACCGAAGGGTCGCGACCGACGCGCCGGGCCCGATGCCGTCCCAGACCTTGTCGGGGAAAAGGCCGTGGGCTCCGTGGTAGTAGTGCCCCTGCAGATGGCGACCCAGCGCGTCGGATTGGACCCCCGAAAGCAACAGCAGCCGCGCACTTTCGATCGCCGCCGCCGCGACGACCACGATGGGGGCCTGGGCTTCGACGGATTGCCCTTCGCAAACATAGGTGACTCCGGTAGCGCGGCCGTCAGAGATATGAACTTTCAACACCGTCGCCTCCGTGATCAGCGTGGCGTTACCCGTCTGCAGCGCGCGGGGGATCATCGTGTTCTGGGTCCCGTTCTTCGCATCCGTCGGGCAGGCAAAGCCGACGCAGTGTTGGCAGTTCACACAAGCCTCCCGCCCGTGACGGGGAACGGAGTTGATGAGCAGCGGCACCCGCTGGCTCCCCCAACCCAACCGTTCCGCCGCATCCTGAAGACGTCGTCCCTTCTCCGGCAGTGCGGTCGGAGGCATCGGATACTCGGCACGGACGGGCATCTCTTTCGAGGGCGGCGATCCCGCCACGCCGATCTCGTCCTCGACGCGCTCATACCAAGGGGCCAACTCGTCGTAATCGATGGGCCAGTCAGCAAGGGAGCTGCCTTCGGGGACGCCATAGGTGGAGGCCATACGGAAATCGAGCGGATGGAATCGCCAGGCCTGCGCCCCGTACACCAGCGTCCCGCTGCCCACGGTGGCCGCGTTGTGGTTGTAACCGGCCTGATAGGGCCGCACGATCTTCGTGAGCCCACCTTCGGCAATCACCCGGCGGTTGGTCTCCGGATCGAGGCCAGTGTTGTCGCCGTACATCGAGAGCCGGTGGTTCCGCAGGTGGTCGCGCCCCGAGGACGCGAGGTTGAGCCATCGCCCCTGCTCCAGAATCAGCACCCTCAGTCCTCGCTGGGCAAGCACGTTGGCCGCGACTCCGCCTCCCGCTCCCGCGCCGACGACGATCGCGTCGTACTTCACGCGGTCACCCGGAAGCCGACGGCTTTCGCTCCCGCGCTGTCCGGCCCGGCGTAATAGCCTTCCAGGGTTTGGGAGATCATCGTCGCAATCGCCGGGTGCCCTTCGAGGTCGCCGATGATGGCATCCTGCTCTTCCGCGGAACGTGCCGAGAATCCGCGCGACGCCAACAGAATCAGCCCGGCCTCGTAACCCTCAACCGTCGATGGATCGGCCGTGAATCGAGACCCGATAAAGCCTAGAACCCCCGCTTCCACCGCTCCGGGATCTTGATCGGGGGGAACGATGCGGTCAATAAAGATCGGCAGAAGGGAGGCGGCGGCGTCCGAGAGTTTTGGCATCGTTGCTCAAGGCTGACGTTACCCGCCTCCCTACGATTAGGATGGGTGGAGGCGGGTACCTTCCTACCGATGAGTTCCGACCCCATGACAAGCCGCCGTGACGTTTTAAAAGCGGGGGTCGCGGTAGGCTTCGCCGGGAGCGCGGTGGGCGCGCTGGCGGGCACCATGAGTTCAAAGAGCAGCTTTCTCGATTTGACCAACCTGCCCAATCTCGTCCGGGTTTTCGGGGAGCACGGAGAGATCAAGATTCATCAAGCCACCGATGGAATGTGGTTCGGCGAGGGCATCTCCGTTGGGTACCGGAACGGCCGCCTACTCTTGGAAGCCTCGGTCGGAGTAACTCGCATTCAGCTTCGCTGGACCGGAGACCTCCGCGGCGTGAAGAAGGTCCTCGGCGACCACTGGGAGCGGTCCTACGCCGACCTCTCCTGGCAGACCGAACTCCCGAACCGGGTCCTCCCCTGGTACTTCATGGCCTACGACGGAGCCCACACTCACGGCTACGGAGTCATGACCGGCGCCCGGGCCCTCTGCTTCTGGAACGCCGACTCGGAAGGCATCTCCCTCTGGTGCGATGTCCGCAACGGCGGCTCCCCTGTCCTGCTCGGCGATCGAACGCTTGAAGTCTGCACCGTCGTCAGCCGGGAAGGAACCGGCGAAAGCCCCTTCGCGGCAACCAAGGCCTTCTGCCATCAGATGTGCCCCCATCCTCTCCTCGCCGACCATGCGGTCTACGGCACCAACGACTGGAACTACGCTTACGGCAACAACAGCGCGGAACTCATCTCCAGCGTCAGCGGGATGGTGTCCGAGCTCTCCTCCGACACGAACAACCGCCCGTATTCGGTCATCGACGAAGGCTGGGCGATGGGGCCGTTCAACGGCCGGTTCGGGTACGGACCTTGGGTCGGGAATCCGCGCTTCGGCGATATGGGCGAGTTCGCCCACCGCCTGAAGGGGATGGGCGTTCGCCCCGGCATCTGGTTCCGCCCGCTCACGAAGCTTGAGGAGACGCCCGAATCGATCCTGCTCTCCCGCGACAAGAGCTTCCTCGATCCGACGATTCCGGAGTCTCTTGAGCATGTCGCCAAGCACTTCCACCGCTTCGCCGAGTGGGGCTACGAGATGGTGAAGCACGACTTCTCGACCTACGACATCACCGGTCGCTGGGGCTTCGAAATGGGCGCCAACCCAACGCGCGACGGCTGGCATTTCAACGACCGGTCCAAGACCACCGCCGAAGTGATCCTGGATCTTTACGCCGCGATTCGCAAGGCCGCGGGCAGCATGCGCCTCATCGGCTGCAACACCATGGGCCATTTATCCGCCGGCACCCACGAGGTTCAGCGATCCGGTGACGACACCAGCGGCCGAAGCTGGGACCGCACCCGTCGCATGGGGGTCAATACGCTGGCCTTTCGCTCCGCCCAAAGCGGCGCCTTCTTCACCACCGACCCCGACATCGTCGCCCTCACCACCGCCATCCCGTGGGAATTGAACGAGCAATGGCTTCGCCTGGTCGCCCACAGCGGCACCGCCCTCTTCGTCGCCGCCGACCCGGCGTTTGTGAATGACGTTCACCGAAAGGCGCTGAAAGAGGCGTTGTCTGCCGCCGCCAAGCCCCAAGCCGTGGCCGAGCCGCTGGACTGGCTCGATCGGTCCATTCCTCGCGAGTTCAAGCTGGCAGGGAAGAAGACTGAGTTCAAATGGATGGGCGACAACGGCGCCTGGCCCTTCGGCGACTAGAGTTCCGGTCCCCCTCATTGTTTTTCCGCGGGTCGGGTTAACCAAAAACACGTAAGCCGATCACCGCGAGAAAAATGGGGTGGGGCTTCCGGAAACTCTCGGACATGGCACTGCTGAAGGGTGAGGAGAATAATCCGTTCTCGCTCACCCGAGGCGAGTTCCAGTCTACGGAGTCGGTACCGCGATCTCTTCCCGATACACTCGCAAAGCCTCCTTCGCCTCCGCCCCAACCTCGTCCAGTCGTGCCTGCCACTCCTTACGAAAAGGCTTTAGAGCATCGCGAATCGCCTCCGCAATCGCCAAGTCCCGGAACCACTTGTGGTTGGCCGCGACAATCCGCCAGGGAGCGTTCTTAGTCGAACACTTCGCGATCGCATCTTCGTAGGCCTTCGTCGTCTGGTCCCAAAGCTCCCGCTCTTTCCAGTCGCCTACGTTCAGCTTCCAAGACTTGATCGGGTCGGCCTCGCGGGCCAACAACCGTTCCTTCTGTTCGTCCTTGGAGATATGGAGATAAATCTTGACGACGACCGTGTTCGCGTCTGTCAACTGCTTCTCAAACGAGTTGATCGCGTCGTACCGCGCCTTCCAGATGTCCTTCGGCGCCAGCTTGTGGACCCGAACCGCGATCACGTCTTCGTAGTGCGAGCGGTTGAACAGCGAAATCCCGCCTTTGGCTGGCGAATGAGAGTGAATTCGCCAGAGGAAATCATGAGACAACTCCTCCGGGCTCGGAGCCTTAAAGCTGGCCACGTGGACGCTTTGAACGTTCGTGTACTCCAACACCCGGTTGATCGCCCCATCCTTTCCGCCCGTGTCTCGGGCCTGAAAGATCACAAGGAGCCCCGTCATGCGGGCCGCGAACATCAGCTCCTGAAGCTCGTCGATCTCCGCCGAAAGCTTGGCCAGCTTTTCCTGCGCCTTATCTTTCTCGAGGTCGGCGTGATAATCGGGGTCGAACTTGTCGAGCTTCACTTTCGAGTCGGGCTCGACAATCCAAGCGTAGGGCATGGCTCACTTTAGCACCGGCACAGTAACACCGGCATCCTGCCGGTATCCCAGGGCTGGAAGCCCTGGGAACGCATGGCCTCAGTCCTTGTACTTCACGCTACAGCCGTATGGCCGCGACGTCGCCACCGAAACTTCTTTCCCGGCCATCGCTTCGGTCAGCGCGTTCAGCGCATAGTTCTTCGCGCCCTTCAAAGAAGCCGGATCGGGATCGGGCTTATCGTCGATCGCCCCGTTGTAGATCATCGTGCCTTTGGTATCGATCACCACGATCTGCGGGGTGGTTTTCGCGTTGTACAGCTTGCCCACCTTTCCGTCCGGATCGAGCAGAACCGACGTCGCGGCCACCTTGCTGGCCTTGATGTAGCCCTTATACTCGTCCGCCGCCATATAGCCCTGCTTACCCGGCGCGGACGAGCAGATAGAAAGCCAAACCGCGCCCATCTCTTTCGCCTTAGCCTGGGTGGCCTGCATGCTGCCGCCCGCGTAGTGCTTCTTCACGAAGGGACAGTCCTTGTTGGTCCACTCCAGAACGACAAACTTGCCCTTATAGTCGGCCAGGCCAACGTTCTTACCCTCCACCGAGGGTAGCGAGAAGCTGGGGGCGGCGGCACCGAGCGCCGCAGACGCGTGGAGCTCCTGGGTGCCGGTGGCGAGAATGGCGAGCGCAATTAGCGATGTCATCGTGGGTCTCCTTTCTCGAGTCTCGCATCGACGATCAGGGCAGTCCTTCCCCCCGGCCACTTCGTCCCCTTCGGTGCGACCAACAGCCCGCGTAGCCGAGATCGCGACTCTGGAAACGGCGAGACGCTCATCTTGAATACGACAGAACCCGACCTTAAAGTTGCCACAGCATCCTTTCCCTGGTCGATAATTCCGCTTTCTAAAGGAAAGAAGTGCGCCGTCCCGCGTGGCAAAGCTCCGGACGGCTTGATCTCCAACCCAACGTCCTTCTTCCCCAGCCAAGCCTTCGCCGGCCACGTCGACTCAACGGGAAGATCTCGAAGCGCCCCTCGAAGCTGAACCCTCTCCGCTCCGGAAGCCCGCACCGACTTGCCCACACGCACCTGCTGGCTCACGTTCGCCCCGCCAGGGAAGCACGCATCGCGACACACCAACCACTTCGCCTTCGCCGAGAGAACTCCCGCCCGCGCCGAGGGCGTCACCCAAGCCAAGAAAACGACGCTCCCCTCGTACCCGTAGGCCGCAATCCCGCCCGGCGCAAACCGTTTCGGCACCGGGTATCCCAACGGCTCCACTTTCCACCCCTTCGGCGCCTTCCACTCCACCGTCGTCGGAACCCCCGAGTCCCCCGGATTCTGCCAATAGACATGCCAATGTGGATCCATCCTCACCTCCACCGCCGCCAAAAACGGCCGCCCCGCCACAGCCTGCGCCACCTCGGTCCGCAGAATCCCCTTCGCGTGGGCAACGTCGGAGAGAAGGAGGGGAAGGATCATGGTCTCTTCTACGCAAAAGGTAGCCTCGGAAGATGGCGGTCTGCCCACTTTGTAAGACCGAAGATTGCGAAGCCGCGTACCACGAGCTGACGATACGCACGCTCCAAGCGGGTGACTCTTCATTCATGCACCAGCATACGGTCGACGCCTATACCGCGCAACACGCCCGGCCCGATACCCCGCCGATAGGTCCCTTCTTCGCCCTTGCCGGTCTGTATCTGGCCCTTGAAGAGGGGTTCACCGGTCGCGAGGTCCAACTGGCCCATATGGCGATGGCAAAGCGAAAGGGCGAATTTGGCCCCTGGCCGGTCTTCACGCCGCCTTTGAGCCGAGGGGACGTCGGAGTGGTGCAAGTGGCCAAAGAGGAGTCACTGTCCGAAGCGTTGCGACGTTGGATGGAGTCGGTTTGGACCGCTTGGGAAGTGGAACAGGCAAAGGTGCGTTTCGAGACAGACAGGCTCGTGGGATAGAAGTCCATGCGTAAGCGCTCACGTTATGCAAGCATCGATATTCATTGGGTCCGTGACACGGGGACGGCGGTACTGAGCGCGGAATACGCCCGGTATGGACCCAAGCAGCGGATCGAAACCTGCATCTCTAGTTGGGATCCTTCCGACGACCAGTTCTCGGAAGGGCAGTGGCTGGGCGGAAGGGTTGAGATTTGCGACGTTTCGCCGAACGGGCGATACATGGCTTACATCGGGACGGCCTTTCATAGACCGGTGCCAAGCTACTTTGCGATCTCACGTCCCCCGTGCTTGACTGCTCTCGTTTTCGAACCCATTGTCTACACCAGCCCGTGCGATGCCTTCTTCGAGGACGACCGGAATTATCGACTTCTTTTCGAACGACCTGCCACATCAGCAAATCAAAGTTACGAAAAGGAAGGAGGCAATCTTCTTCGGGCTCCGTGGCTACCGGAAGGTAACCCGCAGGCTGACGACTTATCTCAGCCCTCGAGCGAGGAGGCCGCCGCCGCTTATCCTGCCGCAGTTTCATATATGCAGTACCCGGCAACGACGTATTGGGATCCTAACGACCGGCTGATTGTGGTTTTCGGCTTCCAGATCTACGCCTTTTCCGAAGAAGCCCCGAACGGCAAGCTGCTGATCGATCTCTCAGATCGCGAGTTCAAAAAAGTCCCACCGCCCGACTGGGCGTTGCAGTGGTAACGTCTCCCTATGCTCCTCCCAGTCCTGTTGGCTCTCTCGCCATACCGGCTCGTCTGGCACGACGAGTTCAATAAGGACGGCGCACCCGACCCCTCCAACTGGGGATTCGAGCAAGGCTTCGTCCGCAACAAAGAGCTCCAGTTCTACCAACCCCAAAACGCCTGGGTCGAGAAGGGAAGACTCATCATCGAAGGCCGGAGAGAAAAGGTCGCCAACCCCGCCTACGACCCGCAATCAAAGGACTGGCGGAAGGAGCGAAAAGAGGCAGACTACACGTCTGCCTGCCTAGAGACTCGCGGCAAGCGCGAGTTCCGCTACGGTCGGTTCGAAGTCCGGGCTAAGATCGACGCCCGTCCCGGTCTCTGGCCGGCGATCTGGTCGCTCGGCACCAAAGGTCCCTGGCCCTCCAACGGAGAGGTCGATCAGCTTGAGTTCTACCAAAACACCATCCTCGCCAACACCGCCTGGGGGACCGGCGGCGGGACCTGGAACACCGTCAAAACCCCTTATCCCACCTTCACCGCCAAGGACAAGAACTGGGCGAACAAATTCCACGTCTGGCGCATGGATTGGGACGCCGCCTTCATCCGCATCTACCTGGACAACCAACTCCTCAACGAGACGGATCTCAAGAAGACCATCAACCCCGACGGCACCAACCCGTTCAATAACTCACAGTTCATTCTCCTGAACCTGGCCATCGGCTCCACCGGCGGCGACCCCACCGAAACCGAGTTTCCCGCTCGATTCGAAGTGGACTACGTCCGCGTCTACCAGCATGACTAAGCCCCCGATCTTCTGGATCTCGGGCCCGCCCGCGGCCGGGAAGAGCACCCTCTGCCACGCCCTCCTCGCCCGCTACGAGAAGGGAATCTGCATCCCCGTCGATGATCTCCGCACCTGGGTTCTGTCCGGAATCGCCGAAAGCGTGCCCTGGACCGACGAAACCGAGCGCCAGTTCCAAATCGCTGAGGCCGCCACCTGCGACGTCGCTCGTCGGTACCACGAAGCCGGCTTCGCCGTCGCCATCGACCACTGCCGCAACCCCTCCCGCCTCGACGACGTGATTGCGGAATCGGGTCTGACGATGGTGAAGGTGCTCCTCATGCCCGAACTGGAGACCAACCTCCACCGCAGCCACACCAGGACCAACAAAACCTTCGACCCTCACCTGCTGGACGACACGATCCGCTTCACCAACGATCGGTATCGCCTCGATGTCACGCCCGATTGGCTGGTCATCGACAACACGAAGATGAGCGTCGAGGAAACGATCGAACGAATTACGGGTTGAGCACCATCGCCGGGCCAGGCTTGCGCTCGCCGACGGCCTTCCGGAACACGGTCACCATGTCTGCGATCTCTTCCTTCTGCCGTTGAACTGCCCCTCCAATCCCGTACCCCGCTGCGTTATCCAGGGGCCAATTGTTCGAGTACTCGCCGCTCGGGTAGTTGAACCAGACCTGAAGGTGATCCTCCTTGCCCATGGACGAAGCGAGCTTCGCCTTGGCGAGCTTAAAGGCCTCCACCAAGGAGCCCTTGACTACCTCGTAGTCGGCGGCGTCCCCCATTCCCTGTGCCCAGATCGTCTTCTGGGAGTTGTAGATCATGATCGACGTTCCGCGGGGAAGCGCCGGGGCGGGATGGATTTCGATGGCGCCAGACCGCAGATTCGCGGGCGGCTGGCTAGGGAAAAACTTGGTGTCCGTGATGTGGTCCAGCCGCATCTGCATCGTCTTTTGGTATAGAGCCTCGTCTTTCGCGTACCGGTGATCCGGGACCAACGCATGGAAGAGTTGGCCGCCCGAAAAGAGCTCGATGTCATGCCAGCCGACCAGCTTCGGTTGACCTTGAAAGCTGGAGTGGTCCTGGAGCCAAGGCGCTGTCTCATTACTGGCGGTCGGAAGGAAGGGATCGACCGTCGCGAGCGACTCTTCGAAGGCGGCGAGCGTTCGAATCGTCTGCTGAAGCTTTTCCACCCCTGCCTTCGAGTCCATCGGTGGCCCCATCGGCCCGTAAGTGGTCTTCCGGCCCGCCGGAGTGACCAAAGAGACCTGCATGCCGGGTGGGGGACTCACGACCTCGGGCGCCTTAACGATCTGGGTCGGCACTTGTCCCACGTTCATCATGAACGCGCCCATCTCCCGCGAGTAGCCGCCGATGTAGGGATCGAACTTAAGCAGGGTGACCGGCGCATGCATCGGGTTGTCCGACAGCCGGAAAACCTGGTTGGGCGAGACCGTGCCGTTAATGGTCGGCGTCGCCGGCTTAACCGCCCAAACACCGATCACCGCGATCGCGCAGAGATAGGCCAGATGAATCGGCCAAGTCGGTTTCGCCTCATTGACGGGAAACCGGCTGACCGGTTGGACCGGCGTCGGCTTCTGAACATACGGCCCCCGTACCTCCTTCGCGATCGACTCGATCTCGTCCGTTGTGGTCCCAAGGAGATCAGCCAACTCCTGGACCCGGGTCATGCTGGCCAGCCTTTCTCGCTCGGCCGCCTCAACTCTCTGGCGCTCAGCCTGCCGTTCGGCAAACCTCTCAACGATCTTTTCGGCGACTTCGGGCGTGAAGAGGTTAGTCTCTTCGGGCTTCTCTTCGAATCGCGATGCCATTCGATTTACATTCTACGAGAACATCGCTTCTTGATGGGACCTAAGGTTGGGATAGGGAGTAGGGGGATCAAACTTCAAGTTTTGGGTTTTGGTTATCAGACGAACCTAACCCAAAACCCCTATCCTTCCAGCCCTTTCTTAATCTCGTCCAACCTCGTCTGCCAAGCCCGTCGCAGTCCGTCTGCTTCATCCCGGGAATCGATTCGCTTGTGCATGACGGCGATTGCGACCTTGCCCGCCGTGTCCTTCACCGTCGCCTCAATCTCTGTCGGAGCCGTAACCCCTTCCGTGTGCCAGGCCGCCCTCACATCTTTCCCGTCCCGCACCCGCAGAACCTTGTCTGAGGGGATCGTTTCGACGATCGCCTTAAGCACGTCGTCAACGGGAGCCTTCACCGTCTTGGTGACGCAGATGTTGTAGCCTTCCGGTCGTCCGTCCTTTTGCACCCGGTTCAGGCTCCGCTCGTACTCAACCCAAATCGTCGTGCCCCACCAAGCCTGCGCCGGCGAACGACCGGTCTGATCCCAAAGCCAATTGATTGTCTCCCGCCGCTTACCCGCATACTCAGGCACCCCGGCGATCGCGTCAAACCACTCGCCCAGACTTTTCCCGGTCGCCTCGCGGCAAGCGTCGTCGGTGACGGGAAAGTCGGGCGAAAGGTCGATCTTCATGGCCTTCATCATGCCACGATCCTGCACTCTATACCGATCTATCTCTTCTGCGGCATCCCCCAGATCCTCCCCAGCAACGTGTACGTATCCGGATCGAAGTTCTTGAGTTCCGCGTTCACAAACGGATAGAAGTCGTTCTGCCCAAAATACGCCTCGGTCGCCTCGGCGAAGAACTCCATTGGGTTGTTCAGCGCGTAATGCTTGGCCTTCGACCCGTTCCAGTGGGTCACTGACTCGTATTTCTTCGAGACGACCGCCGCCTCAAACCCCTTCTTGATCTCTGCGTTGTCAAACCCTTCTGGGAGGAACTGGTCGTGGTAAGCGTGGGCTAGCTCGTGGAGCAGCATCCAAGGCTGTTCGTAGGTCCAGGCGACGAAATTGGCGGCGTTGGCCATCTCGACGCCCTTCGCCATCGCGGGATCGGTTCCGTGTTCTCGCAGCCAGTCCGCGCCGGGGTGATAAGCCATGCAGGGCGTCGAAGGATCATTCAGCCGCGCCCAGATGGTGACCTTTCGTAGCTTCGCCAACGGCACGTCCGGGACGATGCGCGCGATTCGATAAAGCTCGTTTTGGAGTTCGGCGGAGACGGCTTTCCAAGCGGGTCCGTCGGCCAAGGTGGTTTCCGCTTTGATGGTCCAGCCTTCGATTTGGAATGTGGTGTAGGTGGGGAGAAAAATAATCAAGACACCCACGGTCTAGCCACCCCAACTCTCTTCGAACGAATGCCGCCCCGGTCCCAAATCGTGAACCGCCCCACTCGGCAAAACCGCCGATGCCGTTGTATTCGCCGGAACCTCCACCGACCAGGCGAAGACACCTCCGTCGATCGTCCAGGAAGAAGCCAACCGTCCATAGCCCGTCTTCAAAGAAGCCGAGACCCGCGTCAATCCGCCTCCCGGACGCGGTTTCAACAACGACTTCTTGTATCCCGGGACGTCCGGATCCAGGTCGATCCCTGCGACCACTGAGGTCATCCAATCCCCGATCGCGCCGTAGGCGTAGTGGTTGAAGGAGTTCATGCCGATGTTCTGGAATCCCTTATCCTCCGTCCAGCCGTCCCATCGCTCCCAAATCGTGGTTGCGCCCTGGGTGACGGGATAGAGGTAGCTGGGCCAGGACTTCTGCAGCAGCAGCCGGTAGGCCACGTCGAGATGACCGCCTTCGGTGAGGACGTGGGGCAGGTAAGGGGTGCCGACGAAGCCGGTGCTGAGATGGTCGCCCCGCTCCTCGATATCTGCCACCAACTCCATCAGGGCAAGGGGGCGCTGCTCGGCGGGCAGTAGGTCGAAATGCAGCGCCAAGACGTTGGCCGTCTGGGTCCTCAACTTATCTCCGAACTCTCGATTGAAGGCCGCCTTAACCGTATCTGCCAGCTCGTCGTAAGCCGACCCATCGCGACCGATTGCCCGGAAGCTCTTTGCCACCAACCGTGCGACATGGGAATAGAAGGCCGTCCCGATGACCTCGTTCGGGGTCTCTGCATTCGTGCTGAGCCAGTCGCCAAAGCCGCGCCAGCCCTCGAACCCTTCGTAGCAGCGGATGTGGTCCCGGCTGGATTGGACCAGCGAGTCGACCCACCGCCCCATCGAGTCGGCGTGTCGCTCCAGAATCCGGTTGTCGCCCGTGCAACGGTAGACCGTCCACGGACAGATCACCACCGCGTCGGCCCAGGCCGGACCGCCCTCGAACGAGAGCACGTCGGGGTTTGGCGCCACCGGCGGAATGTCTCCTTTCTCGTTCTGCGAGTCCGCGAGGTCCTGTTGGTACTTCTCCCAGAAAGTCTGAGCGTCAGCGAGGAAGAGGGAGGTGCGGACGAAGACCTGGGCGTCGCCCGTCCAGCCCAGCCGTTCGTCGCGCTGAGGGCAGTCCGTGGGCACGTCCAACGAGTTGCCCCGCCAGCCCCATTCGATGTTCTGCCAAAGCTGATTCAGGAGCGGCTCGTCGCAGGCGAATGTCCCGACCGGTTCCAAGTCGCTGCTCAGAACGTAAGCTTCGATCGTCGCGTTCTCATCGACTCCCGCAAGCTCAACGTATTGGAAGCCGTGGAACGTGAAGCGGGTGGTTAGATCGTTCTCGCCATCCGCCAGGGTGAAGTAGTCTGTCGACTTGGCTCCTCGGTAGTTGGCGGTGTAGATCTTGCCATCCTCCAGCCGCTCGGCCACGCGCATCGTGACCGTTTTGCCGACTTTGCCGGTTGCCTTCAGGCGAATGCGGCCGACCAGGTTCTGGCCGAGATTCCAGAGGTAACGGCCGTCGCTCACCTTCGTCTTCTCGATCGGAACGACCGTCTTCACCGCGCGAATCGGCGGCGAGGCGGGGGCGTCGAGCGCGCCGGTGTAGCGGGGTGCGCGGAGGGCCGACGCGTGCCAGCCGGTGAAACCGGGGCGGTTCCAACCGACGGGGTCACGGCGGGCGTCCACCGCCTCGCCCATCTGCATATCTTCCTGCAGCACGACCCCGAACCCGGTCTGCCACCGTTCGTTCGTTCCGACCACGACGCGGCTGCCGTCCCGCAGAGTTACTTCAAGCTGGGCCAGCAACCTAGGCGCGTCGCCGTAGTACTGGCGGTCGTTCCAACTCACATGGCCCACGTACCAGCCGCTACCCAAGATTGCGCCCACGCAGTTGTCGCCGGTGGTCAGCAGATTCGTGACGTCGTGGGTGGCATAGCGGACTCGCTGGTGGTAATCGGTCCAACCCGGCGAAAGCTCCTCGTCGCCCACCCGCTGGCCGTTGAGATGCGCCTCATAGAGGCCGAGGGCGGTGACGTACAAACGGGCCGATGCGATCGGGCCGTCCAGCCGAAACTCCTGCCGGAAGTAGGGGGAAGGGATGAACGACTTGCGTCCTCCGACCAGCCCATTCTCAATCCATTCGGCCTGCCAATCCTCCGGCACGAGGAGGCCCATTTCCCAATGTGAACTCGCGGTGGCTTCGCCGGCTTCCGTCCAGACGGTGACCGTCCAAACGACCCGCTGGCGACTCGTCAGGGCCGGGCCGTCGTAGACGACGGCGACGCTTTGCCCACTCTCGACGCGCCCCGTATCCCAGCCGTTATCGGCCTGAATTCGGTACGCGCTTTGAGTGCCTTCCGACAATTCCCAACTCAGGCGTGGGGAGGTTTCGCCGAGGCCCAAAGGCTCGGTCTGGAGTTCGCAACGGAGACGCGAGAGGGTAAGCATAGAATTCAATTAGGCTTCTTTGACGCCGCGAGGCAAGACTTTGCGGACTCCATCCTTGTCGACCCGGATGTGGATCGGGCCATGAGGTGTCGGGAGGGTGCCTTCCGCCCACTCGAGGCCGCCAAGGTTCGGGCGAATAGAAACCGTCGCCATTCCGGGCGAGGTCGGACGGATACCCAGGAGGGTAGCGAAGAAATGATAGAGCGGGTGCGCGCCCCACGCGTGGCAGTCGCTTCGCGTCGGCTCCGGCATCTCAATCACCGTTTTTAGACCACTGTCGAGAAGACCGAACCAGAGCCCAAGCCGCTTCTGCAGCACGTCGGTTCGGTCGATCCTTCCGAGCGCTTCGAAGAGGTAGTGGTCGAAGTAGACGGTGGTCTGGACCATGCCGGGAACCTCCTCCTCCACGATCTTTTTGACCGCCGAAACGCCGTGCTTGGCTCCGGCGAGTAGCGCGAGGCATTGGGCGTGCTCGCTCCAGTGCGCATGCTCCAGATCGTCCGCGTAGAGCCCTTGCTTGGCATCCCAGAAGCTCTTCTCCGATGCCGCCAGAACGCGGTCGGCCAGGTTGGCGTGGTACTTCGCCAATTCAGGCTCGCCCAGCCAAGTCTCGATTTCGCTCGCCAACCGCGCGACGAAGGCGAGGTGAAGGTTGAGCAGCCCGGAAACGCCCCAATGCGCTCCCGCCGGCGCGCCGTCGGACCAGCCGTGAACCCAGTCCATGAAGTTCCACCCTTCGAGGGCGTGGAAGACACCGTGCTCGTCCACATTCCGACGGTACGCATCCAACACCGCGCGGACCCCGGGCATAAGGTTCCTTACGAACGCCATGTCGCCCCGCCAGAGCGCGAAATCGTGGACCATCGCCACCCACCAGAGAGAGAACGGCGGGATCGTCTGGCGGATGCGCGAAGGGTAGCGGCTGCGAGTGAGACCGTCCGGATCGCGACTTCGGTCGAAAGCCAAAAGGGCCTGTCGCGCCAGCCGGTCGTCGCCGCCGGAGGCGTAGGCCACCAGGCATTGCAGCCGCGTATCGCCCGCGTACTGGAGCTGCTCGTAGAACGGACAGTCCATCGTCGTCTCGTGGGCGCACATCTGGAGCGTCCGATAGGCCAGCTTCTTGACCTTCGCGAGGCGTGGGTCGCTGCTGGTGAACTCCGACTTATCTTCCAAAGGATATCGGGTTTCCAAGAGAGTGAAGCCCGCGAGGGTCAACGGCTCGTCAGCCGTTTCGACCGCAAACTCCAGGTAGCGGCCCGCTTCCCACCAAAGGGTCGTGTGTCGTTCGTCGCCACCGCCCGCGACGAAGAGGTCGCCCACGCCATCTTCCTTGCTCCAAATACTGCGGAAGCACTTGCCCTCAATCTCGTCGCGATTGCCTTTGTGGTTTCCGTCGATGAACAGCGCCTCTTGCCAGTGCACACGAACGGTAGCCCCCGCACCGCCTTGGAGATGAAGGTGCGGATAGGCGCAGACGTACTGCTCCAGATCGATAATCGCCCGCCGCTTGGTGTGAGCGGGAATCGCCAGCGGCTTGCCCGCGATCAGTCCTTGCCACTCCTTGACCTCGGCGGCGATTGATTCCGATGCAAGGATCGGAATCTCATGGGTGAGCCCGCCCGGATGGACCGCAACATGGCGAACCGTGCCGCCGACAAACGGCTCTTCCCACTGTTCGGGAAGAATCGCCGGGATCAGCATCCGGCCCGGTTCCATGTCGTTCGCTCCTGGCTGCGAATAGCCCACGTCGTGGTGCGGGGCTTTTGTCCAGGTTAGTTTGTCTTGACCGCTTTCCCACCCCCAGGGGAAGGTGGCGCCGTCCGATCGGAACTTCAGGCCGCAGCCCCAGGCGACGCCTTTTGGCAGGAATCCGTGGCCCGGAAGGACGGTCGCCTGCCAATCCGCTTGCCCCGTGTTCAGCGGCGCGCCATCGGCGGCGAGGAGGAAGCCGTGGCCGAAGGTGTGCTGTCCGTAGGGTGCTTCAAGGCCGATGGTCCAGACGCGGGCGGCCAGGATGTGCTTGCCGGCGCTCAGCTCGGCGTCGTAACTCTCAAAGTTCCAATGCTCGACATCCCCCCGATCCGGCCCGCGGCCGACGAGAACGCCATCGAGATAAAGCTCGTATCGCTCGTCGGCAGAGACGTGCAGGCGAACCGTCCTGGCAGTTTCAAGGTCGAACGCCAGTCGGTAGCCCGCGACGAAGGGGGAGGTCGCCAAGACGCCGATCCAGCGTGCTGGCCAGTGCCCGCGCCTTTGCCAACCCGGATCCTGACCGGCGTAGGGATCTTTGTCGAGAACGATACGGCGGACGGCGTTGTCGGGCATTTCGGAGAAGCTTAGCCGGGTTTAGGGATCGGAGGGGTTGACGGACGTGAATCCGCAAGGGTCCGAACAAGAACGACTAGGAGAGATTCAATCTGACCACAGGAAGATGCTGCCAATGCTATGGTAATTTATTTACAATAAATTATTGCGTTTGGTCCATCTTCTCGGGATTTCACGAGATAATCTCGATAAAAATTTGTTTGGCCGCTGCATGTCGACATTCTAATTCAAAAACATGTTATTTCGAATAAAAGCCAAAAAATGATAGACTTATGTCTATCATTTTACCCGTTGGGGCTGAAACTCAACCCCTGACTTGCCACAACAGCCGCTGCCGATAATGCTCATCCGGCCGCGTCGCGATTCGCTCAACTTGCGCTCGCGTCAATGCAACCGTCGCCCCGCCCAGCCGAAGCCGCGCCGCCTTCGCCGACATCAAGGTCGCTGACTCGACTTCATGCCGGTTCGCTCCCAGCGCGATCAAGCCATGATTGCCCATCCAGATGGTCTTCGGCACCGAGCCCCATTCTTCGATATAAGCCTCCACCCCTTCTCGCACCGCCCGCGCCAACGGCAGACCTGGATCGACGTACGGCACCCAGGCGCTGGCGGGGCCGCAGCAGACAATCTCGTCGGGGAAATAGCGGCGCTGGGATTCGGCATGGGCATCCTGCCGGCAGAGAATCGGCAGCATATCGGTGGGGTGACAGTGACCAACGACGGCTACGCCGGGAAGGGTGAGGAGCCAGGCGTGCATAAACGTCTCGACGCTGGGCAGCAGCGGTCCCGCCTCTACGCGAGACGAGGCGAGCAGTTCACGGACGGCGGTGTCGTCCAAGCCTTCCGCGGCCAGGATTGGCTCAAAGGCCACTCGGACAAACCCATCGGGACCGATGTCCCGCATCGAAAGCCCGCTGGCTTTCACCCAAAAGGAGGTGTCGTCTTCCCGAGCCGATGTGTTGCCTTCGGCGAGAATCGCCAGGTCGTGGGAAGGGTCGCCGAGGACGCAGGCCAGAGCGGCGGCTTCTTCTCGCGGAGTCATGTTGTTCATTGTGACTCGCGCGTCACAATAGTCGGGATGGACGTCAATCCGCTCGTTTTCGGCTCCGAGACGCCGCCTGCCGATTCGATCATGTTGCGAGCGGGGGTCTTTACGATGGAGTTCCGCACCGAAAGCGGCGCGATCCGGTACATCGAGCTGCCCGATGGAGCCGAGGCCGTCCGGGCGGTTTACGCTTCGCTTCGCGGACCGAATTGGGAGACGGAGACGCCCTGCGTCAGTAATCTTCACCTGAAGGAAGATGAGGACCGTTTCTCGGTCTCGTTTGACTTGGACTACGAGTCACCCTACGAAGCGAAGGTCTCCATCGAGGGCGGGCCGGACGGGATCGTCTACTCCTATTCCGGTGTGGCGACCGGCGATATCAACACCTCGCGAACCGGTCTTTGCATCCTTCACCCTTCCTCCCTGGCGGACCAGCCGGTCGAAATCCGGCACCCCGACGGGACCCGTGAGAGCGGCCGTTTCCCCGATCTCGTCCAACCGGATTGGCCCTTCCGCGAGGTCGTCGGCGTCTCCTCAAAGTTCCCCGGCTACAAAGTCGAGATCACGATGGAGGGCGAGATCTTTGAAATGGAGGACCAGCGCAACTACGGCGACGCCTCCTTCAAAACCTACTGCCGCCAACAGAGCCGGCCTTTTCCTTACGTTATCGCCGTCGGCGAGAAGGTCAATCAGACCGTCCGCATCACCGCCAGGCCATGGGGTTCGAAGGTTGAGGCGTTGGAGCCGATTCCGGACGGCGTGGCCGCGCTGATGTTCTTGGACGAGACGCTCCCGATTCCGCTGATCGGCCTCGTGGGTGGCGAGGTTCCCGACTTAGAGGCATTACGCTACGCCCCGATCGACTACTTGAGCATGCCCGCGCTCGGCGCAATTGACATGCCTATGCCACTGGAACTGACCTTGGATCTCTCCGAGGACGCCGAGGCCCGAATGGGGCAGGCAGTGGCCCGAATCAATGCCCTCCAGACCCCTCCCGACCGCCTGATCGTCACCCCGATCAGCTCTTCGAAGTACATCCCGGTGCTCAAGGAGCAGTTGGGCGAACTTCTCGTGATGGCGGGCGCGGGATCCTTGGTGGAGTTGAACCGAAGCGGGCTGCAACCCAAGGACAACGACGGCGTTGCCTTCGGCTTCCATCCTCAGAATCACCTCTTCGACGACCAGACCCTTTTCGAAAACCTGGAAGCGCTTCCCGACTTGGCGGCAACCGCGGGCGAGAAGACGGAGGGGCCAATCGTGGTGGGGCCGGTGCGCCTGGGTCGAGATCCCGATCCTCGTACGAACTCGCTCCTCTTCGCCTCGTGGGTTGTCGCGGCGCTTTCGTCGATCGTGATGTCCGACGTCGACGCCGTCACGCTATTCGACCTGGTCGGGCCGGACGGCCTCTTCCGAGACGGACGGATCATTCCGGCATACCATGTCCTCCACGACCTGCTCGACTTCTCGGAAGGCGAGTTGGTCATCGGCATGGCCACGGCGCGGCGTGCCGCCGGTTTTGCGATCGTCATGGACGACAAGTTCCGCGCTATCGCCGCGAACCTTACCCCGCGGCCTTTGCGCCTCTCGATGGTTGCGGCCGGAGACGGTCCGCACTACGTTAAGGTGCTTGACGAGGAGGCCCTCGATCGGGCGCTCAACGAGTCGGCGGCTTGGCGAAAGGAGCCCGGTTACGAGGTGATTCCCTCCGAAAGCATGATCGAATTCGACCTCGGTCCCTATGCCGTAGCGAGGATCGACGCGGTCGTAGACGACCTGGATGCGGGCGACGAAACATTTGCTTCCTAGCGCCGGTAGTAATGGTGATGAGTATCGATCCGAATACTAACCCCTCCGCCGACGATCCCGGCCGCGACGCGGACGCTCCGGCTCCTTTGAGCCCGGACGAGTATGCGGAGCTTCAGAAAGAAGCTCGCGAAGAAGAGTAGTTGAAAAAATGTGGAGTGCGCCGATTTATCGGCGCTCTAGTCAGCCAATTTATTGGCGCAGTCGCTACCTAGGTAGCAGCTACGGAGATAAATCTCCTGACTAGAGCGCCGATAAATTTGCGCACTCCACATAATTTTAGCTGATCGAAACGATCGTGACTTCAAACACGAGCGTGGCCATCGGCGGGATGGCGCGGCCGGCACCGCGGGCGCCGTAGCCGAACTCGGGTGGGATGGTGGCTTTGCGGGTACCGCCCTTCTTCATCCCGACGACCATCATGTCGAAGCCTTGGATAACCTGTCCGCTGCCGACCTTGAAGCTGAAGCGGCCAGAGTCGAACGACTTGCCGTCCGGGAACGAACCCTTGTAGTCGACTTCGACGGTGTTACCGTCAACAACTTCCTTGCCCTCGCCGACCTTCAGATCTTCGAATTGGATCACTTCTTAACCCCGTTCAGGCTTACGAGTTCCAGCTCGAAAATCAGGTCCGACTTGGCCGGGATCACCGGCGGCATGCCAGCTTCGCCGTAAGCAATGGCGTATGGGATCGTGATCGTGCGCTTCTCGCCCAGCTTCATGCCGAGCGTTCCGCAGGCAAATCCCGGAATCAGGCCCGGCGCGCCGATCTGGAAGGGGATGGGGCGGTTGCCGTGCTTCGCGCTGCTGTCGAACTCCTTTCCATCCTTGAGCTTGCCGACGTAAAGCACCTCAACGGAGTCGCGGCCCTTGACCGCCGGTCCGGAGCCCTTCTTGGTGACTTTCACTTCGACGCGGTCGATCTTCTTCAGTTCGACATCGAAGAGGAGGGTCGCGCCGCCGGGAATGTCCGCGCCGGCACCGGCCGCACCGTAGCCGAGGCTGGCCGGGATCTTGAGCTTCCGCTTGCCGCCGACCTTCATCCCGGCCACGCCGAGGTCCCAACCCTTGATGACTTGGCCGCCATCGAGAACGAAGCTGAATGGCGCGCGGCCCACGCTGGAGTCGAACTGTTTGCCGTTGGTGAGCTTGCCCGTGTACTCCACGGTGACGTAGTCGCCAGTCTTCGCTTCAATACCTTTGCCGACCACCACGTCGGTCTTCTCGAGCTTGCCCTGGAACGCCAGGATGGTCGCAAGGATGGGGAGAACCATGCGGGGAAGGGTACCCGGAGGGAGTTTTGGGTTTCTGGTTTTAGGTTTTGGGTTAGGAGAAATCCAACCTAAAACCCAAAACGGTTAGGCTGCCGCGTATTCGCGCTTATCGAACACCAGATCCGTCGCGATCTTCCAGATTTCGGGATCGACTCGGTTTTCGGGGACGATCTTGGTGGCGTGGACGATGGCCGAGGTTAGACCGGCTTCGCGGGCGAAGTGAAGGAAGGCGGAGTTCAGCACCTGGCGGGCGGCGGGGCGAAGGCCGAAGGAGACGTTGGAGAGGCCGAGGATGGTGTTGACCGAGGGGTAGATCTTCTTGACTTCGGAGATGGCGTCGAGGGTCGCCATGGCGGAGGTGCGGAACTCTTCTTCGCCGGAGCCGAGGGTGAAGGTTAGGCAGTCGAGGAACAGGTCGTGGTCGGCGAGGCCGTATTCGCGCGCGAGGTCGATGAGACGGCCGGCGATGCGGACCTTCTCCTCCACCGACTTGGCCATCCCTTTCTCGTCGATCGTGAGGGCGACGACGCCGGCGCCGTAGCGGCGGGCGAGGTCGAGCACCTTTCGGGGGCGGCCTTCGCCGTCCTCGAAGTTGATCGAGTTGAGGATCGGCTTCCCGGCGAGGCACCGGAGCGAGGCTTCCATGACCGGCGTCTCCGTGGAGTCGATCATGATCGGCACGGTGACGTGGCGGTTGTAGCGGGAGAGGAGTTCGCGCATGTCGCGCGTCTCGTCCCGGCCGACGTAGGCGGCGCAGACGTCGAGAACGTGGGAGCCTTCGGCTTCCTGCTCTCGAGCGAGTTCGGTCAGGCCTTCCCAGTTGTCGGCGGCCAGCATGTCCTTGAAGGCGCGCGAGCCGTTGGCGTTGGTCTTCTCGCCGACGACGAGATAGGAGGAGTCCTGTTCGTACGGTTGGAAACTGTAGAGCGAGGAGCAGCCGATGAGGGAGAGGCCGCTCTGGTTGGCCGGGGTGATCCCGAAATCGAAGCCCGGGAAGAGGTGCCGGACGCGGCGCCAGTGGCAGTCGGCGGTGTGCGGTCGTCCGCCGACGGCTTCGGCGACGGCGCGGATGTGTTCCGGAGTGGTGCCGCAACAGCCGCCGACGAGGGCGACGCCGTGCTCTTCGACGAAACGAGTGTGGTGCTCGGCCAGCTCCGCCGGGGTCAGCTTGTAACGGGCGGCGCCGCGCTCCATCACCGGCAGACCGGCGTTCGGCTGGATCGCGAGGGGGCGGGTGGAGTTCTGGCCCAGGAACCGGATGTGCGGGGTCATCTCGACCGGGCCAGTGGCGCAGTTGAGACCGACGGCCTTGACGCTGGGGAAGCATTCCAGCATATTGAGGGCGGCGGCCATCTCGGTCCCGAGAAGCATCGTGCCGGTTTGCTCCATCGTGACCTGGACGAACAGGGGGACCCGGATGCCGGTCTCGGCCATCGCCCGCTCGGCGGCGACGACGCTGGCTTTGACGAGCAGGAGATCTTGCATCGTCTCGAGCAAAAGGGCGTCGCTTCCTTCCTCGAGGAGCGCGGTGAAGGCGTCGAGGTAGGTCTCTTCGATCTCATCGAAGCTGGTTTGGCCGAGCGAAACCAGTTTCGTGCCGGGGCCGAGCGCGCCGACGACGTAACGGCGGCGATCGGTGAACCGGTCGGCGGCTTTCCGGGCGACGCGGGCGGCGGCGCGGCAGATCTCGCTGACGAGTTCAGGGATCTCGTACTCGGCGAGGACGATGGACGTCGCGCCGAAGGTGTTCGTCTCCACCAGGTCGGATCCGGCTTCGAAGTAGCGGGCGTGCACCTCTTCCACGACCTCGGGGCGGGTCAGGAGAAGGATTTCGTTGCAGCCGTCCAGGGGTTTGCCACCGAGTCGCTCCGCCGCGGCAAGGGCGAGCGGGGGAAGGTTCTGGTCGGCGCGGAGGGTGAAGTCGGCGTCCGTCAGGTTCGCCGCCTGCAACTGGGTGCCCATCGCGCCGTCATAAACTAGGACGCGCTCGGCCATTGCTTCAAGAAGCGGCGAATTCATATCTTCAGTTTACGGTTTTCGTGGTACACAAAGTCATGAGTCCGAAGCTTCGTCCGATCCTTGCTTACTTGGACGCGCTCGAAGGGCGCGCCGACCTTTGTTTGTTAGGCGCGATGCTGGAATCGGCAAAGTTTACGGTGGACGACGTCCACGAGCACTGCCGCTTTGCCGAGGCCCACTACTACCGAAACAAGATCGCCTCCGGCCCGTGGTACGACTTCTTCGTGATGGGCTGGCGTCCGGGGCAGAGTTCGGTGATCCACGACCATTCGGGGTCGAGCTGCGCGTTGCGGATCGTGCAGGGAACGGCGACGGAGTTGGGTTTTGTGCCGATCGAGCCGGGGAGTAATGTGGTGCGGATGGAGACGTTGCGGACGTTCCACACGGGTACGCAGTGCATGGCGCAGGATGAAGACGTTCACCAGATCGTGAACCGCAGCCTGCGGGAGGATCTGGTGACAATCCATATCTATTCGCCGCCTTTGAAGATGAGCGTCTACAAAGAGGAGAAGGATCTCGGTGAGATCAAGACGGATGCCGAGTTGGAAGCCGAGCTCGCCCTTGCGGGCGGCTACGTCGGCGCTGGAATTTAACCGTGGCATGGCCTTCCAGGCCATGCGTCCCCTGGGCTTCCAGCCCAGGGAAACGGGCTGGAAGCCCGTTGAACGCATCGGCAAGATGCCGATGCCACATCGGTCTAATTGCGCTGCCCATGACAAAACCCGGTACCGTTTTTAGGGAAAGGGGGCAGTGAGGACGGAAGTACTTTTTTGTGCTGATCTCCACTGTGCTTTTCCTCGCGGCGGCTTCACTCTACGGCGCATTCAACTTAATGAGGGACGCGACGCGCGTACCACCGTAAACTGTAGGGATGCGGAGCTTTCGGCGGACGCTAGAGTTTCTCCGTCCTTACCGGGCGCGAGTGGTGCTTGCGGTGGTGGTCACCCTGTTTGTGACTCTCCTCCAGATCTTGCCGCCTCGGATTTATCAGGCGGCGATCGATAACGCGATCACCCCGGGCCTGAAAGCTCAACATGCCTTAGCGACCACGGCTGACCCGGCGGTGGCCGCTTCTTTACGCCAGGAGGTCGATCATGCCCCCATCGTTCTCTTCTGGATCGCCGCCGGGCTGGTGTTGGTCGTTGGCCTGCGAAACGTTTTTAGCTACGTGAACGCGACGACCCTGACCTGGGTCGGCCACCGTTTTGTGTTCGACCTTCGGTTCGCCACGTGGCGGCATCTTCAGCGGCTGAGTCTCGCGTATCACAACTCGACGCAGACGGGCAAGATCATGGCCCGGGTGACGGCGGATATCGAGCTCATCCAAGGTTTGATTCAGGGCCAGCTCGTTCAGTTCATCACCGACCTTGTGACGCTCACGGCGGTGCTCGGAATGCTGTTCTTCCTGGAGTGGCGGGTAGCGCTGATCATCGTCGCGTTGGTGCCGTTCTACGTGGTGGCCTACCTATCGTTCTTGAAACACATCCGCCACGTGAGCGGCGAACAGCGGAGGCTTTACGACGAGATGCTGGGCAAGCTTGCGGAGAAGATCGCGGGCATCGGGGTGGTGAAGGCGTTTGTCCGTGAGGACTTCGAGCGGGAGAGCTTTATGGAAAGCGTCAAGTCGAAGTTCGCCGTGGATATGCGCCAGGTCCACCTCAACCGGCGGCTGGGTCTGGTTTCCGGACTTGTGAGCGCGCTTGGGACCGGGACGGTCTATGCGTTCGGTGGCTACCTGGTGCAGCACGGAGAGATGACGCCCGGAAAGCTGGTGGCGATGTCCTTCTACATCGGCTTTGTCTTCAATCCGGCGGTACGTGTGGTCGACTTCAACAACGCGCTCCAGTGGGCGGTTTCAGCGATGGACCGCGTATTCCAGACACTGGACACCCGGCCGGAGATCGCGGACAAGGTGGGGGCGACGACGCTTCCGTCGGTGAAGGGGGAAGTGTTATTCGACAACCTCACGTTTGCCTACGTGCCGGATCGGCCGGTGGTGGAGGGTCTTTCCCTGAAAGTGGCGGCGGGCGAGGTGGTGGCACTGGTGGGCCACAGCGGCGCGGGCAAGACGACGTTGATGAATCTTCTGATGCGGTTTTACGATCCGACGTCCGGGGCGGTCAGGATCGATGGCCACGATCTGCGGGATCTCCGGTTGGAGTCGGTGCGGCGTCAGGTCTCGATGGTCGCGCAGGAGAACGTTCTGTTCTCGGTGTCGATCATGGAGAACATCAAGTACGGCGCGCGCGGCGCGACGGATGAACAGGCGATCGCGGCGGCCAAGGCGGCGGACCTTCACGAGTTTGTGATGGGGCTCCCTGATGGTTACGAGACGATGATCGGGGAGGAGGGCATTAAGCTTTCCGGCGGACAGAAGCAGCGGTTGGCGCTGGCCCGGGCCTTGGTCACCGATCCTCGGATCCTAATTTTGGACGACGTCACGAGTGCGCTGGACGGCGAGACGGAGGCGCGGGTGCAGGATGCGCTGGGGACGGTGATGAAAGGAAGGACGACTTTCGTGATTGCCCACCGGTTATCCTCCGTGGTCGACGCGGATCGAATCATCGTGATCGACGCAGGGAAAATCCTGGACCAAGGCACCCACTCGGAGCTTGTGGAGAGGGAAGGAATGTATCGAGACCTCTATCGAGAGCAGTTCCGCAGTGCACTAGAAGCGCAAGTTTGAAATCAAGACGCTATCAGGCGTCCATTGGCACTTGACGGGCTTGTCCGCAAGTTATCCACCGCCACTTTAGGTGGATATGCATATCTTTTTGGTTCAAAAGATATGCAAGGGGTCGAAGTTATCCCCAATTTCCGGGTCGGATAAGTCGGGGGAAAACCTGCCAAAAAACCGGTAGACGGAATATAACTCGTAACCGTACACTTTGCAAATTTTGCGAAGAAAGTCCGAATTTGGACTGAGTGGAGGTTTTTTCCCACGTTTGTGGATGGATAATCCCTAACACGAGAACGGAGGAGCCACGGAAGGTTCCGAAAGATTCGGAAAGGATTGGCGGGGTGCCTTTCCTAGGGATCGGTGGGGAGCCGCAAGATGCATAAGTTTCCCACCAAGATTCTACACGATTTGGTTTAGAGAGGTTCCAATGGCAGACGATTCAGGTTCAAAACCGAAGCTTCTGTTGGGCCAAGAAGAGGCGAACGTCGACGACAAGGGTCGGGTTCTCTTCGCCAAGAAAAAGCGTGAGCGCCTAGGCGAAGACTTCGTGATGTGCCTCGGAGACAACGGTTGCTGCATCTACGCCTACCCGGCGGATGTTTGGAATCCATTGGCGCTGGACGTGATTTCTCGTGACCCCACAAATCAGGGCCGACAAACGTATAGCCGTGAGGTGCTGGGAACGGCGGTTGATGACCTGAATTTCGATACTCAGGGGCGGGCGGTGATTCCTCGGAAATTGAGGGAAGACGCCAAGATTAAGGACAAAATTTTACTCATTGGTTGCGGTGACCGGGTTGAAATCTGGGCAGAGGATGAGCTCCAGAACTTCAAATCCGACCCCCTCAACTACGGAAGAACGCGGGCGGAGATGGTTAAGGAAGCCCGCCGGCAGATGCGGGAGGATCAGTAATGGTTCTCGAGCGAGAACCCTGGACAAGAGCAATGGAAGCAAAGCACGACCCGGTCATGATCGAAGAGATCCTGGCAGCGCTTTGCCTTCAGCCTGGCCAGGTGGCGGTGGATGGCACCGTGGGACTCGCGGGCCACGCTCGGAGGATGGCGGACGCTGTCTCTCCGGGGGGCACGGTGGTGGGATTCGACTGGGATACCAGCATGCTGGAGATCGCTCGGGAGAATCTTAGGGAAAAACCTGGGATTCGGATTGAGCTCGTTCATTCGGACTACCGCGGCATGCGGGACGTCATGGAGGAGCTGGGTTTGAAGGCCAACGGGATCCTGATGGATTTGGGACTGAACTCCGCGCAGATCGACGATCCAACGCGCGGGATTTCGTTCCGAGAGGAAGGTCCGCTCGATTTTCGGATGGACCGATCGGAAGGGGAGCCGGCATCGGCGCTCCTGAACCGACTCGGTCCAGACGAGATCGAACGGATCCTGTGGAACTACGGCGACGAGCGGTGGGCCAGAGCCATTGCGAAGTCGATCGTGGCGCGCCGGAAAGACAAGCCGCTAAGGACCACGACCGATCTGGTCGACGCGGTCCTCGCGGCGGTCCCGCCGGGAGCGCGCGATAAGCGGATCAATCCCGCGACGCGCACGTTTCAGGCGATTCGGATTGCGATCAACAAAGAGCTGGAGGGCTTGGACGAGGCGGTTACGGATGCTGCCGCGTGTTTGGCCCCCGGAGGAACGCTGGCGGTGCTGAGTTACCACAGTGGAGAAGATCGTCAGGTCAAGCACGCGTTTCGCGCGCTGGACGGCGAAGAGTTTGAGGAGCCTCTGCGGAAACCGCAGGAGCCGACACCGGAGGAGGTGGCGCGAAACCCGCGCAGCCGAAGCGCAAAGCTTCGACTGCTACGGCGGATCGCCAGTTAGATTGCAGGGAGGCGCGCGGGGTCACGGATGACCAATTCCCCCGTTCGCTATCCCGATTTAGGAGATTGAGATGAAACTGCTTGAAAGGGAAAATACTGTTGTCCTTCCGCCGGTCCGTCCGGTGGCCGCCCCTCGTCGCGAAGTCCGGCCCGAGCCGGTCGTTCGCCCGGACATCCATGTCCGCGCCCGAGTCGTAACCCGCCCCCGCGTTCGCCGCAAGAGCGATCTGGGCGCCCGCGTGGTAACTTTCGGAGCGATCATGGGTTTGACCTATGTCTTCAGCACGCTGGCAGGATACGTGTCGCTGGAAGGCGCGCGGCAGACGGCGCGGCGCGGCATCGAACGGGCGACTTACGCTCGGGCGGAGGCCAAAGAGGCTCGGACGGCGATCGAGGCTTTGACGAATCCGACGGCGCTGCGCGCTTGGGCGGACGGTCACGGCTTTGTCGAAACCGGAGCGGTTGCGCCGCCGGTTCGCCCGACGATCACGACGGCGCCGCAAGGAGGCGGCCTCGTTGCCCGCCTCTAACGGGAAAGAGAAGACGGGATTTGGTGACCGCGGCCACTTGATGGGCGCGGTCCTCGTCATCTCGTTCGGCGCGGCGGCCTATTCCCAGGCCAAGCTGCAAACGGTCGAACGGGATGGCACTCTGGAAAAGGCGCGCTTGGCGCACCGTTATATCCAGACGATCGAGCAGCGCGCGCGCCGGGGCTCGATCTTGGCGGCCGACGGCCGCCCCCTGGCGAAGGATGAGGATGCCTTCGACCTCACCATCAACTACGACGAGTGCCCTCGTTCCCCCGCGTTCTGGATGGACGTGAGCGCGGCGACGGGCGTTTCCGCGACCGAGCTTGAAGATGCCGCGGTTTCCGGAGCGAAGCGGCGGGTCTGGGCGGGGGCGGTGGCGGCTTCGGAGCGGGATCGGCTGAACGAGGTTTGCGGGAACTGGCGGGCGGACGGCGTTTCGGCGGGCTGGTCCGGACGGCGCGACTATCCGTTGGGCGAGGCGACGTCTTCGTTGGTTGGCGTGGTGAGGCCGGACGGCTTGGCGATTGGTCCAAAGGATGCGCGGTATGCGCGGCTGGTTAAGAAGAACTGGCCCAAGAAGAAGGGACCGAATTTTATTCAGGACTTGATTACCGGCATCGAGGCGGCGCGGGATACGGAGCTGAAGGGGACGGGCGGCAAGATCGAGGGGCTGACGGATCGCTCGGGGATGTTTATGGCTTCGCGGGGTTCCCACGTGATTCAGCGGAAGAGGGACGGGAAGGATATTCAACTGACGATCGATCCGGATCTTCAGGTGGCGGCGACGGCGGCGGTTCGACGGCAGGTCGAGAAGACGCACGCCCAGAGCGGCGTGGCGTTGATCATGGATCCGTCTACGGGCCGGATGCTGGCGATGGCGAACTGGCCCGCGCCCGCGCCGTACCGGGCGGACGGTACGGAGAACGACCTCGGGGCCAGCGGAGGGAGCAATCCTTGCTATATGAACGTGCTGGAGCCGGGATCGATGTTCAAAATCCTCACTTTGGCGAAGTGCCTTGACGCCGCTCCGGCGGTGGCCAAGAGCACGATGGTTTGTACGGGGGCTTGGAAGCCGATTCCTAAGGCGAAGGCGATTCACTGCGATAAGGGCGAGACCCACGGGGTGGAGGACGATACAAGGGCGATCGCCGGGAGTTGTAACATCGCGGCGGGCCATTGGGCGTTGGCGATTGGCCACGACCGGTTCTTGAATTTTCTGGAGGAGGCGGGCCTGCGGTATCGAACGAAGCTGGGTCTTCCGGGGGAGAGCGCGGCGCTGTTTCCGGGGGATGACGGCTCGCCGATTCTCCAGACGGCGGTCGTGGGATTTGGGCAGAGCATTAACTGCACGCCAGTCCAGTTGATGGGCGCGTTTGGCGCTATCGCCAACAGCGGCGTTCGGATGGAGCCGCGGGTGATCGACTCGGTGGGCGGGGTGGATGTGCCGCTGGCCGAAGGGCAGAAGCTGTTTTCCCCGGAGGCGGCCAAGGAGACGTTGCGGTGCATGGAGGCAGTGATGCACCAGGGCGGAACCGGGTTTAAGCTGGCGATTCCGGGTTACCGAATTGCGGGCAAGACGGGGACGGCGCAGAAGTTGGGGAAGAACCAGCACGGCCACGTGAGCAATTTCATCGGATTTCTGCCCGCCGACGCGCCGAAATTCGCCATCCTGGTGATGGTGAACGAGCCTCAGGGTCCACTTTTCTACGGCGGCGACGTGGCCGGTCCGGCATTCAAGGAGATCGCCAACGCGGTGATTCGCCTTCGCCACCTTCCGCAGACCGAGCCGATTCTTCCGCCCACTAAGCCGGGGAAGAAGAAGCGGCTATGACGCTTTCTGCATTGCTTCAGGAGGCAAAGGTCGAGGGCGCGGTTCGGGGGGACGGCGAGATTGCCTCGGTGACCTCCGATTCGCGGCAGGCCGCCGTGGGATCCCTATTCTTTGTCTATCCGGGCGGGGAGGCGTTCCTCAAGGCCGCCCGCGAGGCGGGAGCGGTGGCGGCGGTGGTTTCGACCGCGGCGGCACAGGCGGAGGCGGAGGCATTAGGCTACGCGACCGCATTCGTGGAGCCGGCCCGGTATGCCCGGTTGGCGCACGCGTTTTACGGCTATCCGACCCGCGACATGCGGGTTTTGGCGTTGACGGGTACGAACGGGAAGACGACGGTGGCCTGGCTGGTGCGGGACATGGTTCAGGCGCTGGGGCGCAAGGCGGCTTATCTCGGCACCCTGGGATTTGGCGTGGGCGAGGAGCTTCGGCCGTTGGCGAATACGACGCCGTTTGGCGTGGAACTGGCTGGATTGATGGCGGAGGCGCGGGATGCCGGGTGCGACCTGGTGGCGATGGAGATCAGCTCTCATGCCCTGGAGCAGGGACGTGCGGATGGGATCGAGGTTGACGTCGCGGTGTTTACCAATCTGACCCAGGATCACCTCGACTTCCACGGGACGATGGAGGCGTATGCGGCGGCGAAGAAGAAGCTGTTTACGGGGCTCCGGCGCGGGGCGATTGCGGTTTTGAACTTGGACGACGCGACCGGTCGGGCCTGGGCAGCGCAGTTGAGCGTGCCGGTCGTGGGCTACCGGATCGGCGGTCCGAGGGGCGACGGCGGGGAAGGGATTCGCGCGACGGCCAACAAGATTGGAGTCGATCGGATTGAGCTGACGTTGGAAGACGGGACTTGGATGGAGACGGTGGAGGTGCCGCTGGGCGGGTCTTACAACGTTTCGAACGCGGTGGCGGCGTTCTCCGGGGTGCTGGCGCTGCATTTTGAGCGGTGGCTGGGCGAGGATTTCGATGCGAGCGAGGCGGCGTTTCTGGATTGCGCGCAGGCGTTGGAGAAGGTCCGCCCGGTGCCGGGGCGGTTTGAGGCGGTGGCGAACGACAAAGGAATCGGTGCGATTGTCGATTACGCCCACACCCCGGATGCGGTTGAAAAGCTGCTGGAGGCGGTTCGTCCCTTGACCTCCGGGCAGGTGATTACGGTTTTTGGCTGCGGCGGCGACCGGGATAAGGGCAAGCGGCCTTTGATGGGTCGGGCGGCGGGATTGCTGAGCGATTTGGTGGTGGTGACCAACGACAATCCACGGACGGAAGACCCGGCGGTGATCGCCGAAGAGATCGTGGCGGGCATCGAGGGAGCCACCTATGAGGTGATCCTCGATCGGGCGGAGGCGGTTCGGTTTGCGGTGTCGAAGGCCAAGCCCGGGGACGTGGTGGTGGTGGCCGGAAAGGGGCACGAGGATTATCAGATCGTGGGGAAGGAGAAGCGGCACTTGGACGACCGCGAACTGCTTCGGGAGGCGCTGAAGTGATGGCGTGCGATGTCGGGCAGCGGATGGGCGCACGTGACTTTGCCCCGGGGGCGACGATCTCCGGCTTTGCAACGGATTCCGGGAGCGTGAGGCCGGGTGATCTCTTTATAGCGATCCGCGGCGCGCGGGTGGATGGTCATGACTTTGTGGCGCAGGCGATGGCGGCGGGTGCGGCGGCGGCTTTGGTGGAACGGCCGGTCGAGGAGCCGCATCTTTTGGTGCCGAGCGTTGTTGATGCGCTGGCGAAGTTTGGTCGTTCGTTCCGAGACGAGTTCGAGGGGCCGGTAATTGGGCTCACGGGCAGCGCGGGGAAGACGACGACGAAGGAGTTTTTAGCGGGCGCTTTGTCCTCGCTGGGACCGGTCGTAAAGACGCCGGGGAACCGGAATACGGAGTACACGAGCCCGTTGTTGTGGGCGGAAGTGGAACTGGGCACCAAAGCCGTCGTTGTTGAGCTTGCCATGCGCGGCTTCGGCCAGATCGCCCACTTGGCGCAGGTTTCTCGGCCGACGATTGGGCTGATCACGAACATCGGCTACAGCCACCTTCTGCAAGTGGGGTCTCGGGCGGGCATCGCGCGGGCGAAGGGGGAGCTTCTGGAGGCTCTGCCCGAGGACGGGGTCTGCATTCTACCGGCGGACGACGAGTTTCTGAACGAGTTGAAAGCGATTGCCGGCTCCCGACCGGTTTTGACTTTTGGATTCGTGGAAGGCGCCGACTGCCGGGTGGAAGAGTATCGGTCGGAGGGGCTGACGCACGCGGAGATTCGCGGAACTTGCCGGGGCGAATCTTGGACGTTGACCCTTCCGGCGGCGGGTCGCCATTTGGCGAGCAACGCGGCGGCGGCGATCCTCGCCGCGAACGTGGTGGGGATTCCGGCGCAAGTGGCGGCGAAGGGGCTTGAGTCGGCGGAGCTGCCGCCGATGCGGATGGAGATGCGGGAGCGGAACGGGGCGACGATCTTGTTGGACGCCTACAACGCCGCGCCGCCGAGTGTGTTGGCGGCGATTGAAACGCTGCTCGAAAGTCCGGTTAGCGGTCGGCGTCTTGCGGTTTTGGGGGCAATGCGGGAGCTTGGAGACGCCACAGAAGCCGCGCATCGCGCGGTAGGGGCGATGGCGGGCAAACTAGACGATGTGATCTTTGTCGGCGAGACGGCGGACCTCATGCGCGAGGCGGCGGGGAAGGGCGAGACGGGCGATTTGGACGCGGTTCGCGCGTTCTTGGACCGGGCATCGGTCGGAGACGTGGTGCTGATCAAGGGCAGCCGGGCGCTGGAACTGGAGAAGGCGCTTGGATAACTTTTCGTACCTTTTGAGCAGCCTTCCGTACCTATCGGTGGCGTTTTGGACGGCCCTCGCGGTCTCCGCGATCATTGCCAAGCCGGTGCTGGCGACGCTCCTGCGGTTGAACAGCCGGCAGACGGTCAGCGCCTATGCGCCGGAGGGACACCAGAAGAAGCAGGGGACGCCCACGATGGGCGGACTGGTTGTCGTCGGGGGGACGCTGGCGGCGATGGCGGTGGGGCCTTATCGCGATTGGGCGGCCATGGTGCTCTTCGTCGGCTTTACGCTGATCGGCTTTATCGATGACTTCGTGGTTCCACGCCGGTTCGTGGGGAAGCGAGGTTTAGGTTGGAAGCAGAAGATTCTGATGCAACTGGTGGTGGCGACCGGGGCGGCGTTTATGTCGCGCGGCGCGCCGCTCGGGATCGGGGTTCTGATCTTCTCGGTGTTGTTCTTCTCGAACGCGTACAACTTCTCGGACGGGTTAGACGGCTTGGCGGGGACGCTTCTGCTGGGCCTCGGGATTGGGCTGTTGGCGCTGGGCCTGTTGGGCGGGATGCGGGTCGAGTGGCTGGTTCCGCTGGCGGCATTGGGCGGTGCGGTGATTCCTTTTCTCTTCTTGAACGCTCCGCCCGCGAAGGTCTTTATGGGCGACGTCGGGTCGCTGCCGATCGGGGCGCTGCTGGGTTACGTCGTGGGGCAGTTCGTTTTGGGTCGGTACCTGAACGGGGTGCATTATCACGTGGGGCTGGGACCGATCTCGGTGGCTTCGGTGATGATGATCGTGGAATTGGTGCCGGTTCCTCTACAGATCCTCTCGGTTAAGGTTAGGAAGAAGAAGATTTTCCCGTACACGCCGATTCATCACGCTTTTGAGAAGGCGGGATGGGCGGAGACGCGGGTGGTGTTCCATTTCGCCCTGGCACAATTACTCTTATCCGCCTTGGCGGTGGGGCTGACGGTCGGTTTGCCGGCCATGCCGAATTCGACTCCGACCCACGTTGTGAGGCGCTAGTTTTTCATGAAGGGAAAGCGGATTGTGGCGATGGGATTGGGACGGAGCGGCCTTGCGGTCGCCCGGGCCGCCCTGGCGCACGGCGCGCAGCCCATCGTGGTGGACGAAAAAGTCGATCTCTTGAAGCCGGAACTTGTCGAAGAGGCGAGAGCGGAGGGGATCGATGTTCGCTTGGGTTGGAACGGAACCTTCAGTGAATTCTCCCCTGATCTGGTGGTTGTAAACCCGGCGGTTGATTCTCGCCATCCGAAGCTTCAAGAGCCGGGGATCGAGTTTGTGAGCGAGGTGGAGTTCGCCTACCGGATCGCACGGGGGCCGATCGTGGGGATCACGGGGACGAACGGGAAGAGCACCACGACGGTGATGACCTATCTGGCGTTGCGAGCTTGCGGATTGGACCCGTTGCTTTGCGGAAACCTGTACGGATCGGGCTATCCCGAAGCTCCCTTGACGGAGGCGGCGTTGGCGGGGAAGCCGGGGCAGCCGCTGGTAGCGGAGATCTCTTCGTTTGGTCTGGAATGGACGTCCACTTTCCGCCCGCGGGCGGCGGCGATTACCAATATTCGGCCCGACCATCTCGACCGGTACGACTCCTTCGAGGATTACGCCCGGACGAAGATGCGACTTTTCGCGGGACAGACTTCGGAGGACTATGCGGTGGTGAGGGCCCACGATCCGGTGGTAGTGCCGCCTTGTGGGCAACCGACGGGGTATGTTCCGCGCCATAGGCGGGCGACGGCGGCGGCCACGCCGCCGGAGAAGTGCCCGCACGTTTTGACCTTCGGCGCCACCGCGGAGCATGCGCGGGTGGAGGAGTCGGATCTGGTTATCTTCGACCAGCGAATCCCGCTTGAAAGCTTGCCTTGGACAGAGCCGCACAACCATGCGAACGCGGCCTGCGCGGCGCTTCTGGCCTACGGCTTGCTGAAGGCGATCGACTCTCCTTTACTTGCCGAAGCATTGGCGGCGAAGCCAAAGCGGTCGGTTTACGCGGGGCGAAAGGAGGATTCCCCGGTTTTGCCTTTGGCGATCGTCGAGGGGCTGCGGGAGTTTCATGGGTTGGCTCACCGGATGGAATTGGTCGGGGAGCGGGACGGGGTGCGGGTGGTGAACAACTCGATGTGCACCAATCCGGACGCGGTGGTCAGCTCGGCCCAGGCGTTGCGCGATCCGGCGCTGCTGCTGATCGGCGGGGTCAACAAAGGTTTGGATTTCTCGCCGCTCGGCCGGATGCTGGGCGGCGGACGGCATAAGGCGTTTTTGTACGGGAGGGACGCACGGGAGATCGATGCGGAGATGGGCGGCGGTTTTCCGGTGTTCGAAACGATGGCTCAAGCTTTTGCCGCCGCCACCGCCGCCGCTCGGGCGGGTGAGGTGGTGATGCTGGCGCCGGGATGCGCGAGCAGCGACCAGTTCCGGGATTTCCGCCATCGGGGCGACGAGTTTCGGTCGATGGCCAAGGAGTGGATTCAAGGATGAGGCGTATTTCCGACCCGATGCTTTTTGGGCTCTGCCTGGTGGCGAGTCTGTTCGGCCTCTTCGCCGTTCTGGATGCGGGGTACGCCCGTTCGATCGCGAGCGACAAAGGGACGATTCCCACGGAGTTCGTGATGCAGGTGTTCTTCCTGATCCCCTCCGTGATTCTCGGATTCGTTTTGGGTGGGATTCGGCCGGACAAGATTCAGAAGCACGCCCGGTGGATCTGGTACGCGACGATCCTGGCACTCGTCGCGGTGGAGTTCATCGGAGTTAGCCAGAACGGGGCTCGCCGGTGGCTAGGCGTGGGGCGGTTTTCCCTGCAGCCGGCAGAGTTTGCGAAGCTAACGGCGGTGGTTTATTTGGCGGTCAGTTTCGCCGGCCGGAAGACGTGGGCCGAGGTTCGGAAGCCGTCGCGGGATGCGGTCACTTGGCTGGATAACGTCGCGGTGCCGAAGCTGAAGCGGTGCTGGCCGTTCGTGACCATTCTTGTTGCCGCGGCGCTGATCGAGACGGAGCCGGACCTGGGGACGGCGGCGATCGTAGTGGCAACGGCGTTCCTCATGTTCCTACCCGGCAAGGTGACGAAGACTTCGCTGCTCGTCGGGATCGCCGGGTTAGTGCTAGCGGGCTTCGTGATGGTGCAGAAGCAGCCGTACCGGATGGAGAGGTTCCTGAACCACTCCAAGCGATGGGAGAAGGGCGTGGCGGATGATGCGGGCTACCAGACAACCCAGTCCGAGCAGGGCATCGCGGACGGCGGCGTGACGGGCGTGGGGATTGGACGGGGCCGGGCGAAGTACTTCCTTCCCGCGACGACGACCGACTTTATCCTGGCGACGGTTGGGGAGGAGACGGGGCTGGTGGGAAGCCTCGGCGTTTTGGCCTTGTTGGGCGCGATTACCGGGCGGATCTTCTATCTGGCGCGAAAGGCACCGACGGAGTTTGGAAGCCTGATTCTCTACGGCATTGCGGCATGGTTTGGAATTCAGACCTGTACGAACTTTATGATGGCGAACGGCTTTTTGCCCGCGATCGGCATTCCATTGCCGTTCTTCAGTTCGGGCGGAAGCTCGATCCTCTCGCTTTGGGCAGCGGTGGGGGTGGCGCAGGCGGCGATGCTTGCCCCGTCACCCGTGAAAGAGACGGCGAAGCGAAAGGTTGCAGCGCGGGCGGCGCAGCTCCTTTGAAGCTGGTTCTGACGGGCGGCGGGACGGGTGGCCACATCTATCCGGCACTAGAAGTTGGCCAAATGGCGACCGAGCGGGGGGCGGAGTTGCGATACTTCGGGTCGCTGCGGGGGCAGGAGTCGGCGATTTGCGGCCGGTTGGGGATTCCGTTCGTTGGCTTCGCGAGTGAGCCGCTTTGGAGCTTGAAAACGCCACGCGGGTGGCAGGCGTTGATTCGGCTCTTGCGGGCGACCGGGGAGGCGAAGCGCGCTTTCCGGGCGGATCGGCCGGACGTGGTGTTTTCGACGGGCGGCTATTCGGCGGCGCCGGTGATGGCGGCGGCGCGGTCGCTGGGCGTTCCTTACGTGATCCACGAGGGGAATTCGATGCCGGGGCGGACGACGCGGATGTTCGCGCCAAGGGCGGCGGCTGTGGCTTGCACATTCAAAACCACCATTGGCCGGTTGTCGGGAGCGGTCCGGACGGGGCATCCGGTTCGGCGGGAGCTTCGGGCGGCGGCTTTGCGGCGGGCGGAGACGCCTTTGGTGGTGGTCGTAGGGGGCTCGCAGGGGGCGCGGTTTTTGAACCAGGGCGTTCCGGAAGCGGCGCGGCAGGTTCCGGGGCTGAGTTGGCTGCATGCGTCGGGGTCGGGGCAGTTCGAGGAGTTTAAGGACGCGGCGAAGGGGATCGACGGCTACGAGTTGGTGCCATACATCGAGGCGGACCGATTGGCGGATGCCTATGCCCACGCGATGCTGGCGGTGGCACGGAGCGGCTCGACATTGGCGGAGTTCGCGGTTTTTCGGCTTCCGTCGGTGTTGGTTCCGTTGCCGACGAGCGCGGACGACCATCAGCGGTTTAATGCCCGAGAGTTTGCCGAGATGGGCGCGGCGATCTTGTGCGAACAGGATGGCGGGAACCTAGGTCAAGCAATCCTGGAGTGGACGGAAGACCCGGCTCGCCGGGTGGCGGCGCAGAAGGCGCTGTCTGAGTGGGACATTCCCGACGCGACGGCTCGCTTGGCCTCCATAATTGAGGATACAGCCCGTAAACATGCGTAAAGCCTCCGAGATCGAGACCGCCTTCTCCCCGACCGACGCCCTTGATGGGCACCGGTCGTTCTTCCTGGTGGGCATCGGCGGGGCCGGTATGAGCGCCTTGGCGCGGATGCTTTCGCACCGGGATTTTTCGGTTCGGGGAACCGATTCCACCGTAGGACCGGAGACGGGGCGATTGACGGAGGAGGGGATCGCGGTGCAGATCGGCCATTCGGGCGAGGGGCTGACGGCGGACGATGTACTTGTCGTGACGGACGCGATCGACCTCCACGCTTCGCCGGAGGTGGCACGGGCGCATGAGTTGGGCATCCCAATCGTTCGGCGGTCACAAGCTTTGGGTTGGGTCTTGAAGCCTTATAAAACGATTTGCGTGACCGGCACTCACGGCAAGACGACGACGACCGGGATGATCGGCGCGGGGCTAATTGCCGCAGGGCTCGATCCGACGGTGGTGGTAGGGGCAGCGATCCCGCAGTGGGGTGGTCCGGTGCGGGAAGGGCAGGGGGAGTGGGCGGTTGTGGAGGCCTGCGAAGCTTACGACAGTTTCCACGATCTCCGGCCCGACATCGTGGTTTTGACCAACCTTGAGTTGGATCACGTTGACTTTCACGGAACTTGGGAGAACCTGCGGGACAGCGTAACGCGGTTTGTGAACCGGTTGCCGGAGGACGGCGTTCTCATTTACTGCAAGGAGGACGCGGGGGCTGCGGAGATCGCGGCGCAAGTGAAGCGCCGGGTTATTGGTTACAAGGCGCTGGAGGGGGTGACCTTGGCTACGCCGGGGCAGCATAACTTGCTTAACGGTGCGGGCGCGGTCGCCGCTTGCGTAGAGGCGGGGGCGGAGGAAGGTTTAGCGCGGAATGGGGTCGTGGCGTTCAACGGGGCGGAGCGGCGGCTGCAGATTCTGCACCTCGGACCGGTGACGGTGGTGGACGACTATGCGCATCACCCGACGGAGATCGAGGCGTCGCTGGAGGGACTTCGAGCGCGTGGCTTTGAGGGCCATCCCAAAGGGCGGTTGATCGTTGTTTATCAGCCTCACTTGTATTCCCGCACCGCGCCGCTGATCGAGGAGTTCGCGGCGGCGCTCTCCCATGCCGATATCGTTGTGCTCACCGACATCTACCCGGCCCGCGAAGCGCCGATGGCGGGGGTGAGTAGTGCGCGGATTGCCGAGAAGGTAACGGTGCCCGTGCGTTACGTGCCTTCTCGCCATCTATTGCCGCGCGAGGTGGCGAAGATCGTTCGTCCGGGCGACGTGGTCGTCGGGATGGGCGCGGGGAATATCGCGGAGTTTGGGCCGGCGTTCGTCAAAGAGTTGGCGCGGACGGAGGGACCGAAAAAGGTGGCGGTGCTTTACGGGGGCGACTCGGCGGAACGAGAGGTTTCGCTGCATTCCGGGCGCGCGGTGGCCGATGCGCTGAAAGGGAAGGGGTACCAGGTGAGCCTTCTCGATGTCAGCGAAGTGTTGCTGGCAAAGGGAGACCTTTCGGCGTTGATCGGGGCGAACCGGCCGGATGTCTGCTTCCTTGCCGTACATGGGACGAACGCGGAGGACGGGGCGATTCAGGGGCTTTTGCACCTTCTCCATCTGCCCTACACGGGCTCGTCGATCGCGGCCAGTACGGTCGCGATGGACAAGGCGGCGACGAAGCAGGTGTTGACGCAACACGGGATCCGGGTGCCTTACGGTAAGCGGGTGACGAACCCGGACGAGAAGATCGACTTTCCCGGTCCTTGGGTGGTGAAGCCTAATGCGCAGGGCTCGACGGTCGGGCTCTCGTTTGTCGAGGATCCGGAGGCGCTGGAGTGGGCGATCGCCCGGGCGTTGGCTTACGACGACGCGGTGTTGGTGGAGGAGTGGGTCCGGGGGGTGGAGATTTCGACGCCCGTGCTGGTGGGCGAGGCGCTCCCGACGGTGGAGATTTCGCCGAAGGGGGAGCATTACGATTTCGCCAATAAGTACCTTCCCGGGGCGACGGACGAGATTATTCCGGCCCGTCTGCGGCCAGAGGTTTTGGAAGAGGCGAAGCGAATCGCGGTAGCCGCGCACAAGGCGCTCGGCTGTTCCGGGGCCACCCGGACCGACGCGATCGTGCGCGATCCGGACGGCGTCGCGGAGATCGTGGCGCTGGAAGTGAACACGCTTCCGGGCATGACGGCGACGAGTTTGCTGCCCAATAGCGCGGCGGCGGCGGGGATTCCTTTCGACGATCTTTGCGAACGGCTCGTGGTGGAGGCGATGAAGCGGAATGCGCCGGCGGACTAAGCGCACACGGATCCTTTTGCGTCCAATCTTTATAACGGCTCTCGTCGTCAACTTGGCGGTGGGCGCCGTCTACTCACCGGTGACGGCGGTGCGGAAGGTTCGGGTCGAGGGTGCTCCTGCGTATGATCAGGATCGGCTGACGAGGATCATGCAGTCGCTTCGGGGGGTTCCGTGCGCGCGGGTTAACGCTAAGGCGGTGGAATCGGAGGCTCTACGGAATCCGGAGCTTCGAAGCGCCACGCTAGCCCGTTCCCCGTTCGGGAGCGCGGTGCTGCGGGTGGCTCGCCGGACACCGGTCGCTCGGCTGTTCGCCGCGCCGGGGATTGGCCTTTCGCAGGAGGGGGTTTTCTACCCGGCCTCTTCGCTTTCGAAGGAGTTGCCGCTTGTCCAATTGCCAGATGACTACCCAAAAGTTGGACTTTCTTTGGGGAACGCTTGGCGGATGACGGACGTTGTTCGGCTTGCGGGTCTCGTAGGCTCTTTAGGAGCCAAAGATCCGGTGAGAATTCGCCTCGTCCGTGGGGGCCGCTTGTGCTTAAATATCGATAGTGGGGTCGTCGATCTTGGTGGTTACGAGCAGCTTGGCGAGAAGGTCGCTTGGCTGGAGAAAACCTTGAAGGATCGACCGAACCTTTTTACCACCGTTCAGGCCATTAACTTGGTCAAATTGGACGCCCCGACCTACCAACCCCGAAAAGGAGTGCCTAACCTGTGAGCCCATTCGTCAACCGCATCACCCCCAAACGCGACCAGTGGATCTGGCCGGTTTCCGGGATGTGCGTCGTCCTCGGTTTCATGGTCATGATGGCGTGGGTCACGGAGGACAATCGGCGTTCCCGCTTTGGTCTCCTCGATCCCGGCCAGCGGCAGCGCGTGGGGGAGGCATCGGTGGATCCGGACGCTTTCCGCGACATGAGCGCGCAGATCGAGGCACTGAATAAGCAGAACACCGAGCTTCAGAACGCGCTGGGTAAAGGTAAGGACAGCACTCAGGTCTTGAACAAACAGCTCCAGGCGGCTAAGGCGGCGGCGGGGGTGACCAAGGTTGAGGGGCCGGGCATTATCGTCACCTTGCGGGACGCGCCGGACGTCTCGGCAAAGTCTAATCTCCCGGACATCATTCGATCGCAGAACAATATCCACGACTTGGACGTGCTGCGGATCGTGAACGAGTTGATCTCGAGCGGGGCGGAGGCGATTTCGGTGAACGACCACCGGATCTCTGGCCTGAGTTCGTTCCGGTGCGTGGGCCCGACGATTTTGGTGAACGACATCAAGATCGCGAGCCCGGTGGTGATCAAGGCGATTGGTGACGCGGCGACGATGAGCGGCGGACTGAATTTGAACGACGGTGTCCTCTCTGAAATTCGGAGCATGGACCCGAAGATGGTCACTATCGAACTTGCCAAGACCATGAGTCTGCCGGCGTTTGCCGGGCGAACCGAATTCCGCTTGGGTGCGGTGCCGAAGGAGCTTCCTTGATCGCGGTTCCGTTTATTGCGCTGATCATTGGCGCGCTTTTGGCGTTCGGGCTCCACATTCAGCCGCTTCACGGCATCGAGGGGCAGTATCTTGCGGTGGCTTGCTTGGCCGGGCTGGATACGGTTCTCGGAGGTATCCGCGGAGGACTCGAGGATCGGTTCGATAACGCGATTTTCGTCAGCGGCTTCCTATCAAACATCTGCATTGCCTTTCTTTTGGCATACTTAGGCGACAAAATCTACCTGCCGCTTTACCTCGTGGTCGCCTTTGTGTTTGGGGTGCGTATTTTCAATAATCTCAGTCTTATTCGCCGATCCATCGTGACGATTGCCAAAGACAGCCTGGCGCGTCGGAAGCGCCAGGCGGCCCTAGCGCCGACCCCGACTCCGGAGACCACTCCGTGAAGGGGCCGGGCGTGGTTGTCGTCGATCTAGGAACGTCGCGGGTGATTTGCGCCGTTGTGACTCCGACGGCGGATGGCGACCTTCACGTTGCCGCGCGGGCCGAGGTGCTTTGCAAAGGGGTGCGGCGGGGGATTCCCACGGACCTTGAAGAGACGGCGAAGTCGATCGACAACGCGGTTCGGGAGGTCCAGCGGGTAACCGGAACGGAGATCGAGGGGTTGGTGGTCAACGTGGCGGGGGCTCACCTTGAGGGGTTGAACGGCCAAGGCTACAAGCCGATCGTTCCGCGCGGGCGTCACATCACCTATCAGGACGTGATGGAGGTGGTGACCCACTCTCGATCGCTGGTCCTGCCGCCGGATCGGGAGCAGGTGCAGGCAATCCCGCGTGAGTTCCGGGTGGACGGTCTGCGCGAAGTGAAGCGGCCGATCGGGATGGGAGGGGGCACGCTTGAGGCGATCACTCTAATCATCACCGGCGCGGTTGCGGCGGTGCAGAACGTTGAGCGGGCGGTTACGATGAGCGGGCGAAAGGTGGACCAGATGGTCCTCGGCCCTCTGGCGGCCGGTCTCGGCGTGTTGTCGCAAGAAGAGATCGACCTGGGCGCGGTCGTAGTGGATCTTGGCGCGGGGACGACCGATGTGGGCGTTTTTACCGGAGGCAGTCTTTCCAGTGCGGTCTGTTTGCCCGTCGGTTCGGCCTTGGTGACCAGTGACCTGAGCAAGTTGCTCAAGGTGTCGCCGGAAGAGGCGGAGCGGCTGAAGCTGACCTATGCGATGGCGGTTTCGAAGGGGCTATCCGACCGGGAGACGGTCGAAGTCACCCAGCTTGGCCAGGCGGAGGCTCGTCCCTTGCAGCGCAAGGTGCTTTGCGAGATCGCGGAGGCGCGGTTGCGTGAGATCGCGGTGATGGTGGCTCAGCACATCGAGAAAGCCGGCCAGACGGGGATGCTTACCGGTGGGGTTGTTTTGACCGGTGGGGGCGCTCGGATGACGGGGATTGAAAAGTTGTTCGAGGAGGAGCTTCACCACGCTAAGGTGCGGGTGGCTCAGGAAGTCTCAACCGGGTCCGCGGTGGCGTTGGGGATGGCGCGGTTTGTGCTGCACTGCCACGACGACCTGGTCCCGGCGGCGGGAGCGGATGGTTGGAAGGGGCGGGTGCGGACGCTGTTTTCGATTTTCCAGAAGTAGGCTAGGCATTTAGCTTTAGGCGTTAGGGCCACGAAGAGTGGCTTCTCCTAACGCCTAAAGCTGAACGCCTAGCGGCCTAGCCCTTTTTCTTCAGCAACGCCTCGATCGCTGCGTCTAGTTGGGGATCTTCGCCTCTGAAGAACTGCTCCGGGGTGATGTCTACTTTAATGTCTGGCTGGCGCCCGTTGTCTTCTAGGTTTTCGCCTTTGAGGGTGAACGAGCCGGTGCCGGGCATGCGGGCGGTGGTGCCGTCGACCAGGTTGAAGCCGCTGGTGTAGATGACGTAGCCGGGGGTTGGCATGCCGATGAGGGTGGCCAGTTTTCGGGCTCGCATCGACTCAGGGAACATCTCGGCGTTCGAGAAGCTGGTCTCGGCCATCAGGACGGCGATGGGGAGGGAGACGGCTTGGCCGGGGCCGAGGACGGCCGGCTCGTCGCGAGGTTGGTACCAGGCGTTGGGGGCTCTTTCGAGGACGTCGATGATCCGGTCGGAGGTGTTGCCGCCGCCGTTGTTCCGGACGTCGATGATGAGGCCGTCCTTGTCCAGGGACCGTTCCCAGACGCGTTGGTTGAAGTTTCGGAGTTCGGTCTCGTTCATGCCCGCGATGTGGACATAGGCGAGTTTGCCGCCGGACTTCTCGTCCACGTGCCTTCGGCGGGCCTCAAGGATGTTGCGGATGACGAGGGAGTTGTAAGCGCCGGCGGCGAGGGCGCGGTACTTGACGGTGCGGGTCTTGCTGTCGGAGCCGAGGACCTCGAGGGTGACCTCGCGGCCCGCCTGATTGTTCAGAACGTCCCGGTAGAGCGCTTCGCCGATCTCGGCGGGTTGGCCGTTGATCTTTTGGATCACGTCGCCTGGACTCAGCTTCGACTTGGCGAACGAGGCGGGGGAGCCGACGGGGATGTCTTTGACCTTGATGCCGGATCCGTTGTACGAGTAGTCGTAGGAGAAGCCGAGGTGGGCGCTGTCGGCGCTGGCGGGGTTACCGGCGGCGGCGCCGACTTCGCTGTGGCTCGATTCCAGTTCTCCGATCATCTCGTTGAGGATCGTGGCCATCTCGTTTCGGTGGCCAACGCTGGGGAGGAACTTGCGGTAGCGCTCGCGGATGGCGACCCAGTCGCGGCCGTGGAAGTTGGGGTCGTAGAAGCCGTTGTTGTAGGCGCGCCAGATCTCGTCGAAGGCGGCGGCGTGCTCGGCTTTCAGGTCGTGGTTCCAGTCGGCGCGGAAGCCGATGCCCGCGATGGGGTACCCAGGGCGGCGGAGTTCGAGAAGGCTGAGGTTGCCGTTTCTCAGAAGTGCGATCTGGTTGCCGTCACCGCTGATGGCGAAGCCGTTGACGCCGTCGCCCGAAGTGATCTGCTGAGGATTCTCGCCGGAGTAGGATGCCTTGTAGAGTTGGCCGTTTGACGAGGTGTACCAAAGGTCGCCGGTTTGGGCATCGACCTCGATGTTAAAGGGGATGACGTCATTCAGCTTGCGGATGCGGTCGGTGAGGCCTGTGAATTCGATCTCTACCTTGACCGGCCCGGTCGGTTTGGTGTACTTCAGCTCGACCTCGGCGGCCACGGCGTCTTCGGGTTGGAGGGCCAGAGCGTAGAGGCCGGAGCCTTCGCGGTCGCTGCCGAAGAGGAGGTATTTGCCGTCGAGGGTCCACTTTGGCCCGGTCTGGTTAGCGCTAATGTCGGTGACCTTCGTGGTCTTTCCGGTGGTGGTATCCAGGATGAAGAGATCGAGGGTGCCGCCGTAGGCGAAGCTGGCGGTTCTCGCCATCACGTTCATGTAGGCGAGGTAGCGTCCGTCGGGGGACCAGTCGTAGGGGAGGGAAGAGGTGCCGGGGCGGCTCAGGACCTTAGTGGGGGTTCCGCCGGTGACCGGCACGGTGTAGAGGCCGCCGTCGAGGCCGTTCTGCCAGTAGGAGAGGCGGGTCTTGTCGGGAGTGTAGGTCAGGCTCGAGACATTTCCGCCGCTTGAGACGGGCTCGATCTTCTTCGTCTTAAGGTCGACCTTGAAAAGTCGGGACGGGCCGTTGCGGTCGCTGACGAAGTAGAGGGAGGCGCCGTCGGGGGACCACAGGGGCTGTTCGTCTAGGCCGGCCCAGTCGGTGAGGCGCTCGGAGTCGTCGGCATTGGGGCCTTTGCCCTTTTTGACGGGGACGGTCCAGATTTCGTTGCGGGCGACGAAGGCGGCGATGTCGCCTTTGGGGCTGAGCGAGAAGTCGGTGGCGCCGTTGGTGAGGATCAGCCGCTCTTCCTGGGTGGTCTTGTCGTCCAAGCTGGCGGTGAGGTTGATCTTGGCGGGTTCGGCCTTGCCGTTTAGGTCGAGGGTGTAGACGTCGCCGTCGCGCTCGAAGGCGGCGACCGGAGCTTTGGCGGCGACGGTGAGGAAGCGGGGGCCTTCGGTGACGAAGTTCGTTAGGCGAGATTGGCCGCCTTTCATGTCTACGGCGTAGACGTTGGGGGTGCGTTTGACGCTGTCGACGAACTTGCCCAGGCTTTGGTTGAGGGGGGAGGAGCTAGGAGTTTTCTCGCCGACGGTGACGCAGAGCATTCGGCCAGCGGCGGTGAGGGAGGGCCAGAGGTGCTGGAAGCCGGTGTCGGCGACTTTGGTTCGGGTGCCGGTGACGAGATCGTAACGCCAAAGTTGGGAGGCTTGACTGCCGGTGTAGCGGGGGCGGGTCCAGGGGAAGCCGAAGCGGGTGTAGAGGATGCCTTTGCCGTCCGGGGTGAAGTGCGGGGAGCCGACAGCCATCATGTCCAGGAAGATCTGTTTGGTCTTTCCGGTGGCGACGTCGAGGGTCATGATGCCGGCCCAGTTCGAATCTCGCTTTCCGGCGAGGAGGATGGTCTTGCCGTCGGCGGACCAGTCGCTGGGTTCATCGTTGCCGCTATACCAGGTGAGTCGCCGGGTGGTGCCACCTTCGCTGGGCACGATATAGATGTCGTTATTGCCAGACCGGTTGCTACTAAAGGCGATGTACTGTCCGTCCGGAGACCAGATGGGGTTGTTGTCCAGCTCAATGTGGTTGGTGACGGGTATGGCGCGTCCGCCTTTGGCGGGGGCGGTCCAGATGTCGCCTTGGTAGCTAAAGGCGAGGCGGGAGGCATCAGGGGAGAGGCTTAGGGAGCGGGCGCCGACTAGGCTGGGGGCGGATGGGGTCGGTAGTTGTGCCGTTAGGAAGGGGAGGAACATGGCTTATCGGCATTCTACTGTCTTGGGTGTGGACTACACCATTGGGTTAGGGAGTTAGGGAGTTAGGGAGTTAGGGAGTTAGGGAGATTGGGAGATTGGGAGATTGGGAGATTGGGGCGCGGTCTTTTCGGAGGCCATTCTGGCGAATGGCGGTCCGTTGGTCCGGGGGGCTTCGGTGGTGGGGCACAATAGGGTGTGGACCGGCTGAACCCTGAGGGAATTCCGCGGAAGCAGCTTTTGTTCTCGCTGTCTCAGCCTCGGCACGTCCTAGAGGCGCGCCGGATCGATTCCTGTTTGCTTTGCCGTCGCCGAGGGGTGAACGACGCGGGGATTTGTGAGGTTTGTTATTCGATGCTGGACGGGGAGGAGCTTCTGCTCGCGACCCGCTGGACGGTCGTTGGCGCGCCCTGATGCAGTGGCTCTTTTGGGTGGGGTTGATCGTGGGCTCGGCGGTGGGCTACTGGTTTGTGACCCGTAAGCCGAAGCCGAAATTTCTGCTTCAGATGGAGTATTGGGTGTATCTGCCCGGGGATCAGATGCCGCCTCAGGACGAGGTGATGACGTGGCTGGTGCAGGCTCCGGCGGCGATTTCGGGGCGGGAGGCGATTCTGTTTTCGGACGTCCGGTTGCACATTGCGTTGGTGCTGCGGGCGAAGAACGCCTATCTGTTCCGGCCCGATTTGGTTTCTCCGGCGGTGGATGCGACGGGGGAGCAGTTGGCGTTGTTGGAGCAGGCCAAGTCGTTTGCGCGGGTTCGGTTTTTGAGTGAGGAGCCGGTGCCGGATACTCGGTATTTGAAGTTTTTGCCTCAGGTGGCGCGGGCGATCGCTACTCTGGGGGACGGGACGCTGATTTACGATCCGATCGGGGAGCGCCTATTGTCGCCGGGGGAGCTGGTGTCGGGAGATGGGGGGCCGAATGTTCGGTGGGTTCCGGAGGCTACCGGGGGGCATGTGGCGACGTTGGGGTTGAAGAAACGCGGCGTTTCGGAGATTCAGACAGAGCCGATTTCGGCGGACGAGCGGTGGATCGTCTCGGAGATCGTGGGGCAGGTGGCGCGGGCGGCTTGGGATTCGGGGGAGTTGCCATCGTCGACGACGGTGGGGGCTTTTGAGGACCAGTTCCGGGTGGACTTTGAGGTGAATGGGGCGAATGTGGCGATGGCGCGAATTCACCGGATGCAGGGGGTGTAAACCGTGCGGCCTTTTTGCTTCTCCGCCACTTTACACGGCGGACACCAAGCTTAGAATCCGGGCCTCATCCAAGGTCTCGCCGGTTTTCCACTCCTTCTGGAATTCTTCGTCGCCAAGCGCCTCGAGGGCCTCCGCGGTAAGGTCCGAGTATTCGGCGGCAGCCAGAGGACCCCGGATCGTGCCGATCTGTTCACGGAGTCGATTTGAATAGGCGATCAGTTGCGTTGCGAGTTCGTGGCGACGCAGTCGGGTCATGAGGATGGCGAGGTACTCGATGCTGGTGATGGAACCGCCCTTCGCGCTTACGGTTAGCGATTGTGATAGGGATTGGCAGAGGAGTTCTTTCGCTTCGGACAGTTCGCCCGCAATCGCGAGTGCCTTCCCCAGGTAGGCCAAGGTCAACAAGACTCCCCTTCTTTCACCGAGCGCCTGATAGATCTTAAGGGCTTCCCTCCAATGCGTGACCGCTTCGGGATAATGCTCCGTCCGCATCGCTTCCTGCGCCAAGCCGAAGAGGGTGGTCGCAATTCCGGAGCGGTCGTCAAGCTCTTGGAAAATTCCGAGAGCCTCCCTGTATTGCTTCTGGTTTTCAGACGGATCCTGGCCGAAGCGGCAAAGGTGGGTCAAACGAATGAGACAGTACGCGGTTCCGATCTGGTCCGCAAGCATGCGGTGGAGGGCGAGGGCTTCGGCAAGGAATTCAGCTCCGGAGGGGCTGCCACTTCTTGACTGCACCGCTTGAGAAAGCGTCACCAAACAGTTCGCGATTTCGGACTTGTCGCCGGAAAGTCTCGCTGCATTAAGGCCTTCCTCGGCGAGGCGGAGCGCGGTGTCGTCGTCGCCTTGCTCGTGGGCAACCTTAGCCAATTGGTTCATGCTTCCCGCATAACCGAGCGCTAGGCTAACCTCGAAACAGTCTTTCGCCTTAACAAAGTCCGACTGGGCAAAGAACAGCTCACCCAGCCCGGAGAGCGCCTTCGCCCGAAGCGGGGTGGTTACCTCATCGGGTTGGCCTAAAGCCTCGGTGAGGTAGTGAATTCCTTCACCGTAGTCTCCTTTGATACGCCAAAAGCGGCTGAGGGCGGCAGCGAGAGGGAGGGTCGGGCGTCGGTCTAGCGCGGATCGGAAGTTGTCGCGCACTTCGAGGAGCCGGGCCATCCACGTTCGGTGCTCCGGTCCCCGGAGATGTCCGTCCGCGGTTTCCGCGAATTGGACGCACCAGTCGGTGTGTGCCTGAGTCACGGCCTCGTTCTCTTCGGAGGCCATTCGCATCTCTGTGGCGTACTGCCGGACGGGCTCCGATAGGCGATACCATCCACGTGAGTCGTCGAACCCGACAAGAGACTTGTCGACCAGCGACTCCAGGAGGTCGACCACATCTGCCTCCTCGATTCCACCACCCACGACGACACACTCGGCAGAAGGCAGCATCCATCCGCCCGAGAAGACAGAAAGCCGCCGCAAGATTCGCTGCTCGTTGTCGCTCAGAAGTCCGTAGGACCAGTCGAGCGTCGCCCGCAGGGTGCGTTGGCGGGCGGGCAGATTCCGGCCTCCGGTGAGGAGACTGAGACCTTCGCCCAAGCGCCGCGAGATCTCGTCCACCTTCATCGCCTTTGTTCGAGCGGCGGCCAACTCGATCGCGAGGGGGATGCCCTCAAGGTGGGTGCAGATTTGGGCGACGGCGGTCGCGTTGTTTGAGGTCAAGGCAAAATCGCGATGGGCCGCGGTCGCGCGTTCCACGAACAGCTCGACGCTCTCGTAGGCGGCCAGCACCCGCCGACGGGTGCTGGGGTTTTCGGGAAGGTGGTCGAGGTCGGGATATGGAAGCGAGGGCACCGACCAGATCCGCTCTCCAGAAAGTCCGAGCGATTCCCGACTCGTCGCGAGGATCTTGACGCTGCCGCATTCGCGTAGCAGCCAGTCGGCGAATCGAGCGCTGGGGCGGAGGAGATGCTCGCAATTATCAAGCACGAGCAGTAACCGCTTCTCTCGAAGAAAGTCCGTAAGGATGCTTGCCAAGGGACGCCCCGGTTCTTCGCGAAGTTCGAAAACGGAGGCGATGTGCCGTTCGAGCAGATCCTCGTTCGAAAGAGCTTCCAACGCAACCCACCAGGCCCCGTCCGGATAGTCCCTCGCCACTTCTCTTGCCGCCTCGATCGCCAACCGAGTTTTCCCGATCCCTCCGGGGCCTACAAGAGTGACTAATCGGCTGCGCCGAATTTCGGAGATGACTTCCGTCCGCTCTTCTTCTCGTCCGACGAGATTGGCCAAGGGGTGGGGCAATTGGCCTACCGCTTTATACGGCCCCGGGCGGGGTGCGGACCCGCGCCCGTCTTCCCGGATTTGGCGCCGAAGTTGAAGGTACAGCCGGGAGGTGGCTTCCTCCGGTTCCGCGTTGATCTCGGCTCGAAGCAGATCGGCGAACTGTCGATAGACGTCGAGCGCTCCGTTTCGGTCGCCCCCCTGAACCAACGCTTCCATCAAGGCCCGGCGAGGTGAGTCGGCGAGGGGCATTAGGGTGACGGCGCGACGATAGCGGTCCGCCGCCAATGCGAAGTTCCCGCCGTGGGTGGCGATTTCGCCCAAACGGAGGAGGGCTGCGACGCAGGCGCGTTCGCGAGAATCGCGTTCCTGAAATACCCACTCCTCGGCGCAGCCTTCCAAAAGTGGGCCGCGATAGAGATCAACGGCAAGTTCCAGATCTGTCGAACGAGAACTCGCGACCAGCTTGTCGAAGATGGCGACGTCGGCGAATGCACCTTCGAGATCCAGCCGTAAGGTGCGGCGATCGGGCGATTCGATCCGAGAGGCCTGCGTTCCGAGGGCAGTTCGAAGGGCGCTTAGCGCGGGACGGAGGTTTGCCAACGCCTGGGTGAGGTCAGTTTCCGGCCACAAAGTTCGGGCAAGCCATTCCCGGTCAACCGGACGGCCGTTTCGCAAGGTTAGGAGGGCGAGCGCCCAAAGGATTTTTCGGGACCGGACCGGGGGCAATGGCACGCCCTCAACATGAGCTTCGAATGGGCCAAAGAGCCGGAGGGTTAAACCGCTCTTCTCCGGTTCCGCCGTGCTCATGCAGAGCAGTATTGCAGACGTAAAAGCGCGGTGAACGTTTTCTGGCGGGAACGGATAACGATTTGGATAACGGTAGGGGCGAAGAATCAGATTGACCGCGGCATTGAGCTCGCGGGGAGAAAGAGCATGAACCTCAAAATTAGGATTTCGTTTGGCGTCTTCGCCCTGGCGGCACTCTCCGGCGCTTTCTACGGAGCGCACCCGACAGCCTCGGCCGGTAAGCCTTCCATCGTCCTCGTCCACGGCGCCTTCGCGGATGGCTCCGCGTGGAGCAAGGTGATCCCGCTTCTCGTGCGCGACGGCTACACGGTGACGGCGGTGCAGGATTCCATGGAGTCGTACGCCGGCGACGTCGCGACGACCAAACGAGTGATCGAAGCGCAATCCGGGCCGGTCGTTTTGGTTGGCCATTCGTACGGCGGAATGGTGATCTCCGGGGCGGCGACCGAAAAAGTGAAGGCGCTCGTCTACATCGCCGCCTTTGGTCTCGAGGAGAAGGAGACCGCGATGGCCTTGCTCGCGAAATATCCAACTCCGCTTGGAACGTCTCTCGTGCCGGATTCGGCCGGTTTCCTGGCAATCGACCGGTCTAAGTTCCGTTCCGTCTTCGCCGCGGACCTTCCGGAGAGTCAGACGAGCATCATGGCGGCGTCGCAGGGGCCGATTAACGGGGCGATCTTCGGGACGCCGGTGGGCCAGCCGGCGTGGAAGACGATCCCCAGTTGGTATCTGGTGGCCAAGAGCGACCTAGCGATCCATCCGGACCTTGAACGGTTCTTTGCGAAGCGGATGAACGCGAAGACCACGGAAGTGGAGAGTAGCCACGTTCCGTTCCTCTCTAAACCGGAAGTGGTCGCGAAGATCATTGAGGAGGCCGCCAAGGCCGTGGAGAGCGGATCGTGAGCTTCGTTCTCGCACTCCTCGCTTCGTCGCTGGTGCCCAAGGGTTTCGTCGAAGGAATCCAGAACGTTGGCGGCGGAGCGGTCGTACACTACTCGAAGGGCGGTAAGGGCGAGCCCGTCGTCCTTGTCCACGGCTTTGGGGAGACCGCGCGGATGTGGCGGCCGGTCATGCCGGCGCTGGCGAAGGAGTACACGGTCATCGCGCCGGATCTACCTGGCTTGGCGGGGTCATCGTTCATGCCGGGTGGCGGGTACGACATGAAGACGGTCGCGGTTCGGCTGCATGAATTCGTGCATCGCCTCGGCTATCGGCAGATCCGTCTGGTGGGGCATGACATTGGTCTGATGGCGGTCTATGCGTACGCGGCCCAGTACCCGGACGAGGTGCGGAAGTTGGTTCTGCTCGATGCGCCGATCCCAGGCATTGGTGAGACGTGGCCGAAGGTGTTCAATAACCCGGCCCTTTGGCACTTCCACTTTCCGAACAGCCCTATCGCCCTGAAACTGGTCAAAGGGCGCGAACGGACATTCCTTGACCACTTCTGGATGAGCTTCTCGGCCAATCCGAACGACGTCAAGATTCACGAGTCGGAGCGAGAGGTCTATACACGGATTTATGCTCGCCCCGGCGCGATGGCGGCGGCGCTGGGTTACTTTAAGGCGTTTCCGACGGACGCTACGCAGAACGCGGTCTTTCTATCGAAAGGCAAGCTGCCGATGCCTGTGCTGACCATCGAGGGGGATCACGGGATGGGGGGAGCGCTGAAGGCCCAGGCGGTCGACGTCGCCGCCGACGTGCGATCGATCCTTCTGAAGAACACGGGGCACTGGATGCTGGACGAGCGGCCTGGACAGATCAAGACTTACTTGATTCCTTTCCTGCGAGGCGGTCGATGACCCGCCTTGCGGGGGCGGGGCTTGTCTTGGTCACCCTTGGATTGGCGCATTCGTCACCGGTCATCGCCCAGGAGCGGGTCCGGTTGACGCCGCGAGAGATCGCCGGGTTGACCTCTATCGGAGCAGGAGCCGGGACTTCGGGTCTGTCGGGCATTCGGACGCGCGTTCTGAAGGGCGATCCCAAGAAGCCCGGACTTTACACCATCGAGCTCCGGGTTCCGGCTCATACCCGGATCGAGGCGCATACCCATCCGGATGATCGGGTGGTGACCGTCGTCGCGGGCGTCTGGTCTTTTGGCTACGGAGCCCGGTTCGACGCGAAGGCGCTTAAGGCGCTTCCGCCCGGAAGCTTTTATACCGAACCGCCGGATGTTCCGCATTTTGCTCAGACCGGCAAGACGTCGGTCGTCGTGCACATCACGGGCTATGGCCCGACCGGAACGACTTACGTTCACGGCTAAACCTCCTCATCAAACCAATGTCAAGCCAACTCCGCCGCGATCCTTTCACTGATTCCTTACTGACCCCTGAGAACTGCGCCCTTCTCGTCATCGATTATCAGCCTCCGCAGATGAACACCATTCGGTCGATGGACAGCGCCAAGCTGTTGTCGAACGTTCTGGCGGTCGTGGAAACCGCCAAGCTGTTCGGCATTCCGATGGTCCTGACGAGTGTCGGGGTGGGATCGGGGGTCAACCCGGACACGGTTCCTGTTCTCAAAAGCGCCATGGAGGGCTCGCCTTCCATGGACCGAACGAGCATCAATGCGTGGGAAGACATCGAGTTCCTTGCCGCCGTTAAGGCGACCGGCCGGAAGAAGCTTGTCATGTGCGCGTTGTGGACGGAGGTCTGCCTCGCCTTCCCGGCGCTCGACGCGCTTCGTGAGGGCTATGAGGTTTTTCCGGTGGTCGATGCCGTGGGGGGTACTTCGGTCGAGGCGCACGAGGCCGCTCTGCGGCGCATCGAACAGGCGGGGGCACAGCCGATAAGCTGGATCAGTCTGCTTTGCGAGCTTCAGCGGGACTGGGCGCGGACGGCTACGGCGGGGGGGATGATCGAAGTGGGCCTTCATCAGGGTGGTCCTTGGGCGACGGAGATCGCGATCAAGCAGTTCGCTCGGGCTTAGGCGTTTTTGTGTCCTTTGGTATGGAAATGGGACGTTTCTTGGGTCAGTCGGCCAGTGCCTTAGGTTCAACGCGATTTTTGGCGCGGGCAGATTTAGGTTCGAATTTCGTTTTTTTCTCGGTGAAATCTCGGTAGGTTGAGTTATTAAATTGCGTTAATATTTTTCGATAGGTCCTTAGACCTAGTCGACGATAAAATCGACCGACAAACGGTGTATTATTACCGCAAGGCCTTTTCTGCCACTTTGGCGGAGGGGGCCTTTTTCGTGAGTGAAGCGATGGAGAAGAAGGTGAAGAAGCGGTCGTCGGGTGGTCGAGCGGGTTGTCGGGGCGGAGGCTGGTTGAAGTCGGGGAATACGGTGAATGTGGGTCGGAAGCCGTCGGAGGTTCGGGCGGAGATTATGTCGACGGTGGGGGAGGCGACGGCGGTGATGCGGTCGATTGTGGATGGGAAGTTTCGTCAGGATGTTCGGAATGCGGCGGGGGAGATTGTGGATCACCGGTTGGCGACGATCTCGGAGGTGGTGTTGGTTTGGAAGGCTTTGGCGGGGCATGCTTTGCCGCAGAAGCCGGAGGTGATCATCGAGGATCAGCGTCCGATGGTGGAGGTGGATTATTCGATGTTGACGCGGGAGGAGAAGGAGCAGTTGTTGGCGATTTCGGAGAAGATGCAGGCGGGGCATGCGGCGCGGGCGGCGGCGGCGGCGAGGGGATGATTTGGGTTCGAAATGGCGTGAAGGTTGATCGGCACGGTCGATTGAGGCTGGATATTGGGAGGCTCTCGCCCCTCACCCCTGCCCCTCTCCCCCAGAGGGGCGAGGGGTTCTGAAGGACCGCTTTTTGCGGTCGCCGAGTGCTCTCGGCGCTCCACGGAGGTTGGTGTACTACTCCTTGTGGTATTTCTTCAGGGCGGAAGTTAGTTTGGGGCCGCTTTCGCGGAGGAGGTTGCCGGCGTCGATTTCGAACGTTTCGGATCCGAATTGTTCGGGCTTTACTTTGGGCCAGAACTGGATTAGGTCTGGCACGCCGAACTGTAGGCTCTCGTTCGGCACCTCTTGCTTCCGGCATGACTGGCGGAGGCCGTCGAGGATATCGCGGATCTCTTTTGGGTCCTCGATGGTGGCGGGGGCGGCCATGCGGCCGTCGGCGCCGCGGAGCGAGAGGTGAGGGCCTTGGAGGGTGATGTAACGGATTTTGGAGAGGTCGACGGTGCGCGCTCGGGCGCGCGTTTCGAGGTTTGCGGTGTATCCGGGAGGGGAGATTCGTTGGGAGACGAGGAGGGCGAGGGTGGCGGTTCCGAGGGTGCCGAGGGTTGCGAGGAGGAGGGTTTTGGTGGGCAGCCTCATGGTTGGTAGTTCCGTTTACGCTCCGACACGTTCGAGACTTCTGCATCGCCGAGCAGTTGGTGGTTATTCAGCTTTCCTTCTGCGCCTACTGTTCCGTTCAGCTTCTTGAAGGAGCTTGGACAATCTCTTTGCCTCAGCCTCAAGTCTCCTCTTCACATGAGGAGGAATCTTTATCGGCACCGTAGTCCAATAACGTTTCATGGCAGCTTCGATCTTTGCGCCGTGTTCATCACGCAGGCTGAATCGATTCATGCCGAGTCTCACCGAGGGTTGCCCGTTGGAGTATTCGAAGCAGATGTAATCCCCGTAACTCATGTTTTCGGGAGGTTCCGTGCCACGCACACGCTCACTTGTCGTCAAGGCTAGATGGAGCTTTCCTATCTCTGCCAGCGAGGTGATCGTTCTCGACCCGCTGAGTCCCGACCACTCCGGCCGGGATAGGTTTTCGCCGTAAAAACGGACCAAGGCGACGTGCTTTAGGTCGATGGAGGCGACTTTTGATCGCCACTCTTTGTTGGGCAGCGGGGAAGAGGACATGGTCACGACGATCAAGCTGGATAGCAACATTAACATGAGTTCACGTTCTGGAGGGTTGCAGCGTGGTAGTGAGCGTCGAGTTCGGGGGCGAGGGCGAGGAGGGAGGCGATGCGGCGGCAGATGGCGGTGAAGGTTCGGATTTCTTCCAGGGTTAGCGGGCGGCCGAGGATGGCCTCTTCGCGGTAGCTGAGCCACTTCTTCAGCACTTGGTAGCCCCCCAGGTGGTAGTTCCAGACGGCGTCGGGTACGCCGGTCCAGCGGGCCTTGGCGTTGGCGACGATGTCGCGGGTTCCGTCTTCGTTCTTGACCGAGGCATCCGGCCCCGGCATGACGACCCCGCCCTGGCCCCGGTAGCCCCAGCGGGCTTTGAGGGTGACGTCTTCGGTCCGCTCACGGGGGGTGGAGCCGTCGAGCATCTCGAACCGGGCGATGGATCGGAGGGCCGGTTCGACGTCGCCCGTTTCGATCCCCGCCACCGGCGTTTCGATATCCAGTAGCGCCGCCACCCGCTTCCCGAGGGCCAGCCCGCGCAGGAGCCAGTCGCGGGTGGCGTCGGTCTCCGGTTCGGCGGCGGTTTGGGGAAGTTCTAACGGAACTCGCGGCCAGTCCTGCCGGAGCGCGCCGGCGTTCTCTTCCGCGTAGGCGGGGGAGTGCATGATGGCGAGAGCGTGGAAGAAGATGGTTTCGGGTTGGTCGCGAAGGCTGTGATCGTCCAGAGCTTCCCAAGCCAGAGGGGAGAGGTTATATGTCCTCACTGCAGTTTCGCGCTCACCCTCAAGTAGAGAAAGCTGGTCACCCTCAGAAGTATCGCTTTGAGCTAGCCACAAAGGGATACAAGCCGAGCCGGGCCGAGTCGCGTGCCAATCGGCCAGTTGTCTTGTTAAGCCCGCTGGGGACCCCTCTTCCAATCGTTCGCCCTTTGACCTACTTAAGATAAAAAGATTCTGCGACTTCGATAAGTTAAAAAGACCGGGCCTCCTCTCGTCAAGCAGCTTCGAGGGATGGTAATAAATCCACCTATCATCAAACGGTTGGTAATGGAATCGCTTGAATTCCCCAGACCTGATTCCTTGTGACACCAACTTCTGCCTAACTAGCTCTGCGGCGAACCGTACCGTCGAATCCATTAGGTCCGGGATCAATTGACGCACGGTCGCGTTGCCTTTTGTCCTATCAAAGTAGGCTTCAATCCGAGCCTTTAGCGGCTCCAGATCGATTGAGACCAAAGCCGCATCTCTACTGGTTTTGACTCCCGGTGAGGAGTAGGGCAAAAGATCTGGTAGCAGCGACCATTTGGAGTAGCCAGCGGTTGTCGCCCGGGCCCGGAAAGAAAAGCCCAGTGTGGGTGCCGGGATAACTTGTGAGTAGTGTCCAAGGTCATCTAGAAACTCTATTCGTTTGTTCGTGCCCCAAAAGTCACGGTAAAGGACTTGAGCAATGTCTGGGGTGACCTCATGAACCCGAGCCAGAGTCGCAACCGCAGTTCCGACCTGGATCCCTTCTCTGTTCGAATCCGTTGAAAAGACACTCGGATCAGGATCGCCGTCAGGCGTGGTCTTCCCAGTTGCGAACTTATCGCCATGCAAATTGTCTATCCAGATGCGATCGTAATTCGCGAGGAAGGTTTCGCGCATCTTGGCAAACGAATGTCCCTCCAGCCAGGAGTAGTTCGAGATGAAACAAACCAGTCCTTTCCCGGTCTTCTGGATGCGTCGGTCCGCCATCGCGAAGAATCGAACGTAGAGATCGTTCAGACCCTGGCCGCGCGACTTCTCCGGGCGGAAACGGTCGCTAAGAGAACGCTCTTCATCCATCTGGGAGATGCCTGCATAACCGCTGTATGGGGGATTGCCGACAACGACGAGGATCTGTTCCTCCCGCTTCACCTGGTGGGCCCGGTCGCTTTCGTCGTAGAGGGCCAACGGGTCGAGGGCACGCTTTTCTTGGCTCATCGGCTCCCACCCGGTGAGAGCGTTGGTAAGGAAGACGGCGGCGCGCTCGTCGCCTTCCAGCCGCACCCCATGCCGGGCCAGGAGGAAGGCGACTTGGAGGTGGGCCACGACGAAGGGGCCGGTGAGGAGTTCGAAGCCGAACATCCGGGCGGTGGCGGCGTGGCGCAGACGGTCGGCGTAGGGTTCGCCGCGGTCCCGCCATCGCTCGGCGGCGACGCGGAGGGCTTCGACCAGGAACGCTCCGGTTCCGCAGCAGGGATCCAGCACCAGAACATTGTCCCCGGCCAGCCCTTCAGGCTCGCCCAGTTCGTCCATCAGCAGCCGGTCGCACTTCGCGACCATCCCCTGCACGATCTCGGGCGGGGTGTACCAGACGCCCAGTTGCTTGCGAAGCTCGGGGTCGAAGGCGGCAAGGAACGGTTCGTAGAAGTACTGCACGGCCATCCCGCTATCGAACGCCTGGAAGAAGGCGACGCGGTCCACCCGGTTGAGGACGTCGGCGGCATTGCGCAGGGCGTGGCGGAGGCCGGTCTTTTCCAGAATCCGCTTGCTGGCGGCGGCGTTGTAGAGACGGTCGATGACGGGGACAGAGAGGTAGGCGGAGGTCTGGGTGTAGGAGAAGGCTTCGGTCTCTTTCTGCTTGTCTTCGTGCCACAGGACCCACGCGGAGAAGAGGCCGTAGAAGAGGGTCTCGACCAGTTGCGCCCGAAAAAAGTCGTCCCCCTTCCCTTCCGCGAACTGGATTCCCAGCGCGCTTTCCAACGCGGCTTTCAGCTTTAGCAGCTCATCGAATTCGCCTCGGCTGTCCAGCCGCGCCTTGGCGTCTCGGGCGTGGGAGGCGAGGAAGAAGGCCAGTTCGCCGGGCGATTCGATGGCGGTCTGGGCGCGGAGCGCCCGGCGCAGGAATTCTTTGAGAGGCCGCTCGTGCGGCTTGGCATCCGCTTCGGTCATGCCGAGAAAGGCGGATTTGCTCTCGGCCAAGCGATACTGCTCGATGATGGTTGCCTTGCCGTCGCGAAGCTGGACGACGGCAAACTCCCGCAGGTTGGTGATGAGGAGTTGCTTGAGCGGAGAGAGGTATTTCCGCACCTGGTCGCTATCGGCCAGCTTCTCTAGGTCTGCATCCAGGCCCTTGACTTCGACACCGCCGCGATCGGGGATGCGGTCTTTCGGGCCGAATAGCGCCAACGCGCCTTGGCCCGGCTTGGGAAGGAGACTGGCGGTCCAGAGGGCTCCGTCGGGGAGTCCGGCCCCGGTGCCGCCAGGATGGATGATGGCTCGGACCTTGGGGGCTAACTCGTCCCCGGCCGCGTTAAGCAGGGCTTTGATAGCCGCGTAGTGAGTCGTTTCCGCAACGCCGTGGGACGCCTCCGAAGCAACGGTTCGGATGTACTCAGCGACGGCCATGCCGAGACGTTTTACCCTTTCGCCCTTTTGTTCGCGATGGCTTTGCTGATGGTGTCTCGCCCGGTGAGGGTGCTGAGATGAGGCTGGGGTGGCAAGTGGGGGAGGTTGCGTTGGAAACGATGCCGATGCGGAGCTTGAATGGCTTATTTCCGCGACACCCTCCGGGGTCGAAAGGGCTGCTGCTTCTTTACCGGGGGTCTTCGACACCCCGGCTATCTTCTTAGGACCACTCCGTGGTCAAAATGTCATGAGCGCCAGATAGATCAGGGCCGACGCGGAGCTTGAAAGGTTCACTTCCGCGACACCCTCCGGGGTCGAAAGGGCTGCTGCTTCTTTACCGGGGGTCTTCGACACCCCGGCTATCTTCTTAGGACCACTCCGTGGTCAAAATGTCATGAGCGCCAGATAGACCAAGTCGTGGTGAGCAACCCATGGCACGTCTAAGTGAGCAGATATGCCGGAACCCCCTCCCTTGGACTTCAGTTCAGAGCCTGTAGCTGACCTATAGCTGGCGGTTCCGACGTCCAAAATCTCGCTTAGCGAGACAATCGTAGAATTTACAACCCCGATAGGGCGACAGACCTGGTATGCCGTTGCAGGTTGGCGGAGGCCCGAAAGGCTGACCTACCTCGATTCCGCCAGGACCTGTCGAGTTGTTGGGAGCTAGAGGTTTTGAGAGCTTGGAGGCAGGGCACGGTGATCGGTATATATCGGCCTTTCAGGCCTAGGGCCTAACCCGCGACGCCGCACCAGGGCTGCGCCCTTCGCTATCAAGGGTCGCCCTTTCAGGGCTGAGATTTGCTGGATTATTCAGAACCTGTCTTTCGAGCCCAGAGCCGAGGTGTTTGGAAAGGCACGAGAGCGGGACGCTCTCGCCACCAGGGGTGGCTATTATCTTGGGGGCTGATTAAGGGCTGGATATGCGATTCGAAATTTAACACGCCTTAGATTTGGGTAGCAAGTTCGATTGAACATGCGAGTTCGTAAGGCTCTCGTCAGTGTCCCGGTACCGGTCAATTTTACGTTGTAATCTGGGGTTCTGGTAGGAGGTCGTCCGGAACCCCCGTGGACCGCAGAGTGGTCTTTGGAAGGTAGCCGTAACAAAAGGCATGGTTATGGGCGTGCCTTGGAAACGATGCCGATGCGGAGCTTGAAAGGCTCAGTTCCGCGACACCCTTCGGGGTCGAAATGACAACGGCTTGGTTACCGGGGGTCTTCGACACCCCGGCTATCTTCTTGAGACCACTCCGTGGTCAAAATGCCGTGAGCGCCAGATAGACCAGGGCCGATTCGGAGCTTGAAAAGGCTTGCTTCTGCGACACCCTTCGGGGTCGAAGTGGCAAACGCTTGGTTACCGGGGGTCTTCGACACTCCGGCTATCTTCTTAGGACCACTCCGTGGTCAAAATGCCATGAGCGCCAGATAGACCAGGGCCGATTCGGAGCTTGAAAAGGCTTGCTTCTGCGACACCCTTTGGGTTCGAAGTGGCAAACGCTTGGTTACCGGGGGTCTTCGACACTCCGGCTATCTTCTTAGGACCACTCCGTGGTCAAAATGCCATGAGCGCCAGATAGATCAGGGCCGACGCGGAGCTTGAAAGGCTCAGTTCCGCGACGCCCTTCGGGGTCGAAAGGGCTATTGCTTCTTTACCGGGGGTCTTCGACACCCCGGCTACCTTCTTAAGACCACTCCGTGGTCGAAATGCCATGAGCGGGCCTTCGTTTTGATGCTATTTCAACTCATGCCTGCTCCTCCACTCTCATCGGAATGAAGGGAGGGTTTGGAGGGGCCGCTTTGCGGTGGCCGAGGGCTACTCGGCGCTCCATGGATCGTCACGCTTTGCTAGGGTGATGTCGATCTCGCCATGGAGTTATCTTTTTTGGCGATGCCTTGGGACGCGCGCCCGGTCGTTGGGTTTACGTGGCGGGTGAGCCGCAAGGTTCGGTCAGTGGGTTAGGAGTTGGGCGGCTTGGTTGGGGGATTGGATTTGGTGGGATTCGATGGCTTCGAGGAGGGCGCGTTGCTTGGTGGCTTGGATCGGGGCATTGGTTTGGAGGGGGCGGCGTTGGTTTGGGAGTTTTAGGATGAGGGGGACGAGGGTGTTTTTTGGGGTGCCGCGGAGGCTTTCTCGGAGGTTGTGGTCGGAGGTGAGGAGGAGGGTGGTTTCGTTCCAGCGGTTCTGGGCTTCGAGAGTTTTGATGAGTTGGCCGAGGAGGGTGTCGGCGGCTTTGAGGTTGCCGAAGTAGTCGTTTTGGAGCCAAGGGCGGTGGGGGAGGCGGCAGTGGAAGAAGACGAAGTCGGCGCTGCGGGTTTGGAGGATTTGGGTGAGGTTGGCCAGTTGGGAGTCGGCGAGCGTGCGGTGTTGTTTTGGGCCGACGACATTGAGGAGGGATGCGTTGCCTAGCATGGCTTGGCCTTTTAGGCGGAGTTCGCCGGGGAGGAGGAGCCAGAGGTTTTCTTCGAGCATGGGCCAGAAGCCGCTCACGAGATAGGTGGTGGTTTTAATTTGGGGGATTTGGTTGCGGAAGACGCCGGGGTAGTTGTGATAGAAGCCGTCGATGGCTATGGTGCGGCCTCGTTTCTTCATGGTGGAGAAGATCGTGTCGGCTTGGGACCAACGGGTGCGGGTGTCGTCTTCGAGGGTGAGGTCGAGGTCGCGGGAGGAGGCGATGACCGACCGTTTGACGGGTTTGCCGATGGTTAGGGCGGGGATGGAGACGAGGGTTTCGGGGCCCGGGCGTTCGACCTTGGAGCCGGTGAGGGATTGGGCGGCGAGGCGGTCGAAGTTGGGGAGTTGGAGGTCTTTGGGGCGATGGTCGAAGAGCCAGCCTTGGTCGAGTTCGTCGAAGACGGCCCAGAGGATGAGGGGTTTGGGGGTGGCGGGGCCGCCTTGGGTTTCGGGGTCTATCGCAGGGCCGAAGAAGAGGGACTGGGCGAGGGTTCCCAGGACCATGAGGGCGAAGGCGGTGCTCCAGCGGACGACGAGGTGGAGTCTTCGGCCGACGAGGGCGGGGTTTTTGGCGGTTTGGTAGATGAGGAGGGCCAGAAGGAGGCCGGCGATTATCTTGGTGGCGGGGCCGGGCGGGAGGGGGAGTCCGGTGGAGGCTCGGAGGCGGTTGAGGGTGAAGAGGGCGACGGGCAGGGCGAGCCAGATGAGAGGCGTTCTGAGTCTGGGGGTTCGGCGGGCGAGTCTTAGGAGGCCGTAGGTTGCGAGAGCGGCGAGGAGTATCGCGGCCAGGCAGGAGAGGAGGGCGTCTTGCCGATCTTGGCGGAGGTAGTAGGCGTTGGCGGCGGAGGTCCAGGCGGAGACGTTGGCGGAGAAGAGGAGAATTCCGAGGCTGGCGGAGGCGAGGAGATCTTGATTTAGGCCGCGTGCCTTCACGGGGCTACGTTACCTTTATGGGAAGAGGGAAGAAAGAAGGGTACGGAGACACAAAGGGAGGACAGGGAATTTCTCGGCGTTGAAGTTGGCACGTGGGCGGGCCGCCACGCCGCAGGGAGGGGATTTAATGAGGGCTTAATTGGGATGGCTCAAGCTGGCGGGGTGGTTCTTCCGCTGTTTGGGTGCCTTGCGGTTCAGGGTTTGGTGAGGCCGGTGGCTCATTGGCTGATTGATGAGTCGAGGTACCGGAACGGGGAGATTGTGGCGGCGGCGGGGCCGAATTTGATGGTTTCGGGGTTTCCGCAGGCGGTGCGGGGTGGTGGTTTCCGGATCGCGGATGAGGGGGAGTGTTTTGTCTATCCTTGGGACGATCGGTCGCGGTGGGCGGAGATGCCGAAGGGAGAGTTTACGATTTCGGTGAAGTTCTCGGTGCCGGATGCGAAGGGAAGTCAGGGGTTGGTGGGGTGTATTTTTCAGCCGGCGGAGGGTTTGGCGGGTTGGCGGGTGGTGATTCGCGATGGCCGGCCGGAGTTTACGGTGGCGAAGCCGGGGTTCAAAGCGGCGGTGGTTACGGGGCGGGGGATTGCGCCGAATCTGGTTCATCGATTGGACGCGCGTTATGACGGGAGCCAGATCGCTTTGTTTGTGGACGGGGTATCGCAGGGATCGGCGGCGGCGAAGTTTGGGGACCTGGTTTATAACGGGCGGGCGGGAATCTGTTTTGCGGATTGGTGGGAAGGGCCGCGGAGTTATCGGTTCGTGGGGTCGCTTTTCGAATCGGCTTTATTCGATCGGGCGCTGTCGCCGGAGGGGGTGAGTCAGGCTTTGGCGGCGGCTCCGGTCGCTCCGATGCCTCCGGAGGAGGGTGGGGAGCTTAAGCTGACGATCGAGCCTTTCTTCCAGTATCCGACGGCTTCTCGGGCGACGGTGGTTTGGGAGACTTCGCGTTCCTCGTCGACCCTGGTTCGATTTGGGCTTTCGGCGAAGACGGCGAAGGTGATCCACGGGGCGTCTTCGCGGATCCATCAGGTGGTGCTTCCGGGGTTACGGCCGGCGACGACTTACTTCGTGCAGACGGAGTCGAGGGTGGGCGATCAGGTGGTGACGAGCGAATGGGAAAGCTTTCGGATGGCGTCATTGCCCGGTACCGGTGTGAAGATTGGGATTGTGGGGGATACGCAGGATCATCCGGAGACCAACAAGTTGGTGGCGGCAGCGATGTTTGCGGAGCGGCCGGATGCGTTTATGGTGGTGGGCGATCTGGTGGGGATGGGGTGGAAGAAGGAGCAGTGGGAGCATGACTTCTTTGGGAGCATGCGGCCGTTGCTTTCGCATGTTCCGCTGTTGCCGGTGATTGGCAATCACGACCGGAACGCGCGGATCTATTACGATCTGATGGCGATACCCGCGCCGGAGTACTGCTACACCTATACGACGGGGGACGTGCAGTTCTTTGCGATCGACACGAACCGGGACGTGCGGCCGGGTTCGCCGCAGTATCGGTGGTTGGAGGCGGCGTTGAAGGCGTCGAAGGCGAAGTGGAAGATCGCGGCGCACCACCATCCGCCTTACTCTTCGGACAACGACGACTTTGGGGATTCGTGGATTGAGCCGACGACGGATGGGGAGCGGGACGTCCGTCCGCTTTGCGCGTTGTACGACAAGTACGGGGTCGATCTGTGCTTTGCGGGGCACATCCATTCTTATGAGCGGACTTATCCGATCAAGGCGGGGAAGGTTGTGGGCGAGGGGAAGGGGACGGTTTACGTGGTGGTCGGCGGAGGGGGCGGCGATTTGGAGACGGCGAAGGCGACGAGGTCGATTTACAGTCGGGTGATTCGGACGGTGAATCACTTTGGGGTGATTTGGGCAGATGCTAAGTCGTTGGAGTTTCGGGCTTACGATGCGCAGGATCGGTTGTTCGATGTGTATTCGGTGAGGAAGTAAGGGGCCTTCTATACAGTTGGCAACTAGATTGGGAGGCTCTCGCCCCTCACCCCTGCCCCTCTCCCCCAGAGGGGAGAGGGGTTCTGAGGAGCATCTAACTTACGGTGCCGCCGGTTCTTAGATAGTTGGCGAAGTAGTCGGGGAGGCCGGCGGCGATTAGGCGTTGGCAGGTTAGTTCGACGTCGTAGTCGATTCTGATTTGCTCGACCGAAACATTTGGGCCGTCGAGGGTGAGGACGGCGTAGCCGGCTTGGGGGTTGGCGTCTTTGGGGCGGCCGACGCTGCCGGAGTTGACGAAGTGGACGCCGTCGACTTCGCGGTGGAAGGGGACGTGGGTGTGGCCGAAGACGATGAGGTCGGCTTGGGCGTCGGCTTTGCCTTCGGGGGTGAATTGGCGGAGGTAGCCGTCGGAGCGGTTCTCGAAGAGGTATTCGATGGTGTCGCGGGGGGAACCGTGGCAGAGGAGGACGCGCCGGCCTTCGGCTTCGAAGCGGATCTCGCGGGGGAGTTCGCGGAGCCAGGCTTTGTGGACGTCGGAGGTGTGGTCGCGGGTCCAGAAGAAGGAGATGTCCGACATTTCGATGTCGAAGGGTTTGACGTAGTGGCAGCCGCAGCTTTCTCGGTTGAAGCCGACGCCTTCGTCATAGTTGCCGAGGACGGTTGGGCAGCCCATCTCGGCGATGAGGTCTTGGACTTCGTTGGGTTGGGCGGCGTAGCCGCCGAGGTCGCCGAGACAGTAGACGGCGTCGAAGGCTCCGACTTGGATTGAGGCTTGGACGGCCTCCATGGCGGGGAGGTTGGCGTGGATGTCGGAGAAGATGGCGAGTTTGGTCATTGGGTGGCCTCTTGGGCGACTTCTTCGAGGGCCGAGAGGAGCTCGTTGGGAGCGCCTTTGGCATATTCGTGTTCGATCCTTAGGGCCTCGACGGTGAGGGCGCCGAGGGTGGCTCCGATGCAGGGGGCAACGAGGTAGAGCCAGAGGTTTGCGAGGGCGGGGCCGCCGGCGAAGAGCGCGGGGGCGAGGGAGCGGGCGGGGTTCATGGAGCCTCCGGTGATGGGGCCGCCGATGAGGACGTTGAAGACAACGGTGAGTCCGATGGCGATCGCGGGGACGGTGCCGGAGACGCGGCGGTCGGTGGCGACGGAGGCGATCACGAGCATGAGAATGAAGGAGAGGGCGACCTCGGTTCCGAGATTCCTCAATAGAAGCTCCGGGTTGGCGGGTACGTGGACGCCGTGACCGAAGCCGAAGAGGAGGCCGGTGAAAGCGGCTGCGAGGATTGCGCCAGTTAACTGGGAGACGATGTAGGGGAGGACAAATCGCCAAGGGAAACGTTTGGCGGTGGCGAAGGCGAGGGTGACGGCGGGGTTGAAGTGGGCGGCGGAGATGGGGCCGAGGGCGTAGATGGCGGCGAGGACGGCGAGGCCGGAGACGCAGGCGGCGATGGCAAGGCTGACGTTTCCGGTAGCGGATAGGGCGACCGGGGCGAAGACGATGATGAAGGTGCCGACGGCTTCGGCGGCATATCGTTTGGGCATTGTGGTCAACAGCATCCCGTCCCTGTTCCGCAGCAGGCGGCGGCCGATACGGCGAGGGTTTTGCGGTTAGGCGGGGGGAGGCAGCAACCGTCGCCGCCGCAGACGCCGGTTTCGGGGAGGACGAGTTCGACTTTTCTCGCGCCTTCGGGGTCGCCGGTGAGTTCGCAGGCGATGGAGCGGACCTGTTCGTAGCCGGTCATCATGAGGAAGGTTGGGGCGCGGCCGTAGCTCTTCATGCCCACGATGTAGAAGTCTTTTTCCGGGTGGGCAAGCTCGACGGCACCGTGGGGTTCGACGGTTCCGCAACTGTGGAAGTTGGGGTCGATCATTTCGGCGAGGACGGTGGGGCTTTCGACGGCGGGGTGGAGGTTTAGGCGGAGTTCGGAAAGCATCGCGAGGTCGGGGCGGAAGCCGGTGGTGGCGACGACTTCATCGACGGCGACGCGGCGGCCGTCTTGGGAGATCAGGGAAGTTCCACAGCAGTCGTTTCCACCGCAGCAGCCGGTTTGGAGATGGGCGATGTGGAAGCCAGATTCGAGTTGAATCGCGCCAGCGGCGACGAGGGCTTTAACGCGGGAGCCGAGGGCGCCGCGTTCGGGAAGGGCGTCGCCGAGTTCTCCGCCGTAGGTTGTGGTGAGATCGGTCTTTCTGACGACCCAGACGATCTGTGTTTCAGGCAGTTCGCGGGCGAGTTCGGCGAGTTCGATGATTGCGTTGAAGGCGGAGTGGCCGCTGCCGACAACGGCAACTCTTTTACCGGCGTATCGCTCCCGGTCCGCTCCGTGCACGTCCGGTATCCGGTAGAGGATTTGGCTGGCCGAGGATCTTTCGCCGGGAGCGGGGATGCCGCTATAGCCCAGGGGGTTGGGGGTGGTGTAGGTTCCGGAGGCATCGATGATGGCGCGGGCGAGAATGGATTCTTCCGAGCCGTCGCGATGTTCGATGGTGAGGAGGAATGGCGCTTGGTCGCGGCCCGAGTTCTTCATCTTGTCGAAGCCGAGGCGCGTCACCGACACGACTTTCGAGTTCGTTCTCAGGCAGGATGAGAGTTGAGCGGCGAGAGGGAGAAGGTAGTGGTCGGCAAGTTCCTTGCCGGATGGGTAGCTGTCCAGATCGGGTTCGGACCAATCGATCTTCTGGAGAAGTCTTCGGGCGGCGTCGTCGATGCAGTAGCGCCAGGGGGAGAAGAGTTTTACGTGGCCCCAGGAGAGGACGCTGGCGGCGGCGGTTTCGCCAGCTTCCAGCAGGAGCGGGGTCTCGCCCTTTTCCAATAGGTGGGCGGCGGCGGCGAGGCCTACCGGGCCGGCACCAATGATGGCGACAGGGAGTCGATCAGCAGCAGCCATCGTTTGTCTCTCCTTTTGCGAGCACACGCAGTTCATCTGAAAGGGCCTCTAGGCTTGCGGGAAGGAGGGTGCAGATCATCTTTTTGCCTCTTCGCTCGATCTGGACGATGCCGGCGGCTTCTAGTTCGTGGAGGTGGAAGGAGACGGTTGAGGTGATCTTTTCGGCGCCGGTGATGTGGCAGCAGACCTCGCCTGCGGTGGGGCCGTCGTAGACGCCGCCCTCTTCGTCGACGGCGGCGATGCCGCAACACATCTTCGAGAGGAAGCGGACGATGCGGAGGCGGGTGGGGTCGGCGAGGGCTTTGAGGGCTCTTTGGCTCGTTTCGTCCGTCATCGAAATGATGATAGCATACATTTCGATGAAATGCGAAACGATGCTGGATTTTGCTGAGGGGTGGTGGGATCACTGGGCAGCGGGGGCAGGCGGGGTCCGGGGTGTTTCGCAGTTGATTGAGGGGTGGGGGAGCACTGGGCACGGTTGTCTGACCAGTGGTACGGGTTGTGTCTGACTAGTGGCACGGGTTGGCTGTCCGGTGGTCAGATTGCGCTGTCCGTCGTCTTGGGATCTTAGGAGGGTCGAGTTGTTACGGTAATTGCCGGAAAAGTCCTTGTTTCTGGAGCCGCAATATTAACTCCCAGGATGTTTGCCGGGGGAATGACTCGCACTTTTGTGGGGTTTGACAGGTCTGGAATGGGCATTTTGCCCTCCGTAACACAAAAAGTACCAAAGTACTCCGTGCCAGTCACGCATCGGGGAATCACTACTCCATCCACAGAGAGCAAAAGCCCTCTGCAGCAGCGAGTATGAGAAACAGCCACGCATCCGCAAGAATCCAGACTTCGTCGTTCCGCCTCCGCGCCGCCTTTGCCGTCGCCGCTTTTGCCGCCCTTGCCGCTTGTGCTCCGGCCGCAACCTACTACGTTTCCCCTACCGGGAGCGATAGTAACGTGGGAACGATCGACAAACCCTTCGCCAATCTGTACCGGGCCACTTCCAAGACCCTGCCTGGCGACGTGGTCTACCTTCGCGGAGGCACTTACGCTTTTACATGCCCTCAGACCGTTCAAGGGACGGGATCGAGCTTGGCCCAGCTCACAGTTTCCTCCTATCCGGGAGAGACCGCAGTTCTGGACTTCAGCGGGTCAACGGCGGGCAGGGACGGACTTCAGATTGCCGGGAAGTATGTGACGGTGATGAATCTTACGGTGCAGAATTCGCCGAAGTCTAACGTTTCGGCCTGGGGTGCTTCTTACGTCAAGATCAAGAACATCAAGTCGACCGGTTCGTGGGCGGCGGGCATTTTGGTGGGCGCGACGAATCCGGGCGGGGCTCACGATATCGAAGTCTCGGGTTGCGATGTGTCGAACTGCGTGAGGGTGAATGCGGGCTTGTCCGCGTCCCAGTGGCAGCCCGGCATCCAGACTTACCAGTGCGACGCGGTTACGGTGGCGAACAACAACGTGCACCAGAACTATGGCGAGGGGATTGGGTTCTGCACGACGACGGGCAGCAAGGTCACCGGCAACCAGGTTTGGGACAACTTTAGCGTGAACATCTACCTGGACAACGTCGATTCGGTGAGCGTCACTTCGAATTTCGTTTACGGCACGGGCGATACACGGTTTTTCCGGGGGACACGGGGTGCTTCGGGGATCTCGCTGTGCGTCGAAGGGGTGACCAACCCGATCGGTCTGCGCAATGTGGAGATTTCGAACAACACGATCACGAATTGCTTCGCGGGCATCTGGTACAGCGGCTTCGGACTGGGAGGCGGGCTTCAGAACTGCAACATCTCGCGAAACACGATCTACAAGACGACGGGCGGGGCGCTGCTTTGGATCGACGCGGACACTCGCCACGTGGGGAATTTGATCCAGGGCAACGTGTTCCAGCAGGCGGGGAGTAACGGTCTTTGCACGATTTCATCGGCCACGGGACTAGGATTGGGCAACAACTGCTGGTACGGCGGCAATGCGGGTTTGGGGGTACAGGCAACCGACCTCCTGACCAATCCGCTGCTGCTTCGACCGGGATCCTACTCGTTGGCGGACTACATGCTTAGTGAAACGTCGCCGTGCATTTCTAAGGGAATCGGGACCGTCCAAGCGACCTCTTCCACGAGCATCTAGGTTCACTTACCGGTATTGTGGGGACGGGATTCCGAAACCATGGATACGAACTTCAGCCGGCGACAATTGATTCAGGCAGGCGCTGCTCTTGGAGCCGCCTGCCTGGCTGAATTTGGAGATGCCGAGCCCTGGTTGCAGACGCCGGGGATGAACTCGGAGGAGATCGCGGCGATCGATCAGGGCATCGGGAAGCGGGGCAACTATAACGAGGGGCTTGGCACGCACGTGGTGCAGTTTCCGCGGAACGACCTGAAGGTGACATTGAAAGGGGAGGCGGTCCCGGTCTCGTTAGGGTTTGGGGGCTGGGCGGCTTTTCGGAAGACGCTGGACGGGGAGTCTCTGATGTCGATCAGCGAGAACGTGCTGCTAGGGGAGGAGGTGAATCCGTTCATCGACGCCGCCTTGGCGAACGGCTTTGAGGTGGGATCGGTTCACAATCACTTCTTCTATGAAGATCCGCGGATCTTCTTCGTCTATCTGGAAGGGACGGGTGGTCCGCGGGAATTGGCTCAGCGGTATGCCAAGGCGATTGCGGTTACGAACATCGCGCCCATACGGCAGCCTCGGCAGGGTCCGCCGGCCAAGACGGCGCGGGATTTTTTCAACGTTGGCGCGTTGGATCGGATCGTCGGCCGACCGGGCGCGGTGAACGGGCTTGCGCTCAAATTTACAGTGGGAAGGGCGGATCTGCGGGTTCGGGAGATGCGGGCGGAGGTGAACTCCTCCCTCGGCGTGAATACGTGGTGTTCCTTTGTGGGGACTTCCGAGGCGGCTACCGTGGCGGGCGACGTAGCGATGTTGGCGCACCAGGTGGATCCGGTTTTGAGGTTGTTGCGCGCGGGCGGGTTTGAGATCTGTGCGTTGCACACGCATATGCTTTCAGAGCAGCCGCGGATTCTTTTCGCCCATTTCCTTGGGCGAGGAAAGGCGGAGGATTTGGCGAAGACGTTTCGGTTGGTTTTGGATTTGTTGGCGGCGAAGGCGGGGTCAGGGACGCACTGAGGGACCAGACCAAGGCTGGCTTTTGGTGTTGGAAGAGAGAAGAGTCGGGATACCGGCTGGAAGCCGGTGCTACGAGTGTCAAACTGATCGCTGATGACCAGCGTCCGCCTGATTCCTTGTCTCGACATTAAAGATGGGCGTGTAGTGAAGGGGGTCAACTTTGTGGGGCTCCGGGACGCGGGGGACCCGGTGGATCTGGCGACGTTTTATGACCGGGAAGGAGCCGATGAGTTGGTCTTTCTCGATATTACGGCCAGCCATGAGGAGCGGGCGCCGGTGGTTCGGTTGGCGGAGCGGGTGGCGGAGACGCTGTTTATTCCGTTCACCGTTGGGGGCGGGTTGCGGAAGGTCGAGGACGTTCGCGAAGCTCTGCTGGCCGGTGCCGATAAGGTTTCTTTGAACACGGCGGCGATCGAGCGGCCGGAGTTGATCTCGGAGTGTGCTTCCCGGTTTGGGGCGCAATGCATTGTTACAGCGATTGATGCTCGGGCTCGGGAGGGTGGTGGTTGGGAGGTTTATACGCACGGGGGGCGTCGGCCGACCGGGCTTGATGCGGTCGAGTGGGCCCAGCGGGTGGTTTCGCTGGGGTCCGGTGAGATCCTTTTGACTTCGATGGACGGGGACGGAACCCAGGCGGGTTATGAGCTTGGGTTGACCCGGGCGGTGAGCGAAGCGGTGGGCGTTCCCGTGATTGCAAGCGGGGGGGCAGGGAAGCCGTCGCACTTGGTGGACGCGGTTCGCGAGGGGAAGGCGGACGCGGTTTTGTTGGCGTCGATCGTCCACGACGGGGTTTATCGGATTAAAGATTTGAAGGCGGAGATGGCGGCGGCGGGGTTGCCGATGAGGATTTAGGGAAGAGGGAAGAGGGAAAAGGGAAAAGGGAAAAGGGAAAAGGCGGATCCTTTCCCTTTCCCTCTTCCTTCCTAATCGATCGTCACGTACTTCACTATCTCGACTTTATTTTTGCCGATGGTCATGGTGAAGGTGACGGGGACGGTGCCTTTTGAACCGGTGGGGATGAAGAGGCCGAAGCTTTTGGAGAGGGGGAGGCGGGGTTCGGCTAGGAGGATCTTTTGGGTGTCGTCGCCGTTTAGGATTCGGTAGGGGGTTGGGACGGAGATGATGGCATCGGCGGCGAGGCGGCGGCGGGAGTTGCCGCGGGCTTGGAAGCCGACTTTGATGGAGCGGTCCTTGTCGCTGATTTTAAGGTGCGTGTCCTTGAGCTCGATATCGAGTGGCGGGGCGATGCGGAAGCTGGCTTGGAGGATGGCGGGGATGCCGTCGGCGCCGGTGATGCTGGCGCGGGCGATGCGATATCCGGGGAGCGCTTCGGACTGGATCTTGGTCTTGTACTCGACGTTGACGCCTTTCTTGCCGTTGGTGGGGAAAGGGATCTCGAAGGCGCTGGAGATGTCCTTGGCGAAGCCTTCGCTGCGGATGGCGATGCGCTTGGGCATGGCGTCGCCGGTGAAGCCGAAGCGGAGATTGAGGTCGCCGCCGGGGACGACGGGGACGTCGGTGAAGTCGGCTTTGGCCTTTAGGCCGGCAGGGAGGGCGGCGGCGCGGAAAGTTTGGAGGTCCAGTTGGGTCAGCGAGCGGGGCTCGTTGGCGGGGAGGGCGGGGGCATCGGAGGCGACAACGTCGATGCGAGCGGAGAGTTTGCCGCCTTTCTCGGGGAGGAGGTCGAGGCCGGGATCGACGATGGAGACTTCGATGGTGCCATCTTCGCCGATGGCGACTTTGCTGGGCGCTTCGAGGTTGTCGATTTCGCGGTAAGTGGGGCCGGAGACGTTGGTGGCGTCGAGGATTCGGAGCTTGATGGTTGGTTTACCGTCGCGCAGACCGATGCGGGCTTCAAGGTTGTTCTTGCCGACGAGCCAGCCATCGCTGCCTGGGTCAATGCTGACTAGTAGGTCTTTGCCCATCGCGCCGGAGGCGGCGATGTGGACGACTCCGGGTTCCCATTGGAGGAAGGTTTTGGTTTCGCCGGAGGTGCCAAGGGCGTCCCACTCCTCTTCCTCGATCTTGCCGTCGATCCGCGGGGTGAGGCGGATGCGGTTGGTCTCCGCCACTACCGGGGCCTGTCGGAGGTCGACGGGGGTCGCTGGGGTGGTGGTCTGTTGGAGAGCGAGCAGGAGGAGGGGCGACATACTCCCCGTTATTCTACTTGCACGAGTGAGGGGGCGTTGGGTCGTCGGGTCATTGGGGCAAGACGAGCCACTTGGCGAGGAAATCGTCGCAGCTTGTTAGGCTCTCGCCCCTCACCCCTGCCCCTCTCCCCCAGAGGGGCGAGGGGTTCTGAGGTTTAGTTTTCCTGCTTGTACTTACGGATGAACGCCGGGACGTCCAGGTCGCTTTCGTCGATCACTTCGCTGGGCTGCACGGGTTGGGTGCGGGGCATGGGCGGGTTGATTTGGATGGGCTTGGGTTCGGTGGCTTCGGCAGCGACAGGGACGGCGGCTGGCGCGGCATTGGCTTGGATGCGTTCGCGCGCGGCTTGGACGACATCGGCGCTGGTGGCTTGCGGCGTGACCGTGGGGGTGGCACGGCCAAACGCCGCTTCCGCGGCCTTGCGGCCTTCGGAGGTGTAGGGATTAAAACCCGTGGCAAGGACCGTCACGCGTACGTGGCCTTCCATCTCGGGGTCGATGACGGTGCCGAAGAAGATGTTGGCTTCGTCGGCGTCGCAGAGGCCTTGGATGTAGAACATCGCTTCGTTGGCCTCGGCGAGGGTCAGGTCATCGCCGCTAGTGAGGTTGACGAGGAGGCCTTTGGCGCCGTGGATGGTCTGCTCGAGAAGCGGGCTGTTGGTGGCGCTTTGGGCGGCTTGGAGGGCGCGGTGCTCACCGACACCGTAGCCGATGCCCATGAGGGCGGGGCCGGCTTCGGCCATGACGGCGCGGACGTCGGCGAAGTCGACGTTGATCTGCCCCGGAATCGTGATGATATCGGAGATGCCTTGGACGCCCTGGCGAAGCACGTCGTCCGCGACGCGGAAGGCTTCGATGAGGGTGGTTTTGCGTTCGACCACAGAGAGGAGGCGGTCGTTCGGGATGGTGATGATGGTGTCGACGCGGCCCATGAGGCTGGTCACGCCTTGCTCGGCGAGGCGCGAGCGGCGGGGGCCTTCGAAGGTGAAGGGGCGGGTGACGACGGCTACCGTAAGCGCGCCGATTTCACGGGCGAGGTCGGCGATGACGGAGGCGGCACCGGTTCCGGTTCCGCCGCCCATGCCGGCGGTGATGAAGACCATATCCGCGCCTTCCAGGACCTTGCGGATTTCGTTCTTCGATTCTTCGGCGGCGCTCTTGCCGATTTCGGGGTTGCCACCGGCACCGAGGCCGCGGGTGAGGTTCACGCCGAGCTGGACTTTGCGCTTGGCGGGCGACTGGTCAAGGACCTGGATATCGGAGTTCATGGCGATGAACTCAACGCCTTGGATGCCGCTTTCGATCATCCGTTGGACGGCGTTGCTGCCACCCCCACCGACGCCGATGACCTTGATTACTGCGTTTCCTGCGCTCATTTCTCTCCGATTACCTTCCGATCCTCGCCTTCCTTTGCGGGAATTCTATTCTAGACCGATATGGGGAGATTTTGTGGGGGAGATAAAGACGGATGGGGAAGGGTTTTTGATTTTAGATTTTTTGGTTTTAGATTTGGGGGTTAGGGATTAGGGGTTAGGTTGGGACATTCGCCTTTGTTTGGTAGACACCCGGATCTCCACCCCAAACCCCTCCTCATTTTCCTCGCGGTGGTTGGACGCACTGGACGCCGGTTGGGACCCGCGGAAAAACGAGGAGGGGGACCGTTATGCGGCTTGTCTGACTTGGCCGACGAACTCGACATCTGCTCGGGCGGCGATTTCGCTATAGGCGAGGATGCTGACCTTTGAGAGATTGCGCTCGAGGAGGCGGCGGAGAGGGAGGCGGAGGCCGGAGGAGCAGATGATGACGGCTTGATAGCCCTTTGAGAGGGCGTCGTCGACGGAGGATTGGACTCGTTCGATGATCGAGTTCTGTTTCGTCGGGTCGAGGACCAGGGAGGAGCCGAAGGAGCTGATGGTGACAGCCTCGCTGAGTTCCCGTTCCAAGGCCGGCTCGAGCGTGATGCAGTAGAGGCGGTTCTCTGGGTCGACGTGCTGCCGGGTGATCGTTCGGGCGATGGCGGAGCGGACGAGTTCGCCGAGCTGCTCAGGGTCCTTGACGCGCTTGGCGAAGTCGGCCATGGTTTCGAGGATGGTCGGCATGTCGCGGATCGGGACGCGCTCACGGAGGAGGTGCTGGAGGACCTTTTGGACATCGCCGATGGTGAGGACCTGAGGGACGAGTTCGGAGACGACGGCTTCGTTCTCTTCCTTGGCCTTGTCGATGAGTTTCTGGACGTCTTGGCGGGTGAGGAGCTCGGCGGCGTACTGTTTGACGAGTTCGGCAAGGTGGGTGGAGATGACGGCGGTCGGCTCGATGACGGTGTAGCCAGCGCTTTCGGCGGCCAGCTTTTGGCTCGCGTCGATCCAGAGGGCTTCGAGGTTGAAGACCGGGTCCTTGGTGGGGGTTCCGGCGACGGGGTACATGACAGCGCCGCTATCGACAGCGAGGAGGCTGCCGGGGAGGCAGCGGGCGCGGGTGACTTCTTCGCCGCGGATTTTGATCGTGTACTCGTCGGATTCCAGCCGGGCAGAGTCGCAGACGCGGACCTTGGGGATGACGTATCCGAGTTCGACGGCGATTTGGCGTCGGGTGGCGGCGATGCGCTCGGTGAGGTCGCCTCCGGAGCGAGCGTCGGCGAGGCTGATGAGGCCGTAGCCGACTTCGATTTCGATGGCGTCGACGGCAAGCATGCCGAGGGCCTCTTCGGGGCCGGTGGGTTTCGGCGCCTCGAGGGCGGCGGCCTTGGGCTCTTCCGGCTTCTTGGTGTGGTCGAGCATCTTCAGCGCGTCGGGGTTCTTGCTGAGGTAGCGGAAGGTTAAGAAGCAGAGGGCGGCGGCGCTGAGGAAGATGGTGGCGGGGAAGCCAGGTACCAGGGCCATCGCGGCGAGGGCGAAGGAGGCGATCTGGAGGGCTTTGGGTTGACCGAAGACTTGGCTGGCGACTTCGCCGCCCATGCTGCGCTCTTGGCCGGCGCGGGTGACCATCAAACCGCTGGCGGTGGAGATGAGCAGCGCGGGCATCTGGGCGACGAGGCCTTCGCCGACCGAGAGCATGGTGTACTGCTTCAGGATCGACATGAAGTCGCCGCCGCCTTTCATGAAGCCGATGACGAAGCCGGCGACGATGTTGACCGCGATGATGAGGATGGCGGCAATGGCGTCACCCTTGACGAACTTGGAAGCGCCATCCATCGCGCCGTAGAAGTCGGCTTCTTTGCGAACTCGCTTTCGTCGATCGCGGGCCTGGTTCTCGTCGATGAGGCCGGCGTTCAGGTCGGCGTCGATGGCCATCTGGTTACCGGGAATGGCGTCCAAGGTGAAGCGGGCGACGACTTCCGAGACTCGCTCGGAACCCTTCGTGATGACCATGAATTGGACGATCACGAGGATAAGGAAGGCGACGAAGCCGACGACAGGGTCTCCGCCCATGACGAAGTCGCCGAAGGTCTGGATGACGTGGCCGGCGTCTCCGGTACCGAGAATCAGTTTGGTGGCCGCCACGCTCAAGGCAAGCCTAAATATGGTGGTGATCAGCAGCAGGGACGGGAAGACCGAGAACTGCAGCGGGTCGGTGATGTTGACCGCCATCAGGACGATCAGAACCGAGATCGTCATGGCGCCGACGAGGCCGATATCGAGGAGCCAGTGCGGCATCGGCAGCATGAGCATGCCGACGATGGCCAGGAGGCCGACTCCGACCATGATGTCGGTGTGCTTGAGCAGGCGGGAGACGTTGGTCATGGAGGGAGCTATCTGGTTTATCGGTAGCCAGACCTGGAATCTTTACGGGGAATTGGGAGATTGGGGAGTTAGGGATGGGCGATTTGGCGCGTGGGGTGAACCTGGTTAAGTTCGCCATGTTCCGAGATTGGGACTAAAGACCTACTGCGCCATCTGTTCACGCGTTATAGCTATTGGAGATCGCGATGACGACCCTGGAAGAGATTCAGAGCACGATGGCGCGTGGGAACTGGGCGAAGGCGCAGGAACTTTGCCGAGCCTTACTATTTGACCGGCCGACGGATGCGAAGTTGCATGCCTTTGAGGGGATTTGCTACTTTCGGCTGGGGGACTTTGAAGCGGCGGAGCCTTGCTTTGCGCGGGCGACGGCGCTTGACCCTCAGTTTGTGGACGCGGGGATTAAGCGGTGCCAGTGTCTGGACCGGATGCGCCGGTACGACGATGCGTTGATGTATGCGCGGGAATGGCAGGTTTTGCGACCGAGCGATCCGGCTTTGAACGCGATCATCGAGGTTCACAAGTACCGGGCGAATCCTCGGCGGACGGAGGGTTGGGAGCTCTCGGCGCACCGGCAGGGGCAGGCGCATTTCGCGTCGGATCTATGATGCGGACTGCGCTAATTTAGAGGCCGTTGCATGGGCTCTTCTTTCTTGTTGGCAATGCCCTGGGGCCGCTAAGAGCCCATGTTTTGGCCAAGTCAAACTAAGCCCCGGGCGCTCTTCCCGGGCGTGACATCCAGTAAAGCCCCGGGGGCTTGGGTCGAAGAGGTTGCTTTGTTTGTCCAGACCGGCCCCCAGGGCATTGTCACCAAGAAAAAGGAAGTCCGTGCAACAGCCTCTAAATTTGCGCACTCCACATGGGTTAAAAGAGCAACCGATCCAATCCGATGGATACGCCTTTTAGCTCTCCCACTCGTTGCGCCGCAAGGCGTACGCCGGGCATGAAGCTGGCTCGGTCCATGGAGTCGTGGCGGATGGTGAGGGACTCGCCGGGGCCGCCGAACATGACGGCTTGGTGGGCGAGGTAGCCGGGGAGGCGGACGGAGTGGACCGGGACGCCGTGGACTTCGGCTCCGCGGGCGCCTTCCGCCTTGAGGAAGGGGGTTGGAAGAGGCGTGGGGGCAGAGCGGCGGGCTTCGCCGATCATCTTGGCGGTGAGCATGGCGGTTCCGCTGGGGGCGTCTTCTTTGCGCTCGTGGTGCAGTTCCAGGATCTCGACGTCGGGGAGCCAGGCGGCGGCCATTTGGGCGAAGCGCATCATCAGGACGGCGGCGACGCTGAAGTTCGGCACGATGAGCACGCTTTTGTCGTATTCGGCGGCGGCATTTTCTAGTCTCGCTAGGGATTCGGGGGTGAGGCCGGTGCAGCCGATGACGACGTTGGCGCCTTGGCGCACCGCCAGTTCGGCGTGGTCAGCGGTGACGGAGTGGTGGCTGAGGTCGACGAGGACGTCAAATTCGGGAGCGTCGGAGAGGTCGGGGGTGAGGAAAAGCGCGGGCGCCTTTTCGCCGGCGACGTCGCGGGCGTTTCGTCCGGCATCGGTGCGGGCGGAGGCGGCGACGATGTGGAATCCATGGTCCGGCGTGAGAGATCGGAGAGCCTCTCGGCCCATTCTTCCGCCGGCTCCGGCGAGGGCTACCCGCAGGGGGGTGGTCAGTGACACGTTAATAGTTTACTGAGGGGTGGGGTCTTGAGGTCATTGGGTCTTAGGGTCGTTGGGCTTTGGGTGGATAGACGGAAGACATTCTGAGAATCCTGATGCCCCAACAACCCCTAAGACCCAATGACCTCAAGACCCCACCCCGTGCCACACTCATCGTGCATGTTCAGGCGGCTAATGGAGCGCGTCGACCGGATGATGGGTCGAGGGGTGATCGATGAGCAGTTCTATGACGAACTGGAAGAGGCGCTCTTGGCGGTCGATACGAATATCCACACGACCGGGGAGATCCTGGACGAGCTTCGGGCGGCGGTTCGCGATGAGAAGGTGATCGAGCCGGAGGCGATTAAGGAGCGGTTGAAGAAGGCGATCACCGACCGGTTCCAACAGAAGGGGGCGGCGGGGTTGGACATCAACGACGACGCGCCGACGGTTTGGCTTTTTGTGGGCGTGAACGGGGTCGGGAAGACGACGACGATCGGGAAGGTGGCGCATCTTCTTCATAAGCGTGGGTTCAAGACTCTGATGGCGGCGGGCGATACGTTTCGGGCGGCGGCGATTGAGCAGTTGGAGGTTTGGGCGGAGCGGACGGGGAGCGAGATCGTGCGCAACAAGCCGGGATCCGATCCGGCGGCGGTGATCTTCGATGCGATCACGGCGGCCAAGTCGCGCGGGATCGATTTTGTTCTGGCGGATACCGCGGGTCGGCAGCATGCCAAGGCGAACCTGATGGGAGAGTTGGAGAAGGTGCTTCGTTCCGCCGAGAAGGCGTTGGGGCGACGGCCGGACGAGGTGTTGCTGGTGTTGGACGCGAACACCGGGCAGAACGCGATTCGACAGGCCGAAGAGTTTACGAAGACGGCCGGGGTGACCGGTCTGGTGTTGACCAAATTGGATGGCACGGCTCGCGGCGGGGCGCTGATCGGGGTTTACGATCGGTTGAAGGTGCCGATCAAGTTGGTGGGGACGGGAGAGAAGGCGGAGAATCTGAAGGACTTTCGCCCCGCCGATTTTGCTTCGAGTCTTTTCGACTAGTCTTTCTGCCGACATACGCATTTGCCGCTTAACAAGAATTCCCTTGCGCTCTCAGCCGCAATTCTTGTCATATCACCCCGGTGAAATCGCTGGTGTAGGCGACAATAAGGATGTATTTGGGCGTAGCGAAATGTCCTTGGGAAAGATTCATTTCGCTCCGCATGCCTACCGTCATCAACTTTGCCAGCGTCTTGTGGAATTACCTACTTGGGCAAGGGAAACAGTGAAAAGGGTGGGAAGATGACTATGACGACAATTATGCGGCCGGAAGGCCTTCGAGCGGTGCGCTTGACGAAGCGAGAGATTGAGGTTTTGAGCCTCATCGCGCAGGGACACAGCAGCAAGGAAGCAGCCGACAACCTCTACGTTTCGAAGCGCACGGTGGACTTCCACCTCGCGAACATCTACGACAAGCTCCAGGTGAACAACCGAGTGCAGGCTTTCCGTGCGGCGACCCGCCTGGGCCTGATTCCGTTCGAGCCGAGCTTCGGCGCACCCCGCGCGGCGTAAAAGCCGTTATTAGGCCCAGACAGGATTTAGAAGAGGAGGCAGATTTTTGCCTCCTCTCTTTTTGTTTTGAGGCGGCAAGGGCTGGAAGCCCTTGAGACCCATGGGCTGGAAGCCCATGCCACAATCGGGCATGGCGGAAATCCGGTACGTCGAGGGGCGGGAGTTGCGGGCTACTCGGGCGGAGGGGAGTGTGCATCTTCGGTTGGAGATCGAAGGGGACCGGTGCATCCCGAACGCGCGGGTTAGGCGGGCGTTTCCGTTGAGTACGCCTAAGGATTACTTGTCCTTGCAGGGGGCGGATGGGAAAGAGGTGGCGATGCTTCGTAACCTGGGCGGGCTTTCTCCCGAGACTCAAAAGCTGTTGGATGAGGAGCTTGATCGGCGGTATTTTACGCCACGGATCGAACGGATCGATGTCTTGAAGGCGGAGGCGGGGATGTGGCGGTTTAAGGTCCAGACCCAGCGCGGGGAGGCGGAGTTTTTTGTTCGGAACTGGCGGGATTCGGCGGTGGAGATCTCGAGCGGCCGTTGGCAGATCATGAGCGTGGACGGGGGGCGGTTTGAGATTCTGGACATCAACGTCCTTGACCCGTTGAGCCTGCGACTCCTCGACCAACTCTTGTGATCGCTTGGCTTTTTCCCGACCGGTGCGCCCTCTGCGGCTTGATCGGGAATCCGGCGGTTTGTGAGCAGTGCGCGCTAGATATGGAACCGGCGGGGCCGGCGAAGGCGGATCGGGAGCCACTTTCGTTTCAGGCGGGGGTGTTTATTTATGAAGGGCGGGCTTCGCAAGCGGTACGGCGGCTGAAGTACTCGCGCTCAACGGCGCTGGCGAGCTTTATGGCGGAGGCGTTGGCGCCGCGGATCGCCGAGCTGGCGGAGTCGGAGGATCTCGTGGTTCCGGTGCCGATTCATTGGCGGCGGCGGAGCGAGCGAGGCTTTAACCAGGCGGATCTTTTGTGCGCGGGGCCGCATGGGCGGACGGTGGAGGGGCGGGCTCTGCGGCGGGTTCGGTTGACGCCGCCGCAGGCTTCCTTGCCGGTCGCGGCGAGGGGGCAGAACTTAGTCGGAGCCTTTTCCGCCGAGGTGAATCTCGTTCGGGGGCGGCGGATCTTGTTGGTCGACGACGTTCTCACTACGGGCCATACGGCCCGGGCTTGTGCTCAGGGCTTGGTTGAGGCTGGGGCGTTGGAGGTTGGGATCTTGGCTTTCGCGATCGTTCCGTAGGGCGCGTCGAAGGGACCGTAGTTCAATGGAGGCGTAGAGGACTTTGCGAAAGATGAGTACGAGGAGGATCAGATAGAGGGGGAATAAAATGTATCGGTTTGCTTCCCAAGGAGAGACGGCAAACCCGAAAATCGCGACGGCGGTTAATAGACGGATCTGCGGCAAAGAGGCGAATAGTGCGGATCGCCCATCGTCAACAATTGGTGGGAAAGGCGCTGAGGGATCATCCGAAGGCGTATGTGAGTACCACGACTTCAAAGCTTGGACAAGGAATGTCTTTTCAAATGGCCGGGGGAAGAAGACCACTCTGCGTTGTCCGCCTGGAGCATAGAACGAGACTTCCAGATCTTCGAGTCTTCGCTCCGCCGTGGATGGCAGAGAAAACGTAGTTCGTAATCCTTCGAAGTGGAGCCACTGATCAACGAAGGTCACGATGCCGATATCGCAACCGTAAGTCGAGTCGTTTCGAGTCAAAGTCATGTAGACCGGAAACGCAACCGCCGATGTAGGAACATCGCGTAATGGGGTGGTCGATGCGCGAAGAGAAGCATGTTGCACCCCTTCGATGAAGACTTTGCCAGCCATTGCGAACGCAACTGTGGCGATCAGGCAGGTGAGGGGCGGCTGTTGAAGGACGAGCAGGATGAGGGGGACGAAGCATGCGGCCGGTAAAAACGCCGTCCATGAGATTCGTTGCCTTGGGCGTCCTGGTCGCCACGTCGCAAACTTCCTCACGTGCGCAGGCTACCGCGCGGCTATCCTTTAAGCAATGGGAGCGACGTGGCGGAAATCGTTGGCGCTGTTCGGGATCTATTTTCAGGAGGGGCTGGCTTATCGGGCGAGCGGACTGATTTGGGTCATGACGGACGTTTCGACGGCGATTACGATGCCTTTGGTCTGGGCGGCGGCGGCGAAGAGCGCACCGATTGCGGGGTTTGGGACGAGTGATTTTGTTCTGTACTACCTCTGCATGTTGCTGATCCAATGCTTCGTCACGAGCCACGTGATGTGGGACATTGCGACGGAGATTAAGGAGGGGCAGTTCACCACGATGCTGCTGCGGCCGGTCGATTGGTATTTGATGACCTTCATCCGGAATCTGGCTTGGCGGGTGTTTCGTCCGCTTTTGTTTCTGCCGTTCTTCTTTCTCTTCCTTTGGCTTTACCGGGGGATGTTGGGGGAGGCGCACCTGCACTTTAGTGCGGTGTTCGTGCTCTCCGTGATCCTTGGGCATCTCGTCTCCTTTACTTTGGTGACGATGTTGGCGATGATCGCGCTGTTTACCCAGGAGGCGATGTCGATTTTCGAGCTGTACTACCTGCCCGCGTTATTGTTGTCGGGAAGCGTGTTCCCGGTGGCGGTTTTGCCGGGGTGGGCGCAGACGTTGGCGCATGCTTTGCCGTTCTATGCGACGGCGGGCGCTCCGACGGAGATTCTGATCGGAAGGACGTTGCCTTCGGACATTCCCGGGGTGTTGGCCACGCAGGTTGTTTGGATAGTTATAAGCTTCGTGGGCTATCGTTTTCTCTGGTCAAGGGGTCTTCGGCAGTACGCCGGGGCGGGAATGTAGTTTTTCGGTTAAGGGCGTCAAGGAATGACGGAGATCGTCAGAAAAATCAATTGAGCGGGCTTCTGGGTTGTCAAAATTGATGATGTGAGCAGGACCCGCGCCGCATTCACTCTTATCGAACTCCTCGTGGTCATCGCAATCATCGCGATTCTCGCCGCCATCCTTTTCCCGGTTTTTGCTCAGGCCAAGGCGGCCGCCAAGAAGACGGTCAGCCTGAGCAACATGAAGCAGATCGGCGTCGGCACGATGCTGTATCTGGGTGACAACGACGACATGACGGTGCCACTCCGCTGGTTCAACCCGACGGATGGGCTGGGTGCGACGTATCCTTCGACGCAGGGCTTCTTCCACTATCCGCTCCTCCTTCAGCCGTATACGAAGTCGGTCGACATCTTCCTCGACCCTTCCGACCATGACGACGATCCGGCGATGCACATCAGCAGTTGCGCGGATAAGGGCCGCTTCGCCAAGGACGGTTGCGCTTACTGGTATCTGATGGGCGCGTATCCGAGCTATGGCTACAACCGCATCTATCTGAACACCTCGGCGGCGGATCCGGTCTATGGGACGCTGACGTATTACGGTAAGTCGGCGACCGGCTTCGACGCTCCGGCGAACACGGTGTTCTTCGCGGACGCTTCCGGTAAGGACATTGTCTCGCCGGGCCGCCCGGTGGTGACGGCGCCGGTGGGTTACCACCGAGTCGACCCGCCTTCGATGTGGCTGCCGAAGGCTTCGGGGAATCCGAACGCGGTGGGTGGTATCGACGCGCGGACCCAGGGGCAGCTTTGGGGTCGTTACGATTCGAAGAAGGTCAACGTGACTTGGCTGGACGGTCACACGAAGTACACGTCGATTTCGGCGCTGGTCGGGACGGGGACGACGACGGACGAGGTCGATCGGTTCTGGAACGGAAAAGGGCCGTAGGCGATTTAAAAGCCCCCGACCGCCAATTGGCGGTCGGGGGCTTTTTGTTTTTAGGTTTCGGGGAATTGGGCGATGAGGGCTTCGAACTGGTTGGCGACGCCTTTGTATTCGCGAGACTCGGGAGACATGCCTTGGAGGGCGGCTTTTAGGGGGTGCCAGAGGGCTTCGTCGGCTAGGACCTCGTCCCTTGAGACGAAGCCCGTTGCGATGAGGAAGATCGAGGCTTCGTGGTCCGGCAAGGGTAGGAGGACTTGGCGTTCGAAGCGGACGACGAAGGGGTGGGTGGCGAAGTTTCGGGGGGTGGCCCGGACGGGGTGGTGGTCTAGGTCCGTGTCCGTTTCTAGGCCCCAGACGAAGCGGACCCAGGGGCCGCGGGTGATCATGGCTTCGATGAGTTTTGGGGCGGCGGCGTTGACTCGTTCGAAGTGGGGGATGGGGGCGTGGGTGGCGACGAAGGGGCGACCGATCTTTTCTTCGGGGTTCCAGTGGCTGGGTTGGACGACGTGGAGGTAGGCGTTCCAGTCCTTTGTGCCTTCTCGTTTGACGATCGCGAGGTCGCACGGGAGGTTCATGGCGAGGAGGTCTAGGCCAGAGGCGTCGAGGGGGACCGATTCACCGGTGAGGTGGCAGTTGAGGGATTCGCCGAGGGTGAAGTAGTCAGGCCATTCGGTGGCGAGGCGGTGGGCCAGCGAGAGGATTACGGCTTGAGCGGTATTGTCGTCGAGGTTGGCGCGCAGGAATCGGCCGGGGAAGGGGCGTTCTTTGTTTTCTCGGATGCGGGGCCAGAGGGTGTCGAATTCGAAGGCTTTGTCTTCGCCGAGGAGTTTCAGTCCGGGTGCGACCTCGTACTGGCCTTTGAGCCACGGGGTGTAGCGGATCGGAAGGGGAAGAAACCTCAAGGTCCTCTCAGTTTGGCCCACATCTGGGGGAGGGAGTACCATACCTAGCGATGGCGGACGGTGAGGCTTGGAAGCGGATGGTGATGACCGCTTCGCCACCGCCGGCCTGGCTGGCGGCGGATGCGCCGAGCGGGGACGTGGTCCTTTCGACGCGTTTTCGACTGGCGCGGAATCTGGTGGGGTTTCGGTTTGTGCACTCCGCCCCGGATTCCGAGCTTCGGCACACGATGGAATTGGTGCTGGCCGCGGCGCGTGAGTCGGGTCTCGGGTTTGAGGTCTTCAAGGGCTTAACCCATGCGGAGCGGGATCATTTGGTGGCGACGCGGTTGGTGTCTTCCGACTACGAATGGACTTTGCCGGGGCGGGCTTTGCTGTTGGATCCGGAACGGGTGGTCTCGGTGATGATCAACGAGGAGGATCATCTGCGGGTGCAGGCTTTGGTCGCAGGCTGGTCGCCCGCAAACGCGGAGACGGCGGCGAGGCGGTGCCTTGCGCGACTGGGTGGGGCGCTCGATTATGCGTTTTCGCCTGACTTTGGCTACCTTACGGCTTCGCCGCCGAATTTGGGGCAGGGGAAGCGGCATTCGGCGATGTTGCATCTGATAGGGTTGGCGGGGACGGAGCGGTTGCCTCGTATCATGGTGGCGTTGGGCGAAGAAGGGATCGCGGTGCGGGGGCTTTTTGGGGAGGCGAGTCGGGCGATTGGGGCGTTTGCCCAGGTGAGCGCGACGGCGGGAACGGCGGAGACGTTCGCGGGCGCGGTCGAGTATCTGGTGCGCGAGGAGCGTTTGGCGCGGGCGGCGCTGGGGCCGGCTCACCTTAAGGAGCGGGCGGATGCGGCACGGGAGTTTGCGGTTGGGTCGTTGCGGTTAGGACTTGGCGATGCCCTTCGGGTCTTGGGTTGGCTGCGGTGGGCGGCGGTGGAGCGGGAGAGCGGGGCGCATCCGGGGCCACGGGATGTGGACGCGGCGCTGGCGACGCTGGAGATCCGGGGCGGGATGGTTGAGGAAGAGGCGGCGCGGGGTCGCGCGGTGCGGATTCGGCGGCTTGTCGAGGGATGAAAAAGTTTTCACCCCAACCCAGGAACCATGTGCGGATGGGGCTCGTCTGGTAGTTAAACCTCCGCAAGAGAGGAGAGCGAGACACATTTCCGGCCGGATTCTACGCATGGAGACCGGTCGGATTTTTTTGTGTCAGGCCTTGTTAAAGAGGAACGGCTTTTCGACGGGCGGCTGGCCTTTGGCGCTGGCGAAGGCGACTTTTAGGTTTGTCTCGGTGGCTTCGTAGATGAGCCAAGTGTCGGGGTCGTCGGACTGGCAGAAGACCGCGTGTCCTGCTCGAAGCTCGGTTAGCTTGAACTCCATCGCGGCGTCTTGACCTTCCCACGTATGCAGACCCGGGCCGGGGGAGAAGTGGCGGACTCGCATGCAGACGCCGTCTTCGTCAGGCTCGAGGGTGATGATTTCGTAGAAGCGGGGGTTGCCGTTGCGGAGCCAACGAAACATGCCCATCATCGTGCCGCCGTTTGGGGCGGTCCAGACTTCTTCTACGGGGTCGTCGCCGATCGTGCCTTGCCATGAGCCAGCGATCCAAGCGAGATCTTCTACGCAGACGCCACGTAGGAGGTCGGTCGGGTAGGTCATCACGCGGCCAGGCTACCTTGTGGGAACCTGCGAGCTTTGGTGACCGGTCCTAGATGCAGAACTCGCCCTTCGGGTGATGGAGAAAAGCTTATGAATTGGGATGTCGTAGAAGGAAATTGGAAGCAGTTGAAAGGGAAGGCTCGCGAGCAGTGGGGCAAGATCACGGACGACGAGTACGACGTGATCGCCGGGAACAAGGATCAGCTTGCGGGCAAGCTACAGGAGAAGTACGGCTGGACGCGGGAAGAGGCTCATCGAGAGATCGATAAGTTCTCGAGCGACCACCCGCTTCAGTAGGATTTCGAGGCACTCGTAAGTCGAAGTGCACCCGGACTCTCCCTCCCCTGCCCCTCCCTCTCATCGGAATGAAAGGGAGGGTTCTGATTCAAGGCTCGATGTCGAACTCGGCGAGGGCGGCCCAGCCGCCGTTGCTGTGATCGGTTAGGGCGACCAGTTTGACGTAGCGGCCGCGGGCGGAGACTCCGATTCTTTGCGGCGCATCGCGGTTGGACAGGACGCCCTTGGCGATGGGATTGCCCCAATCCTTTCCGTCGATGCTCACATAGAGTTCGTAGTTGCGGATGCGGCCGTTGTGGTTGTCGCCTTGGCGCTGGGTCAGGACGACGGAGCTGAAGACCTTGACTTGGTTCAGATCTACGATCAGGCTGTGGGGCGGGCTGGCGGTCGTGGGGCTGTAGCGGGTGTGCCAGAACGTCGTCGGATCGTTATCCAGCGCGTTCTGGGGATTGCCTTCGCTCGGTTCGAAGCTGCTCGCCGTCGCGTGCCAACTGAGCTTGGCGGGCGGTGGCTCCAACGTGATCGCGCCGTTGAAGTTCTTTGTCCGGACCCTCAACTTCGTCGGCTGATCGACGGTGATCGGGCCTGCGTACGTCTTCCAGGTCTCGCCGTCGATCGAAGTTTCGATCGGGGCGGTGGCGACCAGGGCGACCTTGCCGCCAGCGGCGGGTTGGACGAGGACGGAACCGCCGGGGCGCTTAGGTACTCGGATCCAGTCACCGGTTACTCCGGCGTGGAGAACGTAGGAGAAGGAACGGGGCGAGGAGTCGAGCCGGTACTCGGGCAGCGGTCGAGGACCGCAGGCGGCGGAGCCGACGCCGAGGGTTTTGCCGGAGAGGATTAGCACCGTCGCATTGGACTTGGGGAGGTCGACACTGTAAGGCACGTCCTCCATGTCCTCATCCCGGTAGGGGAGGGCGGAGAACTGGAGCGGCTGGCCGTCGGCCAAAGCGGCGAGCGGAGGTCCGTTTTTACTTAGGAGGGAGAGCCACTTGAGGTCCTCGTGGTTGCCGTTCTCCTGGGGTTTCGGATAGGGCGTCATCTGGGCGGCGACGGTACTGGTGTAGCGGCCGATATCCGAACCGCGCTTCCGGTCGGCGTAGTTCTCCATGGGGCCGCGGGCGAAGTAGTTCAGCGCGCTGAGACCGGGATCGAGCAGCATTCGGACGCCGACGCGGGCGAGGGTGATGTTGGAGCCAGAGGGGGAGACGCCGTTGTCGACGGCCACCGTTCCATCCGGATAGACGGTGTAGGAGGCGAGGTGGAGGACGGAGAAGCCGTTCTTGCCTACGTAGCGGACGCTGGAGGAGATCAGGATCTCTCCAGTCGCCTTCTTAGCGCTCTGCAAATCCAGAACCTCTGGTTTCAGGTTCATTAGGCCGGCCGAATACCAGCCGCCAGCGGCCCAACCGTCGTCGTTGCGGTGCTGGGCGCGCCAGAGGTGAAGCTTTGGTCCACCGCCGGGGAGCAGGACGTTCTTGCCGTCTCGCGAAAGCTCGGAGAGGGTGCCGGTCTGCCGATCGAAGATCAGTTGGAAGCCGGTGCCGGTTACGTTGATGTTTCCTTGTCCGGTGGTCTCCACCTTCAGCGGGCCGGGAGCGAAGGTCTCAGATTCGATGTTGCCGACATAGAGGGGGAACTGGGCGTTGGCGATTTCGTAGCCGCCCTTCGCCCATTTCGTATCCGTCTTTTGGATGGCGGCGAGGTTCAGATACTGCGAGATGACGGGCAGGATCTTGAATTTGGGCAGGTTCAGGTCAATGGTCTTCTCCTCACCAGGGGCGAGGGAGAACGCGGGGATGAGTTTGGAGAAGCCGGGACCGGAGTCGGAGACGATAGTCCATTTGAACCGGTATTGGTTCAGGTTGGTGAAAGCGAACCGGTTCTTGATGCGGATTTTGCCGTTGCCGAGGCTGGTGAAGCCGACCCATTGGTAGGCGCGCTTGGCTTCAGCAAAATGCGGCTTGGGGGAGCGGTCGGAGAAGACGACGCCTTTGTGGATGAAGTAACCGTCGTTCGGCTTCTCGCCAAAGCCGCCGCCGTAGGCCATGTAGGGGCGCTTGGGATCGCGGCGATTCCAGAGCCCTTGGTCTTCCCATTCCCAGATGGCGCCGCCCATCAGGGCGGGGTACTTGTCGAAGAGGTCGTTGTACTCGCCGATCGAGCCCATCGAGTTGTTCATCGCGTGGGCGTATTCGCAGAGGTAGAAGGGTTTGGTGAGGCTGGTGCTGTTGGCGATCCGCTCGGTGCCGGCGGGATCGGTGTACATGTGGCTGTCGATACTCGCCGGGTTATTGGGGCCGTCGCCGAACGGTTCGTAGTGGGTCGGGCGCGTCTTGTCGAGCTTCTCGATCGCCTTGAGGGCGCTGCGGAAGTTGGAGCCGCCGCCGCACTCGTTGCCGAGCGACCAGATGACGACGGACGGATGGTTTTTGAAGTTCTCGACGTTGGCCACGTTGCGGTCGACGACCATCTTCTCGAAACGAGGTTCATGGTCGATGACGCCGTAGTAGCCGTGGGATTCGGCATTAGCTTCGGCGACGAGGTAGATGCCCCATTCGTCGCACAGCTCGTACCAGCGAGGATCGTCGGAGTAGTGGCAGGTGCGGACGTGGTTGCAGTTGGCCCGCTTGAGCATGACCAGGTCTTGGATCATGTCCGCCTCGGTCACGTAGTGGCCGGTGTTCGGGTTCATCTCGTGGCGGTTCGCGCCTTTGAGTTTCACCGGTTTGCCGTTGACCATGAAGACGCGGCCTTTGATTTCGACCTTACGGAAGCCGATCTTGTGGGAGATGAGTTCGCCGCCGAGGTCGAGGACGGACGTGTAGAGGGTCGGGGTTTCGGCGGTCCACTTCGCGGGGCCGGTTACGGCGCGGCTGGTGGTGACGCTGACTTCTCCGCCCGCTGGGATGGCGGGGACTTTGACGGAGACGGGCGTTCCAACCTGGAGCCCTTTCGGATCGTAGAGATCGACCTTAAGGGATTGAGGCTTGGAGGCCGATGTGCCGTAGTTGTGGACCTTGGCGACGACCTTCAGGCTAGCATTGCGGTACTGCGGGTCGAGGTCGGTCGTGACGAAGGTGTCTTGGAGGTGGAGCTTGGGGGCGGACCAGAGGGTGACGTTGCGGAAGATGCCCGAGAGGCGCCACATGTCCTGGTCCTCGAAGTAGGTGCCCGCAGTGTAGGTATAGACCTCGACGGCAACGTCGTTTGAGCCGGGATGGAGGAACTTGGTGACGTCGAACTCGGCGGCGTTGCGGGAGTTTTGGGAGTAGCCGACTTTCTGGCCGTTGACCCAGAGGAAGAAGCCAGCGTCGACGCCGTCAAACTTGAGGAAGGTCTGGCGGCCTTTCCAGTCAGCCGGGACGATGAACTTACGGCGGTAGGAGCCGACGGGGTTTCGTTCGTCGTAGGCGGTGAAGTCCTTCGGCGGCTCGGTCATGACCCGGGGCCAATCTTTTTGGAAGGTGTAGCCGTTGTTTCGGTAGTAGGGCGTTCCGTAGCCCAGGACTTGCCAGTTGGACGGGACGGAGATGGTTTTCCAGCCGCTGACGTCGTAGTCCGTCTTGTAGAAATCGGCGGGTCGTGCTTCGGGCCGCTTGACCCAGTTGAATTTCCAGGGACCATTCAGGGAACGGACAAAGCTTGATTTGTATCGGTCGGCGCGCAGGGCCTCTTTGAGGTTGGCGTATGGGGTGAGGACGCTATGGTCGGGTACCCGGTTGATCCCGTTGATCTGCTCGTCTTCGATCTCCGGCGGGACCGCGGCCGGGCGGGCGTGGCCCACGGCCATGAAGGCGGCGAGGGCGAGCGGGATTGCGTTCAGAAGGCGGACTACCATGTCTTAGTACCGAGGACATTACCATGCTGAAGTGCTTTAGCAGGTTGGAAATCGATTTGGAGTTCGGGGATTTATCACCGCTTTCTGTCAGGATCTTCAGCTCCTAGGTTAGAGCGGTCGGTGATCTCGGGCTGCAGGCGAGGCGCCTGCGCTACAACTTTTTAGCCCATCAGATCCGCCGCTACGTGGCGGTCTTCGGCGGCGAGGCGGTGGAGGTCTTCGACGGAGGGCTCTCCATCCAGGACGGCGACGTGGACGGCGAGGATTCGGGCGGCGTTTTCGGCGAGGCGGGCGAGGGCGTCGTTGGCACCTTCGAGGTGACGGCGGCGGCTCCAGCGGGGTTCGAATCCGGCGGCGTTGATGAGGCGTTCGGCTTCGAGGCGGGTAGCGCGGGCGCGGAAGCGGAAGGCGCTCATGGTGTCGGCATCCTTTACTTCGGCGACGGAGAGGGCGTATTCCGCTTGGGTGGCGAAGGCGACGGCGAGGACGGTTCTCGTTTTGCTGGCCTCCCAGCTTGGCCAGACGACGGCGATGGCGAGGGCGAAGATGGAGCCGGCGGCGGTGGCGCCGATGCGCTCGAGGCCGACGGTGGAGAAGGCCATTCCGGACAGGGTGACGGACATGACTACGTAAAATGCGAGGCCCGCGCTGAAGCCGACGTAGGTGGCGTTTTGCAGGGCGAAGGCGGCCCAGATCGCACCCAGCATCCCGAGGGTTAGACTCGTGGTGGTGGGAGGGACGAGGAAGACGAAGGCGGTGGCGAGGAGGACGCCGAGGCTGGTGCCGACGATGCGGCCGAGGCTACGGAAGATCGTGGTAGCGAAATCGGCACGGAGGCTGAAGGCGACGGCGAGGGCGGCCCAATAGCCGTGGTCGACGTTGAAGAAGCGGTAGAGGCCGGTGGCAGCGCTGACGGCGACCGCGTAGCGGAGGGCGTGGCCAAGGGCGAGGGCGCGAACGGCCTCCCAGTTCCGCATGGCGACGAGCCAGGAGCGGGGTGCGGGGACGCCGACGGGGAGACGGCCGCCTTCCTCGGCTTCGATAACCGCGCGGATGCGGCGGAGCCAGGGACCGGCGGTGCCTTCGTCGGTGAGCGGCGGGCACTGCCGGATAACGGGACGGCCCCGGGCGATGTCGTCTGCGCCCGCTTCGAGCCAATCGGCCAGGGCAAGCCAAGCCTCATCGGTCGCCTCAGAACGGGCGAGGCCGGAGAGGTTTCCGCGAATGGCGTCGGCCAGCTCCAACTCCATCCAAAGCTTTTCCAGTTCGGGCTTCGAGCCGTAGCCGAAGGCGGAGCGCATGAGGTCGCGGGCAGCGGCATGGGGGGCGGCGCTGGGCAGAGGGCCATCTTTGCCCAGGTGACGGGCGAAGCGGCCGAGGCCGAGGTAGACGGCTTCCAGTGCCCGTCGCTCCGCCGCGACGGGCGAGATGGGGTGGAAGAGCATCAGGATGGCGGCTTGGCCGAAACCACCTCCCAGAACCAGCGCCGCGTTGCCTAAGGGCTGTTCGTTCGTACCTTTGACTCCGGCGAGGACGACCAGAATCGCAACCGCCTGAGTTGCTACTTGGGCCGCGTCGGCCCCGGCGGCAGCGAGGAGAGAGAGAGTGAGGGCTCCGACGAAAACTGTGATGACGGTGAGGGTGTCGTTAGGGCCGACCATGCAGCCGATCAAGGTGGTGAGACTGGCGGCGCTGGTAGCGGCGACCATCCTCTTCAGCCGCGCCTGATGGACCCCGCCGAAGCTGGCCATGCCCGCGTAGAGCGCGCCAAGACCGGCGAGGACGGCCCCGCCTCTTCCGCCGAAGTACATACCGACCGCCACCGCCGCCGAGACGCCCAGGAAGCGCAGGAGCGCGCTTACCGGACGCCAGCCGGTGGGCTCAAAGCGGAAGAGGGATCGGACGAGCGTCATTTAGGCGGAGGCGATCTCGACGGTGATCAGTCGGTCGCTCACGCCGCGAACTTCGGATGGCTTGACAACGGTGACGTGCACGCCGATGCCGAGGACGCCGCCACGGTGAACTTCCATGGATTCGACGGTTCCGTCGTTGCCGAAGGTCAGATCGGAGAGGTGTCCAAGGATCGTCCCGCCGCTATCTACGACAGTGAGCTCTTTGACGGCGGTGAAGAGGCGGCCGGTGGGTTTTCCGGTCCAATCGACGGCGTCGGTGTTCTCGACGGTGATGGCGTCGGGGCCGATGCCTTTCACGTTGCCGATGGGCAGGAGGCCACGAATGCCCTTGGCGGCGAGATGGAGTTCCGCGACGGCCCAGCGGGAGATATCCACGACGAGATCATCAACGTCTCCAATCTTCAGGCCGTCGCTCATGCTCACGACCGGCTTACGCCGAAGGTCTGCAAGGGTCATGCCCCATTATGGGGGCATCGAGTAGCTGCGACGCTCTCGTCGCCGCTTTGGAGGCTGTCGATCCTTTTCAGTAATCAGGCCGGATCGGCGACGAGATTTAGCGCCATCCGCGGTGGGAACGGTGGCGGGGCCAGCCGTAGGAGGGGTAGGAGTAGCCGTACGGATACGTCGCGGTGTAGCCGCCTCCGGGACCGAAATAGAAGGTCGTACCGCCCGCGCGATAGGGGCCACCGGCACCGTAATACTGGTACGACGGGCCGGGGATGTACGACGGGTAGAACGGTCCGTAGCCGTAGGAGGTGCGGCTGTAGTAGGGGGTCTGGTAGCTGTGGTGGATTCGGCTCGGGTGGATGCGCTGGATCTGGGCCGAACCAAGAGCGGGTAGCGCGGTCGCAGTGACCAGCGCGGCGAGGCTCATGAGGTTTTTCAGTTTCATTTTTGGTCCTCGCGGGCAGTAAATGCCCGTTACTAATGTACGGACGACTATTTCGGGGTTTAGGATCGGTTATAGGTTTCTGGGATTGGTCTGGCCCCAGGCTGGCTTTCCTACTTGTGGTTCAGGGGATACCGGCTGGAAGCCGGTGCTACGGTGGGAAGCTCGGTTACAATCCGACTATGCTCGGATCACTCGTCGCGCTCGCCGTTTTTGCCCAAGGGAAGATCGACCTTTCCCAGGTTCACCGGGTGGTGATGATGGGGGATAGCATCACGCAGATGGGCGGGGCCCCGAAGGGGTATGTCACGTTGGTCGATCAGTCATTGGACGCGAGCCGACCGGGGGGGCCGTTCGAGGTGATCAACGTGGGCATTGGCGGGCAGAAGGCACCGGATATGTTGGCCCGGTTTCAGCGGGACGTGTTGGATAAGAAGCCGGAGCTCTTGACTTTGAGCGTGGGGGTGAACGACGTTTGGCATAACTTCCGCGACTTCCAGAAAGGGCTTCGGATTCCGTCCGGAGACACGGGGCGCGGGGTGGCTTTGCCCGACTACTTGAAGGGGGTGGAGTCGATGGTCCAGCAGGCGAAGGCGGCGGGGATTAAGGTGATTCTTCTGTCACCGACGCTGGTCTATGAGGATCTCGATTGCGCGGAGAACAAGCGGATGGAGACTTACGTGAAGGCGGAAGAGGCTCTCGCGAAGCGGGAAGGGGTTGGATTTATCAACCTCTTTAAGATGTGCAAGGAGTCGGTGGCGGCTTATCAGAAGTCGGCGGGTCGCCGGCAGTTATTGCTGACGGTGGATGGGGTGCACATGAACGACGCGGGGAACGCGTTGGTGGCGGACGCGATTCTGAAGTATCTGGGCGTGCCGATTCCGGATGGGGTTGCGGCGAAGTAGGGTCGTTGCACGTATAGAGTGCGGTGGCGGGCCACCGCACTCTATACGGGTTTGCGGTGTCCGCTGACTTCCTGGCCAGCATCTCCGGGCAGTTTAAATGAGTCCCACAGCGACCCTAGCGCCATCAACGCCACCAGGCCAAAGGCGAACCGAAAATCGGCTAGCGAAGGATCGACAGACTTGGTCGCGTGGAGCCATCGACCGATCTGCAATGCAAAGGCCCCGAACGCCACACCCGCGCCGAAGGTGAGGCCACCGATGGTGCTGGAGAGGGTGGTGGCGGCGCTCATCTGTTCCGGCGGGACGTCGGCGAAGCCGAGGGTGTTGAGGGCGGTGAACTGCATGGAGCGGAAGAGGCCGCCGGCGAAGAGGAGCGCCGCCATGAGGGGGTAGGGGGTGTCGGGGGCGAGGAGGGCGATGGAGCCGATGGATGCGGTCGCCAATAGCCCGTTTACCAGTAGGGTCCGCCGGAAGCCGAAGCGGCGGAGCATGGCCGTGGTCATCGTCTTCATCGTCAGGTTGCCGGCGAAGACCCAAAGGACGAGTTTTCCGGATTCGTAGGCGGAGAGTCCGAATCCGACTTGGAGATACAGCGCGAGCAGAAACGGCATGCCGCCGATGGCGGCGCGGGCGAGGGAGCCGCCCCAGAGGGTGAGGGCGAAGGTCTGGATCTTCAGCGCCTCGAACCGCATGAGGGGGTGGGCGGCGCGGCGCAGATAGTAGATGGCGGCGATGCCGAAGGCGATTCCTACGACGAAGAGACCGAGACTTAGCTTGTCGAGACCGAGGGTGAGGAAGGTGCAGGCGAGGCCCACCAGGACGAACCCGGCCCAGTCGAACGGGGTTCGCTCTTCCGTTTTTAGGTTGGGGACGATCCTAAGCGCGATGGTCAGGGCGATGAGGCCGAGCGGGATGTTGAGGAAGAAGATCCAGCGCCAGGTGGCGTGGTCGGTGATGAAGCCGCCCAGTGGTGGGCCTAAGACGGGGGCGACGAGACCGGGCCAGACGATGGTGGAGATCGCCTTTACGAGGTCTCGTTTCTCCGTGTTTCGAAGGACGACGAGTCGTCCGACGGGCACCATCATCGCGCCGCCCATGCCTTGAATCACGCGGGCGAGGGTGAACTCGGGGAGAGTCTGCGAGACGCCGCAGAAGATTGAAGCGACCGTAAAGATCGCAATCGCGCTGGCGAAGATGTTTCGGGCGCCGAACCGGTCGGCGAGCCAACCGCTCATGGGGACGAAGACCGCCAAGGCGAGAAGATAGGCGGTGATTCCGACGTTTAGACCAACGACGTCGGAGTGGAAGGAATGGGCCATCTGGGGGATAGCGGTGGTGATGACCGTGCCGTCGAGGTTCTCCATGAAGAAGGAGCCCGCCACCAGGTAGGCAAGGGCAGCAGTTCGTCGGGCGTCGGTCATCGGTCCTAGGGCTCTCTCAACCTCTACGAGAAAGTCGTTGTATTGTGAAGCGGAATGAAGCTTAGCTTCGGAATATGCGGCCTCGCGCTGGTGAGCGCGGCGGTTGCCGCGCCCCAGAAAATCAAGCATGCAACGCAAGCACAGATCGAGGCGGTGTTGCCCGCTTCGTTGAGGGTGAAGGATATTCCGAACCCGGAAGGGGACAAGCGGTTCGCACGGCTTGTGGCCTTAGCGAATAAGAAATGGTCCCCAGAGATGAAGCAGGGGTTGGAGTCGAAAGCGACCCGAGCCGAGATCGCGCTGGCGGCACGGCTAGCCCAGCCGACGCTCAAAGAACTGGACCGGATTCTGATCGCGGGGCCACTTTGGAAGGGGTCGAAGCCGGACCCGATGGACTCTTTCCCGGATGAAGCGGCGATTCGGATGTTGGGCATGCTGGTGGCGTTAGCCACGCGCGATGCAGCGGAGCGGAAGGACCAGGCGATGTGCATGCTTTGCGCTTCGCTGGGTTTGCGTTTGGGGCAGGGGCTGATCTCTGCAGGCGGCGACGCGACGCAGCTGGTTACGGCGGAAGGCGTCGAGTCGATCGCCGAGCGGGCAGTGCTGGATGCGGACGGGAAGGGAGGGCTGAGCGAAATTGGGCGGCGGAATGTGCTTTTGCTTCTGGCTCCCATCTCGGGTCCGGTGCCGGAGTCAGCGGTGGCGATGCGAAGAGAGTTTAGGGAACGCCGGCTTCCGATCCTGGTCGACCCGATTCACGGTTGGGAGAAGGTTTACGGTACGTCGATGGAGTTTGCGGAGGCGATCGTTTCGAAGAAGAAACTCCAACCTTCCGCCGGGAACTACGACCCGATTGCGACGGCTCGGCTGGTGGGCCGGATTTTCGATGCCGCCATTGAGGATACGAAGCGTCCCTTTGGAACGCAGACAGACTTGGCGAGGAAGCTGGTGGAGAAGGCGGGGCACGCTTTTCCTGCGAGCGAGGGGCTAAAGGAGGCACAGGCCATTAGGATGTTCAATTCCATGCCTAACTCGATTGGTCTAACGATCGCCTGTCTCCCGGTCTTCGACGGGTTGCCGGAGGCCGGGGCACGCTGGGCGGCACGTCGCAATCTGACGCGGGCGGTCTTACTGTTGCGCTTGGGGGAGCCGGTCGATCTGGCGGATCCTTACGGGGGGCGGCTGAAGGTGGATCCTAAGCGGCGAATCGTGTGGTCGGTTGGAAAGAATCGGAAGGACAATGGGGGGCAGATTGAGCGGAACGCTTCGGGGGCGAATTTGGATTTTGGATATCGGTATTGACCCGGCTGGAAGCCGGGGTTACATGGGGAGATGCCGCCTGGAAGGCGGCACTACGTGTAAGGTGATGCCGGGATGAAACGTGGGGCGACATCGCGACCGGGAGTCTTACGAAGGCACCCGACCAAGGTCATGGTTGGTAGGTGAAACGATTCTGGCGAGGATTCTGGCTGATCTTCGTGGCTTCGGTAGTCGCCGCCTATTACGTCCTGTGCGTCCCGAAGATCGGGCACGCGACGGAGGCGGAGATCGATGCCGCCCTGCCGACTGCTCTGAAGGTGGTCGATGCACCAGATCCGGCGGGGGAGGATCGGTACCGGCGGCTCGCCGCGATCGCAAAGCGGGTCGATCTTTCGGATTTTGATAAGGATCCCGGCCGCTACTCGAGCTATCCAGATCTACGGAGAGGGGCCCTCGTGGTGGCCAAGAACGAAGGGTTACTCGCGCAGGTCCAGCCTTTGCTGGCGGAGGGTGGGCTGCGCGTCCCGGCCCGCTCGTTCGAAAAGCCGAATGTCGAGAACTACAAACTGAAGCAGCTTGGTCGACTGATTGGTTTGTCGATCGCGGGTTCAGCCACCCAGAAACGGTGTTTTCAACAAAGCCTCTTGGGCCTGCGATATGCGAACGCGCTTTCCGCGGCAGGAGGAACGGTTGACGACGCTATGACGGCGGCGACAACGCTACGGTTCGTCCTGCTCTCGATCTACCGCGCGGAGATGCTGACCGACTTCTCTCCGGAAGGGCGTTCTGCGGTTCAAGAGGCGATCGCCAAATTACCGGAGGAGCATTTTGCGGATGCGATTCGTCGAGACTTTCAGGGATTCCAACGGCCTTTTCTTATCGATCCGGACCATGCCTTTAAGTCGGCTTTCGGGAAGAACTCCGACTGGCCAATCGGTACGTTTAACCCCGTCGCAACCGCTCAGTTGATGGGCAAAATTTGGGAGGCCTCGATGATGGATGTCGAACGTCCTCTGGGTCAGCAATCGGGCGAGGCAAAGCGCCTCGCGGACGAGGCCACACGTTGGTTGCCGAGCAATTATTCGGGGAGGTACGACGTGGGGGAACGGTGCGTGATGAATTCCCAGAGCAATACGATGGGGAGGACCCTTGCCGGGAGAGGCGCCTTTGAAGGGCTGGCCGAATTTGTCGCCCAGCGTAGGACGACCATCGTGCTTCTGGAAGCGTTCCTCATCCTCCGCTCCGGTGGCGAACCCGACCTGCCTGACCCTTTCGGTAAGGGCCGTTTGAGGATCGATCATAAACGTCGGATCGTCTGGTCCGTCGGTCGAGACGGCAAGGACACCGGTGGCCAGGTCGAAGAGCCGGGGTCGACCGGTGCTCCCGACTACGGGTTTCTTTACTAACTCATGTATGGTGAAGGCCATGCGGCGATGGATTTGGGGCGGTGCTCTGCTAGTGGCGGCCTCGGCTTTTGGGGCGGGTTACTATGTTCTGTTCTCGCCGAAAATCGCGACTGCGACGGCGGCGGAGATTGACGCGGCGCTTCCTAAGTCGCTTCGCGTGAAGGATGCTCCCAGTGCGGATAGCGACGCACGCTATCGGGAACTCCTGAAACTCGCGAGCCGGTTGACCGAGAGTCCTCGCAGGTTCCCTGATTTACAGGCGAACCGGATGGTGCTCGCGGAGATCGAAGCCCTTCTGAACCACGGACCTTTGCAAGTGCCTCATCGGCCCGGAGCGACGGACTACCCTGAGATTTCGAAGCTGAAAATCATCGCGAAGGTGATTTCTTCGGCGGCGTGGGAAGCTCAGGAACGCCATGACCAAACCGCTTGCGGCCGTTGGGCGGTGTTAGGACTGCGTTACGGGAACGCAATCAGCGAGGCGGGAGGCGTGGTGATCGACCAACTCATCGCGATTGCGATCGACGCGATTGTCGTTCGGGCCGCCTATTTGGCGGAGATGGAAGGGGGGCTCGATGCGAAGACCCGGACCGCTTTGCTGACGTTGCTGCCTCCCCAGGACGGCAGTTCAATGGCACTGGCGGACGCCGTACGGCGGGACTTTCAGATGAATTGGATGCCGATCCTGCTCAATCCCAAAGCCCATGCGGAGGGCCTGATCGATATCGGGATGGATCCAAACGATGATGTGAATTCCGCGAAGAAGCCGACTTTGGCCGGCACGTTCGACCCGGTAGCTAGCGCCAAGTTGGCGGGAGGTGTCTACGACGCGTTGATCTCGGATCTTCGAAATCCGCCCGCGAAGCAGGTTCATGCCGAGACGGCGATGGTGCGGAAGGCGATTGTCGGGCTTCCGTCGGGGGTGAATTTGCAAGGAATGGACGCGCTGATGTATCGGATTCGGATGAACATCGGCGAGAACACGCTTGGACGGGTCGGAGTGGTCAACGGAGCCCTGACGGCGCTTACAGAGGCTCCGATTCGGGCGGCCACGAACCGAAACCTGGTCCGTGCCGTACTCCTTCTTCGGTCCGGCCAGACTCCGGCAGTGTTCGATCCGCTGAGCGGCGGGAACCTGCAGTTCGATCGGGCGCGGAAAATCGTTTGGTCGGTCGGGAAGAACGGGCGGGACGATGGGGGCAATATTGGAGACGGGTACGAGGCCGCTGCGCCTGATCTTGGCTATCCCTACGGCGACCGTGCTTGGTCGAAGCTTCATCCGCAGGTGATCAGACCTGCGGTCCCCGCGGGCTCTCCGCCCCCTGGCTTTGGAGCGGCGATCGCTAAGTAAAGGCGGACTTGCGAATGGCGGCCGAGTTCAAACGCTGGCCGTCAAATCGGCCTACGATTCGTCGTAAGTTCCGAAAACGGCGCGCTTTCTTACGGTCCCGCCACGTACATTTCAAGGACTGATGCGACCCGCCGATGCCGCCCGACTTCTCTTCCTAGGCGCGCTGTGGGGGTTCTCTTTCATCTTTATGCGGATCGCGGCCCCCGTTCTTGGGGCGATCGCGACCGCTGAGATCCGCGTCACGGTGGCGGGGCTTTTCCTTCTTGGCGTGGTCCTTCTCAATCGAGTCCCGGTTAATGGGCGGCGCTTGTGGTCGCACTATCTGGTGGTCGGCCTTCTGAACTCCGCCATCCCCTTCGTCTTCATCTCTTGGGCGGAGACCCGGCTGCCCGCGTCCACCGCCGCTATCCTCAACGCCACGAGCCCGCTCTTCGGCATGGCGGTGGCGGCGGCCTGGCTGGGTGACCGACTTTCTACCCCAAAGATGATCGGTATGGTGATCGCTTTCGCGGGGGTTGCGGGTGTGGTGGGCGGGGGCCTTCAAGGACTCACCCCTCAGGATCTTCTTCCGGTTGGATCGTCGCTACTTGCCGCTCTCTCCTACGGCGTCGCCGCCACGTACGCCAAGGCGAAATCGACCGACGCTAAGCCGATTGCGACGGCATTCGGCAGCCAGGCCGCTTCGGTTGTTCTCCTCGCTCCGCTTCTTCCGTTCGCACTTCCGTCCCAACCGCCTACGGCCAACGCCTTGGCTGCGGTCGTCGCGCTCGGAATCCTCTGTACGGGCCTTGCCTACACGCTCTATTTCCGGCTGATCGCGGATGTCGGTCCCGCAAAAGCGCTAACCGTCACCTTCATCGCGCCCCTCTTCGGCCTGGTCTGGTCAGCCCTGTTCCTGAACGAAGCGATCACCCCGGTAAAGCTGCTGGCTTGCGCGGCGATTCTGATCGGTACGGGGCTGGCAACCGGTGTACTATCGAAAGATCGTTCTTGAACGAGCTTCGGAAAAATGGCAAAGTCGCTATCCATCTATCTTATGACCTTGGTCGCCTTCGTGGCCGCCCTATTTGCCGTTTTTCGGGCCGCCGGCTCGTATCCGTCTCCCACCTCTTCCGCAGCGGCCGGCTCACCGTTTGCCAGCATTCTGGCGACCTTGCATGCGCCTTTGAGTCAGCTGCTCATGCAAGTCGTGCTCATCGTAGTTGTCGCCCGGGTGGTGGGCGCCACCTTCACCCGCTTTGGCCAGCCCGCCGTCATCGGTGAGATGTTCGCGGGTCTCGCCCTAGGGCCGTCCCTTTTCGGCGCGGTCTTGCCGGTCGCCTCGGCCTTCGTTTTCCCCACCGACAAGGCGGCCACCGCGAACTTGGGGATGCTTAGTCAGGTCGGGATCTTGCTCTTTATGTTCGTCGTGGGCATGGAGTTGGACACCACGATCCTCCGCAAGCAGGCCCACTCGGCGGTGCTCATCAGCCACACCAGCATCGCGCTTCCGTTCATCCTCGGCCTCACCGCCGCTCTCTGGCTTTTTAAGGGTTACGCGGGCGAGCATTCGTCGTTCCTGGCCTTCGCCCTGTTCATGGGCATTTCCATGAGCATCACCGCGTTCCCGGTGCTTGCGCGAATCATCCAGGAGAGGGGCATCGTGGGCACCAAACTCGGCGCTACCGCCATTACCTGCGCAGCGGTTGACGATATCACGGCTTGGTCCGCTCTGGCCTTCATTGTCGCGCTGAGTAAGGCGCAGAACCTTGCCGGGGCGGGACTCACGGTGGCTCTTTCCGCCGCCTTCGTCGCAGTGATGTTCCTCGTGGTCCGTCCCGCGCTCGGACGGACGGTCGGACTCCTGCCGAACCCGGGCCGACCGGGAAAGAACGTTTTCGTCATCGCGCTCCTGACGGTCTTCGCCAGCGCCCTAATGACGGAGGCTATCGGCATTCACGCCCTGTTCGGCGCCTTCCTTGCTGGGGTTGTGATGCCCGCGCAGCTCGACTTCCGAACCTTCCTGCGCGAGCGATTGGAATATTTCTCCACCCTCTTTCTCCTTCCCATCTTCTTCGCTTTCACCGGCCTTCGAACTCAGGTCGGGCTGCTTGATTCGGGTGCCGACTGGCTCGTCTGCGCCGCGTTGCTTGGTTTGGCGGTTCTGGGCAAGTTCGGCGGAAGCGCGCTGGCCGCGAGGGCGACGGGGATGTCTTGGCGGGACAGCGCGGGGATGGGCGCTCTTATGAACACCCGGGGGCTGATGGAGCTTATCGCCCTCAACCTCGGCCTGGATCTCGGTGTTCTTTCGCCCAAGATCTTCGCAATGCTGGTTATCATGGCCTTGGTCACCACCTTCAGCACCGGCCCAGCCCTGCAACTCCTCAAGATCGGCCACATGGTGGAAGGTGGCCGACGAATCCGGGGCGACGAGGCTCCGGCTTAGGTTCGCGTGAGATAGGTTCGGAGGGGATTCCCCTCCGGCGCATACCGCCGCACGCTCTCTTTAAATCCGGCTCGATCCTCTAGGAACATAGGGATGCAAAGGGCCTTACCTAGCTTGCCGTGCCGGACCCAGTAGTAGCCGAGCAGGCCCGAGACCTGCCTGATTTCGTCCCATCGCACCTCGTGAACCCGCCCGATCCCGTCGGGAGCTCGAAGGCCGTCTGTCCCAATATAGACGGGATAAATGAACCAAACGACGGCGCAGAGGCCCCAAAGCGCAATGAGAGCGACGGCTGACACTCCTAGGTCCGAAAGGATGTGAGAGTGCCACCTTCCAGTGGAGGTGAGGGCTTCCAGTATCAAGAAGGTGCCGACGGTGACGGCGGAGCCTAAGAGCCACAAATTGATCCGGAATTTCTGCTCTCTAAACATTGGGTTGCGTAAGTATCCATGAACCGTGAGCGGGCGAGCTGTCCGGGAAGGCAAACTCTTAGGTATGAGCCTGTCTCCTCTTCGATTCGAGCCGATCTTTCAGTACCGTCTTTGGGGCGGCCGACGGTTGGCGAAGTGGAGCCGGAGCGGGCTGCCTGGGGATGGCCCGTTTGGCGAAGCTTGGATTCTGAGCGATCGCGACGACTTCGCCAGCAAAGTGGCGGAAGGGCCATTGGCCGGGAAGACCCTTAAGGAACTCTTCTCCGAGCACAAATCCGAGATGCTCGGCACCCAGGTCGGCCAGTTCGAGCGATTCCCCCTCCTCCTGAAGTTCCTCGACGCGTCGGAGATGCTCAGCGTCCAGGTCCACCCCTCGGACGACCACAAAGATCTGCTGCCTCCGGGCGAGCGCGGCAAGACCGAGTCCTGGCTCGTGATGGAGTCGGAGCCGGGAAGCTCCATCTACGCGGGCCTCAAGCCCGGCGTGACCCCGGAGACGATGCGGGCGAAGTCGGCCGACGGTACCGTCGAGGAAGATCTGGCTAGTTTTCAGCCCGCGCCAGGTGACGGACTGTTCATCGAGGCAGGCACCGTCCATGCCCTCGGTGGCGGCGTCGTCGTCTTCGAGACCCAGCAGAACTCCGACGTCACGTTCCGCCTTTTCGACTGGAACCGCGTCGATGAGAAGACCGGCAAATCCCGCGAACTCCACATCGAGCAGGCGATCCAGAGCACCAATTTCAACGCCGTCGCGGTTCAGCCTTCCGTGCCGAAGGTCGAGGAGACCGAGCCGGCGAAGAAGGAGGAACTGTTCTCCAGCGAGTTCTTCGTGGTCGAGCGGTTCGTCGGCGATAAGCCGTTTACCGTCGGATCGGAGAACGCGATGCGGGTACTAGTCGCGTTGGAAGGGAAAGGGAAGCTTGGTGAGGTGGACGTCCAACCGGGCGACGTGTACGTTCTACCGGCTTCGGCAGGCGTTCTCGAATTCGTGCCCAGCGAACCCGTTATTCTCGCGCAGGTCGCGGTTCCAGCTATCTAGGGGTTACGTGTTACGGAGGTAAAAACAACTCGTGTTCTGCATGGTCATGGCGGCGGCAACAATGGTCAAAGGCGATCCGTCGTTGAGGGAGGCACTCGAACGGATCCGGCAGGAGGCCCACCTCCCGTCCCTCTGCGGCGGAGCGATCGTGGACGGCAAAATCGTCGCCCTCGAAGCTGTCGGTGTACGAAAAGACGGCACGGATGACAAGGTCACCGTCGACGATCTTTATCACTGCGGTTCCAACACGAAATCCTTCACCGCCGCCCTCACCGCTTTGTACGTCCAGCGCAAGAAGCTCACCTGGGACACCCCCATCGCCACGTTGCTTCCCGAAGCCACCCAAGGGATGAATTCCGGCTACGCGAAGATCACACCCCGTCTCCTCGCCGCTCATCGGGCCGGGCTCACGGGAGACACCTATCCGCCGGGTATGCCGCCTTTCAACTATGACAAGAAGGGTCTTCCCGCTCAGCGGCAGAAATACGCGGCCGCCCTTTTGAAGACCCCGCCGGTCGGCGAAGTTGGCACCAAGTACGTGTACTCCAACGGAGGCTTCCTCACGCTTGGCGCGGCCCTGGAACGCCTCATCCACCAATCTTGGGAGGACCTGCTTACGGAGGAGATTCTCAAGCCTCTTGGCCTAAAATCCGCCGGTTTCGGTTCCGCGCCCGTTGGGCAGCCCTGGGGCCACTATGAGAAGGACGGCAAACTTGTCCCCGTGGCTCCCGGCCCCTTCGGCGACAACCTTCCCGTCCTTGGCCCGGCCGGAACGCTGCATATGAGCGTCTCGGACATGCTCCGCTGGTGCGCCTTTCAAGCGGACGAGGGACGCCTCGGAGGCATCCTCACCCCGGAAAGTTTTGCCGTCCTCCACACTCCCATCGGCGAATATGGCGGCGGTTTTCTCCAAGTCAACCAGCCCTGGGCCGGTGGTCAGGCTCTCACGCATAGCGGAAGCAACACGATGAACTACGAGACCATCTGGATCGCTCCCAAGAAGGGCTTTGGCGTGGTCGTCGCGACCAACGCCATGCGAAAGGACACGCCACAAGCCATCGATAAGGCTTGCGGCGTGTTGATTCAGCGATTCTGCCCAAAGTAGGAGCTAGCGTCCGAGCGCGGTGTGGACCTTATCGAGATCCTGCAGCGGAACGCATTCGATTAGGGTGTTCGCGCGACCGGGAAAATCCTATCGCGACTTTCAAATAATGTCTGGGCCGGTAGGCTATTGGGCATGCTCGTCCTCGCTTTCGCGCTCCAAACGCCCATCGTCGTGCCGATCTATGCGGCCTACGGTGATCCGGTTGGGGGAGGCGAGGACGCGCCTGCCACCTCCGATCAGAACCGTTTTGTCGTTTGGTACGGCGAAGCGCACGCGAAAGGGCCGGTCAAGCTCAAGGTTCAGACTCCCTCGGGCAACGGCCATACGCTGACGGTTATCGTCAACAAGGTCACGAAAACCGCGATGGCCGCCGACGGCGTGGCCGACTTCGGATCCTTCGACGTGGAGGCTGGTCCAGTTCGCGTGGCCGCGCGGATGGATCAAACCCCTGGCCCGGCTATCGACGGTTTAGAAGCGACCGGCGACGTTCGTTGGAATATGAGCAAGCGCCTTAACGCCGCTTCCGTTCACCTCCGTTGGCCTACGGAGAAGGGAAGCGATATCCGGTGGTTTTACAACGAGGCGACCATGATCACCGATCCGCTCTGGTCCTACACGATGGCCTGCGGCTTCGCTCGCGGTTACTTCGGCATGCAGGTCAACTCGCCTAAAGAGCGGCGCATCATCTTCTCCGTCTGGGATTCCGGCACCGAGGCGGTTTCCCGCGATAAGGTGGCCGACGATAATCGCGTGCAACTTGTGATGAAGGGCGGAAATGTGTTGGCCGACTCTTTTGGCAACGAGGGCACCGGCGGGCATAGCCATCTCGTCCTCCCCTGGAAGACCGGTCAGTTCGTCCGGTTTCTTGTTGGCTGCAAGCCCGACGGAGACAAGACCCTTTACGCTGGCTACTACATGGCCCCCGGCGACACGTCTTGGCGTCTAGTCGCCGCGTTCCGCGCGCCAAAGGATGGCGGACCGTTGCGTGATCTCTATTCGTTTAGCGAGAACTTTGGCGGAGATAACGGCTTCCGTTGGCGCGAAAGCGCCTACGGCAACGGCTGGATTGGTCTTGCCGACGGCTCATGGAAGCCACTCACTGAAGCCAAATTCACCACTGACGGCCACGGTCGAACCGAACGCTGGGACTTCGACGCCTTCGTCAAAGACGGCCGCTTCCATCTCCGCCACGGCGGTTTCGCCTCTGGAACGGCAAAGTATGGCGACGTTTTAACGCTGCCAAAGGCGGCCAAGCGTCCGAAGTTCGATCTGCCAACCCTGCCCTAGTGGCCGAGGTGCCGGATCAAGCCAACAAAAACGATACTAACTCCTCAAATAAACGCGCTCATTTACACAATCGGACGCGTCTATCCAGGAGAAGATGGAGCTGAAACCAAAGCGTGTAAATGATTACACCGCGCGGTACGCTTCTTCCTACCGGGACCATGGCAACTATTCGTCAAGTAGCGACCCTCGCCGGTGTCTCCATCGGGACCGTCTCCAAGGTGCTCAATGGTCGCGACGAGAAGGTCGACCCGGCCGCCAAAGAGCGAATCCTCGCCAGTATTCGAACTCTGCGATATCGTCCGCCGGCGTTCGAGCAGAACCAAAAGGCCACTATCTCCGAAAACGTCGGCATGGTCGTGCCGGATCTGACGGAGCGCCCGCTTCAACGTCACGGGTACGTCTATGGGCTGCTCGACGGCGTACTTGAAACCTCTGCTCTGAGAGGTTGGAGCGTGACGATTTTCGCCGATCAGATGTGGAGCGACGTCGGTACCGCCGTTCGGCGTAAGTACGATGGACGCTGCGATACCTTGATCGTGGTGGCCCCCCAGCCCCACCGCGACTTGGTGCGATCGCTCCACGAACGAGGAGCGCCCATTGTCCAGGTTGGCACTACCGCCTGGCTTGACGATGTCTCCTCCGTCGATATCGACAACCACGAAGTGGGTCGGACCGTGGCCCGCCATTTCCTCGACCTCGGTCATCGTCGTCTCGGATATCTCGTGGATGGTCGGGAACAGATGAGTAGCGTCGAGCGGTACGCGGGCTTTAGGGAGGTGGGAGGCGATACCGTTCAGCGGCTTTGCATCGAACGCGACGAGACCCATGAACAGTTCGCCCACCGGTTGGCCGGAATGGGCGACCAGCGTCCGACCGCGCTTATGGGGTGGCATGACGGCGTTCTTGTCCGCTGCATCCCAGCGTTCCTAAAGGTCGGTCTGGAAGTACCGCGCGACCTGTCTCTGGTCGGCGTCGACAATTGCGGCGAGTCGGAAGTGTTCGGATTTGGCCTAACCTCAATGCTGAACCCCCTCGACGTCATTGGCCGCCGAGCCGCCGCGATGGCCATTGACCGAGTGCTCGATCCAACCCTCCCCCGAGAGATCGTCAAGCTCACCTCCTCCCTTCACCTCGGAGTCACTACGGCTCCTTGGAAGGGCTGAGTTTCGGCGGTCGCCTCGCGCTATGGTCCGCCAATTCTCTCGAATCCCTTCTCGGATTGAGGAAATCCGTTGTAATATGAACGCGTTCATCCAGCTATTGAACGCGTTTATCGTGTAACGGCTGGGGGAAGATCGTCCTGGAGACAGCGAAGTCGCCACGCCGCTGTCCGCGCCCCAATCATTCGTCACCAAGCCTTGGCTACCAACGCAGGTATCCCATGAAACGCGCCTTCACTCTGATCGAGCTTCTCGTTGTCATCGCCATTATCGCGATTCTCGCCGCCATTCTTTTCCCCGTTTTCGCGCAAGCAAAACAGGCTGCAAAGCGGACCGCCGAGCTATCGAACTTCAAACAGCTCTCGCTCGCCACCATCATCTACAGCGGCGATAGCGACGATAACTTCCCAACGACGTCGGTTTATAACTTCTCCGGCGACACCAGCCGATTCTGGGCAACCAAGGTTTTGCCCTATACGAAGAATGCGGAGATCGTTCGAACCCCACTCGACACTCGCCTTCCCGAAAACTATCCCAACTCTTGGTCCGGCCCCTGGATCTCGATGGCTTCGAACAGCTTCTCCGGTGGCTCGGGCGGGAATGTGGTTCAAAACGATGCGAGCCAAGGCGTTATCGGCCTTCAACAGGGACCGGACGACGCCGGTTGGCAGAGCTTCTTTAAGAGCGCGACGGTGAGCCAGACAGGCATTACCAAGGTCGCGGAGACGGTGCTCCTTGCACCGAAGTACACCCGCGACGTGTCGTACTCGGTTTTGGGATGGCTGGGTGCGAACACCGCCTGGATCTGGCCCACCCAGGCATTTATGTGGGACTGTACTCCCGCCGCGAACTACTACTGCGACGAGGGCTCGGGCATTCCGGACGGCACGCGCGAGACCCAGTTCGGAGGTGCCGTTCGCAATTACCCTCGAGGCAATCGTGGCGGCGTTTCCGAGCCTGCCCCAAGTGCGAATGGAAAAGGCGTCGCCAGTTCCAACTTTGTCTTTGCCGATGGACATGCTAAGACGATGCGGGCCGAGGCGACCAACCCCGATCCCATCAACAAGCCGGACAGCAATATGTGGAATTCAAGGCGATGAAACCTCGCATCTCTCTCATCCTCATTAGCTCGCTATGCGTCACCGGTTGCGGAAGCGATGGCGGGACGCCCGCCGAAGAGCAAAAACTTCGTGCCACCCTCGGCCAAAAGGAAGTCGACTTTGCCTCGGTGCCGTCGGGACAGCGGGCGATGGTTCTCGGGCAGATGCGCTCGCACGGGGCTTCGGCCAAAGCGGACGAACTTGAAAAACAGTGGGGAACCCAAAAGTAGCCACTTTTGAACGCCCTTTCTGGAGGGCCTGGGAGTACTAGGCCCTCTAAGGGCTCTTCCGTGTACGATAGCCGAATGCGACTCCCCGGGACTGACGTCGACGTCTTTCCGCTCTCCTTCGGAACCGCTGACCTCGGTAGCCGCGGCGACGACGCCTTCCAACTTCTGGACACCTACGCCGAAGCCGGCGGAAACTTTATCGACTCGGCCCACTGTTACGCATTCTGGGCCGGCCAAGAGGGAAGGCCCGAGCGGACCATCGGTGAATGGCTCCGCAAAACTGGCGTCCGAGACCGCATCGTCCTCTCCACCAAAGGTGGCCACCCTCCGCTGAAAGGCTATCCCCACGCAAAAGATTTTCTTTCCCCTGCCGCCGTCCAAGGAGACCTTGAGGAGAGCCACGAACGGCTCGGGGTCGACGTCATCGATCTCTACTACCTCCACCGCGACGACGGCATAACGCCGGTTGCCGAGATCGTCGATATGCTCAACGCCCTCCCCGGCGTCCGCTATCTCGGCGCCAGCAACTGGTCCGTCGCCCGCGTCCTGGAAGCCAACGCCTATGCAGCCCAATCGGGCCAGCGCGGCTTTATCGCCCTCCAAAACCAATGGAGCCTCGCCATCCCCACCTGGGAAGTCACCGCCGACCCCACGATTCGTTTCGTGACCCGTGAAGACTTCGAAGCCTGCACTGACGCTGGCCTGACGCTGCACCCTTACTCCTCGACCGCGAACGGCTACTTCGCCGGCCGGACGGAGAACGCCTTCGGCACCGAAACGAACCAAATCCTCCGCCAGAAAACCGTCGAGTTGGCGAACCGCCTCAACAAAACCCCCACTCAAATCGCCCTCGCCTGGCTCCTTTCCCAGCCCGGCTCGGTCGTCCCCATCGTCGGCACGACCAGCGCCGACCATCTCAAAGAGGCTCTCGGCGCGGTCGATCTAGATCTCGATGACCTCTCCCGTAGCGCCCTAACTCCCTAAAGCAAATGAAACTCGGACTAATCGGCATCGTTAGCGAAGAGTCAAAAGCTGACTTCTGGGGCACCATGTCCCGACTTGCCCAAATGGGCTACCAAGGCATCGAAGGGATCGAAGGCCAACTCCAGCAAGGGGACTCTGCCGCCAACCTCGCCCGCCTCCACTCCCTCGGCCTCCAACACCTCACCGTGAGCGCCAGCCTCGCTGACCTCCGCGAACGGCTCGACGACGTCCGCCGAAAGGCCGTCGACTCCGGCGCAAACCGGGTCTCCGTCTGGTGGTCCGACGCCAAAGACCGCGACGTCCTCCTCCAAGAAGCCGAGGCCTATAACCGCGCTGGAACCAAACTCGCCGCAGACGGTCTGCGCCTCTGCTACCACAACCACGATCACGAGTTCCGTAACGTCTTCGAAGGAGTTAACGCCCTTGACCTCCTCGCCCAGAACACCGACCCGAAGGCGGTCTATTTCACGATCGACGTGGGCTGGGTTGAAGTGGGTGGTGGCGATCCGGCGGTTGTCCTCGCCGGTCTAAAAGGGCGTGTCCCCGCCATTCACGCCAAAGACTTCGCGGACCTTGGCGACCGGGGGAGTTTTACTGCCGTTGGCTCTGGCGTCGTTAATTTCACTCGTGCTCTCAAAGCGGCGGAAGAGAATGGCGTTGAGTGGGTCGTCGTCGAGCAGGATCGACTCCGCAACCTGTCGGCTATGGATACCGTACGTGCGGCCGTCCTCAATCTGAGGGAAAGAGGCTTACCGAACTAGCATGCCAAGGCTACGGAAGGCGGTCGCCTAGGCCACTAGAAAAGGCTGTTTTGCAAAGGCCGCGCCTGCTCGACGATCACCGCATGCGAAATCGATTCTCCCTGATCGTCCAAGTGGAACACTTCAACACCGCGACGAGATAAAGCCTCTCCGACCAGCCGAAATCGATGACACCGATGTGGTCGTAAGCAGCCGCACATGAGACAAACCGTCCGGCTCTCTGCCGCCTGGATAAGTCTGTCTAGGCCTAACGCTAGCTTTGGCTCATCGAAGAACGGTGCCAGTTCTACCGAATCCGGGTCTTTGCAAAGCACCGGCGAATTCTCAACTCCGCCCAACGTATCGCCCATGTAGACGTACCGCAGACCCGTTTCCGGAACGATCCGTTGCAGGCGTTCACGGCGGAAATCTTCCCAGTAGCCCGACTGCGGCACACTGCGCACGTCCACCAAATGCGTCACGTCATGCCGCTTCATGAGCGCCATGAAATTCTCAAAGCCACGGTTGCCGTACCCGGCGGTGAGGATGGGCACAAGGAGAAAAGACGCCTGAACTGGGCCAAAGGGCGCAGGGTTTCGGTTTCTTAAAGGTGAACTGGTACCTTTCTTCGCCGTGGAACTGGACCAAGACATCTACGGGATCGACCCGCACGAATACTGTGGGATCGTGATGAATCAGCCGGAGGAGCAGATTCCCCAGTCGCTGGCTCAGGAGACGGTCCGCGTGGGGAGTCTCGAACTTTGGCAGTACCAGGCTTTTGTCCACCACGATCATCCCGTCATCGGCCATGAGGATGGAGGGATCGAGATGGAGGTGGAGGTGGCCAAGTTCTGGGCCGAGACGCTCGAATCCCGGTTTCCCGAAATGCGATTCGTTGTTGAGGTGGCTCCTCTCGAGCAGATCACCTGGTACCAGGTCACTCGAAGCTCGCCAACGAGCGACCACGAGGTTTTTGAGGAATACACCGCTTCGTTCCGCTTTAAGATTCCTCGCGCATCGGCTACATCCGATACGGAGAATCTGGCGGAGCTGGTCGAGAAAGCTTACGAGATGGCAAAGGAACAGTCCGGTCGAACCGGGGCACTTGGCCGGTGCGAGCGATGTGGGGCTCTTGACAACTTCTCGTCCGTAAGCGAATCTCCAATTCATCGAGGAATTCGCCTCATCCAATGCCTCTCCTGCGGTTCAGATCTCGTTCACTCGACAAGAACGATCCGGAACCTGGTGGGACCGAAAGACTCCCTTCCACCGGTGCGAAAGGGAGGATAACACAGCCTTACTTGCGGTTGCGGCGGCGCAGGACGCCGAGGGCGCCAAGACCGAGAGCGGCCATGGTGGCGGGCTCCGGAACGGCCTGGACGCTGACGTTGTCCAGGGCTGTTCCGTAGGCGCTGTTCTCGTTGCTGGCGAACATGAGAGTCGAGGTCGTGGAGTTCGCGGTGAACTGGAACGACTTGGTCGACCAGCCCATGTTCGGCTTGCTCGTGACCGTCGAATCGAACGAGTAGTTGGCCGAGTCGGCGGCGGCGGAAACGGTCATCGACTTGAGCGAGCCGTTGTCCGGGTTGCCCGCCATGTCGAAGGTGACGGTGTAGGTCTGGCCGATGAGCGTGTCGAACGACTGCGCGAGCGAACCCGCGGCGCCGCCGGAGAGGTCGATGCTGCGCTCTCCGTTGGAGGCCTGCCAGTAGGAGCCGATGTAGTCGACGCTATGGCCGCCGATCGTCCAACCGGTGATCGAGCCGTTGCCGGCGGCGAGTTCGGTGAAAGCGCCGGGGGCGGTGCCGGTCTCGAACGAACCGTTCTGGAAGCCGGCGGCGGAGGCAACGGAGCCGAGGCCGAGGGCGGAGAGGAGGGCGAGGATTTGGAACTGCTTCATTGGAAATGGTCCAGAGCAAGCGAAGACCGCTTGTCTGAAACCAAGGAAGCAACTTTCGTGCCAAACCGCCTCCCGCCTGGAAGGGGGGGTTACAAAGGGAGTTGCCGGCTGGAAGCCGGCACTACTTGCCGCCGGTCATGGCGAGGCCTTTGACGAAGTACCGCTGACCGACAAAGAAGATGATCACGATGGGGATCATGACCATGACGGAGCCGGACATGATGAGGTGCCACTTCGAACTTTGGAGCGAGTTGTACGTGCTAAGACCGAGTTCGTTGGTCTGGAGCGCGGGGTCGTTCAGATAGAGGAGAGGACCCATGAAGTCCTTCCAGTTGAAGATGAAGCAGAGCACACCGACGGTCGCTAGCGCGGCGCTGGAGAGCGGCATGATGATGCGGCTGTAGATGGTCCAGTGGCCGGCGCCATCGAGCACCGCAGCTTCATCAAGCTCCCGGGGGATGCTAAGAATGAATTGACGGAGCAAGAAGATGTTGAAGGCGCCGCCCCCGAAGAAGGCGGGAATGGTCAGGGGCTTGAACGAGTTGACCCAGCCGATCTTGGCGAACAAGACGTAGGTGGGGATCATCGTGACGATGCCGGGGAGCATCATCGTGCTGAGCAGCAAGAGGAACAGGCGGTCTTTGCCAGGAAACTTCAGGCGAGCAAAGGCGTAGGCCACAGCGCTCGACGAGAGGAGAACTCCGATCGTCGATACGACGGAGATGAACGCCGTGTTTTTGAGGAAGAGACCGAAGCTGACATTCGGATTCTCAAGCACGTAGCGAAAATTCTCGAACGTCGCATGGCGGGGCCAGGCCCAGATCTCCGTCATGCCCAACTCTTTCTCCGACTTCAACGCGATTGCCATCATTACGTAGAAGGGGATTAGAAAGACGAGGGAGCCTAGGATGAGAAGCGAAACAAGAACCAGACGGCTGGTTAAGCTTGTAACGGTCGCTTTGCGGGCCGAATCTTGGGCGGCCCTTTCGGCTAGGTCCTGGCCAAGGAGTTCGGCCATTAGCGTGCCTCCCCTTCGTAGTGAACAAGCTTATTGCCTTGCATCTGGATAATCGTAAAGACCAGGATCATTAGGAAGAGCACCCATGCGAGCGCCGATGCGTAGCCTGCGCGAAGGACGCGAAACATCGCGTTGTATGCGTTCAGCATGAAGAGCATCGTCGCGTTGTTGGGCGTTCCCGCGCCGCCGGTAAGGACGTACACCTGAGTGAACGACTGGAAGGCGCCGATGAAGCCGGTGATGGTGGTGAAGAAGAGGGCGGGAGAGATTAGGGGAACGGTGACGTTTCGGAATCTTCGCCAGGGCCCCGCACCGTCAAGAGTTGCCGCCTCGTAATAGAACTGCGGCACTCCTTGGAGGCTCGCGAGAAGGATGAGCATTCCTCCTCCGGCACCAAAAAGACCCATGAAGATGATCGAGCCTAGCGCGGTCTTTTCGTTGCCGAGCCAGTTGATCGCACCGTTGCTATCGGCGAGGCGGGCCACCGCGTGGCTCACTCCAGGGGTATGGGTAACGATCCCGTTGATCAGACCACCCTCCGGTTGAAACAGCTTTTGCCAGATCAAAGAGGTGGCTACAGGCGATGCCAGGGCAGGGATGTAGAAGCAGGTCCGCCAAATCGCGATGCCCCTTACCTTAGTGTTTAGTAGCAGTGCCAAGGCGAGGGAAAACATGATCCCCAAAGGCACGGATACAAGGACATAGATCAGGGTGACGGTGATCGATTTCCAGAAAACTGGGTCAACGTGGAGTGCCTCGTTGTAGTTGCCGAGACCGCGCCAGCGAGCTGGGCGAATAATGTCCCAGTCCGAGAAGCTCATGATCAGCGACAAGATCATGGGGCCTGCGGTAAGAAAAACGAGACCGAAGAGCCAGGGGGACAAGAAGGCGAAAGCCGCCCGCGCCTCGCGCTTTTCTCGGAACGTCCGCTTCTTCCCAAGCTCCGGTCCGAAAACCCAAGAGAGCACGCCGAAAGCCAGCAAGCCGCCCACGATGCCCGCGGTCGTCCAGTTGAACGGCTCCAGGGTTAGCTCTTTACGCAACGTGTCGAGGCGAGCCTGTGCGATAGGAACGCTCTTGCCAAAGGCCTCCTTGGCGGTGAGATCACCTTGAAATACCAACGTCTCGGGTTGGCGGGCGATATCGTTGACTTCTTTGAAAAGGGGGCCGGTGGGCGCGAAAACAACGTGGGGTTCGGCTTGGTCGGTGATGATACGGTTGTGCGGAACCTGCTGTGCGGCCGGGGTATTTGGACCGGGGATCCACGGCTCTTCCAGAGCAAGCTTTCGGATAGCGGGCTGTGCGATTCCGGCCTCCGCCATCGCCTTCATTCCGTGCGGGCCAGCCATCCAACGGGTCAGCTCCCAAGCTTCCTTGGGATGGGCGGTCTTCGCCATGATCGAATACCCGGAGCCGCCGGTCGGGGTGGCGCGGAATGGCTTGCCGCCAGGACCGTTGCGGTAGGCGGGCGAGAGGGCGATATCCCAATCGAATCCGCCTTCGGACGGTTTGCCGATCTCTTGCCGGAGTTGCGGCGTGATCCAGATGCCGCTCAGCATCATCGCACACTTGCCCTGGGTGAAGAGCTGCCGGGCGCTGGTGCCGCCGAGCGCGATCGTGGATGGGATGAGGCGGTCCTTCACCGCAAGGGTCGAGTAGAGATCGTAGGCGTTCAAGATACGGGGATCGTTGAACAGAAGCTTCTTCGGATCTTCCGGGTTATCAACATATCGGGCACCTTGTCCGAGTACGAAGGTGTCGATCAGTTGGTTCGGACCGTCTGGAACGAAGCCCCACCCGGTGACTTTTCCGGAGGCGTCCTTTTTCTGAAGCTTTTCCAGAATGGTCCGGAAATCCCTAGGATCTTCCGGATGCGGCTTGAAGTCCCAAGTCCAACTGCCATCGGGGTAGGGAATGCCGGCCTTATCCAGCGCCTGCTTGTTGTAGTAGACGATGGCGATCGGCGCGATGTCCCGGGGCAGAACGTAGACGGTCGGACGGTCTTTGTACTTGCCGTCGTGCATCGACTGCGCGTTGAGGATACTCGGGTAGTAGTCGTCGAACGAGAAGCCGGGAGTGTTCGCGCCCAACTCGTTCAGCGGCATCAGCGCGCCGCGGCTGGAGTATCGCTGGAAGAAATCCGGGTTCAGCATCGCCACATCCGGAGCGACGCCGGCGGCGTACTGAGTTAGGAGCTTATCGAAGTAGAAGTTGTAATCGACGTTCTCAAGTTTGACCTTGATGCCCGGGTGAGCGGCTTCGAAGTTTTTACATTCCTTTTTGAGAACTTTGAGCGATTCGTCACCGTCCCAAACGGCGAAGCGAAGAGTGATTGGCTCCGCCGCCCGTACGAATACGGCAGCGAGCACCAATAGAAGCAGGAGGAACGTCTTCGTTATTCTCACGGCGATGTGATCACTATCTTAGCGTAACCGAGGTTTATCGGTATATCACGCCGTGTCTAAACTCGCGCTTTTTCGCGAGCCGCGGGCAAAGCTGCCTTGTCCGGGGCCAGATCGTTCTTGCCCCGCTCAATGGTCGTCATGGCCTTGCCGACCACCCCTTCGAGCTGGGCGAGGACATCGTAGGCGTACTTTTCGGCGCCGCGGCGCATGTTGAGCGCCTCGCGGTCGGCGGCGGCGCGAATCTCCTCGCTCTGGGCCTTGCTGAGCTTAAGGATTTCGCTGTCCGCCAACATCCGGCTCTGCTCGAGGCGGGCCTGCTCGATCGCTCGTTCGGCCTCCATGCGGGCCTCGACGTGGATTCGCTCCACTTCTTTTCGGGCGTTCTCCAGAAGGGTGGCCGCATCCGCGCGGGCCTCCTCCATGATTCGGTCCGATTCGCGCATCGTGCTGGCGGCATTTTTCAGCTCTTGAGGCAGGGAAGCGCGAATTTTCGAGATCTGCATGCCGATCTCATCCCGGTCTAATCCCCATACGAGGCCCAAGAACTCCTTTGGAGAGTCGATCATGTTCTTGAGGTCTTCGAGTTGACGGAGGATGTCCATGGGGCCAAGGGGATTGTGCCCCATTTACGCGCCCAACGGTAGGCTTTCTTCTGGGGAGGGTAGCCTTTCTTTCGGGACATGCAGACGCTTAAGGACGGAACGATTCGCCTCACCTGGACCGACCTTGGACGGCCCGGCGGAAAGGGCTACACGGCGGTCCCCTCCGGCGGACAAGTGCTGCTCGACGATGCTGACCTCCTGTACGCCCAGCAGTACCTGGACAAGGGCTACGAGCCGGAATTTTTCGTCCGCCAGTCGGAAGCCTTGCAGGGCCGGTACGTCGTGATTTCGCGCGTTCGGGCGTAGGTCAGACCCGGGTTGGGTACAAATTCCTAACCCCTTTCCCCCTAATCCCTAACACCAAACCCCCGTTTCGGGTAGCTTCATCGTGCCCCGGCAGCGCCGCCGGAGAAGGATCTTCGCGCGTGCTCGATCAGAACTCCATCAGGAACAACTATCTCGCCTACGGACTTACCGACGACCAGCTTCTGCGCGTCGCGTCCCTCGCGACGGAACGGACCCTCCAAGGTGGAGAAATTCTCTGCCGCCAAGGCGATGTGGGCGGCGAGATGTACATCGTTTTGGAAGGCCACCTGAGCGTCCAAACCGCGGAAGGTGAGCACCTGGCCGATGTCGGGCCCAACTCCGTTGTCGGGGAGATGGGACTAGTCGAGACCCGCCCCCGCTCGGCGACCGTGGTCGCGAAGGAAGGCGCCCGCGTCGCAGCGATTCGGTCGTCCGATCTTCGCGAAGAGATGGTTACGGATGGCCACCTTGGTTTCCTTATGCTCTGCAACATCACCCGCGTTCTCAGCGACCGGCTCCGCCACACGGACGCCAAGCTTGAGGCTCTAATGATCACGCCGCAGGAAGAGTAGGCAGGTCAGCGGGCTGGTAGTGCTTTATACACTAATTCCGTCCCGCTTGCGCAAAGAAAACGCAATGGAGGGCGATGGGGAGTCCGAATGGGCAAAACTATCGTAAAGTGGGATCAGGTCCATGCGTCGATCCTTCTTTTTTGCCCTTCTTCTCGTGTCGTCATCGGCCTTTGCCGACGAGATCACGCCTGAGCGTGCTCAAGTACTCACCAATGTCTCGTCGGCCCTGAAGACGAGCGCCTTCGTCCCCGGGATCGACCTGACCCGCTGGGACGTTATCGCCGCCGAGAGCAAGGATAAATTCGCCGCCGCCAAAACGGACGACGATTTTGCCCGCGAAGTCAATGCGGCGTTACGGAAGTTCGGCGCCAGCCACTTCCGGTTCATGACCCCGCGTCAGGACGAGACGCGGCGCACGCAGAAAACCATCGGTCTCGGTCTAACCGTCGCCGGATCGACGGGCGGCCCCGCCGGTGGCGCGGTTGCTCAAGCGGCCAAACCGACCCCGCCCTCCACGAGTGGCTTGAAAGTGAACGCCGTCGGCCCGGGAAGCCCCGCCGATAAGGCAGGCATCAAGGCGGGCGACATCGTTCTAAAGATCGACGGCAAGCCCGCCACCCGCGAAGCCTTACAGGGCGAAGAGGGCAAGACGGTGAAACTGCTTCTTAAAGGACGCAAGGAGCAGGAGTTGAAGTTTGCCCCTTACTCGCTCCGCCGCCCAGCGACGTTGACCAAGGTCGACGACACCACGGCCCTGTTCCGTCTCCCAACTTTCTCCACGGGCTACGACCGGGCCGAGGTGGAGAAGTGTATTACCGAGGCCACGAAGTACCCCAACCTGATCGTCGACCTTCGCAACAATGGTGGCGGCGCGGTGGTGAGCATGCAGCACTTAATGGGCCTGTTTATGCCTTCCGACGCGAACGTCGGAACGTTTGTGACTCGCCCGCTGGTGAACGCCTACTCGGAGAAGAACAAGCTCAAGGGAACTCCGGACCCGGTGGCGATCGCAAACTGGTCGCGCTATGCGCCTTCCTGGAGCAACCGTCAAATCCGTCCGGCTGCCCGCGAGGGTGGACCGCTCTATAAAGGCAACCTTGCGGTCTTGGTGAACCGCGGTTCAGCCAGCGCCAGCGAAATTTTTGCCTCGGCCGCACACGACGTGATCGGCGCGGATGTGATCGGAACGCGGTCGATGGGTGCGGTTTTAGTGTCGGTCTTCCGATCAGTAGGGAGCGGGTTCTCGCTCCAATATCCGACCAGTGACTACGTCACCGTGCGGGATCGCCGCTTGGAGGCGAACCCGATCGTTCCCGTGGTCGAAGACAACGATCCCAATGCGGAGGTTCTGAAAGCCTCTTATGTGCTCCATCGAGCGCAACTCCGAAAGGAACGGTTCGGAAAATCGTGAACGTACGTAGGACTATCCACATGAGCTTTTCACTCCGAATTCCGGGCAGGCTCTCCGCGCTTGCCGCGCTGGCCTTGCTTGCAACCGCCTCGATGGCGCAGACGGTCGACGGTAAGCCTGAGATCAAGACGGAGGTGCTTGACCGCATTACGTCGCTCCTTACGAATCGGGCCTATGTGCCCGGCCTGAACTTCGCCCAGTGGCAGACCTTTGTCGAGAGCGAGAAGGCCAAGCTGGACGAGTCGAAGAACGATGAAGAGTTCAGCTTCGCGGTAAACGAGGCGCTCACGAAATTTGGAGCGAGCCATATCTACTTCGCCTCTCCCCGCGCGGCCACCGCGCGAACCTCGAACAGCATCGTTGGGATCGGAATTACGCAGCAGAAAGTTGACGAAGGCACGTTGATCGTCCGCACGGTCTCCGGCGCGCCGGCGGATAAGGCAGGCCTCGTGCCCGGCGACATCATCACCCTGGTCGACGGAAAGCCAGCCGACGGTCCGAAGGGAATCGCGGGCGAAGAGAGTACGAATGTCGTTCTCACCGTGAAGCACACCGACGGGAAGTCGCAGGAATACACCCTGACCCGCAGCCGGTTCAGCACGAAACGGGTGGAAGAGTTGACCGAGGTCGACAAGAACACCGCCAAGCTGACCGTCTACACCTTCGATCTGAGCTACGACGGCGACAACGTCGAGAAACTGATGAAGCAGGCGTCGAAGTACAAGAATCTAATCCTCGACCTCCGCGATAACGGCGGCGGGGCGGTTCCGAACCTTCAGCACCTCCTCGGGTTGTTCGTTTCTGAAAAGAAGTCCATTGGCACTTTCGTCAGCCGCCGTCTCGCCTCAGATTACGTCGATAAGACCAAGGGTTCGGAGAAAGACGTCCTGAAGATCGCCGAGTGGTCTCGTTCAGCGGATCGATGGAAGGACAGCGACAACACCCAGATCAAGCCTTTCCAGAACTCGAACGTGCCGCTTTACAAAGGCCACGTCGCCGTCCTAGTGAATCGCTTCTCCGGCAGCGCCAGCGAAATGTGCGCGGCGGCGCTTCACGACCTGATCGGCGCGGAAATCGTCGGGACGAAATCGGCAGGCGCCGTGCTCGTCTCGGTCATCATGCCCGCGACGAACGGGTTCACCCTGCAGTATCCGATTAACGACTATGTGACGATTAAGGGCCTGCGGATCGAAGGCAACGGCGTCGTCCCGACGACCGAAGTCGAGGATCCGAAGATCCGCTTCCCGAACACCAAGGATCCGGTCGTCGAAAAGGCCGCCGCACTTCTGGCGGGCATTGGCGGACGCAACACGCAGTAGCTGTCGTTGACGATGGCCCGGAGTCGTAAGATTCCGGGCCGTCTTTGTCCGTCGTCGGGCATGATGTTCTCATGTCCGGCCCCAGCCGCAAGGATTTTCTTCGCACAATGTTGGCTTCGACCGCTGCCGCCGCCCTTCCCGGGTCGCTCAGTGCGGCGATGCAGAAGTCGGGCGAGATTTCATTTGAAGACCTGAGGGCGGCGGCGAAGGTGGCTGGGGTTACGTTTAGTGACGCGGAACTTAAGGTGATCCTGGAATCTGTCCGCCAAAGCCGGGCTAGCGCGGACACGCTCCGCGGTGCGGGGCTGTCCAATGACTTAGAGGCGGCGACCCGCTTCGTTCCGCTCGGCGGCGGCTCTGTAAAGGGCAAAGTCTCGGCGAAGGCCGGGTCCGTAAAAGTGACACGTGCCGGTCTCTCCGAAGACGATCTCGGCTTTTTGAGCGTCGCCGAGCTTGGTCACTTAGTCAAGACGAAGGCCATCACCTCGCGCGAACTGACCGAACTCTCCTTGGCCCGTCTGAAACGCCACTCCCCGAAGCTGCTCTGCGTCGTGAACCTGACGGAGCAACGGGCGCTCCAGGAAGCCGACGTCGCAGATCGAGAGATTGCCGACGGTCACTATCGTGGCCCGCTCCACGGCATTCCGTACGGCGTGAAGGATCTCTTCGCCGCCAAAGGCGCGCCCACGACCTGGGGCGCGGGGCCTTACCGCGATCAGGTTCTCGATTTCGATTCGACGGTCGTCGAGAAGCTACATGCTGCCGGTGCGGTGCTGGTGGCTAAGCTCACCTGCGGGGCGCTGGCGATGGACGACAAGTGGTTCGGCGGTCAGACCAAGAACCCCTGGAACCTCCAACAGGGAAGTAGCGGTTCCTCGGCCGGCTCCGCCTCCGCCACTTCGGCAGGGTTGGTGCCCTTCGCCATCGGTACCGAGACCCTCGGCTCCATCGTTTCGCCCTCCATCCGCTGCCGGGTGACCGGCCTGCGCCCGACCTACGGCCGGGTGAGCCGCCATGGCGGCATGGTCTTAGCTCAGACAATGGACAAAGTGGGGCCGATCTGCCGGACGGCGCAGGATGCGGCGCTGGTTCTGGCCGCGATCGCCGGAAGCGACCCTCGCGATCCGAGCGCCGTCGATCACCCGTTCAGCTTCCCGCAACGGATCGATTACAAGAAGCTCAAGGTTGGCGTGCTCGTGCAGGCCAGCCGGAAGGAGATGGCCCTGCCGGAGTTTCCGGTGACGAAGCTATTGAAACAGCGTGGCGTCCACCTGGCCCCCATCGTCTTCTCGGCAATGCCCGCCGGAACGACCGATCTCCTGGAAGCTGAGTCGGCCGCCTACTTCGACGGCCTGACGCGCCATCCGGATGAGATCGCAAAACTCCAGAACTCCCTCTGGCCCGATATCTTTCGCGGCGCCCGCTTCATGTCGGCGGTCGACTATCTCAATGCTCAGCGGGCACGGACGCGGTTGATGCGGACGTTCGAGGAGGAGTTCGGCGATTTCGACTTCTTCGTCACCGTCGGCGGCGGCTACACCCTCGCCCACGTAAACCTAACCGGCCACCCCCAGATCGTCATCCCGCAAGCGGATGGGACCAGCGTCTGTCTGGTTGGGCGCCTCTATCGGGAAGACGTGCTGTGCACCGTCGCGTGGGAGCTTCAGAAAGCCATTGGGGCGCACAAACTGCGTCCAACCCTGTAGCCCGGGATCAGGCGGCCGCTTCTCGAATCGCTTCCTTCAAAGCGGGACCAATGCCGTCGACCTGATCCAGAAGGCCCGACGCTTCCGCTGCCTTCAATTCAGCCAACGACTTCACCCCGATGGAGTTGAAGACATGTTTCGCCGTCCTCGCGCCCAAGCCCGGAACTCGAACCATCTCGACCACCGACCACGGGGCTTGGCTCTCCCAATCCCGCTGTTTGCTGCAGACCCCATCCTCCAAGATCTCTTTGATGTAGCTCTGAATCAACGGCCCGACGCCCGGAATCTCTTTGAGTCGCCCCTCCCGCCGCATCGTCAGCACCGGCTCGTTCATCTTTTCGATGTAGCGCGCGATGTGGGTGTAGCGGGTCACATGGCTCTCCTCGTACCCCGCGATGATTAGGAAGTCGCGAAGGTCTCGGAGGGCCTGCGCCATCTCCTCGTTGGTCATAGCCCATCATATCCGCATGGACGTTTTGACGCGGCTCAGTCGCCACGACAAGTGGGCGCTGGCCGGAGGGAAGGGAGCACTTTCCGCGCCGCCCTTCCCCAAGCACCTCACCGTCCCGGGCTTCTGGGATGAGTGTTATCTGGCCGATCTTCGTCTGCCACGGCTCTTCACCGTCCTGTTTCTGAGCGATGGAAAGCCAATTCACCTCTGCGGAGAGGTGGTCGATTGGAATCCCAGTCGCCTCCGCTTGCGCTACGATAGCGACGTCTTTACGATTGAGGAGACGCGCTGTGTCTCGGAAGGCAATGCTTTTGTTTCGCAGCTGACACTCGTCCGCGGTTCGGGACCGATCGATACCTTCCTATGGTCCCACCTGGAGCTTTGCGAGCCCGGCGTTGGAGCACCCTGGACTTCGATCGGAGATGTAAGTCTCGACGCCGAATCGATCACCGCCTCTTGGAGGACCGCGTGGCCCGCAGAGGTGAAGCCGGATCGAACGGGGATCGAGTCCGAGTCTACGCAGGGAAGCGGAACGATGCTTGCCGCGAGACCGCTATGGCTCTCCTTAGGGGGCGATGCGCCCCGCGTTTCTCACACGATCAACCTGGCGCAACGGCACGATGAGTCTCCGTTGTACGAACTAAGTCCTTTGCCGGATAAGTTTAAGCGGGGTTGCTTACCGGGTGATATCAAAGCTTTGGTCGGGGTTCCGCCGATTGAAGGACTGCTTCATGTGGTGGGTCACTACCGCCTCGAGTCAGGGCGTCCCTTGACCCTTGCTTGCGGGACAGGCCTCTCGAAACAGGAGGCAGCGAGATCGCTTGAGGAGATCCGCAAAGCCGATCCCGTGGCGAAGTCGCGAAACGATTGGAACGCCTATTTCGCGTCGGTCCCGCAGTTGACCAGCGAAGATCCGTTCATCGCCAATGCCTACTGGTACCGGTGGTTTGGCCTCCGACTGAACACCGTCGACCTTCCCGGCTACCGCCTCCTCACCGAGGAAGGTCCTCAGGAAGCCGGCCCGTTCGTAACCGAAGGAATCGGCTTCTTCCGAAACTTCGTCTCGTACTCCGCCCAAGCGCATCTTCGCGAGGTGTCTTGGATGCGTGATCCGCGGCTGGCGGTGGGGATCCTTGACAATCTGGCGGTGATCCAACGAGCCGACGGTTCGTTCCCGGGCCACAACTATTCCGCCCGTCCGCCACGTGACTTCTATCACGCCGATTTCGGCACCCCCGTCTCCCAACTGTTCGCCCTGCACCCCGAGGCGATCGATCGTCCGCACCTCGCCGCCCTTCGCCGCTATGCGGACTATCTGCTGCGCGATCGGACGCTCTCAAAAGACACAACCGGCCCTACGATGTTCGACGTCTTCGATCAGAACGAGACCGGGCAGGAGTACATGAGCCGCTACCTGTTCGCCTCGGAGGAGGCGGATCGGTGGGAAAGCTTCCGCTTCTCCGGAGTTGATGCGACGGTCTATGCGGAGCGAACCTTCTCCGCCCTGGCCAACTTCCGAATGGCCTCTTCGCCGTACGCCGCTTTTGCGGAAGGAGCGCGGCGCGGGCTGGCCGAGGTGGCGTGGGATCCGGAGGCTGAATTCTTCTGCGACGTGAAGGATGGTCACCGATCACCCGCCCGTCCCGCCACCGGCCTCTACGCGCTTCTGGTGCCCGGCCTTGAGGCGGAGGGAAGGGAAGCGGCTCGCCGCTGGTTGGCCAACCCGGGCGAGTTCTGGCTAAGCGCCGGTTTTCCTGCGACCGCCGTTTCTGACCCAACCTTCAGTTCGGAGGGCGAGTGGCGGGAGCGGCGCACGAACTGCCCGTGGAACGGGCGAAGCTGGCCGATGGCCAACTCCCATCTGGTCGACGGCCTAGCCCGTCTTGCCCGCGCGACGAGAGATGCGGATCTACGCCGCCTGGCCGGAGAAGCCCTTATCAAGACTGTCCGTCTGATGTTCCACGACGGAGACCCGACGCGCCCCAACTCGTTTGAGCATTACGACCCTATGACCGGCCGCCCCGCCCTTTACCGAGGTTACGACGATTACATGCATTCGTGGGTCGCGGACCTGATTCTTCGGCACGGCGCCGGGCTTACTCCAGGCTCGAATGAGCGAGATCCCTTGTTGGATGGAATAGAGGTCTTGTAGTTCGATAAACGCGGGAAACTAAATCCCGACTTTTTCGGGTAGATTCGGAGTAATGGTGGCGGGAAGACGGATTGAATTCCTCGAGCTTCGACGCGGCATGGAAGCGACGATCGTTGGCGTGAAGTGCGACAACGCGGCGGCACGGTTGATGGAGATGGGCATGACCATCGGCACGCCGTTCAAAGTCGTGAAGGTTGCCCCGTTGAACGACCCGATCGAAATCGACGTTCGCGGCTATCGTCTCTGCCTCCGACGCCGAGAAGCCGATTGCTTTGAGATCGCCCTCCGCGACTAAGACACCGCTGGTTGCCGTCGTCGGCAACCCCAACGCGGGCAAGACCACCCTCTTCAACGCCCTCACGGGGAGCCACCAGAAGGTGGGCAACTACGCGGGGGTGACGGTTGAGCGGGTCAGTGGCCCGCTTCGCCTTCCCAGCGGAACCGTCGATTGCCTCGACGTTCCTGGCATGTACTCGTTGTCTCCGCAGAGCGAAGACGAGCGGGTTGCCTCCGAATCGGCGCAGGGCATCAACGGCCAACCGACACCCGATCTTCTCGTTGTCGTCATCGACGCGGGAAACCTTGAACGCAACCTGTTCCTATTCTCCCAACTTGCGGAAACGAAGCTCCCCGTTCTCGTTGCCCTGACGATGGTCGACCGGCTCGCGGGTCGAGCGGAAGAGATCGATCTGGCGCGCTTAACGAACCTCCTTGGGGTCGACGTGGTTCCGGTGGTGGGCCACAAGGAACGCGGCCTCGCCGAACTCAAGGCCGCCATCGACCGAAACCTGGCGAACCCACGAATTCCGGATATCCGCCTCGGCCCTGCTGACTCTCGCGAATTCCATGCGGCCGCCCTTCGGGAAAGCCTTGGCCGCTTGGGGTCCGATATGGCGATCGGCGAAGTTCGCGCCGAGCTGGACGCGCCGACGAAAGAGTTCGAGGATTTCCTTCACGAGCACCCCGAGCTTCGCGAAACCTACGAAGCGGCGGTCAAGGCGCCCGAGGTTAAGCCGGTTCGGGACGCGGAAGCCCGATACGCCTGGGCAACCGTCGTTCAACGCGCGGCGATTCGGCGGTCGGCGGAGGCGCAGAAGCGCTCACGGACGGATCGGATCGACGCGATCCTTACCCACCGCGTTTTCGGTCTGGTCGTTTTCGTTGTCGTCATGTACGGCGTCTTTCAGTCGATCTATTCGTTTGCCAGCCCGCTGATGGACTGGATCGACGGGAGATTCGGCGCCTTAGGCAGCTGGCTTTCGCCGCACCTCGCCGGGGTGCCCTTCCTTCAATCATTGCTCGTCGATGGTCTGATCAAGGGGGTGGGCTCGATGCTCGTCTTCCTTCCCCAGATCCTGATCCTCTTCTTCTTCATCGCAATGCTGGAGGGGACGGGCTATCTGGCCCGGGCGGCGTTCCTGATGGACAGGCTTTTGGGATGGTGTGGGCTGAATGGGAGAGCGTTTATCCCGCTCCTCTCCTCTTTCGCCTGCGCGATCCCCGGGATTATGGCGGCGCGGGTCATGCCGGACCCCAAGAGCCGGTTGGCGACCATTCTGGTCTCCCCGCTGATGTCCTGTTCGGCGCGGCTACCCGTCTACCTGCTGCTCATCGGCACGTTTATCGAGCCGCGGTACGGCGCGTTCTGGGCGGGCTTCGCGTTGTTCGCGATGCACCTGCTCGGCCTCTTCGTCGCGATCCCGATCGTGTGGATCCTCAACCGAAAGGTTCTCAAGGGGGCCCGCCTGCCGTTCCTCCTGGAGCTGCCGCCCTATCAGTGGCCGAAGTGGAAGGATGTTGGCCTGGCGATGACCTTCCGTGCGAAGGTGTTTGTCAAGACGGCGGGAACGATCATCGTCTTTATGTCCATGCTGATCTGGGCCTTGAGCTCCTATCCGAAGCTCTCACCGGCCCGGGTTGCGGAGATCACTGCTTCGGCAGGTGACCGTGCGCCACAGGTCATTCAGGAAGAGGAACTCCGCGATTCGGCCCTCGGTCGTTTTGGCCGTTCGATCGAACCGGTGTTCCGCCCGGCCGGCTTTGATTGGCGGATTACGACCGCCATCCTCTCAGCTTTCCCCGCCCGGGAAACGGTCGTGCCCTCGCTGGGCATCATCTTCTCCCTAGGCGAAGTCGAAGGAGAGGATAAGGGCCTTCAGAAGGCGATCGCAGACGCCAAGTGGCCGGGACCGGAGGGGCGCCCGCTGTTTAACGACTGGAACGCCGTTGGCCTCATGGTCTTCTTCGCCCTCTGCGCGCAGTGCATGGCCACGCTAGCGACCGTTCGCCGGGAAACGAACTCCTGGAAGTGGCCGACGTTTATGTTCGTCTATATGACGCTTCTGGCCTACATCGCGGCCGTAGGGATCTACCAACTCGGCCGGGCCCTCGGCCAAGTCTAAGAAAGGCCCTGCAATCTGTAGGGCCCTTCGCCTTCTTAGAGCTTCGCGCCGACGCCAAGGAAGAAGCCGGAAAGCTGCTTCTCGCTCGACAGGATGCCGTGGAGGTCGACGTAGGTGGCGACCTTGCTGAACTTCTTCACGCTGAACGGTAGCTCGGTGCCGAAGTCGAAGATCAGACCGCTGGTGCCGTCGAACTGGCCGCTGCGGGCGCGGGATGCGCTGGCGTAGCCGACGCCGGCGCGGACGCCGAGGCCCTGGCTGAAGGTGTGGTGGGCGAAGAGGGTCAACCGATAGATGTCGGCATCATCGTCGCTGCCCTTCTTGATTCGGCCGCCACCGAAGAAGCTTGGCTCCAGGAGAAGGGTCTGGCCGAAGGCGGTGCCGACGGGGAGGGCGACGCCGATCTCCGGGCCTTCGATGGTGCGCGACTTACCGCCGGCGTGGAACTTTGAGGAGAATCCGTAGGAGAGGCGAACCTTGATCCCGAGCGGCTCGCTCGTGCTTTGGGCAAAGGCGGATCCCGCGATGGGAACGAGCAACGACAGAGCAAGCGCGCGCTTCATTGGGGGCCAGCATACCGGCCCCGGAGGATGAAGCGCGCGTTGCGCTAGTGTCCGCCTGGGCCGCGGTAGCCCGGGGGAAGACGCCAGTGGGAGTTGACGGTGCCCCCCGATTGGTAGGCGGCATCCGGTGGCGTCAGTTGAAGAAGCCGCCCGCTCGCGCTGAGCGCCTGAATGAACGTGCCATGGCGAGCCCTCTTGGTCGTCCCGGTTGCGGATCCCGGGAACGCAAGACGGGTGACGGAGGTCGTCGTCTTGCCGGGCTCGAAGTTCGAATCCGACCACCCGATCGAAAACCCGTCCGGAAGGCCTGATCCGAACGGTTTGGGATCGAAAGTCGATTTCGACCCGTTGTCGCTGGTCTCCGCGACCAATATCACCTCGTCTGGACTCTCGACAAGCGAAGTCAAGACGCCGCCGTAGGGAGCGTATATACCGTAGGCGCTGTCCACGGTCTTCTTCGCCGAATCCGCGCTCTCGTTATGCACGATCTCCGGCCCTTCCGCCGAGGGGCAAAGGAAGCTCTGGCGGGTGCTCATAAAGGGCGCTACATCCGAGACCCAAGAGTAAGGATTGCCGGAGGTGCCGAGGTCAGGAGTGACCAAGTCGCCTTGGGTCCGGGTGATGGTGGGGAAGCGGTTATCGTGCTGCTCGGCGTAGAGATTGATCGCCGCGTAGACGGCTCCCAAGTTCGAGATACAGCGATGTCGTTCGCTGTTCCCGAGGAGAACCTGGTAGACGAAGTACATCGGTACGCTCAAAACGACGAGCGCGATGCCAGCGATTTTGAGTTCGCGGGGGCTGATGTACTGGGTGCCGGATGCCTTCTCCCCCTCGACCGCGTTCGGGTCGAATGCATCGCTCATGGGGTCACCGCCGTGCTCGTCGCGGGCAACAGGTTGTACTGTCGGAGCGCGTCGTCTCGCTTATCCTCGTCCACTCGTAGCATCGTCGTTCCCCGTCGCTCAACGGTGGGAAGCATGCCGAGCTTGATCGACGTGCTGGGGACTTTGCGGGCGAAGGCGACGAGGGCGATGATCTCGCGGTCGTTCAGCGCGTTGCCAAAGACCTGCTTCGACTCCTCCGCGATCTCGGGGAGCTTGAACAGGTTGTGGAAGATCTGGCTCTTGAAGGCGGTCAGGAACTCCTTCTGGCGCTGCTGGCGGCCGTAGTCGCTTTCCGAGTCGTGGCGGAAGCGGACATAGCCCATCGCATCTTTGCCGTCCAGCGTCTGCGCGCCGGGGTTCAGATGGATGTGCAGGTCGCCCGCATTGTCGTCGTATTGCAGGCCGTTGCCTTTCTTGCCCTTCGGCACCACCACGGGCACGCCGCCGACGGTGTCGACGAGGGTCTGGAAGGCTTCGTAGTTGATCGCGATCGTCCGGTCGATGTGCACGCCGGGGAGAACGTGCTCCACGGCTTGCTGCATAAGGGCATTCTCTTCGCCTTTCTTGGCGATGTTGTGATAGCCGGTGATCTTGCGGGTGTCGTATCCGGGCAACTTGCAGGCCGTGTCCCGGGGGATTGAGATGCCGGTGATGGTGTTGTGATCGAAGTCAAGCTTGGCGACCAGGATCATGTCGGCCCGGGCGCCTTCCTTCGTGACTTCGGTGATGGCGTGCTGATGGCCCTTGGCATCCACCCCCCAACCGGTCATCTTACGGACTTCGTCGGTCCCGAGGATCATGAGTACGAGTCCGTCCTCGTCGTTGAAGGTCTTCTTCGGATCGGCATTGAGATAAGTGCGGGGATCGAAGATCATCGTGACGAGGGAGCTGCGGGTCATCATGTTGCCGATGACCCCGGCGCCGAGAGCGGCAAGGAGGAATAACCCATATCCCAGGTATCCAAGGACCCTTCGGAAAGGCGATGGCCGCGGCTTTGTCTTCATGCGTCGAATTCCATTGTGGCTGACGCCCGTTTTAACATCAGGTAGCGAGAACCGGTTCCCGCTGAGTTCGTCCTAAGTTTAGGGCCGGTGCGGGAGGATGACGCGGAAGGTTGCGCCTTCTCCGGGCTTGCTGTCGATTTCGACGCGTCCTTCGTGGGTTGCGGCGAGTTCGAGCACGATCTTGGTGCCCCAACCGCTTCCGCTGGCCTTGTCCCACATGGAGCGGGCGTTGCCGCTGAGGATCCGGCGAGCCACCTCTTTGTCCATTCCGGGACCGCTGTCGTGGACTTCGATGACGTGGCCTTCCGGTCCGAAGCAGTAACGGACCATGACTTCGCCAAGGAAAACCGCTCGCTCCTCGTCATGATGGGCCACGTCGTCCATCGTCTCTTTGACGGCTTTGATGGCATTGCCCACTAGGTTCTGGACGATGCGGAACAGGAAGAGGGGATCGTGGTGGGTGGGCGGGGCGTCCTCATCCAGATCGTAGCGGAGGGCGACGTGGTTGGCACGACCGTCGGCCTCCAGGAATGCGGCGGAGGTGTGGATCGTCTCTGCCAGCGGGGCCAAGACCATGTCAGGACGGAGGGTGCGGCCCGCCGACATGTCGGAGATGAGGTGCGAGTAGCCCACGATCCGGTCCACCGAGTCCTTCAGGTCCATCAGGGTGGGGGCCAAGGTCTCCATGTACATGGCGAGCTTCGGGTCGCCCGTCTTCTCGCCCACGTGGTCTTCCATCGCCTGCATGACCATCTGCCCGAGGCTTAGGTGGGCGTACATACTCGCCGCGAGGTTGCCGATGTCGTGGCTGACCTTGCCCATGCCGAGCAGGGAAGAGGCCTTTGCCATCTCTTCGGATAGCCGCGCGTTGCGGTAGGCCATGGTGGCGACGGAGGCGACGGTGTCGAGGACGGCGCAGTCGTTTTCGGAGAAGCCGCCTTCGACTTTATTGATCAGCTGCACGACGCCGAGGGGCTTTTCGCCTTCGATCGTCAGCGGGACGGCGACCATGCTGCGGACGGGGACGCCGAGGGCCTTTTCGAACTCGTTCCACTGCGACTGATCCCGCTCGGGGATGGTCTTGCAGATGACTTGACGCTTCTGAAAGGCCTCGCCCGCCATTCCGTAGTCATCCGGGATGTCGTGCATGGGCAGCTTGGCCTCGATTTCCGAGGGAAGGATCTGCCGGAACCGCAGCCGTTGGGCCGCGTCGTCGTGGACGTACAACGTACCGCCCGAGGCTTCGACGGCTTCTACGCAGATCACTAGGACCTCGCGCATGATGCCGTCGAAGGGCTCGGCTCCGGAGAGCTTGTGCGCCGCCGTTTGGACGGCGCGGATTAGGCGGTCGCGGTATTCCATCGCGTCGATTTTTTAGTCTACTAGGTCTAAAGACCTATTGAGACTCTGAAGTTCCCTCATCGCGACGGAAATTACGTTCAAACCCGCGATTCGTCGGCTCGTAGTAGACCCGCCCGGCGATGGCGTCGGGCAGGTGCTGCTGCTCGACCTTCGCGTCGGGAGCGTCGTGGGCGTATTGGTAGCCGGCGCCGTAGCCCAACTCTTTCATCAAACGGGTCGGGGCATTGCGTAGGTGAATCGGTACCGGATCGTTCCGCGTCGCCTCCACATCCGCCCATGCGGCGTTGAAAGCCTTGTAGACGGCGTTGCTCTTCGGGGCAAGCGCGAGATAGACAACGGCCTCCGCCAAGGCGAGGCGGCCTTCGGGCATGCCGATGAAGTGAACGGCCTGCTGAGCGGCCATGCAGACCTGGAGGGCGCGGGGGTCGGCTAGTCCGATGTCTTCGGTGGCCATTCGCACGATTCGACGCGCCAAATACTGCGGCTCTTCGCCACCTTCGAGCATGCGGGCGAGCCAGTAAAGGGAGGCGTCGGGATCCGAGTCTCGGACGCACTTGTGGAGGGCGGAGATGAGGTCGTAGTGCTGCTCGCCGTCTTTGTCGTAATTGACGACGCGGCGTTGGACGGTTGAGCGGACGATCTCGATGTCGACGTGGCTATCGACTCCGGCTGCGGCTTCTAGGGTTGTGAGTGCCGCGCGGGCGTCGCCGTTGGCGAGGGTGATAAGGGCGTTGCGGGCGTCGTCGTCGAGCTCGACGTCTGGGAGGCCACGTTCCTCGTCGTTGAGGGCGGCGTCGATGGCTTGTCCGATCTCTTCATCGGTTAGGGAGTTCAGGGTGTAGACACGGGCTCGCGAGAGGAGCGCCGAGTTGACCTCGAACGATGGGTTTTCTGTGGTCGCGCCGATGAGGGTGAGGAGGCCGCTTTCAACATGCGGAAGGACGGAGTCCTGTTGCGCCTTGTTGAAGCGGTGGATTTCGTCGATGAAGAGGATCGTGCGGCGTGCATTTGGGGCGAAGAGGCCGCCGCTGGGTTTGCGGGCTTCTTTCGCGTCTTCGACGGCTTTGCGGAGGTCGGCGACGCCGGCGCTGACCGCGCTTACGCGGATGAAGTGAGCGCCGCTCGTGCGGGCGACGATCTCCGCGAGGGTGGTTTTGCCGACGCCGGGAGGTCCCCAGAGGATGACGGAGCCGAGTTTGTCGGTTTCGACGAGTCGCCGGAAGGCGGCGTTGGGACCGACGAGATGCCCCTGGCCGAGAAACTCGTCCAGGTTCCGCGGGCGCATTCGGGCGGCGAGCGGGGCGATGGGGTCCATACGTTTAGGGGTTAGGGGTTAGGGTATTTGGGACTAAAATCATGGGGATTTCGAGCGGGATTTTACGGGGAAATCCCGTTATTTTATTTTTCCCGCCGAAGGATTTTAATAGTGTATTTACGCCTAATTTCGGCGGTGAGGTCGGGACTGGTGGACGTGTGTCTATTATAGCATTTTGGGGGTCTTGGGAAGGCTCTGGGACTGCCTATTTGGGGGAGGTGAAGCCTGGGACCACCGGATAGTAGCGGCTTGTTTGAGGGGCTGTCTTCTCTCCCCCTGCCCCCTCTCACCGCCCGATGGGGGCCTTTGCGTACACCGCATGGTTATCGCCGGGGCGACGAGAGGGGGTTCTTACCTATTCGCGGCCCAGACTCCAGCTAGTCCGTAGCCCAGAGCCAGATAGACGAAGAGGGCGTTTAGGAGGGCGTGGCCGAACATGAAGATTTCGCCTTTGGGCCAGTCTTCGGACTTGTAGTAGAAGGTGTCGAACACCAGACGCAGGATCCAGAAGCTGGCCATGAAGAAGGCGAGGCCGGCGGCGGCGCGTTCGCCTTGGATGAACGAGTTGTGGAGGACAAGAGTTAGGATCGCGAAGGTGATGACGGTGGTGACGATGAAGATCGCGTAGGTCCACATCAGCTTTCGGTTGAAGGGAGTGAGTTGGGCGAGGTCTTCGTGCCAGTTCAACCGTTTGGGCACTTGGTAGCTGGCCATGAGGACGGATAGCTGCATGATGGGAAGCGACCAGAGGACGGCGTGGACGTAGGTGACCAAAGGCCACTGGATCAGGACGCCGTGGAGCCAGGCGAAGGCAGGGGCGACGAGGACGTCACGGAACGGGGTGTGAAAGAGAATTGGGAGGGGCGCCAGGACCCAGAGGAACGTCCAGAGTCTCGATTTGACCTTTGCCTTTCGCTCGATCGTCAGTCCGAAGCATTGGAGGGCGAAGTAAGCGAGTGGCCCGCCCCAACCGGCTCCCGCAGGGTAGCTGATCGCCATCTCGTGGAGGAGGCCCGAGATGAGGAAGACGCCGAAGACAGCTCGTCGAAGGCCGAGGACGCGGATGAGGCCGGGGAGGAAGAGGCGGCGGTCCATCTCGACGAAGGCGAGGTTCCAGCGTTTTGTCCAGAACTCGGAGAGGGTTCGGCTGGCGAAAGGGCGGTCGAAGAGGGGGTTGACGGGGCGGCCGGCGAGGCGGAGGAGGCTGGTGAGGATTCCGCTTACGCCGAAGTGGAGGGTGCAGAGGGTGGCGGCGATTCCGAGCCATCCGGCGGCGAGGGGGCCGATCTGCGGATAGAAGAGGGCGATGGCGGCGATCGAGCCGAGACCGATGAGGGTTAGGGTGAGGCTACGGGCGAATTTGAGGCCTTCGCCGGCGGGGCACTCTTGGCTCCGATTCAGATTTTCGGCGTCCATGCCCGGCCAGATCGTGGCGTAGGCGAGGTTGAACTTGGTTTGGCCGCCGGCTACGAGCACGGCGGCTTTCATAAGATAGAGAAAGAGGAGGCTCGATGCGAGGAGTCGGCAGCCCGCGGGGACGTTGTGGAAGGCGACGAGGAGGATTAGGCCGATGGCGGGGAAGGCGAGGGCGGAGCGCTTGGGGAGGCCGAGGGCGGGGAGCACGGCGGCCAGGAGGAAAGCGATCGTCCATGCGACGGCAAACCAAGCGGTGGGCATGAAGTTATTATACTTTCAATAATCATTGAAAGTATTGAATGAGGGATTCGTCGATTACTGACGGTCCGCGACACCCTTCGGGGTCGATATGGAAGGATTTACTGCTCCCGGGGTCTTGCGACCCCGCGCTATCTTCCAAAGACCGCTCCGTGGTCACCGGATTGGCCCTCAAAGACGCTAGGAATGGAGGTGGCAAAAAAGCTCATCGAATTTGTCGAATCTTAGTTGGGCCCATTCGACAATGCTTTGATCATGAGCAGAGAGTTGATTCTTGCGATGTCGGTGTCGGTGGACGGGTTTGTTAGCGGGGTTAATGGGGAGATCGACTGGGTCTTTCGAAACCGGAGTGAAGCCAGTACACAGTGGCTTGTTGAGCGGATGGGACAGGCGAGTCTGATTGCGATCGGGCGTCAGTCGTACGAGGGCATGGCCGATTACTGGCCGACTTCGGACAATCCGTTTGCGCGGCCGATGAACGAGATTCCGAAGGCGGTTTTCTCGCGGAGTGGGGCGGTTGCGGCTCCGAGCATGGAGAAGTCCTCGGCCGCGGATCCGGCGGTGGTGGAGGGTTGGCGGAATCCGATTGTGGGTGGGGCGGATTTAGTTGCGGATATCAAGCGATTGAAGGCGGAGGGGGGCGGGCCGATTGTCGCCATCGGGGGTGCGTCGTTTGCGTCGAGTCTGATCGCAGCTAAGTTGGTGGACGTTTTTCGGTTGGCGGTGCACCCGGTGGTGCTTGGGCGAGGGCTACCGATCTTCGCGGGGCTGGAGGGGCCGGTCCATTTGAAGTTGGAGGATTTGAAGGAGTTTGAGACCGGGGCGGTGATTAAGACTTATCGGCCGGTTTACGGGGAGTAGGTTTATCGAGGGGACACCCGGACTCTCCCACCTCTGCCCTTCCCTCTCGCCGGAGCGAGAGGGAAGGGTTCTAAGGGACCGCTTCGCGGTCGCCGAGTACTACTCGGCGCTCCAGTTGGAGGAGGTCGTTGGGCCGCTTGCGGGATGAATCCCGCGGTCCCAGGCCGGTGTCGGTTTGCAAGAAGTAGCAAGCAAACCTGTCACGCCCAACGCGGGCACGAACCATCCCGCGGCTACAGAGTGAATTGGTACTTGGCCCACTTTCAACCGAAGCGTCCGGAGATGTAGTCTTCGGTGGCGCGCTCTTTGGGCGTGAGGAAGAGGGAGTCGGTGGTGTTGAACTCGACGACGCGGCCGGAGAGGAAGAAGGCGGTGTAGTCGCTGGCCCGTTGGGCCTGCTGCATGTTGTGGGTGACGATCATGATGGTGAACTCTTTTTTGAGTTCGAACATGAGGTCCTCGATGCGGGAGGTGGCGATGGGGTCGAGGGCGGAGCAGGGCTCGTCCATCAGGAGAATCCGGGGCTTTACCGCCAGCGTGCGGGCGATGCAGAGGCGCTGCTGCTGGCCGTCGGAGAGGGTAAGGGCGCTCTCTTCGAGGCGATCTTTGACTTCGTCCCAAAGGGCGGCTTTGATGAGGGAGTTCTCGACGATCTCGTCCAGCACGGCCTTTCGGGGTGCGTCGTGGATGCGGGGGCCGTAGGCGACGTTCTCGTAGATGGAGCGCGGGAAGGGGTTCGGCTTTTGGAAGACCATTCCGACCTCTTTGCGCAGCTCGTTCGGGTCGACCTCCTTGGCGTAGACGTCTTGGCTTTCGACGGTGACGGTTCCGGCGTGCCGGCTGCCCTCCACTAGGTCGTTCATGCGGTTGATGCAGCGGAGGAAGGTGGTCTTTCCGCAGCCCGAGGGACCGATTAGCGCGGTGACGGAGCGGGGGGCGACGTCCAGATCGACGCTATGGAGAACCTGCTTACTTCGATAGAAGAAGTCCAGGCCCCGCACGGAGATGCTGGGTTCGGCAATCACGACCCCTCAATGATGTCATAGGCGGTAATCTTATGGAACGATGAACGAAGGTTTGAGCGGCTGGTATGGCCTTTTGATGATGCTAATCGTCGCGGGAGGCGCTCTCCTCGTCGTTTCTGTTCTTGGCGCGGCCGCCCTCCGGCTGATGCTGAAGGACGACGTTTACTATCCGGAAGAGGGCTAGTCGGTAGTTCGCCTGGACCACCGGTGGGTTTAGGCTTGTTTGAAGGGCTGTCTGCTCTCCCCCTGCCCCCTCTCATCGCCCGACGAGACCTCGCGTACACCGGGCCGCCTGGGCCGGGGCGACAAGAGGGGGTTCTAGACTGGCCTTCCTCCGAAAGTGTCGAACGCCCCGTTTTGCGCCCGCTGTCTTAGCGCGTGATCGGCTAGAACGAGCGCGACCATGGCTTCCACCATTGGGACGGCTCGCGGTAACACGCACGGGTCGTGGCGGCCGCGGCCTTGGAGGGTGGTGGCTTCGTGTTCGGTCGTGACGGTGTCTTGGACCGACATGATCGTCGCGGTCGGTTTGAAGGCGGCGCGCAAGAGGATCGGCATTCCATTCGAGATTCCGCCCTGGATTCCGCCGGAGCGATTCGTTGATGTCGTCACGTGCTTGTCCGTGTCGGTGATGTAGGCGTCGTTGTGCTCCCTTCCGGTGAGGAGGGTTCCGGCGAAGCCGCTGCCAATTTCGAACCCCTTGCACGCGGGGAGGCTCAGCACGGCTTTACCGAGATCGGCTTCGAGCTTATCAAAGACCGGCTCGCCCCAGCCAGCGGGGACACCTCTGGCGACGCAGGAGAGGCTGCCGCCAATGGAGTTGCCGTCCTTTCGGATGGCTTCGATCCGTTCCAACATCGCTTGAGCGGCAATGGGGTCCGGGCAGCGGACGATATTCGATTCGACTTCCGTTTGGGTGACGGTGTCGGGGTCGACGTTGGAAGTTAGGTCGCCGACGGTGGAGACCCAGCCCACGACTTCGACGCCGAGGGTGGCGAGGAGGGTTTTGGCGATGGCGCCCGCCGCCACGCGGCCGATGGTTTCGCGGGCGGAGGCTCGTCCGCCGCCGCTGGGGGCGCGGATGCCGTACTTCTGGTCGTACCCGTAGTCGGCGTGGCTCGGGCGGTACTTCTCCCGCATCTCGTCGTAGTCTTTCGAACGCTGGTCGGCGTTGCGGACGATGAGGGCGATGGGGGTGCCGAGGGAGAGGCCGTCTTCGACGCCAGAGAGGATTTCTACGCGATCGCCTTCTTGGCGTTGGGTGGTGATGCGGCTCTGGCCGGGGCGGCGGCGGTCGAGTTCGGCTTGGATGGCCTCGATGTCGATGGGGAGGCGGGCGGGGCAGCCGTCGAGGATCACGCCGACGCCCACTCCGTGCGACTCACCGAAGGTCGAGACGCGGAAGAGGGTACCGAACGTGGAGGCCATGGGTAAAGGATACCGGGAGGCTTTCGAACATCCCAACCGATGTGGAGTGCGCAAATTTATTTGCGCTGTTGTCAGGAGATTTATCTCCGTAATTTCTACTTCGGTAGCGATCACGCTAATAAATTGGCTACAAGAGCGCTAACAAGTTAGCGCAGTCCACATGGGTTAGTCGAGTTTTTTGACCATAATCCAGCTTTCGTAGTTGGTCGTTGGGCGCCAGTCGGCTTGACCGACGATCATGAAGCCTCGACGCTGGTAGTAGACGATGAGATCCGTTGCTGGTTGGGCGGTGTCGAGGGTCAGTTCTTGGCAGCCGGCTTCTCGGGCCGCCCTCTCAACCTGTTCGAGTAAAAGATCGCCGATTCTCAACCCTCGACATTCTGGATCGACGCCGAATTGGCCGAAGGAGGCGATGGGGTGGCTGGGGTCGTAGTCGCCGTAGGGACGTTCGATGTCGAAGCGGAGGGTCACTACGCCGACGATCTTGCCATCTAGCTCCGCCACGAAGGAGGGGCCGGCGGCGAGGCGTTCTTGGGTAACGGAGGAGTCTTGGTGGGTGGCCAAGAAGCGGAGCCCTGCTTGGGCGTTGCGTAAATAGGAACGGTGGAGGAGATCGGTGATCTCCTCCACCGAGTCGGTGAGTTCTAGGGGACGGACCTTAGCCGTTGAGGGCTTCGGCGCCACCGACGACCTCGAGGATTTCCTTGGTGATCGCGGCTTGGCGCTCTCGGTTAGCCTTGAGGGTGAGGCTGCCGATCATCTTTCCGGCGTTGTCCGTAGCGGACGTCATGGACGTCATACGGGCGCCGAACTCGGAGGCGGTGCTTTCCAGCATCGACTGCCACACCAGGGTGAGGAAGTAGCGGGGAAGCAGGGCACCGAGAAGCTCGGCGGGCGACGGGTCGAACTCGAACTGGACGCTCTCTCCCACGACTTGACCCTTGGGGGCTTCGATCGGGAGGAGCTGAGTGATCTGGGGGACCTGCCGGATCGCGGAGAAGAACTTCGCGTAGCAGATGTAGACCGCGTCCACTTCGCCGCTCTCGTAGAGTTCGCGGGAGATTCGGGCCACTTCGGTGGCGTCCTGGAGCCGGGCTCCGCTGCTGGGGACGCTCATAGAGCCGACGACGTTGTAGTTCCGCTTGGTGAAGAACGTGGTGCCCTTCTTACCGACCGTGTAAAGGACCGTGTCGTACGGCTGTTCTTTGATGAAGTCGGACGACTTGCGGAGAAGAGACGTGTTGAACGCACCGGCCAGACCGCGGTCCGACGTGAGGACGATCAGCCCAATCTTCTTGATGGGCCGCTTGTCCATCAGCGGGTGCGACGGAAGCTCACCGGCGGCGCTGAGGCTGCCCATGACTTCGCGGAGCTTGTCGGCGTAGGGCCGGGCTTCCAGCACTCGGTCGGTAGCCTTCTTCAGACGCGCCGCGGCGACCAGCTTCATCGCCTTGGTGATCTGCTGGATATTCTTCGCGGCCTTGATGCGCGCACGGATCTGCTTAAGGGTTGCCATTTCGTAGGGAGTTAGGAAATTAGGTTTTAGGGAGTTAGGCTTAGGGGAGGAAACTAGAGAGTTACTCCTAACTCCCTAATTTCCTAACTCCCTAATCTCCTATTTAGCCCTTGAAGGTCGACGCGTATTCGGTGACGGCCTTCTTGAGGGTCTCTTCGATGTCCTTGCTGAGGGCACGCGTGGTGCGCATCGACTCGACGACATCCGGGTACTTCTCGTGCACGAAGGTGAGGAGGCCGACCGTGAAGGGTTTGACCTGCTCGTTCGTGATTTCGTCGAGAACGCCCATGGAACCGGAGTAGATCTGGATGACCTGATCCACAACGTCCATCGGGGTCGCGAGGTCCTGCTTCAGGAGTTCCGTAAGGCGCTGGCCTCGGATGAGCTGGAGCTGGGTGGCGCGGTCGAGGTCCGAAGCGAACTGCGAGAACGCAGCGACGTCGCGGTACTGGGCCATTTCGAGCTTCAGCTTTCCGGCAACGGACTTCATCGCCTTGATCTGGGCGTTTCCACCGACGCGGCTGACCGAGATACCGACGTTGATCGCGGGGCGAACGCCGGCGAAGAAGAGGTCGGGCTCCAGGTAGATCTGGCCGTCGGTGATCGAGATGACGTTGGTCGGAATGTACGCCGAAACGTCGCCTGCCTGGGTCTCGATAACCGGAAGCGCGGTGAGCGATCCACCGCCGTTGGCGTCGGAAAGCTTACAGGCGCGCTCCAGAAGGCGCGAGTGCAGGTAGAAAACGTCTCCCGGATAGGCTTCTCGGCCTGGCGGGCGGCGGAGGAGGAGCGAGAGAGCTCGGTAAGCCTGCGCGTGCTTGGAAAGGTCATCGTAGACGACGAGCGCGTGGCGGCCGCTGTCTCGGAAGAACTCGCCGATGGCGGCGCCGGCGAACGGCGCGAGGTACTGCATCGCATTCGAGTCCGAAGCGGACGCGACAACGACGGTGGTGTAGGCGAGAGCGCCGTGGGCTTCCAGCGTCGCGACGACGCGGGCCACGTTCGACATCTTCTGGCCGATGGCCACGTAGATGCAGAAGACCGGCTCGTCGCCGGACTCGTGGGTGCGCTTCTGGTTGAGAATCGTATCGATGCAGACGGCGGTCTTACCGGTCTGGCGGTCGCCGATAACGAGTTCTCGCTGACCCTTACCGATCGGGATCATGGCGTCGACGGCCTTGATACCGGTTTGCAGCGGCTGGGTAACGGGCTGTCGCTCGACAACGCCGGGGGCGATCGATTCGATTCGGCGGAAGCCGCTCGAAGCGATGGTGCCTTTTTCGTCGATGGGCTGGCCGAGCGCGTTCACGACGCGACCGAGCATGGCTTCACCGACGGGGATTTCGATAATGCGGCCGGTTTCGCGGACGGCGTCTCCTTCCTTGATCTGGATGGATTCGCCGATGATAACGGCGCCAATCGTCTCCTCCTCAAGGTTGAGGGCAAGTCCCATCGTGCCGCCGGGGAACTCGAGGAGTTCGCCCATTTGGCAGTCGGGGAGTCCATAAACGCGGGCAATGCCGTCGCCAACCTGCAGCACGGTACCTACGTGCTCGGTGTCGACGGTGCGCTCGAATTTCTCGAGCTCCTTCGTTAGGATGTCGGTGATCTCTTCGGGTCGGATGCTGGCCATTGGGGATCTCTGGGGTTTAAGCTTGTTTGAGGACGTCGTGGTGCAGCCGCTCGCGCAGCCGGTTCAAGTGACCACGGGCGGAGCCGTCGAGGACGAAGTTGCCGTAGGCGACGCGGACGCCGCCGATCACTCGGGGATCGATGGCGAACTTGGCTTCGACCGTCTTGGCGAGTCTCTTTTCGAGACCGGCCACGATCGCGTCCTTCTGGGCGGGTTCGAGCGGGTAGGCGGTGGTGACGGTGGCGAGTTCGATGTCCGCCGATTCTCGGCGGAGGCGAGAGTATTCGCGGGAGACCGACTCGATCTCTCCTTCGCGGCCCTTCTCCAACATCACCCGCAGAACTTGCATGGTGAGGGCGGTGATCTTGTCGGAGTAGGTCCGCTCAAGCACGCCCATCTTCACCTCGCTGCTCTGAGTGGGCAGGATGAGGAAGTGGCGGAAGTTCTCGTCGCTCCGCACCTGGTTGGCGATGCTCGTCAGGTCCTCTTCCACCGCGGAGACCATCTTGTGGGCCTTAGCGGTGTTGAAGAGAGCCTGGGCGTAGCGGCGGCCAATGCGGGCGTCGATCATGGTTAGCGAGTCACCTCGAGTCCGCTCACGAACTCTTCCACGAGCTTGCGGTTGCGGTCGTTGTCCATGTTCTCGCCGATGATGCGCTCGGCGGCTACGAGGGAAAGCTCGACCACCTGGTTGCGCAGGCCGGTGAGGATCTTTTCACGCTCGGAGGCGATCTCTTGCTGAGCCTTCTCGATCATGGCGTCGGCGCGGGTGGCGGCCTCGTTCATGAGAGTCTGGCGGAGCTTTTGGGCTTCCTTGATCTGAGCTTCGATGTGCTCGCGGGCCGAAGCTTCGGCGGCCACGAGGCGCGCTTCGTATTCGGTGCGGGTCTTGGTCATCTCGGCGCGGAGGCTCTCGGCCTCGGCAAACGTGTGCTCGAGATTCTCATTGCGCTCGCCGATCGCTTGGGAAAGCGGATCGGTGAAGAACATCTTGATCAGCGGGAAGACAATGAGCAACACGCCGACGGTAGCGATGGTGCTGCCGAGGTCGATCGGGATGCCCATTTCACCGAGGCTGGCCAACGGGTTGGCAACCTTTAGGGAGAAATAGGTTCCACCGACCATCAGGACGGCGCCGATAACGGCCATTACCGGGTAGGGGAGGGAAGACTTGGAGGCGCTGCTGCTCATCTAAATCGTTTGGGGTTTTGGGTGAAGCCGGAAGCGGCTTCACCCGGGTTGTTTCTTTGGCGTCCTTACTTAGGAACGACGTTGATCATGTTCGGGGCGAGGAAGAGGGTTAGGAAGAAGGTCAACTCAACGAACGCGAGCGCGATGAGCATAACCGTCTGGAGCTTACCGATGGCTTCCGGCTGGCGAGCCATGCCCTGAAGAGCGCTGTAGCCGATCAAGCCGAGACCAAGGGCGATGCCGAGGACCGCGAGACCGTATCCGATTCCAAAACTGCCGACGTAGTTTCCGTTCATTTATTTTCCTAGTGTTTGTTAAGTTTGAGGTCGAGAAAGCTTATGCGTGAGCCAGATCGCCGTGATCGTGACCATGGTCGTCTCCGTGGTGGCTGGTGACGAGACCGATGTAGACGCAGGTGAGGAGGCAGAAGATCATCGCCTGAATGAGGCAGGTGAGGACCTTAAGGGGCAGGAGGAACGCGCCGATCGGGACAAAGGCTCCTTCGCCAACATGGTTCATGTTCGTTACCGCTTCGTGGCCGCCATGGATGTTCGCGTAGATTCGAAGACTCAGTGAGATGTTCTTCATGATCTCGGAGACGAGTTCGATGCAGAACAAAAGGAGGCTGAGAGGAATGAACGCAAGGCCGAGCTTCGGTCCGGCGAAGTGGGAAAGGTGGCCGACAAGGCCGTTCGACTTAATACCTTCCCATTGAACGTATCCGATGGATACGAGCGCCATTCCGAGGTTGAACCCGAGGTCGGCGGTGGGCGCGTAAGGCGCGAAAAGGGAGAAGAGGTTGCCGACGAAGATGATCAGCCAGAACGTCGTGATCATCGGAACGTACTTGCGACCGTGGGCGCCGATGGCGCTCACGCACATGTTCTCGATGAACAGGTAAAGCTGCTCGGCCCAGTTGGCCTGCTTCGTGGTAAAGGTTCGCTTGGAGAGGCCCTTTCGCGCGCCGGCAACGAACCACGCGATCACCGCGAAGACCGCGGTGAGATAAATGAGGAGGCCCCAGATGGTGACGGGATGGCCCTCGCCTTCAACGGCGGCAAGCGGAAGCGTGTTGAGAAGGTCGCCCATTTACTGTCGGTTGGTGCGGGCCGCAGCCCAGAACACCGCAACGAAGTATACCAACACGACTCCCCCGACGCACCAGTGCAGGGCGACGTCTCCCATCAATTGGGCTACGTAAGCGACGGCAAGTAGGAGAGGGGCTTTTAATAGGAACGCCGCAAATACGCGGACCGTTGCAGCCGGTGTGGATGTGGGGTGGCCGTTTTGGGTTTTAGGTTTTAGGTTTTGGGTTGGTTCGGAGGGGGGCTCTTCCGCCTCGATATCGTCTTCCGGGTCCCATTTGAAGAAGGCGAAACGCTTGTGCCAACGCGTGGGTTCGGTCGGCTCTATCTCGGCGGCTACTTTGGCGGTGAAGCCGGTGATAAGCCAGAGGGAGTAGACGCTGAGGCCGCCGGTGACCAAGCCGAGGACAAATCCCTCGATAGCCTGGATCACAGGTTGTTGCGCTCGCGGTTACTAAGGAAGATGGCGAAGGCGACGCCCGCCATGAAGCCGACCAGCACGCCGACGGCGATCCATGGCCCGGGAAGAACTTTGTTTAGGAGGAATCCCAGCACGATGCCGAGGAGCGGCAGGCCCAGCATCGTGTAGGCCATGGCCATCCCGATGCCGAGTCCGCGGGAGGCTCGTCGGTCGCCCTCGATCCGGCTTGGTTCCGAGTTCTTCGCTTTGTTATGGGTGGCCCGGGCGGCGCTGGCGCGCTTCTCTAAGCTCGCGAATTGGGCGTCGACCGAGGGAAGCTCGTCGAAGGACCGGGATTTGAGGTCTTGAAGCTTCGCGTCCACCTCCTCATCCGGGATCTCCGGAAGCTCCATCGCCCGCAACTCCTCCTGCACCCGCCGAAAACGCGCTTCGGTGGACTCGTCTTCGGGTTCTTCGGTCATGGCACTAGGATACTGCGGAGGGAAGAGGGAAGAGGGAAGAGGGAAGAGGGAAGAGGGTTTTTCGTACTTGGGGGTTTCGGATCGCGGGTAATCCGAGTACCCTGACCAAATGGAACGCCCATCGAAGAAGGATATCAAGGCTGCGGTGGATCGATTGAAGTCAAACGACGCTTCTGCCGATATCCCCCAGCAGGCCGCGCCGCAGCTTCAGGCTAAGAAGAGCAACAAAAACCGGATTCGAAAACAGGGCGTATAGTCTTTTTCGAGTGCTGAACCTTCCGACGCCGAAGTCGACCCACCAACTGACCACCTTTGACCTGGCAACCCGCCAAAAAACGGCCTATGTGCCGCGCGGGAGCCGGGTTACGGTGGGAGAGGTTTCTGGGTCCGGATACGTCGCGCAGCTTTGGATGACCTTCCCCGGCTGGTTTTGGCAGCACTGGGCGCCGGAACGGCCGATCAGCCAGACGATCCTCAAGACGCTCATCCTCCGCATCTATTTCGATGGCGCGGAAGAGCCCCAGGTGGCCGCCCCGGTGGGTGATTTTTTTGGGATCGGCCTTTGCGAGGTGGCCAGCTTCACCTCCCAATACCTCGGCATGTCGTCGGGCGGGTTCTATTGCTCGTTCCCGATGCCGTTCAAAACCGGCTTCCGGGTTGAGGTCGAGAATCTGGACACGACGATCGATACCGACGTCTTCTTCAACGCGCTCTACCAGCTCGTAGACGAGATGCCATCCGATGCCCCCACGTTCCACGCTCAGTTCAACACCGGCCACAACCCGGGCCCCGATCCGATCACGATCGCGGAGGCGGAAGGGAAAGGATTCTTCGCTGGGTGCACCCTCTCTGGGCAGGGGGATGCGCCGAACTATCTCTCCTTCCTGGAGGCGCCGGAATATGTTTATGTGGATGAGGATTGGTCCTCCCCTAGGATCGTCGGCACCGGGTTAGAGGACTATTTCCTTGGCGGCTGGTACTTCCGGGAAGGTACGTTCGCGGGGCCGAAGCATGGCGTGCCGGTTAAAGATGCTTTGCGGTCGTCGGTGGCAATGTATCGGGTGCATGACATCGACGCGATCCACTTCGACCAGCGACTGCGGTTCGGGTTCGAGACTCCTTGGTCGCCGGAGCGGTTGCAGCCGTTCAGTTGGTCGGCGGTTGGGTTTATGTATCTGGACCGGTCGCTGGCTGCCCCGGCAATACCCTCCGTCGGGGAGCTTCTTTGTTGGAAGCGGATTAGGGACTGCGATCATCAATCGGTGCCGTAATAGCCGGGCTTCTGGCAGGGTAGGGTTACCGCATGTTGAGCCTGGTTCTTGCGACGACGCTTGTTCAGCCGATGATGGTGGCTTACGTTCCGAATTGGATCGAGAATATGCCCGCGTATGCCGCGAGCATTGACTATGCGAAGATCACGCACATCAATATCGCCTTCGAGAATCCCTCGGACGACGACGGCAATCTCTCCTACAACTCCGACGACGACATCCTGATCAAGACCGCCCACGAGCGCGGCGTCAAAGTCCTTGTCTCGATCGGTGGCGGGGACGCTTCCGGCAATAAGGAGCTACTCAAGCGGTACTTCTATCTCCTGAGCCCCTCCAAGCGCGCCGGGTTCATCTCGAAGATCGCCGATTACCTCGACAAACGTAACTTTGACGGGATCGACGTGGACATCGAAGGTCCATCGATCAACGGTGACTACGGGCTCTTTATCCGTCAGCTCGGCCGTGCTCTGAAGCCCAAAGGGAAACTGCTGACCGCCGCGCTCTCAAAGGGATATGGGGGAGAGAACGTGCCGGACTACTGCTTTGAGTCGTTCGACTTCGTAAACATCATGGCCTACGACGGAGCCGGCCCCTGGGCACCAAACCAGCCGGGGCAGCACTCATCAATGGAGTACACGAAAGACAATGTCGACTATTGGCTCAAACGGGGCCTGCCAAAGACGAAGGCGGTGCTGGGCGTGCCGTTCTACGGCTACGGATTCGGAAAGGACGCCGGAGGAGACGAGTGGTCTTACGCCAAAATCCTTGCCAAGTACCCGGGCGCGGAGAAGGTCGATCAGATCGGAGAGACGATTTGGTACAACGGCATCTCGACCATTAAGGCGAAAGGGAAGTATGTTGTGGACCAAGGGCTGGCTGGCGCGATGATCTGGTCTTTGAACTCGGATGTGGCGGGGGACAAGTCGTTGCTCACCGCTCTGTACAACGGAATGCATCCTTAGGGAAGAGGGAAGAGGGAAGAGGGAAGAGGCCGAGATTTACCGAGGATTTCTCGGTGAAATTTCGGCCCCTTCTGGTTTTAACCTTCCGTTATTGACAGGGAAGTAGATTTTTCTCGTGAGGACGAGATTGTCGGCCTTCTGAGTATCTATACTTCATTGTCTAGTATCATTCGCCCCTTGCTTTCGGGATTCAGAGAGAGACCATGAACCGCTTCCGGCACGCCTTTACGCTCATCGAGCTACTCGTCGTTATCGCCATCATCGCCATCCTGGCCGCCATCCTTTTTCCCGTTTTCGCCCAGGCCAAAGCGGCGGCGAAGAGCACGGCCTGCCTGAGCAACACGAAGCAGATGGGTACGGGCGTCCAGATCTACCTGGGGGACAACGACGACCGGATGTTCTTCAAGGCCTCCTCCAACGCACTCAACGTCCGTTCGGGTGTGGCGATGACGAGCGCTAATCCGTCGTTCAATGCCTGCAAGTGGTGGAACATGCTGATGCCGTACGTGAAGAACAAAGACATCTTCCGCTGCCCGGCTGACCGGACGCCGTCGAGCGACCCCACGGACAAGATGCTGCAGCCTGATGCGAACGGCGTCAAGAATCTGCCGCTCTCATATGTCGCAAACGCCTCGGCGGAGAATCTCACGACCTCCGATGTCGACCGGGTAGCGGATGTCATTCTGATCGGAGAGAAGTGGAACAAAGGTCCGGCGGACCCCCAATCGGGGGAGACCTGGTTGGAGTTCACCGACGGCGACGGCAACGAAGATCCGTTGAACCCTGGTCACATGGACCGGTTTGCCGACCGGCACCAGAACGCGATGAACGCCACCTACTTCGATGGACACGCCCACCGGGTGAAGCCGACCCAGATCTGGGGAAGCGTTTGGCTAACCGGTTGCGTCCTCGCCCACCGATTTCCCACGGCGAGTCTGTGCGACGCGAGCTATGTGGGTTGCACGAAGACGACGACCGAGAACCTTTGCAACAAGTGGGCGGCCCTGAATCCGTATCCGGATAATTAAGCTCTAAACGCTTGTTGTGAGATAAGTCTTATATGACGCATAGGTCGTATAGGACTTACTTTATGTTAGGCGTTGGAAGTTCTTCCGGTTTGCCGTGAAGAAGGCTCGGTCTGCGGCTTCGACACTGGGGAAGGCGGCTTGGGCGCGAACCCTACCTTGCTCGGTGAGAGAAATCGTAAGGGCGCGCGTGTCTTCCGGGTGGGGAGATCGGGCGATGAGGTTAGCCTTTTCCAAGGTGCGGAGCACTTGGCTGGCCATCATGACGTCGGCTCCCGCCCGGTCGGCCAGGGCGCGTTGGGTGGGGGCGGGTCGGCCGGTGGACTCCCACCAGGTGAGGCAGGCGAGGAGGACGAACTGGACGTGGGTCAGATCGTGAGGGGCCAAGGCAGCGCGGATGGCGCGCTGCCAGGCGTTCGAGAGCGTCCAAAGGAGGTAGCCCGGACTCTCGTCCGGGCCTTCGTATGCGCTGACCTCTTTGAAATCCATCGATTGGAGTCTACGCTCCACCCGGGCAGAAGACGCGGATGCGGTGGCCGTCCGGGTCGGTGGCGACGAAGGTGCGTCCGAAATCGAGATCCTGAGGTTGGGTGAGCATGGGCACCCCATGTGTTTGCCAATCGGCAAAGAGGGCATCGACGTTCTCGGTTGTGAAGGCGATTTCAGATGCTCCCGGTGCGCCGGTCGGGGTCGGCTCGGCAGTATGTTTCGACCAGAGTCCGAGTCGATGGCCGGAATCCGAGACGAACATCGCGAAGGTGGGGGAGAGTTCGACCGGTCCTTGTCCGAAGAGCTTTGTATAGAAATCGGCACTCGTGGCCGGGCTATTGACGAAGAGTAGGGAGAAGGAGAGGGAAGGGGTATCCATAAGCATGCATATTATATGCGAACTTATTAAAATTTGTCAAAGTACCGCCGTCGCCCGGGCAATAACCTTATAGCGATTGAAACCTTAGACAAATCCGATTGAATTCCTCGCTCAAATACTGGTCTACCGGACATGATGGCGGGTGAACCTTAGGAGGAATGAAGCGAGATTGCTCACTCAGGCGCAAAGCTCGTATAAATGCAGAAATCGTCCCCGAAATAATGTACACATACAAACATGAAATGTCTGAGCGCGAAAATTGTTCGCGGCGGCGGTTTGTAAATGTTGCCTCGCAGGGAAGAGGGCACCCCGAATCTGATCGATCTCGCGGGGTCTGAATCCGTCCTCGAATCCTTGCCTTTCGCCGTCACCGTGGTGGATGCGAAGTCGCGCCGCATTGTCTTTCGCAACGCGGAGGCAAGGAGGATCATCGACCGAACCGAGTTACGATACGACGGAATCGACATCATGCCCCGGATGGATTTCCGTTGGCCGGACGGTGCTCCCATGAGTGAGGAGGACTATCCGGGCTATACGACGATTCAGAAGGGTGAAACCGTAAAAGGGCAGGTCTTCCTCGTCCCATGCGTCGATGGGTCGGTGCTTCGCCTCTGCTCCGACGCGGTTCCGATTCTGGCAGCGGACGGAAGCGTCGCCGGAGTGATGATCGTTTCGCGAGAAGTGGAAGCCGCGGTCGGCGAGACCACGACCTCCCGGCTTTTTCAGACGGAGCGAATGCTCCAGTCAAGCCAACGACGGCAGAGATTTATCTCGATTTTGGGTGAGGCTTTGAGAGGAATTGAGGAGCCAACGGAGATTGTCGATGTATCGACGAGGCTCTCGGGCGGCTATCTTCAGGTCGATCGCTGCAACTATGGAACGGTGGACGTGGACGCGGATTCGCTTCGAATCTTTCGGTCCTATCTAGCGGGAGTCGAAAGTCATGCCGGCGAGTACCGACTCTCTAGTTTCTCGAAGGAGTACATCGACCGTTACCGCACGGGCAAAACTTGCGCCGTTCGCGATACCCTCACCGATCCGCTGACCAAAGATGAGTTCGAGACGATCTATCGCCCGATGAACATTCGAGCATTGGTCGTCGTGCCTTTGATTAAGGCCGGCAAGTTGGTTTCGTACTTTTCGGTGAATCAGGTTACGCCGCGGGAGTGGACGTTGGAGGAGGTTGCGCTTCTCCAGGAGGTTGCCGACCGGACGTGGAGCGCGATTGAGCGAATCAACGTTCAGCGTCAGTTGGAGGCGAGCGAGGCCAAATATCGGACGCTTGTGGAGGGACTTCCGCAACTTGCGTGGACTTGCCGCGCCGATGGCTATCGAGACTACCTAAGCCCCCAATGGGTGGACTACACGGGCCGAGAAGAGGCGACGGGATTCGGATCGCTATGGCTTGAGGCAGTGCATCCGGAAGATCGGTCGGTTACATCCGCACGATGGGATGCCTCGGTAAGAGATGCATTGCCGTTCAGCACCCGATTTCGCCTGCGTCGCCACGACGGCGAATACCATTATTTTCAGGTTCAGGCGAAGCCGGTTTTCGACGGGGAAGGCATCCTGATCAAATGGGTGGGTACCAGCACCGATATCCACGACATATTGGCCGTGCAGGAGGTGCTTGAGAAAAAGTCTCTTCGGCAACAACGATTGGCGGAGGCGGCGTATAAGATCACGCACGCCCGGTCGATCCAAGAAATCCTGCAGATTGCGACGACTGAGGCGCGGCAGACTTTCGATGCCCGGGCCGTCTTGATCCGGCTTCACGATGGTGAGGGAGAGCTCGCCCACTGGGTCGGGGCGTTGGAAGATGGGCGCCTGATCGAATCCACCGTCGGGGCGAAGCTCGACATCGACCGGATCACGATGAGCGCCGGGGAGGGATCTCAACCTCTGAAGGTTGAGTTTGCCGACGAGTCCTTCCGTCAGAAGTTGGAGAGTTTGGGGTTTGGTACCGTTCTCACTCCAGGCGCTCCTCACGCTTGGGTCGCGCCGTTGATCAACGGTGAGGGGCAACGGCTAGGGACTCTTTTAGTTTGTCCAGCGGAAGAGAAGCCGTTTGGTTCCGAGGAGTCGGCTCTCTTTGTTCAGGTCGCCCAGATTACGATCGCGGCGATCTCAAATCTTCGCTTGACTTCAAGCTTGGAGGCGCGGGTGGCAGATCGCACTGCGCGATTGCTTCAGAAGGTCGAGGAACTCGAGGGGTTCTCGTTCATCGTTTCGCACGACCTTCGGGCGCCTTTACGATCCATCGTCGGCAATGCAAAGCTCGTTTTGATGGATGAAGGCGATCGGATAAGCAGTGGGGGCAAGACAATGCTGGAGCGTTTAGCAAAGGCGGCGGTCACCATGTCTCAACTGGTAGACGATCTGCTGGAGTACGCGCGCCTTGGAGCGAAGCGGCCGATGATCGAGTCGGTCGAAGTGGCGGACCTGGCGGAGAGCATGGTTGAAGAGGTGCTGCTTGACTATCCCAGCGCGAAAATCACGGTCTCGATTCCGAGGGAAATACGTCTCGAATGCGATCCTCGCCTGATGGGGCTGGTTCTTAGAAATCTGCTCGACAATGCCTGCAAATACGTGGCCCCAGGCGCGGCTCCCGAGGTGGAGGTCGGTTTGAAATCAGATACTTTTTTCGTAAAAGACCACGGAATTGGGCTTGAAATGAAGCACGTCGGCAAACTCTTCAAGCCCTTTTCTCGACTCCATGGTTCAAGCGAGTATCCCGGAACCGGAATTGGCCTTGCGAACGTTCACCGGATTCTCGAACAGCATGGTGGACAAATCTGGGTTGAGAGTTTAATAGGAGAAGGAACAACTTTTCGTTTCTCGTTGCCGGTTAAGCAGAAAGGCGTGTCGGTGGCGGTCGCCTAAGGGTGGCGGAATACTTTGGAGCATAGACAATGAAGTCAGCACGGGATCTTTGGATTGAATGGGAAGTCGATGGCGCCTCCATTTTGGTCGTCGACGATGAGCGGGAATATGCCGAGCTCACTGCCTTATTCTTACAGCGGGCGGGAGCAAGCGAGGTGATGATCGCGAACAGCTCGGAAAGCGCGCGGCGGCTGTTTGAAGAGTTTCGCCCTGAACTCGCGCTGGTGGACTATCACATACCGCCCGAGACCGGAATCGACGTGGTGGCGGCCTTGCGAGAGGCGCAGGCGTTTCCGGAGGAGCTTTCGATCGTCATGCAGACGGGGTCGCGCGCGACATCGACCCGTGACGAAGCTTTGGCTCATCTGGTGACCGACTTTGTTATCAAAGAGTCGGAGCCGACCGAGATGCTTTTGCGTGTGGGCAAAGCTTTGCGGATGCATCGGTTGGTTTTACGGTCGTTGAATGAGAATGGCCGCCTCGAAGCGGCGGTTGCACAGCGAACACGCCAGCTTGATCGGGCCAATCGGGAGACGTTCGATTGCCTGGCTCGCGCGGCGGCGTTAAGGGATGAAGACACGGCGGAGCATACGGGGCGAGTGGGGTGTTTGGCCCAAACCATCGCTTGCCGGCTGGGGTTTGATGAAGCGTCGGCTCAAGCCTTGGGTCGGGCGGCGAGGCTGCATGACGTGGGGAAGATCGGCATCCCCGACGCGATCTTACGGAAGCCCGGTCCGTTGACCCCAGAAGAGCGGTCCCTCATGGAGACCCACACGACTTTGGGCGCAAAGCTTCTGGAAGGGGGCGAGGATGCAGACTTTCGGTTGGCGACCAAGATTGCCTTAAGTCATCACGAGCACTGGGACGGGAAGGGATATCCCGGAGGTCTCGCGAAGGAGGATATTCCTCTTGAGGGGCGAATCGTGGCCGTCGCAGACGCTTTCGACGCGATGACAAAGGATCGGCCCTACCGAAGCGCGATGACGGCGGAGCGCGCCTATATGATCCTTCGGGAGGGAAGCGGCAGCCAATGGGATCCGGCGGCGGTGGCGGCTCTCCTGGCGGTGCAAGTCCCGGCAAACCGCGAACTCCAGGAATCGGCGGTGTAGCACATCGATTGCCCCCAGAATATGGAAAAATAAAGGAGCTTGCCGAGGGGCGCTGCAGTTCCGGGAAGGGACCAGGCTCGGCGACGGCGGAGATATCATCCGCGACCAACGGCGCTCGCCTAACCTTTGGTGCGAGCTATAACGGCAGGTTGCCAAAGGTTCTGGAGAACCTAATGGAAACCGCTAACCCAATCAAAACCGACTTCCACGTCGCCGACCTTTCGCTGGCCGCTTGGGGCCGTAAAGAGATTCGCATCGCCGAGGCCGAGATGCCCGCGCTCATGGCGATTCGCGAGGAATTCAAGGCCGCCCAACCTCTGGCGGGTGCCCGCATCGCCGGCTCGCTGCACATGACGATTCAGACGGCCGTGCTGATCGAGACGCTCAAAGCGCTCGGCGCGGACGTTCGCTGGGCTTCGTGCAATATCTTTAGCACCCAGGATCATGCTGCCGCCGCCATCGCGGAGGCGGGTGTGCCGGTTTTCGCGGTGAAGGGCGAGAGCCTGGAAGAGTATTGGGAATACACCCACCGCATCTTTGAGTGGGCGGACGGCGGCACTCCGAACCTGATTCTTGACGATGGCGGCGACGCGACGCTCCTGGTGTTGCTCGGTGCCCGGGCGGAGAAGGACGCTTCGCTCCTCGACAATCCGACGAACGAAGAGGAAACGGTTCTGTACGCGGCGATCAAGAAGCGGTTGGCCAGCCAGCCGGGCTTTTACGCGAAGCTGAAGGAGAACATTCAGGGCGTGAGCGAGGAGACGACGACGGGCGTTCACCGTCTTTACGCGATGATGAAGGACGGCCAACTGCCGTTCCCGGCGTTCAACGTGAACGACAGCGTGACGAAATCGAAGTTTGACAACCTGTATGGCTGCCGTGAATCCCTGCTCGACGGCATCAAGCGGGCGACCGACGTGATGATCGCAGGCAAGGTTGCGGTGATCTGTGGCTACGGCGACGTGGGCAAGGGTTCGGCGCAAGCTTTGCGGTCGCTTAGCGCCCAGGTTTGGGTGACGGAGGTCGATCCAATCTGCGCGCTTCAGGCGGCGATGGAAGGGTATCGCGTGGTGACGATGGACTACGCCGCCTCTCAGGCCGACATCTTCGTGACGACCACGGGCAACGTCAACGTGATCACCCACGACCACATGGCCGCGATGAAGGATCAGGCGATCGTCTGCAACATCGGTCACTTCGATAGCGAGATCGACGTGGCCTCGCTTGAAAAGTACGAGTGGGAAGAGATCAAGCCGCAGGTCGACCACATCATCTTCCCAGACGGAAAGCGGATCATCCTTCTGGCCAAGGGCAGGTTGGTCAACCTAGGCTGCGCCACGGGCCATCCGTCGTACGTGATGTCGTCCTCGTTTGCGAACCAGACGCTCGCGCAAATCGAGCTTTGGACGAAGCGCGGCGAATATGCGCCGGGCGTTTACGTGTTGCCGAAGCACCTCGACGAGAAGGTGGCCCGGTTGCAGTTGACGAAGCTGAACGCGGTGCTCACGGAGCTTCGACCGGATCAGGCGACGTATATCGGTGTGGACGTGAACGGTCCGTATAAGGCCGACTCTTACCGGTATTGAGATTTCGGTCCCCTCCTTTCGCTCTGGCGAGAGGAGGGTTTATTCAGGGCTCTATTAGCGCCACAGCCACTTAAGGATGCTCGGCATGTGGGCGCGTTCGTAGCGGTCGCTGTGGTTGCCGTTCGCGAAGTCGAATCGGTAGTCGTACTTCTTGAAGGCAAGCGAGGCGGCCATCTCTTGGTTGGCAAGGGGCCAGTTGCCGTGCTCGTTGTCGAGGTCGTTGCGGCCGTCTTGGAGATAGACGCGGATCGGCTTGGGATCGGTCTTTCGGATGAGGGGCGGATAGTTGTGGCCGCCCGCGATCTTTGTGGGACCGGCGGCGATGTCGGTGAAGGAGCCGATGCAGCTTAGGACCTTGCCGAACTGGTCGGGCCGTTGCCAGGCGGCGGTGAAGGCGCAGATGCCGCCGCTGGAGATACCGCAGATCGCCCGTTTGGCGGGATCGGGGCTTAGCTTTTGGGTCTTCTCGACGATCGGCAAGACCTCTTCAAGGAGGAAGCGGACGTAGGAGTCGGAGAGTGTGTCGTATTCGAAGCTTCGGTTGGAGCGGCCATCCGAGAACGTTCCGGGCGGGAGGAAGACGGCGACGGTCTTGGGCATCCAGCCTTTGGCGATTAGGTTGTCGAATACCGTCGGCACCCAGTTCTTCGGCCCTTGGCCGTCCTGGAAGACCATCAGTGCCGCTTCCTCGCCAATCGCCAGGCCCGGAGGTGTGTAGACCCACCAGTCCCGGGAGGCGCCGTTGAAGATGGCGCTGGTGTGCTTTGGCATTTGAGTGAGCACCCCTTTAGCCACGCCTTCGATCGGTTTCATTTCCGGCTCGGGGACGTAGACTTCGACGAACCCTTTGCCCAACTCTTTGCCGGCTGCGGAGACGGTGTAGTAGTAGGCTTCGCCGTCGTCCAGCTTTCGCGTGCCAGTCCAGACGTTGGTTTTGCCGATGCGATCCAGGCGAAGTCCTTTCTTGCCTTCGGCGGTTACCTCGGGACGGGTGCCACTCTCTACCGCCCAAACGACTTGGGTGGCATCGGTACGCGTCTCCCCGCCGGTAGCGATGGCCTTGCCGAACCATTTTCGTACTCGGTCCGCCAGGGCCTGATTTCCAACATCGTCCTTGGCCTCCCGGCGGAGTTCCGGGAGAGTGATGGGGGTGAGAGGCTTGTCTTGGACGAAGGCGAGAATGAGGGCGACGGTGCCAAGCATGTTTGGGACGATACCTTTTAGGGGTTAGGGGTTAGGGGTTAGGGGTTAGGGGTTAGGGGTTAGGGTTAGGGGTTAGGGGTTAGGGGTTAGGTTTTGGATAGGACCACGCTTCCTCTGGACTAATCCCTAATCCCTAATCCCTAATCTGCCAACATCTTCCGCACATTATCCAAACAGATCCTCACCGCTTCGAGCGGAGCGATCGTTTCGTCTTCGTGTTCAATCACGTACCAGACCGTTCCGCCGCCGTTTTCCGCAGCGGCGAAGACGTCTTTCCAAGGGATGTCGTCTTCACCTATGAGGGCGCCGTGGCCGGTGGTATTGGAGTAGCCCTTGAGGTGAAGGGAGACATTGCGACCGGGGAAGTCCCGAATGGGTTGAACGGGGTCGGCGCCGCCGCTGGTGCCGTTGGCGGTGTCGTACTGCATGATGAAGCTGTCCGGTGTGCCTTCACCGAGCATGTGATAAGCGGTCTTGCCGTTGTCAAGCACATCCATATCGTCGCCATGGGCGTGGAAGCCGAGTCGTAGCCCGACGTCTTCCAACTTCTTCGTCAGCTCCGTAAGTTCGGCGCATGTGGCTTCACAAGCGGCAGCGGTATTCCGTTTCTCCTTCGGCATCCAGGGGATGATCACGTACTCGCAGCCAAGGATCTTGTGCAGCGAGACCGTGTTCTCAAAACGCTCGGGCGTCAGTTCGGCGATGCCGGTGTGGGTTCCTTCGGCTTTGAGGCCGAGGGCGTCCAGTTTCGCGCGGATCGCCTCCGGTTCGTGGCCGTAGTAGCCCGCGAACTCGACGCCGTCATAGCCCATTGCGGCGACTTGATCAAGGACGCCCATGAGATCCTTTGTGGCGTCATTGCGAACGGAGTAAAGCTGGAGCGCGATGGGAAGCGGCATTGCGGGCCGAGATTACCCCTCCCGTTTCGTCTTAAACCAAAAACGCCGCGACTCTCGAAGAGTCGCGGCGTCCTTGGATTTATCGCTAACTGCCTTTTAAGGCGTCGAGCTTGGGAAGACGACTCCCTTGAACGTGACCGATGCCTTGTCGACATAGGCAATGCCCGTCGATTTAGCCGCGAGGCGCTGCGGGACGAGGTTTCGAACAAGGATTCGCACTTTGCCGTTGGAGAGCGTGTACTGAAGAACCTTCGAGCGAGTCAGCGGGAAGCTGACCGACTTGAACGAGCCCGTTCCTGCCTGGTTACCTACGAAGTCCCAGCGGCTCTGGAGTTCGTTCCATAGATAGACCTGAACCGTGGCGACCTTCTCACTCTTCACGTTGAAGGTGATCGATCCTCCCGTCAATTGGTCCGTCGTCAACTTCGTCATTTCGAAGTCGGCGGCGACGGCGCCGGTGAGACCGACGGCCGGCTTGCGGACGCCGCGCAGAACCATCGAGATTCCATCCGAACTGTCAAGCATGCTTGCCGATCCGGTGGTAGTTCCTTCGACGGCACCCGGGTTCGTGGCCGGAGCGTCGTCAATAATCTGCGTGCCGGTGTTCAGAATGGCCGTAAACGCATTAACGCGACCGAAGGCCACCCAGTCGCCTGCAAGCGGGTCGCAGGTGCTTTCGATGATGTTTCGAATCTCGTCCGCGGTGAACGTGCCGACGCCGGCTCGAGAAATGAGCAGGGTAGCGACACCCGCTACGTTCGGACAGGACATCGAAGTGCCACTGGCGTTGCCGTAGGTGTTGTTGGGAAGCGTGCTAAGGACCTCAACTCCAGGAGCAGCTACGTCGACCCAGTCGGCGCCGAAGTTACTGAAGTCGGCTCGGTTATCCGAGGCGTCGGTCGCGCCAACGCAGATGCAGACCGGATAAGCGCCTGGGAACGACTGAACGCTCGTGTTGCTGTTTCCTGCGGAAGCGCAGACCACGACTTCATGCGCGTGAGCGTAGTCGATGGCATCCTGCTCGATCTGGGGGAAGCCGCCGCCGCCAAGGCTCATGCTAATGACGTTCGCGCCATGATCGGTGGCCCAGATGATTCCGGCGGAGAGCGCGTCGGCCGACGCACCATCGATGTTGTCCGGGAACACCTTGACGGGCAGGATCGAAGCGCCGTAGGCGATGCCAGCGATACCGGTGCCGTTGTTGCCAATAGCCGCCGCAATACCGGCGCAGTGAGTGCCGTGGGGATTCGTTCCGATCGGGTTGTTATCACCGTCCGCGGTGTCAATGCCGGGAAGGCAGGCGCCCGCTAGGTCGGGGTGGTTGATATCGACACCGGTGTCCAAGATCGCCACGATTGCCGTGGGGTCGCCCTTACCAACTTCCCAAGCCTGGGGTAGCTGCATCCGGGGGATCGAATACTGCTGCGGAATCATCGGGTCGTTCGGAACCTCGAACGGATACCGCATCGGCATCGGCTCTACGATCGAAAGCGCCTTGGAGGTCTTAAGCTTCGTCAGAGCGGTTTGAACGGTCATCGGGCCTTTCAGCCGAATCGTTTCCCAGCCAATCTGGGGAAGGGAACGGGTCAAGGTTGCGCCGATTGCCTTATAGGCAGATCGAGCGGCCGAGGTTTGACCTGGCTTAACCTTTACCGAAACAACGCCGGATGCATATTCCACCGCGTGGGCGGAGAAGGATAAGGCGGCGAAGACACCGAGTAGAAGAGATCGCGTGCGCATAACTTTGCCCAGACAGCATCAACTATAGCAAAGACCTGAGCAAAAATTAAGAGTTCCATCTAAAAAGTCGCTCATCTGGCTAGACCAAGAGCCGCCCGCCCCGCCTCAACCTCCTGCATTGCGCCTTCAAAGAGGTTCATCATTCGCTCAATCGCAGGAAGCGGAGAACCGGTGAAGGGCCAAATGAGGGCTTCTTTTGTCTTGTAAGCCTCACGGTTCTTGTTCGCAATGAGGGAGAAGACCCGCGGCGGCACTGCGGAAATATCCTTGAATTGAATGTTGAGCCGTCCGCCCCGGGCATCGAGTTTGTCAATCCCGAGATCCCGAGCCCGCATTCGTTGCGCCATGATCGCGAACGCCTGGGAAACCTCCAACGTCGTCCGCCCGTACCGGTCCTCGATCTCGGCCTGAACCTCGCCCAACGTTGCGAGGTCGCGCGACGACATCATCCGCTGATAGTAGTAGAGCCGCTGCGACTGGTCCTTGATGTAGCCCTCGGGAAGCAATGCCACCACCGGAACCTCGAACGCGGGCAACGGTGCCAATGATTCGAGCGGATCGCGCATCTCTTTGCCGTCCGGCAGCTCCCCGTCCACCGTGTTCTTAAGGGTGGTCACGGCTTCGTTGATGAGCTGGGTGTAAAGCTCGTAGCCCACCGAGACCATCGTTCCCGACTGTTTGGATCCCAACAACTCGCCGGCGCCGCGGATCTGAAGGTCGCGGAAGGCGAGGGAGTAGCCGGAGCCGAGACTGGAAAACTCCTGCAGCGCTTGGAGCCGTTGCATCGCCCCATCGCTCACCGTCATCCGCTTCTTCTTGCCTCCCATCGCCTCTTGCTGCGCTTCGGCGACGGTCAAGTTTGAGACGGAAGCGTCGAACGCGCCCGCATATAGGAAGTAGGCGTAGGCCTGACGATCCGATCTTCCAACGCGGCCGCGAAGCTGGTAGAGCTGGGAGAGGCCAAGCTTGTCCGCACCTTCTACGATCAGGGTGTTGGCGTTCGAGATGTCGATGCCGTTCTCCACGATGGTGGTCGAGAGCAGGATATCGATTTCACCCTTCACGAAGCCGACCATGACCGGCTCCAACTCCTTGTCATGCATCTGGCCGTGGCCGATGCCGATGCGGGCGGTCGGGACTAGTTTCCGAAGTTTCTCCGCGATGTGGTTGATCGACTCGACGCGGTTGTAAACATAGAAGACCTGACCGCCACGTGCGAGTTCACGCAGGATCGCTTCGCGGATCACTTCGGCGCTGTACGGACGAACGTACGTACGGATAGGAAGGCGTCCTGGAGGCGGGTCGTTGATGAGGGACATCTGGCGGATATCCATCAACGCCATGCTCAGCGTACGAGGAATCGGGGTGGCAGAAAGGGTGAGGACGTCGACTTCCGTCCGCAACTCTTTCAGCATCTCCTTTTGCTTCACGCCAAACTTCTGCTCCTCGTCGATGACCACAAGGCCGAGGTCTTTGAACTGGATGCCGGTGCCCAGAAGCGAGTGGGTGCCGATGATCATTTCGACCTCGCCCTTCTTGAGGTTGTCGACAATCGCCTTCTTCTCGGCCGGAGGCGTGTAACGGTTGATGAGGGCGAGGCGGGTGCCGAAAGGGCCTAGCCGCTCTTCGAAGTTGCGGAAGTGCTGTTCGGAGAGGATCGTCGTGGGGCAAAGGACCGCCACCTGGCGACCGCCTTGAACCGCCTTAAAGGCAACCCGGATCGCAATCTCCGTCTTACCGAAGCCGACGTCGCCGCAGACAAGCCGGTCCATCGGGTAAGGAAGCTCTAGGTCGCGCTTGGCGTCCTTAATGGCCGTCATCTGGCTTCGGGTTTCGACCCAAGGGAAGGTGCCCTCCATCTCGGCCTGGAAGGGTGTGTCGGGGCCGTAGGGCCGGCGATCCACTTGCTTCCGCTTCGCGTAGAGCCGCACCAGATCGCGCGCAAAGGCCTTCGCCTCCTCTTTTGCCTTACCAATCGTCTTCTGCCACTCGCCGCCGGTCAGTCGGTTCAGCTTCGGATCGTTGTCGCCCGGGTTGAGATACTTTTGGATCCGGTCGAGCTGATCCGCCGGCACGAACAACTTGTCCGGCGCCTGGTACTCGACAAACAGGAACTCTTTCTCCACTCCTTCCACCGGACGCTTGACGAGCCCGCGGAAGATGCCGATGCCGAAGTTGATGTGAACGACGTAGTCGCCGGGCTTGAGGTCAAGAACAGTCGCGACCGGCGCGCCTTCCATAAAGCGGCGCTGGGGAAGCTTGAGACGGGCCACGCCGAACAGTTCGGCGTCGGTAATGAAAGCCAGCTTCTCGTTCGGAAGGACGAACCCGCCGCCGAGGTTGCCTTGGGCCAGGAATGCGCCTTGACGAATCGGACCGTCCGCGTTCTCCGGCGAGACGGCGTAGATTTCGGCTCCTTCCAAGACCGACTTTGCCCGGTTTGGCTGGTCGGTGGTCATCACCACGCAGAACCCTTCCGATAGATAGTTCTTCAGCGTGAGGGCAAGCGCGTCGGCGCGACCCCGGTACGGCTCCATCGAGACGGCTTGCACGTCGACCTCCCGAAGCCTCTCCATCCAGTCCGGCAATGCGTTCATGCCGGTCAGGGCGAGAAGGCAGCCGTGGCTGGCCAAGTGCTCGGCGGGAAGGATGAAGTCGCTGGCGACGGCGTGGAGCATCTCTCCCCGATTCGCGCGGGCTTCCAAGGCCTGCCGAAGCTCTTCTTCAACCCTGGCGGCCGTCGCCTCCAATTCCAAGGGCTCGTCAAGGACCAGCTGGTCGTTATCGTCGAGCAGGTCGATAGCGCAACCGGAATCCGGGTGGAGATAGGGTCGATAGAGGTCGAGCCGGTCGAAATAGACTTTGTCCGCAAGAGCCTCCGCATCCATTTGAACGAGCTCTTCGAGTCGCGCAGCGGCTTCGGGTTTCAGGGACGGTGCTTCGCGCTCAATGGAGGAGAGCAGCATCTCTCGGAAGTCGCTTTCACCGGTATACATCGTCTCCCGCGAGGGGGCCAGCCGGAGAATCGCGGACTTACCGATCGATCGCTGAGTATTCGGATCGAAGGTACGAATCGACTCCACCTCGTCGCCAAAAAGCTCGAGCCGGATCGGGAGGTCGGAGCCGGTAGGGAAGACGTCGAGGATTCCGCCGCGCTTGCTGTACTGCCCGGGAATACGCACCGGGTCGGTGGGCTCGTAACCCAACCCGAAAAGGCGTCGGACCAAGCGGTCGACATCCACCTCTTCTCCGGCCTTCACGACCAGGAAGGAGTCGACGAGGACGTCTTTGGGCAGCGTCCTTTCCAACGCGGCGGAAGGAGACGCCAAGATGATCTTCGGCCCGTCCTCCGCGAGCGCGCGGAGGGCGCCGAGGCGATCGGAAAGCGCAATGTGTTCCGGGGCGGCGTCCTCGAAGAGGGCGGAGGTCCCGCTGGGGAGCTGGCAGATGGCGTCGTGCGGAACGCCGCAGAGTTCAAGCTTCGCCTGCCAGGCCAGCGCTCGTTCGTAGGTGGCGGTAACCACCAGCGTTTTCTTAGGGTGCTTGCGCCACGCGGCGGCGAAAAGAATGGGTCGGGACTCGTAAGCGACCGATTGCCAAACGGTAGGACCGACCAGCTCGAAGGCCGAATCGAGGCCTTCGAGCTCACTTAATCTTGTCGCCCAATCCGCCGTACGCATCGTCATCAGTCTACTCCCCGGAGAATTGTCCGCCTTCAATCCGGAAGAGGCACGCTGGCTTAATCGTTTAGTTTGATAAACCTTGGAAAAGTACCAACTTTAAAAGACCGTCTTTCGACATAGCGCTTGGCGCCACGATGAAGTGGCGTGAGGTTTCTATGAGGAAGTTCACCGTTTTCTGTGCTCTGCTTGGTTTGGCATCCGCCTCCCAGGCCTCCATCTTGACGTTCGTTGCGAACCTGACCGGCGGACAGGAGTTTCCTGCCGTCACGACCACCGGACTCGGCAACGGGTTCCTGCAAATCGACACCGTGACGCTCAACTTTTCCGGCTATGTCCGCTGGAAGGATCTCATCGGCACTCCGACGGACTCTCACATCCACGTCGGAATCGGAGGATTTGCCGGCGGCGTGATCTATGGTTACGGAGTCGCGGGCACCGTTCCAGACGGCCTCTATACAAAGAAGACGTTCTCTGGGACCCTGGTCAACAAGAACCCTTCGAACGTGGGTGGCGCCGGCACGGTGGGTACCCAGACCCCGGCCGATCAGATCGCCAACTGGTTCTTGCCCGGAAAGACATATATGAACGTTCACACGACGTTCAAGACGGGCGGCGAGATCCGTGGTGTCCTGACTCCGGTTCCGGAGCCCGGGACGTACGCCGTATTGGGCCTGGGAGTGGCGGCGCTTCTGCGACGACGCCGTCGAAGCTAAAGAAAGTCGAGCCCCGTCTTACAGGTAAGGCGGGGCTCCAATTTCGCGGCTATTGGATAGAGGTTATGGTTCCGGCGGGCAGAGATTCCAGTTGTGCAGAAAGCTTCTTTATTGCGGCGAGAAATCCGGGAATGCTTTGCGTCTCAATGATCAAGACTGCGACCGCAATTCTGCGACCTGACATGTTGTGCTGGTGCAAAAATCCCCGGTCCAGCGTAACGAGCAGATCGAAACCCGCCGAGTCAGCCGCGGCTAGCAGATGCCCATTCGTTAACATGGCCCAACCTTGGTGAAGAGCCGTAAAGGCTTCGTGTCCAGGGAATTGGTGGCGAAGCGCGATGGGAATATTGTTGTCGAGAAGGATCTTCAAGCCGCAGTCTCGAACTCTCGGTGAACTCGCTTAAGTTCCCATGCCATCACAGCCTCTGCTTGTTCTCGCGTAACAGGTTGAAAGTCTTCGAGAAAGGTCTCAAGTGTTTCGCCCGAGAGTACGTAGTCGAAAAGTTGTGAGGCAAAGACACGTGTGCCGGCGAAGCGGACCGCTCCGTGGAGGGTATCGGACGTGCTAACAAGAATCCCTTCAAGCTCTTTTGGAATGGACATCGTACTGACCTCTTGGCTTTATCGTACTGCACGGTCAGGAATCAAAGGCGTCGGTATAATCGTCTTTAGGTCCAACCCATGCCCAAGCGAGTCGAAACCGTCGTTCTCCACGACAGCAGCACCCCGGTCTTTGGAGATACCCAGAAGGGAGGAAATATCGTTTTGACTTCGGTCGATACGCTCCTCAGTCAGGCGCGGGCGAACTCGCTCTGGCCGCTGACCTTTGGTCTGGCCTGTTGCGCCATCGAAATGATGGCCACCGCCACCGCCCGCTTCGATCTGGCCCGCTTCGGCTCCGAGGCGTTCCGCGCCACCCCGCGCCAGGCCGACGTCATGATCATCGCCGGCCGCGTGAGCAAGAAGATGGCCCCGGTCCTTCGGCAGATCTACGACCAGATGCCAGAACCGAAGTGGGTGATCTCGATGGGGGCTTGCGCTTCGAGCGGCGGCGTGTACAACAACTACGCGATCGTTCAGGGCGCCGACCAGATCGTTCCCGTCGACGTCTATGTCCCCGGCTGCCCGCCGTCGCCCGACGCGCTGATCTACGCGATCATGAAGCTTCAGGAAAAGATCAAGCGCGGCCGCAATCCCAAGACCTTGAAGGATCTTCGCCTCGTCGAGTCCACCCCTCGCCAGCTTGAGCAGGTGACCGCTTAAAATGGGTCTCGTCAAAGAAGTCGTCAAGCCGATCATGGCCGGCTTCGGCATCACCCGCCGCCGCACCTTCCAGGAGAAGGTCACGATCTCCTATCCCGAGCAGCGCCGCGAGCAGTTCCCGCGGACCCGGTGGCGTCACGTTCTGACTCGCTACGAAAGCGGGCTCGAACGCTGCATCGGCTGCTCCTTGTGCGCGGGCGCTTGCCCAGCTCGCTGCATCTACGTCGAGGCAGCGGAGAACACCGACGAAGCGCGCTTCTCGCCGGGCGAACGGTACGCCGTCCGCTACGAGATCAACATGATCCGCTGCATCTTCTGCGGCTTCTGCCAAGAGGCCTGCCCGACGGGTGCGATCGTGCTGCGGAACGATTTCGAGTTGGCCAACTACAAGCGCGAGGACTTCGTGTACACGAAGGAAATGCTCCTCCAGCCGATGCCTGCCCGGAAGTAAAACTACGCCCTCTTCGACCGCATGCCCTTCGTCTGATATAACGAAGGGTCGGCGGCCCACTGCTCGTATTCCGGCGATTCTTTCCGGAACGCGGCCGCCTTCCCCTGGGCGTCAAAGTGGATCCCGAAGCCCCATTTCTTCACGAGGGGCGAGGTTCGCAAGCAGGCTTGGGACCGGGAGAAGAAGGCGCGCCGCAGATCTGGGTCGTTGCGGATTTCTGGATGCTCGCGCACACCGGCCGAACTAGCGAAGAGGATGTCCTCCTGGGTGAACTGGTAGGGCTGCTCGACGAGCATCTCGTACTGGATCTCGGCGATCGAACGCTTGCCCCGCTGCGGTTCGGCGGCAGTGGCCGGACCGTCTTCGCTCGAGGCAATGAATGTGTCAGTGTAGTTAAGGGTCATCCGAATCGCGCGACTTCCTATTCTACGGAAAATGCCGCGCGAAGGGATTCGAGGCGCTACGCTTGAACTTTTCGCAGGGTTCGGTAGACGTAGGCCAGAACTTCGGCCACCGCTCGGAACAGTTCGTGCGGGACCGGATCGCCGATCTCGCACTGCTTGTACAGCGCTCGGGCAAGCGGCGGATTGGGCACGAGCGGCACGTGATGGGCCTTAGCCTCCTCGCGGATCTTAGCAGCAAGGAAATCGACGCCCTTGGCGATCACGACCGGCGCGGCGTGGACGCCGTGCTCGTACTTGATGGCGATCGCGTAGTGAGTCGGGTTGGTGATGATCACGTCGGCCGTCTTGACCGCCTTCATCATTCCGCCTTTCGCCAATTGGCGGGCGCGCTTGGCCCGCTCACGGAGGACTTCCGGAGACATCTGCTGGTCCTTGTACTCGCGCTTAACCTCTTCCTTGGTCATCTTCAGTTGATCGTCCACTCGCTTCCACTGAACGCCGTAGTCGATCGCCGCGAGAACCATCCAGGTGGGGATGACGCGCATGGCTACATTTCTCAAAATGCCGGTGACGACCCCGAAGGCAGCGCCGATCGGCACACGTCCCAGGTTCATCAGTTCCGGCCATGCGTCGCGCAGAACCATATAGGCGAGGTAGCCAAACAGAAAGGTCTTGACCGATCCCTTGAGTGTGTCGAGGGCACCTTGCTTTGAAAGCATCCGCGTCAGCCCAGACATGGGATTCAGCTTTTGGAATTTTGGCGCGAGGGCTTCGGGCGTAATCTTGAAACCGATTTGACCCACGTTGGCCACGACCCCGACGAGCATGGCGACGGCAACGAGCATGATCAGTCCGCCAAGCATGGGCTGAGCGCAACGGAAAGCCAGTCCAGAAAAGTCGCCGGTGTCGGGGCGGGACGGCAGAGAAGCGAAGGTGCCCTTTACCGCGCCAATCGCGCCTTGTCCGATTCCAGCGCCGGCAATCGGGACGGTGATGAGGAGCGCAACGGTGCCAAGTGCGCCGATTAGGTCCTGCGACTTGACGACGGTTCCTTGGTTCCGGGCTTCGGAACGACGCTTGGGCGTCGCTTTTTCGGTTCTCTCTCCTGAACTCTCAGGCATGGCCGAACGACACCCCCGCCGCGTGAATTCCGATTCGAACCGCCGTCGAAACGGCGGCCACCACGGCCGGAAGGCCGACTGAGACGCCGATCAGGCCGGCCATCAGCTTGGCTGGGGCGCCGACCTGGGCCGGTTGAAGCGTGGGTACCGCGCGGCCGACCAATGCCAGGCTTGCGTCTACGAGGAAACCGACCGCCATGACGGGGGCGGCGATCTGGATTCCAAGAAGGAACGTGCCGGTAATGAGGGGCACGATCGCATCGTTGGCGTGAGCCAGCGTGGGAACCGAGTCGTAGCTCCTGACGAACGCTTCGATCAAAAGGTGGTGGGCGTCGGCGGCGAGGAAGACGACAAGGCCGAGCATCGTCTTCAACTGGCTGAGAACCGTCGTCGAAATCCCGGCGATGGGGTTCATCACCTGGCTCATCGAGAGGCCCGTCTGAAGGTCGGTCAAACTGCCGGCGATGGCCAAAGCCTGCATGGCGATGGTGACCATTCCGCCGAGGAGAAGGCCGGCTCCGACTTCTACGAGGACCGCCATTCCCAGGTCGTGAAAGTTATGCGGCATCGGACCCATCTTCGGTTGGATGGCCACACTGAGCGCCCCGGAGATAGAGAGGGTGGTGAGAATTCGGATTGGAAGGGGCGTATTCTGCGCGCCGAACATCGGCGCGATGAGAAGCATGGCGGATGCGCGTACGAAGACGAGCAGGAACGCGAGCATCGCCGCTTCCGTCATTCGATGCCTTGCCCCACGATCGCGATCCGGTGGAAGCAGAACTTCGTGTACCCCACCATCTCGTTCAGCATCCAGTGGCCCATCAGGGACATCACGATGGCGACGCCGAGCAGCTTCGGAACGAAGGATAAAGTCTGTTCCTGAATCTGGGTGAGCGCCTGCATGATGGAGACGATCAATCCCACGAAGAGTGCGACGGCGAGGATCGGCAGAAGGATCATCAGACCCACCTGCATCCCCTGTCGGACGGCATCGAGAGCGTAGCTTTGCATGGTTAGCGGTACCCCGCGAGAATGGCTTGGATCAGCGTCCCCCAACCGTCCGCCAACACAAAGACCAGGATCTTGGCGGGGAGGGAGATGACGGTGGGTGGCATCATCATCATTCCCATGCCCATGAGGGCACTGGAAACGATCAGGTCGATGATCAAGAAGGGGATGAAGACATAGAAGCCGATGAGGAAGGCCGTCTTCAGTTCGGAGATGATGAAAGCGGGCACCAGGGTCGTGAGCTCAAGCTCGTCTTTCGTCTTCGGGGCGACTCCGCCGCGGATGTCGATGAAGAGCCGGAGATCGCTGGTATAGGTGCTTCGAAGCATGAAGTCGCGAACCGGCGGGGTGGCGCGCTTGACCGCTTCTCGAATGTCGATCTGGTGATTGGTCAGCGGTTTAATCGCGGCTTCGTCGACCTTGTCCCAAGTCGGCTTCATGACGAACAGCGTGAGAAAGAGCGATAGCCCGACCAGCACCTGGTTCGGGGGAAGGCTCGGCGTACCGAGCGCCGTTCGGACGAAGCCGAGGATGATCACGATGCGGGTGAAGCAGGTCGTGAGCATCAGCAGCGCCGGAGCGAGGCTGAGGACGGTGAGAAGGGCAAGGATCTGCAGCGAGGTCGCAACCTCGTCACCCTTGGCGGTTCCGCCTCCCATCGTGAGGCCGATCTTGGGGAGCGCGGGAATCGTCTGCGGAAACGCGGCGGCAACCAGACTCAGCAGAAGGAGAACGGCGGTCGCACGTTTCATACTCCGAGCCTCTCCAGCCGGGCAAGCTGGTCCAAGGTCGACGGAGCGGGCGCCGGCGGGGTGGCCTCCGCTTGGGCCAAAGCTTCGGTGAAATCGTTCACGGTAAGGTCGGCAAGGCAGGAAACGTTCTGGGCGGTCGCGCCGAGTAGCAGGGTCCGCCCGCGAGCCTCGACGACGTAGAGCTTTCCGCCGGCAAAAGCCGCCGTCTCTTCGATCCGGATGGTGCCGTTGGTCTGGGTGGAGATCCGTCCGCCGAACCGCTTCATCAGCATCGGCAGCGCAAACTTGATGCCTGCGCCGACGAGCGCCAAGGCCAATAAGAGCTGAATCACCGGTCCGATTCCCACGGGGGAAGAATCGAAACTGGCGGGACTCGGACGAGTGCCCAAAGGATCAACGGGGGCCGCCGAAGCGAATGAAATTAAGGCAGAGGCCAAGAGCAGAAAAATGCCGCGCATATGCTTCCTACATAGGATCATCGGCGGCGAAAGGAGATTCTTTAGGGAAGAGGGAAGAGGGAAGAGGGAAGAGGGAAGAGGGAAGAGGGAAGGGGAAAAGGGAAAAGGGAAAAGGGAAAAGGGAAGAGGGAAAAGGGAAGAGGGAAGAGGGAAAAGGGAAAAGGGAAAAGGGAAGAGGGAAAAGGGAAGAGGGAAGAGGGAAGAGGGAAAAGCGGTACGGGAGCAACTGCTCTCGTACCGCCTTTTCGGCCAAGTCCTCTTCCCTCTTCCCTCTCCCTACGCAGCGTCATTCAATCGCATCAAACGATCGCGAGGATTGAGGATCTCCGTGATGCGAACGCCAAAGTTATCTTCGATGACGACGACTTCGCCACGAGCCACCAGGCGGCCGTTTACAAGAATGTCGACCGGCTCGCCGGCGGCCTTCTCAATCTCGACGATGGAGCCAACACCGAGTTCGACTACGTCCTTCACGATCCGACGTGTACGTCCCAGTTCGACCGTGATTTCGAGCGGGATATCCATCAGGATATCGAGTCCGTGACTTTCTTCCCGGTTCGACTGCGGCGAAGCTGATGAGCCGAATTGGGGAAGAGCGCCAAAGGCGATCGGCGCCGGGTCGGATGCCGGGGCAAGTCCGACGACAAAGTGGGCGGTATGGGGATCCATCGCCCAGGTCAGTGTGTCGATCGTGGAGCCGACGCCGACGGAAAGCTGCACGCGGATCATCATGTCCGTCGGTTGCATGCTTGTCGGCCGGAGGAATCGTCCGAGACGGAATGAAATATCGCTGGCCACGACGACCTCGTCCAAGCGATTCCCAACCGCCATGCAGATCCCCTGGATCATTCCCTCTAGGGCAGGACGGACCGCTTCGATGTTCGTGTCTTCGAAAACCTCGATCTCGTCGGCGATCGAGCAATGGAGCGCGGTCACGGTATCCACCGAGACCATCAGACACTGCATGCTTTCGGGGTGGCCGGCGAAGGCGAACTGGACAATGACGACCGGCTCTTCGAACTCCTGAAGAACTTCGACGACCTGGGATTCCAGGATCATCGGGCTGTTAAACTGGACACTCTCGCCGCAGGCTTCGCCAACCTGAAGGGCGACGGTTTGCCAAATGCCGTTCTGGGCGGCAGAGAGCTTAGTGATGAGTTCGGGGTTGTTCACTGTTTCGATTCCTTACGGCCAACGACCGCGACTACGACTTTTTTGCCCTGCATTGCGGGCCGGCCGGCGAACTTTGCAACGCCGCCAATATTGAGAGTGAGAGGTTCGGCCACCTTTTGGTTCAGCCGGATCGTGTCGCCCGGTTTGAGAGCGACGAAGGCGCCCGTGGTGAGCACCGTTTCGCCAAGGTTGACCGAAAGGTCCACCATCGCGTCCTGAACCTGCTGCGAAATGTGTTGGCGCGTCGTCGGCGTCGCTTTGCGTGTGCCGCCGCCAAACCATTTCTGGGCGCTGAGCTTGCCGGTGATCGGCTTGAGCACCGTATAAGGGATGCAGATAGACATCGCGTGCCGCGCGCCCCCCATACGGACTTCAAAAAGAATCGTGACCGCGACATCGGTGGGCGGTGCGATTTGGACGAACTGAGCACTCGATTCTGTTCCTTCGACCGTCGGGTTCACCATCACCACGCTCTCCCAAGCGGTCTTGAGCGCGGTGAACATCCGTTCGATGGTCTGGCGGAGAAGCGGCCGCTCAATGTCCGTAAGGTTGGTGCGGCCGATCGGTTTGCCCGGACCACCCAACATTCGATCGATCATCGTAAAGACCAGGCCAAACTCCATCTCAAGCACGGCCTGGCCGGTGAGCGGAGGCAGCGACATGATCGTGAAGACCGAGTTATTGATGCCGCGAAGGTAGTCCTCGTAAGGCACCTGCTCCAACGCGACGAGATCGATTTGTACCTGCGTACGCAAGTAGGCGGAGAGCGCCGAGCCCATCAATCGGGCGAACGTCTCGTTGAGTTGCTGAAGTGTTCGCAGCTGATCCTTACTCAGCTTATCGGGACGGCGGAAGTCGTAGACTTCGTACGCCACCGTTCGCCCGCCCGCCTTAATCGGAGGGAGGAACGTTCCCGCGGTTGCGACGACAGGACGGGGCGCGGGCGCCGCGACCGTTAAAGGCCCGCCGGCTAAGCCGTCGCCTGACGCCTCCGGACCCCCCGAAAGGGAGTTCAGTAGCGCATCGATTTCTGCTTGGGAAAGGATTTCCGACAAGTCGTTTCACCGACGACCACCGGGAAGGTGGGTCGTCAGTACGAAGTATCGGCCCGCGTAGTCCTAATCTTCAGGTAGGAATACGGGATTTTATTTGTTCTCGTGGTGCCGCTATTGGGTTGCGAGAGCAGCGAACCGGACCTGAAGCACTGGCCCAGAGGTGGAGTCCCAGTCGCTCATATCTTCCTCTTTGTGTTCCGACTTCTCTTTTTCCTTTCCTTTCCGCTTCGGCGCTTCCTCTTCCTTGTGCTCGCCCTTCTTTGCCTCTTCTTCGAGCGGTCCCTCAAGCGCGGTGTTGATCGCCTCGGCTAGTTGCTTCTTCAGCTCCGGCCGGCGCTTCGCGTCCGTAATCAGTTCCGGCGCCGAAGAGTTGAAAACGGTCAGGACCGCATCTCGCACGTCGCCCATGCCCGCCTTGAACTTATCCTCCGTGTACTCTTTGGAAAGCCGGATGGAGAGCTTCGCGCGAACATAAACTCCGGGGTTGGCGGTGTTCGTCAGAAACTCTTCCAATTCGGTTTCGTGCTCGGCAAGTGCCAAGGCCGGCTTGGCCTTTTCTGCCTTACCTTTGCCCTTCATCATGAAGAAACCTCCACCTCCCAAAACGAGGGCGAGGGCCAGAATAATCGGGAGCTTGCCTTTCTTTTTAGGGGCGGCGTCGGGAGCGGCGGCAGGAGCTGACATGGCGTTGTTACCAGGGTTGTTCCATACATCCGCGCGGATCTCGGGCGGCGTGACATCATTTAAGGCATGAACGACGTGGATGCCGCAAAGGCCGCCGCCCTTGCGGAAGTGGCCGCCGCCTCTTCGACCGCCGACCGGCGCGACGCGCACGGCCGGGCGCTCGGGAAGAACGGAACCATCCCTGCGTTCATGCGCCAAATGGGCGCCTTGAAGGATCCCGAAGCCAAGAAAGCCCTCGGCGCCGCCGTGAACGCCGCCAAGAACGAAGTCGAAGCCGCTTACGAGGCGCGGAATACCGAACTCAAACGCCTAGAAATGGCGACTCGGCTCGCGTCGGAGACGATCGACCCCACGATGCCGGGCGTCCCTCCGCGCATGGGCCTCGAACACGTCCTGCAGCAGACCGCGAACAAAATCAAGCGCGTCCTCGGTGGCCTCGGTTTCGAATATCAGGAAGGGCCGGAGATCGAGAAGTTCCGCTACAACTTCGACGCCCTCAACTACCCGCCGGATCACCCGGCGATGGATGATCAAGACACGTTCTACATCGACGACGAGCACCTTCTGCGCACTCAAGGCACGGCACTCCAAGGACGCGTCTTTGAAGTCCAGAAGCCGCCGCTCCGCGTCTTCACGATCGCGCGCACCTACCGGAACGAAGCGGTCGACCGGACGCATAACCACACCTTCACCCAAGTCGATGCGTTCATGATCGACGAAGGGATCTCGATGGCGCACCTGAAGGGCACGCTCGGGCTCTTCGCCCGCGCCATGTTCGGTCCCGAAGTCACCGTCCGCTTCCGTCCCGACTTCTTTCCCTTCGTCGAACCCGGCGTCGACTACGCTATCTCTTCGCCCAAGTTGTTCGGCGGCAAATGGGTCGAACTCGGCGGCGCGGGTTTGATTCACCCCAACATCCTCGAAGCCCACGGCATCGATCCAGAGCGGTACAGCGGGTTTGCCTTTGGATTGGGAGTGGAGCGAATTCCGATGATGGCGTACGGGGTGGACGACCTACGGCTGTTCTTGGAGAACGACCTGAGGTTCCTAGAGCAGTTTAGAGCGGAGATGGTCTAGCCGAGCCAGACGGTCTATTTGCTCGTCTGTGCCCTTGTCCGGCTCGGCAAATTGTCCCCCATAGCCCCTTCAAACCGCCAACCGCCTACTCTCGCCGCCAACCTGTAAACTCCCCGTGGTACAATTTCGCCGCTCAGGAACGGAATCTTGAGTCGATAGGTTAAAAGGAATCTGCATGTTGAAGCGACTCTTCGTCGGAATCGTGCTGCTGGGGTTGTGTCTCACGGCCTTTGCGCAGACTGCGGCCCGTAAACTACGGCCGGAAGACGTACTTCGGATCCAGGTTTTTAACCAGCAGCAGATCCTGGCCGATGTGCCGGTCGATCCAAGCGGTTATGTCACCGCGCCCTACGTGGGCAACGTGAAGGCCGAAGGCCGAACCGTTGACGAACTGATCGTTGAACTGACCCGCCTCTACAAAGAGCGCCTGTTCCTCCGCGATCCCATCGTCTCCGTCACCCTCGTTCAGCTTCGCCCTCTCCGGGCGACCGTGGGCGGCGGCGGTGTCGGTCGAGCGGGAACCTATCCCATTCGAACGGGCGACACCGTCCTCAACCTCCTGAACCAAGGCGGCGGCGCGATTCGCGACATCGCCGATCTCAAACGGGCCTACCTTCGAAAGGCCGGAACGCAAGAGTCCGTCCCGGTCGACCTCTACGCTCTCACCGTCTTTGGCGATGTGACGCAGAACTACGAGATCGAAGATGGCGACGAACTCGTCGTCCCCGAAGCCCGTGGTAACCAGATCCTCGTCCTCGGCGCCGTTCAGCGACCGGGTCTGTACCCGTACCGCGAACCCACCACGGTTTGGGACTCCATCGGTGTGGCCGGCGGTGAGATCCGCTTCCGCTCCCGCTTCAGCCGCACGGTTATCCTGCGCCAGAAGCAAGGCCTCCCGGGCGTGTACGTGCGAATTCCGGTCGACCTCGTCCGCTTCATCCGCAAAGGCGATTCCACTCAGAACATCCAGCTTCAACAGGGAGATATCGTGTTCGTTCCTGAAACCGATACGCCGGACTTCGCCCAGATCAGCGCGCTGGCCAACATCGGCTTCATCCTCGACCGCGTCGGCGGATCGCTGTTTGGCCTGAATATCTTCGGCAACTAAAGCCATGCGACGGCTCGCCGTATACCCAGGGTCATTCGACCCACCGACCCTGGGTCACCTCGATATCGTGGAGCGCGCCGCGCGCCTATTTGAGAGCCTGGTCGTCTCCGTTGGCCGCAACGCCACCAAGCACTCTCTCCTAAGCGTCGAAGAGCGCTGCGAGGCTCTGAGACGTGCTACGGAGCACCTGAGTAACGTCTCCGTGGACTCGTTCGACGGCCTTCTCGTCGACTATGCGACCAAGGTCGGCGCCGCCTCGATTGTCCGGGGCCTTCGCGCCACCGCCGACTTCGAGTACGAATTCCAAATGACCCTGGTCAACCGGCGCCTCCGCCACGAAGTCGAGACCGTCTTCCTCATGACCAGCCCCGAGCACAGCTACCTCAGTTCCTCGATCGTCCGAGAAGTCGCCCTCCTCGGCGGCGACTACAAAGGCATGGTCCCCGCGGGCGTAGCCGAACTCATCGAAAAGGCAATTTCCGATCGAAAGACAGCCTAGAGTGGCGCAGACTTCAGTCTGCAAATGTGCCCCAGGCTTTAGCCTGGATAGAAAGCATATATCAGCACAAGAATTAAGTGATCTATAGCTCTCGGAAATTCATCCATCTCCGAGATTTCTCCGAGAAAAACTCCAATCCTAAAGGCACGTGTAGATATATGTCAAAAAGGACGAACCTCGCGGCACGACCTACCGAACTCCTCTCATAATTGAGAAATCGATACTTCGCCTAAACACCCTGGTCCCATCGGCGCGGCCATGCTGGAAGAGCTAAGCCAATACGTCATCGCGACACCCTATCCATTCGTCGTCGACCTCGCAAAGTCGGAGGGCATGTGGCTTGCCACCGTCGACGGCCAACGCCTCTTCGACTGGGCCGGCTACTTCGGCTCCAAACTCATCGGCCACAACCACCCTGGCCTCTACGAACCAAGCTACGTCGAGCGCCTGGTAAGAGCCGCCAACAATAAAGTCGCCAACCCTGACTTCCTCACGCCTGAGTGCTTGGCCTACTACCGAATGCTCCACCGGCTCGCCCCGGAGATCATGCGTTCCGACCGCCTCGAAGTCTACGCCGTCAATAGCGGAGCCGAAGCGGTGGAGAACATGATGAAGTACCTTGTGGCCATCCATAACGCCAAGGTGGCCGCAAAGGGAAGGACCCTCACCGGGAGGCGGTTCCTCTACTTCGACAAAGCCTTCCATGGCCGCACCGTTTTCGCCCTCGGCGTGACCCAGACGATCGATACCGTCGCCACCAAAGACTTCCATGGGCTCTCGTCGATGGGCAACATGAAACTGCCCTTCCCGGCCTACAATAGCGATCTTAGCGACGAAGAGAACCAAACCGAAGTCCGGAAAGCTCTTGACCAAGTCGAAGGCGCCCTGCGTCTCATGGCCGACGAGATCGTCGGCATCATCGTGGAGCCCATCCAGGGGGCCGGCGGCCAACGCGCCGCCCTGCCCAGCTTCTTTCAGGGGCTCTCCGAACTCACTCACCACTACGGCGTAGCCCTTGCCTTCGACGAAGTCCAAACCGGCCTCGGCGCGACCGGCAAAATGTGGGGCCTCGACCACTTCGATCTCCCTTATCCCCCCCAAGCCGTCGCGACCGGCAAGAAGTTCGGCAACGGTGTCGTCTACATGCGAGAGCCGCTCGAAGACATCGGCGTCCTCGACTCCACCTGGGGCGGATCCCTCGCTGACATGGTCCGGGTCGTCCGCGAGGTTGAGATTGTCGAACAGGAAGGCCTTATTGAACGCGCCGCCGTCAACGGCGACCGTCTGGCCAAGGGCCTGGCGGAGCTAGTTAAGAAACACCCGGTCGCCTCCAACGTCCGAGGTCTCGGCCTTTACCAAGGGATCTCCCTGACCTCTGGCGACCATAAAGCCGAAGCCATACGCGTCGCCCGCGAAGAGTTCGATCTATTGCTCTTGGGCGCCGGCTACCGCTCCCTCCGAACCCGCCCGAATCTAAGTGTCACCGCGGACGAGATCGACGACTTCCTCGTTCGGCTTGACGGAGTGCTGACCCGGGTCGCGGTTCTTGCGGCCTAGGACTAATAATTTCTTCGCAAACACCTAAGGGGCGGAATTCGTCTTATGCTATGAGGGGGTCGAAAGATCCCTCCTCGAAAAACCAAATGTCGCTGCATACGGACGGCTTGATCCAATTCCTCGACGTACTTCCTGCGGTCGTTCGTGACCGCCTCGACAAGGCCGGGGAACCGGAAAAACTTGTCGAGGTGGTGCTTGACTACGGACGTCCGTTGGAGGCGCGCTACCGCGACCGCACCGAGCGGTGGGCGGACCTCATCGTGTCCGAGCATGACCTAGAGTTCGTTTCCAAATCGATCGGCGAGTTTGGAACCGACAACCGAGCGGGAATCGAGCGAACGCTCCACCGCATCTCCGCCATCCGAAACCGCCACGGCAAAGTGATCGGACTCACCTGCCGCGTCGGCCGCGCCCTCGAAGGCACGATCGACATGATCGACGATATCGTGCGCTCCGGCAAGTCGATCCTCCTCCTTGGTAAGCCGGGCGTTGGGAAGACCACCAAGCTCCGCGAAGTGGCCCGCGTACTCGCCGACGAGGTGAACAAGCGGGTCGTGATCGTGGATACCTCCAACGAGATCGCCGGCGACGGTGACATTCCGCACGCCGGTATCGGCGCGGCCCGCCGGATGCAGGTTCGCATCGCGGCCGAGCAGCACGCGGTGATGATTGAGGCAGTGGAAAACCACATGCCGGAAGTTATCGTCATTGACGAGATTGGTACGGAGGCGGAGGCCCAGGCGAGCCGCACCATCGCGGAACGTGGTGTCCAACTCGTGGGCACCGCCCACGGGCAGACCCTCGAAAACCTGATGCTGAACCCGACGCTTGCCGACCTCATTGGAGGCATTCAAGCGGTCACCCTCAGCGACACCGAGGCCCAGCGCCGTGGCACTCAAAAAACGGTCCTTGAGCGCAAGGCGCCCCCGACCTTCGACGTCGTCATCGAACTGCTGGACTACGACAAGCTGGCCGTCCACCACGACGTCATGAAGACGGTCGACATGATTCTTCGCGGCATCGCGCCGCGACCGGAGATCCGCGTCCGCACCGGCGCGGGGGAGACGGAGGTGGTGCAACAGGAGGAAACGGCGAACGTGGACGACCCCGCGTTCAACCAACGGTTTCCCGCCCTCGCCCGCCGACCCGCCGCCGCGCCGCCGGAGCGGCAAAAGGTGGCCCCGGGCGCACCGGGACCCTCCTCGCCAACCGTAGCTGCCGCCCCGGGGGAAGACCAGGCCGGCGTCGTAAGGATCTATCCCTACGGCATCGCCCGGACACGCTTGGAGCGAGCCATCCGCGAAAAGCGAGCCCCGGCCTACGTCACGAACGACCTGAACGAAGCGGACGCCGTCATGGCGATCCGTAGCACCGTGCAGGCCAAGCCGCGCCGCCTCCGCGACCTTGCAGGACGTCCGGTCAATACGGTGGTGGTGAAGTCCAACACCTTTAGCCAGATCGCGACCGCGCTCGACGACATCCTTCGCCAAGCGACCGAAGGGACGCAGGCGGAGCAGCAGGCGTTGGATGAGGCGTCGGCGGCGATCGAGAAGGTCATCTCCTCGGGGCAGGCGTTTGACCTGACTCCGGCCTCCGCTCCGGTCCGAAAGGCACAGCACCGGCTGGCCGAAGCGAATCGTCTTGCCAGCGAGTCGGTAGGAGAAGAACCGAACCGCCGCCTCCGGCTCCTGCCGACGAGGCTCGCGTAACCGCCTTCCTCTTGGCCGGACTCCTCCAGTCCGGCCCGGATCGGGCTTCGGTGGAATCGTTTCTCAGGGCTTACGATCGGTCGGTAGTGGCGAACGACGTCGACTGGTCGATGGCCCACATGGATCCGACGGCGCTGATTCGGACGGCTTACGGGACGATCACGTTTGCCGAGCTCCAGCGAAGCGCCCGCCGAGTGAAGGCGGGAAAGATCCCTTCATCCGTGGCGTCGAGTCGTTCGACGATCGATCAGCTTGAAATCGTGGGGTATCGGGCTTTGGTCAAGTTCACTACGACGATGCGCTACCGCGCCGGAATCGAGCACGACGAGCGTTGGCGGAATGATGCGATCTTCGCCTGGAAAGATGGGGATTGGCGGCTTTGGCGGCTACGCCAAACAAGGGCCTAACCCATGTGGAGTGCGCAAATTTATTTGCGCTGTGGTCAGCCAATTTATTGGCGTGATCTGTACCTAGGGAGCGACTACGGAGATCAATCTCCTGACAAGAGCGCAAATAAATTTGCACACTCCACATGGGTTAGTCGATGGTCGCTCGCCCCAAAAACTCTGAAGCTGTCGCGACATGCCAGGCGATGTGGTCCAACTCGCTCCTAAGCGCCTGCACCGCCTCCGCCGAAGGATTGGCCAGGATCGCCGGTGCCAACTCGACCCGAATTCGATCGGCCGCCTGGAGAAGGTCGTGCAGGTCGACGGCAATACCCGCCGACCCGTCGCTGGACGCCCCAACCTCGGCCAGCCGATCCTGAACGGCCTCGCCCAAATGCCAATGGTCAAAGTCCATCGGATCGTTTCGCCCTTCATTCGGATCGGGTCCGCGCATTAGGTTAAGGGTGGCAGATTTGCGCCAAACCGGGTCGACAAGGATTAAGGATTAGCGACGCGGTGGCGACTTGAGGAACGTAATCTTCGGGTGTCGGCGCTCCAGGTAGTCGAACGATCGCTCGTCCATTGTCAGCAGGACCGGATTCCCAAACGCGTCCTCGACCTGCCGGTTACCTGAGCCAAAGTAAGCCTCCGCGATATCCTCCGGCTCCCCTTCGAGCCACAGGATCGCCTCGAAGGCAAGGGGCTCGATCAGTGCTCGGACGCCGTACTCGGTTTCCAGACGGAACTGGACGACCTCAAACTGGAGTCGTCCAACCGCCCCCAGGATCGGTTCGTGGCGGGCTCCGCGGCGGTCCCAGAATAGGTCGACGAGGCCTTCCTCGGTCAACTGCTGGACGCCCTTGTCGAAGTGCTTGAAACGCGATACATCCGCGTTCTGAAGGGTGGCAAAGGTTTCGGGGACGAAGGCCGGGACTTCCTCGAACTGAACGCCAGGTTTCAGCGACAAGGTGTCACCGAGCTTAAACGCGCCGGGGTTGGTGAGGCCGACGATGTCGCCGCCATACGCTTCCTCAACCGTCTCTCGCTCTTGGGCAAACAACCGCTGAGGACGCGTCAGGCGGAGCTTCTTGCCGGTCCGACCGTGCGTCACCTCCATGTCCTTCTCGAAGTGGCCGCTCACCACCCGCAGGAATGCGACGCGGTCGCGGTGGGCGGGGTCCATGTTAGCCTGGATCTTGAAGACGAAACCGCTGAATGCGTCCTCGGGGGTTACCGGCTTTTCGTCAGACATCCGAGGGCCCGGCTGGGGAGCCATGCCGAGGAAGCGTTGGAGGAACAGCTCGACGCCAAAGTTGGTAATCGCCGAGCCAAAAAAGACCGGCGTCAATTCGCCCCGGCCGACACGTTCGAGATCCAATTCCTCGCCTGCGACGTCGATCAACTCGATGTCCTCAAGTAGTTTGAGATACAGTTCATCCCCAAGCTCCTTCTCAAGCGCCGGGTCCTCAAAGTCAACGATTTGGGTCTCCCCCTTCGAAGCGCCGTGGGAGGTCTTGGTGAACAGATGGACCTTCCGGGTTTCGCGGTCGAACACGCCGCGGAACTCCGAACCCTGACCGATCGGCCAGTTCACCGGCACGCTACGAATGCCCAAGACGTTTTCAACCTCGGTCAAGAGAGCCAACGGTCCAATGCCGTCGTGATCCATCTTGTTGACGAAAGTGAAGATCGGGATACCCCGCTGGCGGCAGACGGCGAATAGCTTCTTGGTCTGCGTTTCAACGCCCTTTGCGTTGTCGATGAGCATCACCGCGCTATCGGCAGCGGTTAGTGTCCGATACGTGTCCGCAGAGAAGTCATTGTGGCCGGGTGTGTCGAGGAGGTTGAGAACGTGGCCGCCGTATTCGAACTGGAGGACGGTGGAGGTGACAGAGATGCCACGCTGCTTTTCCAACTCCATCCAGTCGGAGGTGGCTTTACGCTGGCTTTTGCGCGCCTTGACGGAGCCGGCGAGCTGAATGGCGCCGCCGTAGAGCAAAAGCTTTTCGGTCAACGTCGTCTTTCCGGCGTCGGGGTGGGAGATGATCGCGAAGGTCCGGCGGCGGGCCGATTCCTTCCCGACTTCCGTCGTGGGTTCAAGGGCGTTCATCGGGGAGATGCCTATTAGTTTGACAGGTTCTGGGCAACCTAAGATAAGGCTGAGGACCCTAAAAGCTATGTGCTGATAGATTGCGGCACTTCGGTCAGAATTGGCGACATATGGGTAGGTTTGACCCCCCTTGTGCCGACCTTTCAATTAACGATCCGGGAGCACCCGGAGGAAACACTATGATCAACTTAATGCGGCCCGAAGGCCAACCGAAGGTGACCCTTACCAAACGTGAAACAGAAGTTCTTGGTCTCGTCGCCCAGGGCCATACCAGCCAAGAAGCGGCCGAACTACTGTTCCTTTCTCCTCGAACTGTCAGCTACCATCTTTCCCAGGCTTACGAGAAGCTCGGTGTGAGCAACCGCGTGCAGGCCTTCCGGCTCGCGATGCGGCTAGGTCTTTTGCCCGAAGCTCCCACCATTTAGGTCGGCGAAAAGACCCCTCTTGGGTATTTTCTAAGGCGTGCCTCGGACTCGATTTCACCTGTACGCCCCGTTTGCCCTCATTCTTCTTACGGGCTGCGGGGGTGGTGGTGGACTCTTTGCCACCGTGCCTCCGCCCGTCGAATTTGCCGCGAGCTTAAGGCCGGGCGTCGAAGAGCTTCCGGCAGCCGGAACCTATCCCGGCAGCGTGAACGTCGACCGAGTGGTCTACGCCTACAACGTACAGACCGGACGTTGGACCCTGCAATCGTCCACGTCCCTCGGCTCCTCGTCCACCGCGGAAGCCAGTATTGGCTCCGGAACGATCACGATCTCGGATGGGGAGGCCCTTTTCTCAGGGACTCTCGAACTGGTTCACGGCGGTTCCCCCGCAACTCGGGCGACGCTGACCGCAACGGACGGATCAAGTGCGGACTATCCGTACAGTCTTTATCACGATGCCACGACAACGCTGGCCGTCTCGCCCCACCTCAAGGTGAAGCGCCTGGCGAAGTACCTCGTTCAGTTCGATCGGTACAGCTTCGTGTTCAATCTGGAATAAGGGATCCGCTTAGAATGAAAAAGGAAAGGCCGCTCTCATCGAGAGCGGCCTTTTCACTTGTAGTTTTAGAAGGCTCAGGCCTTCTTGCGTCGGCGAAGAAGACCGAGCGCGCCCACACCGAGGATGGCGAAGGATGCGGGCTCCGGAACGGGGTTGATGTTGCTGCCGCCGTTGTCGCTGCCGCCGAATGTGTTCGTCGCGCCGAGGATCGGAATGATCACCGGTACAGCGGTGAGCCACCGATAGTTCTGGCTGCCGCCGCTCGCCATGGAGGCGCCCGGAGCCATCATGGCCATCTGGGTCTCGCCGGAAGTGGCAGTAGCGGGCATCGCATCGGCGGCGGAAGCCGACGCGCTTTCCTTGGTCGATTCATCGTTCAGGCTGGCGGTCATTGGGTAACCACCCTCGGCCAGAAGAACAGGGGTGTTCGACTTGTCGAGGAAGACCGCTTGGCCCTTCTCCAACTTCAAGGTGACCTGAGTCTCTAAGGCTCCGAAGGCGGGCTCGCAGATGGCGAACGTTCCGGCCTTCGCAAGGGTGCCTGGGTGGAGATCGCCGAGGAAGGCGATAACTTCGTCTCGGCTCATCCCAAAATGACTCTCATATCGCTCGAGAGCGGCCGCGTCGTTACGCACCAGACTCAAAAGTCCCTTCGTGTTGGAATAAGTGTGAGCCGATGCGACGGAGGCAACGCTCATCAAGGAAATCAGGGCGGAGACGGTAACTGAACGGTTTCTCATTTTGTGATGGATCTCTTAAGGTGAAGAGCAGGCAACTTTGCCCACTACTTTTTGGAAGCGGTTCCTCGCGAACGAGATGCTGTTACCGTCCTCGGCAACCTGGGTTTGGCATCTTTGACCACCCCCCGATCAATTCTCGTTCGAACCGTGCTTTTGAAGCATGACGAATGAGAGCCCCGGAATGTTCACAGTATTTCGTCAATTTTTACGGATAGTGACTAAAATCCCTAAAATTGTTTGGAACCGTCGGTCCAACTCAACAAATTGGACACGAGAAGGAAGTTACCCTGGGACAAATACTGAGGCATCGTCCTGGGACTCTTTGCCCAGGACTTGTGATTTTGATCCGGATTGTGCCATCCAAAAACGACTTTGGTCAGGTTCAACCGAATGGAGGATGCTTGGCCTATTCGCTGGGCGAGAGGTAAGGGGTGAGATCTTCGCAAAGGGAGCCGGGCATTGCCCAATGCAACGGAGACAGAGAACCGGACTTTCGTCCGGCTCTCTGGTCTCAGAATGTAGTGGCGCTATTCCGCGACTACTTCACGTTCTGAACCGCGACTTTAAGGTCGCCTTCTCGAACCAGGCCCTCAAACTCAAACTTCAGATCTTTCTCGCCCACAAACCGAATGCGAAAAAGGTCGGCATCAAGGTTCGGATGCTCGGCGTTTCGCCGATCGACGACGCGCACATAAGCTCGGCCATTGTAGCCGACCGGTTTTCGATTCACCAGGATGATCAATCGTCCCCGCCCACCAAACTCGCAGACGTTGCCGGAGACGCCCAACGAATCCGCTGCGCCCATCTCGATCAAGACGTAGCGGCCGTGGTCATTCTGTTTCTGTTCAAAGCGGAGCTTGCCTTCAAACTTCCGAACCCCGTTCGAGGCCGTTCGCTTGGTTTCCGCGTAGTCGAAGGTGGCGGTTCGCCCATCGGCGGAACCGGCGGAACCCTTACCGTAGGAGCCCGCAAGCGTCCCGTCGGCAAGAGCGGTGGCGGCGAGCATGGCAAAGCAAACGATCAGTGGCTTTTTCATCGTTGAAATCTCCCGAAGCCAAAAGGCTATCGTATAGCCACTGACGAGTGGCGAACGTGTAAGTTCACTTTTCCCGTAGTTCTGCTGGGCTTATCTCTAGGTGCCGGCGAAACGGAAGCCGGCGGGACGGGCGGTTTCGTCTTCGGTGGTGCGGAAGACCAACATGACTTCCTTGGTCGAACTCTCCAAAACGATCGGCAGGACCTGAATGAGCCCGGCCCCTTTCGCTTCGTTTTCTTTAATGGCGGCATTGACCTTGTCCTCTTCGGAAGGAAGTCGGACGACATAGTGAGTGGGCATTAAGCGTTCCTTTCGATGCCCCTAGAGCTACGCACGGCGCGCCAATTCGTCTGCGTGTCGAGGTCTCGCAGACGGCTCGAAGGAAACCCATCCGGCGTGGAGTCGTCCAACAGGGCATGACCCCTAGGAATTTGAAGAAACTATCCTCTTCGTTGGTACTGGCGATCGCGTTGATCGCGCCCACCCTGTTGCCGGTCACGGCGGAGGCCCAGGGTCGAAGCAAAGACCATCGCCAGGATCATCGGCATGACCAGAATCACGACCGGAATCGAGATCAGGACCGCCGCAACAAAGAGGAAGCGATGCGCCAGAGATCTCGCGCGCAAGCGGACCGAGTGCGAATGGGACGTGAACGTTCCAGAGAGGCGCAAGCGAGAGCCCAAGCCTTTGCGGCACGCGAACGCGAACTGGCTTGGAAGCAGCGATACTGGCGGGAGTCGGAGCACGCCCGCGCAGAGAGGTTTGCCCGAGCGCAACGAGAAGAGCGATGGCGAGAGGTTCAGCGCCGCAACGATCATCGCCAGTCCACCAAAAACACTTGGCGTAACATGAGCTATTTGGGCGGCGCCGCCGGACTTTATGGGCTTCTAACCGGAAACAAAACGATTGCTGCGCTCGGCCTTGGCGGAGGACTCTATTCGGTCTACCGGTACGAGCAGGACCGCAAGAGTCAAAACCACGATGCCCGGAACCGGTATGAACTGTTCCGTCGCTCTTCGTTCGACCACAACGGCCACCACTACGTTCGCGGAGTCAAGAACCGAGGTGGACAGAAGTACTACTACTTCCGTCGTACACGCTGAACCTGAGTTCAAAATGTCGAACCTCGATACTTAAATCTGTCACGGGTTCGTCACGGGTACTAACGTAGGATTCTCCCAATGCCCTTTAGGGCTTGGAGAATCCAAATGCAGTTCCTGAAATCTAACCTTTTGGCCCTCGTGGCCATCCTTCCTGCCGCGAGTCTGGCCTCGTACAACACCTCGTACACGGTGAACCGGCCGCATAACGACGACTTTGAGATCACGAATCTCTTTCTGTTGGAGCGTGGTCCGGGCGGCGGCAGTGCCACTTGGGCATTTCGAGTCGATCAGAACCAGCCAGAGGTGACCATCACCAATCCATTTGTTGTGGAAACGCTTCCGGCCGAGTCGCTCTTAATCGGTCTGACCCACGATCTGCCCGGCGACGTACCCGGACAGAAGCACGTGGTGCTGATGATGGACGACGCCGCGGCCCAGCTTTCGAACCATATTGCGTGGGGAACGTTGTTCCGGAACACCCTTGAGGAGCAGCTGATTTCGGACATCGAACTCGCCTCCTCCGGTCAGGATTGGCCGATTATTCAGCCGGGCTTAGACGGGATCAGCCGATTTACTCAAGGCTCCTATGACCCGTTCGGTAATTACCAGCCGAGCGACGCCGAAGCGGGAATCCTTGGCCCGGGCGGTATTCCGCGATCCGCTTGGTTCGCTTTCGGTGGCACGTTTACTGTCGTTGCCTGGTCCGACGGATCGATTATCGGCTCCGGGAGCAGCGTGGGAGTTCCGGCGGCGGTGCCAGAGCCCGCAACCTTCGCGGCGTTGGGGTTGGGATTGGTTGGTTTAGCCCGCCGTCGGCGACCGAGAGGTTGAGGAGTAGCCGTGGGTCAGGTAGATCCACCTGGCTTTTTAAATAGATCGTTGTGGGCGCCGTCGATTTCAGGGACATCCGTTCGACCTATGATGAAAGGGCGAGATGGCTCTTAGGACTACCCATGGAAACGATGACTCCCACCCCCGTCGCAACGTCGCTTAAGAATGCCTGCGTCCTCTTTCTGAAAGACCTTCAGGCGCTCCCGGAAGAGGCTTTCGACAAAAGCTTCGGACCTAAGGTGAGGACGCTGGCGGACATCGTTTACGAGGTCAATCTGGTGAACGACCATGTCGGGATGGTAATTCGGGGCGAAGAACCTTTTGTGTGGCCAGACGGCGGGTGGATTAAGGCCCCCGAAGGGTTTGGCGGAAAGCAGGCGGTGATCGACGCTTTCAAGAGGTCGTCCGATCAGGTTGTCACCACAGCCGAAGGATTCTCATCGGAGGAGATGGACGGCAAGATTCAAACCGAAGACGGAGAGACGACGCGGGCGGAGCGGTGTCGTTTCATGACCTTGCACCTCTGGTACCACCTGGGCCAACTGAACTTCGTCCAGACTCTGCTGGGCGACGACGAGTGGCATTGGAAGTAAACGCTAAGCCAAGGTGTCCAGGAAATGCGTTTGGCCGTCGTAGTGGACGTTCGGCGTCGCGGGTTTCTCGGTGATCTCTTCAATACGCCGAATGATCGCCTGAACCCGTCGCTTCCTGGCTTCTCGCTCGTCCGGACGGTTTGGCTCCTCCTCGAGGAGCTGGTACAGCCGGGCGAGGCGTTCGGCTTGCGAAGTGGCCGAATCCATAAAGGTGCTGGCGGCGAGGGGCGAGATGCGAGGAACGTCCATGGGTATTTCCGGCGTAAGAATCCCCCGGCTCCCGAAGGGATGTTTCCATGTTCGCCCATGGCAGGTGACACCGCAATTCGCGGAGGTTATTCAGGGCATGCCGAACGAATCGAGTCGGTTCTTGGCTCTAGATATTGTTCATGCGCAATGCCGCAATTATTATAGTCCTGGGCTTGGGCACAGGAGCGTCGGCAGGGAATCTTCTTGGAAACGCCGGGTTTGAAAGCGGGACGATTGCGCCTTGGGTTTCTTCCGACTGGCAGGTCGTTTCAGATACGGCGCATTCCGGAATCTATTCGGCGAAGGTGGTGGGGAATTATTCGATCTACCAGTCGTTCGCTCCGACATCGGTTGGACTCATTACGGAGGTTTCGGTCTGGTTGAAGCAGGATCCGGCGGATATTTCGTACCTGGCGATCCGATACAGCGATTCGACGGAGGACTACGAACTGGTTCATCCGACGAATACGGGATATAACAAGTACGACTTGACGGGAGTTTTGAACCCTTCCAAAACGGCGGTCGGGTTTATCGCCTATGGCTATAGCGGCGGGGCGAACGGTCCGACGTGGATCGACGACGTGAATGTGCAGGCGGTTCCAGAGCCGACCTCTGTGGGAGCGTTGGCGCTCGGTGGGTTCCTTCTAGCTCGTCGGCGACGGTCCTGAATCAAATTCACTACTAGCGAGTATTTCTTGGCGGAACCGCAGCCTGAGGTCTGCGGTTCCGCCAGTTCGGAGGAGTTACTCCGTGCCGAACTCACGGATGACGTAGCCGTCTCGCTCTCGCTGGAGCGTGATCATGTGATAGACCACCTGCTTCTGACCCCAGGAGTCTTCGTACTCGTGGCGGGCGCGGACGTGGACGATGTCGCCGCGGAACTGGCTTTCGGTGATCTGGTACCGGATCGTCTTGGACTGCTCGACGCCGTCTAGGAACATGTCCCGGAAGTCGTCGGCACCGAGGGAGTAGTCGTAGCGGCCGTCGTTGTAGATCGCGACCTGACCGGTCATGGGCAGGAGGCGATCGGCGTAGCGGGTGCTATTTCGTTCGAATGCATCGCGTAGATCGTCCAGCGAATCGTTCAGGACGGCATTGCGCTTGTCCTCCCGATCGTACTGGTAATCGTTCCAGCCCCCGCTGCCCCAAGTCGGTACGTAGTTGTTCACCACAACGACTCGGTTGTTGTTCACGTAACCCGGGAGATAGGAGTAGCGATACCAAGGGGAAGCAACGCAGTAGACGTTCGGCGCCCAGGGGTCGAACACGTAGAACGGGTAGCAGAAGTTGTCGTCGAACCAGCCGCCGTTATAAGCGCAGTAGCCGATGCGGAGACCACCGACGGTGCCGCCGAACGACACGTTGTAGCCGGTGCGGGGGCGGGTTCGCCGGATCTGCTCTCCAAGCATGCCTCTCGAAGGGGCGGAGCCGAAGCGACTCGGACGAGCTCCGCCGTAGCCGTTGTGGAGGGTGCCGTAGGAGACGTTGCCGCTCCGGGTGGTGTGCCGAAGAGGACGATCCAGCGGGCTGCGGCCGTTATCCGAATTGCCGCGGGAAGAGGTGCGGTTGTCCGTGGGTTGATCGTTGCGGGTCGGGCGGCCAAGGCCACCGCCGCGGTCGTTTCCGCCTCGGTCGCTATTACCACCCCCTACCGGCCGGCTGTTGCCGGAGTCGGTGCGGGTCGGGCGATCGTGGCTACCGCCGTTCGAGCCACCAGAGCTACTTCCGCCCGAGTTGCTTGGCCGCTCGGCCGGTCTCTCGACAGGGGGAGGGGTGGTGCGCTCAGGACGGCTCCGCGATTCGCCGCGGCTTCGGTCGGTGGGGCGATCCTGGGGGGGAGAACTTCGTTCGGGAGGAGCGCTTCGCTCACGGGAAGGTGGGGGCGAACTTCGCTCCGGGCGGGAAGGAGGAGGCGAACTCCGTTCGGGACGCGACGCGGGCGGGGATTTCTGCTTTTCGTCTCCGCCGCCGCCACGGCTGCGGCCACGGTCTTGGGCAGGTGCGACGGCGGCCAGCGCCAATGCTGCGGTCGTCGCGAGGAAGGGAAGCCAACGTCCTTTCATGGTCCTACATTAGAGACGAGCCAGGAAAGGGGTCGTTTCAAAGATTTTTGACAGTTCTAAGATAGTTAGGACTCATAGGATCGCTAAGTCCTATGAGTCCTACTGTTAGGGGTGATTTTAGGCTTATTCGGTGCCGAATTCTCGGATGACGTAATCGCCGCCGTGGTCGCGCCGCAGGGTGATCATGTGGACGACCGATTGGTCGTTGCCCCATGAATCTTCATACTCGTGGCGGGCACGGACACGGACTTCGTCGCCTTGGGTGCGAACCTCAAGGATCTCGTAGCGAGTGGTCTTCGACTGGTCGACGCCGTCCAAGAACATCTTCTGGAAGTCATCGGGATTCAGCGAGTAGTCGTAGTGACCGTCGTTGTAGATCGCGATATCGCCTTCCAGCGGGACCAGGCGATTAGCGATACGATCGCTGTTATCTTCGAAGGCGTCCTTCAGGTCGTCCAGCGCGTCCCGAAGGGCCTCGTTTCGGCGGTCGCTTCGGTAGTCGTAGGTGCGCCAACCGTCCCACGCCCACGAGGACGGGTAGTCGTTGACAACGATCACTCGGGTGTGGTCGATGTACGGCGGCAGGTACGAGTAGCGGTACCAAGGGGAGGCGACCACCACGTAGTCCGGGGCGAATGGGTCGTAGCAGTAGTACGGGTAGCCGAATCCGCCACCATAGCCGAAGGAGTTCCGGCGGAAACCGCTGCTGTAGCTGACGTAGCCCACGCGGAGACCGCCAAACTGGCCGCCGAAGGCGACGTTGTAGCCGGTATGGACATCCGTCCGGCGAATCTGGACGCCGAGGAACGAACGGGTCGGGGCGGCACTGTAGTGAGTCTCTTGTACCCGTCCGCGTCCGTCGTAGTAAGACGGGTTGCGGCGGTACTCCTTGGTCGGGGTGCCGATGGTCGGTCGCTCGCGGGGCAGGGAGGATGGGCGTTCGCTTCGTTCGAACGGATTGCGTCGATCGAGGGAGGCGTTTCCGCCGCCGCCGACCCCGCCGGAGCCACCGGATCGGTTGCGCGAATTCAGAGGATCGTTCCGACTATCGCGATCGGGCACGCTCTTAGAGTCAGCGGTGCGGGTCGGACGGGCATCGCCTTGGCTACCGGTCCTGGAATCGGATCGGCTGCCTCCGCTTTGGCTGTTTCCAGAGCGATTTTGCGAGCTTCCACGGGAGTCGGAAGAGCGGGAATCCGAGCGGTGGTCGGAGCCTCGCGAGCGAGATGGGCGATCCCCGCCGCCGCTGCTTCGCGAGGAAGAAGATGTGCGGCTTTCGCCGCGGCTCCGGTCTTGGGCCGGGCTTACGCAAGCGAGCGCCAAAGCGGCGGTCGTTGCGATGAAGGGGATCCAGCGTCGTGTCATTGTCTTACTCCTATTGACGTACGAAACCCTCGAACGTTTTCCCTAAGTGTAGACTGAGACCTATGGCCCAACGACGCATCGCGATCATTCCGGGAGACGGAATCGGACCCGAAATTACGGATGCGACACTAAGGATTTTGGAGGCGGCGGGCTTTGAAGCGGAGTATGTGTTCCTGGAAGCCGGCGCGCCGAGCATCGAGAAGGGCGGAAACCCGATGCCGGACACAACCGTCCAGGCGATTCGTGAGATCGGAGTTGCTCTTAAAGGACCGACCGCGACTCCGATTGGCAAGGGGCATGTCAGCGCGAACGTCACACTGCGGAAGAAGCTGGACCTGTTTGCAAATGTCCGCCCGACCCTCAACATGCCAGGGGTGGTCACTCCCTTTAGCGATCGCAATCTCGACCTGATCGTTGTCCGCGAAAACACGGAAGACCTTTACGCCGGCATCGAGTTCATGCCCACCCCGGATCTGGCCCAATCGATCAAGGTTATCACCCGCGGCGCCTGTATGCGCATCTGCGACTACGCGTTCGATATGGCCCGGAAGCAGGGCCGTAAGCGGGTGACCGCCGTCCACAAGGCGAACATCATGAAGATGTCGGACGGCATGTTCCTTGAGGAGTTCTACAAGGTTTCCGAGCTGTTCCCGGATATCAAGGGCGACGACATCATCGTGGACAACTGCTGCATGCAGTTGGTGACCAAGCCCGAGCAGTTTGACGTTCTGGTCACGGAGAACCTATACGGCGACATCGTGAGCGATCTCTGCGCCGGCCTCGTCGGTGGCCTTGGCCTTGCTCCGGGAGCCAATATCGGGATTCGAAACGCGGTGTTCGAAGCCGTCCACGGCTCGGCTCCGGACATCGCCGGCAAGGGAATCGCGAATCCGACGGCGCTCCTGTCGAGCGCGGTCATGATGCTCAGTCACATCGGCGAACACGCGATGGCCAGCCGGATCCGGTCGGCGATCCAGGCGGTTTTGAAAGACGGAAGTGTCGTCACCGGAGACCTCGGTGGTAAGGCGACGACCGCGGAATATCGCGATACGATTATCGCGGCGCTGTAGGATTGGCCCATGTGGACTGCGCTAACTTGTTAGCGCTTTAGTCAGCCAATTTATTGGCGTGCCCTCTACGAAGATAGAGAAACACGCCATTTCGCAACGGCTTGAGAACGAGAACAAAGGATATCTACTCAGGCGACCACCGCGCCAATAAATTGGCTGGCAAGAGCGCTAACAAGGAGGCTGTTGCACGGGCTCCCTTTTCTTGATGGCAATGCCCCGGGGGCCGGAGATGCCTTCATTTTCGCCGTCTACAGCTATAGCCCCCGGGGCTCACTACAGCGTTACGCCCTGGAAGGCCCTGGGGCTAGGATTCTCCATGACAATCGTTTCGACTAAGCGGCCCCCAGGGCATCGCCGCCAAGAAAAAGGGAGCCTACGCAACACCCTCCAAGTTAGCGCAGTCCATATTACGCCTCGATCACCAGCGGAGGCGTCGTCTTCCAAGCCCCGCGGGTGAAGTCCGGAATGTCCATCGAGTTCCCCCGCTTCGCTACTGACCGCTCGCTAAGCGGCGTGATGCAAGACCAAGCCGCCGCGTCGTAGACCGACTGGTCAAGTGGCAGCCCCTCGCGAAGGCAGTAGACGATGCGCCAGAGCATCACGAAATCCATGCCTCCGTGGCCGCCGTTGTTCTGCGGCAGACCGGCCACCTTCTTCCAAAGCGGATGGTCGTACTTCTCATAGTAGGGGGCGAGGTCACCGCCCTGGACCCAGGATTCGGTGTTCGGCGTGGTGCCCTCAAGGACTAACCGATTAGGGAAGCCGCCGAACGCGCCCTTCGTGCCCTGAATGAAATTGAGCCGGTTGTAGGGGCGGGGAAGCTGCTCGTCCCACTGGATCATGATCGACCGGCCGAGGACCGTCTTGACGAGGGTGGTGTTGATGTCGCCCGCCTGGAACTTAAGCTTGCGCCACTTATGACCTTCGGGAAAGTGCTCCTCGGCGTAGATGGCGCGCATCCGTGAGGGAGAAGAGACGGACGTGAGATAGTCGAACCGGTCGCCCCGGTTGATGTTCATGTAGTGGGCGACGGGTCCGAGGCCGTGGGTGGGATAGAGGTTGCCGTTGTGCTTCGCGTATTCGTAGGTTCGCCAGGAGCCGGTGCCATGCTCTTCCTCGTGCATCTGCTCACGCAGATCGTGGATATAAGCGGCCTCGCCGTGCAGCAGCTCTCCAAAGACGCCCAAGCGGCACATGTTGAGGACCATCAACTCCTCGCGGCCGTAGTTGACGTTCTCCATCATCATGCAGTGGCGCTGCGTCTCTTCCGAGGTGTTGACGAGGAGCCAGGCGTCCTCCAGCGTTGTGGCGGCGGGTACTTCAACGAAGGCGTGCTTACCCGAGCGCATAGCCGCTACGGCCATCGGAGTGTGCCATTCCCAAGGCGTCGCGATGACGACGATGTCGATATCGTCGCGGGCGATCATCTTCTCGAAAGCGCGGTCGCCTTCGGTGTAGAGGTCGGGGGCGGGCTTGCCCGCATCCACGACACGCTTGGCGGAGGCGGCGGCGTTGGGGACGTAGGTGTCGCAGATGGCCTTGACCTCGACACCGTCAAGGAGGAGCATCTGGGCGACATGGCCGCTTCCGCGGGCACCGACGCCGATAAAGCCGACACGGACTTTGTTCAGTTTCGGAGCCCGCAGTTCGGCGACGTTCTTTCCTTTCTGCAGCGGAGCGGCTTCAACAAACGGCATGGCAGCAAATCCCAGGCCGGCAGCGGCACCCGCGACGAGGAAGTCGCGACGCTTAATCGGTTCCATAACCAAATAGCATACTTACCTGCGGCTGGCGGGAAGCAATGCGGAATCTTGCCGACGAGCATGAACCGCCTAAATTCCGAAGTGTCGATCTCGACCCCCGAAGTTCCGGAGTCGGCGTACCCGCTTTACGTCGAAAACCGGATCTACTTGCCCTTTGCGCGTCACCTTGCGACGGAGGACGAGGAAGTAGAAGAAGAAGAGTCGGGCAAGGCCGCATAAGTGGAGCGCCGAGTAGCACTCGGCGAGAGCGTTACGCCCCGCCGAGTGCTACTCGGCGCTCCATTATCGTCGAGACATCTTTCGCGCGGCGGGTAGCTTCCGCTTGTCCTGTCCGAGCGTCCGCGAAGGATCCGTCCCCAGGAACTTCCGCAACGAGTTGATCTCGTCGCGCACGGCAGCGGCCTTCTCAAACTCCATCGTCTTGGCTAGATCTTTCATGTCCTTTTCGAGTGAGGCGATCAGGATAGGAATATCTTCCAATCGAACAGGGAGGCCGTCTTTGCCGATCTTCTCCAAGGTGCTCTCGTTGTACTGCCCCGCAACCGCCTCGGCCGCCTCATAAGACCGAACCGTCTCACGAACGATCTTCGTAACCGTCTGCGGCGAAGTCCCGTGCTCCTCGTTGTACCGGCGCTGAATTTCCCGGCGGCGGTCTGTCTCCGCAATCGCGCGTTCCATGGAACCGGTGATGCGATCGGCGTACATGATGACGCGGCCATTGATGTTTCGGGCGGCGCGACCGATGGTTTGAATGAGGGAGGTTTCAGAACGGAGGAAGCCTTCCTTATCCGCATCCAGGATCGCCACTAAAGTGACCTCCGGAAGGTCCAAACCTTCACGCAGGAGGTTGACGCCCACCACCACGTCGTAGACGCCCAATCGAAGGTCCCTAAGGATTTCCGGCCGTTCGAGGGAGTGAACGTTCGAATGGATGTACTGGACCTTGACGTTGATGTCCTGGAGATAGCCGGTGAGGTCCTCCGCCATCTTCTTCGTCAGGGTCGTGACCAGGGTCCGTTGGCCGGCTGCCGCGCGAAGCTGAATCTCATTCAGAAGGTCATCGATTTGACCCTTCGTGGGACGGATATCAACCGGGGGGTCGATGAGGAAGGTGGGGCGGATGATCTGCTCGACCACCTGGTTCTGGGTCTCCTGCTCGAACGGTCCGGGGGTCGCGGAGACGTAGACAATCTGCGGGACGCGGGCAAGAAACTCCTCGAATTTGAGGGGACGGTTATCGAGAGCGCTGGGGAGACGGAAACCGTAGTCGACGAGGACCGACTTGCGCTGTTTATCCCCGTTGAACATCGCGCGAACCTGCGGAAGGGTTTGGTGGCTCTCGTCGATATAGACCACCGCATCCGAAGGAAGGAAGTCGAGCAGCGTATACGGCGGGGTGCCAGGGGCGCGACCGTCGAAATAGCGGGAGTAGTTCTCGATGCCGTTGCAGTAGCCGACCTCCTTCATCATTTCGAGGTCGAACTCCGTCCGCTGGCGAATCCGTTGTGCCTCTAGAAGTTTGCCCTGACTGACGAACAACGCTTCCTGGGCATCAAGTTCGGCGCGGATCTGCTCGATCACTTCGTCCATCTTTTCGAACGGAGTGACGTAGTGAGTAGCGGGGAAGACGGAGACCTTCGTGGGCTCATCGATGACTTCGCCGGTTAGCGGGTCGACGAGACGGATGCGCTCGACCGTATCGCCGAAGAACTCTACGCGCGTGACAATTTCCTCGTCCTTCGGCTGAATCTCCAAGGTGTCGCCGCGGACACGGAAGGTGCCGCGGTCGAGGACCATTTCATTGCGCGTGAACTGCATGGAGACGAGCCGCTTGATGGCGTCGTCGAGGTCAAAGGTGAGACCTTTTTCGAAGGTCACGACGGCTTCCGCGTACTCGTCCGGCGAACCGAGGCCGTAGATGCAGCTTACGGAGGCGACGACGATGACGTCACGTCGCTCAAGGAGGGTGTGGGTGGCGGCGTGGCGGAGCCGCTCGATCTCTTCGTTCGTGCTGGAATCCTTTTCGATGTACAGGTCCGCGCCGGGCACATAGGCCTCAGGCTGGTAGTAGTCGTAGTACGAGATGAAATACTGAACGGAGTTCTCGGGGAAGAAGGCGCGGAACTCCTGGCAAAGCTGCGCGGCGAGGGTCTTGTTGTGCGCGAGAATCAGCGCGGGCCGGCCGCTCTGGGCGATGGTACTGGCCATCGTGTAGGTTTTTCCGGTACCGGTGGCGCCGAGCAGCGTCTGGTAGCGATAACCGGAATCAAGTCCTTCGACGAGACCGGCGATGGCGTTCGCCTGGTCACCTTTCGGGGAGAAGTCTTTGGCGAGTTGAAAATCTTTTTGATACGGGACGATCGCCATGCGTCTACCATTCTACGTCGCCTTTCGGAGGAAAGAAGCAAGAGGGAAGTGGAAAAAGGGGTCTTAGTTCTGTGCGACTTTTCGTCCCGTTGAGCAAGAGGCAGGTGTAATGAAAGGGATGCTTTCCCGGATTAAGCACCCTTTCTGCGGCATCTCTCACTGGCTGGGCGCGGGGCTGGCCGTAATCGGGACGGTCGTTCTGCTTGCTATGGCGTGGGGGAAGCCGATGGCCATGGTTGCGTTTAGCATCTACGGCGCGTCGCTGATCGGACTGTACGTAGCGAGCGGCCTCTACCACTCTCTAACCTGCGAAGGGAGGAAAGAGGTGATTCTGCGCAAGCTGGATCACACCGGCATCTTTCTTTTAATTTCTGGGACGTACGTGCCGGTTTGCCTTCTCGCACTATCGCCCAGATTCGGCTGGACGTTCCTAATCCTGCAGACAACCCTGGCCCTGGTCGGGGTCTTGGGGACTTTTTTCTTAAAGAAGTTTCCGGAGATTCTGAACGTGGTTTTGTACCTATTGATGGGTTGGATGGCCCTTCCCGCGCTGGGCTACATCGGAGCGAACTGGCCAACCTACGCGATCGTTCTACTCGTCACAGGTGGAATTGTGTACACTGTTGGTGCCGTGATCTACGCGACAGATCGGCCCCACCTTTGGCCGGGGCGATTCTCCGCACACGATCTCTGGCACGTATTCGTTCTTGGAGGAAGCGCATGCCATTACGCACTGATGACAACGTTTATTGCCCATCGGCCCGGGTGACCGGGCGGGCACCGGAAGCCGGGTTGGGAAACAACCGCCGGGACCGGCGAGTCTATTCCTCTGAGGTTGACTTGAACATCGTTGCTCCCATCCGTAACTGGGCCGTCCGGACGATTCAAAAACCGAAGGTCGGTTTCGGAATCGGGTTGGGTGTCGCCGCTCTTGCCGGTGCGCCGATGCCGTTGCCCCAACTGGCGCTGATCGGACCTTGGTTGGCTGCTTGCGCAGCCGGCGTTTGGGGAGCTCGGGCGGCGGCGGGACTGGGCTTACTCTCTTACGTTCTTTTAGGCCATCCCAGCCTTATCGCCGCGTTCGCGGCGGCCGCCATCGCCCTTTTGCTGGCTTGGGGCATGCCGAAGTTGGTGAGTGTGGCTCCGTTGACCGAGGTTCGGCTCGATGGCGGGGCATCCGCGGTGGCGGTCGACTGTGAAGGATTCTCTTCGTTAGACGAGAAGTACGGGATGGGCGCGAGCGACCACGTTTTCCGGCTCCTACGAAAGGCCCTTGAAGCCGAGACCCGGAACACCGACTTGGTGGTCCACGCTCAAGGACAGGAGTTGATCCTGATCCTCGACGGTTCCAGCCCACAGGTGGCCCAGCGGGTGATGGAGCGGGTCGAAAGGCGTTTCTCGGCTTGGCTAGACGATGCCGGCTATGAGTGCAACTTGTCGGTCGGATTGGCGGACATGGACCAGAGCGAAGACGATTTCGACTCACTCCTCCGGGTAACCCGTCGATATCAGGGCAAGCCTTACCTCGATTGATTTTCTCTGGAACGAACCAATCGGCTTCGTGGTTGTGACTTAACGCGAGTTCAGGCAACTGAACGGCAAGGAGTACAATCCCAAACGATGACCGAGGAACTTCGCGAGCTTTGGCGCTTTCGCGAACTGTTCTTCTCGATGATTCAGCGAGAGCTGCGCATCCGCTACAAGAACTCCGTTCTCGGCATTCTCTGGTCGTTCGTAAACCCGCTCATCACCACCTTCGTGATGTGGTTGGTCTTTGGCCAACTGCTTGCCAACGGCATCGACAGCTTTTTCGCTTACGTCCTGGCGGCGCTCCTGCCGTTCACCTTCTTCCAATCGGCGATCCTGGATAGCTCGCAGTCGATTCTTGCGTCGCTGCCGGTGGTGAAGAAGATCTATCTCCCCCGAGAGCTACTGCCGCTTTCGATCATCCTCAGCAATTTCATCCACCTGCTGACCGGCTTTGCCGTGTTTTTCCTCGCCCTGCTGATCATCTATGCAACCACGGGTTTCGGGGTGAATCCGTTCCAGGCGACCACCTGGATGCTCCCGATCCTGCTGCTGATTAGCCTCTTCTTTGCGACCGGGGTGGGTTTGCTCGTCTGTGCGCTCAACACGTTCTACGAGGATGTGAAGTACGTCGCGAACGTCGTGATGTATCTGCTCACCTTCCTCTGCCCGATCGTCTACTTCCACGAGCAGGTGGCCGACGCATCGCTAAGGGCCAACCCTTGGCTCTACCGGCTGTACATGCTGAACCCGCAGGCCGTGCTCTCGATCTGTTACCGGAAAGCGCTCCTCGCTCCCGTTAAGGTGAATGTGTTGCGGGGAGATGTGCCGGTTAAACTCGACGCTTCACCCTTTCCCTGGCCCTGGTTAGCCTATACCGCCGTTGTCTCCGTCCTGACGCTCTGGTACGGCTACCGCACATTCAACCGGATGAAATGGAGGTTCGTTGAGCGACCTTAACGGTCCCGTGATTTCGGTCAAGGACCTTCGAAAGGAGTTCCTCATCCGCAACGCCCATATCGGCTCGCTCAAGACGCTTTTGCTCTGGCGACGCCAGCGGGATACGCGGCGTCTGGACGTGCTGAAAGGCATCTCCTTCGACGTAGCGCAGGGCGAGTGCGTGGCGATCATCGGCCGGAACGGGGCAGGGAAGAGCACCCTCCTTTCGCTGCTGGCCCGAATCTATAAGCCAACTTCCGGGACGGTGAAGGTGCAGGGGCGACTGGCGCCGCTATTGGAATTGGGAGCCGGTTTTCACCCCGATCTCTCGGGAGCGGAAAACGTCCAATTCAACTCCATCGTCCTCGGCCTCACCCGGAAGGAGGCCAAAGAGCGGTTCCAAGAAATCTGGGACTTCAGTGAACTCGGCGACCATATCTGGGCCCCCGTCCGAACCTACTCCAGCGGCATGCTAGCCCGCCTTGGTTTCAGCGTGGCCGTGCATGTCGACGCGAAAGTGCTCCTCGTGGACGAGGTCCTCGCCGTCGGCGATCACGAGTTCACCCAGAAGTGCTACGCCCGGATTCGGACTTTCCAAGCGGAGGGCGGGACGATTCTCTTGGTGTCCCACCAGGAGGAAACGGTTCGGCAGTTTGCGAATCGTTGCGTCTGGATTCAGCATGGCGAAATCGTCCGGATCGGGACGCCGGAAGAAGTGCTGCCCGACTACGCGGCGCACAGCGAAGGCGAATTGTAGGCTTAGAGTAGCGGTGTCCTGGCGCTGGATTATCCTTCTTGGCATCAATGCCCTGGGGGCCGTATAGGTCCTTTGCTTGGATTCTAGAGCCCAAGCCCCCGGGGCTCCGGGTGAACGGTATGCCAGGGTGAGCCCCGGGGGCTAAAGTTTCCACCAGCTAAAGCTTCGCCCAATACGGCTCCCAGGGCATTTTTCACCAAGGTTGGTAAATAAAAAAACTACAGAAATTTAACTTCTATTGTTTTCCGACCTCCGAGATTTCTCCGAGATTTCTCCCGAAAAATAGCCTCCTGTTGAACCTAAATCGGACTCTTCGCCGTCAAAACTTTCCAAAACATTAACGAGTGTTTTGGCTTCAAAAGCATCCGGAAAATAGCTCCCCAGCGGTCTAGGGCGAAGCAAACCGCCGATTGCAAGATGCCGTGGTGAATCCGGAAATAGAGCTCCTTGCCCGCGTTGTAACGGGCAATGCCGCGCCAAGGGTCTTTGCGACTGCTGGTACCGAGCTCGTGCTCAAAGCCGGCGTCCGGAACGTACAGGATGCGGCCATGCCTCTTGAGGCGGCGGCAGAGATCGGTGTCCTCGCAGTAAAGAAAATATCGCTCGTCCCAGGGCTCTAGGCCATGACGAAGCATAAGACAGGCACCCATGACCTGCTCAACGTCGGATGGGCGGTCGGTGGGAAGCGTACGGGTGCGCCAGTAGTGTCGAAACAGTTTTTCAAGGAGAGTCTGCTCCAGGAACACGGCTCCGAGGGTGAGCTTCCCGGCAACGGACTCCTGAAGGGAACCGTCTGGGTTGCGCAAGCGGCCTCCGGCGGCAACCACGGAGGGATCCGAGAACACGGAGGCGAGGCGCGCAATCGCCCCGTCGTCGGCGTAGGCATCCGAGTTGAGGAAGAGCGCAAGGGAAGTTGTCACAAGCGCCGAGCCGGCGTTGTTGCCGCCGGAAAAGCCGAGGTTTGAACCGGCTTCAACGAGGGTCACTTCCGGGAACTCTTCCCGAACCATAGCGGGGGAACCATCCTTGGAATCGTTGTCGACAACAACCACGCCGCCCAACTCCTGGCCGCGCAAAGCGGCTAAACACCGGCGCAATGCCCCCTGCGTGTTGTAGCTGACGACGACGACGGTGACGTCCTGTGGGTTCATCCAGGCTCTGATGCTACAATATCGGTCCCATGGGGAGTGAAGTCCAGTTCACCCGAGAAGGGTTTGAGAAGCTCAAGGCGGAGCTCGACGAGCTGAAAGGCCCGACGCGTATGCGTATCGCGGAAGCGATTCGCGAGGCCAAGTCGCATGGCGACTTGAAGGAGAATGCGGCCTACCACGAAGCAAAACTGAACCAGACCCGATTGGAGAGCCGGATTGCCGAGCTTGATAAGGCCCTTTTAACGGCAAAGATCGTTGAACCCAGCACCGCGGGCGGAGCCCAATTGGGATCTACGGTCGCCTTGCTGGACCTCGATTTCGACGAGGAACTAACGGTGAAGCTGGTCGGTGCGTTTGAGGCGGATCCGGCGAACGATCTTATTTCTACCGCTTCGCCTTTGGGCGAAGGGCTCGTCGGCCATGCGGTGGGTGACGAGGTCGAAGTGAAAACTCCTGGTGGCATCTCGCACTACCGAATCAAGTCCGTGAGCTAATGATCCGCAATTCGCCGCTTTTGCTCGCAGTTTCCGCTCTCATCCTCGCGGGCTGCGCCAGCGGTGAAGAGAGTAAAGAGGCGGCCAAAACTTCGGCTCAGTCAGAGGATTCGGTCCAACCTGCCGGCAAGGCAGTTCGGGCCGAGGGGATCGCAATGTCCTTCGAAGGCAACACCGTCCATGTGGGTGACGCCTGGGAGTCAGCGGAGAAGCTTTTTCCGGAACACCGGGGCGCCTATCGCTTGCGGTCGCTTCCGGCCCGATTCGGCAGCTCTTTCGAGGCCCATGGTTGGGAGAGCACCGATCGGAAGGGTGACCGGGTGATCTCGTATGGCTACGGCGTGATCACCTATAAAGACCTCGTGATCGCGGCCATCTATCACGCGGAAGACCAAGAGACGGCTCACGCACAAGAGCTTCTCGATGCCCAACGAAACGGTACCGGGACGCTCAAGATGACCGAGGTTAAGACCGGCGACCTTCAATGGAACTATTGGGAGGAAGGGACCCAGCGTCTGATGGTCTTGTTGGACAAAGGCAAAAAGGGGACCGACGTCACGGTTCTGATGGGGGACAGCAAGGTCCTTGACGCGCTTGGCGCGACGAAGCCGGTTGGGCCCGATCCGACGACAGCGCCGTTCCTCTCCACCCCGCCGCCGGCCTCGACCGCCGATATTCCGACCAAGCCGTAAAAACCAAGAACTTTTAGCCCTTAAACTTCGTTCTTACTAATATCCCCCGAAGGGATTAGGAGGTGGTGCAGAAGTATGAAGTCTGATCAACGCATGTGCCAGGGAGGTCGTTGGTTTTAAAGACCACGACCTAGGTCGAGCTTCTCTATGAATCCCGGCCTCCCTGGTGAAAACCAGACCCAGAAAGTCTCGGCGCTTGCGCCGGGGCTTTCTTTTTTTGGGAAGGGAAAAGGGAAGAGGAAATAAGAAAAGGGCTTGTGTCTCACCACTTCGTCCGGTGCTCGCTTTTCCACATCGGTTCTTCCCTTTTTCCTCTTCCCTTTTCCCTATCAACGGTACAATGTACGCGCCGGTCCGGTGGCCGACATCCCAAGGATGGGGGTTTTCAATCGATGAGCGAGTTAGTTCTTTCTGGTGGCACGCCCCTTCGGGGCTCGGTAGCGATTGCGGGGAGCAAAAATGCCGGTCTGGCGATCATGTCGGCCGTCGTAATGTGCGAGGGAGAGACGATCCTGCACAACGTGCCGCGAATCTCCGATCTCCATGCGAAGATCCGCTTGCTGGAAGTTTTTGGTGCAAAGGTTGAGTGGCGGGGCGATGCCTTGGCTATCGACTGCACCGAACTGATGCGCACGACGCCGGATGAGGAAGTGGTCCGCTCGATTCGAACCTCCTTCTTCATGCTCGGCCCGCTTCTTGCTCGGCTTAAAAAGCTCGACATGGCCGCTCCCGGCGGCTGCAAGATTGGCGCTCGCCCGGTTGATTTTCACCTCCGCGGCCTCGCCACCCTCGGCGCGCAGATCAGCTACGAAGGCGGCGTTTACCACGCCACCGCCGATAAGCTGGTGGGCGGAGAAATCTACTTCGACGTTCCGAGCGCCGGAGCCACCCAGCACCTGATGACGACCGCGGTCTATGCGGAAGGCGTCACCACGATTAAGAACGCGGCCCAAGAGCCGGAAGTCGTGGCCCTCGCGGGCTTCCTGAACCGAATGGGCGCGCGCATCGAAGGCGCTGGCACCCAGACGATCACCGTCCAGGGCGTCAAGACCCTCACGCCTTGCGAATACACCATCCCCGCCGACCGCATGCAGGCCGGGACGTACATGATGGCGGGCGCGATCACCCGTGGCGACGTCACGGTGACGGGTGTTCTTCCGGACGATCTGACCCCGGTGGTTAACAAGCTTCGCGAAGCGGGCGCCGACGTGCTTGAAGGGAACGACTGGGTTCGCGTTCAGGCGCCGAACGGTATGAAGGGCATCAAGGTCAAGACGATGCCGCACCCCGGCTTCCCGACCGACATGCAGCAGCCGATGGCGGCGCTCCTTTCGCTTGCCGAGGGAACCAGCGTCATCGAAGAGACCCTTTACGAGGGCCGCTTCGGCCACATTCCCGAGCTGAACCGGATGGGCGCGGACATTCGCTCCGAAGGCCGCATCTCGGTCATTCAAGGGGTGGAGAAGCTCCGCGGCGCTCCCGTCGAAGCCTCTGACCTGCGCGCGGGCGCGGCCCTAATCCTCGCCGGTCTGGCCGCCGAAGGCGAAACAACCGTGCGCAACATGAAGTACGTCGACCGAGGTTACCAAGACCTGGAAGCCAACCTGACCGCCCTCGGCGGAAAGGTGTCTCGATTCCTAGAGGCCACTCTTTGAAATTCATTCCTGAGATCGGAATCGACCTCGGGACCGCCAATATCATCGTGTTCCGGCGCGGCAAGGGTATCGTCCTTGCCGAGCCGAGCGTTGTGGCCATCAGCTCGACCAACGGCAAAGTGCTCTCCGTCGGAAACGATGCGCGCGACATGATCGGCCGCACCCCCGGCAACATCAGCGCCATCCGGCCGCTCAAAGACGGCGTTATCGCGGACTATTCGACGACGCTCAAGATGCTGCAGTACATCATCCAGAAAACCTGCGGCTCCAAGTTTCCGATCCGGCTGAAACCGACGATCCTCGTTTGTGTGCCGAGCGGCGTAACGAATGTCGAGAACCGCGCGGTGCTACAGGCGGCCAAGGAAGCCGGCGCGGGGTTGGCCATGACGATTGAGGAGCCTTTCGCGGCGGCGATCGGGGCCGGTCTTCCGATTGCCTCGCCGGGCGGCAACATGGTGGTCGATATCGGCGGAGGAACGACCGACATCGCGGTTATCTCTCTGGGCGGAAAAGTGCTTTCGCAGTCGCTCCGGGTAGGTGGCAACAAGCTCGACGAGGCGATCATTCGCCACGTCCGTAACGCTTACAATTTGATGATCGGCGATCCAACGGCGGAAGAGATCAAGATCCGCGTTGGTTCGGCCTATCCGCTGGCGCAGGAGCTTCGGATGGAGATTCGCGGCCGCGACCTCGTGGCGGGTCTTCCGAAGACGGTGGAGATCTCTAGCGAAGAGATTCGCGAGGCGCTCGCGGAGCCGGTGCGGCAGATCGCAGAAAAGCTCTGCGGCGTATTGGAAATCACCCCCCCTGAGCTAGGCTCTGACATTATTGAGCGGGGTATCACGCTCACCGGCGGCGGCGCGCTCTTGCGGGGTCTCGACCGACTTCTGAATAGCGTGACGGATATTCCGGTCCGCGTGGCCGACAACGCGCTAAACTGCGTAGCAATCGGCACCGGGATGGCCCTGGAGCAGATGGCCGCTCTCAAGCAGAGCGGCGCAGTGATCTCGACATGAGCACGTTTTCCATCTCGATCCTCTTCCTCCTCGGATCCGGTCTGACAGGGCAGGTCCCGAGCGGCCGCCCGGTCCATCCCGGAGCCAAACCAAGCCCCGCGTCGGAAGCGGATGCAAAGCCGGTCACGGCACGAGAGGTTCGTGAATCGTTCGTGAGAACGATCGGCCTGATGGAAAAAGTCCGGGGCAGTTCACTGGGCAAACCGGCCCTCCCGGCGGCCGATCGGCCAGCGACCAGAGCGGAGATTGTGGGCGAGATGAACCGGTTATTCCGTGCGGCGCAGCCCGGCTTCTTTTTCACCCCGGCTCCCGTTGCCCACGATGCGTCGGTATTTCGAATTGACGCGGCCCAGAAATCTGCGCTGGATAAGCTTGTTACGCTAGGCTTTGTTGCCAAGATTGGCCCACTCGCCGTAGGTCCTCAGCCAGGTTTGACGACCAAGCAGTTCGGGGACGCGCTCGGGTTCTTCATGGCTCGCGCCTCGCAGCTTTCCCACCTCCCCAACTCCCGCTGGACCCCGATGTTGCAGGGCCCAGAGGGAAGTAAGGGTGGCGGCTAGTATCGTCGGAACCCGCCGTAAACCGGAATCCCGCCCTGGCGGAGAATGATGGAACTGCCGGAGTAGTCCATCGAGTTCACCAAAATCACGCCGTTGTAGTTGACCGCGCGATTTCCAAAAAGCGTCACGTTTTGTCCGACCTGATAGAACCGGGGCTGGTTGTTCCAGTACCACGTCGGCGCCACCGCGACATTGACGGGGCCATCCGGCGTGTTCAGCACATATCCGCTGTAAGTTTCTCCGTCGATGTTATAGGTGTTTAAGTTCTGTATGGTGCCCTGGTATCGGTTGTCCATTCGCTGAGCCGCGGCGTTCACCGCAATGCGGGTCTTGCGGACGGGATTCCAGTAAGCCATTCCGTCTCGGTCCCGCAAGGCCAAGATGTTTCGTCCACGGGTGATCTGACGGGCGAGGATGACGTTCTGTCGTCCAACCCTGAGTGGAACGCCGGTCACTTTCACCTTGTCGCCCATGTTGACGGCAGCCGATTGACGGCCCACGAACCAGGCTGGTCCCAATTCAACTTCGCGAAGATTCTTGCCCGACCGAACGAGGATCGACATGCCCTGGGCCATTCCTGGAACCTTGCCTTTCGTCTTGCCCGAAACTGTGCCGGAGAAAGTGACCTCGCGCCGCGGATTGTAATAGCCGTCCAACTCGGCCGCAGCAGGGCTGGTCTGACCATATCCTCCGACGACGGCTTGACTCAGGATGAAGGGAATCAACATGCTCATAGGTTTTCTGACTGAGGATGGAGCGATATCGATCCCCATAGATATGCAACGAGGGTTCCCTTGCCGGTTCACTAAGATCGACGCTCAATGAATCCTTGACCGGTATCATCAGCCCGATGCCCCGTGCGGTCGATGCATTCGGGAAATCGAAGAGGTGTCTGCAGCACCCCCGGGAAATCAAGAAGGAGCCAAATATATGAAACTTCGAATCACGACTTCGTTCATCGTAGCCGTTTCAGGATTGGTGATTTGCATCATCTTTCTTCTTAAGAAATAGGCTCGATTAGAACGAGAGAAGATGGGGGGATGAGCAGGGTAACCGCTTGCTTAGCCTCCCTCGGCTTCGACGTTCCGAACCTAAGGGGTAGTAAATTGCTTTTCCGTCGCCCCAGGTATCCTCTCCCCGATGCCCGTCCCGACCCCCCAGGAGTTTGCCAAGATCCTTGATGCCGCACAGGCGGGCGATTATGCCCTTGCAAGTATCAACGTGACGAGCACGAACACGGCGAATGCCGCGCTTGCGGCGTTTGCGGAGGCAAATGCGGATGGCATCGTCCAGGTCAGCACGGGCGGCGCAGAGCACATCAGCGGGCCGGCGAAGGACATGGCGCTCGGCGCGATCTCGCTCGCCGAGCATGTTCACCGCGTGGCCGAGAAGTTGGGCGTTTATGTCGCGCTCACGACCGATCACTGCGTTCCGGGCAAGCTGGATAAGTTCGTCCGACCCTTGATCGCGAACGAAGAAGCGCGCAAGGCTGCCGGACTGCGCAATCTCTATAACGGCTTTATGTTCGACGGCAGCGAACTGCCGATGGATGAGAACCTCGCGGTCTCGAAGGAACTTCTCGGTCGCATGGCCCCCCTCGGCCTGATCCTAGAGGTCGAGATCGGTCTCGTCGGCGGGGAAGAGGACGGTATCGACAACTCGGGCGCCCACCACAGCAAGCTGTATACGACGCCGGAAGACATGCTCGAAGCCTACGAGACCCTGAAGGACACCGGCCGCTTCACGCTGGCCGCGACTTTCGGCAACGTCCACGGCGTCTATAAGCCAGGCAACGTGAAGCTCGAGCCGAAGATCCTGCGGGACGGCAACGCGGCGGTGACCGCGAAGTACGGCGCGGCCTCCAAGCTGGACCTCGTCTTCCACGGCGGCAGCGGCTCGCTGCTCAGCGAGATTCACGAGACGCTGCTCTACGGCGTGATCAAGATGAACGTGGATACGGATTGCCAGTACGCGTTCACTCGGCCGATCGTTGAGCACATGTTCAAGAACTACGACGGCGTCCTCCGCATCGACGGGGAGATGGGCGATAAGAAGACTTACGACCCCCGCGCCTATCTCAAGAAAGGCGAGGCCGGCATGCAGGCGCGCGTCGCGCAGGCAATCGACGAACTGAAGAGTTCGGGCAAGACGCTCTACGGAAAGTAAAAGATGGATCTAATCGGAAAGAAAGTTACGGTCTACAGCGTCGGTGCCACGACCGACCCCACCGACATTGGCGTGATCGAGAAGATCGATGGCCCGTGGTTGTGGCTCCGAAAGAACGAGCGCGAAGTGCTGATCTTTAACGTGGAGCGAATCCGCGTGCTGAAGCCGTTCGAAACGCTGTAGTGACTCCGGCTTCCAGCCGGTTGTCTCGGATACCGGCTGGAAGCCGGTGCTACGTATGAAGATTCTTGTCACCAATGACGACGGCATCCGGGCGCCCGGTCTACGGGCGCTCGTTGACGTCGCGAAGCTGTTCGGCGAGGTCAAAATCGTCGCCCCCGACCGAGAGCGCTCCTGCTGCGCCCACGCCCTCACCATGCGTGACCCTCTAAGGGTTAGCGAGTTCGAGTGGGATGGCTGCGAGGCGTTCGAGGTCAACGGCTTTCCCGCCGATTGCGTCAATGTCGCCCTAACCCTCGGCTTCCCCGACGGTTGCGACTTGGTGTTGAGCGGCATCAACAACGGCCCAAATCTCGGCTTCGATGTGACCTACAGTGGCACGGTGGCGGGAGCGATGGAGGGGACGATCAATGGGATTCGGTCGATTGCCCTCTCCGTGGCCAACCTCGCCGGCGGGGAGACCCTGCGCTACGATGTTGCGGCGGCTTGGTTTAAAGAGCATTTTGAGGCGCTGGTCAGCGCTCCGACGGCGCCGCTGACGTTTCTCAACATCAATGTTCCGAACCTGCCTGAGGTGGAGTTGCGCGGCCATCGGATCTCGGCAATGGGCCAGCGGGTCTATCAAGACCGTGTCGAACGGCGCGACGACCCATGGGGCCGGCCCTATTTTTGGCAGGGTGGGGTAGCGGTCTTGACGTCAGACCAGCCGGATACGGATGTGGCCGCCGTCAGCGAAGGGTTTGTGAGCATCACGCCGGTGACCCTTGACTGGACCAACCACGGGCACATCGAGGCGCTTCAGAAATCTCTTAAGAAGGCATAAGAAAAGGGAAGAAGCTATCTAAAGCCTCTTCCCTTTTCCCTTCCTTACTTGCAGCCGCAGGAGCCGCAGCCGCCACCGGCGCGAGTATCGAGACCTTCGATCTCTTCGTCGCCGGCAGAGAAGGACGAGCCGCAACCGCAGCCCTTGACCGCGTTGGGATTCTCAATCTTGAAGCCACCGCCGAGCACGTCGTCGACGTAGTCCACGACCGCACCCTTCATGTAGCGAAGGCTGAGGTCATCCACTACGATCTTCACGCCGCGGTCGGCGTAGATGGTGTCGCCCTCTTCCGGCTCGTTCTCGTCAAGCGCCATGCCATAGGTGAGGCCGCTGCAACCGCCGCCTTGCACCCAAACGCGCAGCAGGGAGCCATCTTTGCCGTTTTCCGAAATCAGCGACGCCAGTTCGGCGGCGGCCTTCTCGGTCAGGGTGATGTCGTTCGAAGTCGTCACTTCGGTGGGTACGGGCTGTTCGGTCAGTGCCATAGCTCTACTTGTCTGTACGTTCCCAAGTCACAATCTGATTCGGTGGGAACGCTCGATACGGTAATTATGGTCCACGGAGCCGGTGGAGGAGGGTGGGAATACCGGTTTTGGGGCCCGATCTTCCAAAAAGCCGGTTATCACGTCATCGCCCGAGACCTCGTTCCGGCTCCCGGTGGTTTGGCAAAAACCACGGTTGAGGACTATATCCGCCAGATCGTGGGCTGGACCCCCAAGCGCCACGGCCGTTTGGTGCTGGTCGGTGCAAGCATGGGCGGCCCGCTCGTTCTCGCCGCCGCGCGCCGTCTCCACCCGGAAGCGGTGATTCTGATCAACCCGGTGCCGGAGATCGGGATGTCTAATCGAAAGCGGTCTCCGCTCGTGGTTCGCTGGGCGAACGGACCATTCAAAGACACCCTCGACTCGATGCCAGAAAGCGACGACATGACCCGCCTCTACGCTTGGCGTCACTGGCGGGACGAGTCGGGCACGGTTCTGAATCGGCTTCGCCGCGGGATCCGTGCACCAAGACCTTCAGGACGGATCTTGATGGTGATCTCAGGGAAGGACGGAGACATTCCTCCGGCGCTGTCCTACGCGACCGCGAAGCGGCTCCGTGCCGACGTGAAGACTCTGCCTGAAGCCAGCCACGTCGGGCCCCTCCTTGGCCGCGATGCCCCGAAGGTGGCATCAATGGTCGTCCAGTGGCTTAAGCGGTGAGCCCGCGCGTCGCGATTTCGGCGCTCTTCGCGCTGGATGGCGCGGTCCTAGGAGGCTGGATGTCCCACCTCCCGGAGGCTCAGCGGCAGCATCACCTCACGACCGGGCAGCTCGGCGCAACGCTCCTCTGCTCCAGTCTCGGCGCGCTTTCCGCGATGTCGTTGAGCGGGACGCTGATCCACCGGTTTGGGAGCCGCCGGGTCTCGATCGTTTCGATGTGGCTGGTGCTCCTCATCATTCCGTTCCTCTTGCGCGCCCCGAGCCAGGGCTGGCTGGCCTTCACGCTCTTCCTGATGGGCGCGTCTAACGGCACGGTGGACATCGCGATGAACAGCCATGCGATGGCGATTCAGGGCCGGTCGAGTAAGCCGATCTTGTCTTCGGTCCACGGTTGGTGGTGCATCGGGGGTTTTCTTGGGGGAGCAGGGACGGCGTTGGCAAATGAAATTGCATTCGACCCGGCGATCCACCTTATCGTCGCTTCGGTCATCCTCGCGGTGGTCCTGGTAGTCTCCATTCCCGGCCTCCTTCCCGACGATGCCGATTGCGGTGAAGAAGGCGCGCGATTCGCCTGGCCCCACGGCCGCCTACTCGCGCTTGGGCTGCTCACGCTTCTCGCGCTGTTTGCGGAAGGCGCGCTGTGGGACTGGTCGGCGGTCTACTTCCGGGATGAGTTAAAGACGAGCGCGAGCGTGGCCGCGTTGGGTTTCGGCATTGGTGCCGGTTCGATGGCGGTTGGGCGAATGGTGGGGGACATTTTTGTCGCCCGCTTAGGCGCGGTACGCATGTTGAGCCTTTCGGGTCTGATGACAAGCGGCGGCATCGTGTTCGGGACACTTTGGCACCATCCGGTCGGTGCCTTCATTGGTTTCTGTTTCGCGGGCCTAGGTCTTGCGAACGCCGTCCCCATCCTTTTCGCCGCCGCCTCAACCGTGCCGGGGGTCTCTTCGAGTGCAGGGATCGCGGCGGTGGCTTCGCTCGGTTACGCGGCTTTTCTTGGCGGGCCGCCGCTGGTTGGAAACATCGCCCAAGTGACCTCGTTGCGGTTTGGGCTTGGGTTGGTCGGTGGATTCGCCGTACTGATCGCCGTATTTGGACCAAAGGTCTTAGGCCCGAGTAAAGAAGAACCTTCGCCCTGACTACCCAGTCTTTTTCCCTATTTCCTATTCTTTTCCCCTCGCAAGAAACGTTTACTACGCGCACGTAGTATATTAAATTGTGAGTGAAGAAGCCGCTCCCCAACCTGCCGCTGGACCTGCGAATAACAACGCGCCGGCGGTCGATCCGAATACTCAGAAGAAGGCAAAGCGGCCCTCGTTCCTGATTCCTGTCCTCATTGTTCTTGCCGTGATCGGCGGACTCTGGGGTTTTAAGACTTGGTCTTTTGGCCGCTCCCACGCGTCCACGGACGATGCCCAGGTGGCATCTCGCGTGGCCTCGGTCGTGCCGAAGATCACCGGCACGATTATCAACGTCAAGGTGGATGATAATGAACTTGTCAAACAAGGCGACCTGATTGCCGAACTGGATCCTGCCGTCTACAATGCCGCGGTCGACCAGGCGAAGGCGAACCTCGCCCTGGCGAAGGCTCAGTTGAAGCAGGCCCAGGTCAACATCAACCTCACCACCCGGACGGGTGACGCCCAGATCGCGCAGGCCCAAGGCGGCGTCGGTCAGAGCCAGGGCGCCGTCGGCGGCTCGGTCGCCGATGTGACCAAGGCCCAGGCCGCCGTCTCGACGGCACAGGCTCAGGCCAGCGGCGCGGAGGCGAATGTCCTCGGCGCGCAGGCCGCCTATAAGGTGGCCCAGGCGAACGTATTGAAGGCGCAGGACGCGGTTCGCGAGGCTCAGGCGCTCGCCGCCAACGCCCGCGCCGCCGTTCAAGTGGCGCAAGCCAACGTGACCTCGGCCCGCGCCACGGAAGAGCGCGCGAAGAGCGACAGCGCCCGATATCAGACTCTCTTGAGTCAAGGCGTCGTCTCCGCACAGACTGCTGAACAGGCCCTGGCCACCTACCGGGTGGCCACCGCCCAGCGGGAAGCCGCCGAGGAGAACGTTCGCTCCGCGAGCGCCGCCCTTCAGCAGCGCGAAGCCGCCATCGGCACCGCCCGAAGCGGAGTGATTGCGGCCCAGGCCCAGGTTGCCCAAGCGGCGACACAGATTCAGGCGAATCGAGTTGGGGTTCAGGCGGCCAAGGATCAGATTCGTCAGGCCTCCGCGGCGGTGGATACCGCTAAGAGCGGCGTGACCCAGGCGCAAGGCAAAGCTGAGCAAGCGGCCGGCGCTCTGCAGCAAGCGAACACCGCGACCACCCAGGTGGAAATCAGCAAGGTTGCCGTCCAGCAGGCGGAGGCCAGGGTTCACCAAGCCGAAGCCGCTCTCGTGGATGCGGAGATCAATCTTCACGACACGAAGATTTATGCTCCGATTAGCGGTCGAGTCAGCCGTCGGGTCGCGACCCTCGGTCAAGCGGTGCAGCGGGGCGTTGTCCTCATGCAGATCGTCCCCACGGACGAGATCTGGGTCTCTGCGAACTTCAAAGAGACGCAACTTGCGAACGTGAAAGTCGGCCAGCCGGTTGAGATTGAAGTAGATGCGTTCGGTGGCGAGCCTCTGAAGGGGCACGTCGAATCGCTTTCCCCGGGTACCGGCGCCACCTTCGCGCTGCTGCCGCCGGACAACTCGACCGGCAACTTCACCAAGGTCGTCCAGCGCGTACCGGTCAAGATCGCCTTCGATAAGGGCCAGTCAAGACTGGCGGATCTCGCGGTAGGAATGTCCGTGGTGGCCACGATCGAGACAGGGGGTGCGAAATGATTCCCTTCTTAGGTCAAACCCCGGTCCTTCAACTGCCCGCCCCGACGGCCAATAAGCCGATTCTCCGTTCGCCGGACGTGAGTCGCCTAAATCAGGCGCTGCAAAACAAGGAACTCACGATCGAAGACGCGGTCGCGATCGCCTTGGTGACGAACCGTGACTTCGCCCACTCGCTTACCGTACTGGAGCAGGCGCGCGGCCGAACTAGCGAAGTCAAAGCGGGCCTTAATCCAACCGTCGGTGTCACCGGCAGCCTAGACTATTACGACGAGGCGATCATCGCTAAATTCGGTGAGGGCGCCGCGATCCCGATTCAGAAGCAGTTCGTCGACATCTACAACGCCGGCGTCACACTGCCGATCGATATCTCCGGCTCCATCCACGCCGCTGTCGGGCAGGCCCAGTTCAATGAGATTGGCGCCCGGATCGACGTCAACCGCGTTCGAAACCAACTGATCTTTAACGTCCGCAACGCTTTCTATACCGCCCTCCGGGCGCAGGGGAGCTTGGTCGTAGCGCAGGAAGCGCTCGACAACACCAAGGCTCGGCTGCAGGATGCCCAAGCGACCTTGGCTGCCGGAACAGGTACCCAGTTCGACGTCCTTACCGCTCAGCGCGACGTGGCGGACGCCCAAGGCAGTCTGGTGAATGCTCGCGGATCGGTGACCATCGCCCTCGGTCAGTTGAAGAACGCGATCGGAATCGACGTCTCCGTGCCGATCCGCATCTCCGACGCCGGAGCGGTGGAAGATCCGGGTGGGGAAGCATCGGACATCTCGGTTACCCCCGGCGAGGATCTCCACTCGGCGAAGGACGAGGTCGCTTTCGGCGCGGACTACCAGACCGCCGTCGATGAGGCGGTTCGCAGCCGGCCGGAGGTTCTGGAAGGGAACGCGGCCGTCTCCGCAGCTCAGCACGGTGTCTCCTTCGCCCGGCGAAGTCAGAAGCCGACCCTTTCCGTCAGCGCGAACTACAACGTCCAACCGAACTTCGCCGGCTTTACGCCCGCGAACCAGGGCTCGATCGGGTTGAGCTTCTCGATTCCGATCTACGATGGCGGAGTTGCCCGGGCGCGAGTGCATCAAGCGCAGGCGGCGGTGGCCCAGGCCGAAGTCGACCGGCGGTCGTCGATCGATCAGGTCACGTTCGACGTTCAGCAAGCCTACGTAAACGAGGTCCAAGCGCGCGAGCGAGTTCGGGTCGCGACGACGACGGTGAAACAGGCGCAGGAAGCGTTCCGTTTGGCCCGTCTCCGGGCACAAGCCGGTGTCAGCGCGGGGCCGCAGCAGTCGCCGCAGATCGAGCTTAGCAACGCTCAGGTTTCGCTTACCCAGGCCGAGACCAATCGCGTTAATGCGCTTTACGACTTCAATGTCGCCCGATCTGCCCTTGAGCGAGCGGTAGGACGTTACTCTTATGGGCCGGGCGGTGGCTTTACTAAAGTCCCGACCGAGAAGGAAACCGGTAAAGCGACGCCGCCGAAACCCTAATGACGCTCGAAGAACTGAAGGAGAACCCCGGGTACCAGCTTTGGCTGGTGACAAACGCTTGGCAGAGAAGTATGCGAAAGGCGCTGCAGCCCATGGGGTTGACCCACGTTCAGTTCGTCGTTCTGGCTTCCGTGGGGCGGCTATGCGGAGTCGGGGAAATCGTCACCCAGGCCGAGGTGTGCCGATGGGGTTCGCTGGATGCGAACATGGCATCTGAGGTGGTCCGCTCCCTGGAAGGTCGCGGACTTCTCGTACGCCTGGAGCATCCGACGGATCGACGCGCGCACCGCCTTGAGTTGACCGAAGACGGAAAGGCGCTCTTTACTGAAGCCCGGGCCGCGCTAATGCCGGTTAAAAAGGCTTTCTTCTCGCCGCTGCCCGACGAGGGGAAGGCGTTGGCGGGCATCTTGGCGCAGTTGGTTCAAGCCAACGAAGGTTAGGCCTTCCGGGTGTGGAGTGCGCAAATTTATTTGCGCTATTGCCAGGAGATTTATCTCCGTGATCGCTACCTAAGTAAAAATTACGCCAATAAATTTGGCTGACCAACACGCAAATAAATTTGCGCATTCCACAGAGGCTATTTCGCTGCGACGGCGACGGGCTCGACGAGCCGCATGGCGATCACCGCTTCGGTAGCTTCTCGCGCGAGCCGCGTTGCTTCGAGTCCGTCCTCGCCGCTCGGCATTTGAGACCAGTCGCCGGTCAAGAGCGCCCGCGCAAATGCCGCATGCATCGCGGGGAAGTCCTTCTCGCTGGAGCCGGGCGCACGTAGCGTTCCTTCGCCGTTCCGCCGCTCGAAGACCCAGCCGTTGCGGTCGTAGCGGATGGTGCCGCCGGTGCCGATGATGTCGTAGGTGAAGAGGGGAGCGGGGTCCTTGGCCGTAAAGCCGTAGGAGAAGCTCATCTCGACCGCGGTGTGCGCGCCGCCCTGGTGGTCCAGGTGGAGCCACATATGGTCGGGCGCCTCATAACCGTCCGCCACCCAGGCGCCGACGCCGTGGCTGCGGACGACATCCTTGCCTAGCCACCAGCGCGCCAAGTCGATGCTGTGAACGCCGCAGTCGACCATCGGTCCACCCTCTAGCATTCGGCCGCGCCAGCGCGGGTTTTCGCGCCATGTGCCGTCGGTAGCCTGGTCATATCGGCCATGGAGTTCCCAAACGTAGCTCAGGCGAAGGGCCCGAACCTCGCCGATGGAGCCATCGCGAACCCATTCGCGGATCTTCTGCGAGACCGGCGCGTAACGGTAAACGAAGCCCGTGGCGAATCCGACTTTCTTGGCCGCGCAGAAGTCGATCATTGCTTGGACCTCGTCGTCGTCCATGCCAAGCGGTTTCTCGCAAAGGATGTGGAGACCACGTTCCGCGGCGGCGAAGACGTTCTCCTTATGAAAGGGCACCGGTGAGGAGACAAGGACGGCGTCGAGACCACAGTCGAGAAACGCCTCTTGGTTGGTGTAGGCCTTCGTACCAAACCGCTTGGCCGCCTTCTCCGCGCTCGCGGCGATGGGATCGAATACCGCGACCAACTCCAACCCGGGAGTTCCTACGATCGCCGGAAGGTGGCCATAATCCGCCACCACACCACATCCCATCACGCCGATGCGAGCCATATGTCCCTTAGATTCCATATCCGTTATGGCCAAAGGACATTGCCTTGCCGAATATAGCTAAGACGCTATACGCCTCGAATACGGTTCAAAAAAGGATCCAAGGTTCCTATCGTTTAGGCCTTCATCGCTCAGGAAAACCGAGAAGCGATCTGAGGTGCCTAGGTCTCTCTTGACTCTCAACGCCCTCTACTGCCAGACTAGAGGGGTTCGGCGAAGTAGCTCAGTTGGTTAGAGCAAACGGTTCATACCCGTTAGGTCACCGGTTCGAGTCCGGTCTTCGCTACCATTTTCCCGAAGTGGCGCAGGTACCCCGCCTGCAGCCTTCCCGGATTATTCCAACGGCTTTAACTGCCGCACGGGTCCATACTGTCCTGTGCCCGTCTCACCTAAGCTTGGCTTGTCTTACAGCCGCGAACAGATTAACGCGATGCTCGGCGGAGGAGTGCAAGCTTTTTTGCCCACGAAGAACGGCCGAGTGGTTTGCGGTTGCTTTAAGCTCGACCTGAATCCCGATGCGCCGTCCGAGGTGCTGGTTGGCTTCGGCCCCCAGCGAGAGACGAGCGCCCGCACGGCGGTGTTACAGCAAACACCATTCCCCATCTTCCTGAAGAGGGAAGTGGATGCTTGGGAGTACGTGGGCATCTATCGTGCGGTGCGATATTTGACTCGTGGGCACGACCTCCTGAAGGAAGAGGAGCGAGCCAAACGGGAGGACGTCGCGGGAATTCTCTACATGGAATCGATAGCGGCGTAGAGCCTTGGGTTAGGCCACTTCCGATAGAATAGGCCTATGAGCCCCCTGCTCTCTGCGCTTGTTCTCGCTCCCTTCCAAAACGAGGTTGACCCCAACCGTCTGCCCATCGGTCGGAAAGGTGAGCAGACGGTGGCGGTGGGCGAGGTGACCGACTTGGGGAAGGGGCGTCCCGCAACGGCGAAAGATGTCGCCGAGGCCGCGCGGGGCAAACGATTCGTTTTCCTGGGCGAAAACCACGGTACGACGGCCCACCAGCAGATGGAGGCGGACGTGATTCAGGCGTTGTTGGACGACGGCCGCGAAGTGGTGGTCGGGCTGGAGATGTACACCCGGCCGAAGCAGGATTGGTTGGACCAGTGGTCGCAAGGGAAACTTTCAGAGGTCGACTTCCTTGCGAAGAGCGATTGGAAAGGACAGTGGGGCTTCGACTATGGGTTCTACCGTCCCGTATTCGAAGTGGCCCGGAAATTCAAGGTCCCAATGGTCGCGCTCAACGTGCCGCGCGATTGGGTCCGTGTCGTCGGGCGGGAAGGGTATGCCGCACTGACGACAGAGCAGAAACTCCAGCTTCCAGCGAATCTGGGCGAGCCCGCTCCCGATCACAAGTCGGTCTTCAACGCTCTTATGGGCGGCCATCCAATGGCCGGGCCGCGCGGCGACAACATGTACTCCGCCCAAGTTCTCTGGGACCAGGGCATGGCCGATACGGCGGTGAAGTACCTGGAGCGGATGCCCACCTCCCCCAAAACTGTGTTCGTCGTGATCGCCGGCTCGGGCCACGTGATGTACGGGCAAGGCATCAACGGGCGGATCGAAAAGCAGAAGGCGGGGAAGGGAGTGACCCTAGTCATGATCCAGTCGCCGGAGTCGACAAAGGTTTCCAAGGGACTCGCCGACTTCGTTTACGTCACGAAGCCGGTGAAGGGTTAGGGATTAGGATAAAGTTTGCTCTCAAATAGGATCCGCTTAGCGACCTAATCCAATGCAATTCCCGACATCGATCAAACCGGAATCGCGAGTGCCAATCTACGGCGCGATCTTCGCGGCGGCACTTTTGCACCTTGCATTGCCCTCCGAGATTGCGCCCGGGCCAACATGGCTGCCTCTTGGGATTGCGGTGCCGATGATCATTCCTCACGCGGTGATCTTTAAGAGAAATGTCCATGGCAAGCTGGCCCGACGACTTGGCCTCGCCACGATGATCGCTCTGACCCTATTTCTGGTTGGCGCACTTCTTACGTTGATGGTGCGGCTCCTCACGCAGCCCTCAAACCACCACGAAGCCACTCTGATCCTCCGCGCCGCTCTTCCGCTCTGGTTGGGCAACGTGCTGATCTTCGCGCTCTGGTACTGGCGTCTCGACGCCGGTGGCCCGCACATCCGCGAGGGAGGTCACTGCCTGGCCCACGGCTTCGCTTTCCCGCAGATGATGATGGACGACGAGCAGCGCAAGCAGATGCGAGCCGAGCATTGGCAGCCCAAGTTCATCGACTACCTGTTCCTCTCCTTCAACACGTCCACCGCCTTCTCACCGACCGATACGGTGGTCCTACGAAGCTGGGCAAAGATGATGAACATGGTCCAGACCCTGATCAGCCTTTCGCTTCTCGTCGTGGTCGCGGCGCGTGCGGTGAATATTCTTTAAGAGATTTGGATTTCTAGGCCTAACTTCCTAACTCCCTACTTTCCTAACCCTCCTACCGGCTATTCTCCAGTTCATGGCCTCTCCCGCCCTCATTGCCGCCGCGCTCGCCGCTCTTGCTCCGGCTGGACCGCAGTCGCCGATGATGGTGGCCAAGAAGTTCTCGGCGGACTATAAGAAGGCGATGCTCACGAAGGACATCGCTTACTTCGAGAAGAACTCCACCGCTGACTTCCAGTACATCGACACCAAAGGGAACAAGATGGCCAAGGGGCCGGCGGTTGAGGGGGTGAAAATGGGATTTGCGATGTACAAGAAGTACAAGCACCTTGATCAGAAAATCGTCTCCGCCCGCCGCGCCGAAGGTGGCGTGATCATGATCACCGACCTCGACCTCGAAGCCACCGTCGACATGGGCGGCAAGGTTGGCAACATGACCTCCAAGATGCGCAACGAGAGCCTTCTGGTCCCGGTTGGCAAAGGCTGGGCCTACAAGCGGATCAAGGTGCTGACCGAAGACACCAAGATCGACGGCAAACCCCTTAAGATGTGAAGGCGCTTCCTCTATCCGCACCTTGAAGCTCCTCCATGATTCCTTGTGATGATTTAAGTTAAGGGAAGGACAACTCGGCCTTCGGGCGGCGATAATGGGTGATCTCATGCGTAAGGCATTCACCCTCATCGAGCTCCTGGTCGTCATTGCGATCATCGCGATTCTCGCCGCGATCCTGTTTCCGGTGTTTGCCCAGGCTAAGGCGGCGGCGAAGAAGACGGTGTGCCTTTCGAACCAGAAGCAGATCGGTACGGCGTTAATGCTCTATCTGAACGATAGCGACGATGCTTATCCCTTCTGCACCTTCTACGCTGGCCCGAACTTTACCAAACCCTATGTTCATTGGAGCGGCGCGCTCCTTCCTTACACGACCAATCATGACCTCTGGGTCTGCCCGGGCGCGAAATTCAAGATGACGAAGGAAAACCCCGGCGACATCAGCGCGCCTCTCCTCACTTATCGCCCAAATGAGGCCATCATGCCTCGCCCGCGAACGGCGGAACAGGGTTTCACCCGCCCCTATCACGTGGTTGGCGCCTCTCTCATCGAGATGACGGCCGAGACGATCGCCATTGCCGAGGCGGGAGAGGAGCAGCGAAGCAGTTCTAACCCTGCCCACGCTTTCATGCCCAAGGAACCCTACCTCGACCCGGCGCCGATCCGGCGGGCCACGGAGGCCGAGATGCTCTCAGGAGGGATCGGCGGCGAAGCCGGAGCTACGACACGCCTACAATATTTGACGATTGTCCGCCACAACGGAGGTGCAAACTACTCTTTCGCTGATGGCCATGCCAAGTGGCTTCGTCTTGGGCAGACGATCGGGGCGAATTGGAAGTGGGGCGAGCGTTTCTATGCGGCCGAGTAGGCTGCGGCTCTCGCCCGCCGCCCGACGGATTCTCGTTCTGGTCCACCGCTGGTTCGGGGTTGCCCTCGGTTTCAACCTTGCCGCCCTATGCCTGACCGGCGCAGTTTTGCTTTACGAAGAAGATATCGACGCCCGCTTGAATCCGGCGTTGATGTCGCCCCTTGCCCAAGGAACTCCCATTGGGATCGGCGATGCCCTCGCGGTTTACCGTGCCGCCCATCCGAACGTTGCGATCGATCGCATCTACTCTCCAAACGGTCCGGTGGGCTCCTATCGCCTTCGCGTAGGCCCCAAAGACGCGCAGCTTGAAGCGTTCGTCGACCCCTATCGGGCCGTCCTGTTGGGAGACCGGATTCGTGAGGATGGGCTGCTCCGAAAGCTGGAGCTGTTTCACACGACGCTTCTTTGGCCCAAGATCGGGCGCTGGGTGAACGGCTTCGTCGCCTTCGGTGCGCTATGGATGGTGACGGCGGGATTGCTCCTTTGGTGGCCAACCGCAAAAGGGCAGCTCAAAGCGCGCCTGAGCGTCAAGCGAAAGGCCTCGGCTCAGCGCCGGAACCTCGACCTTCACAACGTGATCGGCGTCTATAGCCTCCCGGTTCTAGTACTCATTTTGCTCACCGGCGCAACTTGGGCCTTCGACGATTTCACGGAACCACTCGCTCGCCGTACAGGGACTGCACCCGTTACGGAGCCCCCGAAAGCCAAACGACCGTCCGGTGGGTCCCTACTTAACACTGAGGAACTGCTCCAGATTTCCGCCCTTGAGGCGCCCGGCAGCCATGTCGTGAAATATATGCTGCCCACGCTGAAAAACCGAATTGTCGAGGTCCACCGTGAATGGTCCGATGGGGAGCGGTTTGGGAATCGGGCGAACGTCTGGATCGATGCGGAGAACGGAAAGGTGGTCGCGGTGAACAGCAGTCGCCGGGACAAGGGTTACGAGTCGGCATGGCGCTGGATCCGTCCGCTCCACGAAGGGTTGTGGGGCGCCGGCCTTTCTCGGCTGGTTTATGCGCTGGTGGGTCTGGCCCCGGTTTGCCTAATCATAACTGGGCTAACGGCTTTCTTTTTCCGGAAACGTGCACGTAAGAAATTGTCGACAAAACGAAGACTTTCTCCGGCGGAGCAAATCGACGAAGATGTCTTGCCGGCCGCTTAGGAAGATCAGCACTCTTGCGGGCAGAGGCTCAGCATGATTCTCTGCCTGCCTAACATGCCATACTCAATTGAAAAGCAAGGAACCTATGCCACCCGCTTTTCGTGAAGGACTCAGTTTCGACGACGTTCTTCTGGTTCCCCAGAAGACCCAAACCCTCCCGAGCGAAGTCGATATTTCGACTCAGTTTCTGCCCGGCATTACTCTCAAAGTTCCGATCGTGTCCGCTCCGATGGACACCGTTACGGACGCCCGTTTAGCAATCGCGCTTGCCCGTGAAGGCGGCGTCGGTGTACTCCACCGAAACATGGAAATCGAGGCTCAGGCCGAGATGATCGATCGGGTGAAGCGCTCTGAAAGTGGCGTCATCACCAAGCCGTTTAAGCTTGACCCCGCCAAGACGATTCAGGACGCCGTAGACCTGATGGAGCGGTACCACATCAGTGGCGTACCCATCGTGGACGAGACCGGCCTCCTGGTCGGCATCCTCACGAACCGGGACATTCGGTTTGAAACCGACTTCACCCAGCCGATCTCGTCACGGATGACGAAGAACAAGCTCGTTACCGTGCCGGTGGGCACAAGTCTTGAGCAGGCCCAGGCGATGCTTTCCGAGCATCGTATCGAGAAGCTGCCCATCGTCGATAGCGACGGCAAGCTGACCGGCCTCATTACGATCAAGGACATCCAGAAGGTCAAGCGCCACCCGCTGGCCACCAAGGATGCCAAGGGACGCCTGGTTGTAGGGGCTGCAATAGGAGCGCTCCGACAGCCCTACGAGCGAGCGAAGGCGCTCCATGACGCAGGCGCTGATTTCATCTGCATCGATGCCGCCCACGGTCACTCGAAGGGCGTGATGGACTGCCTCAAGATGCTGAAGGAGAAGCTGCCCGACCTCAAGGTCATTGCTGGCAACGTCGCCACCAAGCAGGGTGTTCGGGATCTCTACGAACTCGGCGCGGACGGTCTTCGCCTTGGTATCGGCGCGGGCTCGATCTGCACCACCCGCATCGTCGCGGGTGTCGGCGTTCCGCAGTTCACCGCGGTTCTAGACTGCGCCGAAGAGGCCAACCGGCTCGGCATCCCGACCATCGCTGACGGAGGTATCCGTGCCTCCGGCGACGTGGTGAAGTGCCTCGCCGCGGGAGCTTCCACGGTTATGATGGGCAACATGTTCGCGGGCTGCGATGAGAGCCCGGGCGAGATGGAGATCTTCCGCAACCGGGCTTACAAGGTCTACCGCGGCATGGGCTCGGTCGGCGCGATGAAGCAGGGCTCTTCCGACCGCTACATGCAGATCAAGGAAAAGGGCGGCGTGATCGTCCCCGAGGGTATTGAAGGCCGCGTTCCATACAAGGGACCGATTGCCGACACGATCGCTCAACTGGTCGGCGGCCTTCGTTCCGGTATGGGCTACGTCGGTGCGGAGAACCTCGAGGATCTGCGTGAGAACGCCGAGTTCCTAAAGATCACGGGCGCGGGCCTCCGCGAGAGCCACCCGCACGACGTCCAGATCACTAAGGAGCCGCCGAACTACAGCAGCCCCTACGCCAGCTCCGATTCGGAGTAGTCCCGCCGTGGCGATGGTCTCCAGACCATCGAACCTCCAAAACAAAGGCCCCTGTAACTTCTACAGGGGCCTTCGATCGTGGCGATGGTCCGCAGACCATCGCCACGAAGATTTACATCATCTTCGCGGCGACGAGCCAATGCTCGGCGGTTTTGCGGAGGGTGGAGATGTACTCGGAGAGCTCCAGCGGCTTCTCAACAAAGCCGCTGGCTCCCGCAGCGATGCATCGATTGATCAGCGTTTGATCGCTGGTGCCGCTAAATACGACGAGCGGGACGGCGTTCAATTCCTCGCGTTGGCGGATCTTAGTGACCAGCTCGTTCCCTCCAATTCCGGGGAGGGTGTTATCGAGAAAAACGATATCCGGATTAGCGGAAGTACGGCCTAGAAAATTGCCTTGGCGAAGTAGGAAGTCGAGCGCCTCGTGACCGGAACGGGCGACCACTACGGAGCAGGCCACCGATAGCCCTCGAAGAGCCCGGAGAGTCAAATTCTCGTCATTCGGATCGTCTTCGACCACAAGGATGGTATGTGGGTTCATGCGCTCGTGAGAGCAATTATACCTCAATGCTGAGGAGGAGGCGTATTTTTTCAGTCTTGTCAGCATTAAAGCAGGCACTTCTCCGGGCCTTTTGAACGGTCTGCAAGTTCGTTCTTTTCCGCCCGCGCGGCGTAACCGGTACCCTGATGCTCATGTCCGGCGACGCGCTTTTGCGAACCCCTCTTTACGACGCGCACGTTGCGCTTGGCGGCCGAATGGTGCCTTTTGCGGGATACGAGATGCCCGTTCAATACGCGGGAATCCTCGCGGAGACCGAGGCGGTGCGGACCAACGTCGGAATTTTCGACGTGAGCCACATGGCGCGGCTGGATATGTCCGGCCCGGGCGTCTTCGACTTCCTGGAGCGAGTGACCAGCAACGACGTTTCGAAGTTGACCGACGGAAAGGGGCAGTACAGCCTGCTGCCGAACGCCGAGGGCGGCACTGTTGACGATATCATCGTCTATCGCGTCTCGGAGGAGGAGTACCGGATGGTGGTGAACGCGAGCAATCATGCGAAAGATGTCGCTTGGCTGCGCAGTCACGACGCCGAGGGGGTGGTGATCGAAGATCTGACTTCTCAGACCTTTCTCATCGCGGTTCAAGGACCAAAAGCGGTGGAACTGGTGGCTTCGCTTTCCGACGATGCCGAGGCGATTCGGAACGCGCCTTTCTTTGGCACCGTCGAGACGACGATGGCGGGTGTTCCGGTCTTTGCCGCGCGTAGCGGCTATACGGGCGAAGACGGTTACGAGATCACCGGGCCTGCCGAGCAGGCAGAGGCGTTCTGGAACGCGCTCCTTTCCGCCGGTGCTACGGCTTGCGGTCTTGGGTCGCGCGACACGCTTCGCGTTGAGGCGGGGCTGCCTCTGTATGGCCATGAGTTGAACGATGAGTTGAGTCCTATCGCGGCTGGTCTGGGGTGGGTGATTAGCAAGACGAAGCGGTTCATCGGCAGCGGTCCGATCACGAAGGCCCGGGAAGAAGGGGTTACTCGTCGTTTGATGGGGATCAATCTGGGGATCAAGCGGCTGATTCCGACGGGGGCGTCGGTCATCGTCGATGGCCGAGTGGTCGGTGAGGTTAGCAGTGGGGTCGTTTCGCCGACGCTTGGGTATGCGATCGCGCTGGCGTTTATCGATTCGGATGTAGCCAAGGGGACTTCGTGCGCCATCGATCTTCGGGGGAAGCCGGAGCCGGGGGAGATTGTGGATAAGCGGTTCCTTAAGAACCGCCGGTAAGCGCAGCAATAGACTTTTTGAAAATCGTCGAAGACCGTGTCGAGGATTCCGACTGGGCTCCGACCGACTGGTGAATGCGGTCAAAAACTGACCGCATTCAAGTCAGAGAGAAAATCCATGAAGTACATCCTGCTGATGAATTCGATGCGCGCCGGTTCGGGAGGTTTGGAGACCTGGTCGGACGAAGCCGCCGCCGCCCACATCGCCTATTGGACGGCACTGAACACGGATCTCGCCAAACGAGGGGAGTTTGTTGGAGTCGAAGCGCTCACCGGACCTGGCCAAGCGGTTGAAGTGAGGGCCGACAAACACGGACTGCCGGTTACCGACGGTGTTTTTCCGGAAACGAAGGAGATGCTCGCGGGCTTCTGGGTGGTGGATGTCGAAACGCCTGAGAGGGCGTACGCCATCGCGGCCCACGCTTCGGCGGCACCCGGTCCAGAGGGGGCACCACTCAACATGCCCATTGAGGTTCGGCAGGTCATGACGAGCATTCGGCCCGAAGACCTGCTGTGAACGAGATCGAGCAACTGCTCCGAGAGCTTGCGCCGCAAGTGCTCGGGGCGGTCACTCGCCGGTTCCAGGACTTCACGGCGGCGGAAGACGCCACCCAGGAAGCGATGATCGCCGCGGCGGGGCAGTGGCAAGCCGCGGGGATTCCGGACAATCCACGCGGTTGGTTGATTCAGGTCGCCTGCCGCCGGATGGCCGACCATTTCCGAAGTGAGTCTGCTCGCAAGGCACGGGAAGCCCAGGCGATTGCCAACCGCTGCCCGCCCGAGATGGAGACCGCGGAGGACGACACGCTCGTGCTCATGTTCATGTGTTGTCATCCTTCGCTGACGACGTCTTCCGCCATCGCCTTGACCCTGCGGGCGGTCGCTGGGTTGACGACTTCCCAGATCGCGAGGGCGTTCCTGGTGCCGGAGACGACCATGGCGCAGCGGATCAGCCGGGCGAAGCAGAGCATCAAGGCGTCGGGCGTGCCGTTCTCGATGCCGCCGGTCGAGGAGCGGGCGGTTCAGCTTCGCTCGGTCCGGCACGTTCTCTATCTGATCTTCAGCGAGGCATACACGTCGAGTGAAGGGGCTCAATTGCAGGACGTCGAGTTGTCGCGCGAGGCGATCCGGCTGACGCGGGTGGTTCATCGCATGCTTCCGGAGGATCCCGAACTGGCCGGTCTTTTGGCGCTCATGCTGTTGACCGACGCCCGGCGAACGGCACGATCTGGACCCGGGGGCGAGCTTATTCCACTCACGAAACAGGATCGATCGCTCTGGGACCGAGATCGGATCGCCGAGGGTGTAGCGATCTTGACGGCGAGTCTGACACGAGGATCGGTTGGCGCTTATCAGCTTCAAGCGGCCATTGCGGCGCTTCACGGCGAGGCGGCCGGTGCCGACGACACGGATTGGCCTCAGATCCTTGCTCTCTACGAGTTGCTCAGGCGCATGTCTGAGAATCCGATGGTTCGGCTTAGTCATGCGGTGGCCTTTGCGATGGTCCATGGGGCGGGGAAGGGGCTTGAGTTGGTCGATGCGTTGGAGACGGAGGGCGGGCTCAAAGGGCATCACCGTCTTGCAGCGGTGCGGGCTCACCTATTTGAGATGGCGGGTGACCCGGGGGAGGCGGTCAGGAACTACCGTCTTGCGGCTTCGAGGACGGCGAGTATTCCCGAGCGTGACTATCTCATCAACCAGGCGGCCCGGATCAGCGGTTCGGGCGGGGTCTGAATCACCGGCTGGAAGCCGGTGCCACAATGAGGGCCGTGAATATCGATCTGCTTCGCGAACTCGTGGAGGCGCATGGCGTCTCGGGCTATGAAGATGACGTCCGGGCGATTGTTCGACGTGAGTTGGAGCCTCTGGTCGATGAGATTCGCGCGGATCGGATGGGCAACCTGATTGCTTACAAGAAGGGGACCGGCGGGCAGAAGCTGATGATTGCGGCCCACATGGACGAGATCGGGTTTGTGGTGAAGTACATCGAGAAGGATGGCTTCCTTCGGCTGAAGACCCTCGGGGGCTGGGATCCGCGGCAGATGAATAGCCAGCGGGTGATGGTGAAGACGGAAGAAGGGCCTTTGCAGGGGGTGCTGATGTACGGCACGAAGCCGGCTCACCTGCTGAGCGATGCGGAGAAGAAGGAGGGGCAGCAGCATACGAGCTTCTTTGTGGACCTGGGACTGCCGGCCGAGGAAGTGAAGAAGCGGGTCCGGTTGGGCGATCCGGTGACGATGGATCGGCCGTTGGTGAAGACGGGGAATCTGTTGACGTCGAAGGCGATGGACGACCGGGTTTCGCTTTACGTGATGATCGAGGCCGTCCGGGCGGCGGGCGCACATGGGGCCGAGGTCTACGCGGTGGCGACGGTTCAGGAAGAGGTCGGACTGCGTGGGGCGTCGGCGGCGGGGTCGGCGATCGCGCCGGATGTAGTGGTGGCGGTCGATATCACCCTGGCCAACGACATTCCTGGGGTGCCGGAGCAGGATGTGACGACGACGCTGGGCAAGGGTGCGGCGATCAAGATTCTGGACTCCTCGCTGATCTGCCATCCGAAGGTGGTGGCCCACTTCAAGCGGCTGGCGGAGAAGAACAACATTCCGCACCAGATGGAAGTGCTGTCTGCCGGTGGGACGGATGCGGGGGCGGTGCAGCAGCTGCACGGCGGGATCCCAGCGTTTACGCTTTCGATCCCAACGCGGTACGTGCATACGGTGAACGAGACGGTTCATCCGACGGACGTTCAGGCTTGCGTCGATCTGCTCGCGCGGTATATCGAGGATTGCGCGAACGGGGACTACAGCTACTAACAATAATTATTTAAAAGAGCGGTTTTCTGCCGGTCGGTTTTGCGGGATTTCACGGGGAAATCCCGTAATTTTTTTATTGAGCGGCGGTCGTTGTGGCTCGAGAGCAAACGCATGTTATTTTTGAATAACGTGCGTTTTATGAGTGGATATCTGTCTAGTATTTTACCTCTTCCGGAACCTCTCCCCCCGACCCCCTCTCCAAGACGAACCACTTGGAGAGGGGGTGACCCAGGCGTGGGCTAAGCTAGCTTTATGAGTCTTCAGAAATCTGCGGCGAAGTTGTTCCGTGAGGCCTTTGAGGGGCGGGAGGAGGGGAAGGACTACACTTGGTTTGTCGAGGGTAAGGAGGCGATTCTTCCTACGCTTGACGGTATCGATGCGATGACCGCCTCGCATTCGCCGGGGTCCGGGTTGCCGACGTTGGCGGCGCATGCTTATCATCTTCGCTACATCCTGCAGTGGCTGAACGTGCCGGCGGGGGATGTTCCTCCGACCGAGAATTGGGAGTCGACTTGGGCGAAGGAGACGGTGACGGATGAGGAGTGGGACGCCCTTCGCGCGGAGATTCGGGAGCGGTTCGATCGGGCGGTGAAGTGGATGGCGGGGAACGAGGATTGGTCGGTCGACAATGCGCACATGATGTTCCTGGCGCCGTTGCCGCATGTGGCGTATCACCTCGGGGCGATGCGGGTGTTGGTTAAGTTAGTCGGGTCATAGGGAATCGGAAGGGACGGGTCGGAGAATCTTCGGCAACCCCGTCCGGGGTTGGGTTTGATCGTTTGCAAGGCTTCCCGGGGTGGCTACCCCGGGCTTTTGCATTCGGGAACCACTCCGTGGTTCAGGCTGAAATGCCTCGGGCATTGCTTCCGGGAATAAGGAGAGCCCAAACCTTGTTGGGGCTTGGCTCCGTAATCGTAACCTAGGTAGCAGCTGCGCCAATAAATTGGCTGAGAAGAGCGGCGATAAATCGCCGCACTCCACATGGGGTTACTTCAAGCCGGTCATCGCGATGCCTTCCGTGATGTTCTTCTGGAAGATCAAGAACGCGACCAGCATCGGTAACGATGCCAAGACGGCGGCGGCCATCATGACGTTGTAGCGGGTGACGTATTGGCCCTGCAGGATCGCGATGCCGACCGGGATGGTGCGCATGGAGACGTCGTTGGTGACGATGAGGGGCCAGGCGAAGTCGTTCCAGAAGCCGATGAAGGTGAAGATGGCGAGCGTCCCCAGGGCCGGTTTGCAGAGGGGGAGCATGATCTGCCAGAAGATCCTCAGGTGGGTGGCACCGTCGAGGAAGGCGGCTTCCTCGAGTTCCATCGGGATGCCCAGGAAGAACTGACGCAGCAGGAACACGCCGAAGGCGCTGGCGCCGCCGGGGAGGATGAGGGCGGCGTAGGAGTCGAAGAGGCCGAGGCGGGTGATGATCACGAAGACGGGGATCAGCACGACCGGGGCGGGGATCATGAGGGTGCTCAGGATCACGCGGAAGATCGCCTCGCGGCCTTTGAACCGCAGTCGAGACAGGGCGTAGGCGGCCATGCTCGTGACGAGCAGGACAAGGAGGGTTCCGGTGAGGGAAATAAACGCCGAGTTCGCGAACCAGCGGGCGACCGGGAACTCCTTCGTGTTCTGGAATAGAGTCTCGTAGCCCTCTGTGTTTAGACCCTTCAGGCCCTTGGAGTAGACGTCTTTGGGGATCCAGTGGATGTCCGCCGAGATCGTCTCGCCGCCCGGCTTCAGCGACGTCGAGAGCATCCAGAAGACCGGCGCGAGCATCAACAGCGCAAACGCGATGAGCACCGCGTGCCAGAAGATTCGGGACGCCTTATGCCGGAATAGGGAGGGGGTTATTCCCGAATTGCTAATTACCCTGCTCATCTTTGAACATCTTGGACCATACTCGATTATCTTCGCGCAGAGGCGAAAGATTTTCAAGATGAAAACGAGTCGACGCGCGATGACGCTCGCCCTCCTCCTTCTGGCCCTTGCCGGATGTAAGGACCGGAGCCAGGTGGATGAGAACACTCCGCTGCGCTTCTGGAACGGCTTTTCGGGCCCAGACGGCCAGACGATGAAGAAAATCGTCGAGGGCTATAACGCCGGCCACAAGGACGGATCGTTCGAGATGCAGATCATTCCTTGGAACACCTATTACGACAAGGTGACCCTCGGAATGGCCTTCGGCGGGGCTCCGGACGTGTTCATCATGCAGGTCAGCCGCCTCCCGCAATATGCGGATGCGCATGCATTGGAACCCATCGACTCGTTCTTTGGCGAGAGCGGACTGAAGCCGGCGGACTTCGTGGATGTGCCGTTTAAGTCGGGATTTTGGAAAGGGAAGCAGTACGGCCTGCCGCTCGATTGCTGGCCGCTCACCCTGTATTACAACAAGAAGCTTTTCCGCGAGGCGGGCATCGACCATCCGCCGACCAACCTTCAGGAGTTCCTGGAAGACGCGCACAAGCTAACCAAGAAGGATGCGAGCGGGAAGACCGTTCAATACGGATTCGGCTTCGCGGAGATCCATAACAATCTCGTTTCGTTCATGGACCAGTTCGGCGCCAACATCATCGATGAGGCAGGGAAGAAGGCCATTCTAAATTCGCCGGAATCCGAGAAGGCGGTTAACCTCGCCAAATCCTTCTTTACGACGGAGGGCATTGCTCCGGAGCCGCAAACCAACTCCTGGGACAATTTCAAAACCGGTCGCGCGGCCATGGTTATGCAGGGCATCTACATGATCGCCGACCTGCAGGACCATTCCAATATCGAGTTTGGCGCGGCACCCGTCCCGTTCTTCGGCCCGAAGAAGGCGGTGTGGGCGGGGTCGCACATGCTTTGTATGCCGAAGGGGCTGCCCGAGGCGCGGAAGAAGAAGGCTTGGGCCTTCATGAAGTACCTATCGGATAACTCGATCAAGTGGGCGGCGGCGGGGCAGTGTCCGGTCCGGCTGGATGCGCTGAACAGCCCCGAGTTCAAGCTTTTGGAGGGCCAGTACCAGTCGGCCCGGCAGCTGAGTTACGTCCAGTACGAGCCGCAGAGTCCGGTGATCGGGCAGGTGACGGGCTTTGCCGACGCGGCCTGGGAAGGGATCCTGATGAACGGCGAAGCCTCCGGCCCCTCGCTCGCCACCTCCGCCCGCCGGATCGACGCGTTGCTGGGGCGGAAATGAAGCGGCGCGACGGACTCGTGGCCGCGGGGTTCCTTGCCCCGTACGGCGTGCTCTTCACCATCTTCCTACTGGTCCCGCTGGTCTACGGCTTCTGGATCAGCATGCACAAGTGGCAGCTCTTGAGTCCGCAAGCCCCGTTCGTGGGCGGCGCGAACTACGAGAGCATCCTGAAAGACGAGCTGTTCCGCATCTCGGTGATCCGTACCGCCGTCTTCGTGATCATCGCGGTGCCGCTGGGGAATCTGTTGTCGCTGGCCCTGGCCTCCGGCCTCAACGCAAACCTGCGCGGGACGACCTTCTTAAAGGTGGCGTTCTACCTCCCGGTCATCCTCAGCGTCTCGGTGGTGGCGCTCCTGTGGCGCTGGATGTACGACACCACAAATGGTCTTATCAACCTCAGCTTCCACCTCGACATCCCCTGGCTCGCCAACGCCAAATGGTCCATGCCCAGCTTCGCCTTCATGTCCATCTGGTGGGGCGCCGGCGGGAACATGCTGGTCTATCTAGCCGCGCTGAAGGGCGTGCCGAAAGAGCTAAACGAGGCGGCGGAGCTAGACGGCGCGGTCGGCCTGCGTCGGTTCTTCCAAACGACCTTACCGATGATCCGCCCGGCCCTGGCCTTCGGCGTCGTAATGTCGTTCATCGGCGCCTCCCAGGTGTTCGGTCAGATCTACATCATCACCAACGGCGGCGGCGGCCCGGCCTACTCGACGCTCTCGGTGATCCTGTATATGTATCAGCAGGGGTTCAGCAACTACGAACTGGGCTACGCCTCGGCGGTGGCGTACACGCTGTTCGTGCTGGTTCTGTTGGTGACGTTTGGGTTGTTGAAGGGGTTGAAGGCGAGCGAGGCGGTGTGACTGAGAACACGTTTCGTAAGGTCCCGATGCGCTGGACGTAAAGAATAAAGAACTAACTGATGATTTCGCAGTTGATCAGCTTTTTTCGAAGTTCTTTGACACCGGAAGCGCTCATGCGAGTTCTGTCTACGTATAGCTTTTTTAAGTTCCTAAGCATCAATAGTTTTGTGATAATTCTGTCGTCGACACTTGTGGCGCCTAGGCCAAGAAGCTCTAAACGATCAAATGTAGCAAGTGTGTCTATGCATGCGTTAGTAATAGCGGTGTTTTCTAAGCTAAGCTTAGTCATATTTTTCAGCCCGCTAATGTGAGCGAGTGACTGGTCACTTACCTTAGTGTTACCCAGCCCTAAAACCTCTATCCTAGATAAGGACTCTAAGGATCTTACTCCTTTGTCTGAAATATTGCAATCATATAAATTTAGCCATTTAAGTTCATTTAACTGCTTGAGAGAGCTTAAGCCATCGTCTGTAATCGCAGTTTTACGGAGGTATAAATGTGTCAGCCGAGTTAATTTCGCTAAATTTTTAAGTCCAGCGTCCGTGAAATTTGTTTCATTAAGAGACAGATTTTTCAAGTTTGTTAGTAATTCAAGATATTTTACGCATGAATCTGTAACGGCTGTTAGACCTAGATCTAAGTTTGTAAGGCCCGTGAGACTATTAGCGAGGTCGGCTAGCCATGCCATTCCCGAATCAGTAATCTTCTCGCGGGAGAAGTCTAGCTCTGTGACGCGGGCGTAATCTGTATTGCCGAGTGGCGCGTCGGAAGGAAGCTGGAGATGTTTTCGTATAGCTTTTTCAACCACATCCCTTTCGGTTAATGCGTTGTTTAGCATGGGAGGCACAAGTGATGTACTGCTGTTACCTTGGTTAGGATCAACAGTCTGCTTCAAAACATTTGCGAAGTTTTGTGTCATGGTTGCGGCATCGGCGACTGGTCTTTGGACCGTAATCCGCATGATAGCGCGACGTTCTGCGTGTTCTGTCAGCCAACGTTTACCTTCAGAACTAGTCAGTACGCTGGTCTCGGCGATCTCGGCTCCTGATGCATCTTGATCCTCTTTCCAGAGAAAATTGTTTGCTGGATCAGACCAGATGGCGTCCAAAATTTTAGACCAAAGTGCTTTTGCTCGTTCATTCCGGTCTTCGCCGCCCATAGCCGAAGCAGATCCATCTTGTTTTTCTTTTATTGTTGAGCTAATGCCCCATATGTTATTTTTTGCTATTAATCCGCAAAGAAAATTATCTTCCGCTAAAGTGTTAGTTGTCTCTTGTCCGAGGGCGGCCTCAAGCGCTCTTTGAACAATGCACAGGCCCGAGAAGTACGGAAAAGGGCTCTTTTCATCCTTCAGTGATGGAGGAAGAACTACTGGATCGCGTAGCGCAATATCTATCAAAGTTGTATTAATTCTTCGCACAAGCGAACGAGGTGTGCGGTTTGATGAACGTGCAAGAACTTTCGATAAAGCTTTTAGTCCTTCCCGCATCGCGGGATCGACATTGGGATCAAGTCGCGTTTCAAGTAAATGCTGAGCCAGATCGGCAAAACGCTCATGTCGTGAAGGAATGGCCAATGGTAACTGAACAATCTTTTCTAGATACGAACGATGCAACTTCGAGTTGTCCTTACCGTAGCGTAATTGTGCGAGATGTGAAAGGTAGGCATCGACCACTACATGATTTAGAGCCAAAACAAACACAAAGCCAGGTTGGCACAATACAAGTTTTATACTTTCGAGAAGTTCAAATGCCTTTTCGGCCTGACAGCGATCAAGGTCATCGATGAAGACTATAACTAGCGGCGACTTTGTCACAGTGCTGGTACTGGGGTCGCTCTCTGCCTTTCTGAATTTATCCAAAACATCGAACACTGACAGCGAAAGGCATGAGTTGCGAAGAGCTGACCAGTGCTTGTCCTCAAGATTAGAGAGTTCCTCTGTAATCTCCGAATACCGCTGAAGTGAATCCTTAGCGCTCCAAGTTGCTTCTGCGCCGATTTTGCCTACCATTGGAATATACAGATCGGGCTTCAGCTTGAACTGCCAGCCGGCGAGAAAGGCTCTGCACTGGATGCCGACTTCTTTGTACCAGGCAACCTGGTCCCCCGGCATGTTCAGCCCTTCTTTATCTGGTGTTGTGGCTTTTGCCGCAACCGCCTTCTCAATTGTTGCGACCAATGGCACCAAGGGGTGGTCTTCGCGCTCAAACCGCCATGCATTGAATTCGACTGTGACCACATGAGAAAAGGATGTATCAGTTTCGATCATCGAGCGCGCGGCTCGTAGTGCAGACGTCTTGCCGCTTCCCCATCCGCCATAAACACCTATCGTAAAGGGACCCGTTGTTCCCAGTGCTGCCGCAGCAACGGTTTGCGTGAAAGGATCGTCGGCAAAACCATTCTCCTTATGTGAGGAAATTGGCTCATCACTGAGCAAAAATAGTGGCTTGAGTCCATGCGGCGTCTCCACCCACCTATCGTACTTCGTCAGGACCTATAACAGCGCAAGTTATATATATCAGTACTTAAGAAATTAGGGTGCCCATGAAATATGAGGTTCGAAGTTCTTCACTCTGCCGCCTCGCCCCTTTTGAGAAGATCTGAGCTTTACCATCGTTTGACCGATGGACGGCGGCTCAGGGCTGAGGCACTGAGAAATTAATGCATCAGACCATTCCCGTACCATAATTCTCTCTATGGAAGCGATCCGGTTTGAGACCACGGTTGGAAAGGGTGGCGCCGTCCTGCTGCCGGAGTTTCAGGAGGGCGAGCAGGTCGAAGTGATCGTTCTGAAACTCGCATCCAAGCCGAAGCCGGCTCGCCAAGGTGGATGGGCGGAAGGCAAGATCCGGATTCTGCCCGGTTTCGATGATCCGATACCGGGGATGGAAGACTACGTTTGACTTCCGTCGATGCTGCTCCTAAGATGAGCCGATAACAATTCTGGGGACCAGTCGGATGATCGAGGGGTGACCTGTTCAATAACGGGGCACGGTGCAGGGCTATGTCGGCCTTTCAGGCCTAGGAGTGATTTGCTGGTCTATGCTGCCTCAAGAAAGCGAAGCCAAGCATGGCAAAATAGCCCATGGGGTTCGGAATCTACCTGGCGGTTCTCTCGGGTCTCGTTTTGTCGGGCGGCATCGTGCTGCTGGCGATCCGGGTCCCGCCAGCGGAGCGCCGGCTCGTCCCGGCTATGGTCACGATCTTGTTGCTCGTGACCTGGGCCCTGACGGCGGCCCTCGTCACCGCGCAGAGCGATCTGAAGGACTGCCGACTAGCCGCTCGCTCGAACATTTAGGTCCGCCCGAGCGCGCCGAGTGTGTGTAAGCCTGACAACCTGGCCGAGGGGGCTCGGATCCGAAACAGATCCGAGCCCCCCAGCGCGCTGATTCAAAGCACCTTTGGTGCGGTAAATAACACCGATGATTCGTTCGCGCGGGTTGGGGAGAACGGGGCATTGTCGCCGAGTGCTACTCGGCGCTCCAATCTGTCTAAGATAGATTTTTCGGTTGATGCGAAGGGAGCAGCCCTGGTGCCACGTCGAGGGTTAGGCCCGAGGCCTGAAAGGCCGATACACCCGACCACTGGGGCTAGTAGTTTAGATTCGCTCCGAAGTCGGGGATGAGGCCGACCTTTACGTAGGCGGTCCATTCGTCTAACTTCTCGTCGCCCCTCTCCCAGAACTTGCCGCAGGCTTGAAAGAAGTCGAGCACGGCTTGGTCCTCGCCCCTTAACAGGAGGTCATGGGCGAGGCTCATGTTGGGGCCGAAGGAGGACATCGTGGGGGAGCCGGGGCCGATTGCGGCTTCCATGAGGTGGAGCTTGGCGGTTTCGACGTCGTCTTCGGTCAGGGAAAGGCGGCCGAGGACGATCTGGGCGGTCGAGCGGTAATAGTGGGCGTAGAGTGGGTTTTCGAGGCTGGGGAGCAGGGCTTGAAGTTCGGAGATGTACCGGCGGGCGTCCGGATACTGGCCGGCTCGGAATCGTTCTTTCGCGATCTGGCCGAGGGCAGATAGTCGTTCGTCGATGGAACTTGCTTCGGCGAGGATCTGGTCGGGCGTTCGGCGGTCGGACTGGCACGTTTCCGCGGGAAAGGGGCCGATGAAGGTAATGGACAGATTGCGAAACTCTGGATCGCTGTTTTCGGCCCAGGTTCGGATGCAGCCCTTGATCTGGTCAAGGCTGCTTTCTAGCGTGTCATCGCAGATCAGGTGGTCCGGCAGGCCTTCGGGAAGGTCGGTTTGGTGATTGAAATAGGAGATTCGGAAGCCGACTTTCAATGTGCACCCTCGGAGCGGAACGGTGGGTCATTATGGCGTTACGAAACCCGAGACCAACACCCACGTCTATTTATATTTAATAATAAAAGCAATAAAATATCTCAAACTACCGAGATTTCACCGAGAAAAAACCGAAATTTGAACCTAAATCAACGCACCCCAAAACCCCCGTTGAACCTAAGCTCCCCGCCCCATAAGCAAGAAAAACCCGCCAATAAGCCAAGGATCGGTCAAAAAGTAGCACCCCCTCCTCCGGGGGAGAGGTGAGGAGCGGCGGGCGCCGAGTGCTGCTCGGCGCTCCAACCGGATTGGGGCTCTCTGCGACGTGACACGCCGGTGAGCCCCGGGGGCTAAGGTTTACAAATTTTGAAGATGGTCCGTCTTCGGCCCCCAGGGCATTGTTCACAGGAAGGGGTGTTGGGTCAATCTTGGGAAACGCCAAACTTTCGGCCACAACGTGTCGAAATCCAATCCGGCCGTTCGACTATTCAATGAAGATGACGCAGAAGGAAATTATCAAGGGTCGGTTAAAGAATGCGCGGGGCTGGTTGAACGAGGTTCTTCCGCGGCTGACGCCGGAGCTGCTTGCGTGGGCACCGGCAGAAGGGGTGAGGACGGTGGCGGGGCAGCTTGTGGAGATCATTTCCGTCGAGGCGCAACTCGTCCCAGCCTTGAAGGGCGGGAAGCTGCTTACGGATGAGGAGCTTGCGGGGATTGCCAATGAGGAGAGCTCTTTGGAGGTTCTTCTGGCGGCCTTACGTGACGTGCGGGAGCGTACGCTTGGGTGCTTGGAGGGGTTAAGCGAGGCCGATTTGGCGGCGGACGTGACGTTGCCGCAGTGGTACGGAGCCTTCTGGTTAAAGTCCGGTCCGCTCGGGGAGCATTTTCGGAATATCGCCGAGCATGAGTTCTATCACGCGGGGCAGTTGATTACCTATCTGTGGGTGCGGGGGGATAACCCTTACGATTGGTGAGGGCCCCGGACTCTCCCTCCCCGGCCCTCCCTCTCGCCGGAGCGAAAGGGAGGGAGTCGGAGTTTAGCGGCGTCGGCGGGCTACCGCTAACAGGCCGATGGCGAGGAGGGGCATGCCGAGCAGAGAGGCGCTTGTCTGCTTGGGCGCCGGGGCGGGAAGCTGGGCGACTCGCTTTTTGGTGAAGTAGATGTCTTCTCCGGCGGCGCGGGGGAAGTCGTTGTCGACGAAGGTTTCTACTTGGACGTAATCCGGGATGGCCTCGGCCGGGATCTTGACCTGTTTGGCGAGCAGGGCCGAGGTGGCTTCGGGGATCTGGGCGGTCCACTGCGGGGTTTGCCAGGTTCCGTATTCGGCGTGGGGGCCGATCTTGGCGTCGTAGTCGCCGACCGCGACGAAGTAGACGCGGAGGGTGCCTTTCTTGTCGACCAGGATGTTGCTGCTGGGGACGTAGAAGGGGTTGTAGGGCCGCGTGGTTTTGAAGCTCATGCGGACGGTGCCGGTGGAGGCGGCGAGCTTGGTTTTGTCGATGACCTTGAAGGCGGTGAGGTACCAGCCGCGTTTGGTGTAGCGGTCGGCCCACTTTTCGACTTCGGGGGTGGAGACGTAGCCGTGGCTGTTCATCCAGTCGTTGATGGCGTGGGCATCGGTGGACCAGAGGGTGGTGGCGTGGAAGCCAGCGACGTCGGCCTCTTGGATCACCTTGACCTCCGCTTTCGCCCGATCCATCCCGCCACCGAAGCCTCCTCCTCCGCGGGCGAAGATTGCAGGTTGAGGGGCGAGGTTGGCGAGGGTGTAGAAGGCTTGGTTGGAGGCCTCGTGGAGTTCGGGCTTGCCGGGGGTGGGGGCGATGAAGCCGAAGTTGTCGGCGCCGGAGCGGAAGTTCGCGTTTCGGATGAAGTGCTCGGTTTGGTGAGCTTCGTCCCAGATGACGATGTTGGTCTGGTCTCCAAACACGACGGGCTTGCCGACGGGGCCGACGCCGGAGCAGGCGAGGGCCGAACCGGTTAGTAGGAGGATTCCAAGGGTCGAGGCGGATCGGGCTGCACGTTCCATGAAGCTTTGACGTGCGGGGTTTGCGGGCGTGTTGCTCTAGGGGACCAGGCGGCGGAAGCCGTGGGTGAGGACGATGAGGAGGAAGAGGAGGTTGCGGGGAAGTTGGAGGAGGCCTGGGGCGCGGGGGCGGGCTCCCGTGGCTAGTCGGGTTAGGTAGGCGGGGCCGCGGACGGGTTCCCATAGGGCGGTGACCCATTCGGCGGGGGGTGGGTCGATGATCCCAACGATGCCGCCGACCATGGCGGCGACGGTGTCGGCGTCGCCGCCGAGTTCGATGGCTTCGGTGACGGCGGCTCGGAAGTCTCTCGGGTGGCGGAGCCAGACGCCGAGGGCGGCGGGGACGCTTTGGAGGACGTAGCCGGAGGGTCCTTTCTCGGAGGAGAAGTCGACGGGCCACTCGGGGGCTATTTCGTTTGCCAGGGCGGGGAAGAGGGATTCTTCGCCACGGGCGGCGCAGGCGGCGGCGAGGGCGATGAGGCGGGCTCCGGTGACGGCGCGTTCGTCGGTGTGGGTGAGTTGGGCGACTCTGACGATGGCCGTTTCGCGGGCGCTCGGGTCGTCGGCGTAAAAGGCGCCGACGGCGGCGGCGCGCATGGCGGCTCCGTTCCCGGCGGAGGGGACGCCGCTGGGGAGGTGGAGGAGCAGCTTGATGCAGGCTTTGGCGGTGGCGATGCCCATACCGGCGGGGAGGAGGAGGAACCAGCGGCGGAGGCGTTTTGCCAGTTCCTTTTCGAGGTCGCCGCCGGAGAGGAGGGCTTCGGCGGTCATGAGGGCGTGTTCGCCGTCATCGCTGACCATGGCTCGACCGAACATGAGGCGGGGACGGACCGGGCCTCTGAGGAGTTTGCGGGCGCGGCCAGGCGCCAAACCCTCGTAAGGCAGCCCGACCGCATCGCCCACCATCGCGCCCAGGACGGACGCGACAAGTCTTTCTCGCGGTTCGATATCGTCAGGACGGGCTGAGCGCACTCAAAGGTTTAAACAATTGGCTCGCTCGCCGCGAATTTCCCTAACGTGGAAGGGCCTTCGCGCTATCGCCATGTTGTTCCGGTACGTTGGTACGTGTCTTTTGTCCTATTCCGAGCAAGATGAGGAGGAAGCCGCTCAGAACTTCGCTTTCGAAAACGGCGCGGGCGTCAACACCTGTGGTGCCCAATCTTGCTGATCAGCCACGTGTGATCCTTCTTTTGGAGGATAACCAGGACGACGAACGCTTGGCGCTTCGGGCGCTCAACACTTGCGGTCTTCCGGTCACGGTTCGCGTTGCCCGCGACGGCCAGAGTGGCCTTCGCGCGCTCGGCCTGGATGGTCCGCGCGAAGAGCCGCTCCCTGACCTTGTGATCTCGGACCTCAAGATGCCGATGCTGAACGGCGACGAAGTTTTGGCGAAGGTTAGGGCGACCGATCGGCTTAAGGATCTTCCGTTTGTGATTTTCTCCTCTTCCGAGGAGCCTTCCGACCTGAAGCGGTGCACGGATTTAGGCGTGGACGCCTACTATGTGAAACCGGTGAAGTTCAACGAGTTTCTGGACTGCACCCGGGCAATCGTCCACCAGTGGCTGAGTCCGGGGGGCGAAGAGGTTGAACCGGCTTGCGAGATTAAGCTGTCGGCCGGGAAGTCCTGACTTCGTCTGGCTAGTGCCGATGGCGCCTGCCGTGTTCGAGTGCATCCACCGCGAGACCGGCGAGCCTTTCCAGTAGGCGAATGAGGCGAACCGGAACTTTTCGGGCGTGGGTATCGAAGACGCAAAGCGCGCCGACGCAGTGGCCTCGGAAGGTGCGTAGGGGCACTCCGATATAGAAGCGGATGCCCCCGGGTTCCATCACCAGGGGGTTGTTGCGAAAGCGGTCGTCTTTCGAGGCGTCCTCGACCACCATGGTGTCGGTTCCGAGGATGGCGTAAGCCCCCATCGAGACCTCGCGTCCCGTCTCCTCGCAATCTAACCCCGTCTCCGATTTGAACCACTGGCGGTCTTCGTCGATGAGGGTCACGGCGGCCATGGGCGCATCGAAGAGTTCGGCCGCTATCTCCGCAATGCCGTCGAAGGAGCTTTCGTGCGGAGTGTCAAGTACTTCAAGGTCATGAAGGTCTTCGAGGCGCTGGGCTTCATCGGCGGGTAGCGGCCATTGCGGCGGGGTGGTCGACTTCATAAGACCGGGCCCGCCGGGGCGACTCTCACCATCAGGAATTCTCCGTCTTGGCCTGCGGGGCGGCCCAAGTCTGTAAAGGTGCGGAGCATCAGGTCGTAGGCTTCTTGGTCGGGCATGGAGATGTCAAATCCGGCATCGCCGTGCGCCGCAAGAAGGCTCTTTGCCATTTCAATGGCTTCAGTTTTAGTCATGACTTCAAACCTGGCAAGGGGGGCTTGCCAATCGAGAGCCGCGATTTGGAGGTCAGAGTTCCAACGAACAAGACACAGGTCGGCAGAGGGTCAGGGGTGGAGGCTCAGCCGATAGAGCCGGTCGGCTCTGGCCGGCGATCGACGGTGAGCCAATAGCGAACGATCTGTCCGACGTGATCCAGGTAACGGTTCACGTCCATCGGTTTCTGGACGCAACTGTTGGCGCCCTCGTTAAGGCAGTCCCTAAGATCCTCGTCGGAGCTTAGGCCGCTGAGCATAACGATTGGGAGATCTCGCGTTGAGGGGTCGCGGCGAAGTTCCCGGAGCACCTCGACGCCGCTTAGCCCGGGGAGGTGATAGTCCAGGATGACTAACGCTGGTATCGAACCGGCTGGGCCGAGAATTCGACCCACGACTTCGCCGCCATGGCGAACCACGTCGACTTGGCATGGAACTCCACAGTCCTGAATGGCCCGGAGGGTCAAATCTTCGTCGTCTTGGTTATCTTCAACGAGAAGGACGATGTGTCGGAAGTCAAGCATATTCACCCACAAGGAGGTCGCCCAAAAGGAGCTACCGCTTGTTCGGAACAGGTGATAGAGCATCTGGTCGGCACCGGGCGCCGAAACCGAGACGAGAACGCTCGCCAACTAAATTGTACTGCCTTTTAGGACTTATCTTAAACTTTTTAGTGGACAAGGCAGAAGTCTTATGTCATAGGATGTCTCCTATGCCACCTTGGTTCCCACTGAGAGTTGGGGCTACGAAAAAGGAGTAGATTGCCCTTGGGAAACTGAAAATCGCTCCCCGTGTTAAAATCCCCTGTCGTGCGGATTGCTCGGGCTCTGTCTATACGCCTGCTCTTTGGGTTACTGAGCCTGCTGTTCATATCCTTTGTCACCTTTATGGCGGGCGAAGCGGCGCCGGGCGATGCGGCGACGATCGAGGCGGGCGAGAAGGCGAGCCAGCAAGACGTCGAACGGATTCGCCACCAGATGGGCCTCGATCGGCCTTGGCCGGTGCGGTACGTGGAGACGGTGGTCCATGCCGCGCAGGGTGACTTTGGCAAGAGTTACACGGGCACGAAGGAGCCGGTGGGGACGATCATCGCGCGGACGCTTCCGCTTACGGCGCTGCTGGCGATGTTGTCTATCGTGGTCGCATCCGGGGTGGGGATCTTGTTGGGGACGATCTCCGGCGTCTATCGGAATAAAGCCCCTGACCGGTTAATCCTGACGGTCTCCACTCTTGGGGTGACGATTCCAACCTTTGTGTTGGCGCCGGTGCTGGTCTATATCTTCGCGGTGAAGCTGAACCAGTTGCCGGTCAGTTGGCGGGTGGATCGGCCGGAGGGCGACTTCTTCTATCTGCTGCTTCCGGTACTGATCCTTTCGGCACGTCCGGCGGCGCTCATCGCTCGTCTGACTCGAGCGAGCATGATCGAGACGTTGCAGCAGGAGTTCATTCGAACGGCCATCGCGAAGGGCGTGCCGAGGTTGAGGCTTTATATCCGGCATGCTTTGCGCAACGCGATTTTGCCGGTGGTTACGGCGATCGGAACCACGTTTGGCATTCTATTGACCGGTTCCTTTATCATTGAGACCGCCTTTACGATCCCGGGACTGGGAATGCGGACGATCGAGGCGATTAAGGCCCTCGACATGCCGGTTGTCCAAGCCGCCGTCTTTGTGACGGGCGCGTTATTTATCTTGATCAACACAGTTGTCGACATGCTCTTACCGCTGCTCGATCCGCGCATTCGGGAGAGCCAGGTATGAAGCGAATCCTTAAAGACCCGCTGTTGGCGATCGGCATCGTTTTCTTGACGTTGCTGTTCTTGTTCGCCATCTTCATGCCGACGATTCGGACGGGGCAACTCCAGCCGCCGAACGAGCCTCGGTTCGACGCGGTGTTCTCGCCGATCGGGAAGCCTTTCCTTACACCGGGAGAGAAGGGAGCGACGTTTGGGACGGACGACATCGGGCGCGACGTGCTGGCGCGTCTGGCGCAGGGGGCGCGGGTTTCGCTGGTCGTCGGTTTGACGGTCCAGATTCTTGCGCTGTTCTTTGGGATGCTGATGGGTGTCTTGGGGGTGTTCGCGCCCAAGTGGATTCGGGTTCCGCTCCTTCGCCTTACGGATGCGATGTTCGCATTCCCGGACATCCTCTTGGCCATCCTGTTGGTCGCGACGTTGTCTCCGCAGTATCTGTTGGTGAGGCTGCCGTTCCTGAAGGTGGTGCCGGACGAGTGGATCGGCATCTTGCCGGTGGTGGCGGCGCTGTCGATCACGGCATGGCCTTCGATTGCGCGGTTGGTGAAGGTTCAGGTGGAGAGCGTTAAGGACCGCGAGTTTGTCGTGGCTTCGCGGGCGGCTGGCGCGTCGACGCCTTATCTGGTCGTTAAGCACATCCTCCCGCAGGTGCTTCCGCTGATCCTGGCGGTGAGCATGGTGGAGATGGCGGGAACGGTCCTCGCGGAGTCGGCGCTTAGCTTCATCGGCATCGGCGTTCAGGCACCCAATCCAAGTTGGGGCAACATGATCAACAACGCGCGGTCAGGCGATATCACCGCCCACCTCTCGCTGCTGATGCTGCCCTGTATCTTGCTCTCCCTGACGATCTTCGCGTTGAACTTCGTGGGTGACGGGTTGCAGTCGCTGTTTGATCCGAAAGCGAGGGGATAGGGAGTTAGGGAGTTAGGGAGTTAGGGAGTTAGGGCACTGCCGAACCTAAAACCTAACTTACTAACTCCCTAATCTCCTAACTCCCTCTTCCCCTCGGGTATCTTCCCAGAGCATTGACGTTCACTCACCGTCGCAGGAGCGCGGCTTGACTCATCGGGAGTCGGCCCTACGGTTTGCGGAGGAGCTTAAAGACGCCTCCTCCGTTCTAATCGGGACGCATCTTAACCCCGATGGAGACGCCTTAGGCTCCGCGCTGGCGTTGGCGGCGTATTTGGACCGTTTGGGGAAAGACGTCGAGGTGCTTTGCCACCATCCGGCACCGCGCAATTTGCGGTTCCTTCCGGGAGTCTCGAGAGTTCGGCAGGAGCCGCGGGAAGAGAAGGCGGATCTGGCGATCATGGTCGACCTGGAGTCGAAAGACCGGCTCGGCGATGTTCGCGATTACATTCTTCAGACCCCTCGGCTGATCGTGATCGACCATCACGTGCCGCACGAGGAGCCCGGCGATTTTCGGATTATCGATGTCACGGCCAGCGCGACCGCGCTGATCATCACGCGGCTGCTGATCGAGTTGGAGGCGGAGATCACCGCCGACATGGCGACGAACCTTTTGACGGGGATCATCACCGACACTGGGTCTTTTCGGTTCCGCAATACGACGCCGGAGGCGCTGTCGCTTTCCGCCATCCTTTTGGAGCGTGGCGCCGATCTGGCGCGGGTGAACGAGGAGATTTTCCAGCGGAAGCCGCTTTCGTCCACGTTGCTGATGGGCCACTTGTTGGACACGATGCGGTTGGAGTGCAGCAACCGGATCGCGGTTGGGGTGTTGACCCGCAACGACTTTGAGCGGGCGATGGCGAGCGACGAGGATACGGAGGGGTTTGTGAACGAGATGCTGTCGATCGACTCGGTCGAGATCGCGGCGATTCTACGGGAGCCGAAGCCGGGCCGGATCCGTTGTTCGTTGCGCTCGCGGGGGGATCTGGATATTGCCTCGGTTGCTCGAGAGTTTGGCGGCGGCGGCCACCGAAACGCGGCCGGCTGCACCCTAGACTTGGAGATCGGAGAGGCCGAAGAAACCATCGTGCGGAGGCTGCGCGCGTGCTTGGCGTCCTGCTAGTCGATAAGCCGATCGGGCTGACGTCGCACGACGTGGTCAATCGGATTCGTCGCGCCTTGGGGACTCGCCGCGTGGGCCACGCAGGCACGTTGGATCCGCTGGCGACTGGAGTATTGGTTGTGGCGATCGGGCCAGCCACCCGCTTCCTGCAGTATCTGCCGCTTGAGCCGAAAGAGTATGTGGCCGAGGTTGCGTTTGGCCGTTCAACAACCTCGTTCGATGCAGAGGGCGATACCACGGCGGAGGTGGAGGTGCCGGACGATCTTGATGAGCGAATTGCGGCGGCGTTGCCTTCGTTCCTGGGGCTGATCGAGCAGATTCCGCCGATGTTCAGCGCGGTGAAAGTTGGGGGACAACCGCTCTATAAGGCTGCGCGGCGCGGCGAAGAGGTGGAGCGGCCAAGCCGTCGGGTTCACATCGCGACGTTTGAGACGATTGCCTCGGAGGGGCACGGGCGGACGATGCGGATCGTTTGTTCGGGAGGGACTTACGTGAGGACGTTGGCGCACGATTTGGGGACGGCCATTGGCGTGCCCGCGCATCTCTCCGGCCTTCGCCGAACGGGGGTTGGCCGTTTTCGGGAGGAGTCGACGATTCCCTTGGCCGAGGTATCGGCGAAGCACCTTCATCCGCTGGCGGAGGCGCTCGATCCGATGCAGCGGCTCATGCTTGATCCGGGCGAGATCCGGGCGGTGAGGGAAGGGAAGGCGCTACGCCGGGAAGAGCCGTTGACCGGGCCTTTTGCCGCACTTTGCGATATGCGGGGTCGCGTTGTGTCGGTTGCGCGCGTAGAAGGCGACGTGCTGCGGCCCGAATGCGTGATTCCCGCCGAGACGATGCCCGATGAGCCTTTCGCGAATGAGTCTGTCGCCCCTGAGCCTGTCTGAGCCCGCGGAGAGCCGACGCGATCTGGCGGGCAGCATGACCCTGTCGGTGGTCTGGCTGTTCGTGACGGCGGTTGGTTTGCTGCTCTCGCCGGACCCGCATGGGCACGGCACGCATCAACGATTGGGCCTTCCACCATGTCCCAGCGTTGTCTTATTTGACAGGCCTTGTCCGGGCTGCGGGCTGACGACGTCTTGGACGGCGTTTTTGCACGGGGACTTCGCGATGGCGTTTCATGCGCATGCGCTGGGGCCGATTTTGTACCTGGGCTACTCCGCCTTTTCTCTGACGACACTCTGGATGTTTTGGCGGAAGCGTCGGTGGCGGGATGGGCGGTGGATCAATCCCGCGCTGATCGCTTTGTTCGCGGTGTTCTTTGCCTACGGGATGGTGCGGATGGCGGTGACGCCGCATTATGCGATGGCGAAGGAGCGGGTGATTCAGTCTTTGGTTGGGGGGTAGGTGTGAAGCGTCGCCCAATAATCTTGTGCATTGGCAGAACCTAAGGGGATTTGGTTCACCACAGCTCTGATGGACGGCTTTTGCCGTCCATGGCCGGGGGATGAGAATAGTCGTCTTCTTTCTTGGTAGCAATGCCCTGGGGGTCGCTCGGTTCGGGCTGTCCGCCATCGACAACCTTAGCCCCCGGGGGCTTCCCCAGCTTATAAGACACCGGTGAGCCCCGGGGGCTAAGGCTCAAGATTCTGAAAGACTTGTCCCCATCGGCCCCCAGGGCATTGCCACCAAGAAAAAATGAGTGTGCGATCTGGATCTATTACTCACATCAGAGAACACAGGGAGCACAGAGGAGATGCAGAGACCCGGAGTACATCCCTTGTTCCCATTGACGATGCCTATACTTCGTTCTTGACTATTGCTTTAAATTCTACGTTGCTTTCGCGGCGTCCCGGACCATCCTCACCATGTTCGTTAGTCCCATGCTTTTGCCCATCGATAGTTCTCGGCCAAAGACTTCGTAAACAAGTTCGTCTGGGACTTCGGCGACACGGCCTTCTAGGCCTTGGTTGAGGATGACGGCGAGGGCCATGGCGGAGACGCCTTGGGGGTTGTCGACGGCGAAGCGGAAATGGTTGCCGTCTAGGGCCATGAAAACTTCGCTTTCGCAGCCGGGGACGCGGGCTTTCTCCGTCCGAGGCACTTCGGCTTCGGACGGGTGGACGTATTCTCGGGAGAGGCCGATCAGGGCTTCAATCCGGTCGGACCGGTCGGGGAACATCGCGAGGTCGTCGAGAATTTCCTGGAGCTTGGGCGGCATTGTCGGGGGCGGCATCATTTCTCGATCGGCGCGCCGACCAGATTTCCCCACTCGGTCCAGGAGCCATCGTAGTTGCGGACGTTCGGATAGCCCAGGAGATAGCGGAGGGCGAACCAGGTGTGGCTGGAGCGTTCGCCGATGCGGCAGTAGACGATGACGTCGTCCGATGCGTCCAAGCCAGCGCCGGTCTCGTAGAGTTCCTTCAGTTGGGCGGCGTCTTTGAAGGTGCCGTCTTCCGCAACCGCTTTGGCCCAAGGGACGCTCTTTGCGCCGGGGATGTGGCCGCCGCGAAGAGCGCCTTCGTTGGGATATTCGGGCATGTGGGTTCGCTCGCCGCTGTACTCGGCGGGGGAACGGACGTCGATCATCTTGCCTTTCTCGGCGACGTGCTTTAGAACCTGGTCCCGGAAGGCGCGGAACTCCTTGTCGTCGCGTATGGGCGCTTTATAGGTCGATGATTCCGGGCTGGCTCGTTCGGTGGTGGTTGGGCGGCCTTCGTCGGTCCACTTCTTTCGGCCGCCGTCCATGATGCGGATGTTGGTGTGGCCGAAGAGGTGGAAGACCCAGGCGGCGTAGGTGGCCCACCAGTTGTTCTTATCGCCGTAGAACACGACGATAGTATCGTTTGAGATGCCGCAGCGGGACATCAGGGATTCGAATCGGTCGCGGTCGAGGTAATCGCGGGTGAGCGGGTCGTTGAGGTCACGGGTCCAGTCGATCTCGACGGCGCTGGGGATGTGGGCCATGGAGTAGAGGAGGGGATCTTCGTTGCTTTCCACGATCCGGACGTCCGGATTCTCCAGGTTCTGTTGGACCCACACGGTGCTGACAAGGACTTCAGGCACCGAATAGCCGCGCTCGGCAATCTCGCTCATGGTCTCCATTCTAAGGAATGGAGACCGGTCTGGTTCCCTGACTAGCCGTTCGGGCGCGGATAATCGCCGGGGCCATAGTCGGAGGACTGGGCCTCAACCCACCTATCAGGCAGGACGGCCAAAATGATAAGGCCGATGCAACTCAGGAGGCCAAGAAGGGAGTACCAGCTTGAATAGCCCTTGCTTCGGGCGTACGCCGAGAGGCCGATGAACCAACAAACCAGCCCGACAATGGAAGCGATCAGAATAAAGATCGCCAGAATGGGATTCATATCTGTCGGGGAATCGTTCGTTCCCGTCGTAAGGACGAGGCCAAGCACTCGTGCTCCGATCGAAGTAACCAATCCGACAATGATAAAAATTGCGCCCTTCGTCTGAAGCGCCTTTCGCTCGGGGGACACGTAGCCTGCCATAACTAGGCCATTCTAGCCTATTGGGGTCGGGACCACTCAACTACGGAAGATGACCCTCAATGTTCTGGGGCGCCAAGTGTTGTGGATTAACCCTTCGGCCGGGGATAGTCGCCGGGGTGGTAGTCGGCGGGTGGCGTGAGGGCGGCCCTGCGATTGGGCAGGATGGTTAGGAGGAGGGGGCCTACGCAACTGAGGATTCCGGCGGCGCCCCACCATTTTGAGTAGCCCTTGCTTTGGGCAAGGTAAGAGGTGGCGGCGATCCAGAAGCCGAGGGAGATGAGGGCGAGGAGGATGGTGAAGGCGTCGACGATCGTCCCGCTGAAGGTTACCGATTGCCAGATGAAGGCGGTTTGGAAGAGGACGGCGGCGAGAGCGGATCGGTTCGCTCGCTTCCGGAGTTCTTTCGGGGCGCGCATGGGCAGTTTCGAACGGGATCTAGCGCAGTCGGACTCTCCTACTCCTGCATGAGGGACCCCTTTGCGGTCGCCGAGTGCTACTCGGCGCTCCAAGCTACTGAAGATACTATAGCGAAGCCGGTCGTTAAAAATGGACGATACGGTTGGAGATCTGGTACGTCTGAGACGCGACCGACTTTGCGCCGATGCTGGTCTTATCTGTTGCGCTTGCCATGCGAGTGCCCCTTCATGGGGTACCGGCCGGTTATTCGCGGCAGGAGCTGTCGCCGAGTCCGCCGATTTCGCTTTCGTGGCGGGAGGGTTTTCTGTGCGTTCCGGTTTCGTTGATGGGAGGGCGGCCGACTTGGTTCCTGCTTGACACCGGCAGTTACCGGTCCTTCCTCACTAAGCGGGCCTTCAATCGGCTTCAGGCGGCGGGGGCGAAGGTGTTGGAGGATGGGTCGCTGACGATTAAGTCGGTGTCGGTGGGCGGCTATTCGGTCCCGCCGATCAACTTTGCCCCGGAGGCCGAACAGTTTGAGTTCACGGTGGACGGGGCGGCGGACGGCTATCTTGGGATGGACTTCTTCTCCAAGTACAAGGTCGGCCTCGATATCGGCCAAAAGGTGCTTCGTCTCTGGCCTGCGGGGGCGGATACGAACGTGGCTCGGAAGGAGTTTTTTGCGGGGCAGAGTTTCGGTTCGGCGTGGTCGGCACCGATTTTGGATCGCCCGGAGGGGTACTGCGTGGCGGTGGACGTGGGGAATCTTACGGTTCCGATGGTGTTGGACACAGGGTGTCCGGATACGATGATCCATTCTGATTTGGCTTCCAAGTTGATCGGGGCCAAGCGAGGGAAGGCGTCGGCGGCCAACTTCTATAACGGGTTGCACAATGTGCGCTCCTATTCGGTGCCGTTCATGGCGATCGGAGGGGTGCCTTTGGATGAGAAGTCAGTGAGCGTTGCGGGGGTTGCACGTTTGGTGGGGCTGCTCGGGCGCGACCTTTTGGCGCCTTTGAAGGTCCTGATCGACTATCCGGGGTCTAAGGTCCACTTCATCAAGACCCGGGCGGACCTTTTGGGGCCTTCGCCGGTGGAGTACGACGGGCCCCAGGTAACGCTGCAAAGTGGGGTGGTCGTTCGCTATCCGCGGGGGGTGGTGGCGCACGTTCCGGCTTTTTGTCTTTACACTTTGCCGGCAGGGTATCGGGAAGTTTTCAAGAACGACGAGACGGTGGACTTGGTGCCGACGAAGGGGGCTACCAAGGGGCTTCTCATGCGATCGCCTTAAAAAGGGCTTTGAATTCCGACTTGCTTGGGTTATATTCGGGCTATGTTGTGGCGGTTCTTTTCCGCATTGCTTCTCCTCACGTTTACCCAGGGTGCGTTCGCCGAAGATCCGGCACCGACCGGCAAGCAGACCTACCGGCCCGAGCAGCTTCGGGATCCGGATGTCAAGCTCGGGGTGCATCTTGATTTCTCGTGGAAGACGGAAAAGGCGGCGGATGTCGATTGGCTGCCGGTCTTTTCCTGCGTGAACGAATGCAAAGGGAAGGTCCACGCTAAGCACCCGGAGTGCGATCTCTCTTGCGACAAAAGGTGCGGGTCGGAGGCTTCTTTCCCCGGCCGGAAGGCCCACATGAGATATCTTGAGTCTTCGCTGGAAGATAGGACGGCAGGCTTTGACGGACCGCCGGCTCAGCCGAATCTCTCGACGCTGGACCGCTCGTTCACAGCAGCCCGTCTGCCATCGTCTTCCCGAGCCGAATGGTATCTCGGCGCCGCGCTTAAGACGAACCTGGAGCGATTGCCCCAAGGGAGGAGGGTTTTTGAGCCTTCACTCTTCGACTACGACCATTTCAACGAGACTCCTTGTTCTTCGAGATCGCTGGAGATGGCAAACGTTCGTTACAACGTTACGGTCGACTACAGCCTGAGCGAGACGACAAAGGAGGGCAACGCCTACAAGACGGGGCCGGCGGTCACGGGGCAGTTATTCTTTGTCCTTCATATTCCGGATGCGACGCGCGTTCGGGTTTCGGAGCCGACGGTGAGTTGCCAGTGCGAGCCGGTGCAAACGCCGCCTACTCGGACCGGATTTCTGCCGCGAGGGAAGGGGACGGATCAGTACGCCTTTGTGCTGAACAACGACATGATGCGGCCGGTGACGGCGATGGATCTCACTTCTACGGTGAGTGGCATCGTGGCCAACGATATGAACACGGCGAACCTGACGTTGATGCCGCCGGCGGTGGGCGAACTGTTCATTCCGGCGGGATGGGAACTGCAGTCGGTGGGCGGCGAGGGGCAGAATCTGCAGTTGCAGGAGGATCTGGATCTCCGGTTCGGCTGGAACCTGTTTGCCAACACGAACGGGGGACTTGCGCCGAAGACCGTGCGGGTGATGTGTTTGGAGATCACGAAACCGGAGCCGCGGCCAGAGATGAAGTACCGGTTGGTGCCACCCGGTAACCCGTTGATTGCGCGCCTCTCGGTGCTTACGAAGGCGGCGCGGGTGCGGGGTCCGTGGGATCAGATGCGGCTTTGGATCGCTACCGATGCGGCGCCGTATGAAAAGATTGCCAAGACTCTCATTCCGGCCCCGGGGCAGGGGACTTACGTTCGGGAGATGTATCGTGCGGCTTCGGTGGGTGCGGTTTCGCCTTTCGAGAGCCGGTATGCGGCGATCATGGATTTGAAGCTGCTTTTGGCGAAGAACTACGATCCCGCGGCGGTGCGCTGGTTCCTGGCGGCGAAACTCCGAATCGCCCCCGAAGAAACGCTCGCCTGGTTCGCCCGAGCGACAAGCTCTGATTGGGGGCAGGTTTTGGATCGGGGGACGCCGAAGGAGGACGAGGCTCTTGTGGGCCTGCTCGTTGCCGGTCTTGCCCAAGGTGGCGGGGCGAAGGAAGCGGTGCAGGTGCTTGGCCGCCTTCCGGAAGAGCACCGTCAGGCGGTGACGGAATCGGCCGGCCTTCGGGATGCCTTTGTGCCGATTCTGATGGGGAGCGATGCGGAGGCGGCGTCGGAGGTGCTGGATTGGCTTTTGCTTGCCAAACCCTCTTATGCCGCCGTCGCCGCTGCTCAGTTGAACCCTGGCTTTCCCGAAGCGTTGCAGGCTAAGGCGAAGGCAATAAGTTAACTTTTCGCCGTCACCTTTCCGATCCAGAGGACGTTCGCTCCGGGTGCTTGGGTGACGGCGGTTAGGTCGATGACGGTGAGTTGTTGAATCTGGTCGAGGTCGAGTTTGCCGTTGGGGTCTTTGGTCTGCTCGTCGGGGGTCATCGTGGCGATGTCGATGGTCTTGTCGATCGGGTTGACGCTGGCGGGGAGGGAGAGCATCGCGTTGTATTTCCCGCCGGTTTTCTCTTCGAGTTGAACGAGGAGTTGGCAGGCGTGGGTGGATGCGAGGTGAAGGTTGAGGGTTTTCTTGCCCGTTAGGACTCCGGGTTTGAGGCGCTTGGCGGCGGCGATGGCTTCTCCGTAGGGGAGGTTGTAGTCCAGGCGGAGCGCTCGGCTGAAGAGGGGGGCGGCTTCGAGGATGGCGCCGTTGGCGTTGAAAACGGTCCAGCTGGCTTGCGGACGGGTGAAGGTGTCGAACAGGTATTCGGAGTCGGTCGCGGTGGCGGCGTCGGGAAGCGGCTTCGTGGTGATTTGGAAGTCGGATAGGAGGAGAGAACGTGTGCCGTTTTTGAGCCCGACGAGCAGGGCGATGGGTGGGGCCTGGGCGAGGAATTGGGACAGGTCGAAGAGGGATACGGTCTCGATCTTGTCTAGGTCGAGCTTGCCGTTCGTGTCGGGCGCGTCTCCGTTCGGAACGAAGTCTCGGGCGCTGAGTTCGACCTCCTGCCACTTGTCTTTCGGCACGGTGATCATGGCGACGTATTGTCCGCCGCCTTTCTCTTGGAGGGAGACGGTCAGGGGCGTATTGGAGTCGGAACGGACCCAGAAGTGGAGGGACGCCATCTTGGCCGCGACGCCTTCGGCAATTGGGAGGGTGGCGCCGGCCATTTGTCCTTGGGCGATGGGGTAGGTGAGGTTGAGGGAGCCGGCGCCTACTTTGAGGTTTGCGGGTTCATGGACGGCGGCCACCTTGCCACCAGTGCCTTGGGCTTGGGCGACGACCCAGCCGTCTTCGCCGTTGGCGAAGGTGGAGCGGATCAGGGGAGCGTCTTGGGTGGTGGCGAGGGCGAAGCCGAGTATTGGGAACAACATCTACTTGGCTATGCGGTTTGGGGAGACGATTGGTTGCATGGGCCTAGTGGGGCGGGGTCTTTGGGTCGTGGGGTCTTTGGGTTGAAGGGAATAAGGGGCGGAAGTGGGGGACGCTGCGGAGATAAATCTCCTGACAAGAGCGCAAATGAATTTTCGCAGTCCACATGAGATGCAGTCCCTCGTGGGCTACGCGGATATTTCGGGTGGTGAACCTTTACGAAAAGCCATTGCACGATGCAACCGGTACGGGGTAATCTGCTTTCTTCCCGTTCTGTCAGTTCTGGCCGCTGCGCGTATCCTCGTGCCCGCCGTTCACAGATCGGGGGATTCATAGAATTATGGCGGACGTTAGTCTCTTCGACAAGATCCGAATCGGCATCGCCTCGGGCGAGGACATCCTTAGCTGGAGCCACGGCGAGGTTAAGAAGCCGGAGACCATCAACTATCGTACGTTCAAGCCTGAGCGCGATGGTCTCTTTTGCGAGCGCATCTTTGGCCCGGTCAAGGACTGGGAGTGCTCGTGCGGCCGGTACAAGAAGATCAAGTACAAGGGCATCATCTGCGAGCGATGCCAAGTTGAGGTCACCCGGAGCAAGGTGCGACGTGAGCGAATGGGCCATGTCGAGCTGGCGGCGCCGGTTTGCCACATCTGGTACCTAAAGGGCGTTCCTTCGCCTCTCTCGTTGGTGCTCGATATCTCGGCGCGCCTGCTTGAAAAGGTCATCTACTTCGCCTCGTTCATCGTTATCGATATCGAGACGGAGAAGATCCAGGAGGCCCTGCCGGAGATCCGCGTTGCGGTCGAGCTTGAGAAGGCCGGCATGCAGATGCAGATCCGAGAGCTGGAAGAGGAGTCTCTTCAGCGCTTCGCGAACGACCTTAACAACAACCGCGAAGAGTACGACGAGATGTTCGCTCGTGAGCGAGCCAAGGCGGTCAACGACCGAATTAAGGCGGAGTATCGCGACATGGACGACCGGGTCAAGGACCTGGATCTCGCGGTCGACATTCTCGGCAAGCTGGAGAAGAACCAGCTCATCGACGAAGACAAGTACCGCGCGGTGAGCAAGCTGCTCTACGGCGTGGGCGACCGCATCGGCAAGGACCTCGTCGGTCTCGTGCGCGCCAACATCGGCGGCGACGCGATCAAGGAGCTCCTGCACCGGGTCGACCTCGAGAAGCTGGCCCGCGAACTCCGTCAGGAGATCGTTATGACCCAGTCGCAGCGACGCGCTCGTGCGATCAAGCGACTTGAGGTTACCGAGGCTCTCATCTCTTCGCGATCTCGTCCGGAGTGGATGATCCTGGACGTCGTGCCGGTCATCTCGCCGGAGCTTCGCCCGATGGTTCAGCTCGACGGTGGCCGCTTTGCTACCTCCGACCTTAACGACCTTTACCGACGCATCATCAACCGCAATAACCGGTTGAAGAAGATCATCGAGATCCACGCGCCGGAGTCGATTATCAACCACGAGAAGCGACTTCTTCAGGAAGCCGTGGACGCCCTCATCGATAACGGCCGCCGTGCGCGACCGGTCGTGGGTTCCAACTCGCGCCCGCTCAAGTCGCTTAGCGACATGTTGAAGGGTAAGGAGGGCCGGTTCCGAAAGAACCTGCTTGGTAAGCGCGTCGACTACTCTGGCCGATCGGTTATCGTCGTCGGACCTCACCTTAAGCTGCACCAAGCCGGTCTGCCGAAGGAGATGGCGCTTGAATTGTTCAAGCCGTTCGTCATGAAGTCGCTGGTCGAGAAGAAGATCACGCAGAACATCAAGACGGCCAAGCGGATGATCGACCGGATGCACCCGGCGGTCTGGGACGGTCTGGAAGAGGTCATTAAGGAGCATCCGATCCTCCTGAACCGCGCTCCTACGCTTCACCGACTGGGTATCCAGGCGTTCGAGCCGATCCTCGTGGACGGTAAGGCGATCCAGGTTCACCCGCTGGTTTGTAACGCGTACAACGCGGACTTTGACGGTGACCAGATGGCCGTGCACATCCCCTTGAGCACACAAGCTCAGGCGGAGGCGCGCGTTCTCATGCTGTCGACGCAGAACCTGTTCTCGCCGGCGGACGGTCGCCCGACCTGTGCTCCCGTGCAGGACATCATCCTTGGCAACTACGCCTTGACGTTCGTTCGTCACCAGGGCAAGTGGGACCTCGAGGCGAAGATGAAGGCGCACGAAGAGGATCCGGAGAAGAATCCGGCTCCGCGCACCTACGCCGACCCAGACGAGGTCATTTTCTATCTCGAGACTCCGGTCAACGAGATGAAGATTCCGCTCAACGACCCGATTCGCGTGCGGATTCGCCGCCCGCTTTACCGGGACGACTCGATCGTCGATTTCCGCGACCCCGCCACCGGTCTTGAGTACCACAAGGTCAAGAGCGAGACGGAGGACGGAGACGAGATCGAAGAGCTGGTGCCTTACGAGCAGGAGTTCGAGACGTTCGTCACGAGCTGCACACCGGGTCAGCTGGTGCTCAACGGCATTCTGCCGCACCCGCTTAAGTACAGCGACGAAATGCTCCACACGGAGCTGAGCAAGAAGGTTCTTTCCGAGCTCATTCTCATCGTCCACCGCCGCGCCGGCGTTGGGGCGACCATCAAGCTGCTCGACGACATCAAGGAGATGGGCTTCAAGTGGGCCACCCGCTACGGCCTCTCTGTCGCGATCACGGACATGGACCCGCCGGAGCGCCGTGAAGTGATGATCAACGACGCGGACGAGCGTTCGACAAAGATCACCAACCAGTTCCGCCGGGGAATGCTCACCTATAACGAGATGACGCAGAACCTGGTCAAGCTCTGGACGGACACGTACGACGAGATCGGTAAAGAGATCGTCGCGGGTCTGACCCAGCTGAACCCGCTCAGCATCGTCACGGTCTCGGGCGCACGTGGTTCGGTTAAGCAGCTCGCGCAGCTTGCCGGAATGCGCGGCCTCATGTTCAACCAGTTCAACGAGGTTATCTACGAGCTCCCGGTTAAGAGCTCGTTCCACAAGGGCCTCACGATGCTGGAGTACTTCGTGACCACCCACGGTGCCCGTAAGGGTCTGGCGGACACGGCGCTTCGAACGGCAGACGCCGGCTACCTGACGCGACGTCTTTGCGACGTTGCGCAGGATGTCATCGTCAAGTCGCTGGACTGCCAGACGACGGACGGCATTCTTGCCCGCCGAGTCATCGAGCAGGGCGAGGCGATCGAGCCGATTTCCGACCGTATCGTTGGCCGCGTTGCCCTCAGCGTCATCATCGACCCGGAGACGGGCGCGGCGCTGACGGAATACCAGGAGCTGGTCTCGCGGGTCAACGCGAACCGGATCAAGGATATTGAGAGCGCGTTCGTCAAGACGTACCAGGCTTTGGAGACCGACGAGGAGCGAAATGAGCTTCTTGAGCGATACCGCGGCTTTGGCTTCGAGACGGACGAGCACGGTTACCTGCTGGTCAGCATCCGCTCGCCGCTCACTTGTGAGCTGGTGCAGGGCATCTGCGCCAAGTGCTACGGAACGGACCTTTCGTCTTCCAAGCTCGTCGAAGTCGGTGTTGCGGTGGGAATCATCGCCGCGCAGTCGATTGGTGAGCCCGGAACGCAGCTTACGATGCGTACGTTCCACACGGGTGGTGTTGCGGGTTCCGCGACGATCGCCCGTACGAACCAGTACAAGACGGGCCGCTTTATCCGCCAGTTCATGGAGGACTTTGCGACGGCGACGGATACGGACATGAAGGTGTTCGACCCGACGAAGCTCCTTGAGAGCCAGGAGAGCGCGGTTAAGTCGTTCTTCGCGAACAAGGATGCGGCCCCGCTTACGATCCAGCCGACGGAGGCCGAGATGCTCGACCCGAAGGTTCAGCGAAAGGTTGCTCGAACGACGAAGGCAGCGCAGAAGGCGGCGGACAAGTCCGACACCGACTCGCGAAAGCTGTGGGAGCGGTCGCGCAAGACGTTCTTCTACGCTTGGTCCGGTGAATCGTCCGGTATCGTCCGCGTCGAAGAAATCTTCGAGGCTCGACGCCAGCCGCGTGGTAAGGCGATCATCTGCCCGGTTACGGGTGTGGTGCGCGACGTTCGCGAGTCTCCGTATGGCCGATGGGTCATCGTGGAGGCGACGGTGCCGCTTACGGGTCCGATCAAGGACGCGTACGTTGGCGACGTGCAGGTTTGGCCGAAGAACGAGTTTGGCGAGTACGAGGCCGGTCTTCAGAAGACGGTCGGTCAGAAGCTGATCACGGCGACGTTGACGCTGCTCCGCAAGGGCGAGGTCGACAAGGTCAACATCTTCTATCCGATCCTGGTCCCGCCGCTTGGTAAGCTGCCGGTCAACAAGGGCGGTCGCATCATCAAGGGCGACCCGCTTACGGAAGGCCCGCGCGATCCGCACGAGGTTCTGGAGCTTGCCGGCGCGAACGCGGTTTACGACTACTTCGTCGAGAACCTGCAGAGCGTTTATAAGAGCCAGGGCGTTGACATCAACGACAAGCACATCGAAGTCATCATCCGACAGATGCTGCGAAAGCGACAGGTCAAGGAGCCGGGCGATACTCCGTTCCTTCCGGGCCAGATCGTCGACCGCTTCACCTACCAGGCCGCGAACGATGCCGTCAGAGAGCGCATCGCTACCGGCGCGAAGGTCAAGTACGTCGATCCGGTAACGGGCGAGAACGTCGAGCGAAACTACAAGGAAGCCACGGCTACTTGGATCCTCCTCGGTATCACCGAGGCGTCGCTTGCCACCGACTCGTTCCTGTCTGCTGCTTCGTTCCAGAAGACGACCCGCGTCCTTACGGAAGCGGCCGTCCGCGGAAAGAAGGATCAGCTGATCGGTCTGAAGGAGAACGTCATTATTGGCCGGTTGATCCCGGCTGGTACGGGCGTGAAGCAGTACCGCGACGTCGCGATCGACGTTCAGCGTGGACCGACGTGGGCGCAGCAATCGCTCACGGCGCTCGTGGAAGCGGAAGATCGCGGGATCTCGAGCGACTTCGACGCGCTGGCGTTCCCGTCGCTTGCCGACATGGCGGCGGCGGAAGACGACTTCGAGGATTGATCTCCTCGGAGAGGTAGGAAGGGGCGGGAGCTTTAGGGCTCCCGCCCCTCTTTTTTAGCAGGTAGTTCGCCCTCTGACAAGCCACGTGGAGTGGGAGCCCGAGGAGTTGCTGTTTCGTTACTCGATTAATGGGTATTTGCTTCGCTCAACGAACGATACTGGGCCGCCCTGCAGAGAGTAGATTAATCGCATGAATCGGGCGGTGCAAGCAATCTGTCTAGTGGGTTGTTTGGCGGCTGCGCTCATCGCGTCGTTGATGCTCTGGGGCGACCTTGAGCTTTACCAGGGCCTCGCGCACGCCCATGGCCCTGACCCGAATCGACCAGGAGCCAAGAGGGAGGTCGCCGTCTCCCTCCCGAGATTAGCGTCCACGCCGCCGTGCTTGCGGGCAGCTTGGTCTTGGCGGCGGGGTTGGGGCGAGAACTGCTAACGAAGAAGGCCTCGCCCGCCTGATCTACGCCGTGGCGGGGAGGCGTCACCAGACGGGCTCAAATGTATTGGTGGTGCCACCGCCTACCACGCATGAGTTCTATCACGCCTGTTCTGAGGGCCCTAACAGCTGTGGGGCCGGCGCCAGGCTGAAGCCTGGGGCACACTGGCAGACTGAAGTCTGCGCCCCACTTGGCTTATCCGACGCGGGTGTAGGAGGCTTTCATGAACTGGGTCCATACGCCTTTTCCGTCTTTGCCGTAGGAGGTTAGGGTTCGGTGGTCGGCATCGACCAGTTCGAGGACGTCCCGGTAGGGGGCGGTTTTTCCTTCTTCGGTGAAGCTGGGGCCGTCGCAGTTTAGGGTCATCGTCTTTTTGTCCTCGCTGAGGGTGCCGACGTATTTCCAGAGGTGGGAGGACATGGAGCCGATGAAGGAGCCGCGGTATTCCTTGAAGGAGACGTCGTAGCCGAGCGCCATGTACGTCGTGGCGGGGGTGCCGTCGGGCATTTGGCTTTTGCCTTCGGAGTAGGCCCAGAGGCCGCCGAGGCTCTTGACGCTCTCGGTGCTTTCCATCTTCTTGAGCGGGCCGCCGGGTTCTTCGGAGAACTCGGTGACGACTTTCCATTCGCCGAGGAGGTTCTTGAGCCACTCGTGTTCGGGGATGGGTTTCGTGGCCTGCGTATCGGTGTTGTCTTGGGTTTCGGTGCTCATGAGGTTCTTTTACCTTGCTGCGTTCTCAGACTCAACGCCGCTCGCGGCGGGTTTCCCGGTTACTCCGTTTAAGCGGAATTAACTTTGAGTTTTACAAGTTCTTAATTGCGGTCTTTGGGGCCAAGTCCTACGATGTCGGAGGACATGATTTATGCTTGGGGACGTTCCTTAGGATTTTCGATGAAGACGATTCCTTGGCTTGTGATTTCTTTTCTCCTCGCCGGTTGCGGCTCCGACCTTGGCAACGCCGTCGCGGACGGGGGTGGCCAGGGAGCGACAACGGACCTATCGGCGCTGAGCGACGGGTTCGATTCGGCGGCTTCGCTGGCAAAGTGGCAGCGCGTGGAGAAGGTCGAGGGGTGGAACAACGACCAGTTGGAACGGGTTGACGCGGGTACGACGCGGGCGGGGTGGCTGACGATGGTGCCTTACACCAGCACGTGGTATCAGGACTACCGGGGCATCCTGCTGTTCAAGCCGGTGACAGGCGATTTTATGGTGACGGCGAAGCTGCACGTGAGTGGGCGAACGGGTGGCGGGCCGCCGCGGGCGCAGTTTTCGTTGGGCGGGTTGATGATTCGCACTCCGCGGACGATTACGCCTTCTACCTGGCGGCGGGGAACGGAGAACTACGTGTTTCTCTCGGCGGGCGCGGCCAATGAGCCGGGGCGGTTCCAGTTCGAGGTGAAGACGACGATCAATAGCGACTCGCAACTGGTCACGGCTCCGGCGCCTTCGGGCGACGCGTTGATTCGGCTGGTTCGGGTGGGGGAGAGTGTGATCGCGCTGCGGAACTCGGGGGACGGGTGGACGGTCCACCGGCGATATCGGCGCGGCGATTTTCCCGCGACTTTGCAGGTGGGCATGACCTGTTACACGGACTACCCGGGCGCGAGCCGGATGGATCCTCCGACGCATAACCGATCCGTCATTCGAAACGGAAATCCGGATCTGATCGCGCAGTACGACTACGTCCGCTTCGCCCGGCCGAAGGTGCCTTCATCTTTGGCCGGGCGTGCGCTGGACGATCCGTCGATCAGCGATGCGCAGCTTCTGGCTTTTCTTGGCGGCGCTTGAGGAGGGCGTCCAGGCTGTAATCACTGGCCCCGAAGGCGGAGAAGAAGAGGAAGATGAAGCAGAGGTAGACGGCCGCTTCGCCGTGGTTCTGGATCGGCCAGAAGCCGCCGGGGGCGTGGAACTGCCAGTAGGCGACGGCCATCTCGCCGGAGATGATGAAGGCGGTGACTCGGGTGAAAAGGCCGAGGATCATGAGGGCGCCGCCGACGAGTTCGAGGAGGCCGCCGATTCCGGTTTGGGTCATGAGAGGGGCGGTAGCGCCGTTCGGTGGCATCCCGCCGAACCAGCCGAAGAGCTTTAGTCCTCCGGCCTGCATGAAGAGGAGGCCGGAGACGGTGCGGAGGAGGGTGAGGGAGATTTGGGTTGCGAGTTGCCGATTCATTTTCGGGACTCCAGGTAGGTTCCGAGGCGGGCGAAGGTTTGGTTTCCGAGTTCGATAGCGCCGAACGCGACGACGGCATCCTTTGCCTCCTTGGTATCGAAGACCATCTTTTGGGTGAATAGAGTTTTGCCGTCGTTCTCTTCGAGCGTGACGGTCACCCGGGCTTGGACGGAATCGAAATCGCCATGTTCGAAAGCGATGCGCTCGGGCGGGACGATCTCGGTGTAGGTGATGAGGTTGGGGTAGTCGGTGCCGTCCGGGCCGTGCATCATGTATTTCCACGAGCCGCCGGGCCGGAAATCCATGGCGTAGGTGGTGGTCGTGAAGCCGTCCGGGCCGAACCATTGGGAGAGGTGTTCGACGGTGGTCCAAGCTTCGAAGACGAGTTCCCGTGGTGCGTCGAAGGTGCGGGAAAGGACGATCTCTCGGTCCGCGTTCATTGGGTCACCAACTGGGCGAGCTGTTCCGTTACAGTTCCCCAGCCATCGAAGAAGCCCATTTCGGCGTGGCGTTGCTTGGCTTCGATCGACCAGTGCTGGGCGCGGGCGGTGTAGCGGGTCTTGCCGTCTTCGTCTTCGTCTTCGAAGGTGACGATGACGGTGATGAAGGGCTCTTCGGAGGGGGTCCAGGCGTCGACGTAGGCGTCGGTGAAGACGAGTTTTTCGTTGGGGATCAGTTCCAGGTAGACGCCGTAGGTGCGGTACTCCTCGCCTTCGGGGCTAATCATCACGGTATGAAAGGAGCCGCCGGGGCGGACATCCATCTCGACGATGGGGGTGGTGTTGGGGCGGGGCGCCCACCACTGGGCGAGTTGTTCTTTCTCGGTCCAGGCACGGTAGACCCGCTCTCGGGGGGCGTCGATGAGGCGAGTGATTACGAGGTCGCGGTCGTTCATTCGTTTTCCTTGGTTTGAATCTGTTTGAGGTAGGCGTCGAGGCGGTCGAACCGCTGTTCCCAGTGGAGCCGGTAATTCTCGACCCAATCGGCGACGTCTCGGAGGGGCTCCGCTTCCAACTTGCAAGGGCGCCACTGGGCGGTTTTGCCGCGGGTGATGAGCTTCGCGTTTTCCAAGACTTTGAGGTGCTTGGTGATAGCGGGAAGGGTCATGTCGAAGGGTTGGGCGAGTTCCTTCACCGAAGCCTCCCCCGACGACAACCGGGCCAAGATCGCCCGCCGAGTGGGGTCGGCGAGGGCGGAGAACGTGGTGCTTAGTTGGTCGGCGGACATTTAGTATTTCACCACTTGGTTAATTAACCTATTGGTATTATAGGCGAGATTCGAAGAGCTTGGATTCACTTTCGTCATTTTTTTGATCACTATCGGGACTGCGGCAATCACTTGGTGGAGAAAAAAGCGCCGATGAATCGGCGTAACCCACATGGGCTTTCGGTCGGCGTGTGGCATTCTAGGGCTAGTGATTCTTTCTCAACACGCAACTGCCGAGGGGCCAAAGTGGGCGATCGATGGACGGGGCATTACGGACGGGGTTACGCTCGCTGACCTTCTTGCGATGTCGAGGGAGAAAATGATGGCGGCGCTGGAGCTTCGGTTTGAGGAGACGATTGGTGAAGCAATGCCTCCGATTGAGCCTACGCAAGAGGTCTGGGCGAGCGGCGTGACTTATCTGCGCAGCCGGGTGGAGAGGGAAGCGGAGTCGACGGTGGCGGATGTTTACGCGAAGGTTTACGAGGCGGAGCGGCCGGAGATTTTCTTTAAAGCCATTGGGTGGCGGGTCTCTGGGCCGTGGGACAAGATTCGGATTCGGAAAGATAGCGATTGGAACGTGCCGGAGCCGGAGCTAACGCTGGTAATCAATCGGTTCGGCGAAATCGTGGGTTATACGGCGGGGAACGACGTCTCTTCTCGGAGTATCGAGGGGGAGAATCCGCTGTATCTGCCGCAGGCGAAGTGTTACGATGGGTCGTGCGCCTTGGGGCCGGGGATTGTGCTTGGGGAGCCGGGCGATACGGCGATCAATTTGTCGATCCACCGGGACGGGAAGGAAGTGTTTTCGGGCGACGCCAATACTTCGCAGATGAAGCGCCGTTTTGCGGAGTTGGCGGAGTACCTGACGAAGGAGATGTCTTTCCCGTTTGGGGCGTTTTTGATGACCGGTACGGGGATCGTGCCCGGCGACGGGTTTACGCTTCAGGTGGATGACGTGGTTCGAGTGACGGTGGGCGAGTTAGTGCTTGAGAATGTCGTGGCATGAATTTGTCTGAAGTTAGGACGCTCTCGCCCCTGACCCCCTGCCCCCTCTCCCCCAGAGGGGCGAGGGGGTTCTGATGAGCATTTACGAGATTTCTACCAAGGCACCTGGGCCGGCGGGCGAACTGCCTCTGACGGAGGAGATGCTTTTGGATCGGCCATCCGGGGACTTGTTTGGTCTTTCTCAGAATGCTGGAATGGGGTGGGATCCGAAGAAGTTGACGGGGAAGGAGGTCCTTATTCTTTCAACGCTAGGCGGGCTTCGGGGGGAGGACGGGAAGCCGATTGCGCTGGGGTATCACACGGGGCACTGGGAGGTTGGACTTCAGGTGCGGGAGTGTGCGGAGGAGTTGACTCGTTTGGGGGTGACTCCGTTTGCGGGATTCGTTTCCGATCCTTGTGATGGGCGGACGCAGGGGACGACGGGGATGTTTGACTCGTTGCCTTACCGGAATGACGCGGCGGTGGTGTTGCGGCGCTTGATTCGATCGCTTCCGACGCGGAAGGGGGTGATCGGCGTCGCGACTTGCGATAAGGGGCTTCCGGCGATGATGATGGCGTTGGCGGCGATGCGCGATCTGCCGACGGCCATCGTTCCGGGTGGGGTCACGCTGCCTCCGGCGCAAGGGGAGGACGCGGGGAAGATCCAGAGTATCGGGGCGCGGTTCTCGCATGGGATGATTTCGCTGAAGGAGGCGGCCGAGGCGGGGTGCCGGGCGTGCGCGACTCCGGGGGGCGGCTGCCAATTCTTCGGGACGGCGGCGACGGCTCAGGCGGTGGCGGAAGCGTTGGGAATGACGGTTCCCCATGCGGCGTTGGCACCGAGCGGGCAGCCGATTTGGTTGGATATCGCGACGCGGACGGCGCAGATGATGGCGACGACGACTCTGACCGGGCGCGACGTGCTGACGGATGGCTCGGTGCGCAACGCGATGTTGGTTCATGCGGCTTGCGGTGGTTCGACGAATCTATTGATTCACATTCCGGCGATCGCACACGCGGCGGGGCTTCGGAGGCCTACGGCGGAAGATTGGATTCAGGTGAATCGGGCGGTCCCGCGGTTGGTGGATGTGTTACCGAACGGCCCGACCGACCATCCGACGGTGCGGCTGTATCTAGCCGGTGGGGTGCCGGAGGTGATGCTTCATCTCCGGCGGATGGGGGTTTTGGATCTTTCCTGCCGAACGGTTAACGGGCTGACGGTGGGGGAGAATCTGGATGAGTGGGAGAATTCGGAGCGGCGGCAGAAGGTGCGACAGATTCTGCGGGACCGGGACGGGGTGGATCCGGACGATGTGATCTCCTCGCCGGACCAGGCAAAGCGGAAAGGGTTGACCAGCACCGTTTGTTTCCCGGTGGGGAACCTCGCGCCGGAGGGGAGTGTGATTAAGGCGACGGCGATCGATCCTTCGATGGTGGGGGCGGATGGGGTGTACCGGAAGCGCGGGCCGGCGAAGGTGTTTACGGACGAGCACGCGGCCATCGAGGCAATCAAGACGGGAGGGGTCGAGGCGGGCGACGTGATCGTTCTCGTTTGCCGCGGCCCGCTGGGTACCGGGATGGAAGAGACTTATCAACTGACCAGCGCGCTGAAGTATCTACCGTTCGGGAAGGAGGTGGCGTTGGTCACGGACGCTCGCTTCTCCGGGGTGAGTACGGGCGCTTGTGTTGGGCATGTGGGGCCGGAGGCGTTGGCGGGCGGGCCGATCGGGAAAGTACTCGACGGCGATATCATCGAGATCGTGGTCGATCGGGTGAATTTGGCCGCTTCGATCAACGTCGTCGATGCTCCCGACTTCGAAACCCGAGCTCCCCGAACGGACCTTAGGCCCGATCCGCGATTGCCGGACGATACGCGGCTTTGGGCGGCGTTGGTTACAGCGAGCGGAGGTCTGTGGGGAGGTTGCGTTTACGATGTGGACGCGGTTGTAGCCGCTCTTCAGAAGTCCTAGGTCCTTCGTACCATTCGTTGAACTTTCGGAACCCTAGGTCGTTAAGATTTCGTGTCATCTCTGAACGTCGCGGTGGTGAGAGTCCGTCTCTCCTACAAGCGCAATGAATGGAGCTATGGCAATGAATCTAACGATTGGACCGAATTGGTTAGTGAGTGCCCTTCCCGCAGAGGAAGTGGAGACGGAGGAAGAGACCCTACCTTTGGGGATCTGGTAAGACCGACTCATCAGCAAACGCTTCGGCGATCTCCTCTCGACTGAGGGGGGAGTCGCCGGGACCTTGAACATAAAACGCGGCGGCGGCATTTCCCGCCCACTGCCCGACCCGGGCCGAGACGACGTTCCAGCCCAGCGCCGCCAGTTGGCGAGAGACCCGATACGGCATGCCTCGGCCTTTCGGTGCCCGTACCTCGAGAATTCCAGGGTTTCCGGGAACGTAGTTCCATTTGAGCACACTTTGCCTCCGGTGAGGATCGAGTCCTCTCGAGCGTAGGATGTCATCTGCGTCCATCTCGCCTTTGGCGACGCCTTGTAGACCTTCAGAGACAGTTCGTAGGGTGGTCGTGGGGATTGGGCCGCCGCCGAAAGAGGCGATGAAGGAGTCGAGAACGACGGGCGGGGAAGAGGAGGCGGTGCGGGCTCGCATCGAGACGATGCCTAGGTCGTTGGCATAGAGTACGGCGAGAAGGCGGCTGAGGAGACCGGGCGAGTCTCCGCATACGACGGTGAGTTCGGTGCCCCCCAAATCGGGGCGGGGATGGGCTTCTACCGTGGGTTCTCCGGCGGCGGCTCGGGCGGCATATTCGAGGTGGAGGGCGATCAGTTCGGTCGAAGTGCCGGCGAGGTAGTCGGCGGGCATCGATTCAACGAAACGGGTGGTGGCTTCGGCATCGACGGGGCTTGCGTTGAGCCGTCGGACGAGTCGCCGCCGGGTTGCGTCTAGATCGGCGCCAGCGGGCCGTTCGGCTTCGAAGACGGTCGAAGTCCGGTCGTATAGCTGTCGAAGAAAGGTCGCAAGGGCCGGGGTGTAGACGTTTGGCGCCACCGCGCAGATATCTGCGTAGGTGAGGAGAGTCAGCATGGCTAGCCGCTCCGGCGTTCCCACGATTCCGGCGAACTCCTCAACGGTTTCGGGGCGATCGAGGTCTCGGACACGCAGGAAACGCACCATTGTGAGATGCTCCCGCACGAGCCAGGCCACATCTGCGACCAGGGGATCGCCCAGCCCCCAACGAGGTCCGATTTCCTCCACCATGGCTGCCCCAAGCTCCGCGTGACCCTCATCGCCGCCGATCTTGCCGATATCGTGAAGGAGGACGGCCAAAAGTAGTTTGCTACGGTCGGGGAGGGTGCTGAGGAGTGTGCCAAGGAAGCTTTCGGGACCGAGTGAGTCGATAAAGCCGACCGCACGGAGGGTGTGCTCCATGACGGTGTAGGCGTGGACGGCGTCTTCGGGGAGGCGGCTGCGGAGGCGGGTGACCTCGGGAAGGAGGGTTTCGAGGATTCCGGCGGTATCGAGAGCGCGGATCGTCGCTTCCCCCGCCGCAAAAGCGCGAAGGGCTTCGGGCCCGGCGACTTCCGATGCGGGGGCGCTGGGGAAGTCGGCGACGGAGAGGCCAAGTTGGACGCCGATAGAGACCCCCATGGCTGCAGTTCCCGCGTTGGTCCCGGGCACAACGCGGATTTCTCCGCGGGCGGCGAAGACGCCGGGGGAGAGCTCGAAGCGAGCTTCCTTGAGCCGTTCGAGAGCCCGAACGTATTCAGTAGCCAATTGACACCGGGCGTCGGTAAGTTCGTTTGAAAACTCCTCGGGCGACATCCGAACCGCTTGAGCCAGAGAAACGAGGCGGGACCGGCTCAGCAGATCCTGGTTGCGTCCGGCCGCCCGGTGGAGGAGATTTCGCGCTCGGAGGACCTTGTCGTACGACGCGTGGGCGGAGCGGGGACGGTCGCCGACGGCGAGACGGAGCCAGTTGGCGGCGTGAAAATCGCGAAGACCGCCCGCGCCTTCTTTTAGCTCCGGTTCGACGACGAGGGGGGTGTCGTTCGTTTTAAGCATGGCGGCGCGCCGCTCGCTAATCTTCGCTAGGGCGAAATCGCCGGCCGGAAAGCTCTCGGCCAGGGCGGCGGCCAGGGGGCGGAACGGGCGTGGGTTTCCGCCGACGAAGCGCATGTCGAGTAGTCCGGTGCGCGTCTTCGCATCGAGGCCTGGGGCATCGGAGATTAGGCGGAAGGAGTAGCCCAGAAGAAGACCGAACTCGGCGAAGGCATCGTGGAGGTCGCGGAAGAGATCGCGTACGATCGTGTCGAGATTGGGCAGCCCTTCATCGACGGGGACGATGGTTAGGTCGATATCGCTGTAGGGCGAGAGTTCCTGGCGGCCATACCCCCCCGTCGCGATTACCGCGACGGGGCTGTTGTAGGGAACGACCGTTTCCACCACTACATCGGCGAGGCGAGTATGGCTTTCGCACCAGGCGAGCCCGTCCGGGTGGCGGTCAAGGTTCTCGAGCCAGGCTTGGCGCCGGTTCGCAAGTTCAGAGATGGTTCTCATGGCCCGCCGGTGTCGTTCGGATTGTAGTAAACCTGTTCATTCAACGCGATCTTGCCCAGGTGGTCGCCCAAGAGTCGGTCGAAGGCGAGGGAGATGGGGGAAAACAGGATCGACAGGGTAAGTCCGACCAACGCGGTCCCTCTTCCCAGGCCCTTGTAGGTCACCTCGGCCATCGCGGGGGTGCCAAACCGGCGCACGATCGCCCAACCCGGGGCCACGAGGGCAGAAGCGCCGAGGAGAACGATTACGAAAGCGCCGAGCCGGGGCGCGTCGCCTAACCATCCGCCTACGGGACCCTGATCCGGTAGGATCTGCCCGGGGAGGCTGCGGGCGATGGCGGCGAGACCGACGCCGGTGAGGAGTCCGACGACCAGGGTTCCGACTACGAAGGCGTGCAACGGGCCGAGGTAAGTATCGTCGTAATGACGCGGCCGTTCCGGGGCGAGCGCGGGGAGGAGGGCGCAGATCGCGGCGGCCATTCCGACCACGGGATAGCCGAGGAATGCGGCGGCGATGAGCAAGGAGAGGGAGCAGGCGGTTAAGCCCGGTCCCCGAAACCGGCTCAGATTTCTTGCGAGTTGCCCAACGCGAAGGCCGAATAGCCAGACCAGGGTGCCCGCGATGGAGGCGGCTAAAAGCGCACCTGGTAGGGCATCGACGATGGAAGCGGCAATCGAAAGCGTACGAAATCGACCCTCCGGATCTTCGACGTCGCGGAAAGCTTGCCAACTGTCGTTGATCCGAAACTGGCGGTCGCAGAAAGCGGCCTCCGCAACGCGTTGAGCACGGCGAAGCTTGCCGGTGAGGTCGGTCTTGGCTACCCAGATTCGCTTCTGAGATGGAGGGCCGGTGACGTCGGGCGGGTAGGTCGCGCCTTCGATCAGGGCGATTCCGTAGACTCCGAGGGAGAGGCGTCGACTGCCGTCGCGCAGCATGGCGCCGTTGCGGATCGTTTGGTAGGCGATGTCGATCGAGTTGGCTCTTTTCAGCGTTTTCTGGGCGGTCTCGACAATGACCTTGGCCATCGCGTTTGACCGGGTGGGAGCAACGGCCGCGTAGATCCACGCCTGGATCCCGCCACTATAGCCCGCAATTCGGTTACGGTCTTGTTCAATGGTTTGGGACTGGTGGTCGTTGTAGACCCGGCAGCCGCTGGCGGTTTTCCAGGCGTTGATCGCCTCGCGTCCTTTTCCACCCAAGAAGACGAAACGGGCCATGGGCCAGAAGGAGTTGTCCGGTTCGTTCCGGGCGCCTTCTTTGCAGATCGCGAGCAAACTCTCAGTTTCCGCGGACTTGAGTGAGGAGAGCTTGGCGATTCTCGCGGCCCCTTCGTGCAGGTAAGCCGCGCCTTTGACGACGTCGGTTGGCTTAGCGAGTGGGGGGCGCGCGACCAGGGTGGGCAGCCCACCACGGGGGAGGGGGCGAAACGCCGCGACTAGGCCGGGACGGGTAAGCGGATTGGCGAGCAGAACGATCAGCGCCCCAAAAGCGCCGCCCAATAAGGCTCTCCGCCTTGGCGTCACTGGACCGAAGAGGACGTCTTCTCGAAGCGCGGAGCGCGAGAACCGAGCGCCAGCGACGGCTCAGCGTTTGGCCGGGTGGCGATGCCGGGGGTTGAGCCGGGAGCGATCGGCTTTGTGAACGCCTGAACCGCAGCCAGAATCAAACAGGCAGCGACGGCGCCTCCGAGGACGGCCGGAGACCAGTATCGGAAGCCATCGCGGACGACGGCAATCTTGGCGCGACGGACGACCCGGCGGTCGAAGGAGGGCTCGATATCGGCATCCATGAACGCCCCGCGGAGAAGGTCGAGCGACATGCTGGCCGCTTCTTCCTCTTCCTGGCAATGAGCACACACACCTCGGTGGCGTTCAAGGAAGGCAGCCTCGCGCGGCGTAGCTTCCCGATCGGCCAGTTCGTTAAGGATATGGCCGAAGCGGCGACAGCCGAGAGACTTCACTCTTCTTTATTGGCCTCCAGCCAAAGGTTGCGGAACCGCTCGCGTGCGGTGTGCAGCCGGGAACGGACGGTTCCAACCGGGACCTGCATGATGGCAGCGACTTCGTCGTAGCTCAACTGCTCCATCTCTCGCAGCACGAGGGTGGTGCGAAGATCCGGAGGGAGCTGATCAAGAAGTCGCTCGATGACCACGCGATTTTCAACCGCGGGACCTTGGCTCGGCTCGGCTCGGTCGAACTCTACGAGTTCGGCCCTCTTCAGCCGCAGCCGATCCATGCAGAGTCGAACGCAAATTCGATAGAGGTAACCGGAGAAGGCCCGGTCGTCTCGCAGCTTTCCGATCTCGCGGAAGGCTTTGAGGAACGCTTCTTGCGAAACGTCTTCCGCTTCGTGCCGGTCGCGAAGGAGGTTCGCGGCGGTGCGGACGAGCCGCATGCGATGGCGCTGAACGAGCAGGCCAAGCGCAGCCTCGTCACCCGTTCGAACACGAGCGACCCACTGCCGCTCAAGCGCGGCGGGATCGACCGTTTGGGTAAAGCGAGCGACGTCCAACATTTCTTATCAATGGACGTCTCCACGTCCGGGGTTCGTTCAACCTTTGAACAGCGATTTTAAAATAAAGAACGCGTTCGCCGGCCGTTCCGCCAAGCGGCGCGTGAAGTACGGATACCACGCGTCGCCAAACGGAACGTAGACACGCACATTATAGCCCTGGTCTCGAAGAGATTCTTGGAGATCTCGCCGAATTCCGTAGAGCATCTGGTATTCGAAACGGGACTTGTCGATGTTCTCTTTCTTTGCAAAGGCGTTGAAAGCGTTGATTGCATCCTCATCGTGCGTGGCGAGCGCGGGATAACAGCCTGCTTCGAGGAGGCGCTTGCCCTGCTTGACGAAGGCTTCGTCCACGTCGAGCTTGTTCGGGAAGGCCACGGATTCTGGTTCTAGATAAGCGCCCTTCACGAGTCGAACGCGGGCACCCCACTCGATGACTTTCTCGACGTCCTGGTCGGTGCGGTAGAGGTAGCTCTGGAGAACGGTACCGGTGTTGGGCAGATCGGCAAATACCTTTCCGACGATCTCCATGGTGCGCTGGGTGTACTCGCTGGCCTCCATATCGATGCGGACGAAGGTGTCCTTCTCGGCCGCGTGCTCGACGACTTCGCGGTAGTTCGCTTCGGCAAACGCTTCGCCTTGGTCTAGGCCGCACTGGGTGAGCTTGATCGAAATGTTGATTCGTTCTTTGCCCTCGTAGCCGGGATGCGCCTTCAAGTCCGCGGCCCATACTTCGCCGACCCGGTCCAGCATTTGGAGGTAGGTGGCCTTGGCTTCGAGGGCCTCCTTTTCGGAGTGGGTGTTCTCGCCCAGGTAATCCAAGGTAACCATCAGGCCTTTGTCCAGGAGTGCTTGGCTCGCCGCCAACGCCTCTTCGAGGGTGTCGCCCGCGATGAAGCGGCTGACGAGCGGCCGGAAGAAGCGGGAGCGCCGTACGATGCGTTCGACCGGTCCCAAGGCAGCAGTTTTAAGAACGAGATTACGGACGAGCATGCGTTTTGCGGACCGGGAAGAGTTTACCGAGGGGAAGGAGGTTGGGAGATTGGGTTAGCGGGAGATGAGGAGATTGGGGCGGCTCAGTGCAATTTGTGGATCGGTCGACGGATTCCCCATTTCCTCATTTCCTACTAACCCAATCTCCCCAGCCTGTAAACTCTGAGCCGATGGGCTCGGTCACAACGGAATCGCTGGCTGGGATGCTGGCGCTGATTGGGGCAGTGATCGCGGTTTCGGCGATGCTGTCCGGGTTTGTGGAGCGGAGCAACTTCCCGCAGGTGGCCGTCTTCCTGCTGCTGGGCGCCGTTTTGGGGCCGGCGGGGGTGAATGTGCTTACGGTGGGGCTCGACTCACCGGTTTTGAGGGTGGTTGCCACTTTGAGTTTAGCCCTCGTCCTTTTTACGGACGCGCTGAGCCTGAACATTCCGCAGGTCCGAAAGAACGTCGGTTTGGCGGGCGCGATTTTGGGGCCGGGGACGCTGATTTCGACGGCGATCATCGCCATAGGCGGCTACTACCTTTTGGATCTGCCGGCTACGCACGCCGCGATCCTGGCGGCAGCGTTGGCCTCGACGGATCCGGTTCTACTTCGGGGGCTTTTGCGAAGGGAAGACCTCCCGAGCCGGGCGCGTCTTGCGTTGCAATTGGAGAGCGGGCTGAACGATGTTGTCCTCCTTCCCATCGTGCTGGTGGCGATGGCGTTGGCCGTTCCGGGTGAGCATGGAACGAACTTTCCGAAGCTGATCTTGCAGATGCTGGTGCTCGGGCCGGGTGCGGGGGCGCTGGTAGCGGCGATCGGAATCGGCGCTCTGGAACTCGTTCGAAAGAAGGCGCCGCCTCGCCGAGACTACGAAAGTATTTTTTCACTGGGCATCTGTCTGGCAGCTTTTGCGGCGGCGGAATCGCTTCATGGAAGCGGCTATTTGGCCGCTTTCGCGGCGGGTCTCACGATTTCGGCGCTCGATGTGGAGTTGTGCGACTGCTTTAAGGAGTACGGCGAGACGACCGCCGAGATGCTCTTGATGTTCACGTTCGTCCTCATGGGCGGGACGTTGATCTGGAGCGGGTTGGGGCTGCTCGATGTGATGATCGGGGCTTTCGTGGCGCTCGCGCTGGCGGCTCGGCCGCTAGTGCTGGCGGCGACATTGCGGCCGCTTGGGTTGGACCGGAGCTCGCGCCGGATTATCGCTTGGTTCGGTCCGCGTGGACTTTCTACCTTGCTGCTCGTTTTGGTTCCGGTCTTCGATAAGGTTCCGGGGGTCGAGCGGCTCTTTGCGATCGCGTCGGTGGTCGTACTGCTCTCCGTGGCGATCCACGGATTGTCGATCATGGCGTTCGCCCGGAAGCCTCGTAAGCACGTTAAGCCGGTCGCAGCCCCGCCCGTCGGGGCCACGGCGCCGACGTTGGAGGAGACGATTTCGGCGGCGGCGGCGAAGGATCTCATTGATCGCGGACAGAGGGTGAGGCTGGTGGACGTCCGCTCCGAAAGGGCTTATCTGAATTCGGAGGAGATGCTTTACGGATCATTACGTTTGAACTTGGACCGTCCGGTCGCGGATGCCGAGGCGAAGGGGCTTCCGAGGGACTTTTGGATTTTGCTCTACTGCACCTGTCCGAGCGAACAGACCAGCTTGCGGGTGGCCAGGGAGCTTCGAACAGCAGGTTGGGGCAAGGCGGTCGCGGTGGTGGGTGGCTGGGACGCCTTACTGGAAGCGGGCCTCATCTCGGAGCCGAAGCAGATCGACTAGTTCAGGCAGACGCGGGCGTACTGCACGGCTTCGGCAGGGTTCATGGCCGCGCCGCGGTCAAAGAAGCGATCTGGTTCTTCGAGGGCGGCATAGATCGATCGTTCGAGTTGCGTTTGGGCCTCGACGTAGACGAGCAAAAGAGGCATCGAGTACTGCTTCCGGAACGCCGACGCCGCGCCGAGAGCGACGGCCGCGGATTTTGGGTGGCCAAGAAGGTCGAACACGGCCGCCGCAGCTTCGAGTCCGTCGGCCGGCACAGCCTGACGTTGGGCACGAGCGAGGAGCATGCCGAGGGCTTGGCGGGCGGCTTCCGCGTCCTGAACAGAGGTCTTCAGTCGGACGAGCATGAGATAGACCTCGTAGAGAATCCGGTCTCTATCGGGGGCTACCTTGAGCGCCATGTCGAGGAGACGTTCCGCTTCAGCGAAGTGGCCGCCCAGCCGATGGTGCTCAGCTAACCATGCGTAAGAGGCCGCCGCCACCGGACCGATGTCCGCGCTTTCCGCTACCGCCAGGGCGGCTTCCAGGAGTTCTTGGGCGTCGTCCTGGGTGTAGGCCACGGCAACGGTGCCGGCGGCCATAAGGGTGTAGGCTTCCAAGTACCGGTGGCCAGCGTCCCGAGCGCGCTCGAGGGCCTTGGTCAAGTTCTGACGGGCCACTTCCGGGTTGCCTTGTTCGCGCTCAAGGAAGCCAAGGGTGCAGTACTGGTGTGCCATTCGGGCAGGCAGGTTGAGTTCACGATGGATCTCCAGTGCTTGCGAAAGGTAGTCGCGTACGGCGTCGAAGGCCCGAAGTTCGACGCACATTGCGCCGAGGTTGCCGAGGAAACGGCCTTCGATGTTTCGGTCGCCCACCGCCCGGGCCACTTCGAGACCGCGAAGGAAGAACCCTTCTTGGCGACCGTCCTCGAGCCAATAGGCCAGGGTTCCGGCACCAAGAAGGACTTTGGCCAGGGCGGGGGATGGCTCATCCGCCGCCGGATCGTCCAGCGCCTCGACGATGCGGCGCAGGCCTTCGCCGTTGAATTTCCGGACATGCCAGAACCAGTAGAGCGCGCCGCAAAGCCGAACCCGTTCCATTCCGTGCGACCAGTCGAGGGCGGCGCGGAGGTTGTCGTGTTCGCGGGCCAGGATGGGGAACCAGATCGTTTGGTTCGGTCCGACCAGGTGTTTGGACGCCTCTTCCGCGAGGGAGAGAAAGAAGTCGAGGTGCGCCCGACGGGTGGGCGCGCTGTCTTCTTCGCTCAAGAGTTTTTCGAGCGCGTACTGGCGAACCGTTTCCAGCAGGCGGTAGCGCGTCTCTCCTGCCAGTTCGTCCATTTGGACGAGCGACTTATCGACCAGGGAGCTTAGGAGGTCGACGACCTCCCAATCCGACACGAGGCCGCCAGGGAGAACCGCTTCGGCGGCTTCTAGGCTCCAGCCGCCGACGAAGACCCCGAGTCGGCGGAGAGCGGTTTTTTCCACGTCGGAGAGGAGGCTGTGGCTCCAATCGACAAGCGCCCGGAGGGTCTGTTGCCGGGGAAGTGCGGCGCGGCTGCCGCCGGTTAGGAGGCGGAACCGGTCGTCGAGGCGGGCATCGATCTGCTCGATCGAGAGGGCTCGAACGCGGGCGGCAGCGAGTTCGATGGCGAGGGGGATGCCGTCCAAACGGCGGCAGAGGGCGGCCAAGGCGGGCGCGTTGGCGTCCGTTACGAGGAAGTCGGGGCGGTGGAAGGCGGCACGTTCGGCGAAGAGGCGGGGCGCTTCGAATTGGAGAACTTCGTCGGAGTTCAGGGTGGCACCTTCGACAGGGAGCGAAAGGGAAGGGACGCGAAGGACCATCTCGCCGGAGACAGCGAGCGCCTCACGACTGGTGGCCAGGATCTTCATGCCGGTTGCCGCCCGTAGGAGTTGGTCGGCGAGGTTGCCGCAGGCGTCGAGGAGGTGTTCGCAGTTGTCGAGGAGCAAAAGAAGGCGTCGCTCCTTTACGAACCAGACGATGGCGGAGGCCAGGTCTTCGCCGGCGGCTTCGCCGACCCCGAGAGCGTCGGCGACGGCTTGCGGGACGAGGTCAGGGTTGGTAATGCGGGCGAGTTCGACGAACCAGACGCCGTCGGTGAATTCGTCGGCGACCTCGGCGGCTACTTGGAGGGCGAGGCGGGTTTTGCCACAGCCGCCCGAGCCGGTCAGGGTGAGGAAGCGTGTCTTAGCGAGCGCGGTTTCCACCGCGACGATCTCTTTTTCGCGTCCGACGAAGCTGGTAGTTGCGCCTGGTAGGTTGTTCGGCAGATCATCGCGGCCCACCGAGCGGAGGGGAGGGAAGATGGAGGGAAGAGAGGGGTGGGTGAGGCCGAAGACTTTCTCGGGTTGGGCTAAGTCGCGCAGGCGGTGATCGCCAAGGGGGATGAGGGCGGATTGGGCGGGTAGGGCATCCGCAACCAATTCACGCACCACGTCCGATACCAGCACTTGGCCGCCGTGGCCGATAGCGAGGAGGCGGGCCGTGCGGTTCAGGGGGCGACCGAAGTAATCGTCGTCGCGGCCTTCGCATTCTCCGGAATGGATCGCCATCCGAACGCGGAGCGGTTCTCCCATGGCCCATGGCTCTTCGGAAAGGGCACGTTGGGCGAGGAGGGCGGCAGTGACGGCGTCGGCGGGGCGTTCGAAGGCGGCGTAAACGGAGTCGCCGAGGGACTTGAATACCTGACCGCCGCACATGACGACGCACTCTCGAAGGATGGCGTCGTGACGCACGACGGCCTGTCCCATCGAATCTGGATGCTCCTCCCAAAGCCGGGTGCTCCCCTCTACATCGGTAAAGAGAAAGGTCACCGTTTGGGTCGTCGGCGGCGAAACGACCACGGGGATAGTTTATTCGTTTCTGTCGGTTCGCAAGGCACCCGGATAGGCCCTGTAGGACAAATATGTCTTATAAGTCCGATCAGAACAGGAACCTCCAGCCGAAGAAAAAGGACCTAGAACCAGCGGGAACGTTTCGGGTACCTTATTCGTTAGATCTAGCATTGAGCCTCTGGGACTCAAGTCTCTTGCGGCTCACCCGATTAACTTAACGAAAAAACATGGGAAAGACTGTTGGTATCGACCTAGGAACGACGAACTCCGTCGTCGCGGTAATGGAAGGCGGCGAGCCGATCGTGATCGCCACCGCCGAGGGCTCGCGCACGCTGCCGAGCGTTGTCGGTTTTAAGAGCAATGGTGAGCGCCTCGTTGGCGTCACCGCCAAGCGACAGGCCGTCGTCAACCCCGAGAACACGATTGCCTCGGTCAAGCGATTTATGGGCCACACGCTGGCCGAGATGGGTGACGAGCTAAGCCGCATTCCTTACAAGGTGAAGGCGGGCAAGAACAATCAGGCGGTCGTTCACATTCCTTCGCAGGACAAGGACTTTACGCCGGAAGAGATCTCCGCGATGATTCTTCAGAAGCTGAAGAACGACGCCGAGGCTTATCTCGGCACGACGGTCGACCAGGCCGTAATTACCGTTCCGGCTTACTTCAACGATAGCCAGCGCACGGCGACCAAGAACGCGGGCGAGATTGCCGGCCTTAAGGTTCTTCGCATCCTGAACGAGCCGACGGCGGCGGCGCTTGCCTACGGCCTCGATAAGAAGGGCGAAGAGAAGATCCTCGTCTTCGACCTTGGCGGCGGTACGTTTGACGTGTCGATTCTCGACGTGGGCGAAGGCGTGTTCCAGGTCGAATCGACGGCGGGCGACAGCCACCTCGGCGGCGACGACTTCGACAACCAGATTGTCGAGTGGCTCGCTAGTGAATACAAGAAGGACCAGGGCGTCGACCTCCTAAAGGATAAGGCGGCCGTTCAGCGCCTTCGGGAAGCCGCCGAGCGCGCCAAGATCGAGCTCTCCGGTCAGATGTCGACGGGGATCAACCTGCCGTACATCACCGCCGACGAAAGTGGTCCGAAGCACCTTGACTATACGCTCAGCCGAGCGAAGTTCGAAGACTTGACCCGCGGCCTGATGGAGCGGATCAAGGGACCGTTCGAGCAGGCGCTGAAGGATGCGAAGGTTTCCGCGGGCGATCTTCAGGAGGTCGTGCTCGTGGGTGGCTCGTCGCGTATGCCACAGGTTCAGGAGCTGGTTAAGAAGCTCACGGGCAAAGAGCCGAACCGGTCGGTGAACCCGGACGAAGTCGTGGCCGTTGGCGCCGCGATTCAGGCCGGCATCATCTCCGGTGAGTTCGGTAAGGACATCGTCCTTGTGGACGTAACCCCGCTTTCGCTGGGTGTCGAGACTCAGGGCGGCATCTTCGACAAGCTGATCGAGCGCAACACGACGATCCCGACCAAGCGAAGCCGCGTGTATACCACCGCCGCCGACAACCAGCCGGAAGTGGAGATCCACATCCTGCAGGGTGAGCGACCGATGGCACGAGACAACAAGTCGCTCGGCCGGTTCCACCTGGCCGGCATCCCGCCGGCGCCGGCTCGGGTTCCTCAGATCGAGGTTACGCTCGACATCGACAAGAACGGCATCCTCCAGGTCTCCGCTCAGGAGAAGGGAACGGGCGCCAAGCAGTCGATCACGATCTCCGGCTCGGGCAACCTCAGCCGCGATCAGATCGAGCAGATGGTTCGGGAAGCCGAGATGAACGCCGAATCGGACCGCAAGGCCCAGGAAGCGATCGAACTGAAGAACAAGGCCGAAACCCTTGCTCTCAGCTCGGAGAAGGCTCTCAAGGATCTCGGCGACTCGGTCGACTCGATGACCCGCGACGGCATCAACGACAAGATCGAGGCCGTGCGCAACGCCATCCGTGGCGACGATACGGACGCGATCCAGACGGCTCACGATGCGCTCGAGAAGGATTTCCACGAGCTCAGTGCGAAGCTGTATGAGAACGCTTCGAAGGCGGCCGACGCCAGCGAGGGCGGCGAGGGTACGACGCCTCCGCCGAGCGCGGATTCGGACGTCACCGACGCCGAGTTCAAAGAAGTCAAAGACTGATCCGGAGGACCGACACTCGCGAGAGTGGCCCCTTTAACTGCCCCGAGTCAAATACGGCTCGGGGCTTTTTGTTGTAGAAAGAAACGATGAAACCAATTGCTCGCAGGTTCATGCCGTTTGCGGGCGATCAACGGGTGGAAAGATGATTGCGTTCCTGGCGGCGGCCCTTCTGTCGGAAAAGATCGTGCGGTATTCCAGTTCGTTTGGCCCCTTTCTGGAGGAGAAGAAAATCCGACTTATCTTGAATCGCCTCTCGGTGGACCACGATCAACTGAAATTCTCTGGCCAGGTTGTCAATGTCTCGAATGAGGATGTGCCGATCTATCGACCGTTTCCCGGACCAATGGTCTTTGTGGAATGGTTCCTTCCACGCCGCTTTTCCGCCGAGATGCCGGGGTGTTTCATTCCCAATCTTGGTGGCGCCGAATCAGAGTTTGTCCCCCCCTGGTGCGGCCGAGGGTTTGACAGCGTTGATCAGTTGCGGCCGGTTACGCCGGATACCGTGGAGTATTTCGCGGCGGTTAATTTCGTTTACGATTCTCGCTACATCCATCAGATCTTTCTCGGGGAGCAAAAGAACGGGTGGGTACCGGTTCCGATTGGGGCACGGGTGATCAACGGACCCTACCTGCTAAAAATGAAAGGGAACCGCGTTTTGGCCCTCTTAACTCAGTTGGGCAAGTATGGAATTCCCGCCCATGCCGGCCATCAGGTCAATCTCCAGGAGACCGTGGATACAACGCATCCTTGGGTGAGCCAGGGTTATTAAGTTCCCCATACCGAAAAGGTCTAAAGTACTGGTGGCTGGTATTTCTATCAGCTACCATCTTCCGTCCCCTTGGGACTGAGAAGACTATGAGTTTCAATCGATCCTTTTTCATCGTATCCGCCCTTGCCGCGACGGCGGCCGCCCATGCCGACGAGGCGTTCAGCTCCTTCGGAACGGGCAACAGTTTTGACCAGAACAACGGCTATAACGTCGCTTCGGCGACGAGCGGGTTGAGCCAACAGAGCTTGGCCTTTCAGTTCACCTCGCAGGTTTCAGGCAACGTTGGGGCGATCGAGTTCGCGGCCCTTTACGGCTCCGGTTCGGGGGTGGTCCGGGTTGGCTTGTATGAAGATAATGGCGATTTGGTCGGCAATCTGCTGGTGGTGGATAGCCCCACCGTTCAGCTTGGCCAAAAGCTGTATCAGATCAACATCCCTTCGTTCGTGCAGGTGCCTTTGACCGCGAACACAAAGTACTGGATTGGGCTTCAGGCTCAGGACGACACCTTTATCGGTTGGAACTTCGCCGACCCGGCGGTTACGGGGGTGGGATCGTTCAACTTCGATACCGGTTCGCCGAATACGGGGACGGCGGACCTTTCGGCATTCCGAGTCACCACGCAGGCCGTGCCCGAGCCCGCGACGATGGTGGCGCTGGCGGCTGGCGTGGGAGTCATGCTCCGACGCCGAAAGCGCTGAGGGGTGCGTTGCGCCGGGTAACCGGCGCAACAGATCGAGTTATTTATAGAATCGCGTTAAAAACAGCTTTTGTTAATGATCGCTTAAAATGAGGTCACGATACTGTGGACATCATGCTTCACCGCGCCTTTACTTTGATTGAACTTCTGGTCGTCATTGCGATCATCGCCATCCTCGCCGCAATTCTTTTCCCCGTCTTTGCCCAGGCGAAGGCGGCGGCGAAGAAGAGCGTTTCGCTAAGTAACGTCAAGCAGATTGGCACCGGGATGCACCTGTATTTGGGCGACGGCGACGACGTCACGCCGAGCACTTGGGTGGACGGGGCGACTGGCAAGTCCGTCGACATCTATCAGACCCTTCAGCCCTACCTGAAGAACATGGATGTCTTCTTTAGCCCGGTCTGGGAGAACCGGGTTGCCGGAAGTACGACATGCGACAACACGAACACGCCCGCTGGCAACTACACCCCGACCGGAACGAACAAGGATCGATGTCTCGGGTACGGATACAACTGGGGCTTTGGGGTTTGGGCGGGCGGGGCGTTGGTCGGGCCAAACGTGAAGACTCCGGACGGCGGCACGGTACTCCCTGGCGTCAGCGCAACGGGTGCCGAGGATCCTGCCCGTCTGGCGGCATTTGGCGACACCTACAACGGGCGGCGATATACGATCAGCGCCGTCGGCTCGCTGTTGACTCACTATGCGGGAGCGCAGAAGAACTCGGAACTTCGGCACGGTGGGAAATTGAACTTCAACTACCTGGATGGCCATGCAAAGTCGCTCTCCATGGCAGGCTTCACCTATAACCCTGCCGCCAACCCTAAGGGGACGGGCTATATCGCGATGCCTTCCGACCAGAGTCTCTGGGTTCCGATGTATTGCCTTACGGCCGGTGGAACGGTCGATGCCGGGCAACTTCTCGGTAACGGCAACGGCAACGCGCCCCAGATGTTGATGGGTTGCCAGCAGTTGATCACCGCGGCGATGGGTGGGGCGCTAACGGGCGGCGTTAAGCCGGCGGCTTGGCCGAACTAGAAAACGCCCGTCGCAGATCCGGGAAACGGCGACGGGGGCGTCGCCGCTACAGGTTGTCTACTTCTTCGGTTCGAACTGCAAGCTCTTTGAGTTGATGCAGTAACGCTGGCCGCCCGGCATGTGGGGGGCGTCGGCGAAGACGTGGCCGAGGTGGCCGCCGCAGGATTGGCAGAGCACTTCGGTTCGCCGCATGCCGAAGGAGTCGTCGACTTTCTCCTGAACCGTCCCTTCTTGCGAAGGTGCGTAGAAAGCGGGCCAGCCACAGCCGGAGTGGAATTTGGTGTCGTTCGTGAACAACTCCTCGCCGCAACCGGCGCAGCGGTAGACGCCTTCGTCTTCCAGGTCGGTGTATTCGCCCGTGTAAGGTCGTTCGGTACCAGCCTGACGCAGGATTCGATACTGCTCAGGATCTAGCTGTTCGCGCCATTCGGCATCTGTCTTTTCAACCTTTCGCATAGGTCCTTCTTCCTACGTCATAGGTCCTTAGTCGTATGCTGATCGTCATGCTTATGCTAGCGGTGGCTTTGCTCGGTCAACTCGGCGGCCCCCAGGATGTTCGGCGAACGATGGCGGCGGGGGAGATCGAAGCGGTCTATATGCTTCCTCCCGACACGGTATGTGGCTCTGAGACCACGGAATTCGCTTGGTCGGGCGACGGTAAGCAACTGGTGGCGGTTCGCCGCGTGACGGGTTTGGGCGTTCGAGAGATTCAGGCGTCGGTGGCCGCGAAGACATCGCCGAAGGTCTCCGTCCGCAACGAGTTGGTTGTTTGGGACCCAAAGACGCGCAAATCTAAGACGGCGCTGACGGTTTCCACCGAAGGTTCGGCTCTCGGCGGCCTCGATGCGATCCCAGGCTCGGATCGCTTTATCTTGGGGATGACGGAGGTCGTTCGAGATGCGAACGGAACGGTGACCGGACACACGGAATCTGTAGGCATGCTTTCCGCCTCAACGCTGGGCATCGTTAAGTTGAGCACCCGAAGTGACAGTGACAGCTTCTACGACCAAGTCATGGTCTCTCCGTCGAAGCCCATTGTGGTGATTCGTCGCGTCATGAATGACCGGAAAATGTCCACGATTCGGTTCGTCGGTTCGGATGGTCGCCTGAGCTTGCCATTCCCCGTCCGATTTAAAGCCCCCGTGGGTTTCGATGCGGCGGGCTACCCCGGCACCATCGTTCCGGAGACCACAGCCACGGGAAAACCGAAATTAAAGTTCCACCGGCTGAATACGGCTACGGGTCAGGAAATGGGAACGGCGGATTTTGTCCGCCCGACCGATCCCAAGCCGGATGATCGGATGGTGGTAAGGCTGGTCGATTCAATTTCACCGGCGAGTGTGGCGACCGCTCCGGCAGTCTTCCTTCAGTTGAAGGGAGGGAAGGAAGGAGAGTCCGGGGTGGTCTCGACGGATGGTGTCCGGGGCGAACTTTCACCGACCCGCGAGGCTGTTGCTTACGTGAGTCAGGGCAGTTTAATGGTCCGGTTGTTGGCCACCATGCCGCGATCTGCCTACGACCAGGCCCGCGCGGCGGCCGAGAGAACGGAAGCCCTGAGTAAAGGCAAGCAACTCGGCGTTGCTCTGATGATGTTCGCCGGCGATATGGACGATATGCTGCCGAGCCAGGACGTGGATCTCCGCTCAAAGCTGGGACCTTATACCAAGAACTCCAGCCTGTTCGAGAACTTCACCTACACCTACAGTGGTGGGTCAGCCAGTGCCATCGGAAGCCCTGCCGAGACGGAACTCGGCTACGTCACCGGCCCTGGCGGCCGCGCCGTGATCTTCGCCGATGGCCACGTGAAGTGGCGTCCTGATGCCCCATGACCACCCTCACTCTTCTTCTGATGCAGCTTCCCTCCGCGGAAGATCCGCATCGGATGTTTGCCGCCGGTCCGGATCTCGCTTACTACATGGAGCCGGCGGAGATGGTTTCGAAGCCGTATGTGCGGCGTTTAGAGTGGATGGCGGACGGCTCGACACTTCTGATCGAGCGGCTGGTTCCTCCCGCCGGAGTCGCGCCGCTGGCTCTGGCCAGGGCGCGCCAATCGGATGGCCTCGAAGGGATGATGCAGTTCCGACCGCGTATCCAACTGGTCGGCTGGGGATCGCGCAGCCGGACGGCGCGGACTTTTCTCGACCTCGATTCGAAGCGCGCGGTGATCGAATGGATCGAGCCCATGGCGAATTCGGATCAAGCGCTCATCTCAATGCTGGAGACACCACTGCGGCCGGATGGAACGGACGGAGCCCCAGTCTATAGCTATAGCTTGCTGAGCGGATCGACGGGGAACGTGCGTCGCCTTTGGTCGGGTGAGACGCCGATCAAATACATGCTTGCGCCTAACCGGGCGACGGGGGCCATTCTTCTCGGTGGGGGCTCCAGCCCGACTAAGGTTCTTCTTTTCGGTCCGGAAGGGAAGTTGGGGACGCCGATCACGCTTCCGCAGCACGCCCATTTCAGCTTCACCACGAAAGGGCTTCCGGGGGTAGGAATCATCCAGCTCAACGCGAAGGGGAAGCGGTTCTACGAATTCCATTCCCTGAACATGGCGACGGGGGCGGTTGGACCCCTTGCGGAAGAGATCGATTTCGAACCGCCGGCTAGCCGTCTATACACCGGCCAGATTCATGGCGAAGGCGAGACGACCGGCATCGTGCTGCAGATTTTGGACTTCGGGACGAAGAAAGCGCCTCCGGCGAACGAGCTCGGCATTGTTACCAGCGACGGAACTTGCGCCACGATTTCACCGCGCAACGACGCCGTGGCTTACCTGTCTGGCCAAAGCGCCTTTATTCGGTCTCTCGTGAAGCTCAAGCGAAGCGACTACGAGGTTGCCATGGCCGAGGCCGACCGCCAAAAGGCGATGCGGACCGCGAAGCAAGTGGGTCTGGCCCTGGCAATGTATTCCGGCGATGCCGACGACGCGTTTCCGCCCGGTGGGGATATCCGCGACTCTGTATCGCCTTACATCAAAAACCGTTCGATGCTGGACGGCTTTACGTACACCTACGGCGGTGGAACGGTTTCCGGCAACCCCAGCACCACCGAGTTGGGCTACGTCCCGACGATCGGTGGCCGAATGGTTGTTTACGCGGACGGCAGCGTTAAATTCCTTCCGGACTCGCCGTAGCACGTCCAGCTTGGACGGCTAGCCAGGCCCAGCCGACGAGGTAGCAGAGCCCCCCGATCGGGGTGATTGCGCCCAGCCACTTCGTGCCGGTCAGGGCCATCAGATAGAGGGACCCGGAGAAGACTACCGTTCCGGCAATGAAGAGCCATCCGGCCTTCGGAACTCGGAGAATGGCGGCCAGCAGCGCGGCAACCGCATGAAGCTGGTGATACTGACTTGCCGTATGCCAACGGCCCAATGCCGGCTCTACCAGGTCCAACGCATGGGCGCCGAAGGCGCCGAGCGCCACGCCAAAGAAGCCGAGAATGGCGGCAGCGACGAGGAGCGAACGATTGGGCACCCTTTATTGTGGTCTCACTAAGGGACTTCGGAATTCTTAAGAAAAGGGCATACTGACCGGCGTCATGGAAAGGCGCGTTCCGTTGCACGTGAAGATCCTTATCGGCCTGGTTTTAGGGGGCGTGGGGGGCGCGATTGCGAGCAAGGTTTTGCAGAGCGGTTCGGACTCTGGCGAGTCGATCAAGTGGTTCTTGGCGAATATCGCGAAGCCGGCGGGGGACATCTTCCTCGGTCTGCTTTTCATGATCGTGGTGCCCCTCGTCTTCTCGGCGCTGGTCATGGGGATGCAGGAGCTTGGCAAGGCGAAAAGCTTTGGCAAGGTCGGGGGCTACTCGCTTGGCTTGACGATCATCTTGAGTCTGATCGCGTGCTCAATCGCGCTGATAGGCGTGAACTTGATCAAGCCCGGGGCGATGATTCCGGCTTCGCAGCGTTCTACGCTGATCGCGAAGTACGAGGACAAAGAGAAATCTGGGAAGGCACTCGAAGCGGCGAAGAAGGCTCCGGAAGATCCGCCGATTCTGGGGATCATTCCGAAGAATCCGTTCAAGGAGATCAACCGGGCGCTTGAAGGGGGGTTGCTTCCGCTCATGTTCTTCGCGCTCGTGTTCGGCGCCGCGCTGGCGAGCGTGGACGAGGAGAAGGCGAAGCCGCTTCGGGACTTTTTCGATAGTTTGTTTGAGACAAGTCAGAAAGTGATCGGTTTTGCCATGGCGTTGGCGCCGTACGCGGTCTTCTTTCTCGTCTTTCGCTCCATCGCGGAATTGGGGATGGATCTCTTACAGGCGATGGGGGCTTACGTCCTCACGGTTCTGGCGCTTCTCTCGCTGCATCTGTTTGGGGTGTACAGCCTGTGCATCAAGTTCATTGCCAAGCGCAGCCCGATTCAGTTCTTCCGTCAGATGCGGACGACGATGCTGACGGCTTTTGCGACCAGTTCCAGCAACGCAACGTTGCCGACGGCGCTTCGGGCGGCGGACGAGGAGGTTGGGCTGCGGAAGGACGTTTCATCCTTTGTCCTGACGGTGGGCGCGACGGCGAATCAGAACGGGACGGCGCTTTACGAGGGCGTCACCATTCTGTTCCTCGCTCAGCTCTTTGGAAAGGACCTGACGCTGGCGGAGCAGATGCGGGTGATGGGGCTGACGGTGGTGGCCAGCATTGGGACGGCGGGGATCCCCTCGGCTTCACTGCCGTTTATCGCGACGGTTCTGGTGAGCGTCGGGCTGCCGCCGGAGGCGATCGGTCTGATTCTGGGAATCGACCGGATTCTGGATATGAGCCGGACGGTGCTCAATGTGACGGGCGATATGACGATCGCGGCGTGTGTCGACAAGCTCGCCGGACCGGCGGCACTGCCGGAAGTGGCTTTTGAGTAGCGGGGATGAGTTTGGAACGTCCAAATAGACAATGCTTCTCGCCGCTTGCGCCGCCGCAATCGTCATGGTGAAACCCAATCCATTCGTCGGATGGGGGGTAGAAACGCTGGACCAGATTCGGAGGAGCTACCTTCTTCCGGGCGGCAAGCTCTTTGCCGATTCAATCGAGAATGGGAAGAAGAGCGGTCCCGCGTTCAATTGGGGCGTTGGGGTCATGCTTTCGGCGATGAACGGAGCTGCCCGGTACCGACCGGATTGGAAACCCCGTCTCCGCGACTACGTGGAGGCGACGAGGGTCTATTGGAACGACAAAGGACCGGTGCCGGGTTACGACGTGCTGCCGGGGCCGAAGGATGTTGACCGGTATTACGATGACAACCAGTGGATGGTGTTGTCGTTGGTGGAGGCGTCGGAGATCCTCAACGAGCCGAAGTTTCTGGGTTATGCCAAGGAGACTTTGAAGTACGTCTTAAGCGGCGAGGATAAGGTGCTGGGCGGCGGAATCTATTGGCACGAGCCGAAGAAGACGGAGAAGAACACTTGCTCAAACGCCCCGGCGGCCGCGGCCTGTTTGGCGGTCTGGTCGCACACGAAGGATCCGGCGTTGCTGGCGAAGGCGAAAGAGCTTTACAACTGGACCAAGAAGCATCTTCAGGATCCGGCGGACGGCCTGTTTTGGGATGGCATCAACGTGAATGGCCATATCGGGAAGGATAAGTGGTCCTATAACACGGCCCTAATGATTCGCACGGCGATGGGCTTGTGGGCAGCTACTGGGGAGCAAAAGTACATCGACGAGGCGCAGGGGATGACCAAGGCGAGCGAAGCCCGCTGGTTTGACGAGGCGACGGGGGCGATGAAGGACGAGGGCCGGTTTGCTCATTTGCTGTTGGAGGCGTGGGCGACGGTCCCCTCCAGCACGGCGAGACCAAAGATCTTCCGGGTTCTGCAGGCGCTTCATTCGAGCGGACCGGATTCGGCGGGGCGCTACGGGAAGCGGTTCGATGGGCCGCCGACGGCGGGTCAGGCGAAGTTCGAGTTGATTGATCAGGCTTCGGCAGTTCGGGCCTATTTTGTGGGCGGGTTGCTGGAGAGTACTTAGCCTTTCGGTCGAGCCAAAGGCACACGGCCGGCAAGTTCGAAAATGCGGCGATGACACGCTTCGCGTTCCTTCGAGGGAAAGGCCGGTGGAGTTACCGGATTCCTGGAATCCCCGTAATCGTATCAGCCATCCCAGCCTGGCGGTACGAAGATACTGAACGAGTCATGAAGGCAATTTTGTCCATCGCCGTACTCGCCTCGTTAACGGCTGTTTCTTCCGCCTCGCTTATCGTCAACGGCAACTTCGAAGCCGACGCTTACCCGGTCGGCAGCTACCTTCCGCTCACGAGCCTGACCGGTTGGACCATCTCTCAAGACGCTGCCGGGATTGGCGTGGGTTACCTCGGCGCTCCTTCGCAGGAGATCGACCTCAGCGGTACGACGGACAACACTTCTGGCCTCGGTATTCAGCAGTCGTTCGCGACCGTTGCGAACCAGCAGTACTCGCTCAGCCTGGACGTCTTCGCGGGCGCCGGTACGGGCTACAGCGGCGGCGTACTTGTCTTCGTCAACGGGAACCTGCTCGGCGGCGGCGCGCTTCAGGGCGTTCGTACGAACCACCAGCTCACCTTCACCGCATCGACGGCTTCATCGACTCTGACGCTCCTCTCGAGCGGCGGCAACGTTTCGCACGTGGACAACGTTTCGGTTCAGGCCGTTCCGGAGCCCGCTTCGATGGCCGCTCTCGGTCTCGGCGCGATCGGCCTTCTGCGCCGCCGACGCAACGCGCGGTAAGAGCTTTCTTGCCCTGATTTGCATTGGCCCTCGGTCCTTTACGGACCGGGGGCTTTTTGGTTTGTGGCTAGCCCTTCGGTCGAATCGTACCGATGGGGGCGGTGGGGTTCGACTGGGACTTGATGAAGGAGGCGATGTCGAGGTGGAGCTGCTTGCGGCAGGCGTCGTCGAGGTAGATCATGTGACCGGCGGCGTAGCGCTTGCGTACGATGTTGCCTTTGAGACGCGGGTCCAGTTCCATCTTGTCGAGGATCTGCTCGACCGAGCCCATGGTGCAAGCGAGGTCGTAATAGCCGGAGGCGACGAGAACCTTACTATAGGGGTTGGCGGTGAGAGCTTGGCGGAGGGCTTCGCTTTCGTCTAGGACGCCGTTCGGGTACTGCCAGCGGCCGATGCCTTCGCCGAGGATGTAATACCGGTTAGTGGTCTTGTAGCCGAGATCGTTCGGCAGATAGTCGTTCACCGTGGAGGTGAAGACGGGGCCGACCTGGGTGTAGGAGGGATCGTCGTCCGGATTGTCGGTGTTCCAGACGCGATCGATGCCCGTGAATCGGGCGTCGTAGCGGCCCATGGTGTAGCGGTCCTTGCGGAGCAGCTCTTTGTACCAGTGGTTATCGTTAATGCGGAGGTTGGTGTCCTCCAGGAACGTCTCCGAGAGTCCGGTGAGCCGGTGGAGTTTGGCGACGATCGCCTTGCGACGGGCGGCGGGGAGGGTGTCACCGCGTTCGAGAGCCGGAAGATACTCGTCGTAGGTGAAGGCCATCGCTTCGTTGTAGACCTGGTCGAGGGTCTTCTTCTGCATGTCGGCCGGGAGCTTTTTGTGATACCAGGCCGAGGCGGCGAAGGTGGGGAAGTTGAAGGCGTAGGGTGAGTCGTTGCCTTTACCGCCGTCTTGGACGATGCTGCCCATGTAGGGGGAGACGAGGATGAGGCCGTTGAGGCCGACGCCGTGACCGTGGAGCCAGTTAGCGAGTCCGGAGCCGCGAATGCCGCCGTAGCTTTCTCCCATCACGAAGACCGGGCTGAGCCAGCGGTTCTCGGTGGTGAGGAAGGAACGGATGAACTCGCCGACGGAGGAGATGTCGCCGTCGACGCTCCAGAAGCGGGAGCCGAGATCGGCCGATTCGGCGCGGCTGAAGCCGGTACCGACGGGGTCGATGGTAACGATGTCGCTCTCGGGGAGGAGGCTGTCTTCGTTGGTGACCAGTTCGTAGGGGGGCGGCGGCATGAAGCCCTCCGTGGAGCCCATCTTCGGCCGCTTCGGACCGACAAGGCCAAGGTGGAGCCAGACCGATGCCGATCCAGGGCCGCCGTTGAAGACGAAGGTGACGGGCCGCTTGGTTCCGGCGGGGAGGTCCGTTCGCTTGTAGCTGGTGAAGAAGATGCGGCCTTCGATGGAGCCGGTACGGCTGCGGATGGGCATGAGGCCGGCGGTGGTCGAGTACTTGATCGACTGGCCGGCGATGGTTACGTCGTGATCTTTCTTGACCCAGTCGGGCTGGGCCTCGGTTTGCGCTTGGGTTTGCAAAAGCGCGGCGGCAAGGACGGGAAGCATGGCGAACGGATTATGGCGGACGTTAAGTGATTCCTACCAGGGCGTGAGATATCGACTCGATATCGTTGCTTGGTCGACGGAAGGACGCGACGAAAAACTTAGAATAGGTAGACAAATGTGCTGTATAATTTGAAGACCGAGGCCGCGATGATTTGCTACGAACGATACATTCCCGACCAGCCGCCGTTATGGGCCGACGAGACGCCGACGCTGCGGTTTGTCTTAAAACTTCACCATGCCACGAAGCTGCACCACGACTTTCGTTTGGAGGCGCATGGGGTTTTGATTTCGTGGGCGCTGCCGGAGATTCTCGACTTGGGGCGGCACGGGACGGTTTGGGCGCGCCAGGTGGGGGATCACGATCCGCAGTACATGTTGAGTGAACGCCGGATTCCGCCGGGGCAGTACGGGGCGGGGCCGATGCTGGTGCGGGACTATGGGGTCTATCGTCCGCTCCATCATTCGGAGGGGTCTCACAGCCAGACGGTTTGCGATGCGCTCCGGGAGGGACAACTGGACTTTGAGTTGTTTGGTCAGTGCTTGCGGGGTGGCTACCGGTTCCAACGATTTGGTTTGGAGTGGCGTCTTCGTAAGCTCCACGACAAGTTCGCGCGGGAGCAGATTCTGTTTCCGGACGCCCTCTCTGTTCTCACTGGGCGTAGCCTGCAGGAGATTGTATGAGGTTTATCCTTTGGCTGGAGTGGCAGGGCTTCTACGCGAACGAGGCCTTGGATCAGCCCGAAGTGGTGGTGCGGGAACGGTTGGTGTTGGATGCCAACGGTTTGGCCCGGAAGGCCGGGATTCGCCCGGGGATGAGCGTTTCGGAGGCGCGGAATATCGTGCCGGACGTGGTGCGGAGGGTTTGGCGGGAAGAGCAGTATGTTGGGCCGCAGAAGCAGTGGCTCGATCTCTGCTTGCCCTATAGCGGAGTGATCGAACCGCTCGATGGACACATCGCGGCGGTGGATCTCTCGGCGCATCCGTACCCGCGGGAATTGGCCGAGGAGTTGACGGGAAGGTTGGTTCGGAAGATGGGGATTCCGCTGCTTTATGGAGCGGGTCCGTCGAAATGGATAGCGTCACTTGCATCGCGATATCACGATCTCCGCCGGGCTGTTTCAGAACCTGAAAAGTTCCTCTCGCCCCTGCCCGTCGAAGATCTGACGGCTATCGAACCTGAGACCCGCGACCGCTTGGCCTTTCTCGGCTACCGGAAGATTGGGGATGTGACGCGGCTATCGCTTGCCACTTTGCGCGGGCAGTTTGGGAAAGAGGGATATCGGATTCTGCAGGCGGCGAGGGGCGCTTTGGCCGACCCGGTTCAAGCGCTGTACCCGCCGGATCTGGTGGCGTCGGCGATGACTTTTGACGGCGCGCCCGAGACAGTGGAGGCCTTGGAGAACGGGTTTGCCTTGATGGCGAAAGAGTTGGGTGAGCGATTGGCCGAGCGGAACGCCGTAGCGAAGCAACTGGAGTTGACGTTGGTCCATGAGGAAGGAAAGCCGACTCGATTGCGGCGGACGTTTACGAGGTCAATTGCGACGGAGAGGGATGTGTTCTGCGCTTTGCGGTTGATGCTTCCGGTGCCGCCCGAGCGGCCGATTGAGCGGGCCACGATTCGGCTTCCGGAATTACGGAAGGCGCGACGGTTGCAGCTTGACGTATACGAGGGCCGGTCCCGGGTGGAGATCGAGGCGAGTGTGGCGACGGCGATGATGCACGTACGGACTTCATTCGGGGAGACGGCGGTGCGGCAGGGTTCGGAGATTTCGCTACCGCGTTGGATGCGGGTAAGGAAGGCGTACCGGGAGGCGAACGGTTGGGCATGGATTTGATGGAGTGGCATAGCGTCCTTCGCAATTACGGAGGACAGCCCTGCGGGCTGCCTGGACGAGGGCGCTGTAGATATCGCTAAATCGCCTGAGCGATTGGTAGGCGCGACCTCCGTGGCTACGGAGGACATTGCGCCTCCGACTACCGGCACACTGGCTCACTGGCGCGAAGCGCGGCAGTGGTGGACGATGGAGCCGTACGCGGAGTTCCGGTCGTTCATCGATCCCAAAGGGATCAAGCGAACAGAGGAAGTCAAGCATGCTTCGTTGGGCGATATCCGGGCGACGGAATACGATTTTCGGTTTGAAAGACTCCGTGATGAGGCGATGGGCGCGGCTTCGGGAAACCTCTCCGATCGGTTCTATGAGCGTTCGCTCGAAGAGTTGGAGGCGATGGCGAGCGTATCGATGTCCGTCGAGATGCGTTCGGATGACACCGATCGGCCTAAGTCGACGCCGAGAATCCTGAGCGGGGCGCCGTATGTCCCGCTTCATCTCCAATCGGGTTATGCCTTTGGCCATTCGACGATGCCGGTCGATGAGTTGACCATGCTGCTTTGGGAGATGGGTCTTCCCGCCGCCGCCATCGCGGATCCCTTCTCTTTGGCCGGGGCGATGGAGTTCCATCGAGCGTGCCATAAGATGGACATCAAGCCGCTGATCGGGGCATCGATCGAACTCGTGATGGGTGGTGAGATCGTTCTGATAGCGACAAGTTCGAAAGGATACGTCAACTTGTCGCGACTCATAACGGCATGCCATTTGGAAGAGCCGCGCGGCTTTCCGTTGGCTACCTGGGAGCGGTTGGAAAGGCACGCCGAGGACCTGTTATGCCTCACCGGGGGCGACAGCGGACCGCTCGATCGTTTGCTCATTCAGCGAGATCTAGAAAAAGCGGAGACGTTGGTCAAGCGATTGAAAAGGGTGTTTGGGGCGAGAAACGTTCTTATCGAGATCGAGCGGAGCTATCTTCCGTGGGGGCTGATGGTGGAACGTCAGTTGCTCGATCTTGCCGAGGCAACGCACGTTCTGCCGGTGGCTGGAGGCGCCGTTACCCATGCCCGGCGCGAACACTTTCCGGCGCAAGACATTCTTTTGTGCGCGGATAGTCTTTGCCTTGTCGACGAGGTCATCGGGAGGAAGCCACGTCGCGACCCAGGCCAACCCGAGGTAGTGCGCTCACCGGAGCGGGCGCTGAATGGCGAGCGGTTTTTACGGCGGCGTGGCGAGATGGAATTCCTATTTCGTGACCGCCCTGATCTGCTTCGAAACTCCTTGAAGGTGGCGGAGCGCTGCGATGGACATGTCGTTCCGGAACGCGTGGCGCTTCCTTCGATCACGGGAGACGACGACCGATTCCTTCGTCAACTAGTGAAACAAAAGGCCCGGGAGGTCTATGGGGCGGAATATGGCCGGAAGCATTGGGAGCGATTGCGCATGGAATTGCGGCGGATCAGCGAGATTCAGTCGTCTAGCCACTTCTTGATCGCCTGGGAGTTCTGCGATTGGGCCAAGGATCGGGGCATCGCGATGAGCGGACGTGGGTCGGTGATCGATTCGGCCGTGGCGTACGTTTTGGGACTCTCGCGGATCGATGCGCTTGAGCATGATCTTCACTTCGAGCGTTTCCTGCCCAAAGACGGAAGCAAGCGGCCCGATATCGATATCGATTTTGAAGCGGGGCGCCGGGATGACGTTCGTAATTTTCTTGTCCATCGCCACGGGATCGAGCATGTCGCGGCCGTTTGCGCGATTGGGACATACCGGTCTCGGGGCATCATCCGGGAGATCGGAAAGGCGTTTGGTATTCCGGACGAGACCTTGAGTTTCTTGGCCAAGCGTTTGCATGGTTCGGTATCGGCCGATGGGTTGGAAAGCGCGATCGATGCACGACCGGAGCTTCGCGATTCCGGCATCCCCCGGGAGCACTTCAAGTGGACCTTTCAGTTAGCGGAAAGACTGAAGGATCTACCGCGGAATATTCGTCTTCATTCGTCGGGTGTCGTGCTCTCTCGGGTCCCGATTCAGGACTTGGTGCCGGTCATGTGGTCGGCTTCGGAAGGGGTGGAAGAAGGCGGGTTGCGAATGATCCAGTGGGATAAGCGCAGTTCGAAACACGTGTTCGATAAGTTCGACATCCTCTGTCTTCGGGGGCAGGATGTACTGGGTGGCTTCGAAACCCGGCGAAGAAAGCATGACGATAGCTTTCGCTCCGATACCGTGAAGGCGCTTAAGGACGATGAGGTCTATCGGGCGGTGCGGGCAGGGGAACTGATCGGGATTCCTCAGAGTGCCAGCCCGGCGATGCGGCAGGCGCATATGCGTTTGGGCACCAAAAGCCTGCACGAGGCCAGCCTTGTACAGGCGGGGATTCGGCCTGGAGTGGGGGGTGCGGTCAAGATCAATGAACTGATCGCGCGGCACCGAGGGAAGCAGTTCAGTTACGAGCACCCCGAGCTTGAGGAGATCCTCGGGCAGACCTACGGACTGATCGTCTTTCAAGAGCAGGTCGATAAGCTCCTTCAGCACTTCTGCGGCTACTCCAGCGGGGATGCGGAGGATCTGCGGGATGCCATCTATAAGCAGCGGTCGCTGGGGTTCGTAGAAGGGATTCGAAAGAAGATTCTGAAACGGGCTACGGATAAAGGTTACGACTCGCAAACCGCCCTCAAGGTGTTTGAGCTGGTGTCCCAGTTCAAAGGCTACGGCTTCGCGCAAGGGCATGCACTGGCCTTCGCGGAGGTCTCCCTTCGCTCGGTTTGGTGCCAGCAGAATTACCCGGCCCCCTACTTCGCCGCCCTTCTGGATGCCCAGCCCGCAGGCTATTACGGGCCGATAACGATTGCGAACGAGGCGCGGGGGAGAGGGGTGCCGATGCTGCCGGTGGATGTGAATGTGAGCGGGATGGACTTCGACGTCGAGGATATGAGGGCCGAAGACGATCCTCAGATCTTTATTCCGGAGGGAGCGATACGGACGGCTTTGAAGCAGGTAACGGGGGTCTCGAAGGAGTTAAAGGAACGGATGATCGCGGGCCGTCCTTATCGTTCGTTCTTTGACTGTGTGACGCGGACGGCGCCCGCGCGGGATGAGTTGGAGCGGTTGATCTTCTGCGGGGCGTTCGATTCGTTGCACCCGAATCGGCGGGCTTTGCTTTGGGCGATTCCTAGCGCGCTAGAGCATGGGGCGATGCTGCGGGGGGCGAAGGATGCTTTACCGCTGGGGTTCGAGGATCCGCCGATTCCGGGCGACGTTGCAGACTTTCGGCCGGCGGAGCGGGCGGTTTATGAGCGGCGGGTTCTGGAGATGGACGTCTCGAAGCACCTCATGGCGTTTGAGCGGGAGCGGATCCGGGAGAAGGGCGGGCTGACGACGAGGGAGGCTTCACAGCATGAACCGGGGAAGAAGATCTTTGTGGTGGGAAATCCGATTCGGCTCCGTTTTCCGCCGACGCAGAGCGGGAAGCGAGTGCTGTTCTTCGACTTGGAGGACGAGACCGGGCTATTGAACGTGACCTGTTTCGACGAGGTGTATCAGCGGGACGGGCACAAAGTGATTTGCAATCCGTACGTCGTCCTCTGGGGGCAGACGGAGGACCGGGACGGGCATCTGACGTTTATGACGAGCCAGATCCTGGCGTACGAGCCGGCGATTCAGCGAGAGTTGGCGGACCCTTCGCCGTTGCCGATCGTGACGGCGGATTTCTTGATGACGTGAATAGAGCGGCGGTTGTCGTGGGTTCCCCTATCCCTGGCCCCTCTCCTTACTAGGATTTCCGGGGCTAATTGTCGATTGGCATACCCGTTGCCCTTAGCTGGACATGCATAAGGATGAAACGCTTGAGCGGACAGCCGTTCGCCAAGCTTCGCTCCGGCAAAACGAGCTTCGAGAGGCGATTGCGATCGCATTGGCTTCATTTGCTTTGGATTCTGAAAAGGGGAGCGCGGCCAAAGATGTGTGCCGGCGACTTGAGAACGCTTTGCTTGCTTCGGGTGCGGGGCCGTTGGCTTTGGGTCTGTTGGAGACGTTAGATGCTCGTCTTAGGGAAGCATTAGGCGATCACGATCTGCTTGAAGGACGCTACGCCTAGGGCGTCCCAAGGTATAAAGAGGGGTGGATTCGCGCCCTCTGGCCGTCGGATTCCAAGGTAAACGCGTGGCCAAACAAGCCGAGACCCAGATCACCCACACGCCCGCGGAGCTGGAGCAGTACTTCCGCGAGATGCTGTTCATTCGTCGCTTCGAAGAGAAGGCCAACGTGGCGTACCGCCAAGGCAAGATGGGCGGCTACATGCACACTTACATTGGTATGGAAGCGTTGTGCGTTGGCTGGATGCATGCCATCCGGAAGGGCCACGACAACGTCATCACCGCGTACCGCGACCACGCACACGCCATTCAACTCGGCACCGACCCCGTGAAGGTCATGGCCGAGTGTATGGGCCGCAAGACCGGTACGGCCGGCGGTAAGGGCGGTTCGATGCACATTTTCGACCCCGAAAAGGGTTTCTACGGTGGCTGGGGAATCGTGGGCGGCCACATTCCGATCGGCGCCGGTCTGGCCTTCGCTAGCCGCTATCGCGGCGACGACAAGGTCACCCTCAACTTCATGGGCGACGGCGCGGCCAACCAGGGCGTCGTCTTCGAGACGTTGAACATGGCGTCGCTCTACGACCTGCCCTGTATCTTCATCGTTGAGAACAACGAGTTCGCGATGGGCACCCGACTGGAGTATCACGCTTCGGACACGGAGCTTTGGAAGCGCGGTTTGCCGTTCAAGATTGAGAGCAAGCGCATCGACGGCATGGACGTGCTGGAGATGGAGCAGGCGGCGAAGGAGATCGTGGACTGGGTCCGCGAGAATCAGCGGCCGTACTGGGTCGAGGTGATGTGCTACCGGTTCTCCGGCCACGGCGCGGCGGACCAGGATCGACAGCTCTACCGAACGAAGGAAGAGGAAGAGATCAACATGCAGCGCGATCCGATTTCGCGTCTGCGGAAGATGATGATCGAGCGGAACATGATGACCGACGAGGTTGCGGAAGCGATCGACGCGGAGATCACCGAAGAGGTCGAGAAGATTTACGCGGAGGCCGACGCCGCGCCGTTCCCCGACGTCGACGAGGTCTACGACAACATCTACACCGACATGTCCCCGGAGCAGGGCCACTAAGAATGCCAGAGACTTTAGAACTTACTTTCCGGGAAGCCCTTGAGCTTTCCATGCTGGAGTGCATGGAGCAGGACGAGAGCGTTCTGATCATGGGCGAGGACATTGGCCGCTATCAGGGGACCTTCAAGGTCACGCGGAACATCTTTGCCAAGTACGGCGACAAGCAGAGCCGCTACAACCTGCGCATTCTGGATACTCCGATCACCGAGGCCGGTTTCTCCGGTATCGCAACGGGCGCGGCGATGGCCGGTCTGCGGCCAATCGTGGAGTTCATGACGATGAGCTTCTCGATTCTGGCGCTCGACCAGATCATCAACCACACGGCGAAGATTCACTACATGTCCAACGGCGTGGTGAAATGCCCGATCGTGTTCCGCGGTCCGGGTGGTGCGGCGAAGCAGCTTTCAGCGCAGCACTCGCACTCGATGGAGGGCTGGTACGCCCACGTTCCTGGCCTGAAGGTCGTTGCTCCGGCGACGCCGCAGGATGCTTACGCGATGATGAAGACCGCCGTAGCGGACGACAATCCCGTCGTCTTCTATGAGAACCCCGGCCTTTACAGCATCAAGGGCTCGATCGTGCAGGACGTCAACGTGCGCGGCGAGTTTGGCAAGGCGCAGATCCTGAGGGAAGGGAAGGACCTTTCGCTCATCGGCTACAGCCGCATGACGCACGTCAACTTGGCGGCGGCCGAGCTACTGGAGAAGGACGGCATCAGCGTGGAAGTTGTGGACGTTCGCTCGCTTCTTCCGCTCGATACGGAGACGATCTACGCTTCGGTTCGGAAAACGAACCGCGCGGTGGTGGTTTACGAAGACTGGCGTAGCGGTGGCTTCGGCGCGGAGATCGCGGCACGAATCGGCGAGGACTGCTTCGACCACCTGGACGCTCCCGTTGGCCGCGTCGGTGGTCTGAACGTTCCGATGCCCTACGCTCGCAACCTTGAGCTCCAGTGCATCCCGGACGAGAACGATGTCGTCGCGGCGGTGCGTAAGCTTCGCTAGGGCGTAGGGATAAGGGAATAGGGAAGAGGGAAGAGGGGTGAACCTCCTTTTCCCTCTTTCTCTTTTCTTCTTCCCTTCTTCACATGTTGTGGTTGGCTTTCGTCGGGCCGGTCATGGTCATGCCCATTTTGAGCATGCGGAGGTGCATTGTGACGCCGGGAAGGGTTTTGACGGCGTAGTCCCGGGCGTCTTCGTTGTGACCCATCTTCACCTCGGTTTGCATCTTGGCCTTGGTGTCTTTGTGGCCCATTTCCTGGGCGATCTTGTAGTTCCGATCGAAGGCGGCGCCTTGGCTGTTGCGGAGTTTGTTGATCCAGTTCGCCAGCTTGGGAGGGAGGTGGTTGGGGAGATCGACGCCGTTCTTATCGGCCACGGTTTTAAGTTCATCGAAAGCGGCGACATGGTCCATCACCATCTCTTTCGCAAACTGGCGCACAAAAGTCGAATTGGCCCGGCTTGCGGCGAGTTTGCTCGATTCGATTTCGAAGATGTTCGCGATAGCGGCGGCCTTCAAGAAGGTCGAATCCTGAATGGAGACGGCGGCCCGTGGCATATAGAGACGCTCGGGTCGGCCATCGTAGGTGATTTTGGTCTGAGCCATGGAGATGGCACTCATGGCGAGAACGCCGAAGGCGAGGCAGATTCGTTTGGGGGTCATGGTTTCCTTTCCGGTGGGCATTTTGCCCTTCTAGCTCTTTGTCTCTCCCCGTTCCCGATGGGTTCCCAAAGGGCTAAGTGCCCCTGGGACCCACCGACGATCACATCTTGTGATTCATTCTTGGCGTCACCATTGCCTGCCGCGTCATCAGCATCTTGGCGTGCATCTGTACTGCGGGGAGGGTGTTGATTGCATAGCCCTTAACGTCGCTGTCACGTCCTTTCTGAATCTCCATTCTCATCTTCATGGCGGTCTCGGCATGCGCGGTCTTTTGGGCCTTTACGTAGGCGGCATCGAACCCGGCGCCCTTAAGTCGGCCAAGCCGGTCGATCACGGCTTGAAGCTTAGGGGGCAGGGTTTTGCTTTCCTTCTTTCCTTTTCGCCGGGCGAGTATTTTCAGCTCTTCAAATGCCGAGCCGTGATCCCTGACCATTTGAATGGCGAACTGCTTGACAAACGCGGATCGGCCCCTCTTCAGTGCAAGCTGGCTTGATCGGACTTCGAAAGTGTTGCCGGCGGCGGCATCTTTGATGAATTTAGTGTCTTGCGCGTTGAGCCCCATCCGCGGAGGTCCAATCTTCTCGACGCGTCCGTCCCGATTGATGGGCGTTTGTGCGTCGACCAGACCGCAAGTACCAAGAGCTAGGGCCGCGAGGAGGAAGGTGAGTGAAGATGCGTTCGTGGACATGATCATGCTTGGGTCAGAGCCCTTAAAACTTGGTCCACTTCGCTCCACGTAGGGTTCCTGAGATGGAAACTGATTGGATTCGGCCCAAAAACGGGCTATCCTAAAGTGTTATGAAGCGCTTCTCGATTTTCCTTGGCGTGTCGTGCGCCGCGCTCGCTCTCGCCGGGGGCGTGAGTTCCGGCCTGAGCAAAGGCGAGGACGTCACACCTTTCCACCCGAACCACTTTGCCGGCGCGCTGGCCAACACCACCGGCTGCTTCCCCTGCACCTTCCAGAACCGCCCCCAGGTTCAGGTTTGGGTGAACGGCGATAGCTCGGAGAACGTCGCGAAGCTTGCCAAGACACTCTCGGCGGCGATGAAGACCAACCAGAAGGCGGAGTTCAAGGCGCTGATCGTGTTCATCGGCGAGGGTGCGGCGGCGGAGAAGGCCAAGGCGGACGGTCTCGCGCTCATCAAGAAGGATGGCCTGACCGGCATTTCGATGGCGACCATTTCGCCGAAGAACGAAGCGGTGACCAATTACAAAATCAACGTTTCGCCGCAAGTTAAGAACACGGTATTCGTGTATCGGAATTGGAAGGTTCAGGACAAGATGGTCAACCTTAGCGCGGATGCGAGCGGATTGAAGACGCTTGATGGCGCGATCGCGAACGCGGTCAAGTAAAAGAGGTTATCCATAGGGCGGGCGGCTGGCGGACGAACAATCCGCCGGCCGCCCGCGTTATTTTTAGGAAGTCATGGCCGTCGATCAAAACTCATTGCGAAGTACATTCCGCGTGGTGCTAACCTGTTCCGTCTCGGGGGCCTTGGCGGGAGCATTGCTGGGGTTGGCCATCGGGTTGGGATCTCCCAACTACTACCGGAGCGTTTTTGAGGATGGGCGAAGTGCCGGCTTCGACCCGCTCCAGATGGGTATTGGTTTGGGAGGGACGCAAGGGGGAGTTGCCGGGTTCTGTCTCGGGTTGGTACTTCTTTGGAGAAGCCGCTCCGAGTTTGAAAGGACGAAGCAATCGACCGCTTTGACAGTCCCGAAGGTGTTCGTGTGGGGTGCAGGTGCGACCGTGCTTCTCGGGATCGGCGCGTTCTCGTTGGGGAGACTATTTGACGAGTCGCGGGGACAAGGCATGCGGCTTTCTTGGCAGGGAAAGCTGCTCAACGTTCACAACTACGGCCTTCAAGACCGAGTGGCGACTCACCTTTCGGTCGGGAATACTCAGGCGGCACTTCAGCCGCCCATCTATGTCAAGAGCCATGTGACGAACCTCGATATCGATCCGGCTCGGCTGAAATGGATCGAAGCAGACGGAAAGCCCACGGTTGCTCCGGCGCCCGGTGAGCGCGTGGAGGTCATCACGCACGAAGCGTTTGCGACATCCACCCCTAGAACGCGCGACTAACCCGCTTAGGCCTGCGGCTAAACTAGACCCATGCGTGTCCTGTTCATCGGCGGAACCGGGATTATCTCTTCGGCTTGTTCGCCGCTCGCGGTGGAGTCTGGGATCGAGCTTTATCTTTTGAACCGGGGGCAGTCCCACCGGGAGACGCCGAAGGGGGCGAAGGTGATCGAGGGGGATGTGCGCGATCCGGCTTCGTTCCGAAAGGCGGTCGAAGGGATGACCTTCGACGCAGTGGTGGACTGGATCGCGTTTACGACGGGCCACATTGAGGAGGACCTCGAGGTATTTCGGGGGAAGACCGGGCAGTTGGTGTTTATCTCCTCGGCGAGCGCCTACCAGACGCCGGCGGCGTCGCTGCCGATTCTGGAGTCGACGCCGCTTCACAACCCGTATTGGGAATACTCGCGAAACAAGATCGCGGTCGAGGAGCGGCTGATCAAGGCGTACCGGGAGGAGAACTATCCCGTGACGATCGTCCGGCCTTCCCACACCTATGACCAGACGCTTCTACCGTTCGATCACGGTTGGACGGTGGTGGACCGGATGCGTCGCGGGCTGCCCGTGGTGGTTCATGGGGACGGGGCTTCTCTTTGGACGCTGACCCATCATCGGGATTTCGCACGGGCGTTTGTGCCGCTCTTGGGCAACCCGCACGCGATTGGGGAGGCTTATCACATCACCTCCGACGAGTGGCTGACTTGGGACGACATCTACCGAACGGTGGCCCGGGCGGCCGGGGTTCCGAATCCGCATCTGGTTCACGTGCCGAGCGAGGTGATCGCCCGGCGGGTGCCTTCGAGAACGGGCGGACTGTTGGGAGACAAGTCGAACAGCTCGATCTTCGATAATGCGAAGGTCAAGCGGGCGGTGCCGGGGTGGAACGCGACGATTCCGTTTGCTCGGGGGGCGGAGGAGATCATTGCCTGGTACGACGCCGATCCGGCGCGGCAGAAGGTGAATTCTGAGTTGAATGGCCTTGAGGACGAACTGATCCGCTGGCACGAGCGCCCGGTGTAGCCCATGCCGGAACTGCCCGACATCGAACTGTACGTTGAACGCCTGCGGGAGCGGGTGGTCGGGCAACGGCTTCTCTCGTTTGCACCTTACAATCCTTTTGTACTTCGGTCGGTGACTCCGAAGCCGGCTGAGTTAGCCGACCATCTCACGATCGGGGTTTCTCGGTTGGGGAAGCGCGTGGTGCTAGAGTTCGAGGACGAGTTGTTCGCGGTGATCCACTTGATGATCGCGGGACGGCTGATGTGGAAGACTCCCCTACCGGCAGAGAAGCGTTCGAACGGAAAGATCATCGTCGCAGGGTTTCGGTTTGAGAACGGCCAGCTTTCGCTGCAGGAGATCTCGACAAAGAAGCGGGCTTCGATTACCCTGATACGGGGACGAGGGGCTTTGGAGGTTTTGCGTCGGGCGGGACTGGATCTGTTTTCTTCTTCGGTCGGAGAATTTGGGGTTAGGCTTCGAGAGAAGAATCGGACCTTGAAACGGGCGCTGACCGATCCGAACGCTTTTGACGGGATCGGGAACGCCTATTCGGATGAGATCTTGTTTGAGGCTCGTCTGTCGCCGGTCCGGTTGACTTCGTCTTTGACGGACAAAGAAGTGGAGCATCTGTTTGAGGCTTCCAAGAGTTGCTTGGAACGGTGGCGGGTTCGGATGCAGGAGTTATTTCCGAAATTTCCGCAGCCCGCGGACGTCACTGCGTTCCGGCCGGACTTCGCGACGCACGGACGGTACGGCGAGCCTTGTCCGGTCTGCGGCTCGCCGATCCAGCGCATCGTGCAAGCAGAGAACGAGACGAACTACTGCGCCAAGTGCCAGAACGAGGGGCGCCTGTTGGCGGATCGGAGTCTATCGCGGTTGCTCAAGGATGACTGGCCGAAGACTTTGGAAGAGTTGATGGCGGACTAAAGGAACTCACTTTCCAGCTAGGGGCGAAACGCGTGCGCCCCGACGTTCCGGGCTGGGCTTAAGACGGTCACCTTAAGGTCGCCTCCGATCTTCGGGTCTTGGCCATAGACACCATTGCTCTCCGGCGTGGGCAGGTTCGGCTTACTGCCCGTCGGACGGTCCGAACAGAACCAGAAGTTGCGGGCAAATCGGAAGCTCGTGGGTGACGTGCCTCCGCCGATGTTCACCCCGCCCGCCGACCAGCGGTCGGAGCGAAATACGATCAAGTTGTCTTCGAAAACTCCATTGCGCGACAGAATGAAGTCCGGTGAGTTGGTCTCCTGCAAGATTCGGATGGCCCAGCGACCGGGGTTGGAGATGGTGTTGAATCGGACGGTGGCACCGTCGACTCCGACGAAAGCAATCGGGGCGATGCCTCCCGAGAAAGTGCATCCTTCAACCGTAATCGACCTCGCCTCGTATCGCTGGCCAGCCGGGATCGTCCGGATGGGAGGCCGGAAGAACTCGAGACCCGTGCTGCCGCCGACATTCACGCCTCGTTCGCCGAACTCCTCGAAACGGCACCGTTGGACTTTAATGTTGGCGGATCCTCCTTTACACTGAACGCCGCTATCGCCGCCTTGGCGGAAGGTGTTGCCGGTGAGGATTCCCCGGTGGCAGCCGACCATGTCGACGGCGGAGCCGCCCCATCGCTCGATGGTGCAGTCCTCGATGCGAAAATCATCCAGACCGGAGAGCTTGATCCCGTCGTGGTTTCCCTTGGGCAAATCGGAGATCCGGATGTTTCGGATGGTGACGTGGTGAGAAGAGGCGTCGTACTTGCCGCCGTCGTCGATGTTGAGGCCGTTATCTCGGGGCTTCTCGACGACGAGATCACGGATTTCCAGGTAAGTCACCTGGGAGAACTGGAGAGCGCTTCCGCCGCCCTCGAAGACCGGCGGCTTCTTGGGATCGGCGGCCCGGATGACGATCGGGCTCTGGGGCGTGCCGTGGATGTTGGAGAAGGCTGCGCCGCCTTCGTAGCGGCCGGGGGCCAGGAGGATGGTGTCTCCTGGTTTGGCGCGGGAGGCGGCTTGGACCAGTTCGGCGCGGTTATGGACGGTGATGCGGCTATCGGCGACAAGCAGAGAGAAGAGAGTTGTGGCGATGATCGACATTGGGCACCGGTAGGTGGATCATAGCGCTTTTGAAGTTGGCGCTTTGCTCGCAACACCTTAGAGCCTGCGCTCGCAGGCTCGCTGGCTAGAGCGGTGGCGGGCCACCGCACTCTATATGCGTTACAGACCTTTCTGCGCCAACTCGATCGCACTCAACGCTGCCTTCGCCTTGTTCCGCGACTCCTCGTATTCCTTCGTCGGGTCGGAATCGTAGACGACGCCGCCGCCAGCTTGGACGTAGGCTTTGCCGTCCTTCAACAAGATCGTGCGGAGGGCGATGCAGGTGTCGAGGTCGCCGGTGTGGGAGAAGAAACCGACGGCGCCGGCGTAGGAGCCGCGGCGGGTGGGTTCTAGTTCGTCGATGATCTGCATCGCGCGGACCTTCGGCGCGCCAGAGACGGTGCCAGCGGGGTGGGTGGCGCGGAAGAGGGAATAGGCGTCCAGGTCGTCGCGGAGTTCGCCGGTGACGTCGCTGACGATGTGCATGACGTGGCTGTACTTCTCGATGACCATGAGGTCGTTGACGCGGACGGAGCCGACTTTGCAGACGCGGCCCAGGTCATTGCGGCCGAGGTCGACGAGCATAATGTGCTCGGCGCGCTCCTTTTCGTCGTGGATCAGCTCGTCGGCCAGGGCCTTGTCTTCGGCTTCGTCTTTGCCTCTCCAACGAGTTCCCGCGATGGGGCGGACGTGGGCTTTCTTGCCGTGGAGCGAGACGAGGAGCTCGGGGGAGGCGCCGACCATGTCGAAGTCTCCGAACCGGAGAATGAACATGTAGGGCGAGGGGTTGATGGAGCGGAGGGCTCGGTAGACGGTGACGGGGTGGGCCTCGACGGGGGTTTCGAACCGCTGGGAGGGGACCATCTGGACGCCGTCGCCTTGGGTGATGTACTCCTTCATCCGCTCGACCATGCCCTCGAAAAAGGCTTGGTCGACGTTGCAACTCACGGGGTGCGGCTCGTGGCGGTCTTTAGGGAGCGCCGGAAGGGGCTGGGAGAGGCGGGCGACGACGTGTTCGACTTCCGTCTCGGCCCGGTCATAGGACTCGGCGGAGCCGTCGGTCATGGCGACGATCTTGATGAGGTTCTTGGCGTGGTCGAAGACGACCACGGTGTCGACCATCATCATCGCGAGGTCGGGGATGTTGAGATCGTCCTTCGTGGTGTCGGGCAGCTTTTCGAAGTAGCGGACGATGTCGTAGGCCAGCATTCCGACCGCGCCGCCAGCGAAGGCGGGGAGGCCGGGGATGTCCATAGGGATCTGAGGCCCCATCTCCCGCTGAAGAAGGTCAAGCGGATCTTCGCCCGGCTTGAGTTCGGTGAGGGTTTCTCCACCGTCGGTCTGGCGGCGGACAGTGCCGTTCTTGGTCCTTAGGACGGCCTTCGGGCGGACGCCAAGGACGGAGTAGCGGGAGACCTGCTCGCCGCCGGTAACGCTTTCAAGAAGGAAGGAATGCTCGGCGTCGTGGGCCAGTTTCCAATACGCGCTAAGGGGGGTTTCGACGTCGGCGAGAACCTCGCGCACGACCGCGGTCGGGGTCGTGCCTCCGGTCCCGCGCAGGAACTCCTCGCGCGTGGGGAATGGCATAGCAGGAGAATTATGACTGCGATTCGTATTGATCGCAGACTTCGGTGATTCGGCGGATGACGTCCGCGTGCATCTTAGGTTGATCGCGCTCCGGGCGGAGGAAGTCGACGAGGTTGACGAGATCCAGCGTACGGACGAGGGTCATCGTTTCTTGGTCGAACGGCATTTGGTCCGCAAAGGCGGCCACGAACTCGGGAGGCAACTGGTCCAGGTGGCGAAGGATTTGTCCCACGTCCGAAAGCCAAGTGCCGGAATGGGCGAATTCCCAGTCGAGGATGGTGGTGAGACCGGATTCGTCGACGAGGACGTTGCTTGCTTTGAAGTCGCCGTGGACGAGCACGGGTGGGCCGGCGGCCCGATGCAGACGGGGTTCGGCGTCGTCGGCGATGCGGGCCATTCGCCGGATGAGTTCGGCGGGGGCGTTGGCTTGGGGGAAGAGGGTTCTTAGGTACGACCAGAGGCCGTCGATGGCGGAGGGCCAAGGGTGGGCGATGGAGAGGTCAGAGGCAAAGAAACCAGCGGTGGGGAAGTGGACGGTATTGAGCTTCTGGCGGGCCTCGGCCAGATCGCGGCCAATTTTCTCATAGGGCAGATCGGCCCTAGCCGCAATCGCTCGTTCAAGCGAGATGCCGGGGCGCCATTCGTAGACGAGGAATCGAGGACCTCTTCCCAGGAGGGCAGGAAGGGGGATAAGGCTTTCCAGGCGGCGAGCGAGGCTCTCTTCGATATCGACCACGTGGTCCGCGCCATGGTGGAGGCGTAGGACGACGGGGCCGTTCGCGGTCTCGACTCGGTAGTTGGAGTTGACTTTGCCCTTCGGGGAGGAGAGCGAGGGCGGTCGGTTCGAAGCCGAGCGGAGCGAGGAGTTTGGCGGCTTCGGTGAGGTCTAGGGCACGGTAGTCCTCTTTTCTCTCCCAGCCGGCTTCCACGAGGAGACTTTGGCATGGACCGGATTTCTTTGGTGTGCCAAACTTCGATGTGGCCGGTTTCACCACGCATCAAGGGCGTCTCGCCGTCGTTCCCGGGGATCAGGTCGATACTGACCGGATTATTCCCGCGCGTTTCCTCTCGCGGATTGAGCGGGCGGGGTACGGGGAGCTTTTGTTCAAGGACGTTCGCGGGCCGGAGTTTGCCCTTGACATGCCGGAGGCGCAAGGGGCAACGATTATGGTCGTGGGGTCCAACTTTGGTTGCGGGTCGTCGCGGGAACACGCGGTGTGGGCGATTCAGCAGGCCGGGTTTAAAACGGTGGTCGCACGGGTCGAGCCCGATTCGCCGGGGTTCAGCGACATCTTCCGCCAGAACGCGGAGAACTGCGGCCTGCTCCTGATCGACTTGCCGCCGTGTGAGCATAAGAAGCTCGTCGAAGCGGGCTCCGGCACGGAGGCGACGATCGATCTGCCGAATCAGACGATCGTTTGTAAGGGAGCGGTGATCGATTTCGATATTAATCCGGCGACTAAAGCCTCGGTGGTAGCGGGCCTGGACCTGATCGGATCGACCCTCCAGTACGCCGACTCGATTGCTGCCTATGAGGCGAAGGCGGCGGCGTGAAGCGGTTTCTGCCTTTGGCGCTTCTGCTCGCGGGCTGCGCGACGACTCCGGAGCCGACGCCTGCTCCAGAGACGAAACCAGCGGCGATCACGTCTACCGCTCCGCCGCCCACGATTCCGTCGGACATCAATCCCAACCGCGCTTTTCAGCTAAAGGATCTGGACAAGGTGGACATTGACCTGAAGGGCAACAAGGTCCATCTTTGGGTGATGGACACGCCGAACAAGCAGGGCGAGGGAATGATGTTCCTTAAGGATGGAGATGTCAAGGCCGATGAGGGGATGCTTTTTGCCTTCTATCAAGTTCAGGCCAAGGTTCGGCCGGAGACCGGGGAGAAGAGCGGCTTTTGGATGCACAACACGCTGATCCCGCTTGACATCATCTATTTCGCTCCGAGCGGGAAGATTGTCAATATCGTCCACGGGAAGGTTGAGGACGATACATCTCTCCCTGCCAACGCGGACTATCAGAACGTGATCGAACTGAAGGCTGGCACCGCCGCCCGCTTTGGATTGAAAGTGGGCGATAAGGTCACAATTCCCAGTCTCGGGAAGCCGCCTACACCTTAGCCAGTGCCTGATCGAGGTCGGCAATGAGGTCTTCCACGCCCTCGATGCCGACCGAGACGCGCACGAGATTGTCGAGAATTCCGATCTCTTTCCGCACCTCGGCGGGGATTGAGGCGTGGGTCATGATTGCGGGATGTTCGATGAGACTCTCCACGCCGCCTAGGCTTTCGGCCAGGGTGAAGAGGTGAACATTTTCGAGGAAGCGCCGAGCCTCTTCTAGGGTGTCGCCCACGAAGAAGGTCATCATGCCGCCGAAGCCGCTCATTTGGCGTTTGCCGAGTCCGTGCTGCGGGTGAGAGGGAAGTCCGGGGTAGAGGACCCGACGGATCTTGGGGTGGGCTTCGAGATATTCGGCCACCTTTTGGGCATTCTCGGCGTGGCGCTGCATTCGGACGGCCAGGGTCTTGATCCCGCGGAGGACCAGGAAACTATCTTGCGGCCCGGGGGTGGCGCCGATGGCGTTCTGGAGGAACTTCAGGCGGGCGTACAAGGACTTCGGCGCGGGGACGTCGGGGCCGGTCCAGGGCACTTTGGGGCTCTTTACGGACCGGTCCTTGAGCATGAGCGCGCCCATCACGACGTCGCTGTGGCCGTTGAGATACTTCGTCATGGAGTGCATGACGATGTCTGCGCCTAGCTCCAACGGCCGCTGGAAATAGGGCGACATGAAGGTATTGTCGACGGCCACGAGCGCGCCGACGGCGTGGGCGATTTCGGAGACGCGGGTGATGTCGTGGAGCGACATCATCGGATTGGTCGGCGATTCGAACCAGACAAGTTTGGTCTTTGGCTCGATGGCGGCTTTGAGTTTCTCCTCGTCGGCCAGGTCCACGAAGGTGAAGCGGAGGCCGCGATGAGTGGCGACCTGGGTGAAGAGGCGGTAGGTGCCGCCGTAGAGATCGTTACCCGCCACGATGTGGTCGCCGCTTTGAAAGAGGTTGAGGACGCTGTCGATGGCGGCGAGGCCGCTGCTATAGACGAGGCAGTGGTCGGCGCTCTCCAGGGCGGCGAGTTGGGTCTGGAGGACGGTGCGGGTGGGATTGTCCGTGCGGCTATATTCGTAACCTTTGTGCTCGCCGGGGGAGCTTTGGGCGTAGGTGCTGGTTTGGTAGATAGGGGTCATCACCGCGCCGGTCAGCGGATCGGGCTCGATACCGGCATGGATGACTTTGGTTTCGAAAGAAGGCATTGAAGGGTTCTACGGGTTTGGCAACGTTAAGTAGCGGCGACGCCCTCGTCGCCGAAGTCCGGAGCTAACGGCGACGGGGGCGTCGCCGCTACAACTAGAGGCCCTTCTCCTCCATCCACTTCGGATCGAGGAATTTGGACATGTAGTTTTTGATATTGTCGGCTAGGATGACCACGAGTCGGGAGCCTGGCTTGGCCTCGCGGGCGATCTCAAGGGCGGCTTGCATGGTGCTACCGCTGCTTCCTCCGACCAACAACGCCTCCTCCCGGATCAGCCGCAACGCGAGAGCGAACGAGGTTTTGTCTTCGGTCTTGATCCAGCGGTCGACAACGGAGCGGTCGAGGGTTTCGGGGATGAAATCGTAGCCGATGCCTTCGACCAGATAGGAAGGACCCGGTTCTCCGCCGCCGAGAATGGAGCCTTCGGGGTCGGCGCCGATGATTTGGATGGCGGGGTTGTGCTCCTTCATACGCCGTCCGACACCGGTGAGGGTGCCACCGGTGCCGGCACCGGCGACGAAGTAGTCCAGGTGGCCGCCGGTCTGGTGGAGGATCTCCTCGGCGGTGCCGTAGTAATGAGCCTCCGGGTTGGCGGGGTTGGTCCACTGGTCGAGGATGTGGGCGTTAGGAGTTTCGCGGCAGAGCCGGTTGGCGACGGCGAAGTTGCTGTCCGGGCTATCGTGGCCCGCCTCGGTGGGGGTGCGGACAATCTCCGCGCCGAGGCGCTCCATGGTGAGCTGTTTCTCTTTGCTCATCTTTTCCGGCATGACGATGATCAGCCGGTAACCCTTCACCGCGCAGGCCATGGCGAGGCCGATGCCGGTGTTGCCGCTGGTGGCTTCAATAAGGGTGTCGCCCGGTTTGATTCGGCCCGATTTCTCCGCCTCCTCAACCATCCGCACCGCGACCCGTTCTTTGGTGGAGCCTCCGGGATTTAAGAACTCGCACTTAACGAGGATTTCAACGTCGAATTCCTTGCCGACCTTGTTCAGGCGGACCAGCGGCGTCTGCCCCACGACCTCGAGAATCGAGGAGTAGACCATCGGATGGTTCATGCCTATTTATACTAGGCTTTCCGGCACAATCTCTGACAATGCTCCGAACCTTCGCTGCGTGGAAACGCAACGGGCCTCCCTCTTGGTGGGAGTTCACTCTCATTGCCGCGGGCTGCTTCGCACTCGCTCTGGGTTTCCGCCTCTTTACGAACCCAAACCACATCGTCGCGGGCGGGGTCGTCGGCCTCTCGACAGTTCTCCAAGGTGCTTTGGGCTGGGATCCGGCGACGGTGCAGGCAGCGATCAATTTGCCGTTGTTGATCGGGGGTTGGCTGCTTCTGGGGAAGCAGGAGGGGTTCCGGTCCCTCCTCGGCTCGATCCTTCTGCCGTTCTTTATCTGGGCGACGAGAGATATTCCTGCGCTGAGCCACGAGCCTCTCATCGGAGCGATCTTTGGCGGGGCGTTCATCGGCGGCGGTTTGGCGATCATCTTGGCCGCGCGTGGGTCGGTGGGAGGCTATACGCTCATCGCGCGGGTGCTCGGAAAAAAGTTCTCGATCGCGGTGCCGACCACCTTGCTTGTGTTAGATGGCTTGACCATTGTCGCCAGCGCTTGGAAATTTGGAGCGGAACGGGCGCTGCTTGGTCTCGTCGCGGCCTACGTGATGCGGACGGCGATCGATCGGGCGCTGGTCGGGTTCCGGCGGGCCTTTGTGGCGCTGGTCATCTCGAAAGAGCACGCCACGCTGAAAGACCGTCTGCTCTATGACCTAGATCGCGGGATGACGATCCTCAACGCGACCGGGGGCCACACGGGCGACGACCGGCCGGTGCTGATGGTGGTTTTGAGCGGCAGCGAAGTGCCACGGCTCCGGGCGATCGTGAACGAGTGCGATCGGGACGCGTTCGTGGTGATCACGGACGCGACCGAGGTGCTGGGACACGGGTTCGTGAGGGCTTAGGAGCTACCAATCAGCGGATCGGCCGTTCCTACTTCGGCAAAACCCTTCGCCCGTAGGACGCAGGAGTCGCACCGTCCGCAAGGGACGCCTTGGGGTGATGGGTCGTAGCAGGAGCTGGTCTTGCCGTAGTCGACGCCGAGATCCAAGCCCTTCTGGATAATTTCGGCTTTCGTAAGGTGAACCAGCGGAGCCAGGATCTTTACGCCATGGCCTTCGACGCCGGCTTTGGTGCCCAGGTTGGCCATGGTTTCAAAGGCGGCAAGGAATTCGGGGCGGCAGTCGGGATAACCGCTGTAGTCGATGGCGTTGGCGCCGATGAAGATGGCTTCGGCATCGAGGACCTCTGACCAGGCGAGGGCGAAGGAGAGGAAGACGGTGTTGCGGGCGGGGACGTAGGTGATCGGGATGTCGTCGCCCATCGCGGACTCGTCACGGTCCTTCGGGACGTCGATGGCGTCGGTCAGGGCGGAGCCGCCGAAAGCGCGGAGATCGACGTTGGCGGTGCGATGAATGGCGCCTTGGAGCGCGGCCTGCTCGGCGGCGCGAACCAATTCAACCCGGTGGCGCTGGCCGTAGTCGAAGCTGAGAGCGAACGATTCGTAGCCCTCGCTTTTTGCGATCGCGAGGACAGTGGCCGAATCGAGGCCGCCGCTCAGGAGAACGACGGCCCGCTTCGGCCGGCTCACCTTAGAAGCCCATCCAGCGGCGGATACGGAAAAGCGTGGTATCTCGGTTGAGTTGGGCGATGGCCCGGGTCAACGGGACGCTCTTGGGGCAGACCTTGACGCAGTTCTGGGCGTTGCCGCAGCCGGTGATACCTTCTTCACTGGTGAGAAATTCTAAACGGTCGTTCTCCAGCGACTTGCCAACCGGGTGAAGGTTGAAGAGAAGGGCCTGACCCAGGGCGGCGGGGCCGACAAAAGAGGAGCGCTCGTTCACCTGCGGGCAGGCTTCGACGCAGCAGCCGCAGCTCATGCATCGGCTGAGGGCGTAGCGGAGTTGTCGGACGCCGTCGTCTTGAGGTTGGCCCATACCGCGGTCAAAGGAGCCGTCGATGGGGACCCAGCCCTTGATCTTCTTTAGGTTCTCGAACATGCGGGAGCGGTCGACAACGAGATCCCGGACGAGCGGGAACTTCTTCATCGGCTCAAGGCTGACCTCGTAGGCGTCGCCGACCACTTCGCCGATCTCTTCGATCAGGGCGGTGCAGGCCTGCCGAATCGTGCCGTTGATGTTCATCGTGCAGGAGCCGCAGACCTCTTCGAGGCAGGCAGCTTCCCACGAGGGTGGCCGAACGGCTTTACCATCGATCGTTTGAGGATTCTTTTGAACCGCCATCAGCGCGGAGATGACGTTCAGTTTTTCGACAAACGGAATCTCGAACGTGTCCCAGTGGGAGGCGGCGTCCTTATCCTGCTGTCGAAGGACCTTCAGGCGGATCTTGGTCGGGTGCGCGGTAGCCGTTACGCTCACGGCTTCTATTTTACGTTGATTTGGCCGCGTCGGGTTTAGGGGCTCTTTCTAAGGTGAGGTCGAGCCAGCCTTTCTTGGCGAAGATCAGATAGAGGATCGATGAGCCAAGGACGCCGGCGCAGGCGCCCGCGAGAGTATCGGTGGGCCAGTGAACGCCGCGGTACACCCGAGAAATGCCCACGCCAAACGCCCAGAGGAAGGACACTCCGCCCACCCAACTTCGCTTTGTGCCCATCGTCATCAGCGCGATCATCGTGGCTAAGGCAAAGGCAGTAGTGGTATGTCCGCTGACGAAGCTGTCTGCGTGGAAGTTTTCTTGGACGATTGCGATCTTTAGGTTGCTCGGCCGGTCTCTGTGGACGATCTTCTTAATGACTTGGGCGAAGAGGAGGCCAGTGAAGGCGATGGTCGCGAGACCGGGGACGATGAAGCGTCGGGTGGACTTCCAGCGATAGAGCGCAAAACAAAACAGAACCTGCATGTAGCCGAGGCCGGTGTAGCTCAAGGCCCAGAAGAACGGGTTGAGGATTTCCGAACGCCACCCGACGTTGATCGTCCGAAACGTCTCCATGTCCCAGCGATACAGGCCGTCCACGGGTTTATTGTGAAGGGTGGGAGGGTCATTGGGCTTAGGGTCTTGGGGGCACAGGGTCTTTGGGTTCGGACTCAAGGGCCCAATGACCCAACAACCCAAAGACCCGGTACCCTTTTCCCATGTCCCTGCTGGATGTAAAGATCGGGGCCGGTGCGCCGGAAGTGTTTAATGCGGTGATCGAGATCCCGCGGGGGAGTACGAATAAGTACGAAGTCGACCAGACGACGGGCACGATCATGTTGGATCGGGTGCTTTATTCGCCTTTGTTCTATCCGTTCGACTACGGCTACATCCCGCAGACCCACTATCTGGACGGCGACCCGCTCGACGTCCTGGTGCTGACCTCGCACCCTCTTTTCCCAGGCTGCGTGGTCGAGGCGAGTCCGATCGGCGTGCTCAAAATGAGCGACGAGAAGGGACCGGACGAGAAGATTTTGTGTGTGGCCACGAAGGACCCACGGTACGGGTATCGGAAAACGCTGGAGGAGTTGAACCTCCACACGCTGAAGGAGCTACGGCACTTCTTCGAGGTTTATAAGACACTCGAAGAGAAGTCGGTGGAGATCGAGGGCTGGTTTGGTCGCGAGGTGGCGTTGGCGCTGATCGCGCAGTATCGAACGGATCTGTGATCCGCTGTGGAGTGCGCAGATTTATTAACGTAGCTTCTACTCAGGTAGCGGCTGCGGAGATAAATCTCCTGAGAAAAGCGGTGATAAATCCCCGCACTCCACATGGGGCCTCACCCTACTCGCCACGTGCTCGGTACTCGCAATCTCGTAAACGTCTCGATCGCGAAGCGGTCGGTCATGCCGGCGACGTAGTCGATGGCGCCTTGAAGACCTTCATAGCCTTCGGGGAGGTTGCCTGGGGTGGCGAAGTGGGTGAAGAGGTCTCTCACCATGGCTTCCGCTTTGAGGACGTCCGGGAAGAGGATGGGGTAGCGGAGGTAGACGTTTTCGAACATCCACTCTTTGAGCTCGTTCGCGCAGCTTAGGAGACCCGGGGACATGCGGATGTGGGGCTGTTCGAAGGAGGTTTGGACGATGTTTTCGACCATCATGCCGATACGCTGCCCATGGCTGCCGCCCATGGCGGCGAATTGGGTTGGGATCTGGTCGATGATGCCGCTGCGGACGGCGTCGTCGAGGTCGCTGTTGAGATAGGCGACGCGGTCGGAGATGCGGACGACGGCGGCTTCGAGGGTGGAGATCGGGGTGCCGTCGGTGTCGGAGAGGTCTTTCCGGCCTTTGCTGTGACCGTCGATGCCGAGGCGGGTCTCTTCGGAGAGGTTGAGGTGGTCGAGAACGTCGACAATGCGAAGCGACTGCTCGTAGTGGCGGAAGCCGACGCCGCCATGCTCTCGGACGGCTTCGTCCAGAGCCCGCTCACCGGCGTGGCCAAAGGGCGAGTGGCCGACGTCGTGGCCGAGGGCGATGGCTTCGATGAGGTCTTCGTTGAGTCTTAGGGCGCGGCCGATGGTGCGGGCGATCTGGGCGACTTCGAGAGTGTGGGTGAGGCGGGTTCGGTAGTGGTCGCCGAAGGGGTCGATGAAGACTTGGGTCTTGTGTTTGAGGCGGCGGAAGGACTTGGAGTGGAGGATCCGGTCGCGGTCGCGTTGGTAGGCAGTGCGGATCGGGTCGGGCTCTTCCGGCCGCGCTCGGCCCGCGCTATCGAGGGCGCAGGCGGCGAAGGGCGAGAGGAACTCGCGCTCTCTTCGCTCGGTCAGTTCACGAACGTGATGCGGCACATCAGATGATGACGTGGCACGCGGCTAGAATGGAGCACATGATCGAAGTACCTTCCGCGCCCGACGTCGCCGTTCTTGTGGGAGAGTTCCATGGCCTGACTCCCGAAACTCTTTTTGCCTGGCTAACCGAGCCGGAGAAGCTGACGAAATGGTGGCCGGAAAAGGCCGAGGTCGACCTCACGGTAGGAGGGAAGTATCGGCTGACCTGGCCGAATCCCGATTGGACGATTCGGGGGGAGTACACGGAGATTTCCGCGCCGCGGCATGTGGCGTTTACTTGGCAGGGCGATCCTGATGCGGCGCATACGTCTTTGGTCAAGATCTGGATCGATCCGGTGGACGAGGGTTCGCGGTTAGCGATTTGGCATAGCGGGTTTGCGGACTCCACCGAGCGGAGGCAGCTTTGCGAGGGATGGATTCACTTTGGGATGCGGCTGGCGGGGATATCAGGGAGTTAGGGAGTTAGGGAGTTAGGGAGTTAGGGAGTTAGGGAGTTAGGGAGTTAGGGAGTTAGGGTCGCGCCATATATCTGCTGTAGTCTCTAGGGAGGCGCTTTTTCTCGGTGAAATCTCGGAGGAATGATGGTTTTTGAGCGTTGTTTGTATTGTATTTCAAAGATTAGTATATGCTTATTGGCCCGGATCTAGGTTCCTTGAACTAGATTAACGGGGTTCCTAGGGCGTCATTTTGGCCTTTTGGCGCGATGTGGCGAAGGCCCGTTTTGGGCACATTCCCGTGCTTTTTCTGGGTAAATGTCCTCATTTATCGCGTTGGTATGCATAGTGTCTACCTCGGTGATACACTGTGCGTATGGCAGCGCAGCCGAGATCGGAGGAGGCTTGGGGGTACCAGGCGATCGCGGATGAGTTGCGCGAGCAGATCCGGGCGGGCGTCTATTTGCCGGGCGCGTTCTTGCCGACGGAGCGGGAGCTTCAGGCGACCTATGGCGTAAGCCGAAGTACGGTTCGGCGGGCGATTGCGGCTTTGGCGGAGAGCGGCTGGGCGGAAGTGAAACCGAAGCGCGGGGTGGCGGCGCAGCTAGGGCCGGTGACGCATCTGGGCGGGAATGTGGCGTACATCGACCACGCCGATCAGGTGAACCAGCGCGTCTACTTCGGGCTGAGCCAGGCCTTGCAGGCGAAGGGGTTCCGGCTGACTCATGTGGATTCGCGGCTCCACGGGGTGGAAGGGGCGATCGAGCATGCGGCGGACGGCGATTTCGTGGCCGCGTTTGTATGGTCTAAGGAGGGTTTCCCTGATTTGGCGCGATTGGAGAACGCGTGCCGCCGGATGCCTTTCATCGCGTTGGACCACGGGATTCGGGGGCTCAGTGTTGATCTGGTGTGCGCCGACAACCTGGGCGGAGCGGCGAAGGTGGTCGAGCACCTGATTGCGCAGGGTCGGCGGCGGATCGCGATCAGCGGCATGATGGACATGCTGGAGATCAACCATGATCGGTTCTCCGGGTACCTGAAGGCGCTTCTCGCTCACGGGCTTCAGCCAAGTCCGAAAGACTTTCTCTTCACGCGCAGCAGCGGCATCGAGCAGACGGATACAACCCTGCTTGCCCGACGGCTTTTGGACGCGGACCGTCCGGACGCGATTTTCGTGATGCAGGACATGAGTGTTCCCGTCATCGCGGAGGCGATCTTCGATGCCGGTCTTCGGGTGCCCGAGGACGTGGCGATCGGCTCGTTCGGCGGCGAGATGCCGATCATGATCGACTCCGTTGGGCTGACCTCGGCGGCGCACGACTGGTCGAGCTTTGTCGACGAGGCGGTCCGGGCGTTGGAGAACCGTTTGATCCAACCGAACGCGCCGGCGGTGCAGGCCACGATTCCGGTGGAGCTCATCGTCCAGGGCTCGTGCGGCGCGGCGGCCTCCATGTGGGAAGGGAACACGAACGTTCTCAGCGGACCCCTCTGGCAGTCGCCAAGACATTTTCTAAACCTTCGATCCGACGACCATCGTCGGACGCCATCCCATATGCCTACCGGGCAAGAGCCAAAGCAATGAAGCAACGCGCATTCACCCTCATCGAACTCCTCGTCGTGATCGCCATTATCGCGATCCTCGCCGCCATCCTTTTCCCCGTCTTCGCTCAGGCCAAGGCGGCCGCGAAGAAGACGGCGGCCCTTTCGAACACCAAACAGATTGGGTTGGCCATGAAGATGTATAACACCGACAATGATGACGGCAACGTCTACCAGTGGTGGGAGTGGCAGATGCCGCTCGGCGCTTACACCAAGAACTGGGACATCTTCGTCGACCCGGCTTCCGGGGCCAACAAGATCAAGATGGTCGAGTACACGGCGGCGGACAACTGCCACATGTGGGACGACCCTCCCGGCACGCTCTTAGTGGGCTCGTATCCGTCGAACGCCCTCACTGGAGACAATGCCCGAAGCTGTGGGAAACTCTTCGCGGGCATTTACGGCAACTTCACGAAGAACGAAGAGTTGCTCGGCAACTATGGGTTTTCGGGGACATATAACGGCGCGGGTGGCTTGAACGAGAGCACGATGGATGCTCCTTCGGAGGTGATCTATCTGCTGGAAGCTCGGGCCAAAGGCGAGGCGCCGCTGACCGGACAAACGGCGATGACTTCGGACGGGAATCCTTATATGGAGCCCAGCTCCACCACTTGGAACGAGATCTTCCAGATGCTTACCGGTCGGCATACCGGCGGTCAAGTGACGGTCTGGGGCGACACGCATGCCAAGTTTGTGAAGTACGACTGGCTGCGGAGCGACAAGGGTAAGGCGGCGATGGTTCCGGGCGTGGCCGCGCTTAACCTCGCGAATAACGTCAACTTCCCGTGATTTGCCGATAGAGCCTGGATTCGAAAGGCTCTCGCCCCTCACCCCCCGGCCCTCTCCCAAGAGGGGCGAGGGGTGACCTGATTTTGAAAAAATGAAAAGAACTCTGTTGGTTTCTCTCGTCGTTTCGATTCTGATCTCCCTTGCCGGGTGCGGCAGTGGTGGATCCGATACACCTGCGCCGGGGGAGGATGTCACCCATGGCAAGAGCGATGCGCCGGCGGATGCTTCGGGCGTGAAGACGGCGCACTGATCGTTTCGCGATGCAGGTTTTCGATCTCGACAAGTACCCGCCCCTGATTCCCGCGCCCACCGACCCGGCCGAGTGGCCGGAGTGGGAGCGGGGGCTTCGCGAGTGGCGGAAAGGGGCGCGGGCGGCGCTGGATCTCAAGGCTTACGACCGGCCGGAGTTTGCCTGGACTCGATCCTGCACAGTGAGTGGGAAGGTGATGCTGTTCGACCGGGAGTTCTATGACGAGCGGACGAACCGATTTACCGTTGGGAAGTACCTGGAGCGGATGCGGCGGGACTTTGGGGGGCTCGATGCCCTGGTTCTGTGGCAGGCGTATCCTCGCATCGGGATCGATGATCGGAATCAGTTCGATCACTATCGGCTTGCTCCCGGGCTGAAAGAGGTGGTTGCGGAGTTGCACGCGTCGGGCGTGCGGGTCTTCATGGCGTATAACCCTTGGGACGTCGGAACCCGTCGGGAGGGGAGGGCCGACTCCGAGAGCATCGCCGCGATGGTGGTGGAGTTTGGCTTCGACGGGGTGTTTCTGGACACGCTGGAGGAAGGCTCCGGTGCGCTGAGAACGGCGCTGGATATCGCGCGACCGGGGGTGGCGATGGAGTCCGAGAGGGCCCTGCCGGCGAGCGGATTGCCGATCCATCACGCTTCATGGGCGCAGTGGCTGGACGATAGCGAGGCTCCGGGGGTGTTGCGGAACCAGTGGATTGAGCCACGGCACATGATGCATTTGATTCGGCGCTGGGACGTGGACCACTCCGGGGAGCTGCAGATGGCCTGGATCGGCGGGGCCGGGATCTTGGTTTGGGAGAACGTCTTTGGCTCATGGAACGGTTGGAACGACCGGGACAAGGCGATCCTGCGGGCGATGAACCCGATTCGGCGGCGGTATGCCGATCTATTTTCGCTGGGGGAGCGGTTTCCTCTTGTGCCGTGCGGCTTGCCGGGAGCGTTCGCGAGCCGGTGGGAGCAGGGTGGGTTGAAGCTGTGGGCGCTGGTCAATCGGGGCGGGAATAGCTTGAGCGGCGCGGCTTTGCCGGTGTCCAGCGATGGGATGGAGCGGCTGTTTGACCTGGTCCGCGGCGTGGAATTAGACCATGGTCATCTGGAGATCGGGCCGCGGGGCATCGGGGCGATTCTCTCGATTCCATCGAGCCGGGTGGACGACGAATTCCGCGAATTTTTGGCTAAGCAGGCGGAGGAGTTTCGCCGTGCGGCAGGGGCGGCTCCGGTGAGGATCGAGCCGCGGAATTCTCGGGTTTCGCCGCTAACCGGAGAAGAGCAGGTGATCGTCAGCCGGTTCCGGGCACGGGAGTGCGGTGAGTACGATCCGGCACCGTTTGCGAACTTCACCTATCCTCCGCTCCATTTCGAGCGGCGGGTGGAGGAGCGGGTGCGGGTTGGGAAGGGCAAGGTCGACGGCCGCGAGGTGACGAACGGCGAGTTCTTGGCGTTTATGATGGCGACGAAGTATCGGCCGACGGTGACGGATTCATTCCTCAGTCACTGGCTGGACGGTCGTCCTCGGCCGGGGGATGAGGGGAAGCCGGTGGTGTTTGTGGGCCTTGACGATGCGCGGGCTTACGCTCGGTGGGCGAAGAAGCGATTGCCGACGGAGTACGAGTGGCAGTTGGGGGTGCGAGAGCATGGCGAGGTGTGGAACTGGACGGAGAGCGAACACTTCGACGGGCACACGCGGTTTAGCGTCTTAAAGGGCGGCTGCGCTCCGATTCAGGCCGGTTCGGAATGGTATGCGGACTCGGGCCCGCGTCCGGCAGATTGGTCGACGAAGCTCATTCATTTCTTCCCGGCACTCGACCGATCGGCGACGATTGGATTTCGATGCATGGCGATTTGAGGTTTCTCAGATCCGGCCGGCGGAGGAGGTATGGCTTGGAAGCCCACGCCACTTGTGAATAAGGGTATTCCTTTCGGGTGTCCGAAAAGCTGCTGAACTGGGCCGGAAACCATACGTTTCAGGCGTCTCGTATCCATCGTCCGACCTCGGTGGGGGAGGTTCAAGAGATTGTTACAGGGGCGACCAAGGTGAAAGCGGCGGGGACGCGGCATTCGTTTGGCGATATTGCGGACACCGAAGGGGATCTGATCTCGGTGGAAGGGCTGAGCGGGATTTATGAGCTCACCGAGTCGGACAATATTTTGGTCGAGGCGGGGGCGCGGTACGGCGATGTGAGCCGTTTTCTTTCGACTCAGGGGTTTGCGTTGGCGAACATGGCTTCGCTGCCGCATATCACGGTCGGGGGATCGGTGGCGACGGGGACCCACGGTTCGGGGGTTAAGAATCCTAGCCTCTCCGCAGCGGTACGAGAGCTGTCGATCGTCAAGCCGGATGGCTCTTGGCAGATGCTGAAGCGCGGGCGCGATGCGGAGTTCGAAGGGGCGGTCGTTGGCCTGGGGGCGTTGGGGGTGGTGGTTTCATTGCGGCTCGATATCGTTCCGGATTTTCAGGTGGGGCAGACGATTTACGAGAAGCTGGCTTGGCAGGAGATGGAGGGTGATTTGGACACTCTGCTTTCGGGGGCGTACAGCGTGAGTCTGTTCCACCGATGGGCGAGCGAGGTGGTCGATCAGGTTTGGGTGAAACGGACTTCCGGGGCGTCGGGGGCGGACTACTTTGGGGCGAAGAAGGCGGATGGTCCGCGGCATCCCCTTCCGGATATGCCGACGGAGAACTGCACGCCGCAAGAAGGGGTTTATGGTCCGGCCTTTGAGCGGTTGCCCCACTTTAAGATGGAGTTCATGCCTAGTAGCGGGGAAGAGCTTCAGGCGGAGTATCTGATGCCGCGGCGTCACGCGTTTGCGGCGATGAAGGCGCTCGACGCGATTCGCGACCGGATCGCGCCGCTGCTTTGGGTTTCGGAGATTCGGACGGTGGCGGCGGACGACCTCTGGATGTCGCCGTCGTATGGCGAAGACGCGGTCGCTTTTCACTTCACTTGGCGTCAGATGGTGCCGGAGGTGATGGCCTTGCTTCCTGAGATCGAGGCTCGGTTGGCGCCGTTTGGGGCGCGGCCGCATTGGGGCAAGCTGTTTACGATGGGGGCAGAGCGAATTCGCTCGTTGTATCCACGGTCGGGGGACTTTATTCGGCTGGCGGAGGAGTTCGATCCGAGCGGGAAGTTTCGGAATCCGTATTTGGAACGGCACCTATTTTGTTAGGGGTTAGGGGTTAGGGGTTAGGGGTTAGGGGTTAGGGATGTCGCCGTTACCGGTGGTGAACTGGGAGTTGGGTGACGGCCCAGTGGAGAGTGGGGGTAGCGCGGAGGCCAATGCGGCCGAGGACGGGGAGGAGGGGGAAGAGGAGTTGGACGAGGCGATCGCGTTCTTGGCTGACGCGGGAGGCGACGAGCTTCGTCTTGGCGAGGAAGCGGTGGCGGTAGACGGGGAGGCGTTCGAGAAGGTGGCGCCGAACCGCCGACCTCAAGAAGTAAATGCCATATCGCGCGGCGCAGGCCGGGCGGCGGGGGACGAGGGAGGCTCGGCGGAGGCAAGGGCCGGAGACGGCACCCCAGCGGGTTTTCCACTGGCCAGTGTTGCGCAGGAAGTTTAGGCGGCGCACGCCGCGTTCCATCGCGTCTTTGAACACCACGGTGTCGATCACGAAGATCGGGCTGTACTTGTACCAGGCTTCGCGGTAGCCCGAGTAGTAGACCATGAGTTCGGCGCCTTCTTCCACAAAGGCCTGGGCGGCAACGATTTCGCCATCGACGATGAGTTCGGCGATGAAGCCTCGGTCTCGGGGGGCAAGGGCGCTTAGGAGGTCAGCGAGAAAGGCTTCCTGAGTGGGGCCATGGATATGGTTGCAGTGGCGCAGGCCGCGATGGCTCTCGGCGCGGGCCTGGTGGAGTTGGGTGAGCCGTTTGACGGCGGCGGGCATGTCGGCGGCGTCACGGATGTAGCGAACTTGCCATTGGTGGCCACCACGGGTCAGGAGGCGCGGGTAGTAGCCGAGGTTGTCCCGCATCGACTTGGTGAGGAGCTTTCGGTAGTCGGTCCAGGTGTCGGGGAGGGTGGCGAAATCGCAGCCGGTTCGGGCGTCGGTTTTTAGCCAGGCTTTGGGAAGGAGGCCGGCGAAAGCGGCGGCGAGCGGGCAGGACGGGGCGTCGTCGAAGATTCGGAAGGCGAGAAGATCCCAGCGTCCGGCTTCAATTTCTGGTTTGAGGGCGAGAGCAAGGGTGTCAAGAGACGAGGCCTCCATACCTGGACGGACGAGGTGGGTGGGCTCTTCGGTCATGCCGAAGGCGGCGTCGTGTCCGAGGTCGCCCATAAGACGGAGGCGGCGGATCTCCAGCGGGTTCGACGGGTCTTCTTCGAAGAAAGGGAAGATGGCGGCGGCTCGGTCTTGCTCGCCCCGGAGGACTACGACGAAGGGACGCGCGTTGGGGCAGGTTTTGCCGAAGGCGTGCCACCAGGCAGAGACCCAGGAGAAGGAGGCGCAGAGGCTCGGATTTTCGATCTCTTCATACAACTCCCGCCAGTCTGTCTCGAGGCAAGGGAGGTCGTTTAAGATTTGGATGCGCAGATCAGCGCGACCGCGCGGCGAAGCGTTTGCGGCGAGCAGGCCAGGGACGGGAGCGTTATCCAGGGAGACCACCTTTATGCCTTACGACATTTAGTGTGACCTAATTCGAACTTTGGAACCCTCTTGTCGAAAATTGAACGCAAGATAAGATGTTTTGCTTAAAGCCTCGCCAGCAAGTTGGTCGTCCGCTATTCGGTCGCCAATCACTTGGGGGGATCTCGACGTGACCGCAATAGGTAGCGGACGAAGTCGGTCAGGCCGGCGAAGCGAAAGGTGGGATCGACGTATTTTTCCACCACATAGAACATGAAGTAGTACCAGCGGCAGAAGGCCCAGATCGCCAGGCCGAGGAGAAGGGCGGTTTCCCAGGCGGGGTGGAGGGCAAGGAGGGCGCCGGCAGCCATGAGTCCGAGGACGAGGAAGAGCCAGCCTTTGGCGAAGATGGCGCGGCGGGAGGTCAGATCGTCGGTGAGGCGCATGGGGAGGTAGGGAAGAAGGAAAAGGAAAGAGGGAAGAGGGAAGAGGGTGGCTTCTCTCTTTTTCCAATTCCTTTTTCCCTCTCCCCTTCTACTGTAGAATGGCGGCATGCCTGTCGCGCTGATGCTCCTGGTTCTCGCCTCTCCGTCTCCGATTGCCGAAGGGGCGAAGTTGGAGAAGCTTGCGGGAGGGTATGCCTTTGGGGAAGGGACGGCGCGGGCGAAGAATGGGGATGTTTTCTTCACCGATCAACCCAACGACCGGATTGTGAAGTGGGATGGCAAGACGGCCTCGGATTGGAAGAAGCCGGCGGGGCGGTCGAACGGGACGGCTTTCGATTCGAAGGGGAACCTTATTACCTGCGCGGACGAAGTGAACCAGCTTTGGTCGATTTCTCCGATTGGGGAGGTGACGGTGCTGATTAAGGATTATCACGGCGGCCTCTTGAACGGTCCGAACGATCTCTGGTTGCGGGCGGACGATTCGCTGTACTTTACGGACCCGCTTTATGTCCGCGAGTATTGGAAGCGGTCGCCGGCGCGCCAGCAGCCGGGGGAGTACGTTTACTTCGTGACGGCGGATCGGAAGTACGTCACGCCGGTGATCACCGATCTGAAGAAGCCGAACGGCATTGTGGGGACGCCGGATGGGAAGACGCTTTATGTGAGCGACCTCGGGGCGGGGGAGACCTTCAAGTATTCGATTCAGAAGGACGGAGCGCTAACCGACAAGACTTCGTTCTGCAAACTCGGCTCGGACGGGATGAGTCTGGACGATGAGGGCAACGTCTATTTGACCGGGCAGGGAGTGACGATCTTCGACAAGACAGGGGCAAAGATCGAGCACATCGACGTACCGGAAGCGTGGACTGGAAATGTGACTTTCGGCGGGAAAGACCGGAAGATGCTGGTGATCGCGGCGAGTAAGGGGCTCTACGGGATTAAGATGCGAACGAAGGGCGCTGACTAAGGTGCTGAATCTTTTCGCGGCCATCGCGCTTGTTGGGGATCGCGAGAAGGAGGTCGTCGGGAAGTGGTCGGGGCCTCAGCTGGCGTTGATCGCGACACGGGATCGAAAGTTTAAGCTCTCTTAAGGGTCGGGGCGTGATGCGAACGGTACCTGGGCGGTCAAGGGGAACGATGTCACGTTCACGACGAAAGTCCTTATTGGAATGACCGTGGGAGTGCTCAGATCCAAACTGCTGGCCAGCTCTTTGTCTTCGAAGCAGAAAGCCGAGATGGTGAAGATGTTTGACAAGCCGACGGTCCTGACCTTGAGCGGTGATGGCAAGTCGATGACGGGTCGCGACAAGAAGGACAGGCCCGTGGTTAGGCTGCGGAAGATCTAGCTGGCGCCCTTGAGGAGCGAGGCTCAAGGGATCAACCTGAGGAAAGAGGGCGACTAAGCGGCCTTTAGGCCTGTCAGAAGGTTTCGGTTCGCGTACAGTAGAGGCCGATGCGCCACATGCTGCCTCTTTTCGTTTTAGTCGTTCTCGTCGGTTGTAAAGGAAGCCGGGAGAAGGATGTCGTCGGGACGTGGACCGCGCCTCAGATCTCGATCACGGTGACCGAGGACAAGAAATTCACGAGCACCATGGGCGGTCAGGCGAAGCTCGACGGTACTTGGGCGATCGAGGGGAACGACGTGACGTTTACCCCGGTGACAATGATGGGGCAGCCCGTCGCCGAGGTGAAAGCGAAGTTGGCGCCGCTGGCGGCCTCCATGAGCGCGGATCAGAAGAAGGGCGTCGACAGTCTTGATAAGCCAAACGTCGTTACACTGAGCGACGACGGCAAGACGATGACGACGAACCAGGAGAAGGACAAGAACGGCGGGCCGACGATGACGCTGACGAAGTCCTAACCGGTTAACTTGGCCGCGACCGATCGCGGCAAACGATGAATGGTTCCGTGGCGAGCCCCCGGGACCATTTTCACTTTGTCACTGACGTCGCTCCAGGTGCGCAGGTCGCTCGACTCGAGGGCGCCCCATTTGTGGTCGGTATAGACGTCGAAATAGACTCTGACTCGATCGCCAAGGTCGACGGCGGTTGGACCTTCGATCCAGCTTCGATTGCCCAGATCCGTCGAAACAATGGTCCAGGGGCCTTGGGGAGTAGGAGCCGTCGCGGCGAAGAGACTCTTCTTAACTACCGGAGCCTTCCGCTCATCCTTCGCGATCATCAGCCAGCGTTTCTTGTAGGGAATGATCGTGGCATCGATGACATTGAAGCCCGGGTTCCAGAGCAGGCGGGTGGGCGAGAACGATTTGAAATCTTTCGTCGTGGTGCTGTAGAACCGGTGGTTGTTGTCGTCTCCGGGCACGATCGTTTCCGGGAAAGCGCCGGGAATGGTGGACGACCAGTAGATGAGGTAGTTCTTGGCTTTGGCGTCCCAGACCGCTTCGGGCGCCCAGACATTTTTCGCGTTTTCCGGCCCGAGGCCGGCCAGGAGGTTCGGGGCACTCCATCCTGTGGAGGTGAGGCGGGCGTGGCCGAGGTCGCGGGACCACCAGTCGGTGGTGTAGACCATGTTCCACTCCTCTTTGGGGCCGGAGAAGAAGCAGGGATCGCGCACGATCTTGCTCCCGCCGACGGTTGGCGGGACGGCCACGCTGCCTGCGTTCTTCCAAGCGAATCCATCCTCACTGATCGCGAAGCGCGCGCCGGATTCACCGTTGCCGGTGAAGTAGCTGGCGACATAAACGAGGTCTTCGGTGAGGAGTGGGAGGATCATTTTAGGGCGGAGTTATGTGGAGTGCGCAAATTTATTTGCGCTCTTGTCAGGAGATTTATCTCCGTGATTGCTACCTAGGTTGAAGCTACGCCAATAAATTGGCTGATCAGAGCGCAAATAAATTTGCGCACTCCACATCGGATTTACTTCCAGGTGACCTTGTCTTCCCAAGGCCCGCGCTCGCCTTCTGGCCAGTCGATCTTTGGGTAGCCGAGCCAGAAGAAGCCGAGAAGTTTGGAGGGGGCTTCCAGGCCGAGGTATTTGGCGGTGTTGGGGTGGATAGAGCCGCCTTTCGAGTGCCACATGCCAACGAGGCCGTGGGCGGTGAAGACGAGGTGCATGTTCTGGACCGCGCAGGCGACGGCCATGATCTCTTCTTCGTCGGTCATCGAGCGGCTACCGTCCGGGCGGAGGCCGGGGGTCATGCCGATGGAGATCCAGCAGGGGGCGTCGGTGCCGCGCTCGAGCATGGCGTTAAAGGTCTCTTGGCGGTAGTCGCCGTCGGCTTCGGCCTCTTGTTTGTAGGCTTCGGCGAAGACTTGGCCGAGTTCGACGCGGCTATCGCCGGTGAAGACGGTGAAGCGCCACGGTTCGGTATCGCCGTTGCTGGGAGCCCAGTTGGCGGCTTCCATGGCCTGACGCAGGATGACGGGATTGATGGCGTCTTCTTTCAGCCGGGCGAGGCCAAGGGAGCGGCGGCTCGCAATGACTTCAAGCAGAGTGCTCAGGCGCGTATCTTGGTCGGAACTCACAAGGGCGAGTTTACGCCACAAGTCTTTCGACGAACCGCTTGGGTTCCGCGAAAACCGCCTGGGCACCGGATGCTTCCAGCGGGCCAATGCCCCAGAGGTGAAGGAATGCCAGACCGATCTCATGCTCTTGCCGGCGGACCACGACGGCGACGGCGCGCATGGGCTTCTCACCGCGAGGGACGGCGCGGAATTCGACGAGGGAGCCGACTTCGGGCGCTTCTTCCATTCGGACGCCGGCGCCGCCGAGACTCACGTCAAAGGTGAGGCCGACTTGGAAGGTTTCCCGGGTTCCGCGGTCATCGAGGATGCGGAGGGTGACGGGCCAGTCGACGGCTTCGCGCTGATGAACCCGCTGGCTCGGCTCTTCCCACTCGGTCTGGCTGAGTAGGAGGAGACCATCTTCTGAGCTGGCCACGTAGGCGCTGCCGGCTACCCATCGTTCCCCTTGGTCGCGAACAAGGCGAAGTTCGGCGTGTTCGGCAGGGAGGGCGTCACCGTCGAGGGCGACGGCGAAGGGTACTTCGGATGCGACCTGGCCAAAGCCGACTCGCGTTTCGGAGCCTTCGGCCCAGAGGACCGTGACCGCGTCGCCCACATGGTTTCCCGCCGCCAGACTGATCATGGTCTTCTTATCGGTCGCTTGTCGGGTTCGCGTTAGGCAGGGAACCTGAGAGGAAATGCGAGCTTTTTTGGACGCTCTTTTACTCCACGAACCTTTCGATCGCTTCCCAGAGATCGACCTGCGGAATCGCGCCGTCATCGATGATTTCCGGGTGAAAGGGGAGTTTGGTGGGGGTGGCTTGGTCGCCGATTTCCAGGAGGAGGCCGCCGTCGGGGGTGAGTGCGGCGAGGAGGAGTTGTTCTTCGCCGAGTTGGGAGAGGAGGCGGTGGTCGAGTTGTTGGGCAAGCCAGTCGGCTTCTTCTTCACCGAGGCGGGGGAAGGTTTCGATGGCGGCGAAGGTGAGGGGGCGGGCTTTGATGCGGGCGGCGAGGGATTCCCAGTCGAGTTCGAGGTTGTCCGCGATCGGAGAGTGGCGGTAGCCGGTGAGGCGGGTTAGGCCGTTGAGGCGGAGGGAGCTGCTTTCGACGATGGCGGGAGCTCCGCGGTGTAGGGCGAGGTTGGGGAGGCGTCGGGGGGCACCGTGGCCCCAGGGCCAGAGGAGGTTGAGGGGGGCGATTTCTTCGTCGATTCGGCGTCGGTTGAACTCCAGGTCGGAGAGCATGTTGACGGAGTCGTCGATGAGTTGGCGGAGAGCTTCCTCGGCTTCTCCTTCGGGGAGGACGGAGCGGAACGGCTTCCCGATCGCCTCATCCCGCGGGGTGGTGCCGAGGTCCCAGTACTCCTCCATTACGAGGGCGTGGTCTTGGCCGGGGCCAGTCAGGGCGGTGATTCGCTTGGTGTTCAGCTTCGGGAGCAGGGAAGCTACCACCGAGGCCTCTGCAGGGGATGGTGGCGGTGGTGAGACGATCGTGCCGTCCACGACGCCGACGAGGGAGAGGTGGAACTGGATCGACCGCTCCGGCGGCTCGTGGCCGAGGGCGGCGACGATGAGGGGACCGTCGGCGATTCGGGTGGGCGGGAGGCCGAGCCAGGCGGCTTCGGGGATGCCGTTGATGGGAGAGAGGCGGCGGACGCGACCACGCTCGGCTAGGCGGGCGAGGTTCTCAAGATGTTCGCCCGGCGTGAAGCCGGGCAGGATGAGGACAATCACTCGTGGATCAGCCGGGGCTGGGAGGTCGAGACGCCGGCCATTTCGCCGACATCGGGTGGATCATCGAAGGCGTGCTTGGTCATCGCTCTCGGGATCGGGATGGGGTAGTTGCCGTTAAAGCAGGCGTGGCAGAACTCGTTCATCGGCCGTCCGCAGGCTTCGACGGCGCCTTCGAGGCTGAGGTAGCCGAGGGAGGTTGCGCCGATGTGGCGGCCGAGCTCTTCGATGGTCATGACGGCGGCGGCCAGTTCGCCTTTGCTCGCCATGTCGATGCCATAGAAGCAGGGGTGCTTGATGGGCGGGGCGGTGATGCGGACGTGGACTTCGGCGGCGCCGCTTTCGAACATCAGCTTGACGAGCTGTTTGGTGGTGGTGCCGCGGACGATGGAATCGTCGACGAGGATGATCCGCTGACCCTTCAGGTGCTCTTCGAGCGGGGTCAGCTTCATGCGGACGCCGAGTTCTCGGAGGCGCTGGTCGGGGGCGATGAAGGTGCGGTGGATGTAGCGCGACTTCATCATGCCCTCGCGGTAGGGAATGCCGCTTTGCTTGCTGTAGCCGAGGGCGGCGGGGATGCCGCTGTCCGGGACGGGGACGACGATGTCGGCTTCGACCGGGTGCTCTATGGCCAGTTTCATTCCCATCTTCTCTCGCGCCGTGTAGAGCGAGGTGCCGAACATGTGGGAGTCGGGGCGGGCGAAGTAGATGAACTCGAAGAGGCACATGCCGCCCGGCTCTTGGGCGTGACCTTGGGCGAAGCGCATGCCGTTCTTGTCGACGATGACCATCTCCCCGGGCTTGAGTTCATGAGTGGGAACGGCGCCGACGGGGCCGAAGGCGCAGGTTTCGCTGGCAATGAAGTAACCATCCTCGCCGAGGGTGCCGGCGCTGAGGGGGCGGATGCCGCTGGGGTCGCGGAAGCCGATCAGGAGGTCTGGGGTGAGTACGGTGACGCTGTAGGCGCCGCGGACTCGCTTCATCACCTCGGAGACGGCCTTCTCGGGGCCTTCGTGGAGGTGGCGGGCGAGGATGCGGGCGAGGATTTCGCTGTCGCTGGTGGTGTCGAACTGCTCGCCTTCCGCCTCAAGTTCCTCCTTGAGGGTGATGGCGTTGATGAGGTTTCCGTTATGGGCGACGGCGACGTCTCCCACGAGGCTCTGGCAGAAGATGGGGCCGGAGTTACGCACGACGCTGGCACCGGTGGTGGAGTAGCGGGTGTGGCCGACGGCGCGGTGGCCGGGCATGGTGTCCAGGATTTCAGCGTTAAAAACCTGATTCACGAGGCCCATGCCTTTGTGCCAGCGGACGCGGTTGCCATCTGCCACGGCGATGCCGGCCGACTCTTGGCCGCGATGTTGGAGGGCGAATAGGCCGAAAAACGCCGTGGTGGCGGCGTCGTTTTGAGGCGTATAGGCCCCGAGGACTCCGCACTCTTCTTTTAGCCGGTCGTCGTCCTGCTCGTGGGGGAACACGTGGTTCATGGTACCGCGCGGGGAGGGAGGGAAGAGGGAAAAGGGAAGAAGGAAAAGGGGGACCGACCTATTTCCTTTTCCCTTTTTCTCGTCGGTGAATTCGCGCGAAGGGGCTCGCGCGCCACGGTGCGTTATCTTGCGGTTAACACCAGCATGGAGGTTTTTAGGCCGGTGGCGGTGGCGGTGACGACGACTTGGCCCTTTGCGTTTGCTCCGACCAGGGCTTGGCAGAGGCCGTGGAAGGCGTGGCGTTGGGAGGCTTTGTCGGGTTCGTGGGAGCTGGCGTCGCCGTTGCCGACGCCGACGACTTTGCCGCCGGAGACGGTGAACTTGATGAGATCGGCGGCTTCGGGGACGACTCGGCCTTTGGCATCGACCACCTCGACGTTGATCGGGGAGACGTCTTCGCCGTCGGCGAGGATGCTCATGCGATCGGAGCGGAGGCGGATGGCGGCGGGGGCTCCCGTTGTCTCGACGACGTCTCGGGCGACCACTACTCCGTTGGTTCGGCCGATGGCCTCCAGCTTGCCGGGGGCGTAGGGGACGGACCATTCGAGGTGGGAGTTCGGCAGCATTTCCTTGGTCCCGAGGCTTTCGCCGTTCAGGACCAGTTCGACATTCTTCGCGTTGGAGTGGACCCAGACGTTGATCGGCTTACCCTCATCGCCAGGGTGGTTCCAGTGGGGAAGGATATGGGCGACCGGCTTATCGCCCCACCAGGACTTGTAGTACCAGGCGTTGTCTTTGGGGAAGCCGCACATGTCGAGAATGCCGAAGTGGGAGTTGATGCAGGGCCAGCCGTAGGGGGTTGGTTCGCCTTTGTAGTCGAAACCGGTCCAGACGAAGCCGCCCGCCATGAAGGGGCGCTCGGCAAGGGGCTTCCAAGCGCCTTCGGCGGTCATTGCCCAACTCGGATAGTTGACGTCGTAGGCGGAGACGTAGCCTTTGGCGGGGTCGTTGACATATTCGCCGCGGGTAGAGACGGTGCTGGCCGTCTCGCTACCGATCATCGGGATGTTCGGGAACAGCTTGTGGACACGGTCGTATGCGCCGATGCTGTAGTTGATGCCGATGACGTCGTTGATTCCGGCGAAGCCGACTTTGCTGTCGTAGCCGGAGTTCATGGCGGCGGTGGCGGGGCGGGTGCCGTCCAGTTCGTAGGCCACCTTCTTCATGGCGGCGAAGATGCGGCGCCCATCGGCATTCCCGGCGATGCCTTCCTCATTGGCGAGGGACCACATGATAATGCTCGGGTGGTTGCGGTCCCGTTTGAGCATGGCTTTGAACTCGCCAAGGTCGTCCGCCTTGGTGTTGTTCGAGCTCTTGGCCATCTCGGTGTCGCCGAGGTGGCGCGTTTCGTCTTGAACGAGGATGCCGAGGCGGTCGCAGGCGTCGAGGAACTCGATGCTCGGCGGGTTATGGCTACAGCGGACGGCGTTGCAGCCGATCTTCTTGAGCTGTTCTAGGCGCCAGACCTGAAGGCCGTCGGGGACGGCGATGCCGACGCCGGCATGGTCGAGGTGGTTGCAGGTGCCTTTGATCTTGACGGGTTTGCCGTTGAGGAAGAAGCCTTTGTCCTTGTCGAAGCGGGTGGTTCGGATGCCGAAGGTGGTGGTGACTTCGTCGAATGGATCTTCGGCTGCTTGGGCCGAAACGATCGCCGTTTTTCCAGTGCTAACTTTGGGCCACTTGATAGCCCTTTTTTTCGCGGGGACACGGATATTGTCTACTCTCAGCAGAACTCGATACAGGCTAGGTTTCTCAGGTGACCAAAGAGCCGGCTTGGGAACAGTAAAACTAACCTTTCCTGTTGAGGAGTTGAGATTCAGTGACTGTGCATCGATAGGCCTTCCGGATGGGGATAGGAGAATCGCAAAAATATCAGTGTTCTTGCCGGGCTTACCGCTGATGTCTGCCGAAACATCCACCAGCGCTGAGCTTCCAGCAACGGTTGATCGAACCACCACACTGTCAGGCACGATGTGCATTGGGGGGGCCGCGTTCAACCAAACGTGGCGGTAGATGCCGCCGCCTTCGTACCACCAGCCTTCGTACTGGCGCGGATCGACGTAAACGGCGAGAATGTTCTTGCCGCCATAGTTCAGCGCCTTGGTAAGGTCGTAGCGGACGCCGATGTAGCCGCTGGGGTGGGTGCCGAGTTTTACGCCGTTGAGGTAGACGGTGGACTTGCGGAAGACGCCGTCGAAGTCGATCCAGACGCTTTTGCCTTGGTAGCTCTTGGGCAGGGTGAAGGTTTTGCGGTACCAGGCGGTGGGGGTGGCGAGGGAGCCGTGGCCGGTGTCGGCGGTGGGGTCGAAGGTTCCTTCGACGACATAGTCGTGGGGGAGGTGAACGCCACGCCAGCCTTTGTCGTTGTAGCCGCGGGTCGATTCGGCGGCGATGACGGGGCCGGTGGGGACGCGGAGGTTGACGGGGGCTTGGATGCCGCCGCCTCCGCCTTGGTTCTCGACGAGGACGTAAACGACGTTCTCGCCGTCGGTCTTCCAGACCGATTTGAGGGGGACGTCGAACGGCTCATTCCAGCCTTCGTGGTGGGTGAGCTTGGTGCCGTTGACCCAGACGGTGGCGTTGTCGTCGACGGCCTCAAAGTGGAGGACCCGTCGGGCGTCGGCGGGCTGGGCGGGGAGGACGGTGCGGAACCAGGCGAAGCCGGGGCGGCCGTTGAAGACGTCGCGGCGCGTGCCGGGCTGCCAGGCGGTTTCGGCTTCGGGCAGGGCTTCGGTGGGGCCGGTGGCGCGTCGCCAGGTCCAGGGAAGGCCGGGGCCATCCGCGAGCTTGTCGATGGGGTTCTTTTTGAAGCGCCAATCGGCGTCGAACCGTACCCGAACGCGTCCGGCGGGGTTAGCGGGGATCGCTTCTAAGTCCGCGACGGCGAGGATTGGGAGTAAGAGGAGCGATGTCATCCTTGTGTCTTTCAGCTTGTCCCAATTGGGGCGGCGATTGCCTTGAATGAGGAGTTATTCTTGGGCAAGGTGCGAGACGGGGGCGGCTTTGGAGCGATATCTGAGCGGATTTTTAGAGTTTTATTCTAAGGTGCAATTAGATGGCGGTATGTTTTCCTCGTGAATTCACGGGGAAATCCCGTATTATTTTTTTCTGCCGCGGATCTAAAGGCACTATGATGCTTTTTCACATTATTTTTAAAATTCTTAATTAATGTAGACTTACGTCTGTATTTTACCTGAGCATAGGCCCTGAACGGGAGGTAAGGATGGGAGCGGTACGTCCGAAGATTCCGCCCCGTTGGGGCTTGGGGTTCTCCCTTGGTTTTCTCCCCAGGCCGTTGGCCTGGGCTGTTGGATCTCGGCCCTTTGGGCCTTGGGAAGGGCCGACGCCATTCGCTATTTGCGAGAGAATTTTTTTGTGCCCGGAATTGAGAGACTTCGAAGCTGGCTGATCGTGCGTTTGGCTGAATCGCGGGCGGGCCGCCCAATGCCACTAGGGGTTGTTGAGTGCTTGTTCGAGGAGGTCTAGTTGTTCGGGGGTTCCGACGGTGATGCGGAGGCCGCCTAGGGCGGCTCGTCTTACGAAGATGCCTTTGTTGAGGAGGGTGTTGAGCCAGGGGGCGGTTTGGTCGCCAGTGTCGAAGAGGACGAAGTTGGTTGAGGAGGGGAGTGGGATTAGGCCGGCGCGGCGGCCGATTTCGGCGAGGCGTTGTCGGCCTTCGATGGTTTGGCGGACGACCTCGGCCAGGTAGGTCTGGTCTTGGAGGGCGGCTAGGGCGGCGGCTTGGCCGGGGCCGTTGACGCCGAAGTGGAGGCGGATCTTGTCGAGGGTGGCGATGTGGGCGGGGTGGGCGAGGGCGTAGCCGATACGGTAGCCGGCGAGGCCGTGGGCTTTGCTGAAGGTTCTTAAGCGGACGACGTTGGGATCGTCGGCGTGGAAGGAGGGGAGGTCTTGAGGCGGGACGAAGTCGGCGTAGGCTTCGTCGAGGAGGAGGAGGCAGCCGTCGGGGAGTTGGCGGCGGAAGGCTTCGATCTCGGCGGCGGGGAGGAGGGCGCCGGTGGGGTTGTCCGGGTTGGCGAGGTAAACGATCTTGGCGTTTTGGGCGAGGCGTTTGAGGTCGGGGCGGTGGTCTCGGTAGGGGACTTTGCTTAGTCGGAGACCGGCGGCGGCGGCAGCGAAGGCGAAGGTTGGATAGGTGCCGTCGGTGGTGGCGGCGGTGTCGCCCGGGGCGGCGAAGGCTCGGCAGAAGAGGGCGAGGAGTTCGTCGATTCCGCTGGCGACGAGGATGTGGTCGCTTGGAATCTGGTGGTGCTTGGAAAGCGCTTCGCGGAGGAGGAAGGACTTCGGGTCGCCGTAGTGCGCGGGGTTGAAGTTGGCGGCGGCTTGCTTGGCCTTGGGCGACGGTCCGAAGGCGCTTTCGTTTGCGCCGAGGCGGGCGAGGAAGGGTTTGCCTTGGCGGCGTTCTAGCTCTTCCGGGGCGATGAAGGGGGTTACGGACGGGATCGCGGCGACGAGGGGGTTCGGCGACGGCACGGGGGAAGGCTACCTAGGGAGTTAGGGAGTTAGGGAGTTAGGTTTTAGGTTTGGGAGATTGGGAGATTGGGGTTGGTTTGGGTTTGAGCTTTGGGTTTGGGGCGCACCCGGAACCTCTCCCCCCGGCCCCCTCTCCAAGACGAGCCACTTGGAGAGGGGGAGATTCCGGAACTGTCCCGCATTCGTTGGTATTCTTCGGTGAGCGACGATGCTGACTTATCTTCTTCCGCTTCTGGCACCTCATACGATCACCGTCGACTTCAAGAATACGAAGCCGATCTCGCCTTACATCTATGGGGGGAACTTCACGGACTGGGGGACGGCGGGGCGGGCGGTTACGGTGGACCGGCAAGGGGGGAATCGGTTGTCGGCTTACAACTGGGAGACGAACGCCAGCAACGCGGGGAACGACTATCGGCACCAGAACGATGGGTACATGGGGGAGAGCAACGAGGCGGGGCTGACGGTCAGGACGTTTCTACAAGGGGCTCAATCTCATGGGGCGGTGGCTTTGCTGACGGTGCCGACGATGGGTTTTGTTTCGGCGGATAAGAAGGGGGATGGGGATGTGGGCAATACGCCGAACTACCTTCAGACTCGGTTTAATCGCTCGCTGGCCAGGAAGGGGAAGCCGTTCGTGTATCCGCCGAGTACCAAAGACCGAGTGGTGTATCAGGACGAGTTTGTCCATTGGATCCAGTCGGTTAAGTCTCCTCAGACGCCGGTTTGGTTCAGCTTGGACAACGAGCCGGACCTTTGGGGATCGACGCATCAGCGGGTCTGGAAGAAGAATCCGACTTACGCTCAGATCCTGACGAACAACATCGAGTTTGCGGGGGCGATCAAGTCACAGGCGCCGAAGTCGTTGGTGTTTGGACCGGCGAACTATGGTTGGCAGGGGTTCCGGACGTTTCAGGGTGCGCCGGATGCCAATGGGCGGGATTTTACGGATTTCTATCTGTCGTCGATGAAGAAAGCGGAGGCGACGGCGGGGAAGCGACTGCTCGACGTGTTCGACATCCACTGGTATCCCGAGGCGAAGGGCGGCGGGGAAAGGGTCGCCTTTTCCGGGGATAAGCCGGCGACAGCGGAGGCGCGGATTCAGGCGCCGCGATCGCTGTGGGATCCGACTTATGTGGAGGACAGCTGGATCGAGGATACGATCGCGCATAAGCCGATCGCCCTTCTTCCGCGGTTGATGGGGCAGATCGCGAGGAACTATCCGGGGACGAAGTTGGGGATCACGGAATACAACTACGGTAGCGGGAAGACGGTGAGCGGGATGCTGGCGCAGGCCGACGTACTCGGGATTTTTGGGCGGGAAGGGGTGTTCGCGGCCTGCATCTTTACGATGGGGAAGGATGACGTCGGGATGCTGGCGGGGTTCAAAGCTTTCCGGGACTTCAACGGGAAGGGTGGGAAGTTCGGCGATGTGGGTTTGGGCGTTTCCGGCACCACGGCGGCGGATGAGTCGGTCTACGCTTCGGCAGACTCTAGATATCCCCACCACGTTACGGTAGTCGCGATCAACAAAACTCGATCTGCAAGGCCGTTCAATATCGATTTAAAACACCGCTCACCAACGCGGGCCTACGGCTTTGCGAGATTAGACGGGAGTCTTGCCGAGCCAAAGAAGCTGGCGGTTACGGTATCGAAGGGCTTGGCTAACTTTACAGCGCCGCCCCTTTCCGTCGTAACGATCGATTTGTGGATTACCCTCCGGTCGCGTTAGACTTTCGACGGTCGTCCCGCCTGACTTCGCAAAACGCCCGCGCTGGCGATGAGGAGAGCGGTGCCTGCTCCGGCGTAGAGGAACGATCGCTGTGTCGGGCTTAGGCGATCGGTCTTTCCCCCCATGGTAAGGACGGCTCCGCCGACCACGAGAAAGATTGCGCCGGTGAGCAGCAACCGGTTGCTTCGGGCGCGCAGGCGTCGCGACTCGTCGAGAATCTGGCCCATACTTTCGCGCATGGCGGCCACGGCTTCTTCGCGGCTTAGGCCTTCGAGATTGGGGAGATTGAATTCGGGTTTGGGGGCGACGGCTTGCTTTATCTGGCGGACGAAGGCGAAGGTTAGGATTCCGCCGAGCACGATCCATTTGAGCGCGATCAGTTCGTAAAGCGTACGGTGAAAGATCAGCCCGAGCGTTCCGAAAGCGGTTGCCGCGCCAACGGTGAGCCCTGCCGCGTTCATGAGCAGGGCCGAATAGAAGGATTGGGGGCGTTTGCGGACGATGAGCATGACGGCGAGCATCAGGCCGATCGCTGCAAGGACGGGCAGGGTGCCGCTGCCCGAGACGCCCAAGGCGGCCCGCCGGAAAGGGGCGAGAAATCCGAAGAGGGCGCTGAGCGCCCATCCGGCCCAAAGCCAGCGAGTAAGCCGGTCCACGGATCTCATTATCCAGGCATTTCCCGGAAGTAGACGTCTCGTAAACCTCCATCGTAGCGACCCGATTTCATGCAGCAGAGGCTAAAAACGCCTCCGTGAGCCGCAGGGGCACGGGTCCTCCCGCCCAAGTTTTTCGGTGAGTACCTTTTCGCCGTGGACGATTCTGATGCCGCGACCGACGTTAGTTTCGGACGGGTAGCCCCGCCGTCGTTTGCTCAGCGTTTCAACGCCGAAGGCAGTCGAGGTCGGCGAGTTCGATTTCGTGATCTTCGTAGATAGACATGATCGTGGGACCTCCGTGGTTTTGCCCAGTTGGGCGAGAGGAGGATACCTTGAGGGCGGAGGGCGGAGGGCGGAGGGCGGAGGGGTTAGGGGTTAGGGGAATCAAAACTTGCTTGGGTGGTTGGAAGGCCGCATTCTTTAACCACAGGGGACACAGAGCACCGGAGGCCGGAGAGGGTTCTTGTGGCGCTTTGCCGAATGAAATGGAAGGGGCATTGAGAGTAGGGACCTTCGGCCTAAGGGTGTGGGGGAGGCGTGCCATGATTTATCTGTCCTCGAATGAGGGCGAAGTGTTCGGGCCGTTGGCCTGGGTTATCGGTAGAGCATCCCGGCTGATTCGGGAAGGTCGCGGACTCGAATTCCGCCATCCGAAAGGGTGTAGCTCAGAAAAACACCCAGTCCGCTCCTTGTCCGAGCCAGAATCAGTTTCGTCGCGGGCCGGTGGCCGTGGGTTATCGTCAACAACCGATCCCTAAACCCACTCCGTTCTTTGTCCGCGTCAACTTCAGTTTCGTAAGGGCCGTTCGTTTTGGGTTATCGCCTGTCACGCGGGAGCCGCGGGCTCGATTCCCGCTCGGTGCGCTTTGTTGCGCCGATAGTTCAGTGGTAGAACACCTCAATTCCAGAACATTTTTTTGCCCTTACGGCAATTTCGTGCGGGCCGAAAGGCTTAGGTTATCGATTAGGCTCGGGTGGTCGCAGGTTCGAATCCTGCCTGCTTCTTCGGGAGCGGTAGCTCAGCGGTAGAGCACCTTGCCTAGGCCGAACAACTTGCCCGCACGTTTGGAGCAGTTAGCGGTAGCGGTTGGCTTGATCGCTACGTGCCGGATCGGCGACGGGGGCGTCGCCGCTACGGGTGAGATTACGGGATCCGGACTCCCCACATGAGGTCGGCGGACTTCGCCTTCGCCCGTGGCAGATGGACGAAGAAGCCGGCTTCTAGGAGCATTCTTTCGAGATCCAGGGCGCTTTGGCCGGGGACGAAGGGGTGGAACTCCATGACGATGGCGTCGATTGAGCGGAGAAGATCTTCTTCGACGAGGCGGCGGAAGATGGCGTATTCGGCGCCCTCGCAATCCATTTTTACGATCAGGGCGCGGTCTCCGGCGCGTTCTTTAAGCTCGCGGAAAACAGTGGCGGCGTCGGCGAGTTGAATCTCTTGGGTGGCGTGGGACTCGTTGTAGACTTCGCGATAGAAGAGGCCGTTTCGGCCGGTGCGGAAGGGATCGAAGGGGAGGGTTTCGGTGCCGTCGCGGTCGGAGAGGCCGAGGTTTCTCGCTTCGATTTTGCCCTCAAGGCCGCTTGCTTGGAAGTTCTTTTGGGCGGCGGCGAAGGTGGTGGGGAAGGGCTCGTAGCCGACGACTTCCCAGCCTTTGATTCCGGCGAAGTAGAGGGCGGCGATGCCGACGTTCATGCCGATATCGACGACGAGGGCTTCTTTGAGCGGGGTGAAGTCATAAGCGCCTTCGCCGAAGACCTCGGCGACGATGTTGACGGTCTCCGAATTGTCGAGGGCGACGCGGACAGGGCCGGCGAGGAGGGTTGGGACGCCGTTTTGCATCTCCAGAGTGCCGAGGCCGCTGGAGACGATGTTGGAGAGGGCGCGCATCTGCTCGACGATGGGTTCGAACTTGAGGGGGGCGAAGGTGAGGCCGAGCGCGGGGGCGTTGAGTTGCCCACCTGGGGCTTGGTGGAGGGGCCAGGCGATGTTGGGGAGGTTGCGCTGAATCAGTCCGGCGATTCGGAAGCTGCGGAAGTCGATCGCCCGTTTCACATAGCCCAGGAGAGGTCGAACGGAAGCGGGCAGCGGCATCGGGGAAATTGTACTTGGGCGACCTGTGCTAGAACGAAAGGAAGGCGATGCGAAAACTCCTTGCATTCATGAATATCTCCCTCGACGGCTACTACGTCGATGCCCACGGCGACATGAGCTGGGCGCATCAGCAGGACGCGGAGTGGAACGATTTTGCGAACGAGAACTCGAAGAGCGGCGGGCAGCTGCTATTTGGGCGGGTGACCTATGAGATGATGGCGAGTTGGTGGCCGTCACCCATGGCGCACGAGATGATGCCCACGGTGGCGGAAGGGATGAACTCGATGCCGAAAATGGTGTTCTCCCGAACGCTTGAGGAGGCAACCTGGCGGAATACCGAGTTGATCAAAGGTGACCTGGTGAGCGAGGTTCGCCGATTGAAGGAGGCGGACGGTCCGGGGATGGCGACTTTAGGGAGCGGAAGCATCGTGACGCAGCTTGCGGAGGCGGGGCTGATCGACGAGTTTCAGATCGTGATTTGCCCGGTGGCGCTTGGCGGGGGAAAGTCGCTTTTTGGCGGTCTATCTTCGCGGTTGAGCTTGAAGCGAACCTCGTCTCGGGCGTTTGAAAATGGAAACGTTGTGATCAATTACGTGGCGGCATGATTCACATCGGTCTTTCGGGCTATTCGTATCCGGAGTGGCAGGGGGAGGGGCGTTTCTATCCGCGGGGGTTGAAGCGGGACGATTTCCTTAAGTTTTATGGCTCTCGGTTCAATGCGCTTGAGGGGGTAGGGACTTGGCGGCATCTTCCGACCGAGAAGATGGTGGCGAAGTGGATCGAGCATACGGATGGCGACTTCCGGGTGACGCCGAAGATGCACCAGAAGGTGACGCATCTTTCGCGGCTGAAGCCGGAGGGGCTGGAGACGTTGGAGACGTTCGTCCGGCTACTCGGACCGTTGGAAGCGGCGGAGAAGTTGGGGCCGATCATGCTTCAGCTGCCGCCCAATATGAAGCGGAACGATGAGTTGTTGGAGACGTTTCTAGGCTCGATTCCGCACCGACCCACGCTGCCTTGGGCGATGGGGTTCCGGCATGAATCTTGGAATGCGCCCGAGGTGGAGGAGATTCTTCGGCGGTTTGGCGTAGGTTGGGTGGCCGAGGAGACGGAGGAGTACGAGGCGGAGCTTCGGGATACGGCGGACCAGGTTTACGTTCGGTTGCGGAAGGATGCTTATCCGGAGGAGGCTCTGCGTAAGTGGGCGGATTTTGCGCTGGCCAAGGCGGCGGAGGGGAAGACGTGTTATGTGTTCTGCAAGCACCAGGATGCGGAGGCGCCCTGGGTCTGGGGCGATCGGTTACGGGAGATGGTGAAGTCCTAGGCCTTCCTTTTGCTGCCTGGTACCTTTACCAACCCGCCCTACGAGGGTGAGAGATTCAAGGAGATTCGAAACATGTCGATCGGAATGCCATCGCTAGCAGAACGGAGAGCCACGTGCGTCAGGCACGCGGGCTTCGTGGCGATATGCCTCGATCAAGCCTCCTTGAACCAGCGACCCCTTGGCGGGGCGATTCCGTAGCGTAAAAAGCGAACGGGCCGCCTCTCCGAGCATGGAGCGGGCGGATTTCTTCCTTTGGGTTTTCCTTCTGCTCCTTTCAGCAGAAGGAAAATCAATGAACTACGCAACCCTATTTAACCGGCGCAAGACGCCGCAGAAGCAGCCGATTCTGGGCGAGTCCCAGGTTCTTAACAGCGCGGGCGGTTTCGTTTACGAAGCCGACACGTGGACCCGTCTGGATCGGTTTTTGATCCTCGGGACGGAGTCTGGGACTTACTACGCTACGCCGCCGGGGCTGACGCTTCAGAACGCGAACAACATCATCGCCCTCATCAAGGAGGATGGTGAGAAAGTGGTTCGTCAGATCGTTTCGGTGAGCGTTTCCGGGCGGGCGCCGAAAAACGACCCGGCTCTCTTTGCTTTGGCTTTGGTGGCTTCCTTTGGGGGCGACAAGGCTCGGGCGGAGGCTCTGAACGCGTTGCCGCAGGTGGCGCGGACGGGGACTCACCTTTTCGGGTTCGCGGCCGCGGTCGACGGGCTTCGCGGGTGGGGACGAGGACTTCGGCGGGCGGTGGGCGATTGGTACAACTTGAAGGAGCCGGCGGAGCTTGAGTATCAGTTGCTCAAGTACCAGGGGCGAAACGGTTGGACCAACCGGGACCTTCTGCGCCTGGCGCACCCGAAACCGCGGACTGAGCAGCACAGCGCGCTCTTGAACTGGGCAACCGGGAGGAGCACGCCGATGGGGTCGGCACGGATCGTGGCGTTCGAGCGGCTGAAGTCGGAGACCTCTCCGGCAGAGGTGGCGCGGGCGATTCGGGACGTGAAGTTGCCGCGTGAGGCGGTGCCGACCGAAATGCTGAACCACGCCGAGGTGTGGGAGGCGCTGCTCGAGTCGATGCCGTTGACGGCGATGGTGCGGAACTTGGCGACGATGACGCGGGTTGGTTTGCTGACTCCGGGATCTGAGGCGGTTCGTACGATCGTAGGAACGTTGGGGGATGCGGATCGGATTCGGAAGGCGCGGGTTCACCCGATGGCTTTGCTGTTGGCGCAGAGAACCTATGCCAGCGGTCGGGGGCTGAAGGGGAAGGGCGCTTGGACTCCGATTGCGGCGATCGTGGATGCTTTGGACGAGGCGTTCTACTTGGCGTTCGCGAACGTGGAGCCGACGGGGAAGCGATATCTCCTAGGGGTCGACGTTTCGGGTTCGATGGGTTGGACGGCGGCGGGGTCTTCGATCACGGCGTGTGAAGCGGCGACGGCAATGGCGATGGTGACGATGGCTACGGAGGATTCGGTGACGCCGATGGCGTTCGCCGACACCTTCCGCCCGCTGCCGTTGTCCCGCCGGATGCGGTTGGACGACGCGCTGAAGCACACGCGGGAGCAGAACTTCGGGCGGACGGACTGCGCTTTGCCGATGGTTTACGCGTTGGAGAAGCGGTTGCCGGTCGATGTGTTCGTGGTCTACACGGACAACGAGACTTGGTTTGGAAAGGTGCACCCGTCTCAGGCGTTGCGGGAGTACCGGAAGGGGATGGGAATCGCGTCGAAGCTGATCGTGGTTAGCCTCGCGGCGAATAGGTTCTCGATCGCGGATCCGAACGACGCGGGGATGCTCGACGTGGTCGGGTTCGACGCGTCGGTGCCGGCGGTGATGGCTGACTTCGCGAGAGGTTAGTCGTCGGGCCCTTGGAGAAAGGGCCCTACTTCGGAAGTTTTCTGGCAAGATGGGGGGATGAGAAGGCTCTCGTTGGTGCTTGCGCTGGCCGCCGTGGTGGGGTCTGCTTCGGCGAGGCCGCTTAAGATTAAGCAGATCATCTACGAAGGCTATGGTTTTGGGGGATGTGTTCCGTCTAAGTATCGAGTGACCCTCGACGTGAAAGGCGGGGCGGTGTATGAGGGGCTATCGGGTTCTCAACCCTTCGGCGCTCGTCGAGGCAAGATCGAGATCCGCGACTTCGCGCGGCTGAGCGTACTGATTGGTAAGGTCGGCTTGCTAAAGCTGAAGAATGGGCCTTTAGTTTCAGATTGGGAGAGCCGGCGGATCACGATTGTCACCAATAAAGGGCGTCAAACCGTGATGATGACCACTTCCGACGATCCTCCGGCTTTTTGGGCGGTAGATCGGCTTGTAAATCTGTTGGCCTCACCGCTATTCCGGGAAGAGGATCCACCTCCTGCTCCGCCGGTGAAGGTTGAGGATGCAGGGCTAATTACTATTGAGATCTGTCGGCCGAAAGTGAAGCTCTAGGGCGGTGACCTATTCGGTGAGCACCCGGAACCTCTCCCTCCGGCCCCTCTCCAAGACGAGCCACTTGGAGAGGGGGAGACTCGGAGCCGGTAATTTCGCGGCTTTGTAGTCCGTCGTTCGACTTTGGCATTCGGATTGCAGAGGACAGGAATCGTAATGAAATCGGTTCTTTCCGTTCTCTCCCTCCTTTCCATCGCCGGTGTTGCTTCGGCTTCTTCGATCGTTACCAACGGCAACTTCGAAGCCGACAACTACGGCCTGGGCGGCCATGTCGTTCCGACGACGGTGACGGGTTGGACGCAGGCTCCGTCGGGTGTCGTGGCCGGAATCGGTGCAGGCTATTTGAACGCTCCTAGCCAGGAGGTCGACCTGAGCGGCGTTGCCGACAACACTTCGGGAACGGGTATGTACCAGGACCTCGCGACGGTTGCGGGCCAGACCTACAGCCTCTCGCTGGACGTCTATACGGGCGGCGACCTCGGCCATGCCGGCGGCGTCGATGTTCGAATCGACAACAATGCTCTGCTCGCCACCAACCTTCAGGGCTTTACCCGCACGCCTTATTCGATGCTGTTTACGGCTTCGAGCAGCTCGACTCGCCTGTCGCTGACTTCGAACCACGGCAACGTATCGCACATCGACAACGTTTCCGTCCAGGCCGTTCCGGAGCCCGCTACGATGGCGGCCCTCGGCGTTGGCGCCCTCGGCCTTCTGCGCCGCCGCCGATCCGCTAAGTAAGTTAGCGGTTAGCGGTTTGGGCTCCGGCGAAGATTTCGCCGGAGCCCCTTGTTGTGCGACCGACTCAAAGGCGATGCCCGTAGACCAAGGCGGAAATGGGCAAGGTCTATTTGATCACGGGGACGAGCACGGGGTTTGGGCGGGCGTTGGCGGAGGTGGTGTTGGCGCGGGGAGATTCGGCGGTGGTGACGGCGCGGCGGACGGAGACGTTGGTGGATCTGGTCGAGCGATATCCTGAAACGGCGCTGGCGGTGAAGCTCGATGTGACGAACGACGAGGATCGGAAGGCGGCGATTCGGGCGACGATGAATCGGTTTGGGCGGCTTGACGTTCTCGTGAATAATGCGGGGCAGGGAAGTTTGGGGGCGATCGAGGAGTTTTCTTCGGAGCAGATTCGGTCGCAGTTTGAGGTGAACGCCTTTGGCGTGATCGAAATGACGCGGGCGGCGCTTCCGGTTTTTCGTCAGCAGCGGTCCGGACATATTCTTTGCGTCACCTCGGTCGGAGGGATCGTCAGCATGGGCGGATTTTCGCTGTACTGCGCGACGAAGTACGCGGTGGAGGGCTTCGCCGAAGGGTTGCGGGATGAGGCTAAGAGTTTTGGGGTGAAGGTGACGTTGGTCGAGCCGGGCGCTTTCCGAACGGACTTTGCGGGAAGCGCGAATATGCGTCCGGCGAAGGAGATTGAGGAGTACTCGGCTTGCATCGAACCGCTCAAGGAGTATCTGTACGGCGGGGACGGAAAGCAGCCCGGCGACCCGAAGAAGGCGGCCGAGGCGATGGTCGCGGTGGTTGAGAGTGAGGAGCCGCCGCTTCGGCTGCTCTTGGGCGCGGACGCCTACAGCGTTTGGGAGCAGAAGAGTGCGGAGCGGGAGGCGGATTTCTCGGCTTGGCGGGAAGTGGGTCTGGCGACGGCGTTCGAAGGGGAGTCGGTTCGGCCGATCGGAGGGTAGATTTTGTTAAAACTAGTAGGTCTTAAGTTCCTTTCGCGAACTTGAACGGCACGAGCAGCGTCAAAGATGGCAATGGCATACGGCAGATCGAACGGAGTAGCAGTGGGAGCGATCGTCGCCGGGGCGGCGGCGATTGTGGTGGGTATTTTCATCTATCGACGCTCGGGGCGGAACTGGAACGACGATCTGAAGTCGGCTCAGGGCTGGCTTGAGGATCGGACGGATACGGCGCAAGGGCTTTTGGATAAGACCGAGAAGGCTTCGAAAGAGCTGTTGGCTTCGGCTCAGGACTACGGCCACCAGGCCATCGGGTCGGCAAAGGGCCTTGCGGAAGGCGTTCGCGCACGAGTGAACTGAAAAGCGTTTGTGCTTGGCTGGCCCCGAGGAGTTCTCCTCGGGGCTTTTTTGTTGAGAACACGAACCCTTTTCGCAAGGTCGAAAGGGCATGGCACCAAACAAGATTCAGTCCCGCGAGGATAGCGGCGGTTTTGTGAATTTCGAGGATCGGCCCGAAGAGTTCATTCATCGGACGGAGAAGTTCGATGCACCGATGGGCGACGCGGAGTTCGTTCCCAATCAGCATGATCCGGAAAGTCAGGAGATACGGCCCCGATACCGTCCGACCGATCCCGAGAGTGGGCAGACGGCTGGTCCGATTGAGAAGGAGGTGCTGTGATGGCCGATAAGCGAGAGGAAGGGGTCTACGGCGAGAATGAGCCGATCGGTTACGGGACGTCGCCTTCGGGGATCCGCGAGGAGACGGTGCGGGCGCATCCGAACATGACGGGCGACGAAGGGACGGCGAGGAAGGATCTCGAACAGCCGGATCGTTCGGAGAGTGTGGCGAAGGAGTTGGATGACGTTAGGGAAAGAGCCGCTCATGAGACGGGGAGCGGGGGGATGGGGCGTGATGGGACGCCTCGGAACGCGACGGATTCTTCGCAAGGGGAGTTTGGCGGGGTGGAGGAGGATGAGGCTCCGCCGGGGTAGTTGACTGATTTGGGTTTTGGGTTTTGGGTTTTGGTTGCCTGGGACCATTGGTAGCTGGGCCGGTTGGTTGGGGGCTGTCTGCTCTCCCCCTGCCCCCTCTCACCGCCCGATGATGGCCAGTGGTACGTCCTGCCGCCCGGGCCGGGGCGACGAGAGGGGGTTCTGACGCCAAAATAAAAGTTATGTCCCTGTTCTCGGTTCGCCGTGCTGCCGCCAATCCGACGGTGCGGCTTGTTCTTTTACATGGGTATGGGAGCGATGAGCGGGATATGTTGGGGCTGGCGAGGGAGCTTCCCGTTGAGGTGGATGTGGTTTGCCTTCGGGCACCCGGGGAGACGGAAAACGGGGGGTACGCGTGGTTCGATATATCCATCGATGAGTCCGGATTTGGGTTCGACGAGGAGGGGTTCCGGTACGCGGCGGCCGTCGTGCTCCAGGCTTTGCCGGAGTTGAAGATCGAAGGAGCTCCGTTTGTGTTGGGCGGGTTTAGCCAGGGCGCGATGGTGGCGGCGGCGGTGACTTTGGTGGAGCCGGGGGTGGACGCGGCTTGGCTGATGAGCGGGGCGTTTCCACCTTCGGTGGAGATGCCTCCGTCGCCGGTTCGGCCAATTCTGGTGCAGCACGGGGTTACCGATCCAGTCCTTCCGATCGCGATGGGACGGGCGCTAGCGGCGCGGTTGAAGGAGGCAGGGCAAGCGGTGGAGTATATGGAGTATCCGATGGCTCACTCGATCTCGTCCGCGAGTCTCGCGGACGGGATCGAGTGGTTGGATAGTTTGGCGTAGGGATTCCCGGCTGGAAGCCGGGGGGACATGGGGAGATGCCGCCTGGAAGGCGGCACTACTTAGCGGTTTAACGCATCCATATATGCCGTAGCGTATCGGTCGCCTGCTGGAGCCGGGATCGCGTTGAGTTCGGCGAGGTCGCTGTCCGAAAGAACTAAGTCGACCGCCGCAGCGTTCTCCTCGAGGTACTTCACTTGCTTCGTTCCGGGGATCGGAACTAGGTGAGAACCTTGAGCGAGAACCCAGGCAAGGGCAACTTGGGAAGTCTTCGCTCCTAAGCGAGTCGCGACGGCCTCGACGGCTTCCACGATTCGGAGATTGGCGGCAAGCGCTTCGCCTTGGAAGCGGGGATTGTTACGACGCCAGTCGTCCGGGGCGAGTGAGTCGAGGTTTTTCAATGCGCCGGTGAGGAAGCCTCTGCCAAGGGGGGAGTAGGGGACGAAGGCGATGCCGAGTTCGGCAGTGAGAGGGACGACATCTTCCAGGTAGTCGCGGGTCCAGAGCGAGAGTTCGCTCTGCACAGCGGCTATGGGGTGAACGGCGTGAGCGCGGCGGATGGTTTCGGCGCTAGCCTCGCTGAGGCCGAGGGCTTTGACCTTGCCTTCTTTCACGAGTTCCGCCATCGCACCGACCGTCTCTTCAATCGGAACGAGGGGATCGACCCGATGCTGGTAGTACAGGTCGACGTGGTCCACGCCGAGTCTTTGCAAAGAATGTTCGATGCACTTTCGGACGTATTCGGGAGTGCCGTCGACGATGTAGCCGGCGACGCCGATTTGATCCTGGTGGCTGGTGAGCGATGTATCGTAGACGTTCCCGAATTTGGTGGCGAGGAAGACTTCGTTCCGATGCGTCTTGAGAGGTCCGCTTAGGAGCATCTCGTTGTCACCCCGTCCATACAGGTCGGCAGTGTCCCAGTGGTTGACGCCGATCTCCAACGAGCGGGCGAGGGTGGCGAGGCCACTTTCGCTGTCTCCCGCGCCGTAGGCCCAGCTCATGCCCATGCAGCCGAGGCCGATGGCGCCTACTTTTTGTCCCGCGATGGTTCTGGTTTTCATATTTTTTCTCCTTTCATCAATCCACGTAGCTGGGCGAGGCAGGGGTCGTCTTCGGAGGTGAAGACCCATCCCTGGTCGTAAAGCCCAATCTTGAAATCCACCGCCGCCAAGTTCTTTTCCAGTTCCGCCATCTGCGCGACGATGGCGATGCGGTGATCTTGGAGCAGCTTGAGTCGTGCCGGCAGCGTCTCCTTGCCGCCCCGGACGAGTTCCGCGTATTCGCGAACTCGATGGATGGGCATTCCGGTGAGACGGAGCCGGGTAAGGAAGAGCAGCGAGTCCACGTCGCGGTTTCGATAACGTCGGTGGCCACCTTCGTTTCGAGCGACGGGTTCGAGCAGCCCGGCCTTTTCGTAGTAACGCAGCGTGTGAACGGAGAGCCCCGTCGCTTCGGCCACCTGCTGGATGGTCAGGGTTCCTTGGGTTTTCTCGTCGAGATATCGTTCGGTGACCATCGCTTATGACTCTACGATCTTAGAGCGCGCTCTAAGTCAAGGGGGGAGGCGACTTTTTATAGAAGCGAAGGGCCTTCGGGGAGGGCGGCGGTGGAGGAGCCGAGGGTGAAAAAGAAGGTGGCGCCTTCGTCGGGGGCGGCTTTAGCCCAGACTTTGCCGCCGTGGCGTTCGATGATTCGTTTCACATTGGCCAACCCGATGCCGGTACCGGGGTATTCGCCGTCGCGGTGAAGCCGTTCGAAGGCGCGAAAAATCTTGGGCGCGTAGGCCATGTCAAAGCCGATGCCATCGTCGCGGACGTAATAAACCGGTTCGGGGCCGGAGTTTTCCTCTCCGAAAGAGATATGTGCGGTGGCTCCGCTCTTGCGATACTTGCAGGCGTTCTCCAGGAGGTTTTGGATGGCGAGACCGATGAGGCGCGCGTCGGCTTTCGCGTTGACATTGGGCTGGACGGAAAGCTGCATGGAACAGTTGTTCTGGCCCCTTGCAAGTTCCTCGCCGATCGATCGCACCATTTCGCTCAGATCGCAGGGAACTCGTTTGGGCTCGACGGCGCCAAGGCGGGCGAATTCCAGGAGGTCGTCGACGAGTTGCGCCATTTTCATCGCAGAGGCAGAAAGTCTAAGCAGCCCTTCGCGCCCGCTTTGGCTCAGACGATTGGATTCTTCTTCAAGGACGATATGCGCGTTGCCGACGATGCTGCGGAGCGGGGTCCGCATGTCGTGGGAGACGGAGTAAGAGAAGCCTTCAAGTTCGGTGATCTTCGCGAGGAGAGCGGCAGTGCGCTCGTCGACGCGCCTTTCGAGGTCGATGTTTGCGCGCTGAAGGGCCTCCAGGGTGTCGCGGACTTCGTATTGGCGCCGCCGGTCGCGAAGGGCGGCTTGGAGAGCGCTGGCAATGGTCGTAGGTCGGACCGGGCGCTCCATCACGGTGACGTTCCGTAGGGGTTCCATGAGGCGTAGGGTGAGGTGGACGCGGGCATCCGCCTCACCGCGGCTTGTGAGCACGACGAAGGGGACTTCGGACCAGCCAGGTTGCTCCTGCGCGGTTGCACTGAGCTGGCGGGTCTTGTCTAAGTAAAGCGCCTCCTCGGTGAGGAGGGCGACTCCGCTGCCGTTTCGGAACGCTTCACAAAAGGTCTCGACGGAAGGGAAGGCCTCGCAATGGAGCCCTTTCTCTTGCGCGACGCGGCATAGCAACTCACCGTCGCGGCCTAAGGGGGCGAGGACGATGACTCGCTCGGAGCGGTCACCTCCTTTCGGCATGGAAGAGCCCGGCCCCCTCGTCCAAGGTCTGCGGCACCCCCGTGAATATGCCTTGGAATTGTCGAAGCGGCGGACCTACTTGAAGGCCACCCGGCATGATGTCGAGTTCGCGCACGGTTTTCTCGTGCTCGCCGGTTCGTTTTTTAACGACCGAGACCGCTTTTCTAAGTTCACCGAACGCCTCGAAGAAACGGAGCAGAACGAGCGTGTCCGCAACGTAGCTGAGGTCGGCGGCGGAGGCGAGTCCGGCACCTACCAGCCCGTGTTGAGCCAGGCTTATGACGGTCGTGATGTTCGATTGATTCAGGTACGAGAGCATTTCGTGTACCTGGATCATCAACGTTTGCTCCCCCGGCATGGCTTGGATGAGGCCATTCAGGCTATCCAGAACGAGGTGCTTCATCCCGCCCTCTTCGACAGCTTGGCGGAGTTGATGGGAGAACTCGCCTGGGGAGACTTCGGCCGGATCGATCTGGCGGATGTGAATCATCCCTTTCTCGATATAGGGCCCCATTCCGAGTTGCAGGCCCTTGTCGCGGGCAAGGTATGTCCCCATATTTTCGTCGAAAAGGAAGATTTCGACCTTCTCACCCTTCTTGGCCGCGGCCACGGCGTACATGGCGGAGATGGTCGATTTCCCAACTCCTGAGGGTCCCAACAGCATCGTGCTGGTGCCTCGGTCGAGCCCGCCACCCAAGAGAACATCCAGATTCTCGATGCCGCTCAGTAGCTCACCGGAGAGGACGGCCCCTCGGTGTTCGGAGGCGATCAAACGGGGGTAGACCTTGATGCCACCCGTTTTGACGCGGTAGTCATGGTAGCCCTCGCGAAACCGGGATCCGCGAAGTTTGGAAACGATCAGTCGACGCCGTTCGGCACCATATTCGGTGGTCAGTCTTTCGAGGCGGATGACGCCGTGGGCGATGCTTTGGAGGAGGCCTTCGTGGAGATCGAGGGTCCGGTCATCCAGCATGAGGACGGTTGAGCCAAGGTCCGCGAAGAACCGCTTCATGCCGAGAAGCTCTCGGCGAAAACGGAGTGAATCCCGGGAAAGGAGTCGAAGTTCCGAAAGGGAATCGATCACGATTCGATCCGGCTTCAGGTCCTCTGCGGCCTTGTAAACTTGGCCCATGGTATCGCCGAGTTCAACCTCCGTCGATTCAAAGACCGTGTACTGACTCTCGGTGGCGTGGCGGGCGATGTCTCGTTCAAGCTCGACGATATGGACCTTCTCGAGATCCCAGTTATGGGATCGAGAGACGATTAGGAGTTCTTCGGCCGTTTCGGAGAGCGTTACGTAGAGGGTGGTCTCCCCGCGTTCGAGACCGGCTCGAAGGAAGTCCATCGCTAGGGTGGTTTTTCCGGTACCCGGTTCCCCCTCTAAGAGATAAATGTGCCCGTGGGGAAGACCGCCTAAAAGGATGTCATCAAGACCGACGATCCCCGTTGCGTCACGTTGAAGGGTTAGTGGAGGAGCCTCTGGCATAGATTTACCGCCAATATGACCCCTTGCGCTGGGGAATTGTTCGCGGCAGATTATGTCTTGACGGCTTCGAGGATGCGGACGGTATCCAGCATTTCGTTCGGATTCATTGACTCCATACGGGCAAAGGCTTGGAGAGTGTGGTCCATCTGGCGGCGATAGAACTCCTCGAATCGGGCGACCGATCCATGGCGGTACTCGTCGCCTTCGCGGAGGGCGAAGCGCCAGGGGAAGGCGGCGGAGGCGTTCTTTCCGGAGACCACGGAAAGGGAAGCTTGGCGACCGTCTTCGAAGCCGAGCTGGACGTTCTTCACGTGGGCGGTGGTCCAGGATTCGATCTTGGCGACGGGACTTTGGATGACCCGGAGAGCCATGGCTACGGTGTGAACCCCGTAGCGGTTCCAGTCTCCGTAGCCGGAGAAAATGCCTTGCTCGATATGGCCAGCGCCTTCTAGGGCTTCCTCCAACTCGGCGGCGTGGCGGAGGGAGGATGCGGCAGTGAGGGGAGCGCCGTATCTTTCGGCGAGGCCGAGGATCATTTCCGATTCGGCGACGGTGGGGGCCAGGAGCTTATCGACGAAAGTAGGTTTGCCGGTGGGGAGGGCGGCTTGGCAGAGGGCCAGGTGGCTCTCGATGTCGTCCGGGGCGAGAACAAGGATAGCGTCGGCGGCCTCGGCGGCGGCTTCGGCGGTGTCGAACCTCTGAACGCCATTGGCGGCGCACCAGTCGTCATCGAGCGGGTTGGATTCGAAGCCGACGACTTCGTGGCCGGAATCTCGCAGCATGCCAAGGAAGACCTTGGCATGCCAGTTGTCGAGGTGGTGGTCGAGGAAAGCGAGAAGCATTTTCTGTTTTGGGTTTTAGGTTTTGGGTTTTAGGTTTGGAGATCGACCCAAACCTAAAACGTAAACCCAAAACGCGTTAGCTCAGGGCTGACTTGGCCGCTCTGGCGATTTGGCCGCGGCGGTCTTCGATCTTAGCGGCTTTCTCGAAGAGAGCCTTGTTACCGGGCTTGTCCCAGGCGGCGAGGGTCTGGATGGATGCGACGACGACGGCGATGAACTCCTTGTCGTTGATGCGCGACTGAAGCTCCTTCGTCGTTTCGGCATCGGCCGGGAGGGCGGCGAGGGCGCGAACGGCGCCGGCCATGCGCTGGTCGTCTTTGCCCCTTCGCAGTTCGTCGAGCCAGAAGCCGCGAAGTTCGGGCTTCTTGAGTCCGGCAAGGCCGCTCAGGCTCCTAAGAGCTGGTTCGATGCCTCGGTCGGTGGTGGCGGCGGCGACGATGGCATCGATCGCCGCGGGGCTGCCGCTGGTCACGAGAGCGGCCATCGCGACGGATCGCTGAGCCGGGTCGGCGACGGCTTTGAGGATCGCGATGTTCTCGGCTTCGGTCGGCGGAGTGACCCGGGAGACGACGCGGAGGAAGTCATGGTTCGGATCGAGGACGACGGCGGTAGGGTTCGAAGCCGGGATCTTGACCGTTTGTTCCGCGCCGTCGAGGACGAACGGGATCTTGGTGAGGACGCCGCCGGAGATGACGCCGAGGGTCGCGTTCGGGACGTTGTAGATCGGGGTTCCGTCGCTGGTGTCCTGTGTCTGCTTGATCGTTACGACGACGTTCGAGCCGTCGACCTTCCAGTCGTAGGCGATGACGGGGTGGCCCGGCTTGAGGAACCACTGGTCGAAGAACGGTTGGACGTTGATGCCGCTGGCCTGCTCAAAGCAGCGCTCCATGAGCGAATAGGTGACGGGGGTGTGCTTGTACGTGTCGAGGTAGAGCTTAAGGCCTGCGAAGAAGGCCTCGTCGCCGAGGAAGCGGCGGAGGGTGTGGAGCACATCGCCGCCTTTCGGATAGGTGTGCGAGTCGAACATCGCATCCCCGTTCGGATACATCTTGGTGATGATGGGGCGCCGGTAGCGGCGGGCTTCGCCGAGGTAGCTCTGTTGGTTGCCTTCAATTTCCCAGAGGTAGGCGGTGAGGCCGCGGGAATGTTCGAAGTAGAGAGCCTGAAGGAGGGTCGCGAAGCTCTCGTTGTTGAAGATGTTGCCCCAGTCTTGGCAGGTGACGGTGTCGCCGAACCATTGGTGGCCGAGTTCATGGCTGTTGAGGCTGGCCATGTTGCGGAAGCCTTCACGCTTCTCGGTCAGCGAGCCCTCGCCGAGGGTGGTGGCAGACACGTTTTCCATGCCGCCGCCAAAGTCGTACATCGCGTTCTGCGCGTATTTCGCCCACGGATACTTGAAGCCGAACGTCTTGGAGTAGAAGGTCAGCATGTCGGGCGTGTCCCCGAACGAGTCGTCGATATATTTGCCCTGCCCCTTGGGCACGACGTACCAGAGGTCGACGCCTTGCCACTTGTCCTTTTTGATGTCGAAGGGGCCGCCGACGGCGGTGAGGAGGTAGGTGGCGTGGGGGAGTTCTTGCTTCCAGACGAAGGTTTTGCGCTTGCCGTCCGGGCTTAGCTGCGTGCTGCCCAGTCGGCCGTTGCCGATGGCGGTCCAGTCGGACGGGACAGTGTAGGACTCATCGTACGTCGCGAAGTCGTTCGGGTAGTCCCAGGTGGGGACCCAGTCGCTGTTGAATTCGGTTTCGCCTTGGGTCCAGAAGCCGACGCGGGTTTCGGGGGTGCCGTCGCGCTTTTCGATCCAGTGGAAGCCGCCTTCTCCGCCGAAGGGGCGGGCCTTGCTGTTGATGGCATTGTAGTTGATGGCGACGTCGAGCTTTTGTCCCTTCTTCGTGGTGGGGACGGTGATGTAGAGCTTGCGGCCGTCGCGGCGGGTCTTCGCGGATAGGCCGTTGACGGTCACCTTGTCCAGGTTCAGGATCGGTCCCGCGTTCAGCATGATCTCGGTGAGGCCGCTGCGGAGGGGGATGAGCGTCGAGACGGCGCGGCCGGTGAAGGCGCGCTTTGGATAGTCGACGTTCAGGGTGATCGAGACGTGGGTGAGGTCACAGGTGCGATCCGGGGCGTAGTGGATCGAGGCCTGGGGCGGGGCGAAGGGGTTGCCCCCCTGTCGCTGAGCGAAAAGCGTAGCGGCAAGCACGAAGCCGATGGGCATTCGCGCATTTTACATGGGATTTCTTAACTTGGGGAGCCGGTCATTGGGCAGAGGGTCGTTGGGTTCTTGGGCATGGGAGGTTGGGATTGCGGGAAGTTCGCCCAATGACCCTCTGCCCAATGACCCTAGCACCCTGTCCGGCGTAAACTATAAGCGTGGATCGGATTGTCCTTGCCGCCCCGCGCGGGTTCTGTGCGGGGGTTGCCTACGCGATCGAGGTTGTGAGCCTCGCTCTGAAGATTCATGGCGCGCCGCTTTACGTTCGCCATGCGATTGTGCACAACGAGCATGTCGTGCGGGGGTTCGAGGCGCAGGGCGTGATCTTTGTGGAGGATCCGGACGATGTACCGGAGGGCAGCGTGGTCGTGTTTTCGGCGCACGGGGTTTCGCCGGAGATTCGGCGGCAGTCGAAGGCGCGGAATCTGACGATCATCGATGCGACCTGTCCGCTGGTGACGAAGGTTCACAACGAAGCAAAGCACTTCGCCGCGAAGGGGTATTTCATGGTCTATATCGGCCACGAAGGGCATGCCGAGGCGGAGGGGACGATGGGTGAGGCTCCGGGGCGGATGGTCTTGATTGAGACACCGGAGGATGCCGAGGCGCTGGAACTGCCACCACACGACAAGTTGGCGGTTCTGACTCAGACGACGCTTAGCATCGATGAAGTCCGCGCGACGATGGCGGTGTTGGAGCGGCGGTTCCCGCATGTGGAGAAGCCGGGGAAGGAAGATATCTGCTTTGCCACGACCAATCGCCAGGCAGCAGTGCGAGATTTGGCTTCGGGCTGTGATCTAGTGCTGGTGGTTGGATCACCGATGAGCAGCAACAGCAACCGACTTCGGGAGGTTGCGGAGAGTTTGGGGGTGGAAAGCCACCTGCTCCAGTCGGCGGCGGACGTTCGGCCGGAGTGGCGGACCAATTTCCGGAGCGTCGGGATCACGAGCGGCGCTTCGACGCCGGAGACGCTGGTCGAGGACGTCGTTGGCGCTCTCCTAAACGGGCGGACGGATGTGCCGGTGGAGACGCTAGAGACGGTGAAGGAAGACGTGACGTTTAGGCCGTCGCGGGATCTGATTCAACTCGCGATGGCGCGGTGACGAGCCGAGGCATGGGCATCATAGTTTCCAGCCTGTGATTTTGTCCAAGGGCTGGAAGCCCTTGGGACGCATGGCCTGGAAGGCCATGCCACTAGACTTTTTCGATCGGCAGGACCGACGCGCCGAATACCGATTCGTCCATCTTGATGGAGAGCAGCAGGGAAGGGGAGGGCTCCTTGTCGAGGGCGATCTGCGCGATGGCCGCTTTTGCTCCGCCGAGGATGATGTTTTCCATCTCTTGGACGGAGATGCTCTCCTCCTTTAATCGCGCGAGTACGCCAGCGAGGACGCCGACGCGGTCCGCGTGGCGGACGACGAGGAGGTGGGTGGCGATCTCGGCCCGCTTCAGGTTGACCAGATTTGGGACGATGCCGGTGTTCTTGAACTCTCGGACGAGGCGAACAGTTTCGGCGGCCACGGCTTCTTGGGCCTGGTCGGTGCTGGCGCCGATGTGGTGGGTGGCGTAGACGCCCGGGAGTTCGCGGAGGGAGCCGCTGTAGGTGCCGACGGCGCCGGTGGGTTCTTCCTCAAAGACGTCGAGGCCGGCGCGGATGCCTTTCTCGCGGACGGCTTTCTCTAGAGCAGCCTGATCGACGACTTCGGCGCGGCTGGTGTTGACGAAGATAGAGCCGGGGCGGAGGGCGGCGAAGAACTCTTCGTCGATGAGGCCGCGGGTGGCGGGGGTGAGGGCGACGTGAACGGAGACGACATCGCTGAGGGCGGCCAGTTCGGGGGCGGAATCGGCGATGGCGAGATCGAGGGCGCCGGCGACGGCGTCGGTCATCCAGCGGGAGTGGGTGGCGACCTTCATACCGAAGGCGCGAGCGCGGACGGTCATCTCCTGGGAGATCTTGCCCATTCCGACGAGGCCGAGGGTGCGGCCGTAGAGACCGCGGGACTTGGTGAACTCACCCTTGTTCCAGCGTCCCGCGCGGAGTTCGGCCACATTATCCGGGATGCGCCGGTCGCAGGCGAGAATGAGGCCGAAAGCGAGTTCAGCGACGGCCTGGGCGTTTTTGCCGGGGCAGTTGCTGACCATGATGCCGAGGTCGCTGGCGGTGGCGACGTCGATTGTGTTCGTTCCGGCGCCGGCGCGAACGATGAGGCCAAGCTTCGTGCCGGTGATCGCCTCGCCGGTCACTTTGGTTGAGCGGACGATAAGAACCTCCGCTCCAGAAGCCTGAAGGTGCGCGCCTAGCTCATCGGACGAAACCGCCGGCTCGTACTCCACTTCGACGCCCAATCGCTTCAAGGCTTCTAGACCACTCGACTCAAACTTATCCGCAACTAAGACCTTCATTCGCTCCTCCAAGTATGATCGGCGCGGTTCGAGTATTATCTTTAGGCGCTGGCCGGGATGGCGGAATGGTAGACGCGGTGGTCTCAAAAACCGCTGATTCAAAAGGTCGTGCGGGTTCGAGTCCCGCTCCCGGCACCAGTTTTTCGAGGTTTGACCTCCTCGAAGTTAGGCTTTAAGTCCGCAAGGCAAACCTATCTTCCATTTATTCGTCTATCTCCCTATGAATCGAGGTTTTTTCCTTCCCGCGCTGGCGGTGGTGGCTCTTTCAGCCCCCATGACCGCCTCGGCACAGTTTAAGAAGCCGAGCGCTAAGGACCAGATCAAGCTTGGTCGGCAAGCGGCGGACGAACTTCGAAAGAAGGAAAAGGTGCTTCCTGCGACGGATTCACGCGTTCGGCTTCTCCGTCGCGTGGGTCAGCGGTTGTTGAACACGATCGACGCGAACGATCCCTGGGAGTATTCGTTCGATGTGATCGATAGCAAGGAGATCAATGCGTTCGCTCTGCCGGGCGGTTCGGTCTTTTTCTACACCGGGCTCCTTGATAAGTTGAAAACCGAGGACGAACTTGCCGGGGTCCTCGGACACGAGTTGACTCACGTTCGCCGCGAACACTGGGCGAAGCGGGTAGCGGAGCAGCAAAAGCGAAACCTCCTCCTGACTGGCCTCCTGATTCTCGGGCATGCGAACAGCAATACGGCGAACATCGCGAGTTTGGGCAATTCCCTCTATACGATGCAGTTCAGCCGCGGAGACGAGAACGACGCGGACGTTCGCGGCTTTAAGATGATGACGGACGCGGGCTATAACCCCCAAGGGATGGCTGACGTGTTCCGCATGCTGGGTTCGTTGGGTGGTAAGCAGCCGGAGTTTCTGAGCGATCACCCGTCGGACAAGAACCGGGTGAATCGGATTGAAGAATTGGCTAGGAAGTCGGGGAAGACTTATCCGGCTTTGACGCCGATTAAGGCGTAAAAAAGCTCCTCTAAATCGGAGGATTTAGGGGAGCTTGGCGCCCGGCTGGAAGCCGGGGTTACATTGGGGAGATGCCGCCTGGAAGGCGGCACTACGGGACTAACCGCCGCCGGGACGACCGAAGGCGCCGGGGGTTCCGGGCTTGGGGTCTTTGAACGTGAACGTTTCGCCGCCGAGTTCTTTGAGCTTGGCTTTCTGCTTGTCCGTCAGAAGCTTAAGGATCGACTCGTCCATGATCTTGGTGTTCTTGACCATGGCGGCGCCGAGGCTTTCGCGGTCGAGTTCGCCGCTGCCGAGCTTCTCAAAGAGGCCGGCGTTCGCTTCTTCCTGGAGACGCTGAAGCTCGTCGAGCTTGGCTTTCTGAGCGTCGGTGAGGACGATCTCTTTGGAGACGGCGTCTTGGAGAACGGCGCGACTGCCTTCGGCCTGGATGCCCAGCTCTTTGAGGCGCTTTTGCTGTGGCTCGGTGAGGACGGCCATCGTGTCCTTCAGGATGTCGGTCATGACCAGCTGCATCTTGGCCTGCATCTGCTTCTGCATCTCTTCCTGGTCTCCGCCGGGCTGGAAGCCGGTGAAGGCGCCCTGGAAACGCTGACGAGAGCCCGCTTGGACGGCGTTGAGCTTGCCCTTCTGGGTGTCGTCAAGCTTCAGCTCAGCTTGAACATCATCGCGTCGAAGGAGCATCGCGGCGGCGAAGGGGCCACCTTGAAACATCCGCATCATGCCGCGCTGGCCGCCACCGCCAAATCCTTGGGCGAATGACGCTCCGGAAAGGGTGGCGAAAGCGACGGCTACGAGAATTCTTTTAATCATCGATTTCGTGCTCCGAACTAGGGCTGCTTCACCGGGGGCGGCGTCTTTACCGGCGGTTTTAGCTTATCGTTGTTACCCGTTTTTATATAGTCGTTATAAGACTTGTTGGTTTCGGGGCTCATTTTGCGCTCGTTTTCTTCGCGCAGCTTACGGGCCTCATCTGGATCGCGAATGACCCGTGGCGTGAGGAAGATAAGGAGCTCGGTCTTCTGGTTCGTCTTCGACGTGGACTTGAACAGATTGCCCAGGAGCGGAATGTCTCCGAGGAGAGGCACCTTGCGAACGTCGGTGTTGATCGTCTTGCGGATAATGCCGCCCAGGATGATCGTCTCGCCGTCCTTTACGGAAACCGTCGTGTTCGCTTGGCGTTGGTTGATGATGGGCGCGTTGAACGTCGTATAGCCCTGCAGGTCGTTCGCCGTCTGATCGACCTCCATGGTCACCATGCCGTTGCTGGTGATTCGAGGAGTTACCGTCAGAACCACACCGACATCCTGGAACGAGTAGCTATAGGTAAAGTTCCCGTTCACGTCCTGCCGTGAACTCGTGATGTACGGAATGCTCTGGCTGATGTTGATCTCGGCTTGAACGTTGTTCGAGGTGAAGATCTTCGGCGTGGAGAGCACTTGGAACTTGGTATCAGACCGCAGAGCGTTCATGAAGACGCTGTAGTTCGTACCGGTCAAGGTGTACTTGAAGCCTTCGTTCACTGTGCCATCGGAGTTGGTCGCGCCGGTGTTATCGAAACCCGTACCGAGGGTGCTCGTGTTCGTGCCGCTCTTGGAGTAGTTCCATTCGACGCCGAGCTTGTCGTTCGCGGTTAAGCTGGCTTCGACAATGACGGTCTCGATGAGCACCTGCTCCGGAATCTTGTCGAGCTGGTCCAAGATGGAGCGAATGATCGCGGCGTTCTCCGGCGAGGTAACGACGATGATCGAGTTGGTGTTCGGGTCGGCGATCGCGGTGACCTGGTTGGAAAGATCGCGGGTATTGACCACTTGACCGTTCGCGCCGCGGCCGGTGGTCGCGGTCGAACTGGATCCGGTCGTGCCGCGGTTCTGGCCGCCACCAAAGAAGCCTTGACCGAAGCCCTGGGTTACACCCACGGAAGTCGCGAGTTCGCCGGACTGAGCATTCGGATCGCGTAGCGCGAGATCGATCTCGTTGCCCTGCATCTCCGCACCAAGGCCTCCTCCACCACCACCGCCTCGGTTAGTGTTCGTGTTGTTCCGGTTGGTAGTCGATGTGTTGTTGCGGTTCGTACCCGTATTGCCACGAGCGCCATTGACGCCGGTTCGGGTGCCGAAAGCGTTTTGGAGCAGCGTCGCTACATCGTCCGCCTTCGCGTTGTTCAATTGGAATACGAACGTGGTGCTCTCGGAAGGAACGTTCAGGTCAAGTTCCTTTACAACTTGATCGACCGTCTTGATATTCTCCGGTGTCGCGGTGACGACGATGTTATTCGTCCGACTGTCCGCGGTTGCCGTTCCGGAACCGGCCTGCTGGCCGCGAAGGGCGCTGATGAAGCCCTGGGCTCCACCCGTTTGGCTGGTGGTGGCGCCACCACGTCCTCGCGGAACGTTGGCGTTCAATATGCTCTGGACGAGGGTCGCCGCGTCGGTCGCCGCTGCGTACTGAAGGTGATAAACCTTGGTCTGGACGGGCGTGTCGGTGACCTTGTCGAGTTGGCGAATGATGTCGCGCACCTGAGACTGGAAGCGCTGGGGGGCGCTAACTATAACCTGGTTGGAATAGTCGTCGCTTGAAGCTTTTACGAGCGTCGTCGTACTGCGACCGAGGTTGAAGCCGCCGGGGAAACGGTTTTGCTGGCCACCTCCTCCGAAGCCACCGCCGCCAAAACCACCACCTCCGCCGCCACGGTTGCGGCCTTGGAAGGCACCGCCACCGCCGGGGCCTTGTACGGCGGCTTCAACTTGGGGGCCACCCGTCTGGTTGTCGCCGAAGCGGATGCCGCCGAAGTTTTGCGAACCGGAGTCGGCAAAGACCTCGTTGATGATGCGGGCGATCTGGCTGGCGTTCGCGTAGGTGACCGGGTAGACGGTCAGAAGCGGCTGATTGTCTTCGCCGCCGTCACCAAACGGGCTACCTCCGCCTCCTCTCGACATCAGGGAGGCGATATCGAAGCCCCCTCCTCTTGCATCCCGCTTGCTGATGACGAGTAGGCCGCTATCGACCCGCATGTCGTAGCCCTTCAGACCGAGGGTGGTTTTAAGGATCTGGAAAGCGTCGTCGAGCGGTACCGCCTTGGCGCTACTGATGCTAAGCGGCCCGGTGAGCGAAGGATCCTTGACGATCGTAACGCCGGAGGCACGCTGGTACATCGCAAGAATCGCGTCGATGCTGGCGTTCCGGTAATCCAGCTTCAACCGGGTCTTCGGGTTGAGCTTCAGAGCGGCCCATGGCTTGAAGGACTGTCCACCCTCAAACGGATTCTGCGCCGAGCCGAGGGGCGCGACGGCGATCACGGCGGCAAGGGCCGCTGCGCGGAGGGTCGTGGAGCCGATGGCCGGAAGGCGAAGCGTGGGTTTGCGGAACATTAGTTATCTCCTTGGAGGGCGTTGTTGTTGCGATTGCGTCGGCCACCTCGGCGGCGACTTCCGCCACCTGGGTCTGTGCCGTTATTGAGAGCGGTCTGGTCGAAGGGAACCTGCATAGTGCTGCCGTCCGGCATGGTCATCGTGGCCGTGCCGGCGACCGGCCGGACGCCGATATTTGATGGGGCGCCGATCTGGCCGCGAATGGGGGCTCCACCGACGGCGAGCGGCTGAGTACCCGGGGCAGGTGCGATGGCCGAGGCGACCGCCCCGGGCGCGGCGCCGTATTCGGTGATCGGAACGTCGACTCTAGCGCCGTCGGGGCCGATCATGACCAGCGTCGAGACGTCGACAGAGGCGATTCGCGCGGCCTTCCAGGTCTCCCCGGGGCTTACATAAACCGATTCGCCACTGACGGTGTTCTCTAAGAGCGCTTGCTTAGTGCCATCGAGTTCGACCATGCCGGTGTAGTACCAGTTGGCCTCGCCGCCCGTTAGCTTCCCGAAAATGCTTCCGGGCACGTCCTTCGCGACCGCTAGCATTACGGGTTTCTTAACTAGCGGAGTGAAGACATCGTGCGGAGCGGCGGAGATCGAGGCGAACTTCGCCAGGGTGTCTTCCTCGGTATACATCCCCGAGTCTTTGGATGCCTTCTTCGTCTTCTTAGCGGTGGTGGCCGGCGCGGCGGTATCAGGCCCTGAAACGAGCGTGTAGACAACCGCGACGGCGCCGACGATCAGAGCCCACTTAATCGTGGGGCTCATCTTTTGGTTGGAGCTGGGTGCGCTTGCCATGTCTATTTCGTTCCTACGCTTGAGGGTATGCGGTGCGCCACCAAGCCGATGCTTGCCGAAACTTTATTCGATTCCGAGTCCGACGACGTGATTTGGAACAGGCTGACCGCCAACCGGTTCGCCGGGAGTTCAAGATCTCTTTCCAACTCGGCGACCTTCGGGAACGGACCCTCGACGACGAGAAGAAACGGATACTGCTCAAGCGGCTCGGCGAGCGAGACTCGCTGGGGCTGCAACCGCACAAAGTTCAGGCCGCGCTTCTTTGCGAGGGTGGCGGTCAGAGTGAGAACCTTGTCTTGAATCGAAGCGGGCTGCTCCGTCCAAGTTCGCGAGATCACTGCGGCCTTCGCAACAAGAGTCTCGGTCTCGGCCGTCGATCTCGCTGCCTTCTCTTTGGTGGTCTGTGTCCGCTCCTTGATGACCGCCGCCTTGGCCGTAGGTTTAGGCCAGACGAGGCCGACCAACGAACCCGCAAGGAGAAGGGCGGCGAGGCCGTAAAGAGTGGTGGTGGTGGCCTTGGTATCGGCCTTTGCGCGCATCATGCTATCTCACCGCCATTACGCGCATAAGCCGCTTTAAGGTTCCCTCAGCGGCCATTCGTTGCTCCGGCCCGGGCGAGGAAGGGAAGATTGCCGACGGGGAAGGCGGTGAGCACGAAATCGGTCACCGGGACCTTGTTCACCAGGGTGTTGCTGGCGTTGGTGATCTGGACATCTCGGAACCGCTTTTCCGGGTTTTGGTCCAGTTTCCGAACCAGATCGGCCACCAAACTTTCTTCCTTAGCGGTACCGCGAAGGGAGATCGGTTTGCCTCGCTCCAGCGTAAGCGTTTTGAGCCAAGTACCGGCTGGCACGGAGCCGGTCGTGACCGACAGCACATCGGACATCTTCTGGGCGGGCGAGAAGGCCAGGTCCAGGGCATCGCGCATGGCAACCGTTTTGCTCAATTCTGCTTTGGCCTTCTTGGAAGCGTTACTCAGCGTCTGAAGATGACCCTTCGACTTGACTTCAGCCGCTTTTGCGGCCTTCGCCGCATCGCTCCAGTCCGTGGTGACCACCACCGCGAGCAGCCCCGCGACGACCAAAGCGCCGAGGGCAGAACGGACCGAACGCCGGTCGGCGGCGGCGGTGCGGGCGGCGACGGCCTCCGGAAGTTCGATCCGGAGCTTAAACCGATCGAGCGACGATTCGGCCAGGGCCATGAGTGCCGTTCGGTCGGTTTGGCGGATCGAGTTGTTGACGGTTGCACCGCCGGCCGCTACGATCGGAGCCGATTCCAGGCCGGCGAGACCTAGCGCCCGGGTGACTTCGAGTTCCAGCGGAACAGAGGCCGGAGTCGCACGGCTGGCGCGGAGAGAGCCATGGGAAACGATGTCGACCGCAGGACCGTCATCCGACCGCTCGACCACAGCCGCTTCGCTGAGTCCCAGTTCCTGAGCGATCAACACGGAGCCCAAGGCAAGGGGAATCGCGGCGCGAACCTTCACGCCGGCGTTCGCGGCGGCTTCGAGGGTTCGGCGAAGTTCGGCGCTGGGTACGGCGGCGAGGATGGCGAGTCGGCCATCTTCGTTCACGTCGTCGGTCAGCAGGAAGTCCCAAGCCAGATCGATGGGGGCGACCGGGAATAGCTCCGTCGCCTGCATCATCAAAATGACGCGAACCTCATCCGGCGAGGCGTTCGGGACGCGCGTCGTGCGGATGAAGACGCCACGGCGGGAGAGGGCGAGAACCGCCTCCCGTCCGCTAAGGCCCATGGTCGAGAGATCGTCTGAGACCTTCGTCGAGCGGGTGGCGGTGTCGTAAGCGACGACGCCGCGGGGCGACCATTCGATCGCGAGGCCGACCGGTCCGTGTTCGCGGCTCAATTCGATGCCACCAGCACGGTATCGTTCGTCGGATCGGGTTGCCAGCCCCAGCGGGTCGGCATATCGGAATAGGGCTGGTCGTGCATTTTAATTAGTCGCGGAGCTTGCGACGATGTGTCCACTACGGCTTCGAGGGCGACTTGAGTTCCGCCACATTCGCCAACGATGCGAACCAGGAAGATTGAAGAGCGAACCGTGAAGTAAGGGGCGAATCGTTGGAGGTTATTGGTGTCCGTAAAACCGGATACCTGAAGAAGATCACTCAGCTTCGTGAAGCCAGTGGACTGGTAGGCAACGATGCCTTGGGCCAGATCTTGCGTCATCTGCGGAATCGACATGAGTACTGCCTCAGAGGCGGTGTTGAGATTGATCTTGCCTTCCACCCGGGTGGCCGGGCTGGTGGTCACTGCATCGAGCACGATCGCTTGGTCCGCCGGATTCCTCACCGCCGCGAGGACGGCGCCGATATCGGCAAAGCTGGGCGCGGCAGTCCCGGGAGCAAGTGTCTGGGCCGTCTGAAGACTCATGCCGGCTTGGACAAGACGCTGGGACACATTGGCGGTGTTGATGTTCACCATCGCCGTCCCGCTGGGTTGGAGCTGGGCGTTAAAGCTATCGACGGTGGCCAGATCGTAGAGAACCGCCTGCCGTCCGTCGGTCAGGGCGGGCAAGGGAGTGGTCGTGCTGGAGTTGTCGTTGACCTGATACAGGTCAACCGGGGTGAAATAGCGGATGTTCAGCAGCTCGTCGAAGGAGTCCATGCGGCGCAGCTTGGCATTGTAAGGTTTCTCCAGCGCGTTGTAGTACTCGTCCTTCGCGCCTTCGGTGCGGGCGGTGGTTCCGACCTCGCGCCAGTCTAACAGGGAAGCCACCTGTTCGGTCGTCAAGGGAAGCTGATTGAGTTGGGCCTCGAGCGCCGTGTTCAGGTTGACGAGGCTTCCGGCATCGACGATTTCGATGCGGAAGGTCGCGCCACCGACGGTGAAGCGTTCCTCGCCCTTATTGCCGAGGGTGTACCACTCGTCGGTCTGGAGTTGGGCTTGGCCTTGGACGGTGGTTCCCGTTGCGGCGGTACCCGTGGTGGCGGTCGAAGTGTCTTGAATCGTGCCCGCAATGGCGGCGAGCGCCCTTTGGATTCCGGCCTCGGCGGCGATTCTTGCCCGCACCGAGTTAATCCGGTTCGCCTCGGCCCGCACGGCAAGTTGCTGCGACGCCGCGACGGAGGCGACCAGGGCCACCAAGCCGGCCAGGACGGCAAGGGCGATGATGAGGACCACACCGCGTTCTCTTCTTCGTCTCATGTCTAAGTTGCCGTCTCCTGGGTTACGGGGTTGTCGGGGGTGACGTCGCTGGATGGGACGGCGAAGACCACGATGTGGTCTTCGGTCTCATTGAGAAAGCGGTAGGTGACGCGAACGGCGGAAGGAAGGCGACGGGTGCCCATCGTAGTGGTGTCCCAGGTCGTCAGCCACTCCGAGCCGTCGTAGAATTCATAGCTGATCGTGTCGATGTCGGTCGAGAGTTTCGACTCGTAACCGCCTTGCGAAGGATCGGCATCGGAGGGCGCTTGGGTGCGAAGGTACAGACCGCCGGATTGTCCGGACGAATCGCTCCCTACCGGCGCGGTTCCCAACTCTACTTCGGTCATCCCGCCTTCGGGGCCGAACTTCGAGTTGTTCGTCTCGAAGTCGTCCGGGCTTGCGAGAAGGGTGCTGGGAAGGCGTCGACCCACGACGGTAAAGACCAAGGAGTTCCCATCCCCTCCTGAACCGCCGGAGCCACCGGAACCGGTCTGCGGTACGGCGCTGGTGATCGCGTCGCCGGAGACGAAGTAGGTCGTCGTGTTGGTTGCGTCCGCGTCGACGTAAGCGTGGCTGAAAAGATCAGCGAGCCGAGCCTCGAAGGCGGCTTGGCGGGCGGCCACATCGCGTCCCTCGTTCATCTGGGCCCCGAATTTCAGTCCGGTTAGGTACGCATTGCCGGCCGTGGCGATCACGACAAACGAGACGACCATCGCGAGGAGAAGCTCGACGAGGGTGATACCGCGTTGACGCCTCATTGCGTCGCTCCGGTGGTGGTCGTTGCGGGGGGCGGAACATAGATCAGGGTGTCGATCTTGACCGGCGATTTCGAACTGTTCGTCTGGTTGACCGAGATCGTGACCGTGCTTAGATCCGTGATGTCCGATGTATTCACCTGAAGGTCCCAGGTGTAAGTCGGTTCGTTCTGATCCGAAAAGTCGCCGTTAGATGCCTGCGTGGTCTGACCCGTTGCAACCAGCTCCGCCAGCTTGCCCTGGGCGAGGTGGACCATCTTCTCGGTCTGCCGCGCATTCGCTTCCGAATTCGCCAGGGTGCCGAAGGAGGCCATCGAGGCCACGATACCGATACCTAGGATCACCACCGCTGCCATCGCTTCAATGAGGGTGAAGCCGCGCTGACGTCGTCGATGCTTACGAAGAAGCGCGTTGTTCATATGTGCCGGCCTCCCAACTTTGCTCGGCGGCCGGAGGAAGCGTGGCTTCCTTTAGGCTTGCAAAGCCGTTGATATCGACCAAAAGGGTGCGGGTGGTGCTGCCTTCCACGATTTCAAACCCACCGCCCTCGCTGCGTCCTTCCGGATAGAAATGGAGTTTGAAGTCGCTCGTGCTGGACGACTGAGAACCCAGGTTCAACTGGCCGATGGTCGCACCCTCGGGAATGGTGGCGCTGGCTTGACTCAAGTCGTCAGAGTTGTTGCCTTGCCCCGTTGGTTGTTGACCTGAGGCTGACATGCCGCTCGAACCGAGGATCGCACCCTGGGGAAGGGCAGGAAAGTTATTGTTGTTCGTCCCTCCGGAACTGGACGTGGTCGCCGTGTCATTTGAGCGCGTGTCCTTCAGCGAGGTGGCGGCCTGGTCGTCCTCCGGGGCGAGGGTGAGCATGCTTCCCGCGCTATCGCCGATGGTCAGTACGTAGGTCTGTCCGTTTCGGATCGCCGCTTCCCGGCCCAGTTGGGCCAGGCGGAGGATGTCGTTATACTGCTCGTCGCGCTCCCGTCCCCTCGCCATAGCGACGACCTGGGGGACCGCCAGCGCCGCTATGATGGCGATCACCGTGACGATAACGGTCACTTCCACCAACGTAAAGGCGCGACGCATTTCTTAACTCCTATTCGCTACTTGTCGTGACTATTCGTTGACGGTGAGATCTGTGTTGTCGCCCTCACCACCCTCAGTACCATCGGCCCCGTAAGACTTGAGCGTAAAGGTGTCGTTAGAACTCGACTCGTAGACATAGGGGTTATCCCAAGGGTCGTTCACGATTTCTTTGCTGCCGTACGGACCGCGCCACTTGCCTTCGAGGCCGGACGGCGCCGTTTCGAGTGCGGCAAGACCTTCCTCGGTGGTGGGGAAGCGGCCGCAGTTGAGATTGAAGTTGTCGAGCAGGCTCTTTGTGGTCGCCAGTTCGGACTTTGCCGCGCCGATTTTTGCTTCCGCAGCCTTACCTGTCAGCTTTGGCACGACGAGCGCGGCGAGGATCGCGATGATGAGAACGACGACCATCAGCTCGACGAGCGTAAATGCTCGGCTTCTGCGATTTCGGGGGAGGGTTTTAACGTTCATAGGGTTGCCATTGAGTACGTACGACAGAGGGTAGAAGATTCCCGCTTGAGTCTACTTGCCCACCGTATCCGACGAAGAAAGGATGGGGAGAAGGACGGAAAGAACGACAAATCCAACGAAGGACCCCATTGTCAAGACGATAAAAGGTTCGACCAGAGAGGTTAAGCGGCGCATTCCGTTGTCGACCTCGAAATCGAGAGAGGTTGAAACACGGGTGAGCATCTTCGGAAGGTCGCCCGTTTCCTCACCCACCGCCACCATATGGGTCAAAACGGGAGGGAAGGCACCGGCGTCGCGCATCGCATCGGCGATCCTTTTTCCTTCGCGAACTTCGTTTTCGACTAGAATGGCGCTCCGCCGGAATACCCGGTTACCCGCGGCCATCCCGGCGATTTCAAGAGCCAAAAGAATCGGAACACCGCCGTAGACTAGAGTGCCAAGTACTCGGGCGAATCGAGAAACGGTTGCCTTGCGAACGACCGGCCCGAGAATTGGGGCATTTAGATAGAACTGGTCGCGCGAATACGCGCCTGCTTCCGTGGCGACCCAAGCCTTATAAAGGAAGAAGCTTACGACAAGCCCTCCGATGATAAACAGGCCGTTGCTCGTAAGGAAGTCGGTTAGCGCCAAAAGAAGCTTGGTCGAGGCGGGCAGGTCGTCGCCCATCGACTTGAAGATGCCCGACATGCGGGGAATAACGAACGTCAAGAGGAAGACGACGACGAAGATAGCGGTGCTGGCCAGAATGCCCGGATAGACCAGGGCGGAAACGACTTGGCTGCGCCGCTGAACCTCCATCTCCTGGAACTCCGCGAGCTGTTGGGTGACTTCGGCGAACTGGCCAGAAGCTTCACCGGCGCGGAGGGTCTGGGTGAAAACCTCGTTGAAGAGCTTCGGATGCTCGGCGAGCGCCTCGCTGACCGGCTTACCGCCTTGGACTTCGCTGAGGGCCTGTTGGGCGACGTTCGAAAGCAATTCGCTCTCGGACTGCTCGGCCACGACGCTTAGGACGCGGTCCAACGGAAGGCCTGCCGCAGCGAGGTCAGCCATACGGCGCGTGAAGAGCGCAAGATCGCTCTTGCTGACTTTGCCCTTCTTCTTGACTTCGCCCGACGACTTGGGACCCTGTTGAGTGGCCGCCTGCTCGGCGATCTCCAGAACATAACGACCTTCCGCGGCGATCGCTGCCATGGCGGCGTCGCGGCTCGAAGCGTCGACGAAACCCGTCTTGCGCTTGCCGGACGGTTCGAGGGCGGTGTACGAAAAGGTCATTGGGCTTCGGGTCTTAGGGGAGAGGGCCTAACGGCCTACAGGTTACAGGGCATCCGACACTGAGTAGGACCTATTGCCCAACGACCCAATGCCCCGATGCCAAATCAGATGTCTTCGCGTTGGCTGACGCGCATTACCTCGGCCGGGGTGGTTTTACCCGCGAGGACGGCGTTGCGACCGTCGCCGATGAGCGTAATCATGCCTTGGTTCTTGATCGCGTGATCCTTAATCGCGCTGCTGGGCGCCCGATCGACCGTCATGCGGCGAATCTCTTCGTCCACCAAGAGCAACTCGTAAAGACCGACTCGACCCTTGTAACCGGTGTTGGTGCACTTCTCGCAACCGCGACCCTTCAGGAAGTTGCCGGCCTGATCCGGGTCGATACCGATCGCGCGGAGCGCCTCCGGCTCGTACTTGTGCGTCTGCGCGCAGTTCGTGCAGACTCGGCGAACCAGTCGCTGGGCGACGACGCCGCTGAGGGACGAAGCGACAAGGAACGGCTCCAGACCCATATCCACCAATCGAGTGACCGCACCGGCGGAGTCGTTGGTGTGAAGGGTAGAGAAGACGACGTGGCCGGTGAGCGCCGCGTGGATCGCGATTTCGCCCGTTTCATGGTCTCGAATTTCACCCACCATGATGACGTCGGGGTCTTGGCGGAGGAAGGAGCGAAGGCCGTTGGCAAAGGTGAGACCGATGTTCGCCCGTACCTGGATCTGCGAGATGCCGGGTACCTGATATTCGACCGGGTCTTCGATGGTCAGGATGTTCGTGCTCGGAGAATAGATCTCCTGGAGCGAGGCGTAAAGCGTGGTTGACTTACCCGCACCGGTCGGACCCGTTGCAAGGATGATGCCGTAGGGGATGGTGATGAGCTTGCGGTACCGCTCCAAGATCTCCGGGCTGATGCCCAGCTCTTCGAGCGAAAGCATCGCGGTGGTCTTGTCGAGAATACGCATGACCGCTCGCTCGCCGAAGGTGGTGGGGACGATGGAGACGCGGACGTCGATCGCGCGGCCGCCGAGGTTAAGTTTGATGCGGCCGTCTTGAGGAAGTCGCCGCTCGGCGATGTTCATCTCGCCCAGAATTTTTAGGCGCGAGACGATGGCGTTGTGCAGCCGCTTCGGGGGGCGCATCATCTCGTGGAGCATGCCGTCGATGCGGTAGCGGACTTTGACTTCGCGCTCGTACGGCTCGATGTGGATGTCCGAAGCGCGGTCGCGGACGGCCTGCGCGAAAATGGCGTTCACCATGCCGACGACTTGGCTGTCGTCCGCCATCCGGGTGAGGTCGGAAAGGTCGCTGATCTCCTCGATCGTCGTCGACTCGTCGTCGCCCGCCAGCCCTTGGAGGAGCTTTTGGAGGAAGAACTCGTCGATCTTGTCTTTAATGAGCTGAGGATCGGCGAGCACAGGGAGTACCGGTCGGCCGGTTAGGACGCCAAGATCATCGGCAGCCTGGAGCCCATCGGGTGAGCCGATCGCAACCACAAGGGTTTCTCCATCCAGCGCCAACGGCAGGACTTTATGCTTCACCGCGAAGTCGCCCGGGGCAAGCGCCAAAGCGGCCGGCTCCGGCTTCACGATTTCGAGATTGACGAAATCAAAGCCGTGAGTCGTGGAAGCAAGCGATGCGTTCTCGCTGATGGGGAGATTGATACTCATGAGAGAACCCCAGCAAATCCTGGGAATCAGGCATCAGTACGTTTTGGCTCCTTCGTTAGGTTCCAAAGCAATGACCTATAGGACTAATTTGTCCTATAGGTCGTATCAACTGCCGCTTTCGCGCGAAGGGGCTCGCGCGCCACGAAGGTTAGGCCACTTTGTCCAAAGCTTCCAAGACCCCTGCACGAGCTTCGCGCGGCTTGTCTCGGAGTTTGGTGACGATCCACGAAGCCAGGTCAAATTCGCTCGCCTGATGAATCAGGTCGACCGGCGCGCCGTTGATCGTGATGAAGTGGGCGGATCTTTTCGGCTTCGCGTCGAGCGGAATAAACGGATCGAACCCGGTGGGGAACGCTTCGCGGGCCATGGCTTCGGCGAAGTCTTCCTTCTCATACTTCTCCAAGAACAGCGCGAGGTTGCGCAGCATGCCGTCTTCGTAGTCGAGGTCTAGCCGTTTGAATGACGAGGAGCCGACGTGGTGCAAGAACGCGCCCGGCGCGACCCAGAGGGGGAAGCCGGCGAGGCGGGCTCGCAGGTTCAGGTCGTCGTCCTCGAAGTTGCCGAGGCCGAAGATAGGGTCGAAACCGCCGATGGCTTCAAGGCATTCCGCGGACATGAGGAAGAAGAGGCCGCGAACTTGGATCGTGCAGTCCACATGAGAGTGGCGCTCGGAGCCCCAGGCGAGGGCGCGGTCGTGCATCTCGGCAAGGGTCGAATAGCTGCCGATTTGGACGCGCTGTTCGCCGCTGACCTCATTGCTCACCGGGCCAATCATGCCGACCTTGTGGCCGGCTTCCTGAATCGCTACCGCAGCGGAGGCAAGTTGGGGAAGGCAGTCCGGGGCGGGGGTGATGTCGTCGTTGGTGACACCGTAGAGGTCGAAACCCTCCTCCTGAAGTTTCAGGAGCGCGAGATTCGCACCCTGTCCGTAACCCTGGTTCTTCTTCTCTTCGATCAGTTCGATGAGGTGCGGGGCGGCGTTGCGTTCGGTGCGAAGGCGCTCGATGCCGGCTTCGTCGCAGCCTTGGGCGACGAGACCAACCTTCAGTTCGCCCGGGTAGTGCATCGAAAGCCGAGTAATCGCCTGAGCGGCCGCGTCGGTTTCGCCGCAGCAGGGCATAGCGAGGCCGATACGGGGCCAGTAGGGTAGCTCTCCACCGTCGATGACGGCGATGGTATAGCGGGCTTCGTTATCGAGACCCTCACGAATGAGACCCGGCCAGCGGTCTTCCTGGCTCAGGAAGCGGACGCGACGGTGGGGGAAAGCGGTCTGGACGAGAACGGCGAACTCTTCGGGCGTCCACTCCACGGTGTGGAACTCGTTCCACGGCTTGTCCTCAACCGAATTTCCGGGCGAATGCTTACCGCGGTTCGGCGTCGAGACGACGATCGTGCCTTTGCACGAGTCCAGTGAAGCAAGGAAAGCGGCGGGGTCCGGAACGTGCTCGATCGTCTCAAAGCTCAGAACGAGGTCGGCTTCCGAATAGTCGAATGACGCGACGTCGGCGGTTTGGAACCGGGCGCGAGGGTACCGAGCGGTGGCATGGGCCGTCGCCGAGGGATCGACGTCGAGGCCGAGCGCGTCGGCGGCAAATAGGGCGGCATAGCCGGTTCCGTAACCTTCGCCAGAGGCGGCATCCACGATGCGGGCCTTCATGTACCAAGGGCGGAAATAGGTATAGCGCTGCCAGTGAAAAGCTTCGGTCAGCAGGTCGCTAGCAGTAGGAACCATTCTTTCGCCGGTCCAAGCGAGGGGGGCGGGCGGGGCAGCGGCACTCATCCTAGTAGGAATGTCGGGACGCTAACGAAAATCTTTAGGGGGAGGGAACAACGCGAAGCGTTGTAGCCGGAGGCGGCAACCTTCGTAACAGATCCCGCAGAGCGCGGAAGGCCGTACGAAGGCCAGCGCAGACGACGCGTTTACTTCTTTCGTCGCCGAAGCAACGCCAACGCGCCAAGGCCCAACCCTGCCACGGTCGCCGGCTCAGGGACCGCAGCCGGAACGGAGAAGTTCGTCGTCACCAGGCTGGAGTATCGAAGGTACGAGGTGGCGCCGTTCAGATCAGTGTTATCGGCCGAGGTCCCCCGGGAATACAGCATCTTGAGGGAATAGTCGTGGCCCCCGAGGAGCATTCCGGCCGGAATGTTAAAGTTGAAAGCGTTCTCATCGGCCGAGATGCCGGAAAGAGGTGTCAGTCCAGCGGTCAAGTCCACCAGGCTGTAGAACGTATGATTGGCGTTTGTCCCCGCTCCCGGAGTGAAGCCCGGAACGCTCACATTGAACGCTTGGCCTGCGGACAGGTTCTGAAGGTCGTCGTACTGAGAGAGAAGCGGAGCGTTCGGAAACAGATGGTCGCCCTGGCCGATGTAGATGTCTGGATCGTCGTATAAGGATGCCGAGACTTCGACGTTTCCATCGTTACCCAGGTTGAACCAAAAGCCACCGATGTAGTTGGTAGTGATATCCCCAAGGAACCAGAAATCGCCGGACCTGTGATGGAACTGCGAGTCCAGGTCTACGGATGCGGGGTACACACCGTCGCCCTGCCAACTCTGATAGCCGATGTTCCCGTAGTTGTATTGGCTCGGGTTTACGCCATCGATCTTAAAATCGGCATAGTAGCGGTGAGTCGACGAGCTGGCAACGCCGGTCTGCACGTACGATTGTCCCCAGGTCATGGTGAACGAGGTTTGGGCAGATGCCCCGGCGGAGAGGCATACCGCAAGCGCGGTGAAAAGGGTCGTTCTTAAAGAGTTCATGGCTAAATAGACCTTCGTCGCCGAAGCGCCTTTAGCATCTCACCACGGGGTGATTCAAATCTAGGCCGAGTTACCAGTTTTAGTCTGTTACCGGAAAAATTGCTACCGGTTTGCGAAGGATGGCACGAGGCATTTGTCCGCCATTGTTACTGGTGGGCGAGGAGAGACTCGAACTCTCACGTCTATTAAACGCTGGAACCTAAATCCAGTGCGGCTACCAATTACGCCACTCGCCCGCGAAACAGTATTGTGGCCTAGGGCGGGGCAACCGTGCCACGGAGAACGACCACGCCATCGCCAATGACAATTTCCGTCATGGTCGCCTGAATCGGCAGATCCTTCGTATCGAGTACCGGGTTGACCTTGGTGAGTTGGCTTTGAACCAGATTCTTCGCCCCCGCGCCCATCACGTCGACCGATTCGATATCGATCCAAAGCTGGGTTCCGTCCACGATTCGAAGGCTCGCTACCGCCGTGATCTTAAGATCGACCAGCACGGTCTTCTTCGCCTTGACGTGGAGCTTCCCCCCCTCCGCCTTAATCGAGACGCTGTGAATACCCCCTAGATCCTTGTCCTCAAGAAAAGCCATCAGGGCCGCCTCGGTTACGGTGGCTTCCATCGAGCCGGGCCGGGCTAGTCTCAGCGAGAACGGGCTGGATTCCAGCGCGCCGCCCTCGCCGCGGATATCGACGTTGGCCACGGTGAGTCCCATCGGGAGGAGGACATTTTTGAAGTTAAAGGCAAAAGGCCCGACTTCGACTCGATGGTTCGACACGAGTTAAATTGAACCTTAAACAACCTTGGCCGCGTTCAGCGCGTTGCCCATTCTGCGGGGACTAGCCGAGGGTGAAGTAGAACGTCGCTCCGTGGCCGGGCGACCCTTCCGCCCAGACTCGTCCGCCATGCCGTTCGATCACCCTCTTGACGTTGGCCAAACCAATTCCGGTGCCCGAATACTCTTCGCGATGCAACCGTTCAAAAGGCTGGAAGAGCTTCTCTACAAACGCCATATCAAACCCGATTCCGTTGTCACGGACGAAGAAAACCCGCTCTCCATTCTTCTCGGTGGTCCCAAAGTGAAGCTCCGCCAACCTCCCCGGCTCACGATACTTGCAGGCGTTCTCGAACAAGTTCTGAATCGCCATCCCGATCAGCCGTGGATCGCAAAACGCCTCCATGCCCGGCTGGATCTCGACTTGCCCGCAGCACTCACCCAGCGAGGGGTCGATCTCTTGAACCACCCCCTCGGCCAGAGCCGAAAGGTCGACCCGCTCCAGTCGCACCTCCCGGGTACCAAGCCGGGCGTAGCGGAGGAGGTCGTCCAACAGTTGGGCCATCCGCTTGGCCGCCCCTTTGAGCCGTCCTAAGCGTTGCTGACCCTCCTCGGAAACCCGGGGGCCTTCGTCTTCTAGCACAAGCGTGGCGTTCGAGACGATGGCTCGCAGGGGCGCGCGCATGTCGTGCGAGACAGAGTAGGTGAAGCCTTCAAGTTCGTGGTTCTTCGAAACCAGGTCCTCTGTCCGGCGGGCGACCTGCACTTCGAGTTCCGCGTTCGTTCGTTCGACCGCCTCCCGTGCGGCCGCCTCGCTGAGATGCCGCTGCCAGGCCATTGCCGCGAAGAGAGTGAGACTTTCCAGCATCCGCCGGTCCTCGGAATCGAAATGGCGGTGCTCGTCGTGGGTTAACACCCAGAGCGTCCCCACGACTTTCCCGTCCTGCCAGAATGGCGCGATCATTTCCTCGTAGACCGTCCGGGCGGGGTCCTCCATGATGGGGAAGTGGCGCGCCGGCTGGACCATGAGCTGGGTCGCCTGCTGCGAGATAACGGTGTTTCCGGGACTTACGGATCTTGCGACGGTCGTTCCTTGGGCGATGGCGAAAGTGCCGGCGGTGGCCAGCCAACGCAGCATCTCGACCCCGTCGGCCCCAATTTCGATGACCGAAAGCCCCGCGCCGTCCCCGCCGCACCGCTGGCAGACGACCTCCACCAGCCGCTGCCGAATCGCCTCCGGCCGCTCCCCATAGATCGCCATCAACTCGCGCAACGCCGAGTTCTCCCCGGCGTGGTCCGGTTCACGCGAAGGACGGAGATCGAGCTCATGCGTCGCCAGAACGGCTTCCAAAGGAACGTTGGGCATTAGAGGTGAAGCGACCAGATTGTACTATCGCCAGGGGCGATTTGAACTGACATACCGTAAGAATCGACGCCATACCTTTCTGGGACGCGGAACCCGCCTTTCGTCTTTGAGGGAATCACAGACGTGCGCCTTCTCGTCAAAAGAGCCATGATTCGCAAGCTAAAGAACGGCCAATATCGCATCTACTCCCGAAAGATCGATAAAGATACCGGGAAGCGCCGGAACCTAGGCACCTTCGAGTCCCGGGAGGCGGCGCAGCAGCACGACCGCGAATCAAACACCACTAGGGTCGGCAACGGGGCTCGATCCCGCCCATACACTTTCACGGAAGGGCGTTGATCTTGTCGCTCACGCGGAAGTAGTCAAAGTCCACGAAACCGCCCGCTGTCTTGGTGGCGAAGTTGAACAGACCAAAGCGATAGCCCATAAAGTGCGGAATGTCGTAGAACATGTGCAGCGACTCTCCGATGGCGCTCCAGTCCTTTCCGTTGAGACTGTAGTAGAAATACGCCTTGTCTTTACGGTCCTTGAAGTCGCAGTCGATCTTTAGAAATACCGTCTTCTGCGTTAAAGGAATGCTCGCGATCTCTTCCGGCTTTTCAGATTTGGCGCTGATCATGACGATCGAACGGGCATCGCCCGTCGCCTTGACGCCGACGAAGCCATATTTCTTCTGAAACGCCGTGAGTCCCGCGTAATCGCCGTCTTTCATGTGGCTCACATCGATCGCGGTGGTCGCCGAACTCTCGGGGCCGAAGGTGCGCTGGGTGAGCGTGTTGCGGGCTTGGCTCAACTCAGGATCCACGCGACCAGAGGTCAGCCGTAGGCTGCCCGGGTGCGCCGTGAGCGACCAGTATGCGTTGTCGGGATTGTGATTCCACTGCCATGCCATGGGTAGTGCGCGGTCGCCAGGCTTTCGCTTGAACTCGTCGGAAGCCACGATGCCGAAGAGGCCGCGCTTATTCGCCGGTAGGTTGAGCGTCGTCGGAGCTTTGCCATCAACTCCCAGAACGGGCCAACCATCCTCCCACTTCACCGGGACGAGAAATGGAATGCGGCCGACCGCACCGTGATCCTGGAACAAATAAGCGAACCACTCCCCCTTCGGCGTATCGATCAGGCTGCCTTGCGCGATCCCTTGGTCGTGGAATAGCACTCTTCCTTCGTATGGGCCGGTGAGTTTGTCTGCCCGGTGGATGATCTCCGTACGCATATCCCTCTTTGGCCAAACAATATTGCAGAGATAGTACTTGCCGTTGATCTTGCGGAACTGCGAGCCTTCAGCGGCCAAGCCAACCTCTCCAGGGGCCACGATGCTGGCATTGGGGATGATCGCCTGAGCCAATCCACCGGGCTTGACGCCGGTTAGATCCGACTTGAGTTCGGTCAGCCGCATCTGGCCGTCATATCCGTGGACGACGAAAACACGGCCATCATCTTCGAAGAACAAGGAATGGTCGCCAAACAGCGGCGTGAACGAGACTGCCTTCCAGGGGGTCTGATCGGGGTTCTTTGTACTAAAGACGTACGTCTTGCCCGTGGTGAGCGAGAAGGTCGAGGCGTAAAACGTTCCGTCGTGGTAGGCCAGGCTGCTGGCCCAGGAGCCCTTGCTATATTCGTTCTTCCCGTTTTTCAGGTTGAGTTCGTCCGAATCGTCCAGCGTTTCATAGGCGTAGCTGGCCATCTGCCAATTCACGAGGTCCGTCGATTTCATGATCGGCAACCCAGGATTCATGTGCATCGTGGTGCTGCTCATGTAATAGGTCTTCCCGACGCGCACGATCGAAATATCCGGTACGTCCGCCCAGAGGATAGGATTCTGCGCCTGCTTGGCCGAGTTTGTCCCCGTGTGCTTCACCGTCGGCTTGAGCAACTTGATGCCTTTCGCGGGTGCCCCCACGTTCCCGGAAATCGTTAGATGAAGAGCCAAAAACGAACTCAGTAGCTTCGCGCCATTAAAATAAGTTATATTCATTATTTAAGCTCCAACCTGGTACCGATCGGTCAGATCCTTTCCGCGCCTCACCGTACCACCAAACCCAAAAGTGATGCGTTCTTCGACGGAAACGGACTATCCAATGGGATCGGATTGGGCAACTCCCTTATCCGTTTCGACCCTTCTTGACCCACATTAGGAGGTCTTTACCTTCGTGTTGGTTCAAGACATCTTGTCGATGTCGTGAGTGCGATTCCACTTGTCTCTGTAGGAGAGACGAACGCGCGACTTGCTTTCGTGTTTCCCCGATAAAACTCCTTTGACAGAGCGCTATCCGCACGAGGTTTTTTGGTTTCGCGTGACAGCGTCAACGCCAGTGATCATTACACTGTTTTTTAGCCGAACGGTGACCGGCACATTCTAAAATGCAAATGGAAGGCAAAAAGCCTTCCATCTAGGTTCCAAAACTGGAGCCTCCATCGAGATTCGAACTCGAGACCTCTTCTTTACCAAAGAAGTGCTCTACCCCTGAGCTATGGAGGCGGGTCGGCTGGTGGGGAGTGTAGGATTCGAACCTACGAAGGCATCGCCGACAGATTTACAGTCTGTTCCCATTGGCCACTCGGGCAACTCCCCAGACCGTTGGATAATATACCCACGTTCTTTCGTGCCGCGCCAGAGGGGGTTGCGCTATGATTAACCGTGTTTTCACACCTTTGGTGAGATTCGAATGCCTATTTTTCCTCCGTTCGGCAAAATCCGACGCCAACTGCCATTGGTGGCAGGCGCATTGGTGCTCACCCAGGTGCCCGCCATACCTCTGATTTTGCTTGGGGGAAAGCCGAGCGGGATCGAAATCATCGCCTACGGAATCGGCAGTGCGGCGGCGTGTTTGGGTGTCGTCGCGGTGGGTTTAGCTTGGTGGGAGAGAATCGAGCGGGTTGTCTCCCTGGTTCGCTCCTATGCCGAAGAGGGAAGACTGCCCTCGGTCGCCCAGGGGCATCTGGAGCGGGGGGCGATTTTGGAAGTCCGCGCCTCGTTGAACTCCCTTGACCAGGCGCTCCGAAGTTTAGAAAATGAGGCGGCCCGAGATCCTCTTACGGGAATCCTCAATCGCCGAACCTGCTCTGCGCGTCTGGAAGGGGACCTAGCCCGGTCGGCCCGAAGCGGTGTGCCTTTCTCCATCGCGATCTTCGATATGGACGACCTCAAGTCCATCAACGACTCCCACGGTCATGCTGCTGGCGACGCGGCCCTTCGTCATTTCGCCCAAACTCTCTGCGACGCGACCCGCGAGGGGGACTGGGTGGCCCGATGGGGAGGAGACGAGTTCGTACTCGGACTATGGGATGCCAATGGAGACGGCGTGAATACGATCGCCACCCGGGTGATTGAAAGTCTGCACGCCAATCCGGCGGTTCTTGGCGACAAGAGCGTGGTTCTGAGCGCCAGTTTCGGCGCGGCCCAGGCCGAGGAGGGCGACGACCCCACTCTGCTCTTCTCCCGTGCCGACAAAGCCCTCCTAAAGGCCAAGGGCAGCGGACGCGGACGCGTCGGTACCGCCTAAACTAGATCCATGGACGCGGAAAGGCCCGATCGCACGGTACTGGTGGTCGGATACTGGAAGGCGGCGATCGGTTACGCGATCTTTGCTTTGATCGTGGCGGTTGTCGTCGGGGTGGCGATCTTCCAAGGCGCCACGCTGCGTTGGCTGCTCATCTTCCTGCCCATCCTCGCGCTCTACCTATTTGTCGTCTTCAACCTGCGCCGAGAGTGGGAGGCTTGGACCTTCCGGCTGACCGAAGAGACGCTCGAAATGAATCATGGCTGGTTCTTTAGGCGGTCACGCACGGTGGCCAGAGATCGTATCCAGCATCTCGACGTAACGTCCGGTCCCCTCGACCGCCGCTTTGGCATCGTCCATGTCGTGGTGCACACGGCAGGCACCACCGTCGGGACGATTCCCGGGCTGAGTCCGGCGCGGGCTGAACTGCTCCGCGAGCAACTGTTTGGGGCGACTGCTTGAGGCGGCTCCATCCGGCGACGATGCTCGTCGCGTTCTTGCCAAAGCTAGCGGAGGCCTTCCGGCAGATCTTGCCCGTCCTCTTCATCTCCTTCATCGGAGGCCACGGCAATCGGAGCGAACTGATCGTCTCCGCCATCGGCGTCTTGGGCGGCTTCGGTGCGATCGGGGCCTATGTGACGACGCGGTTCGAGGTTACGGAGAGCCAGATTATCTATCGCACCGGTTGGATCTTCCGGAAAGACCGCCGCATCCCGCTGGCCCAGGTCCAGAACGTCAATCTCCGCCAAGGGCTTTTGGAACGGTTGCTGAAAGTCGTCACCATTGAACTCGAAACGGCGGGCGGAAAGGGGGCTGAACTCAAGCTCTCCGTCCTTTCGGAAGCGGAGGCCGAGCGGCTTCGGGTCGAGTTGATGGCGGAGGCGACCCACTCGCAAGAGGCGGAGATCGACGAGGACGTTTACAGAATCTCCCGCCACGACCTCCTCCTCGGCGCGGTGACGGAGCATCACACCATCGCTTTCCTCATCTCGGCGCTCCCGCTGATCGGTTTTCAGCGGATTTTCCGGATGAGCCAAGTCTGGGTTTCGCTGCCGTTGGCGGGGCAGTGGGTCCTCGGAATTTTCGCCACCGCCGCCGCGCTGGTCGCGGGTTGGCTCTTTGGTGCTTGGCAGTACGTGATGCGGTACGGCGGCTTTACGGTTCGCCGCGAACCTGGCGTGACGCGGGTTGCTTATGGCCTGCTTACGAAGGTCCAAGTCGCGATTCGGCCGGTCCGAATCGAATACGCGCTCATCTCCTCCACGCCGTGGCAGCGTTTGGTCCGGCGGGAGACACTCTCCGTGGGAACGGCGGGAACGTTCGGGGAGCAGGGAACCGTTGCCAAACTCGCGTTGATGATTCCTCGCGAGGAGACGCCCGCCGCCGTCGAGAAGGTGATCCCGGGTTTGGATCTTCGCGGCCTTGACTGGCAAAGCTTCCCCCGGTTTTACGTGCTCTTCGTCATCGTGCGGGGTCTGATCAGCCTCGCCATCGGGAGCATTTTTCTCGTTCCTTTCATCCTCTTGCCAGAAATGCCCGTTCGTTGGTTTTTCCTCCTGATCCCGGTCTCCATCCTCAGCGCGGTCATCGATCGTCTCGCCGGGGCCAAGCGTGCCGGCTACGCGGTGAACGAAGGATTTGTGGCCGTCCGCCAAGGCTATTTCCGCCAGCGCGTCGAGATCATGCCGATGGCCAAGGTGGAGGTCGTCATGCTTCATCAGCCGCCGTGGTGGCGCAGCCAGGGGTTGGTTGCGGCGGGGGTGAAGGGCATGGTTCACGCGGTCAGCCTTCCGATGGTGCCTGCCGAGGTGTTCGATTCTCTGAAGACCACCGTCCGCGACCTTGCCGCCGAGAGGAAAGTGCCCAAACTTGCCGTGGAAGCTCCGCCTGTCGTATAGTTCGGCCATGAAAGGCGATCCCAAGGCAAAGACGCGTGAGGAGTATTTAGCCAGCCTAACCCCGGCACGACGGGCCGATATCGACCGGTTGGATGTCCTGATCCGTGAGATGGCGCCTAAACTCAATCCGGGCTACTCCTCCGGCTTCTTAGGCTACGGACCTTACCACTACAAGTACGTGAGCGGCCGGGAAGGAGATTCTTTCCGAATCGCAATAGCGAGCCAGGTCCAGTACATCTCGCTGTATGTGACCTGCGACTTGGATGGCGACTACCTGGCCGAGAAATACGGCCCTCGTCTGCCCAAGGCGAACATTGGGAAATGTTGCGTTCGATTCAAGCGGCTGTCGGATTTGGATGAGGCGGTTTTGAGGGATCTCCTTCAGGAAGCCGCATTGTCCGTGGCGTAAGGCGGACATTTCTTAAACACCAAACCAGGTCCCACGGGTACACATTCCCCGTGCCTGATTTCCACGCCTCTTGGACTCTCTCCCGCAGTCGCTTCCTCGCCGAGTACGAGGGACTGACCCACGAGCAGTTGAACTGGAGAATCCAGCCCGGGACGCTGACCCTCGCCGAGGCGGCGCTCCATGTAGCGGGCGTTGAAGTGAAGTTCGGCAGCGCAATGCTCAGTCTCGAACCGGAAGGCGAATTGGCGCGAATCCTGTCCGCCGGGACGGACGGAGTGGTGAACGACAAGCCGTTCCCTTACTCGGTCGAAGAGTTGACCCCCGAATTCGTGGCGGACGCCCTGGCTCAGTCAAAAGCGGTCGTCGAACCAGTCCTTCTCGATCCGAATACGGAGCGAAGGGAAGTGACCATGATCAGCGCCCTCGGGCCGGTGATCACCGGGGAAGGGGCGATGGCGCGGCTGGGTTTCCACTCCGCTTATCACCAGGGGCAGGCGTATCTGATTCGCCACGCGCCCGGGTTTCCGCAATAGAATGCGGTTATGACGATTCTTCGCTGCTGCCTGCTCTTGCCGCTGATGGGAACCGGCTCGTTCTTTAAGAACGACGATATGGTTCCGGTCGGCGCTTGCGGTCGCACTGCCGATGGAATCGAGTGCTGGGACATGGAGGGTCGCCGAGATCCGGAGCTTTTGCGGCAGTTGGACGGGAGGGTGTCAGACAGAAAGCCAAGCAATCCCTCACAGGTGGTTCGACATGCCATCTATCGTGAGAGGCCACCCTTCAGTGACTCGCAAGAGTTGAGAACTGTCCAAATCTCGGTTAGTCCCACACCGGACACCTTTAGTTACGACCTCACATTCATCGCACCTTTGGCCAGGGAGTTTGAGATCCCGTTTCGTAACGGGGCGAGCTGGTCGGAGGGGCCGGTTCGATTCGGGGTGGGAGAAGCCTTCGAAGTGATAGGGAAACGGCTGCTCTCAAGCGCGGTACTTGCTGAAAAGGGAATCCGGCTCTCCCAACGCCTCGTTCATCCGACCGGTGTTCGGATGTGGGAAGCCGTGGTGGGGGTTGATACGCCCCCTCAGCAGCTGATACTCGGCTCCCTTGTTCCGCTCGACGATCTTGGGCATGTGATCCAGTACGTCGATCGAAAGGGTCGCCCGGTTCCGCCCGAAATGGCGGGCCAAATGGCGGATATGTTTCCCGCTCCCGGTAAGGAAGATCTCTCCGCGAAGGTATTCAAAGCCACTTTCGCGCTTCCCAGATTCCATGTGCTCTCTCCCGCAGAGTGGTGCGACACCAACATCGATCCCGGCTCGATTCGCCAACTCCGAGTTAGGATGCTGCACGCGGTTCACACCGGTTACCAAACGTTTCCAAACCGGCCGAAGTAGCTTTTGTCTTTTTGGACGAATCTAAGCGTTCGCCGACACGTCCGTTACCATATGCGCTCACTGCTGCTCGTGCCGCTCGCCGTCGGATTAGCCTACGCTGCCCAGGAGGCCCCCAAGCGTTCGGCGACGGTCGGCGCGGGCACGATCCAAGCCTTGGGCGTGTGCGATATCAAACCGGACACCGTCGCTTGTTGGGATCTCGACGGAGTGAAGTCGCAGGAGTTGGAAGATGGGTTTCGGAACGAGATCTCGAACAACCGCGAGATCCAGTTCCGATTCGGGAAGAAGAATCGAATCCTGGCCTTTCGTCGCCCGCAAAACATGAGTTTCCAGTACAAGACAAACCCAAATACATACTTGTACGGAAACTGGACGCAGAACGGCGACCCGGTGACGGAGTTCGTTCGTATCCCGGCCGAGCCCTCGGACAAGCAGGTGGTCGTCACTGCGCAGACGACGATTCAGGGCCAGAAGGACGAGGAGGTCGCTTTCAAGGAAGGTACGGTCGGCCAGATCGACGGAAAGAAGCTTGAGATCGGCGCGATGCAGAAGGTTGTCCCTTCGAAAACACCACCGAACTCTCGGAACTATTACTACAACGGCCAACCGCGTCCCGGAGAAGGTTGGAGCGTGGTGTTGGGTATTTCCACCAAGGATAACGAGTCGGTCATTTGGGCCTACACCGCGCTTGACTCTTCTGGGCAGCCGATCCGTTACGTCGACGCGAAGGGCCAACCGATCACCGCGATGAAGGCCTTAGCGTTGGAGCCCAACCTGAACAACGGGAACTACAATTCGAATGGCGAAACCCCGGTGCCCAAGCCGAAGGCGGCCATGGCCTACTTCCAAGCCGGCGGCATGGGACAGGCTTTCCGCGCGCTGACGAACATCGATCCGAAGGCCATTTCCGCGCTGCGCATCCGGGCCAGCCATGTCGAAATCGTGGAACTCGGACCTTTTCCCCTCGATCCGAAATGAAGATTCCTCTTGCGGCGTTGGTCGCGGTGGTCGGGTTCGGCGTTGCCGAACCCCTTCTGAAGCCGGCGGGGGTTTGCGATATCTCGGAAGGGGCCATCGCCTGCTGGGATGACCATGGAGCGGCGAATCCGGGGCTGGAGCGGGAGATCCGTTCCCGGCTGAATGAGAACACCCTTTTCGGATTCTATCAGGGTCAAAAGAACCGGTATTTCTTTGCCTGGCAGGACATCGGCTCACCGATACGAACCTTCTCGACGACAGGATCCGCCTCGGTCAGCTTTTTGCCTAAGGCCGGAGAGAAGACGTTGGTCGCCGTTCGTACCGCTTCGGGGGCGGCCAGCAAGAGCGGAACCGCCAGCTTGAACCTCGGAGTGCTTACGGGTGCGCCGGTTGAGTTGCGCCTTCGAGAAGGTGAGGTGGCGATGGTGGACGGCGTCAGGATCACCCTCGGCCGCCCGGAGGTCTCTCCTCAAAGTCTTTGGCCCGGCTACACTCCGACGCCTTGGCGGTTCGGTGTGGACCGTCCGGAGAGCGAACCGGCCACCAGCGTCTCGTTCGAAGCGTTGGATGGAAAGGGACAGTTGATCCAATACGTGGACGAGTGGGGCAAGCCGGCCGACGCGGCGAAGGGTAAGGCGATCTACGACCAGATCCAAGCCGGAAAATGGGACTGGAGGACCCCCGTGCCAATCATGAATGCCGCTGTTCAAGATTGGAGCTTTGTGAACCCTGGGCAGAGGGGGGTATGGATGTACACCAATATCGACCCGAAGTCGATCGCGCGGTTACGCGTCCGGCGCGTGGTGCAACAGTCGCTAACCCTCGGCCCGTTCCCCTTGGACCCGGTTCAATCCAAGACGCCGTAGAAGACCTGTGTCGCGTAACGGAATTCGACCGCGCCGTCTTCCGCCGTGCGGTCGAACAGTTCGCGAAGCGCCGCCATCATCGGTGCATGGCGCTCATCATCCGCCCGTGGCGCATACGACGAGGACATCAAGCGCCCCTCGACTCCAGTGAAATCGAACCGTTGGGCGTTAGGGAAGGTCGCGGTATTCATGCCACCGCCGAACCATGCGGCCAAGTCGTCTGGCTCAATCTCGTTATGCCGAACCTTCAAATAGTCCGTGGCGTACGTTCGGAGAATCGCTTCGTAGCCTTCGAGAAACGGCGAGCCTGTTTCGATTCGGTTGTTCCAAATCAACGCCACCCATTTGGGCGAATGGAGAATTCGCCGAAACTCTTGGAGCGCTGCGGCCCGGTCGAACCAATGGAAAGCCTGGGCCGCCACCACGAGGTCGACCGACGCTTCGTCAAGGTCCGTCGCCTCGGATGTGGCCGCGATGCTGTGAAAGCCTGGAATCTCTTCAAGTTCAGCCTCCGCCGCTTCGCGCATCGCGTCGTTCGGCTCGACCGCGAAGACACTGAGCCCCGCCTCCAAAAGCAGTTTGGAAAAGATGCCCGTTCCCGCCCCGATATCGGCCACCGCCGCCCCGTTTTCCAAACCGCACTCGCGCTTCAATAGCTCGACGACCGCGGTCGGATAACTTGGCCGGTAGAGCACATAGTCCCGAACTCGCGAGGTGAAACGGGTCTTTGGGTCGGTGGCCATGACTCAGTTTAGTATGATGAGGAGAAGGCATGGCGGCATCGCGATTTAGCATGGGTGGAGCCTGGGCGGGCCACTTCGTCGATCCCAATAGCATCCGCGTGAAGGAGGGGCCGATCTACCGTGTGACCGCCCAACTGGTCGAAGTCCGAGGCGGGATCGATGGGACGATGATCGACCTGGAACCGACCTACGAGGTGCCTTACCGCCGCTACATCGAAGGGATGCCTCCCGCCGATCATCAGCGATGCCGCCTCTTTGCCGAGCGATTTAAGGACGCAACCGTTCGCCTCAGTCTTCCCGAGCGGTCGAGACTTACCGGCCAAATGGATGGAGACGAGGTCGAATTCGTCAAGTGCTACGAAGGGCCCCAGACCGTGGTTTGGATGTCGGAAGAAAAGGAAATTCTTACCGAGCAGGTGTCAAACCACCGGGTGCACTACAAAGGCCGGTTGGACGGTCGTGGGGAGGTTTTAGACGGAACGTGGTCGATTCGCCCGCCGGGAATCCTAGGAATGTTAGGAAAGTCCCTCGCAGAGGGAACATTTCACCTCGTCCGGCAATCTAGCTAGGGATAATTCCTTATGCTTAAAGAGTTCCGTGAGTTCATCGCCAAGGGCAACGTCCTCGATCTCGCGATCGGAATTATCATCGGAGCCGCCTTCACCGCCATCGTAGGCTCATTCGTCAAGGACATCTTGACGCCGATTATCGGCCTCGTCGGAACCTCGAATTTCGACGAACGATTCTTTGTCCTAAAGGAAGGCAAGGAAGTTGGTCCCTACGCCAGCGTTGATTTGGCTTCGAAGGCCGGCGCGGTTACCCTGAATTACGGCACGTTCCTCACCGCCTTCATCAACTTCCTCATCGTCGCGTTCGTGCTCTTCCTTATCGTCAAGGCGGCAAACAAGGTCAAGAAGAAGGAAGAGACTCCGGCTCCGGTAGCTCCGCCCGAACCGACCAAAGAAGAGATCCTCCTCACCGAGATTCGCGACCTTTTGAAGAAATAGGGAACCGTCCGCGAAGGTCCAAACGTCCCCCTCCGTACACCTCGCTTGACTTTGACCTCGGTTGGGCGGGACAATGCGACGGCTATCATGTGTGACGATCTATCTGCCGATACGTAGTGCAGAAGGTCGGATCACAGTTTCCGGGAATCTATGGCAACCAAGCTCGTCATCGTCGAATCGCCTGCAAAGGCGAAAACCATCGGTAGTTATCTGGGGGATGACTACGAGGTGATGGCGAGTATTGGCCACATCAGGGACCTGATGCCCAACGGTCGCTCCCTTGGCGACGAACATAAGAAGAAGTGGTGGGCCGACTTCGCCGTCGATGTCGACAACGACTTCGAACCCTTCTATGAAGTACCGGCCGAGAAGGCCGCGCAGGTGAGCAAGCTCCGGGCCGCGCTGAAAGGGAAGGACTCCCTCGTACTCGCGACTGACGAAGACCGGGAGGGCGAAGCGATTTCTTGGCACCTCCTGCAAGTCTTGAAGCCTTCGAAGAACGTGAAGGTCGAGCGCATCGCCTTCCACGAAATCACCCGCGACGCCATCCGCCACGCCATCGCCAACCCGCGCAAGATCGATGAGTGCCTCGTCGAAGCGCAGGAGACCCGGCGAATCCTCGACCGTCTCTACGGCTACTCGCTCTCCCCCGTTCTTTGGCGACGCGTCACCAAGAACCTGAGCGCCGGCCGCGTCCAGAGCCCCGCGGTCAAGCTGATCGTGGAGCGAGAGATTGCCCGCCGCAACTTCCGCACCGCCGAGTACTTCGACCTCCGGGCTCTTCTGAAAGCCGAGGACACGGAATTCTCCGCCGATCTGCGCAACGTCGACGGCAAGCGCGTGGCCAACGGTAGCGACTTCGACGACACGACGGGCCAACTCAAGAAGGACCGGGAAGGGAAGGTCCTCCTGCTCGACCAGAAGGCCGCCGAATCCCTGGCCGCTGCTGCTCGCACCGCCGAGCCCTATAAGGTCAAGCGCGTTGAGGCAACCGAAGGCGTCGAGCGCCCCGCCGCGCCGTTCATGACCACGACGCTGCAGCAAGACGCGAACCGAAAGTTCGGCTACGGCGCCGACCGCACCATGCGGATCGCGCAGACGCTTTACGAAGGTATCGACATCGGCGGCGAGACCGTCGGGCTCATCACCTATATGCGTACGGACAGCCTTACGCTCGGTGGCGAGGCGATCAGCGGAATTCGCAAGCAGATCCAGAAGGACTACCCGGACTGCCTACCCGACAAGCCGCCAACTTACGCCAGCAAGGTCAAGAACGCTCAAGAAGCTCACGAAGCGATCCGTCCGACCGACGCCGCCCGCCGTCCCGAGTTGATGGCCCGGTTCCTGAACGAAGACCAGCGCAAGCTTTACGAACTGATCTGGAAGCGCACCATCGCCAGCCAGATGAAACCGGCCCAGGTCCTGCGCACCGAAGCCGAGATCGGCGTTAAGGCGGATGGCCGCGATCTGGCGTTCATCGCCACCGGCCGACAGATCAAATTCGACGGCTTCCTGCGCGTTTACAGCGAGGGCCGAGACGAAGAGGCGGCGGATCCGCGCGAGAAGAAGCTACCGCGCCTTGTAGAAGGCGCCACCGTCGAGCGACTCGGCGTGGACGCGGTCGGTCACTCGACCAAGCCACCGGCTCGGTATACGGACGCGACGCTAATCAAGAAGTTGGAAGAGCAGGGCATCGGCCGCCCTTCCACCTACGCGTCGATCATCTCGGTGATCGTCGACCGCGGCTACGTCCGAAAGGTCGCCAAGCAGCTCGTCCCCACATTCCGCGCATTCCTCGCGATGGAAGTCCTGGAGAACAACTTCGCGGAGCTAATGGATCTCGGCTTCACCGCGCGAATGGACGAGGCGCTGGACGAGATCAGCGAGGGTAAGGACGAAAGCAAGCGTTACCTTCGTGAATTCTTCCTCGGTACCGAGAACAAGATGGGGCTTCACCAACTGGTGGAAGAGCGGGCGAAGGAGATCCCTTATCCGAACTTCATCGTCGGTAACCACCCGGAAAGCGGCGAGCTCATCGTCGTGCGCAACGGCAAGGACGGCGGTTCGTTTATCCAACTTGGCGAAGGCGACAGCCGAAAGTTTGCCGATGTCCCTGAAGACCTCGCACCGGCGGATCTCACCTTGGAGAAGGCTCTTGAGCTTCTGGCTCAGCGCACCGCGCCCGCCGAATCCGTGGGCATCCACCCGGAGACCGGTCGGAACCTGCTTCTTCGAAACAAGGGCGGTTTTTACCTCGAAGTGGAGCGCACGGCGGAAGAGATCGAAGCGAAGGAGAAACCCATCTGGGTCTCCGTCCCGCCCGGTTCCGACCCTCGTCAGATGTCTCAGGAAGACATCGCCTTCCTCTGCTCCCTTCCCCGCGAGATCGGCAAACACCCGGAAGACAACGAGCCCATCGTCTTCCGCGTTGGCAAGTTCGGCGCCTACCTCGAGCATAAAGCCGAGCGGCGCACCGTCGAAGACTGGACCGAAGGGAAGACCATGGGCGTGGATCGTGCGCTTGTCGTCCTAGCCTTGCCGAAGGGTCGATCTGCCCGAACACCTGTCGCCCCGCTGAAGGAGTTCGGCGTCCTCGACGGCGCGGCCGGACCGGTCAAGGTTCTGAGCGGCCGCTTCGGACCGTACATCACGGACGGCGAGACCAACGCTACCCTCCCGCGCGGCACTGACCCGGCGACTTTGGACGAAGAGCAGGCCAAGCGGATTCTCGACGCCAAACGCGCCGCGGGCCCTCCCGTAAAGCGGAAGCCGGTGCGAAAGACCGCAGCCAAGAAGACGGCCACCAAGCCAAAAGCCGTCGCGAAGAAGAAGTGACGATCCGTCCCGTCGAGTTCGGCTCTCCGGAATACGCCGCAACCATCGAGTTGCGGCGTGAAGTCCTTCGACGGCCTTTGGGGCTGGATTTTGAACCGTCGCAGCTTGCGACGGAAGGCAGTGACACTCATCTCGCCATGTTGGAAGGCGAAGAAGTCTGGGCCTGCCTCGTCCTAACCCACAAAGATCCGCTGACCCTGAAGATGCGTCAGGTGGCCGTTCGGAGCGATCTGCAAGGGCGGGGATTGGGGCGGAAATTGGTGGAGGCTTCCGAGATTTGGGCACGAGAGAACGGCTTTCACGTCATCGTGCTGAATGCCCGCGATACGGCCGTGCCGTTTTATTTGGCGCAAGGCTACGCCCTCGAAGGCGAGCCGTTCGAGGAAGTTGGGATTCCGCATCGAGCCATGCGAAAGGTCATGTAGCGGCGATACCCCGTCGCCGCTACTTCTTCGGCATCAAAAGCATCAGCGTTCCAACACGCTCGTATCCAAGCTTCGGATATAGTAGCGCCCCGGTGTGCGAAGCCAACAACACGCTCGCCCGGCGGTCCAAACGCTGATCGTCGTGCAGTAGCGCCGCCATCAACCCAGCTCCGAAACCCTCCCGCCGAAAAGCCTCACGCACGTTAAGGCTCGAAACCCAAGAGTCCCGCTCGCCTGCGCGGACGGCCCGGACCCAGCCGACGTTCTGGTTCTCCACGCTCGCCTCGTAGAGCCGGATCGCCGCATCGTCCTCGTCCGCAATACCCATCGTCGCTGGCCGCATCTTCGCGGTTTTGCAGATCCTGGCCACGTGCTCCGGCGACAAGGCCCTGACAATCCGGGGATCCAAGGGAGGAAGGTCCTTCAGGCGGTGGATGAACATCGGCTCCGTCCGCAACAACCGCCAATTCAACGCGCGGAACCCCTTCTTGTGAGCGTCGAGGGAGGCGTTGGGCGAGTAGATCGCGCAGATCGCCCCGCGGTGGCCGGTGGGGTAGAGCTCGACCGCGCGCTCTGGGGCGGCGTCGACGGCCACCAACTCGCCCATCCGGGCGCCGGTCGGGTCGTAGACGAAAGTCGCCTCGTCCCGGGGCGCGATCTCGAAGAGGCCGCTGAGGCGACGAGTGGTCGTCCAACCAACGATGAAGGCGTCGGCGGCTTCTTGGAGGGTCATGTTCGCATCCTACACCACGGCAAACCGGTCGGACGGAGGTACCTTATGGGGCCAGTGAGAGCGATCGCTAAGGTGCGACCCGAGCCCGGGGTCGAGATCGTCGAAGTTTTGGAACCCACCGCCGGCCCCGGCGAGGTGAAAATACGACTTGAGGCCGCGTCCGTCTGCGGGACCGACCTTCATATCTGGAAATGGGACGCCTGGTCCGCCGGCCGGATCAAGCCACCGCGGGTGATCGGTCATGAGTTCTGCGGCACGATCGTCGAACTCGGCGAAGGCGTCCAGGGTCTCGAATTAGGGCAGTTCGTTGCCAGCGAGTCGCACGCGGTCTGCGGCCACTGCCGCCAGTGCCTTTCCGGCCAGGCGCAGGTCTGCGTAAACACCAAGATCCTCGGCGTGGACGTGGACGGCGGCTTCGCCCCCTTCGCGGTCATGCCCGCCGGCTGCGCGATGCCCACGGACCGTTCGGTCCCGCCACACCTTGCCTCCTTCCAGGACGCCCTCGGCAACGCCGTCCACACCGTCGCCGATGGCCCGGTGGAGGATCAGACGATTCTGATTACCGGCATGGGCCCGATTGGCCTCTTCGCGGTCTCCGTCGCCAAAGCGATGGGGGCCGCTCGCGTTGTGGCCACCGAAATCAGCCCCTACCGAACCGAACTGGCCCACGCGGTCGGTGTCGATCGGGTGATCGACCCTTCGAAGGAAGACGCGCTGGCGGAACTGATGAAAGAGTTTCCGGGCGGCGTGGACGCAACCCTCGAAATGTCCGGCCATCCCTCCTCCCTGGCCTTGGCGGTCGAAGCGACCCGTCCCGGCGGCCGCATCAGCTGCCTCGGCGTCTATGGCGAACCGAAGCAGTCGGTGGACATGAACGCCGTAATCTTCAAGGGCCTCCGGATGCAAGGCATCGTCGGCCGCCGTCTCCCCGAAACCTGGGACCTGATGCACCAACTCCACGCGGGGGGCAAGCTCAACCTCGAGCCGGTCATCACCCACCGGATGCACTACACCGAGTTCGAGAAGGCGATGGAACTCATGGCCGCCGGTAAGGCGGGCAAAGTCGTTTTCGATTTCTAATTGGGAACGCCTAGCTGGGAGCGCCGAGTAGCACTCGGCGGCTCGGCTACTCGTAAAAAGAGCCGGCCAAGAGCAGTTTTCTGATGTTCGACCATGTCGGTTGGTCTCTCAGCCGTCCAGCAGTTTTTGCGTTGGGCATCGGTGGGGCCGACCGCACGACCTCGGAAAGACGAATCAGAAACATCTTGAGATCCGCCGACGCAGAAGGGGGTTGCCCACTAAGGCGAGCCCAATGCAAGTATGGATTTGCAGGACCCGTAGCTGGCTCTTGTTCCTCTTCCAATTCGGAGATGTCGATAATGAATTGGATGAAGTCGTTTCCGTCGTGAATCGCAGTGAGTGGACCGCGCAACTCGGGCTGAGGTGCATCGGGGCGATAAGTCTTGACAGCTTCCAGAAGATAGTCAGCGAAGAGTTCCCAGGTGGGGCCATCGGGGGCCGCCGGACCGGTCCAATAAAACGTTCCAGGGCGGCTACTATCCAAAGCATCGCCAATAGCCGATAGGTAGCTGTCGGGCGTCCAATTCTCCCAGTCGTCCGGTGTCTTATCGAGACTATCGAGCAGCAGCAAAATCCAGTCCGCTAGATCGACGGGATTCCGGATCGGCACTTCGTACCAGTCCACCCTAGATCCCCCCATTCCATGGCAACCGCTGGCGAGTCATGGCTTGCTAGTATGGGGGCCGTTAAGTCGACTTTGCAGAGGATATTTCCGCCGATTCCGGGATTATCGCAAACAGGACTAGCTGCCGAGGTTTGGGCCATGTCCGTTAACTACTGCTAACGGTAAACTCTGGCCCATGAGGATCGCCGTCCTGCCCTTCAACGCAGCAGAAGGGACCAAACCCGCGCTTGGACGCCAATTCGCCGCCTTTGGCGCCGAACAGCTCCGCGCCCATGCCGAAGCCGACATCAACGTCGTCTCCTTCCTAACCCAGATCGACGATGAGAGCGGCGAGCAGCGGATGGCTTTTGTCAACATCAGCGACGCGCTTCTTCCTTACGACCAACTTAAGGATCTCTTCGAGCAGGCGGACGTCGCCCTCGTCGAAGATGGTTCGCTGAAGCAGGACGGCGACGACTTCGAGCTCGTCGTTCGCTTCCACGGAAAGGAGAGCGAAGAGCCGATCCGTCAGGAAGAGATCAAGTTCACGAAGGCGGAGCTGTTCACCACGCTCCACAAGCTCGTGAAGATCCTCGCCGAAACCGGCTCGGTCACGTTGCCCGAAGAGTTCGCGGGCGACACGATGGAGTTCGGAACGGACAATCCCGACGTTTTCCTCGACTTCCTCGAAGGCTACGACGCGCTCAACTACGTCAACCAGGCAAATGGCCAGGTGGCCCGAGAGTTCAGCCCCGAGGGCGCGTTCATTTCGCTCCTTCGCGCCGTCGAGACCGATCCCGATTTCGAAGGTCCTTATCAGGTTGCGGTTCAGCTTGCCCGCCAGTGCGGCGCCCACCGAATCGGTACGCTCGAAATCGTCGAAGCGGCCCTCGATCGCCTCACCCAGCTTGCGCCGGACGACTTCGCCGCCTACTTCGCCCTCGGCGAACTGTATGGTTCCGTAAACGACTTCAATCGCGCCGGCGAGATGTTCGAGAAGGCTCTCCAGAAGAATCCGGAAGACCCGGCGCTTCTCGCCCGCCTCGGCATCACGCAGATGCAGAACGGAATGCCGGTTAACGCCGAGCGCAATTTCCGCAAAGCGATGGAACTCGAAGGGCCGGAGAAGCCGAGCGCCGATCTGCTCGCCCAGGTTCTAGGCAGCACCGGCCGCGCCCACGAAGTGCCGCCGCTTTGGAAGTCGCTCATCGAAGCCAACCCGCAAGACGGAGAGGCCCATGCCAAGTACGGCGTCAGCCTCATGCAGGCGGGCAACGAAGAGCAGGCCGTGAGGGCCTTCGAGAACGGTCTTGAGGTTCTCGAGGACAACACCGTGGTCAAGCGGTTCTACGCGCCTTTGCTCGTTCAGAAGCAGGACTTCGATCGAGCGATGGATTTCTACGAGGACGTCCTCGACGTCGCGCCGAATGAGATTCCGGTGCTGGTCGAATACGCCCAGACCCTCGAAGCGGGCGACCGTCTACACGAAGTGCCGGACGTTCTGAAGCGGGTTCTCGGCAGCGAGCCGGACCCAAATACCCGGGCCACCGTCATTGCTCGGCTCATCGAGATCGAGCAGCCGAAGCGCGTCGAGACGGTGGAAGCCGCTCGCGAGAAGATGGAGGCGGGAGACTTCCAGGGCGCACTCCGCGAGCTTCGCCCGATGAAGAACTGGCTGGCCGATTACTGGAAGCTCTGGTTCTTCCTCGCCGCCGCCAACAACCAGACCGAACAGTTCGATGAAGCCGCCGAGGCCGCCCAGCGCGCCCTCGAAATCTTCCCGGGCTGCGAACCGGCCTACGGCGAGTTCGCCACTGCGCTCACCGGTCAGGGCAAGCATGAAGAGGCCTATAACCTCCTTCGCTATGCGGCTTCGAACAACCCCGGATCGCTTCCGATTCACCTCAACCTGGGTCTCGCCGCGAAGCGCGCGGGCCATACGGATGAGGCACGCGGTCTGGCTCGCCAGATCCGCGAGGCGCTGGCGGGTGACCCCAACCGGCAGCAGATCGATCCGATTCTGGACGAGATGGAAGGGTGAAAGCGGGCCGGAGCAAACCCTCCGGCCCCGCCCAAGCTAAGGCGGGGGCAAAAACTGCGCCGACGTGGGTGAAAATCCTCGTCGGCTTCCACGTCTTTGCCACCGTCGTTTGGGCCCTGCCAAACCTGACGCCGGACGTGATGTCGGGCCAGGTGGCGCCCACCGGCACGAAGTGGCTTCTTTACTGGAACGCCAAGTACCTTAAGCAGTTGGATCCCGTGAAGGGCTACATGATGACCACGGGGGCTTGGCAGTACTGGGACATGTTCGCGCCCGATCCTTCCAACAAGGACTGGTACTGCACGGCGGAGGTGGAGTATCGCGACGGGACCAAGCGGACGATCCCGTATCCGCGCATGGCCGACTTGTCGTTGCCTCAGAAGTACATCAAGGAGCGGTACCGGAAATACTACGAGCGGGCCCACAGCGATACAGAGCCCATCGACTGGCCGGTCTTCGCACAGCGGATGGCCCTGTTGGGATACACCGACCCGAATAATCCTCCCCACATCGTGCGCCTGTATTCCCATGGTCTTCCGACGGCGGCACCGGGTTTGAAGCAGGAAACGGTGTATTCGAACGACCTTTATTACAGCTATGTCGTCGATCAAAAAGAGCTTCGAGCCGCTGCGGGGGGCAAATGAAGAATCAGGCCGCGCCGGAAGAATCGACGCTCCGCATGCTCGATCGCTGGTGGTTCGGTTACGGATCTCCGACGACCCTTGGCGTCTTCCGAATCCTGATCGGCATGATCGTCGTGCTCGATCTTTTGATGCGGGCGAGCGATTGGCAAACTTGGTTTGGCGAATACGGTTTCGTGCCGGCTTGGTTGGGCCGTAGCTGGCTGGGGAACGTGCCCTTGGGCTCCGGGGATTTTTCCCTTCCTCGTCTGAGTTTGATCAGCGGCGTCACCGATCCCCGAATAGCCATCGCCTTTTTCGCGCTGGTCATAGTCGCCGCCGTGACGACCACGTTGGGAATTTGGACGCGATTCTCCGCATTCCTCCTTGCAATGGGGATCGTTTCGCTGCATCACCGTAACTCCGGCGTTCTTCACGGCGGCGACACGGCGCTTCGCATCGCCGTGCTTTACCTAGCCGTTTCGCCTTGCGGCCGGGCCTGCTCATTGGATCGTCTGATTCGGTTGCGAAAGGGCCAAGAGACCGATCAGGAGGAGATCTCACTGTGGCCGCAGAGACTCGTTCAGTTCAATCTGGCGATCATCTACTTCACGACGGTCTGGCTGAAGTTCTTCGGCGGAACTTGGCTGAACGGTACGGCCGCTTGGTACCCTCCGCGGTTGGCGGAGTTCAAGCGTTTCCCGGTGCCCGGGTTCCTGAATGAGATGCCTTTCGTTTACGTCGCCACGTACGGCACTCTTCTTACAGAGTTTGCGCTCGCAACCCTAGTGTTCTTCCGTCCGTTGCGGAATTACGTGGTGCTCGCCGGGATTTTTCTCCATGCCTACATCGAATACTCGATGAACATCCCGCTGTTCTCGTTCCTGATGATCAGCTTCTACGTCTGCCATTTCCAAGGTGAGGAGATCTCGGTCTATGCGAAGCGCTTGGGCGAGCGACTGCGCGGAAAGCTTGGTTTGGAGGTTCACCTTCCGAAGGGCGCAAAGCTGACCGGAGCCGGGGATCGCTTCTTGAAAGCAGCCGATCCGCTGGGTCTCGTCCGATACTCGGCCTCGTCGGAAGAGGGCTGGAGCGCGGATAAGGTGGACGGGAAGACGGCGAATCCCTTCCGGGCGGCGGCTTTCCGTTCACCGGGGGCTTGGATCTTCCTGTTGGTGCCGGGGCTTTGGCGTCGAACGATGGCTGGATGCGCGGAGGCGGCAGCGTGATTCGCTTCCGTCGCCCCAAGGGGCCGGGGTTTGGGATCCAATCGAGCTTCTACCTCTCCGTCCTCTCTACCCGGGTGCCTATGCCGCCGATTCGCGAACTCGTAAACCCGAAGGGAAGCGACGGCGCCATCGTTGGATTCGGGGTACCGCTCGCCGGGAGCGACAAGTCGGAACTTGACCGGCCCATGGAGCGGGGCGTCTATGGCGTTGCCACCACGAATCAGAAGACGGTTCTCCAGATGAAGGTGCTCAGCCGAGAAGAGGCGGGATTCGATCCGGAACCCTTCTTGCGAAGTCCGTTGGCTATCGGCATGGATCCCGAGCTTTTGGTTCGATTGCGAGCCACATGGACGGTCGCCCAACTCGCCTTCAAATCGCACGACGCCGACGTCTATCCGGCCCTCGATTTTCTTTTCGATATCGCGGGCCGCCTGGCGTTTCTCTCGGACGGCGCGGTCGCTGACCCCCTCTCTCGCCGATACCTATTGCCGCACGAGGTGAGACAGCCGGTGCGCCTAGATCCGAAAGTAGACGCACGGGAAGTGGTGGCCATCGACCGACGAGGGCAGCCGGGACGCGAGCACGTCGCGACTCACGGCATGATCAAATTTGATCTCCCCGAGATGGAGATCGAGAACCTTCTCCCCGACGAAGTTCTGCTCGCCGGCCGCTTCCTAATCGCCTGCGCGCAGAACGCCCTAATGGGAGACTTGGCTACGAGTGGCGACCGATACGGAGCGCCAGAAGCGCTCTTCGAGGCGCGAGAGGGTGGCTTCGACCCGGTTTGGCAAGGCGTCTCCGTATTAGAACTCCTACCCCCAACCCATCTGACCGCCGGCGAAGCTTTGCGGACCTGGGAAGCAAGCCTGAGCAAGTAGTGCCTTAGACTCCGTTCTTCCGCGCCTGCTCCAACATCAAAAACTCACCCACATTCTCCGTCGTAACCATCCCAACAAGCTGGGCGCCCTCGAACACGAGGATCGGCGTCGGGTCGATCTTAGAAAACATCTCGGCGATCTCTTCGAGCGGCGCCTCCGGAGTGGTCGACTTGAAGTCTCGGCGCATCGCGCCGGCCACGTAGGCTCCGGGACCGCCGTTGGCAATCCCTTGGGCGATATCGTTTCGGGTGACGATGCCCAGGACTTCGTCATCGGTGACCACCGGAAAGTCGTGCTGAGATCCCTCCAAGAGCATCTGGGCGGCGGATTCGAGGCTTGCGCCATGAGGGATGGTGAGAAAGCGGGTCTGCATCGCCTCTCGGACTCGGTGGCCACTCAGGAAGGAGCGCGTTGTCTCCGAGCGATTCTCTTGGCCGGCGCCGAAGAAAATAAAGACGGCGATGAGGCTGAAGCTCGGCTCTTGGCGAAGGAGTCCGAAGACGAACATCGCGATGGCCAGGGTCTGACCAACCGCCGCCGCGATCTGTGTCGCACGAGCTTCGGAGGTACCCCGAGCGATCAAGGCACGTAGGACCCGCCCGCCATCCATCGGGAACGCGGGGATAAGGTTGAAGACCGCCATCGCAACATTCGCCGCCATCAGGTTGCCCACGAAAGTGTCTTGGACCCGATCGGCGGTCAGCCCACCCGTGGCGGCGAGCGCGATCCCGAGAACCAAGGCGATCACCACGTTAACCGCCGGGCCGGCAAGAGCCACCCACAGTTCGTGGCGGGGCCGGAGGCGCCCGCTCAGCATTGCGACGCCGCCGATGGGATACAGCGTGATATCTCGCGTGCCGATGCCGTACCGCCGTGCCGTGAGCGCGTGGCCGAACTCGTGAAGGATCACACAGACGAAAAGGGCCAGCACGAGAGATGCGCCCCGCACTCCGGCCTCGAGGCCCAGCCAACCGAGAAAGAGAAGGAAAGTGACGTGAATCCGAACCGGGATGCCCAGAATCGTCGCGATCCGAAACGCCCACGGAGGCCCCTGTTTCCGGGTAGCGTTGGCCGTTTGCGGGAGACTCATGTCGATTTGGACGCCTGGGAGCGACATAACGCTCCCAGTACCCAGGCCTTATTATTCGACCGTCTGCGTATAAACGGCTTTAATAACCTCGTCTGGCGTCGTCCAGCCCGCAAGGACCTTGGCTTTGCCGTCCTCAAGCATCGTGCGATAACCCTGCTTGCGTGCCGCTTCCTGAAGCGTTGCGAAGTCGGACCCCTTGGCGATCGCCGCGCGGAACTCGGGCGTTCCAAGAATCAGTTCGAACACGCCGATTCGACCCTTATGGCCGGTACCGCGGCACTCGGGGCAACCCTTGCCCTTGGCGAACCGAGCCTTTTCTAACTCCGCAGGCGTGAACTTCAGAACCTCCATTTCGTCCTCGGTCGGCCGATAGGCCTCGCGGCACTTGCTGCAGTTGAGACGAACTAGGCGCTGGGCAAGAATCGCGACGATAACACCCGCGACCAGATATCGCTCGGCGTCCATGTCCACCATACGGCCGATCGTTTCGATGGCGTTGTTGGTGTGAAGGGTCGAGAGCACAAGGTGACCCGTCAGGCCCGCCTGGATGCCGATCGCGAGCGACTCGGGGTCGCGCATTTCACCCACGAGCATGACGTCGGGGTCTTGGCGGAGGAAGGTGCGCATGACCCGGGGGAAGGTCATCTTCTCCGAGACCTGGACCTGGGCGATGTTCTTGTCGTACTCGTATTCGATGGGGTCTTCGACCGTAACGATGTTTCGGACGCGGGCATCGAGGGTCTGGAGAGAGGCGTAAAGCGTCGAGGTCTTACCGCTACCCGTCGGCCCCGTAACCAGAATAAGACCGTAAGGCGACTGAACGGCGCGGCCCCATTTCGCGAGAACGTCGTCCGGCATGCCGAGCCGGGCGAGGTCGACCTTCATGCGCTCGGGGTCGAGCAGACGCATGACGTACTTCTCGCCGTTGAGGCAGGGGATACAGGAGGCACGAGCGGAGAGGCGGCGACCGGCGTACTCCATGTCGATGCGCCCGTCTTGCGGCTCGCGGTTCTCATCGATTCGCATCCCAGCGGCAAGCTTGAGACGCGCGATAACGTTGCTCGCAAGTTCCGGCGGAAGTTGGCCGTTATCGTTGAGCTGGCCATCCTGGCGGAAACGGATCTTCAGCTGGTCTCGCTCCGGCTGAAGATGGATGTCGCTCGTACCCGTGTCGAGCGCCTGCATCATGATGCTGTCGACGATCTGCACGGCCTGCGAGCCGTCTTCGCCGCCGCCCATATCGCGGGTCGTTCCGCTCTCGCGGAGGATTAGGCGGAAGCGCTTTCCGGCCCCAAAGTTCGCGGCCCCATATTCGGCATTGATCATCGTCGTTTCTCAACGGACGCAGGCGCGCGGCCGGTCCGTTCGTATCCTATCTCGTTTTACCTACGGACCGCCACTCGCCCCGCGCGGCCAACCCCTAACTGCCAACCTCAAACAAGTAAACTCTTCCTCATGAGCGAAGCCGAAAACCCCGTTACCCAGCCCGATGAGAATCTGACCGAGGGCGAGGTGGGGCAGCAAGTCGAGACCGACATGCAGGGTCTGTTCGACCAAGTTCAAAAACTCACCGACGAACGCGACCAACTCCGAGACCAGGTGCTGCGCGCCATGGCCGACTTTAAGAATTTCCGCGCCCGCGTCGACCAAGAGCGAAGAGCCCAGTTGAAGTTCGCCTCCGAGAAACTGGCGACCGATCTGCTCCCCGTGCTCGACAACTTCGAGCGCACGGTGGACCACATCGAGAAGGGCGCGACCGTCGAATCGTTGCAAGCCGGCATCGGCGCGGTCGAGCGGCAACTACGCTCTGTCCTGGAATCGCAAGGAATCCGCCGTATCCAAGCGACCGGTCAGCCGTTCGATACGGATATGCACGAAGCGCTCGGCTTTGAAGAGACGGACACCATCGAGGAAGGCCACGTAGCCGGCGAAATCGAGCCGGGCTACACGATGTACGAGAAGGTCATCCGCCCCGCCCGCGTTCGGGTCGCAAAGAGGCCCGCGTGAGTCGACGCTGGTTTGGCACCGACGGAGTCCGCGGTGTCGCCAACGAAAAGTTGACGCCCGAGTTCGCAATGAACCTCGGGTTGGCCGTAGGCGGTTGGCTGCGAACCAGCTCGTCGCCGAACCGGGTGGTCATCGGCCGAGACACTCGAAAGTCCGGCCCCATGATCGAGGCCGCTCTCGCCGCTGGTTTTGCCTCGATGGGTATCGACGTGGTGTCGATCGGCGTCGCCCCGACCCCGGCGGTCGCCTATGCGGCGCGAACGGGTGGCTTCGGTCTCGGCGTCATCGTGAGCGCCAGCCACAACCCGGCCCCTGACAACGGCATCAAGTTCGTGACCCATGACGGGGTCAAGTCGAGCGACGAGCAGGAACTCGACTGGGAGCGCCGCATGGAAGAGGGCCCCGGCGTCCGTGGCACGGGCGGGGAAGTGGGCACCGTCGTCTCGACCTCCGCGCCACTTGACGCCTACTCCGACTTTCTCATCGGCCTCGTACCAGAAGGGCTTTCGGGAATGCGGGTTGCCGTCGACGCCGCCCATGGCGCCGCCTACGCTCTTGCGCCGCACGTACTCCGCGCCCTGGGTGCCGAGGCGATCGTGGTCGGAGACCGACCCGATGGCATGAACATCAACGCCGACGGCGGCGCGACCAAGCCCGATACCATCCAAGCCCTCACCCGTATGACCGGTGCCGACGTCGGCGTAGCCTTCGACGGCGACGCCGACCGCGCGGTCTTCAGCGACGGGCAGGGAAGACTGATCAACGGCGATCGGACGCTCGGCATCTGGGCCGCCCATCTCCAGGGAACCGGCCGCCTGATGCCGCCCGTCGTGGTTGGAACCGTCATGAGCAATGGCGGCTTCGAACAGTATCTGGCCGGTTTGGGCATCCGCCTCGAACGGACCCCGGTTGGCGACAAGCACGTCGCGGCCCGCATCCGGGAGACCGGCGCGCTCTGTGGCGGGGAACAGTCTGGCCACCTCATCTTCCCGGACCACCAGCCGACCGGAGACGGGCTTTTGACGATGCTGGAACTGCTGAGAACGCTCTGCGTCTCCGGCCGCTCCGCCGCCAGCTGCTTCGACGACTACCGCCCATGGCCTCAGCTCCTCGTGAACGTCGGCGCGAAGTCCACCGAGGGCTGGAAGACAACCCTTGCAGACCGCCTGGAAGACGCGGAGACGCGTTTGTTGGGCCGGGGGCGTCTTTTGGTGCGCCCGAGCGGTACGCAGCCCATGCTGCGGATCATGGTGGAAGCCGAGGATGAGCAGCTTCGGGACGAAGTGACCGATTCTCTGGTCGAGGCCGCCGTAGAGCGGATGGGCGGCCACGTCGAGGGGAGGGTCGACCTCACCTATGCTCTTGGCGATTGACGTCGGCAACACCCATTGCGTGTTCGGTGTCTGGGACGGAACGCGGTGGGCCGCCCAGTGGCGCCACCGCACCGACCCCGAGACGACAGAGGACCAACTCGGCGCTTGGCTTCGAACGATGTTCGAGATGGCCGGCCTGCCCTGGCAGATCGACCGTGTCATCTGCGCCTGCGTCGTCCCACCGATGGTCGAGCCCCTGCGCTTGTTATCGGAGCGTTGGTTGAAGCAGCCCGCGATCTTCTTGAAGGACGGAGCCTCCGTCGGTCTGACCGTAACCTACGACCCACCCACCTCCGTCGGAGCCGACCGCTTAGCAAATGCCTTGGGTGCCCTGGAGCGTTTTCCCGCCCCGCTGATCGTCGTGGATTTCGGCACCGGCACGAACTTCGACGCCGTTGACCGCGAAGGCCGCTACGTGGGCGGAGCGATCATGCCGGGCATTCTGGTGGGGAGCGAAGCGCTCTTCCGTCGAGCGGCGAAGCTGCCCCATGTGGCGGGACTCTCTCTGGCTGCTCCAGCACACGCGGTAGGGCGCTCGACGGTGGAGTCTTTGCAGTCCGGCATCGTCCTCGGCTACGCCGCCGCGATCGACGGCTTAACCGCGAAGATGGACGCCGAGCTCGGCGGAGGCTGCCGCGTTGTAGCTACCGGAGGCCTCGGGGAGATGTTCCTCGGCCTCTGCGATCGAATAGAATCCTTCGAGCCCACCCTCACCCTCGACGGCCTCCGAGTAGCCTCGCAGAGGCTCTAAAAAGGGGCGCAGACTTTAGTCCGCAAGTGTGCCCCAGGCTTTAGCCTGGCTAAATACAAAAGAGCCGTTCGCGAATTTCCGCGAACGGCTCTTTTGTATTGTTTGGCGGACTAGAACTTCGCGTCGGCCGCGAGGTTCGTCAACTGCGGAAGCGTGCAGACCTGCGTCGTACCGCCGCCGGTGGTACCGGAGCTGCCGCGTCGCATGGCGAAGAACACTTGCCAAGTGAACTCAAAGATCTGGAGCCGGTTTGAGCGGAGATCGCTGAGGCACTGGACGAAGGCGTTCGTGAACAATCCAACCTGCTGGTTATCGCGGTAGGTTGAGCCGATCACGGCGTTCGGGCGGGTGGCCTGAATCTGAGCGATCGAACCCACGGTGGCGACTTCGCGGCCGAAGTAGAAACCGTTCGCGTCGATCGGCCGCGCTACTTCGAAGAACGAGAAGATGCGGGCGCCGCGCTGGACGAAGTTCGAGAACAGGTCGGTCTTCGAGACCATCGAAGCGGTGTCGCTCGGCGACTCAGTGTCAACGCCGGCAAGGTAATCCTTGCCCGCGAGGTTCACGCCGGCGCCGGCGTAATAGATCAGCACCGTCGCATCCTGCCCAACGCGCTTGGCGAGCGCGGCGGCGGCCGATTGAATCTCGGCGGCCGAAGCGTTCTGAAGCATGATCACGTTCTCGGAGGGGTATCCGGCGAAGTTGACAAGGGCGTCATGGACGCGCTGGGCATCCGAAGCGGCGAAGGGAACCAGCCCGCCGGAGATTCGGCTCTGGCTCTGGCCCACGACGAAGGCAAACTTGTCGCTGAGCGGCGCAACCACGCCGTTCGGAAGAACGGTTGGCTGTCCTGCGCCGGGCTGTGCGATCGGCAGATTCGGATTCGTGACGACGGACGTACCGGCTCCGCTTCGTGCCTGAATCGCGGCAATCTCTTCCGGGGCGACGATTTCGGTATCGACTTTAAAATCGACCTTCTTGCCGAGCTTAGTCATCTTGTCCGCAGCGGTGGTGCGCTTGGTGGCATCGCCGAGCTTCGTGTAGATGACGTCAAGGAAGAAGAACGACTCGGGGCTGGCCTGATCCTTCGCGATCAGGGTCTCAAATTCACCGGCGGCGCTGCGCATCGTTTTCGCCGAATCGATCGGATCCGCGGACGAAAGAGCCGTGCGGTAGAGCGAGTAGGCGGCAAGGAAATTGGGCGAGTACGGAGCACCGTCGCGCCAAAGCTTGCGCTCGGTAGCTGGACCGGGAAGCACGGTAGGCGCGGAGCGGTCGTCCGGACGACCGGCGACCGCCTGCTGAAAGGCTTCGCGAGCGGCGGTCCACTTACCGCCACGGGCGGCGGTAAGTCCGGTCTCGTAGGACCGGCTCCAGGTCTGCGCTCCGGCGAGACCCGACAGAGCGACGGCGAGGAAGAGGGCGAGCGGTTTTGCCGTCATGTTATTTGAATCGATAGGAAGCGGCGATGCTGAAGTCGAACCCGCCATTTTCGGGAACGGCCCAGCTCAAGTCGAGTCCAACCGGAGTTCGGTTCGGCCGGTAGCCGACGCCGAAGGTGAAAGTGTTGCGGTCTCCGAAGCCGTCCCCGCCGCTGGGTACGGTCGCGAAGCCGATTCGAAGCGGAACCCGCCCGGACTCGATGCCCAGGTTGTATTCGGCGCCGAGACCGAAGATGGTCTGGTTGTTTCGGTCGAAGAATTGAGACGACTCGCCGCCAAAGAAGCTCGTGACCTGACCGCCGAGGAGCAGGTAGTCCTTTCCTTCGCGGAAGCCTTCCTTTCGCCAGGTCGCGCCGAGGAGCGCGCGGCCGGGAATCTTGTCGTACTCCGAAGCGGTCGAACTGTTACCGGAAAGGTTGATCGGCGAGCGGAGGCTGGCTCCGAACGACCAGGAGGGCGCGGTGGTCGGGGTGTAGAGCGCGCCGGCAATTACGCCGAAGCCGGTGCCCGTAGAAGAGGCGTCGACGCCGCTAAATGGCACTTGGTTGTTCTGACCGTCGAGCGCCGTAGCCTCTTCCGAGTAGGCGATCTTCTGGGAGGCCATCACAAGGCCTAGTCCGTAGGCGAAACCATTGCTCACCGCCTTGCCGAAGGAAAGCGAATAGAAGGAGGATTTGGCCTCCCGGCGCAGACGATAGTTCTGCAGCGTGAGTGGGCCATCGGTGATGGAGTTAGCGCCCGCCAAGTCGTCGATCGACCCGCCGACGGTGTAGGTCAAGGCAAGTGTCCCGGAACCGCGTCCGAACAGATCCTTCACCGGAACGGCGTAGCCGAGGTGAGAGACATTGAGGTCGCCGCGCTGTCCGTCGGACCGGGTGGACGGATTGCTCCGGGTTCCCGAAAGGGTCGTGATGGACTTCGGCAAGTTTCGGTAAGTGAGGCCCACCTCTCGCTTCTCCATGTAACCCAGCACGGCGGGGTTGTAGTAGGAGGAGACCGTATCGACGTTCGTCGCATTGTTGGCCCCACCCATGCCCATGGCGCGACCGCCCGCATCGAGTGCGTTGAGCAGGTCCGGGACCTGGGCGGAGGCCGGAGCGACCAAGAGGGCGCTACCGGCGAGGGCGAGGGTGAGGCGAGGGCTCTTCTTCATCTTGATCGCTTATTTGCCGTACTTGGCGGTGACCTCTTGGAGGGTGGCGGCATTCCCCGCCCGATCGTAAACACTAACCGAAAGAACAAACTTCGAAGGCAATTGGCCCTTCTTGTACTTAATTCGTCCCGTCCACCGTTGGGTGGTTCCGCTCGTCGAACGGAGGGAAACTAGGGTGACGCGGGTGATGTAGGTTCCGTCTTGCTTCTTAGCAATGACGTCGATGCCCGTCTTATCGATGCTCGAAGTTGAAGCATCGGTGATATCGACGAGGACAGTCACCGCGGAACCGTTCGAAATCTTGGTACTTGCGGTGGGGTAGACGATCTGAACGGTGGGCCGTACGCGGTCCAGCGTCATGCTCAGGGTCTTGGTGGAGCTGTTGCCCGCCTTGTCCTTCACCACGATCGATACCGACTGGGTTCCGTCACTCAGAATGCCAGTCGCGTCGTAGTCCACCGAGATCGTGTTTGTCTGGCCCGTATTGTTCGGAACGTCGAGACCGTTGATCTGGACCCGCCAGTTATCGAGATTCGCTTCCTCGACCACCGCACGGACATGGAGGATCGAGCGGAAGAAACCGCCGGTGCCCGGGCTCAGTTCGGTGAACTTCGGAGCGGTGACGTCGACCGTCACGTTCAAGGTCTGACTGGCGTAGCTGTTGTTCGGCTCCGTCGCGGAGACTACGATGGTGTACGCGCCTTCCGGAGCCGCTTCGTTGAAGTTCAGCGAAAGCGATCCGCTCGCCTTGCCGTCGCTGTCGGGGGTGACGGTGGTCGTAAAGGTGAAAGGCGACGAACTGCCCGAAGTAGGGGTAGCGACCGCCTTAACACTAACCTGGACGCTAGCCCCGGTGATGTTGAAGGAAACGGTGTTGTTCTTACCGAGATATCCATCCTCGGTGGGCGAAGTAACGGTGAGAGTTCCGCCGAGTCCGAAGGCGGCAAGGCACATCGCGACAAGCGCAAGGAAGGGACGGAGAAGAGTCATCCTCATGGCGGCCACGTCATTCTTGCCCAATTAGGGGGGACAAGTCAAATGCCCCCCGGTATTTAAGCGGTTTTCCGGGTTCCGGGCTTGGTAGTTGGCAAGTTCGCAAGCCATTCGGGCAGTTCATCCGCCGCATAAGATTGAGCCTGCACACGGTAGGCCCCGAAAAGTGGGCGGCCCAAATCGAGCCCTTCCGGTGAACGATCGATTAAGACTGCATAAGCGGCGACAATCCCGCCCGCCTCTTCGATCGCCGTTCGGCTCTCCACCAGCGACGTTCCAGTGGTTAGGACGTCGTCTACGATCAAGACGCGAGTCCCAGGGGCTAACGTCTTTCCGCGGCGAAGCGTCTTCTTGCCGTCTTCCGACTCGACGTACACCGCCGGGAGTCCGAGTTGTCGTGCCACCTCGAAGGCGATAATGATGCCGCCCGTCGTCGGACCCGCTACCGCGTCGAACTTCGAAACATCGAAATGGTTGGCGACTTCGGTGCAGAGGACGGAAAGAACGTCCGGCCGCTCCAGCACCCGGAACTTCTCGAAGTAAACGTCGCTATGGCGACCGGACGTGAGAACAAAGTGTCCGCGCAGAATCGCGCCGGAGGATTCGAGAAGCTGCCCGAGGTCCATAGCCGCCGGTGAGTGTACCGGCGTCCGAAATGTTGAATCAGGAACTCAGGTTTCTTAGTGGCAATGCCCTGGGGGCCGAGGAGAGACGTTTCTTGAACTCTTGGACCTTAGCCCCCGGGGCTCACCGGCGTTTAGTACGTTGGGGAAGCCCCAGGGGTTAAGGTTGTCGGTGGCTTACCGTAAGAAGCGAGCGACCCCCAGGGCATTGACGACAGGAAAATGTCTGTTTGCAATCACCCGACGATCGAAAACGGCGTCATATCCCGGACGATCCGATTCTCGTCGTCCAACAAGACCACCCGCGGCACAATGGCCTCGTCGGTGAGATCGAACGCGGCGATCACGACGCGCTCGCCCGGCTTAAAGAAGTGGGCTGCCCCACCGTTCAAACCGACGGTTCCGTCCGGACCGCCGAAGCAGTAGGTCTGAATGCGGGAAGTCCCGTCGACCGACCACACGTGGACCAGTTCGCCGTCAAGGAGGCCGACGGCCTCCATCAGATCGGTACCGAGTTCAATACTCCCCACGTACTCCGGGTTTGCGTACGAAACCCGGGCGTGGTGGAGCTTAGCCTTAAGAAGCTGGGAGAGGCGCATCGTTTGGTTGCGAAGAGGCCTTTTGTCTCCGGGCCGCGGTAACGCGTCGCCGAGAGAAGGCAGACATTAGGCCGCCGAGAGTAAGAATACCTGTCCCAAGCCATACAAACCCGGTGAAGGGCTTCTCGAACAGCTCGATCTGGTAGAGGGGCGGGCTGAACATGAGGAGGAGCGGAACGCTCTTATCCGAGGCGTTCAAACCTCCCGCGATGGCGATAGTGAAGTCGGGTCCGATCTGGGAAAGTGACGGAACCAGGCCCTCTGGGGTCATCTCCAGGGTGGGATTTGCCAGGTACTGGTGCCGCTGCTGGTTAGTATCGGTCACCGTCAGCCGAACTTTAGCGCCGAACTTGGTCCCCATCTTCCCGAAGTCGCCCTGGCGGGTGAATTCGAGATACTCGATCATCGTGCCGTCGATCTCCTGAGACTCGCCCGGCTTCATCATGATCGGTTTCTCCGTGACCGCGATGATCGGCGGCGCCATCGCGAGATAGACGTCGTGAGTGGGGAACCGCTCGATCGAAGGCCAAACCTGATCCTTGGTCTCGTCGCCGGCGCGGTACTGGTAATAGCCCGGGCGAGAGACGAACTTCTCGCCGCGTGGCCCCGTCACGTCGAACTCGACTTTCCGGTCTCGGTCGAACGGATCGCTTGTCGTCATGCCCTTGTAGGCCACCGTGTAGCCCAACGCCGACTCCGGATGACCCTGCCGAACAACGACCACGGCTTTCCGCTCGTAGCCGCGGCTCAGAATCAGGCCCCCGAGGAGCGTGGCCACGCCCAAATGGGCAACGAACCCACCGGTGCCCAGCGTCGAGCGCCGGACCATCTCCGTCACCCGCCAAAGGTTCGCCACGACCACGAAGACGACGCTGAACAGCAGGACAAGCATCCAGAGCGTCAGCGGCACCACACGGCCAAACGGAGCCGCGACGGTGGCCCCCGCTTCCGGACGAACGCCCAGGGAAGTGGAGAGCAGGATGAGGTGAATAACCCCGGTGAGGCCAACGGAGATGCAACTCACGCCGAAGAGGCGCTCTTTGAGAACGCTCACTTCCATCCGTCGCCAAGAGACGAACGGGGTGATGCCCATCAGGAGCATGACCGGTAGGAAGAACCAGACCATCACGAGGTGATAGAGCGGCTCCTTAATGGCGCTACCCTGGCCGCCCTTCATGGCGGTGATCACCGGCCAACTCATGCCCAAGCCGATCACGATGCTCATCAGGCCAATCATGAGCATGCCAAAGCGGTAAAGGCCCTCGCGGTTGTATCCCGTTTCTTCGTTGGCGGCGTTGGCGTTGGCCAGCCGTGCCGTTTCTCGCCCGCGGAACCAGTAAAGGGCGGAGAATAGGATGATGACGGCGAAGAGGAAGTATTTGAGGATGCCCCGCGCGTTGTCGTCCATCGTCGCGAAGCTGTGATTGCTCACCTTATCCAATAGGCCGGACCGGGTGAGGTAGGTGCCGTAGACGAAGGTCAGGAACGGAACGCCGCCTAGGATGAGGTTCGTCCCCGCCCATTTATTCCGCGAAGCCTGAACCAGCAGGCCGTGCGCCAAGGTAACGACGAAAAGCCAAGGCACGAACGAAACGTTCTCGACCGGATCCCAAGCCCAGAAGCCGCCCCAGCCCTGCGTTTCGTAGGCCCAAAGACCGCCCATCGCGATGCCGAGACCGAGAACGGCGGTGGAGAGAAGCACCCAGGGGCGGACGCGGGAGACCCACTCCTGGGCATCGCCTCGCAGCATCGCGGCGACGGCGTAAGCCGCCAGAAGGGAAAGGCTGCCGAAGCCGAGGAAAATGACCGGCGGATGGATGATGACCCAGTAGTTCTGGAGCGACGGCACCATGCCGTTGCCGTCCGGCGGAATAAAGGTCTTGCCGTGGGCGACCAACTGCGGCATGATCTGGAACGGCGTCTCGTAGGCGAGGATGCCGCCCAGAGTCGCGAGAAACGTTCCATAGAAGCCGACGTAGCCGCGGCGATACTGGCCGGTACCACTCAGCGCGAGCAGGGCAAACACCGCGGAGCCCACGCCCCAGAGCAGGAAAGAGCCCTGTTGGGCCGTCCAGACGCTGGCGATCTTATAGGCCAGGCTGGTCTTGCTGTCCGAATGCTCCCAAATGTACGCGTACTGGAACTGATCTTTGACGAACAGCAGCGTAAGGGCGACAAAGGAGGAGATAAGGGAAAGACAACCGACCACGAACGAGGCGGTGCCGAACTTCTCCAGCGATTCTTTTCGCTTCGCTAGAATCACCAGGATCGTCGCAAGGACGAAGAAAGCGATTGAAGCCAGGATGCTGCCCCGGCCAAAGGTTCCGGCAAAGAGCGACCAAGGCTCGGCCTGGGGGAATCCGGGAGGGATTTCGTTCATGAGCGCTGAGCCAAGGGATCCGGTTTCTTCTCGTCGTACTTACTGGGGCACTTCACGAGTAGGTCATGCGAGACGAACCGATCCTTGTTGGGCGAAAGCGCTCCCACCGCAACGACCTTATCAGCCTCCAGAAGGCTCGGCGGCCGAACGCCGACATGCTCCACAAGAATGGTCGCGCCGTCCGTATCCTTCAGATTGAAGGTGATATGACCGTTCCCTATATCTTGGTGGTAGCTCTCCTTTTGGAGAACTCCCGCCAGATGGAGGTTGTCGCCACCGTTCGTGCGCGCTTGAGCGACCGTCACGTACGGACTCGCGTTGCTCATAAATGCGCCGACGACACCCGTCATCGCGAGGCCGGCGACCACGGCCGTCACCACTGGACCCTTTAGCTTCACGAATTTCATCGTACCGTCCCTGCGCGTTGCTACGTCGAATTCGCCTCTCTTATCGCAAAGTCGGGAACTAGAGGACATCGAAAAAGGTTGTTCGGTACACTCCGATGATGCGCTTCCTGTCCGCGCGGGCCACCGTTGCCACGCTTGCTCTCGCTTTGGGGGCGTTCCCCCTGGCCTATGGCCAGACTTCGGCGGCGCCTGCCGCCCCCGTCAAGCCCGATACGATGTACTTCTCGACGGGCGTCGGTTCGTTCAAGCTTCTGCCCCCGGGACCCAACACCACGAAGGGCACCCTCGACATGACGTTCGAGGGCACCGTGATGGTCAGCGGCCTTAAGGGCACCGTGACCCCGGGACCAGGTGTGCGCCTCGAGTACACCCGCGCCGACCACGGCCGGCAGGTGTTCTTCGGCAAAGGCCACATCCGGGTGAGCGGCGATTACCGCGCCATTCAGTTCTTTGGCAAGAACCTTAAAGGCAGCTTCACCGGCGTGACGGTCGCTCGTCTTTACGGCGAGTTCGACAAGAACATGGAGACGGGTTACTTCTGGTACGCCTCTCAGCCCACGAAGATGGACTGGGGCACCAACGGTCGCACGCTCAGCGTTCCGCCGTTCAAGGATCCGAACGCCGTAAAGGTGCCGGGCAAGGTTCGCGACGTTCCGGCTAAGGTCGGCTAAGGGTTGCTCGAGCGGACCTTCTTACACATCCCGGGGATCGGCATGCAGACAGAGCGTGCCCTCTGGTCGTCGGGATGTCACTCATGGTCCGATCTCTCCAATGGCCTCGACCATTTCTCGTGTGGTACCGCCACCCGCGACGATGTGATGCTCCATTTGGACGCTTCACAGCGATCCCTCGAAGAAGGTTGGCACCAGTATTTCGCCCGCCGCCTCGGGCAGGCCGGCGCTTGGCGAGCGTGGCCGGAGTTCCGCCACAGTTGCGTCTACCTGGACATCGAAACCGACGGCGGCTCTTCGGGAGAAGCCGTGACCACGGTCGGACTCTATGACGGCAAAGATTTTGCCTGTCTCGTTCGCGGCGAGGACCTCGGCAACTTTCCGGACATCATCTCCCAGTACTCGATGATCGTCACCTTCTTCGGCACGGGATTCGATCTGCCCGTCCTTCAGAAGCGGTTCCCATCCATGCATCTCGACCAGATCCACCTAGACCTCTGCCCGACCTTGAAGCGAGTGGGCTTACGGGGCGGTCTGAAATCGATCGAAAACCAGGTTGGCATCGTCCGCTCCCCTGAGACTGCCGGCCTCACCGGCCGCGACGCCATTGGCCTCTGGCGCCGGTTCGAACGCGGCAGCGAAGCGGCCCTGGAGACGCTGATCGCCTACAACCAGGAAGACGTCGTCAACCTGGAGAGACTCACAGATCTCGCCTACCGCCGCCTAAAAACCGGCTCCTTCGACACCTTCGCCAACCTAGCCCAACCGGGCTTGGAACTGCTGTAAAGCTTAGTCGTGCAGTCCCGAGGTAACCGCTTCCGCCTTCGTCTGCACCTTCGCCAACTGCCCATCCCGAATGTGGAAGATGCGGTCGCTGACGTCTAGCATCTTGTGATCATGCGTCGCGCTAATGATCGTCACCTGCTGCTCCTCGTTCAACTTCCGCAGCAGATCGATAATCTCCTGCCCCGTCTTTAAGTCCAAATTCCCCGTCGGCTCGTCAGCAAGGATAATCGCCGGCCGATTAGCCAACGATCGCGCAATCGCCACCCGCTGCTGCTGTCCGCCCGAAAGCTCGGTAGGCCGATGGTGATACCGGTGCCCGAGCCCCACCAAATCAAGTAACTCCCGCCCCCGATCCTCCGCCTCTTCGGGAGTAACGCCCGCGAACAACATTGGAAGCGTGACGTTCTCCAACGCCGTGCGAACCGTGATTAGGTTGAAAGTCTGAAAGATATAGCCGATCGTATGGCAGCGTAGAAACGCCAGTTCGCGCGGAGTGAGCTGCGCTATGTCCACGCTGTTCACAAAAACCGAACCCGAATTCGGCTTATCGAGTCCCCCGATCATATTAAACAGCGTCGACTTCCCGGAACCGGAAGGGCCCATGATCGACAGGTACTCCCCGGCGAAGATCTCGCAAGAGACGCCCGCAAGGGCGCGAACCGCCGCCTCACCTTCGCCGTACTGCTTGACGACGTCCGTCGTTCGAACCACGATTTCGCTCATACATCTACTCGCAAGGCGGCCGCCGCCGGCATCTTCGCGGCCTGGGCGGCGGGGGCAATGGCGGCGGCGACGGTCATCGACATGCCGACCAGCGTGGAGAGCAGCATGATTCCAAACACCGTGCCCCCGGAAACATGCTGAATCAGCGCGATCGGCACCGCCCCGATAAAGGCGCCCGCAAAGGAGCCCGAGGCCCCAAGAAGCATCGCCTCAATAAAGAAGACCCGAACGATAAACCCGTCCGAAGCCCCAAGACACTTAATCGTCCCGATCTCCCGGTATCGCTCGGCCACCGACATCAACATCGAGTTCGTGACGCCCACCAGGCACATGACCAGGGAAGTGCCCAGCAGCCACCGCATGCGAGACTCATCCGCCGCCGACCCTCCGGGCGCTCCGGCGCGCATCGTCATCACCGAAGCAAAGAACGCGATGCCAAGGGCGATGCCGATCGAAGTGACCAGTTGGCGAAAGAAGCGGACGCGGATACTGGCGAGAGCCTGATTCCAGGCGACCCATAGCGGCGGGTCGGTGTTCTTAATGTCTCGCTTCTGCATTTCGTTTCCCCACCGTTAGGGCGATCAGCCGCCGTTGGCTGAGGGTCTGTAGGAACGCGCCCAGCGCGACATCCGCTTCCACCCGGTTCATCTTATACCGATCCCGCAACCGCTTGCCGATCGTCTCGACCGACGTCTCGCCATCGCACTGGAGCCAAACAAACCCGCCGATCGGCTCCAACTCGAACCCCTTGGTCGATGGAAGGTTCATCCGCTTGGCCAGCATCGCCGCAAACCCTCTCCCCTGACCTTCCAAAGGAGCCTGAAGATGAACGGTCCCGTCCGGCTTCTCCTCCCACTCGACATCCGGATTCCGCACCGGCCGGGCGCGACGCATCGTGTCGACACTCAAAGGCGGCGGCCCCTGAACCCGCTCGCGAATCAGATCAACCAGTCCCAAGTAGGCCTCCACGTTTGGCTCCGACTGCGCACCCGGAGAAGCGTAACTTGGTTCTTCGACTCCCGTTGGTCCAGAACGAGGGCGGTTTCAGTAGCCAAGAGGAGCTTTCGAGTGCCCATCAACCCTGGCCCATCCTCCGCCACCGACCAACCCCGCCCCAACCGAGCCGTCGCCCACTCGGAAAGCGACAGGTCAGCGAGCAAACTCTCCGCAAGCCCCCACCGCTCCCCCGTAACCCGAACTCCTCGGCCCAGAAGTTTCAGCGTTGTCCGCCCGGCAAGAAACTCCCGCGCTTCGATCCGCAACGGAGCCGGAAGGCTAAAATCGAGACCTAAAACAGACCATCGCTCACCACCCGTCTGAAAGGTCTCGTAGGCGTGGTCAAGATGCTTCCGGCGAGCGGTGGGAGATTCGCCGATCGCCTCCAGAAAAGCGACCCGCCCATCGGCGGTGGGGAAGAGAATGCCGTCCCCGTCAAGTTCACCTCGGTACTTGTAACGAAGCAGCCCGGAGTCATCCAACACTTCGCGACTGAACTTGCCCTTCGCCTTGCGCGAATCGCGCGAGAGGCGATCCAAATACCGGTCAAGAGCGCGACGAAGGCTCTCCGACCCGGCGGGAGCCCAGCGAACTTGAAGTGAGAGGGCGCGAGGGCTGGCTAAACGGGCATAGCCCGACTTCCGGTCGCCACTGAGCGCGACCGGAGCCCAGTCCTCGGGGTGCTGGAGCGAGATCCCGTGCCAGCCAAAGACGGCAGCCAACTTTACGGCACAGGAGTGCTGTTCGGCGTCGAGGTCGCGGCCGGAGGATTGGTGGCGGCGACACTCGGAGCAGCGCTAGGCGCAACGACAGGCGCGGGAGCCGGGTCCTCGTGCCGGATCGCCTCCTGAACCTGACGCTGGCCTTCTTCCATGCCCTTCTTCAGCTCGCCCATGCCTTGACCGACGCCGCGCATCAATTCGGGGATCTTCTTTCCGCCGAAAAGAACGAGGACGACCACCATCACGATGATCAGATCCTGTCCGCCAAGCATTGCGAGAGAGTTAAGCATGACTGTTACTTGTTGACGTCGTCGAGACCTTTCTTGAGTTCGCCGACTCCCTGGCCGATGCCGCGCATCAACTGGGGAATCTTTGAGCCGCCAAAGAGGACGAGGACGACCACCAGGACGATGATCATATCCTGGCCACCAAACATCGCGAGAGAGTTAAGCATGATCGGTTGAACGTCCGAAACGACGTGTTGTTCTTAGTATACGTTTGGCAGACATGCTTCGTGCCTTCAAAGGAACAAGCTTTGACTTTCCTCCTGAGATCAACACCGGAATTTGGGTGACGCTTGAAGTAGCGTGCCGGTCGATCTCTAAACGATAAAGCGCGGTTCGGGCCGGCAAAGGGGAGACCAGATTGCCCGTCGAATAGAGAATCGTCGCCTTCTTATAGTTCTCCGTCGGCTGAAGCACATGCGGGTGATGCCCCCAAACCAGATCGGCCCCCGCGTCCACCACAGCGTGACCGAGCGCCTTCTGGTATCCGCTGGGCTTGGGCTGCCGCTCGATGCCCCAATGCAGAGCGACCACCAAGTAGTCACACCGAAGCTTCGCCGATCCGACCCAACTGGCTAACTTTGCCCGCGCGGCATCATCGATCCGTCCGTCGAAGGCCAGCACGTTCACCCCCGCCGCACCTGGCCCGGCCGGACTGCACTTCCGAAGCGCACCGCGACCGGCAAACGCCAGGGCACTCAACAACCCCACCCGAAACCCATTCGGCCCGGTGACCACGGTAAGGGAAGACGCCGCATCGCCATCCGGCCCCGCCCCGGTGAATCGAATCTGAGACTTGCCAAGCGACCCCCGCATCTGCGCCACCCCGCCCGCCCCGTAGTCCATCGCGTGGTTGTTAGCCAAGCTCACCGCATCGATCCCCGCGTTGACAAGGCTCGCAACATGCTTCGGATCGGCCTTAAGAACAAACTGGTTACGCGCCTTCAGATCGGCCGCCGACTTTCGCCGGGTGACTGTCTTGGAATTCGTAAGCGGCACCTCAAGGTTCGCGAAAGCAAAGTCCGCGCTCTTCATCGTCACCGCGATTCCTGTCAAAGGCCCGGTGCCCGGGCGGATGCCGTTGAACATCAAGTCACCCCCTACAACAAGCGTATAAGGCGCGGCAACGGCGAGCGAGGCAATCGTAAACACCTCCGTATTGGACGCAACCGTTTAGGATCGGTAACTCAGGTGGCGGGCGGAACGTCAAGAGAGAACATGAAGAGCCTCGCCCTGCCCCTCCTCGCCCTGGTCGCCTTCCAAGCGGCGGCCCCCCAGGCCGGGACGGTTCTTCGCCGCACCCTAAAGGCGGACGCCACCGACACCTACGAGATCGTCGACCACTCCGACATCCTCGCTAAAACTCCCGCCGGCGACATGCCCGTGAAGGTCTCGTCCACCCGAACCTTCGTTCTAAAAACGAAGACGGTGGACGACAAACTTGGAACGGCCGTCATCGAAGCCACGACAACCGTCGATAAACTCGAAGCCGACGGCGCCGCCTCGGATCTCGCCAAAACCAAACCCGCCCCCGTAACCCAGACCGGCAAGATCGACGTCCGCGGCCGCATCACCTACGAGAAGAAAGCCGGCGGCGACCTCTCCAACCTGCTCAACGGAACCTCCAGCACCCTGGCCGCAGGAACCTTTGTGGAGTTCCCGGAGAAGGCGCTCAAGGTGGGCGATTCCTGGGATATGGTCGTCCCCAAAGACCCCATGGTATTCAGCGAAGATCAGAAGCTAACCGCGACGTTGACCGGCGAAAAGGAAGTGGACGGCGTTCAAATTTGGGTCGTCTCCGTTCGCGGCGTGGTGAAGTCGTCGGTCGACAGTTCCAAGATCCCGGGCGCAAAGCCCGTCGAAACCCCGATCGGCCCCATGACGATTCGGATCACCGGCCAAGACACGGTGAGCGGGGAAGGCCTCGTCGAGAAGTCGTCTGGTCGGACGGTTTCGATGACGATGCGATCTTCATCAAAAAAGACCATTGAACTGGTCGAAACAGGCATTTCGATGGAGTCCACGGGGACTTCGGAATCGAAGATCACGCTCAAAACGCCTGGCGCATAAGTTAGATTTCCCGGTCTCACCGAGGCTTTCTCGGTGAAATCTCGGTTAAATAGGTCATTTAATTTCTGTTGCATGCAACGACTTTTCGGTGATCGAATGCTGCGGGATTCGAAATATAAGAAATCTCTAAGTATTCACCTGGGCACCTAGGCAAAATTTACTTACTCGTATATAGTGGATTCTCCATCGGGTTGACTTTTATAATCAGAAAGGAATTAAACAAGAGTGGAACCCAGGAACTGAAATTTCCCACGGATACGTTCGACCTGGTGACGAAGGTACAGGCTGGATCGAGCGACCTGCAGAAGGACCCGGACGAGTTCCAATTGGAAATGGTAGAACCGAAATTGTCATCATCGGCGACCCCTCCACGGTAATTGTAGCGCCTTGGACACAACCGTGGAATCCTGGATTTTTCAATCCCAGTAAATGGTGATAACGATGGACAGTGCATTTGTTGCTAATATTCCTTTATGGCTTACGCCAGGAAGGAGAGTTCAAGTATCGGTCGATTACGGCTGGGCCGATGAGTTCGTACTTGGGGAAGTCTTCGTAGCGGGTGACTATCTGATTGGAAGTCTTTCATTGCTTGATCAGACTCGGGGAAGCGAAAGCCTTGCGATAGAAGCTTCGCCTGCACATGTAGGACTGTCGATTTCCTTTGCTGACTTTGGCCGGGTGAAAATCCCGGCAATGCCCTGCTGGTTGTTTCCATGGCCATTTGATGGTGATCTCCAGTCGGCCGGGGAACTTCGAGGTGTGGTACGAGAAGTACCATTAAGCGAGCATGTTCCTGTTACCTAGGTTCTTCGCGCGAAACATGTTGCCAAGTAAACTCTTTAAAAGATAAATGTACAGTGCGCTCTTGGGGCTAGTTTCTCGAGAGCGCGACTCCCCCTCCGGCGTGGAGTTCTGTGTCCATCTGCCGGTGTCGGGTCGGAGGATTGGCTATCTACAAGTGCCACCTACGCGACGCACGTAATCGCACAATTCAGGGGGGCCGGAAGATGATGAATGCAGGGCCTTTGTGGGACGCGCGAACCAGAGGGCGGTAGATAAGGATATTCGTCCGCTATATGGCCGGCGCCTTACGGCGATGCGAGGAAGGTGCTTCGCTTTCGCCGACAACATCGAGCGATACTGAAAATCAGATTTGATTCAAGATGTGAAAATCAACGCATCGCTATCCGCTGGGTAGTCGATCGTGGAGCGAGTCATACGGAGATTGATCACTCTTCTGTGGTTTGCCTTAGCTCTCGCGGGCTCTTTCCTTACCGGAACAACCGTACGGCCGACGATGTTACTGGTCGTGTGTGGATGGAACTCCTCTTAGGACTAGGGGCCCTGGGTAGCGTGATTGTGTTGACGTTACCAGCCGTTTGCCAGTGGTGTTGGCTGCGGGGTGTTTGGAAGACCGTGATCGTCTGCCGATGTTTGGTCGGAACGTTGGCCGTCTTTGGGGCCTTGCCTCTGCTTGGCAGTCACGATCGACCGTCGAATGAGACCGAGTGGGAGATGGCGTACGCCGCCTGCTCTTTGATCCTTCTGGTGATTGCTTTGCTGCCAGTGGTTGTCCTGCCGATCGCTTTGGAACTGACCAAGGTGGGGTTTGGGGAGGAGAGGAGGCGGCACGGCTGGTGGCCGGTCCTCTTGCTCATGCCGGTGGGCTATCTCGCGGCGGAAGTGGTTTGGTTTTACCGGTAGGCCACTTCCGTCCTTCGCGTAGATGTGTTTGCCGTCTACCCGAACCGCGGAGTGGTTCCCCGACGATCCCTTGCGCGCAGTCCTTTTGGGAAACCGGATCACGTCATTTAGCGTAGGAATAGTAGACAGGTGATCCACAAGGTCAATCAGAACACACCGTAGTCTGAAGAATCTCGGTAGTCGAAACTTACATGGCAAATATATCTAGTTTAGTGTTATTAAAGTTTGAGGCATGAGATACTTATGGATTGGATGGTTCGATCTAACAAAAATTTTTCGAGATATCCCCGTGAAATCTGGTCCCTCTCGATCCCCATTTCGCAACCTTCACCGCCGCCATCCCGCCACCTATATCCAACTCGCCGAGACCCTAGCCCAACCGGATCTTATATGCCGGAGAGACATTGCCGATCCGGTCGGCGGCGGCAAGATGCGCTTCCTCCAAAGGACCGATCGCCAAGTCGGACCTCAGGTCGACCGAGTGGACCGCCCCGGGCAGGACTCGGATCTTCCAGGTGGTTCCGTACCGGGTCCAGAGGATGAAGTGAGCCGCCGAATCGTTTGGTTCCCATTCGATCGTCACGCCTTCCGCCGAAGTCGAGACCGTGGCCGTCGGCGTGGCGGGCGGGGTCGAACCCAGCCATGGGGAGGCGGGCGGAAGGGCGTCTTCTTGGTAGACGGAGCCTGCGAGCTTGTCCGCCACGCCTTTGGCGTCTTGGGTGATCGCCTTCATGCTGAAGTGGATATGGCCGGCGTCTCCGCCCTCGCGGGTCAGTTGGATCTGCCTTACGATCTCATCCGGTGTGTACCCGCCCTTCGGTTCGCCTGGCAGGAGGCGGCTCGTGTAGAGGCCTGGATAGATGTGGCGGCCGAGGGGGTTCTCGCTGCGCCACCAGTCGAGGAGGACCGGATAGCTCTGAGGCTTCTGGGCGATGGCCCAGTAGAGTTGGGGCGCCAGATAGTCTAGCCAGCCCTCATGGAGCCACTTCAAAGGATCGGCGTAGAGCGTGGCGAATTGGTCGATCCCCGCCGTCGTCCCGGCGGGGATTCCCGGACGGTAGATGCCGAACGGGGAGATACCGAACTGGACCCAAGGCTTAATCTTGTGGATTCCCGCGTAGATGGTCCGGACAAAGTCGTCTACGTTCTTCCGACGCCAGTCACCCAGACTCAGGCCATGGCCGTATTTACGGAAGCTACTCTCGTCCGGGAACGGAGTCTTGCCCTCTGGATAGGGATAGAAATAGTCGTCCATGTGGATCCCGTCGATGTCGTACCGGCGGACGAGATCCAGGAAGACGTCGCGGGACCGCTTCTGAACGAACGGCTCGCCCGGATCCATCCAGAGGAGGTTGCCATAGGTCTTCACCACCCCCGGGTGAGTCTTGGCGATGTGGCTGGACGCGAGCGCGCCCTTAGCGCTGGGGTGCTTGGCACGGTAGGGGTTGCACCAGACGTGGAGTTCGAGGCCCCGCTTATGAGCCTGATCGACGGCGAATTCCAGGGGGTCATAACCGGGATTCTTGCCCTGCTTCCCGGTGAGGTACTCACTCCAAGGCTCGAGTTTGGAACGGTAAAGAGCATCGGCGGCGGGCCGGACTTGGAAGACGATGGCGTTGAGTCGCAAGGTCACCGCGCGGTCGAGAATGCGAATCATCTCCGCCCGCTGGAGGTCGGCGGAGAGGCCGCGTTTGGAAGGCCAGTCGATGTTGTCGACCGTAGCGACCCAAGCGGCGCGAAACTCGCGCGGGACGGGGGGAAGCTCTTGGTCTTGGGAGGCCAGGAGGAGGGGGAAGAGCATGCGCGGAGGTTACCTTTCCGGGTCCGGCTTCCTCGAAGCCAAGACGCCGGTTTCCACGAGATAGATCGCACTGGAATACACGAGTTGGATGGTGAGGCTGACGAGGAAGATGGTGACCGCGGCGGTGAGGAGACGAAGGCCGATCCGGCGGCCGAGGGCGTTTTGGCGGACCAGGTTGAGACGCGCCTTTTCCGCTTGGCGAGGAGGGAGCCACCCAATGGAGCCGGATTGGAGGCGCCGCATCCAACGGCGGCGCATGAGCCAGAGGACCGCCCACCAGAGAAGGCGGGCAATCCTTCTGGCAAGTCGGAGCATCGCTCATTCTACGTATGGGGCGCGGTAGGCTCTCCATTGGGCATGCCGGGAATCGATCTCACTTTGTTCCGGGCGATCAACGGTTGGCCAGAATCGCTCGCGCCCTTGATGCGGACGCTAAGTACCGCGCACGACGGATGGCCTTTCCGTATCGCGATGCTGGCCATCGTAATCACGATGATCTGGAAGGGCGGCATGTTTCGCCGCGCCGCGGTCTTGGCACTGGTGGCGTTTCCAATAACCGACTTCCTCTGCACGACGGCCAAGAAGACGTTCCCCATGCATCGTCCCTTTCAAGAGATCGCCGATGTGGCGGTGAGGGTCGGGAAGTCGGGGTCGATGGGCACCGCATCTTCCCACGCGGGCAACATCGCGGCGGTCGCGACGGTGATGACGATGTGCCTAGGCATCCGCTGGGGCGCACCCTGGATCGTGCTCGCGATCATGGTCGGGTTCTCTCGGGTCTACGTGGGAGTTCACTACCCTTCGCAGGTTCTTTTCGGTTGGACGCTCGGAGTTTGCGTCGGCTTTCTGACGGTGACGTTGGTGCGGCGGATCTTCGACCGTCCAAAGGACCCGGTCGTCGAGACGGACTCGGCGGATAATGAGAAGTAATGCAGCGATTCACCGAAGCCGAGGCCGATGAGATTCTTCGCCGGGCGGCGCAGGCGCCGATCGATGAATACACTTCCGACGAGCTGATTCGAAGCGCGGCCGAGTTGGGTATCTCGGCGGAAGCGGTTGCGCGGGCCGAGGCGGAGTTTCGGGAAGACCGGTTGCGAGAGGAGTTCGAACACTCGCTAAGGTCGGGAGTCCGGGGGGAGGTTTTAACCTTCCTTACGGTCATGACCTTCTTGGTCTTCATCAATCTGACCACCAGTCGGCAGCACCTTTGGTTTATCTATCCGATGCTGTTCTGGGGCTTTTCCGTGCTAAGTACAGTACTTCGATCTCGCGATCGACGCGGGGAACGATACAAGAAGGCGTTCCAAACTTGGCGCGAATCAGAAGGGAAGATCTCTGAAGCGAAGCTAGCTTCCGTAGTGTCGGACAACATAGTACTTTGATACGCGAATACCAGCAATTGTAGAATCATTTAAATTTCCCTGCGGATTGGCGCTCAGGATTCCCATATTTTTATCGATGGATCCGAGCATGACCCAATCGCGTATCGAAGAGCTCGAGCGCGTTCGGAAAGAGATCGGTTATTGGCGGGGTGGCGCGTTTGGCGTTATTGGATTGGCTGTCGTGGCCTCCGCTGGTCTTCTCTTTTCTGACGCCCGCGGCCTAGTGGCCCAGGGCCCGACCCAGGACCGCTTCGTTGCCAAGCTTCAGGAAGGCCTCAACGAGCACGTCGTTCCCCGCATCAAAGACGTGGCGAGCAGCTCGCTCACGCAGATGCAGCCAATCGTCCAGGCTGAGTTTCAGAAGCTGAACCAGCGCGTGCCGGAAGTGACGGAAGCGTCGCTGAAGCAGCTGGAAGAGCTTGAGAAGTCGCTCCCCGAGAAGAGCGAAAAGGTGGTTAACGAGACGTTGGGAGCGGCGATCAAGAACGCCGAGCCGGACATCCGCGCCGCTTTCCCGGACATCGACGAAGAGTCGATGAAGCGCCTGGTGGAGAACTTCACCCAGATCGCGACCTCGCGTAGCTCGCAGATCGGCGAATCGCTCCTTGGCGACCACATGAAGGCCATGAAGCGGATCCAATACAACCTCGGCCGAATCTCGGCGACGGAAGCTCAAGCGAAGGGCGAGAGCACCGACGACTGGCAGCTTGGCTTGGCCGTATTCGACGTGCTTCGAGCGGACATTGAGAACGCGAAGAAGCCGGCTAAGACGGTTGCGAAGAAGATTTCGAAGGAGAACAAAGCCTAATGGAAAACGAGACAACGATCGAAACGCCGGAAGTTAACGTTGCCGAGGGCTATATCGAGAGCGCGCTGAAGGCGAGCCAAGATACGCTTCAGAAGACCCGCGTGATTGCGGCGGCCGCCTCGGTGTTCTTCGTGGGCTACCTCGGATACGTGACTGCGACGTTCCACAGCAACCTGGAGCCGGAAGGTGCCGCGACAGTTGCCGCAGGTCTCGCCGCACAGCGGATCGATGACTTGGAGCCGACCCTCACTGCGTTCATCCATGAGCAGATCCCCCAGGCGATTCGACAGGCGCCGGATACGATTATCGCCCGGCTTCCCGAGATGCGCCAGCAGCTCGAAGACAAGGTCGAGGGCGACCTTCGTGCGCACTCGGAAGAGAGCAGCAAGAAGCTTGCCGATCTGATGAACCGCTTTGTAGCGGAGCACAAGGACGAGATCGGATCGTTCGCGAAGGATGCCCAAGATCCGGCCAATGCCGACAAGATTGGCGACGCCTTGGAGAAGGAGTTCGTTGCCTATCTTCACACCGAGCAGATCGCCGGTTCGACGATCGCCGAGAAGCTGGACAACACGCTCGAAGCGCTTGAGCAGGTTGATGCTCGCACGGCGCGGTTGGCGCTGAACAAGAAGCTGACGCCGGGCGAGCAGAAGGCGCGCCACGCGGTGGCGCTGTTGATGCACCGCATCAACTCCACGCCGGATGACGGCACGGTGGCGGTGGCTCACAGCACGGTCAAGGGAATCGCCGCCGCGTTCCACCCGTAAGGGATTGGGTTAGCGGATCAGATGGCCTCGCCGGTTCGGCGGGGCCGTTTTCTTTTCGATTAGGCTCTTTGCCAGCGCTTCATCAACAAGACGGCTTGGCCGCCGTGGTAGGACTCGTGTTGGGCGAGATGGCTTAGAATCCAGCGGACCGAGTAGCCGTTCTCTTTGTCCGGGCGATGGACGAGACGCGTCGACGGGCCGGCCTCCTTGAGGAGGGTGAGGGTTCGGTCGCGGATGCCGTCCATTAACGCAAAATAGCCTTCCAGATCCAGGTCGAGGGGTACCGGCCAAGTGTCTTCATATTGGTCGATCTCAGCCAGGCGGAAACGTTCGACGTTTTCTTGGCTGACGGGAATGCCGCCGATGACTTCGCCAATCCACCAGAGTTCGGCCTCGATCATGTGGAGCATGAGGGACCCGATCGAGACGCCCGTCGGGGTTTCTTGCCAAGTGATCGCGGACTTGGGGAGTCCTACGATTTCCTTTCGCCATTCGCGGGTGGCGTCCTGCATAACGGAGATGAGAAGGCCGACTTCCGGGTCGTAGCCCTCAACCGGAGGGATGTCGAGGTCTCTCATCCCTCAATTTCCTTGAGTTCTTCATCGCTCAAGCGGAATGTGCCGGCGCCGATGACGCCCGCGACTTGGTCTGGGCGGCGGATGCCGACGATGGCGGCGGTGACTTCGGGGCGGCGGAGGGTCCAGGCGATGGCGGATTCACCGGCGGTGCGACCGTGACGGGCGCCCACGGCGCGGAGGCGGTCGGCTAAGGCCAGGTTGGCGGAGAGAGCTGGCTCTTTGAAGGCATCGGCGCGGCTTCGCCAGTCGTCGGCGGGGAGCGATTCGATTCGCTCGCGGGTCATGCCGCCACTGAGCAGCCCGGACGCCATGGGGGAATAGACGATGGTTCCAATACCGTTGGCGCTACAGAAGGGAAGGATTTCGGCTTCGATATCTCTTCGAAGCAGGTGATAGGGCGGCTGGAGAGAGGTGATCGGGGCGATGGCTTGGGCGCGTTTGAGTTGCTCGACGTTGAAGTTTGAGACGCCGATCCAGCGGATCTGGCCCTCTTTTTGGAGGTCGGCGAGGGTGCCCCAGCCTTCTTCGATGTCCTCGTCGGGTTGGGGCCAATGGATCTGGTACAGATCGATGACGTCGGTTTTGAGGCGCTTTAGAGATGCCTCGCACTCAGCGCGGATTGAGTCGGCTTTGAGGGATGGGGAGATTTTGCCTTCGGCGTCCCAGGTTCGCTCGCACTTGGTGAAGACGTAGGGCTTTTCGGCCAAGCCGGAAACGGCGCGGGCGACGATCTCTTCGCTGTGGCCGAGGCCGTAGACGGCGGCGGTGTCGATCCAGTTCATCCCGGCATCGAGCCCGGCATGAATGGCGGCGATGGATTCGTCATCGTCTTGGGCACCCCATGCGAAGGCATAGCCGGAGCCGCCGATGGCCCAGGCACCGATGCCGATGGGGGTGATTTCGAGGTCGCTGTTGCCCAGTTTCCGCTTCGTCATTTGCTTTTGAGGTTTACCTTGAAAGCGGCGAGGGTTACCTTTGTGAAAAGCACCTACCTGCTTAGCACGTGTGGCGTGTAGTCATTTGCAGTTAAAATAGTTGGAAAAGATATTTTGATATCAAAAGCCGCAACTCTAAAGTACGCTGGCGCACGGGTTTACCCAATGAAAATTCTTTTATCGGTCCTTGCGTTCGCCAGCGTCGGCGTCGCGTCCGCGCAGGTTTTGCAGAGTTCTGCTGGCGTCTCGTATCCTACGCTCGGCGTTGTCGATTTCCACCTGAGTAACGTGCTGTCTCATAAGAAGGCGACCCTTTCTCACCTTGACGGTGAGGCGTGGGCTCAAGCTGACTATGGCTACCTCCACAGCGCGGCCAACGCGGCGAGCGACGGTGGCACGGCGTACTCCTGGGCGCAGGGGTATTCGAAATTCACCGACACCCTCACGATCACCGGCGGGGTGGGGACGGGCAATTTCTTTGTGGACATGATGGCGACCGGAACCCATGCGGCGGCGGGCACGGGATTCTCTCACGGTTACCTGACGTGGTCGAATGCCATCTCCGGCATTCCGGGGGTCCTGCCCATCGGGACCGGGACCTATGCCGGTCTGACGCCGATCCATTTCACATACGGCGTTCCGTTCAGCTTCTACGCCGACCTCGTGGGCTTGGCTCTTTTCACCAATGGCGGCGTTGGAACCGCGTCGGTGGACTATACGGTTGGGGTAGCGGCGACCCACATTTACGATGGGTTGGGGCACCCGCTGAGCGGAATGACGATCTCGTCGGCCTCGGGCTACTCTTACCCAGCCGCGGTCCCTGAACCAGCTACATTTGCTGCGCTTGGGCTTGGTTTGGTGGCGGTGGTTCGAAGACGAGCCCGCCGGTAAAAGACCGAGTACTTAGAAAAATGTAAGGCCCGGTTTTTCCGGGCTTCCTCATATTGAACCGGGCTTGCAGGATTCCAAGGAAGATTTCTCTTCGGCGGTTTTTCTTTCGCCGGTGGCATCAACCACGCCAACAAGTTGGCTGGCAAGAGCGCCAATAAATTGGCGCAGTCCACATTGGACTCAGGCGTTTTGGTACCTTTCCAACAAGGTCGGCCACGTTCCGGCCGTGATGGCTTCTCGGATTTCGCTCATGAGCCGCGCGTAAAAGGCGAGGTTGTGGAGCGTGGCGAGGCGGGCGCCAAGGGGTTCGTCGACCTTGAAGAGGTGGCGGATGTAGGCGGCGGAGTAGCGTTCGGTGGTGGGGAAGACGGAGTCTTCGTCGAACGGGCCGTCGTGCTCGGACCACTTGGCGCCGGCGGCGTTGACGCGGCCATTGAGAGTGTAGAGCGCATGGTGGCGGGCCATGCGGGTGGGGAGGACGCAGTCGAACATGTCGATGCCGCAGGCAACCGCGTGGAGGATATCGCCGGGGTGACCGACGCCCATGAGGTACCGGGCTTTGTTCTGGGGCAGTAAGGGGGCGGTGTGTTGGACGACGGGGCGCTGCATCTCGGTGGGCTCACCGACGCTGACGCCGCCTACGGCGAAGCCGTCGAAGGGGAGGGAAGCGAGGAACTCCGCGGACTCCGTGCGAAGATCCATGTGGACCCCGCCTTGGACGATTCCGAAGATTGCCTGCTCTCCGGTTCGGGCCGCTAGGTTTCTCGGCGCCCAGAGGTGGGTGCGGTTCATCGCCGCGGCGGCCTCTTCTCTCGTGCAGGGAAAGGGAGGGCACTCGTCGAGGGACATGCTGATGTCGACACCCAAGGCGGCTTGGATCTCGATGGAGCGTTCGGGGGTGAGGAAGATTTCGTGGCCGTCGAGGTGGCTTTTGAAGGTAACGCCTTCGTTGGTGATCGTCCGATGTTTGCTCAGGCTCATCACCTGGTAGCCGCCGCTATCGGTGAGGATGGATCCGCGCCAGCCCATGAACTTGTGGAGGCCGCCGCGGCGGCGGACGAGCTCTTCACCTGGGCGTTGGGAGAGGTGATAGGTGTTCGAGAGGATCTGCTCGAAGCCCATCGCTTCGAGGTCTTCGACCCCGACCGTCTTCACCGCGCCGTAGGTGCCCACCGGCATGAAGAAGGGGGTTTCGACGGTGCCATGCGGAGTGTGGAGTCTCCCGCGGCGCGCCCCCGTGTGGGGGCAGGTGGAGAGAAGTTCGTAGCGGACAGACATGGGAGGGCGGAGGGGCGGGGGGGGGGGGGGGGGCGCCCAAAAAAAAAACAAC